>Ga0265798_10000005_pt1 | contig 667498 bp, 592 predicted proteins | sample P3T30metagenome_FD_192430 | JGI IMG/M metagenome (GOLD analysis project Ga0265798, IMG submission 192430) | Plant litter microbial communities from East Loma Ridge, Irvine, California - P3 T30 | ecosystem: Environmental > Terrestrial > Plant litter > Unclassified | place: USA: California...
TGACGCCTGCGCAGCGCCATGACGGCAGGGACGCGGCGATCCTGAACCACCGCAAGCAGATCTACGAGGCTGCGAAGCAACGCCATCCGGAGCGCTGGAGTGGGGCTACTCGGGACTGGGAATTGAACGATGAAGTCTGGCTGAATCCGGAACGGAAACCGCCAGAGCAATTAAGAAAAGCCGCATGACTTGACGCGACATCTTTGTTGACAACTACCGGTACCGGCACCGCAAGTTCACCTTGCCTCTATTTAAACGCTATAACAAACAAACCGTTTTCAAGCTGTATCAGCCGACCCTTGTAGGGTTTAGTTTTGTGCAGGCGAAGTGCAATCCACTGACCATGCGGCGATAGAATCAAGCCCGGCGTTTGCAGATCCCTGGCCCCATACTATCGGTCCACTTTTTCCGGGTCGTGGATGACATCCTCAACATGATTAAACGCGTCGGATATTGCCAGCATCAGGTCCTGGTCATTCGCAACGAAATCAGCGAGCCTGAAGGCCAGGCATTTTTTCTGCCTCGGTTTGCAATCCAATTTGCTGTTCACAACTTTATGGAGTCTGCAATCCTGATTCAGAAAGCTCTGCGCGTCCTGGCCGTTTGCGCAGAGCGGACAGTCAGCAACAAGGGCATGAAATGAATCAGGGAAGCGCTCGGCGTGCGACAGGCCATACCGCTGATGCTGATACTCGAGATAGCTTTTTCGCGCAACCTTGTTGGTAACGGTCTCAGTCAGGACATCCAGAAAAGCCATGCCTACCAAAATGTGGTCATTGGTTAAGGCATGTGCGGGAGTGGCAACAGCGAGGCTGCAAATGAGCGCAACAGCAGCAAGATACCTGTCATGGCGTTTCATATCGATCAGTCACCCGTCGTCGCGCGATATCGGTTTACCTCGACTGCCGTGACCGGCGCCGCCGCATTGCCCCAGCTATTCCGGATCCAGCTCAGCACCGCCGCCACCTGCGCATCGTCCAGTTCATGTCCGAACGGCGGCATCCCATACGGACGCGGATTGCCCTTCGTCCCCGGCGGGAAGCCGCCGTTGACCGTCATCCGGATCGCATTCACCGCCGGGCTCAAGGTCACGGCGCGGTTGCCCGCCAGCGGAGGATACGCAGGCAGCTTGCCCTTGCCGTCGTCGCCATGGCATTGCGCGCAACTGGCTGCGTAGATCCGGCCTCCTTCGGCCAGCATCTGCTCGCTGGCCGGCGGACGCCGCTCCGGCGTCGGCGCCTGCGTGGCGGGCAAGGACTTCAGGTAGCTCGCCATCGCCCCCAGATCCTCCTGCGTCAGGTACTGCAGGCTGCGCGCCACGACCTCGGCCATCGGCCCGGTGGCCGAGCCACGCGGCGAGATGCCGGTGCCCAGCAGCGCCACGATGTGTTCCCGATCCCAGTCGCCCAGGCCGGCCTCGCTGCCGGAAGTGAGCGACGGCGCATACCAGCCCAAGGTGGGAATCAGGCCGCCATCGAGCCCGTCCTTGTTCGCGCCAAACTGGTTGCGTGTGCTATGACAGGCGCTGCAATGCCCCAGTCCCTCGACCAGGTAGGCGCCGCGGTTCCACGCAAGGTCGCGTGACGCTTGCGGTTCGTGCACGCCGGGACGGAAGTACAGCAGCCGCCAACCGGCCAGCAGCGCCTGGCTGTTGTAGGGGAAGTCCAGTTCGTGCGGCCGGTTCGGCTGGCGCTGCGGCGTCAGGCTGTGGAAATAGGCGAACAAGGCGTCCGAATCGTCGCGAGTAACCTTGGTGTAATTCGTATAGGGGAAGGCCGGATACAGCAACCGTCCATCCTTCGCGATCCCGTTGTGCAGCGCATTCCAGAAATCGTCCGCGCTCCAGTCGCCGATGCCGGTCGCGACATCGGGCGTCAGGTTCGGTCCGTAAAAACGCCCGAACGGCGTTTCAAGCGCGCGACCGCCGGCATAGGCCACGCCGCCGCGCGCCGTGTGACAGGCGATGCAGTCGCCGGCGCGCGCCAGGTAGGCGCCGCGTTCGATATTGGCGGCAGTAGGTGCGTAAGCCTGCGCCGAACGCGATGGAATATGCTCGGCGCGCGGCCAGGCCAGCGCCACCGCGACCAGTAGCGCGACAACAACGACGAGGAGGGCAATCCGCAAGGTCTTCATCGCGCCTCCGGATCGCTGCCACAGGCCAGCGGCAACGGGCGTGCGATCGATTCGGCCGGGCGCGGGTCAGGCGGCATCGGCTGCGCCGCCAGCCAGCCCGAGACGGCGGCCACGTCTTCCAGCGACAGGCGGGCGGTGATCTCGGCCATGCAGTCCGGCGCCTGCGCGCGCCGCACCTTGTTGCGCCAGCCGCCGAACTGCGCATTCACGTAGTCGCGCGGCAGGCCGACCAGGCCGGGGATGTTCGGCTGCACGCCGGTCAGGCGCGCCCCATGGCAGGCAATGCAGGCCGGGATCTTGCGCGCCGCGTCGCCCTCATGCACGAGCTGGCGCCCGCGTTCGAGCAGCGCACCCGAGATACCCGAGGGCTGGGCCGGCAGCACGGTCGGCGGCTGGGCCGCGAAGTGCCGGGCGATCTCGCGCAGGTAATCATCAGGTAGATGGTCGACCAGGTAGGTCATCACCGGATACTGGCGCCGGCCGTCGCGGAAGTTCAGCAGTTGGTGATACAGGTAGCCGGCCGGCTTGCCGCCAAGACGCGGATAAAAGCTGTCGTTGACCGGGATGCCGCGCGCATCGACCCGCGCATGGCAGGTGGCGCAGGCCATCAGGCGCTGGTCGAGCGTGTCGGGGACAGTGTGCGGGGTCGCCGTGGCCGTGCAGGCGAGCAGGCCACACAGGGCAAAGAGGGACAGGCGAAGGCTGCGTGATCTCATGGACTCCCACCGGCATCGACGATGCTGGCCATGATATCGCGAATTGCTGAGCCGGAACTCACTCTTTCGGTGCGCGCCTACCCAGTCTGGGTCAGGCCGGCGGATTCGCTTTCCAGTGGCGGTAGATCTTCAATGCCGCATGCGCATCGTCGGCCGCATACTGCAGCTGCTTTTCCGACAGCCGGGGCAGGGCCCAGTTGGTGGTGGTGATGCGCTTGGATTTTTGCAGGCGCTGCCCCAGGAAGCGCTCGACCGCACTACGCGCGCCAAGGGGATTCCTTTCGCCGCGCCGGCGCAGGGCCGTCGACAGGTCGAGCACGTTGCGCAGTTCGATCCCGAACTTCGATTTCAGGCGCCGCACATCATCGCCCAGGCCGAAGCCGACCTTGAGCACACGCTCATCCTCGAGGACGGGTTCAAGCACGCTGAGGGCCAGCGCGATGCCGGCCGGGGTCGCGGTCTGGAACAGGAAGGCGATGTCCGTCGTCGCCAGCTGCACCAGGTGCGGCCCGGTCGAGACTTCACCCTTGGCGAAGGTCGGCTTGGATTCGGTGTCGAAGCCGATCGCGTCGCCTGCCAGCAGGGCCGCCAGCGCTTCGCGCGCGTCCTGCTCGCTGCGCACCAGGCGCACATTGGCCAGGTCGATGCCGATATACGGCGGCAGATCGTCCCCGGCCAGATCGCTCGCCTCGTGGGCTGTGCTCAATTCTTGGAGAATTTCGATGCCAGCGCCTGCAGTTTTTCCTGGCGCTTGCGGTTGTTTTCTTCTTCTTGCGCGGCGTCGCGTTCAGCCTTCTTGCGATCGGCTTCCTTCTTGAAACGCTGCTGCAGCTGTTCCTTTGCATGCAGGCGGTGCGCTTCAGGCACTTCGGCGCCGGCGGTGCCATCGAGGTCGTGGCGCACCTTGGCTTTTTCCATCGCGCGCAGGTAGCGCATCGAGCCGGTATGGATGCCCAGTGCGGCGCGCATCACCTTCTTGTCCAGGCCCGGCATGCGGGCCAGCAGCTGCTTGTCGATGCCGATCGACAGCGGCAGACAGTCGCGGAAGGCCGGATACTCCTGCTGGAGTTGCTTGAGCAGCGAACGTGCCGACTGGCCAGGCGCCGGCGCAGCGGCCGGTGCTGCCGCCACCGGCGTTTCAGCTGGCGGCTGCTGCGCTTCCGGAGCAGCCGGAGTGGCAGGGGTGGCATTCGTGTCGACGGACTCTGCAGGGGTATTGGTATTCATTGACTTCATGGTAAGAACAGGATTGCGAAGGATAGCATGGTGCTGGGCGGGCATTGTACTAGTTCCAATGATAAATGTTGAGAAACACATCGTGGGGAGAAGCGCCAACCCATGAAATCGTGTATCATCCGCCTCTTGCCTTGAGTCCGGCTTGCGCCGGCGCAGACCCACCGAGCAGTTTGTGCGGAGGGCCAGCCAGGGTGGCGCTATGTGAATTGTGTATATCCCTTATCGGATCTATCAATTATCACCAAAACTTGCATTGGGGCATAATAGCTCCTTCCCCTATTTTTCTAGAAAAATAGATGCAAGCCCGTGTTAGCGGGCTTTTTTTCATTCCGATATGCACAGCACGATCTTGAACATCGACCATCGCCTCTCTGTCCGCAGCCCCGTATCGTGTTGGCGCGCGCAAAACCAGGTAAGTCGTGCTTGAAGTCTGGCATGTCCGCCCTTAGTTAGGGCCACTTCCGTCCCCCCTTTCCCAGGGCCCGCAAGCGGGTCCCGCCGGATTATTGACTTCGCAGGCGCGCAACAGGCCTCGACTGGAGAGTTTTAAGTATGAAAAACACCGCCAAGACATTGACACTGACAGCGAACAAAGCGCCGGCCAAGGCTTCGGCACCGCTGGCAGTGCCGAAAACCGCGACCTCCTACTTCCTCGAAACGGAAGCGGCGGCCAAGGTGACGGTGGTCAAGACCCGTTCGCGCCTGGCCACGCTGAAGGCCCAGGCTGACGCCATCCTGGCCGCCGGCGGTCCGGTGGTGGACGAGCCGGTCGCAGCGCCAGTCGTGGAACAAGCGCCGGTTGCCGCGACCCCGATCGCCGCGGCGGTCGAGGAAGTGGTCGCCGTCGCTGCCGCCCTGACCCCTGCTCAGGCAGCCGATGATGCGGCCGATGAGCCGGTCGCCGCCAACGACGTCGATGCCGGCGCCGACCTGGCCGCTGAGTACATGCAGGCACAGGCCAAGCCGGCCGTGGCGCCCGTCATCGTGCGCAAGCGCGGCAAGCTGGCCGCCCTGAAGGCGGCCGAGCCGGAAGCCGCCGTTGCCGCCGCGCCGGTCGCGGCCCCCGAAGCCCCGGCCGCTGAAGAAGCGCCGAAGGTGGTGCGAGCGCGCGCCGTGCGCCGGGTCGAAACCAGCCCGCTGGCTGCGGCCCAGACCAATGCCGTCGGCGCGGTCAGCAAGACCACCGACGCCGCTGCCCTGGCCGCGATCGACACCTCGGGCTACCTGCTGCCGCAGGTGAAGGTCCCGGGCCGCCGCGGCCGCAAGCCGAGCGAGTTCGTGCCGGAGAACGACGAAGTCGCGGCGCTGAACGCGGTCGAGCGCGCCGAACTGAAGGCGGCTTCGAAGGCGCGCGAGCGCAAGGCCAAGGGCATCGCCCTGCTGAGCAATGCCGGCTTCTCGGAAACCGAACTCGAAAAGCGCCGCCAGCAGCTGACGAACCTGATCAATATGGGCAAGGAGCGCGGCTACCTGACCCACGCCGAGATCAACGACCACCTGCCCGAAAACATCATCGACCCGGAAGCGATCGAAGGCATCATCGCGACGTTCAACGACATGGGCATCGCCGTCTACGAGCGCGCCCCTGAAGCCGAAATGATGCTGCTGTCGGACCAGGCCGTGACCCCGACCAGCGAAGACGAAGTCGAAGCCGCCGCCGCCACCGCGCTGTCGACGGTCGATTCCGACTTCGGCCGCACCACCGACCCGGTCCGCATGTATATGCGTGAAATGGGCGCGGTGTCGCTGCTGACCCGCGAAGGCGAGATCGAGATCGCCAAGCGCATCGAGCAGGGCCTGAAAGATATGGTGCAGGCTATCTCGGCGTGCCCGATCACGATCTCGGAAATCATCGCGCTGTCGCACAAGATCGCCAGCGACGAGCTGAAGATCGACGACGTGGTGGACGGTTTCGTCGACCGCGAAGACACCCCGGCGCCGGCCGCCTCGGTGGCCCATGCGGCTGCCTCGAGCGAGGAAGACGACGAGGAAGAGGAAGAAGTCGAGGAAGAAGAAGATGGTGATGCCGGCAACGCCGGTGGCGCCGCGGCAGGCTACTCGGCCGAGCAACTGGCCCAGCTGCGCAAGAGCGCGCTGGAGAAGTTCACCCTGATCGAGCAGCAGTTCGACCTGATGGGCCACGCCTTCAAGAACCAGGGCTACGGTTCGCAAGCCTATGTCGACGCCCAGGAAGTGATCTCGTACGAGCTGCTGGGCATCCGCTTCACCGCGAAAGTGGTCGAGAAGCTGTGCGATTCGCTGCGCGGCCAGATGGACGAAGTGCGTTCGATCGAGCGCTCGGTGCTGGACATCTGCGTGAACCGCTGCGGCATGCCGCGCGCTCACTTCATCAAGGTGTTCCCGGGTAACGAGACCGACCTGCAATGGGGCGACCGCGAAGTCGACTGCGCCTATCCGTACAGCGCGGTGCTGAGCCGCAATCTGCCGGCCATCAAGGAGCTGCAGCAGCGCATGATCGACCTGCAGGCGCGCGTGGCGCTGCCGCTGGCCGACCTGCGCAAGATTAACAAGCAGATGGCGGCCGGCGAGAAGCGTGCGCGCCAGGCCAAGCGCGAAATGACCGTGGCCAACCTGCGCCTGGTGATCTCGATTGCGAAGAAATACATCAACCGCGGCCTGCAGTTCCTGGATCTGATCCAGGAAGGCAATATCGGCCTGCTGAAGGCGGTCGACAAGTTCGAATACCGTCGCGGTTACAAGTTCTCGACCTACGCGACCTGGTGGATTCGCCAGGCGATCACGCGTTCGATCGCCGATATGGCGCGCACCATCCGTGTGCCGGTGCACATGATCGAGACGATCAACAAGATGAACCGCATCTCGCGCCAGATCATGCAGGAAACCGGCAGCGAGCCGGATCTGCCGACCCTGGCCGCCAAGATGGAAATGCCAGAGAATAAGGTTCGCGAGATCATGAAGATCGCGAAGGAGCCGATTTCGATGGAAACCCCGATGGGCGAGGACGGCGATTCGCAACTGGGCGACTTCATCGAAGACAACGCGACCCTGGCCCCGCTGGACGCCGCGTTGCACGCTTCGATGCGCAATGTGATCAAGGAAGTGCTCGACTCGCTGACCCCGCGCGAAGCCAAGGTGCTGCGCATGCGTTACGGCGTCGAGATGTCGAACGACCACACGCTGGAAGAAGTGGGCAAGCAGTTCGACGTGACCCGCGAGCGGATTCGCCAGATCGAAGCCAAGGCGATGAGCAAGCTGCGTCAGCCGTCGCGTTCGGACAAGCTGAAGACCTTCCTGCACAACCAGTAATTTGTTGCTGGTTCAGATGTAAAAAAGCCGCCCGGTTTGCGCCGGGCGGCTTTTTTCATGCGCTGATGGTGTGCTGCGCACTTGGGTCCCCGCCTTCGCGGGGGCGACGGTCTTGTGGTCGTGGACTACGGCACTGGAGCGTCGCCCGAATACGTTGATCCGTCCTTCCCGCGAAGGCGCGAAGCCAAGTTAGCCCGAGCAGAAGCAAGGCCCCAATCACCCCGTATTACGCAAGCCGGCAGCCACCCCATTGATCGACAAATGAATCCCCCGGTTCACGCGCGGATCCGCGTTATCGGCCAACTTGCGGCGCCGATGAATCAGCTCCACCTGCAAGTGATTCAGCGGATCCAGATAGGCAAACCGGTTCTGGATCGACCGCGCCAGCAGCGGATTGCCCGCCAACCGTTCGGTCGCGCCAGTAATCGCTTCAAGACAGCGTATCGTCTCCCCATGCTCGGCCGCGATGCGGCGGAAGATCCGTTCGCGCAGCCCCACGTCAGCCACCAGCCCGGCATAGCGCGAAGCGATCGCCAGGTCGGTCTTGGCCAGTACCATGTCCATATTCGACAGCAGGGTGGCGAAGAACGGCCAGTCGCGGTACATCGCGCGCAGCTCTTCGAGCTTGGCGTCGGTATCGCCATCCTCGAGCCAGCTCTTGACGCTCGATGCGAAGCCGAACCAGCCCGGCAGCAGCAAGCGGCACTGCCCCCACGAGAAGCCCCAGGGAATCGCGCGCAGGTCTTCGATGCGGCGGGTCGACTTGCGCGAGGCCGGACGCGAACCGAGGTTCAGTTCCGCGATCTCGGCGATCGGCGTCGCTTCGAAGAAGTAGTCGGTAAAGCCCGGGGTCTCATACACCAGATCGCGGTAGGCCTTGTAGGCGCGGTTGGACAGCTCGGCCATCACCGATTCGAAACGCTGCAGGCGCGCGGCATCGACGCCGCTGGCATTGTGCGGCGCCAGGCTCGCTTCGAGCGTCGCCGCCACCAGCAGTTCCAGGTTGCGCCGCCCGATCTCGGGATTGGAGAACTTGGAGGCGATGATCTCGCCCTGTTCGGTCAGGCGGATCTGGCCATTGACGGTGCCCGGCGGCTGGGCGCGGATCGCGTCGTAGCTCGGTCCACCGCCGCGGCCGACAGTACCGCCACGGCCGTGGAACAGGCGCAGCTTGACCTGGCGCCGCTCGAAGACTTCGACCAGTTTCAACTCAGCCTGGTACAGCTCCCAGTTCGACGTCAAAAAGCCGCCATCCTTGTTCGAGTCGGAGTAGCCGAGCATGACTTCCTGCAGTTGGCCTTGCTTTTCGATCAGCCCCGCCACCAGCGGAATCGCCATCCACTCGTCCATGATGCCGGCGGCGCGCTGCAGGTCGGGGATGGTCTCGAACAGCGGAATCACCATCGCGTCATTGCTGCCGCTGCTGACCCGCATCAGCCCCGTTTCCTTCTGCAGCAACAGCACTTCGAGCAGGTCGGACACGGTCTCGGTATGCGAGATGATGTAGTTGCGGATCGCGCGCGGGCCGTAGCGCAGGCGGATCTCGCGCGCGCTGCGCAAGATCGCCAGCTCCGAATTGGTCTCGTCGCCATAGCTTTCATACGGCGAGAACAGCGGGCGTGGCTGTTCCAGTTCGCGCAGCAGCAACGCGCGCTTGTCCTCTTCGCTCAATGCCGAATAATCGGCTTCGACGCCGGCGCGCGCGAACAGCTCGGCCAGCACGCGTTCGTGGATGTCCGAGCTCTGGCGCATGTCGAGCGAGGCCAGGTGGAAGCCGAAGATGCGCGCGGCGCGCAGCAGGCCGGCCAGGCGCGGTTGCACCAGCATCGCGCCGTGGTTCTGGCGCAGCGAGTCGGCCAGCACTTCCAGGTCGGCGGCGAACAGTTCCGGGTCGAGGTAGGGCGCCGCGTGGCCGACTTCCTTGCGCAGGATGTGGCCCACGCCCAGTTCGCGCGCGGTCGCTGCCAGGCGCGCATAGATGCCGATCAGGGCGCGCCGATACGGTTCGTCGCTGCGGTGCGGTGAAGAGTCGGGCGAGCTGTCGGCCAGTTGCTCGAGCGCGGTCGTCACCTTGACCAGCAGGGTGGACGCCGACAGCTCGGCGCCCAGGGTGTGCACTTCGTCGAGGTAGAAATCGAGGATGGTAGTCGACTGGCGCGTGAGCGCGTGGCGCATGGTGTCGGCGTTGACGTTGGGATTGCCGTCGCGGTCGCCGCCGATCCAGCTGCCCATCTGCAGGAAGGAAGAGTGCGCAGCCTGCACCTGGCCGCCATAATGCGCGGCGACTTCTAGCTCGATGTCGTCGTACAGGGCCGGTACTTCGCGCAAGAAGGTGATGCGGTAGTAGGACAGCGCGTTTTCGATCTCGTCGGCCACGGTCAGCTTGGAGTAGCGCAGCATGCGCGTCTGCCACAGGGTGGCGATGCGGGCGTGCAGCAGCTGCTCGTTGCGGCGCCGTTCCTTCGGCGTTTGCGGCAGGTCGCGTTCGGCCAGCAGGCGCGCGATGTCGTGCTCGGCGTCGAGGATGCTCTTGCGCTGGACTTCGGTCGGGTGGGCGGTGAGCACCGGCGAAATCAGGGCGTCGCGGAAGAACGCATCGACGGTCTCGCGCCCGATGCCGGCGTCAATCAGCTTGCCCAGCGCGTAGCCGATGCTGCCCGAACGCGGCGCCGAACCGTTCAGCAGATGGGTGCGGCGGCGGCGGTTGTGGTGCTGGTCCTCGGCGATATTGGCCAGGTGCGAGAAGTAGGAAAAGGCGCGCACCACGCTGATCGTCTGCTCGCGCGTGAGCTTGTGCAGCAGGGTGGCCAGTTCTTCACCGGCGTCCGGGTCGTCGTCGCGGCGGAAGCGCACGGCGGTCTGGCGGATGGTTTCGACGATGTCGAAGACTGCGTCGCCTTCCTGGTCGCGCAGCACGTCGCCCAGCAGGCGGCCGAGCAGGCGGATGTCTTCCTTGAGGGGCGCGTCCTTGTCGGCGCCAACTGGTACTACGGGTGCAGCAGGATTGTCCATATCGACCACAAGTAATAGATTGTGCGATGGCGGTTGGCCACGATCTGCAAGATGCCCCATGATAAAATTTGTGATCTTATGCAGGGACCGGATTACTGGCATTGTCCGGATCGGCCCAATGACAGTGGAAGAACTCGAGTGTTAAACCCCATACAGCAGGTTACCGACGCGGCGCCCCAGGCGCCAAGCAAACTGATTATCGCATCCCGCGAGAGCCGCCTGGCCATGTGGCAGGCGGAGCACGTGCGTGACCGGCTCGCCGCATTATATCCAGAATGTCGTGTCGATATTCTCGGAATGACAACACGTGGCGACCAGATCCTGGACCGCACCTTGTCCAAGGTCGGCGGCAAGGGCCTGTTCGTCAAGGAACTCGAAGTCGCGATGGCCGAGGGCCGCGCCGACCTGGCGGTGCACTCGCTCAAGGACATGCCGATGGAGCTGCCGGAAGGCTTCGAGCTGTCCGCCATCCTCGAGCGCGAAGACCCGCGCGACGCCTTTGTGTCGAACGACTACGCCAGCCTGGATGCGCTGCCGGCCGGCGCCGTGGTCGGCACCAGCAGCCTGCGCCGCCAGTCGCTGATCGCGGCGCGCTACCCGCACCTGATCATCCAGCCGCTGCGCGGCAACCTCGATACCCGCCTCGGCAAACTCGATCGCGGCGAATACGCCGCCATCATCCTGGCCGCGGCAGGGCTCAAGCGCCTCGGCCTGACGCAGCGCATCCGCGCGCTGCTCGAGCCCGAACTGAGCCTGCCGGCGGCTGGCCAGGGTGCGATGGCGATCGAGATCCTGAGCGCCGAACGCAGCGACGGCGTCGACCTGCGCGCCGTGCTGGCCCCGCTGAACCACGTCGAGACCGCGCAGGCGGTGCTGGCCGAGCGCAAGGTGTCGCGCATCTTCGGCGGCAGCTGCCAGATCCCGCTGGCGGCCTACGCCACCGTGCAGGATGGCCAGATGCGTCTGCGCGCGATGGTCGCGACCCCCGACGGCAAGCGCAGCGCGCATGCCGAAGTGGACGGCAGCGCCGCCCAGCCCGAATACCTGGGCGAGCAAGTCTCCGAGCTGCTGGCCCAGCAGGACGCCAACGCCATCCTGGCCGCCTGCCGCGTGGACGCGGCCGAGGATGTCTGAGCTGTCCGGCATCGTCGTCATCACCCGGCCCCTGGCCCAGGCCGATGGCCTGGCCCAGGCAGTGCGCGCCAGCGGCCGCACGGCCGAGATCCTGCCGCTGCTCGAGATCGCCCCGGTCGACGATCCGGCGCCCCTGCGCGCGGCGCTGGCCGGCTTGCCCGACTACGCGCTGGTGGCCTTCGTCTCGCCCAACGCGATCGATGCGGCATTCGCCCACGTGAGCAGCTGGCCAAGCCAGGTGCCGCTGGCGGTGGTGGGCGAGGGCAGCCGCGCCGCGCTGGCGCGCCATGGCGTTGCGGCGCCCGGATACACCGTCCATAGCCCGCGCGACAGCGCGCACAGCGATTCGGAACACCTGCTGCAAAACCTGGACCTGGCCACCTTCAGCGGCCGGCGTGTTCTGATCGTGCGCGGCGATGGCGGCCGCGAGCTGCTGGCCGACGCCCTGCGCGCCGCCGGCGCCACGGTCGAGGCGGTGGCCGCCTACCGCCGCAGCACGCCTGTCTTGACGCAAGAGCTGGCCGCACGATTGCGCGCCTTGCTGGCGCAGCCAAACGACTGGATAATCACGAGCTCGGAAGCCCTGCGCGGCTTGGCGGGCCTGGTCGAGGCATTGGAACCGGAAAGCGACAACTGGCGCTTGCGGTTCCAGCAGCAGCGCCTGGTCGTGCCGCACGCGCGGATTGCCGAAACGGCGCACGCCCTGGGCCTGCGCCACGTGACCCTGACGGGATCCGGAGATGCACGCCTACTAGCAGCGTTACAATCACAATAATGAACGAATTGCCGAACAATCCAGATCAAACACCGGGCAGCGTGCCGGTACCGAGCCTCCAGAAGCCCGACAGTGCACCTGCCGCGGGTGGCGGCGTGCCGCCTGTGCCGCCGCTGCCACCGGCGCCGCGCATGCTTGAACCGGGCGGGCCGGGCATGTTCGACCGCATGGCGCGCCCGCTGCCACTGGCTGTGATCGCCCTGGCCGTGCTGTTGGCGCTGCAAACGTATTCCTCGCACAACCGCATCAATTCGCTGCGCCAGGACATGGCGCGCAGCCTCCAGAAGGGCAATGCGGTCAATGCCGAAACAGCCGCGCTGGCGCGCGACGTGGCCGACCAGTCGAAGGAACTGCAGATCAAGGTCGGCGTGCTCGAAAGCCGCCAGAGCGAGGCCCAGAGCCAGCAGGTGGCGCTCGAGCAGCTGTACAAGGACCTGTCGCAGAACCGCGACGAGTGGGCGCTGACCGAGATCGAGCAGGTGCTGTCGACCGCCAGCCAGCAGCTGCAACTGGCCGGCAATGTGCAGGGCGCCCTGATCGCGCTGCAGAATGCCGACCGCGCGGTGTCGCGCTCCGACACGCCGCAGTTTCTCACCATCCGGCGCGCGATCGCGTCCGATATCGAAAAGCTGAAAGGCCTGCCGGCGGTCGACCTGGCCGGTGTGGCCGTGCGCCTGGATCACGTGATCGGCCAGGTCGACACGCTGCCGCTGCTGTCCGACGAAAAGCCGCTGCTGCCGATGGCGCCGCTGCGTAACGGGCGCAAGGGCGAGCCGGCTGCCACCGCTGCCGCTGAACCGGCCCAGCCGCTGGGCGTGGGCCAGCGCATGCTGCAGACCTGGACCCTGTGGAGCCAGGAGATGTGGGACGACGTGCGCCAGCTGATCCGGGTGCGCAGCGTCGAGGAGCCAGAGGCACTGATGCTGTCGCCGAGCGAGACCTTCTTCGTGCGCGAGAACCTCAAGTTGCGCCTGCTGAATGCGCGCCTGGCGCTGTTGTCGCGCAACGAGGCCACCTTCCGCGACGACCTGGCCACGGCCCAGTCCATGCTGCTCAAGTATTTCGACACCCGCGCGCGGGTGACGCAATCGAGCCAGGCCGCGCTGCGCCAGGTGCAGGCCAACAACCTGACGATCGAGATGCCGACGCTGGCCGACAGCCTGAACGCCGTGCGCAACTACAAAGCGAAGCAATAAGGTATGCGTCTACTTCTTTGGTTAGTCGCGCTGATGGCCGCCGCCATCGGCATCGCGGTCACGGCGCGCTTCAATCCGGGCAATGTGGTCTTGTTCTATCCGCCGCACCGGATCGACATGTCGCTCAACCTGTTCGTGGTGCTGCTGGCGGTATCGTTCCTGGCGCTGTACGCCCTGGTGCGCGCCATCAGCGGCACCCTCAAGATGCCGCAGCGGGTGGCCGCCTATCGGCGCCGCCGCAGCGAGCGCGAAGGCAACAAGGGCATGCGCGATGCGCTCAAGGCGCTGTTCGAAGGCCGTTTCGGCCACGCCGAAAAGGCCGCCATGCGCGCCGCCGAGCTGCCCGAGAACGCCGGCCTGGCGGCCCTGGTCGGCGCCCGCGCCGCGCACCGCATGCGCGAACCGGCCCGGCGCGACGCCTGGCTGGCCGGGATCGCCCACGACAACACGCTCAAGACGGCGCGCCTGATGACCGTCACCGAGCTGCTGGTCGACGACCACCAGCCCGAGGCCGCGTTGGAGGCGGTGGCCGAACTGAATGCCAGCGGCCAGCGCCACATCCACGCCCTGCAGTGGGCGATGAAGGCCAACCAGCAGGCCCGCAACTGGCCCGAGGTGCTGCGCCTGGTGCGCATCCTGGATAAGCGCCGCGCCCTGCATCCGGCCTTGTCGAGCCGCCTGCGCGAGCTGTCCTACGAAGCGCTGCTGGGCGGCGACGGCCACGACGCCGAATCGCTGCGCCGCATCTGGGCCACGGTGCCGCCGCAAGACCGCACCGTGCCGTATATCGCGGCGCACGCGGCCAGCGCCTTCAATGCGCGCGGCCTGCACGACGAGGCGCGCGCGATCGCCGAAGAATCGCTCAAGGCCGACTGGGACGAGCGCGTGGTGCGCGCCTACCGCGACGCCGCCAGCCCATTCGGATCCCCTTCGCTCCTGGCCCAGATCGAGGCTTGCGAGACCTGGCGCAAGGAGCGGCCGACAGATGCCGAACTGGCACTCACCCTGGGTTCGCTGTGCCTGAAACAGAAACTGTGGGGCAAGGCCCAGCGCTACCTGGAGCAGGCGCTGTCGGACGCCCTCGATGCGGCGATGGTGCGCGAAGCGCACCTCAAGCTGGCCCAGATGCATGAGGCACTGGGACAAGAGACAGAAGCGGCGCGCCATTACCGCCAGTGCGCGCTGGCCAACATTCTTTGACATGCAGGGGCGCACACCCGTGCCCGAGGTTGCGCCGCACAGGCCATGGCCGTTTCGCTATAATGACGGCCTATTATTGACTCTCCAGCAACCAAGGACCATCCATGAGCCTGAATAACGTCCCAGCCGGCAAAGACGTGCCGAACGACTTCAATGTCATCATCGAAATCCCGATGAATTCCGATCCGGTCAAGTACGAGGTCGACAAGGACAGCGGCGCGATCTTCGTCGACCGCTTCATGGGTACGGCCATGCACTATCCGTGCAACTACGGCTACGTGCCGCAGACCATCGCCGATGACGGCGACCCATGCGACGTGCTGGTGATCACCCCGTTCCCGCTGCCGTCGGGCGTGGTGGTGCGTTGCCGCGCGCTGGGCGTGCTGAAGATGACCGATGACGGCGGCGGCGACGCCAAGGTGATCGCGGTGCCGGTCGAAAAAGTGCTGCCGATGTACAAGAAGATCCAGTCGCTGGACGACGTCGAAGAGCTGCGCCTGAAGCAGATCCAGCACTTCTTCGAGCACTACAAGGATCTGGAGCCAGGCAAATGGGTCAAGATCGAAGGCTGGGCCGGCATCGAGGAAGCCAAGGCCGAGCTGGTCAGCGGCGTGGAAGCGTTCAAGAAGGGCGCCCAGGCGTGATGATCGTCCGGGACAGGCTGTAGTGGCCCGCCCCGGCATGCAGTACCAGGAAAAGCCGGCGCCCGCGAGGGCAGCCGGCTTTTTTGTCGCCGCAGTAATGGCGGCAGGACGTCACTCTCTGCGACTCACCACCCGATATCGCGCAGCAGCGGCAGCGTGAGGTCGCGCGGCGGATCGACCTCGTGCCTCAGGCCGGCGTTGATCGACGGTTCCATCAGCAGGTTGGGCGTGGCTTCGGTCGTGAAATGCGAGACCGAGGAACCCGGTGCGACCGTGGTCGGCGAATACATCAGCATGCGCCGCGCGTCGTCCGCGCCGGCCAGGCGCTCGGCATCGATCGACAGGCGCGCCATGACCCCGGACCCGGTGCGCGAGCGCGTCTGCAGCGCGGTCTTGAGGCGCAGGCCGTCGGCGCGGGTGATGCGCACCGACGGGATGCGGATGTCGGGTCCGTCGCCCGGCATGCCGGCCACTTCGCCGGCCACGCTGTCGGCCACGATCATGCCGATAGCGCCGGCCGCCTGCACATTGCGTGCCTTGACCACATAGTCGCAGACGCCGCGGTCGACCAGCGCAATCCTGTCGCGCACCGCCAGCGCATTGAGCGCGTTCAGGGACGAGCAGGCCAGACCGGTGCCGATGGCCTGGTCGACCACCGGCATCACTTCACCCCTGACCGGCGTGGCGCCCAGCGGCGTCCCGAAGCTGGCGACGCCCACTCCATACCTGCCGAAGGCGTCGCCGGCGGCGCCGCCGCTGATCGCCAGCACCGGCGCCGACCCCAGTACGCCCGGCACGGCGGCCGTCACATTCGGGCCACTCCAGGACAGGCCGCGCCAGGCTGCGGCCGAGGCGGCGCGCTGCGCCGTGGTCAGCTGGGTCCAGGTGCGCCCGTTGCGGTTGTCGAGCAGGTAGTGGTCCCAGATGGCGGGCCGCGCCAGCAGGTATTGGCCGGTCGCGACATTGGTGAAGGACTGAAAGCCCAGGCCATGCGCGATCTCGTGCAGCAGCACCGCGACCAGGTCGATCTGCGCGCCGGCGTTGCTGTCCAGGCCGAGATAGAAGGTCAGTCCGGGAACGCAGGTTGGCGTCAGCCCGAGCAGCGAATTGAAGGTGGCCGTGATGTGCGGCGCGTCGGGTGCGGTCAGGTCGAAGCCGGCCAGCTTGGCCGACAATGCGGCCGGATACCAGGTATTGCTGCGCGGCGCGCTGGGAAAGTTGGCCCATGCCTCGGTCGCGCCGGCCGCGCCGAGCACGGCGCTGGTAGCGTTGCAGCTGAGCGGCTCGTAGGCAGCCCCGATGCGCACCGGGACGTCGCTGTCGAGGGTCGCGCCCCATATGTCGGCGGCGTGCTGGAAGGCGATCAGGCGCTGCTCGCCCAGGGTGGTGCCGGGATTGCCGCCGACCGGGTCGGCCGGGGTGGGATCGTTGAAGCCCACGCCCGGCGCGTTTTCGTTGACGATCACGATGGTGGCGGCGCGGGCGGCGCCGGTGACCCCGAACATGGCCACCAGCAGGATCGCAACCGCCGCGAGGCGGGCAAGGGGGCCAACGGCCGGCCTGGAGGTCGGTTTAGCGGTGCTCATGGCGGGCTTTCTCCTGGGCCTGGGCGGCGGCCGGCGCGTCGTGGTTGAGGTGGGCGTGGGCCGCATCGGCGCCCACGGCGCATTGATGGTCGAGCTTGCCGTCGACGCCGCGCTTGACGATGGCGTACACGTGCTGGCTGTTGCCCAGGTAGACGCTCTGGCGGCCGTCGGCGCCGGTCACCATCGTCGGCTGCTGTTGGCGCGCGGTGGAGGCGGCGGCCTGCGGCTGCAGTGCCTGGGTTTCGGCGGCGGTGGGTGCGCGCAGCTCGCCGGTCTCGGCATCGCGCACGACAGTCAGGCCCTGCTGGGCGGCTGTCTGGGGTGAGGCCGCGGCAGCCTGGCACAGGGCGAGGGCGCCAAAGGCCAGCCCGAGCAGCGGGGTGGACAGGGAAGATGGATTACGCATGGATGGTCTCCTTGATCTCATTGCTTGCTCGCGGGGCCGACTTTGCGCCGCATCAGGCCCAGGACGCCCAGCCCGCCCGCCAGCATCAGCAGGCTGGCCGGCTCGGGCACCGCGGTGACGACCCGCACCGTGTCGAGCCCGATATAGCTGAGCGTGGCGGCGTCGCCCAGGTAGCGGAATGCGAAGCGTCCTTCTCCTTCGACCGCCAGCGAGGTGCTCCATTGCTGCCAATCGGTCGGGAACGGGTTGTCGCCGCCGATCGTGGTCAACAGGGTGTCGAAGGACGAGGCATCGGTGCCGCTGCCGGCGCTGAAGCGCACCTCGATCAGATCGTCGAAGCCGTCGACCAGTTCGCGGTTGGTGAAGAACGACAGCGTGGTCAGGCCGCCCAGGGTGAGGGTGGGCGTGATCAGCCAGTTGTCGACCACGCCCATGCCGTTGGCTGCGCCCAGGAAATTGGCGGCGGCGTAAGAGCCGGCGGCGCCGGACTGCGGCGGGAACAGGTCGGTATTGCCCTGGAACCAGCCGAGGCCGGGCGGGGTGCTGCGGTTGATGCGGTCCCAGCTGGTGAGGCCGGCGAGGTTGTCGAAGCCTTCGGCGAGCACCTCGACATTGGCCTGGGCGGCCAGCGGCGAGGACGCGGCGGCGCCGACGAGCGCCGTTGCAATCATGATATTAAGTCGTTTCATGGAATGGGATGGAGCTTGGGCCAGAAAGATGGGAGTCCCCGCGCTGGCTGACGACGAGGCCATTGCTATATTCATGATAAGAATGGCAATGATCGTGTCCTTGATATGGGTTGAGAGCGTCGTGCGGCAAGTGCCGCGTCCCTCAAATGGTGTGACGAAATTTGATGAAGTCGCTTGCAGTTCTGCAAGTAATGTCGGAAGGAAATTGAAAAGGCGCGTTTGGCGCGCCTCGAAGCCAGCGCGTCAGGGCGGCGAATGCGGCGAACAACTCCGGCAGGCTGGCATGGCGATACGACTCGGGATCCGCATCCGCCGCCAATGTCAGGTCGGCATGGACATAGGCGTGCGTGGCGCTGACAGGGATCGCCAGCAGTGTGCTGCCCTTGCCCGGCAGGGCCATCCAGCCGTCGATGCCGGCGATGTTATCGGTGATGAAGCGCCAGCAGACCTGGCGACCATGCCGGGGCGCGATATCGGGGCGGATCGGGCGATCCACCCGTCTTCAGATACGCGGCGCGGAAAACTTCGGATGCAGAACGGGTAGCGCGCTGCAGCGCTAGCGGCGCGCCAGCCACGCGCGCACGCGCAGCTTGCCGACAATCCCGATCGGGAAGAAGTAGATCGACAGGATGAACAGCACCCCCAGCCACAGCATCCAGCGGTCCGGATGCAGGGCCGCCGCCAGCACCGGCACGCCCTCCAGCGCGCTCGAGCCATGCGCCATCAGCTCCTTCAGGTAGTTCTGCGCCAGGATGAACAGCGTTGCCCCCACCACAGCCCCATACATCGTGCCCATGCCGCCGATGACGACGATCAGCAGGATATCGGTCATCACCTCGAAGCCGAGCGAGGTCTTGGGCCCCACATAGCGCAGCCACAGCGCCATCAGCGCGCCGGCCAGCGCGGCCACCAGCGCGGCCAGGCAGTTGGCCCAGATCCGGTACACCATGGTGCGGTAACCCAGCGCCTCGGCGCGGAACTCGTTTTCGCGGATCGCCTGCAGCACCCGGCCGAACGGCGAATTCACCAGCCGCAGCAGGAACAGGAACAGCAGCAGGCAGCCCGCGAAGACCAGGTAATACGTGATCACCTTGCCGTCTACATAGCGCCCGAACACCTCGTTCTCGAACAGCAGGAAGCTCGGCGACAGCACCTCGGGCACGCTGAAGGTCACGCCATCCTCGCCACCGGTGAGGTCGGACAGTTGCGAGGCCAGCACCGCGAACGACGAAGCAACGGCCAGCGTGATCATGGCGTAGAAGATGGCGCGTACGCGCAGCGCGAACAGGCCGACCACCAGCGCCAGCAGCAGCGCCAGCAGCAGCGCCAGGATCAAGCCGGTCACCACCACGCCCCATGTCGGCTCATCGACCCGCGCCAGCGCCAGGCCGACGCCATACGCGCCGATCCCGTAGAACATGGTGTGGGCAAACGAGACGATGCCGGTGTACCCCAGCAGCAGGTCATACGACGCCACCAGCACGATATAGATGCAGATGGTCGCCGCGGTATTGAGCGGACGCGCGCCCGAGAACAGGAAGGGCGCCAGCGCCAGGCCGGCCACGATCACCAGCAGCACGCCGGTGAGGATGCGGCTGCGCGGCAGGTCGCCGGAGAGAAGTCGATGCATGGGGTCAGCTCCGTGAATTCGAATACAGGCCGGCGGGACGCCACAGCAGGACCGAGATCATCAGGATGATGCTCGACACCAGGGCGATCTTGGGCGCCAGGAAGCCGGCATAGTTGGCCACCAGCGCCATCAACAGGGCGCCGATGAAGCAGCCGCCGACCGATCCCAGGCCACCGATGATGATCACGATGAAGATCATCACCATGATCTCGCTGCCCATCGAGGCGGTGAGGGTTTCCTTGTACAGGCCCCACATCACGCCGCCCAGGCCGGCCAGGCTTGAGCCAGCCGCGAACACGGCCACGAACAGGCGCCGGATGCGGTAGCCCAGGGCCTCGACCATCTCGCCGTTCTCGACCCCGGCGCGCACCAGCAGGCCGATCTTGGTGCGATTCAGTACCAGGAACATGGCGATGAACACCACCAGCCCGACCACCACCGCCACCAGGCGATACTTCTCGACCGCGGCGTCGCCCATCAAGATCGCGCCGCGCAGCGCGGTCGGCAGCGGCAGGGCGATCGTCTCGGCGCCCCAGATCACGTGGATCAGCTGCTCGGCCACGATCATGCCACCCATCGTGATCAGGATCTGCTTTAAATGCTGGCCGTACACGGGCTTGACGATGATGCGCTCGAACGCCCAGCCCAGCAGGCCCGTGACGACCATCGCCAGGGTGACGGCCATCGCCAGCACGCCCAGATTGATCAAGAGCGAATCCATCTCGAGCCAGCCACGCATCGGCAGCAGGACCAGCGTGGCGCTGAAGGCCCCGACCGCAACGAAGGCGCCGTGCCCGAAGTTCAAGACGCTCATCAGGCCAAACACCAGGGTCAGGCCGCTGGCCATGATGAAGATCATCATGCCCATCGCCAGGCCGGCGACGGTGAGGGTGAGCCAGGTGGGGAAGCTGCCGACCAGCGGCAGCATGACCAGCATCAGGACCGGTACCAGCAGCAGCGGCGCGATATCACGCTTGGCCGCCGGCAGCGGCGCATCCGCTTGGGCGGTGGGAAGGATGGCACTCATCGTGGTTCCTATTGGTGGGAGTCGAGCGACAGGCCGAGCAGGCGCTGTTGCAAGTTGGCGTCGCCGGCCAGCGCCGCCATCGTGCCGGCATGGGCCACGCGGCCATCGTCCATCACGGCCACGCTGTCGCCCAGCGAGCGCACGAAGTTGAAGTTCTGCTCGACCAGCAGGATCGTGGTCTCGCGCTCCTTGAGTTCGCGGAAGGCTGCGATCAGGCTTTGCACGATGCTCGGCGCCAGCCCCTTGGTCGGTTCGTCGACCAGCAAAAGCTTTCTCGGTTCGACGATCGCGCGCGCGATCGCCACCATCTGCTTCTGGCCGCCCGATAGATTCCCGGCCGGGTAGTTCCAGAACTTGCGCAGGGCCGGGAAGAAGCCGCAGATCCAGTCGACCCGCGCCCCATCCAGCGGTCCGTTACGGGCCGCCAGCACCAGGTTTTCGCGCACGGTGAGCTCGGAAAACACCGCCATGTTCTCGGGCACGTAGGCAATGCCGGCGCGCGCGATATCGGGCGTGGCGAGCTTGGTGATGTCACGGCCGTCGAAATGGATCGCTCCGGCGCTGGCCTTCCACAGCCCCATGATGGTGCGCAGGGTGGTGGTCTTGCCGGCGCCGTTGCGGCCCAGCAGGACGGCCAGCTCCCCGCGCGGCACGACCAGGTCGACGCCTTGCAGGATGTGATACTGGCCGATGTGGGTATGCACGCCGCGCAGGGACAGCAGGGGCGCGTCGTGGGCCGGCTCAGGCGCTAGCATGTTCGGGTTCGGGTGTTCCAAGATAGGCTTCCTGTACGATCTTCGATTGCATCACTTCGCGCGGATCGCCGTCCGCCACCAGCGTGCCGTTGTGCAGCACGACGATGCGGTCGGCCAGCTGGCGCACCACGTCCATCTTGTGTTCGACCAGCAGCACGGTCTTGTTGGCTTCCTGCTTGACCTGGCGGATCAGGTCGAGCACCACCGGTACCTCGTCCACGCTCATGCCGGCGGTCGGCTCATCGAACATCATCACGCTCGGCTCGAGCGCCAGCAGGATCGCCACCTCCAGCTTGCGCTGGTCGCCATGCGACAGCGCGCCGACGTACATGTCGCGCCGGGCCGTCAGGGACACCCGTTCCAGGTAATGCTCGGCGCGCGCGATCAATTCCTTGTGGCTCGACCAGATCGAGAAAAAGTGGAGCCCCATGCCGGCATGGCTCTGCACCGCCAGCCGTACGTTCTCGATCACGGTCAGGTGCGGAAACAGGTTTGTGAGCTGGAAGGCGCGCCCGATGCCCAGCCGCGTGCGGCGCGCGGCGCCGTCGCGCGTGATGTCGCGCCCGTGCAGGGCCACGCTGCCGCTAGTCGCCGCCAGCTGGCCCGAGACCAGGTTGAAGTAGGTGGTCTTGCCGGCACCGTTGGGGCCGACGATCACGGTCAGCGTGCCGGGATAGAAGTCGGCCGTCACCGCATTGACCGCGACATGACCGCCAAAGCGGATGGTCAGGTCGCGGGTCGACAGCGCCGGCTGGCGAGGGTCAAGTGCCGTCATGTCAGCGCTTGTTCTTCACCGGCAGCGGCATCTCGCTGGCCGGGATCTCGCGCACCAGTTCCAGCAGATCCCATTCGGCCTTCTGGTCCTTCTTGATGCGGAAGTGGTACATCGGCTGGATTGCCTGGTGGTCTTCCTTGCGGAAGGTCATGGTGCCCTTCGGGGTCTCGAAGCTCATGCCTTCCATCGCCGCCACCATCTTGTCGCCATTACCGTCCGGGACCTTGGACAGCGCCGCGACCACCGCGCCCGCTGCCGCCATGCCGCCGGCGGTGAACATATCGGGCGGCGCCTTGAAGCGTTTGGTGTGCTCCTTGACGAACCAGTCGTTCATCTTGTTTTTCGGGAAGTCGTAGTAATAATAAATCGTGCCCTGGGTGCCGGCGAAGTTCTTCCAGGTCTTCATCACCGGCAGGATGTTTCCGCCCGGGGACAGCACGATGCCGAAACGTTCGGGTTTCAGGTCGGCGATCTTGTTCATCGGATTCGGGCCGGCCCAGACGATCTGCAGGATGCGCGGTTGCGGCTTGTCCTTCAGGGCGTCGAACAGGCGCTGTGACGATGCCGTGAAATCGGTCGTGGCCAGTGGCGCGTATTCTTCATGCACCACCTTGGCGCCGCTGCCGGTCGCGGCCAGTGCTTCCTTGCCGGCCTTGATCGCGTCGCGCCCGAAGGCGTAGTCCTGCGTCAGGAAGCCGATGCTGCCGCCCTTGAGCGTGCTGGCCGCCGCCAATGCATCCTGCATCGAGCTGCGCGCGGTACGGAAGATGTACTTGTTCCACTTGTCGCCGGTGATGGCGTCGGCCACCGCCGGTTCGATGATCAGGACCTTCTTGTATTCCTTCGCCACCGGCAGCATCGCCAGCGCCGAGCCCGATGATGTGGTGCCGACGGCGATGTCGACCCGGTCGTCGCCGTAGGCTTCGGCCAGCAGGGTGCGGCCAAGATCGGGCTTACTCTGGTCATCCTTGACGATCACCTTGATCTTGCGGCCGTTGATGGCCATGGTGCCATTAGTGAGGTATTCGAGGCCGAGCATGAAGCCGGCCTCGGTCTCGCGGGCGTAGGATTCCATGATGCCGGTCTTGCCGGCGATCAGGGCGACCTTGAAGTCCTTGCCCTGGGCCAGGGCGCCGGGGGCGGCGCCGGCCGCGAAGGCAAAGGCCAGGGAGAATGCGAGAGGTTTGATCAGATGCTGCATGGGTGTCTCCTTTTATTTATTTACGGGACCCGCGCCAGGAAAGCGCGGATCGCTTCGAAGGCTTCCGGTTCGGTGAGCATCGGCGCGTGGCCGACGTTCGGCACTTCGGTATAGGCCAGGCTGGGGGCCGCCTTGCGCATCCAGGCCGCCTGCTGGGCTTCGACCAGGTCGGACAATGCGCCGCGAATCATCAGGGTAGGGCGGTGCCGCGTCAGGCGCCGGAATGCCATGCGCAAGGCCAGCGAGGTTGGAGGAAGTCTACCGTTTTGCATGCTGTGTGCAATACCCGGATCGTAGCGGGCACACAACAGGCCATCGTCACGTGCCTCGAAAGCGCGCCGGGCCCATTTGTCCCATTCCGTTTCCGGGTTGTCGGGGAAGGCGCAGGCATTGAGGTCGCGTACATAACACCTGGCCTCGTCCCAATCGGCGAAGGTGGCTGGTTTGCCGACATAGCCGGCGATGCGGGCCAGGCCGCGCGGGGACAGCACCGGGCCGATGTCGTTCAGTACCGCGCCGGCCACCAGGTCGAGGCGCTGGGCGGCCAGGGTCATCGTGATCAGGCCGCCCATCGAGGTGCCGATGAAGATGGCGCGCGCGATGCCCAGCGCATGCATCAGGGCCACCACGTCGGCGGCGTAGATCACCGGCGTGTAATTGGCCGGGTTGGGGTCGCGCGCCGAGTGGCCGCGGCCGCGTACGTCGATGGCCAGTACGCGGCGGCCCAGTTCTGCGATCTGCGGCGCCAGTTCGTCGAAGTCGAGCGAGTTGCGGGTCAGGCCGTGGATGCAGATGACGGGTAGGTGGGCGGCGCCGCCGGCGCCGGGGTAGTCGCGTGCGTACAGGGCGAGGCCGTCGCCGCTGGTGTAGGTGAGGGGGGAGAATGAAGGCACGCGGCGGTTCCTGTGTGACGGTGGTTGGTTTGCGGTCGTGGCTTCGGTGGGGAACTTGGGCCCCCGCTTTTGCGGGGGCGACGTTCATGCGTTAATGTTAGAAACGTAGTTCGAGGGTGGCCGAGACCGTGCGGGGATTGCCGTAGAAGGCGGTCAAGGTGCCTTCGTTGCCAAGGGTCGGGAACAGGTAGCCGGCGGTCTTGTAGTGCACGTCGTTCAGGTTCTTGCCGTGCAGGCCGGCGCGCACTTTACCGTCGGCGCGGGTCCAGACGATGCTGGCGTCCCAGATCCGGTACGACTCCTGGTCCAGGATCGACGGCGTCTCGAACTGGGCGGTGGCGCCCTTGTACGACCAGCTGCCGATCAGCGAGACCCGGCCGTCACGGCCCATGATCGGCACCGGGATGTCGTAGTTGGCGCGCAGGTTGGCCGAGTTCTTGGGCGTGTTCTGGAAGGTGCGCTGGCTGGCCATGTTCACGCCCGCCACCATGTATTCCTTGTACTCGGCGTCGATGTAGCTGTACATGCCGGCGAGCAGGAAGTTGGGGGTGATGTTGGCCACCGCTTCCAGTTCGGCGCCCTTGATCTTGGCCTTGCCGGCATTGGTGGTCACGCCAGCGAAGCTGTCGTCGCGGCCGTCGCCGTTGGTGTCGATCGCCACCGAGCCGGGGATCTGCACGTCCTGGTAATCGCTATAGAACAGGGCGGCGTTGGTCGTGATGCGGCCGCCATTGAAGGCCGACTTGAGGCCGAGCTCATAGGTCTCGATGGTCTCGGGCTCGTAGCCGGCGCGCGCGGTCTCGAGCGGAATGCGGGTGCCGACCACGTTCAGGCGCGGATCGAAGCCGCCGCCCTTGAAGCCCTCGGAGTACGAGGCATACACATTGTGGGCCGGGTTGAACTTCCAGTTGACGGCCACGCGCGGGGTGAATTTCTTGTCTTCGCGTTCGAGCATGCCATTGCGCAGGTCGGTGTCGGTGCGGAACAGGATCGCGCCGGGGTTGCCCATGTCGGGCGTGCCCGCCAGGCCGAAGTAGATCTGGCGCAGCACATCGGCCTCGCGCTTGTCGACCGTGTAGCGGCCACCCAGCGACAGGCTCAGGGTGTCGGTCAGGCTGTAGCTGCCGTCGAAGTAGGCGGCCCACGCCTCGGTGTCGATATCGCCCATCGTGTATGTCGAGGTTGGCGCGGCGCCGGCCAGGATGGTGTCGAACTTGTTGAAGGCATTGGCGTCCATATAGTAGACGCCGGCCACGCCCTGCAGGCGCGGGCCGTTGTAGCTTAGCTGCAGCTCCTGGCTGAACTGGCGGTTGGTGTACAGCGCCGGCACTTCCATGTCGACCACCGGCAGGGCGTCGAAGTCGATCGGCGCATACGATTTGTCGCGACGCGCGGCGGTGATCGATTTCACGCTCCACTCGCTGTTGACCATGTATTCGATGGTGGCCGAGCCGCCATAGGAGCGCACTTCCTGGTCGTGGCCGAGCGCCTTGGTGAGGTTGCCACGGGTGTCGAACGCGTCTTCCAGGATCGGCGCCCCGCTGGTGCGGCCGACGATCAGGCGATGACCGTTCTTGGGGTTCGAATCGTCCTGCGTGAAGTCGCCGGCCAGGCGGATGAACAGGTCCTGGTTGGGCGTGAACTCGGCCGAGACGCGGCCAGCCGTGACATCCTTGTCGTAGTTGCCCTTGCCTGTAAACAGGTTGTCGCCGAAGCCGTCGCGCTTGAAGCGGGCGAAGGTGGCGCCAACGCGGGCGGTGTCGGTCAGCGGGGTGCTGGCGGTGATCACGGCTTCTTTCTGGCCGTACTCGCCGACCGTGGCGCGCACCCGCACATCGCGCTGCGGCCCGAGCTTGCGGGTCACGTACTTGACGGCGCCGCCGATGGTGTTGCGGCCGTACAGCGTGCCTTGCGGGCCGCGCAGCACCTCGATGCGCTCGACGTCATAGATGTCGGCCACCGCGGCCTGCGGGCGCGCCAGGTAGATGTCGTCGATATAGATGCCGACGCCCGATTCGAAGCCGGCCAGCGGGTCGGCCTGGCCGACGCCGCGGATGAAGGCGGTCAGTGTGCTGTTGGTGGCGCGCGAGGCCTTGAGGGTGGTGTTGGGCAGCGCCAGCGCCAGCGCGGTCACATCCGGCACGGCCTGCTTGGACAGCTGGTCGGCGCTGAACGCGGTGACCGAGACCGGCACGTCCTGCAGGCTCTCCTCGCGCCGGCGCGCGGTGACAACCACCTTCGAGACGTTTTCTTCGGTCGGCGAAGCTGCCGGGGCGCCGGCCGCATCCTGGGCATGGGCCACGCCCATCGATCCACCCGACAGCACCAGCAGGGCGGCGGCGGATTGATTCAGCAGCTTCATTTTCTTCCTGGTCAGACGCATTCTAGTCTCCTCATTTTTGGTATTGGCACGCGTGCGATCGAGCGCATGCCAACCAGTGTGCCAAGGTCGGGTTTGGTTGAATAGTCAACTATCGCCCACCCCGTTGTGCATTAATGCACAGCCCGCTTGCCGGACCTTGGTGTGAGCTTTCCTAGAGACAGATGCCGCGCTGCACCATTCCTGCGGCACTGCAGGCATCGTCGGTAAAGTGCTTGCAGAGGGAATGTGCACGAGTGCACAATGTGTCATCTTGATATCTGACAAGCGATCTCATGAATACGCTGCCCGAGTGGACGGATTTGCGGTTCTTCCTGGAGTTGGCCCGTGCCGGCACGCTGTCGGGCGCCTCACGCCGCCTCGACGTCGAGCACACCACCGTCGCGCGCCGCATCGACCGGCTCGAAACCCAGCTCGGCGCGACCCTGTTCGACCGCTCGCGCGAAGGCTATGAGCTGACCGAGGTTGGCCTGGCCCTGCTGCCGCATGCCGAGGCGATGGAAGGCGCGGCGCTGGCGGCGGCCGAGCAGATCGGCGGCGCCGAAGTGGCGGCCCATGGCGTGGTGCGGCTCGGTGTGCCCGAGGTGTTCGGCGTCAAGGTCGTCGCGCCCTTGCTGGTCGGCCTGCTGGATCGGCACCCCGATCTGCAGATCGACCTGCTGGCGCTGCCGCGCTTCGCCAACCTGGCCAACCGCGAGGCCGACCTGGGCGTGATGCTCGACCCGCCCACTACCGGGCGCTATGTGGTGACGCGCCTGGCCTCGTTTCGCTTCTACCTGTATGCCTCGCCGAGTTACCTGGCGCGCCACCCACCGATCCGCGAGCAGGCCGACCTGGCGCGCCACGACTTCGTCGACTATGTGCAGGACCGCCTGGCCAGCCGCGAGCTGTCCTACCTGAACGAGTTGGGCTTTACGCCGCGCCGGCGCATGTGCTGCTCCGGCATGACGGCCCAGATCGAGGCAGCGTCGCTGGGCATGGGCCTGATGATGGCACCGCCGTACGCGGTGCCGGACGATGGCAGGCTGGTGCCGGTGCTGCCGGGCTTTTCGGCCGAGCGCTCGTTCTGGCTGGCCGCGCCGACCGACCTGTATCGCCTGCGCCGGGTGAAGGTGGTGTGGGAGGTGCTGCGCGAGTATGCCGACAGCTCGCCAGGGCTGTTCGTCCAGGACGGTATGCAAGGCGCATTGGCAAGCGCGTAAAGAGCGCGGTATCCTCGCAGAGTTCATATTCAGAAAAGTCCCCATGCGCAGCCAGATCAGCGACGACATCACCTTCCGCAAACTCGAGATCCTGCTGGCCTATATGGAAGGCGGCAACCTGAACGCCGCTGCGCGCATGCTCGATATCAGCGCGGTGAGCGTGCACCGGGCGCTGCATTCGCTCGAGGATGGCATGAGCTGCCAGCTATTCAGCCTGCAGGGCCGCAACCTGATTCCGAACGAGGCGGCGCAAGTGCTGGCCGAGGTCAGCCGCGAAGTGGTCAGATTGATGGCGGACGGGATCGCCGCCACCCGCTCGGCGGCCGGCTATTCGGCCGATCACCTCAAGATCGGCTCGCTGTATTCGCTCACCACCGGGACCATCCCTGAAGTCATCATCGGCATCAAGCTGCGCAAGCAGGAGCTCGAGACCGAGCTGGTGCTCGGCTCGAATGCCGACCTGCTGCACAAGCTGAAGCAGAACGCGATCGACGCGGCGCTGATGGCGATTCCCGATCCCGACCCCGACATCGAATCGATCGCGCTGTTCGAGGACGATGTGTTCTTCGCCGCGCCGGCCGGCTCGCCCTACGCCGACATGAAGGAGGTCGACCTGCGCCAGTGCGCGTCCGAGAAATTCGTGTGCCTGAAGGACGGTTTTGTTACCTTCATGGGCTTCCAGGAAGCGTTTCGCATCGCCGGCTATGCGCCGAGCATCGTCACCCGCGTGGGCGATATCTTTTCGCTGATGAACCTGGTGGCGGCCGGCATCGGCTACACCTTGCTGCCGGGGCGGGTACGGAATGCCTTTGGCGACAAGGTGCAGCTGATTCCGCTGAAGGCTGATTACCGGATGCAGCAGACCATTGGCCTGAGCTTCCTGCGGGTGCGCGAGCGCGATCCGAATCTGCTGGCGCTGGCGGCCGTGTGCCGGATGCTGAAGCACCGCCCCGGATAGGCGCTAGCGCAGGCTGCGCAAGGCGCCGGCCAGATCCGCGTAGCGGAACACGAAGCCTTCGCGCTGCAGGCGTGCCGGCGTCACGCGCTGGCCTTCCAGCAAAAGATCGGCCTGCTCGCCAAGCGCGAGTCGTAGCGGCCAGCCCGGGGTCGGCATGAAGCAGGGGCGATGCCAGACGCGCGCCGCGGTCTGGCTGAATGCGGCTTGCGTGACTTGCTCGGGTGCGGTGAAGTTGGACGCGCCCGTACCGGTGGCTGCTGAAGCCTGGCCCAGCGCATGGCGCCAGCGATGGGCGATGCCGGCGATCAGGTCGTCGACATGGATCCATGACAGCCACTGGCGTCCGCTTCCCAGCCTGCCGCCCAGGCCCAGGCGAATCGGCAGCAGCATCATCGGCAGCGCGCCTTGCCGCCCGAGCACCAGGCCGAAGCGCATGCACTCGACCTGCACGCCATATAGGGCGGCGGCGCCGGCGGCTTCTTCCCATTCGCGGCACAGGTCGGACATGAAGATCGGCTGCGGCGGCGCGGTCTCGTCGAGTTGCGCGCTGTCGCCCTGCGGCTGGATGCCGTAGTAGCCGATCGCCGAGGCCGAGAGCAGCAGCAGCGGCTTGTGGCGGGCACGCGCGATCCAGTCGACCACGCCGCCGGTGAGCTTGACGCGGCTCGCGCGCAGCGCCTGCCGGCGGCTTGCCGTCCAGCGCTGGCCGAGTATCCTGCTGCCCGCCAGGTTGATGACGATATCGACCTGCTCATCGACCGCCAGCCCAGCCATGGCGCCGATCGGGCGCACCTTGCCGTCGAACAGCCGCGTCGCCTGGTCGACGTTGCGGGTCAATGCGATCACCTGGTGACCGTCTGCCAGCAGCGCCTGCACCAGCAGGCGGCCGATGAAGCCGGTGGCGCCGGTCACCAGCACGGTGCGCCTGACGCGGTCGAACACGAGGGGCTGGCCGTTCACACTGTCGTTCATGCTGGATCCTTTGTTTTCTGAATTTTTGTTTATACAGGAATTCAAGAAACAACTGGGCAAGAGGTCAAGCCCTGTCCGGCCGCTCGCTACAGCACAGCAGTAAAACTTCCGCTGACAGTAAACGTCTCCAGCCGAGCCTAATTGATCTTCGACGCGATCAAGGCTACCTTGGCAGCATAAACAGCTTACCAAGAGCATAACGAAGCGCATGGCCCGCCATGGGACCATGCATTGGAGACGTACCACCTGCGGCAACCCCGGTTGGAGCCGGCGCCGCATCTTGAAGGAGCCTCGCTGTGTCCTCTCATGTCATTGCAATCTGCGTGCTGGCGCTGATGTTCATCATCGCCACCGCCATGCCCATCAATATGGGTGTCATCGCCTTTGTCGGCGCCTTCCTGGTCGGCACCCTGGTCGCCGGCATGGAAACCAAGACCATCATGTCCGGCTACCCGGCCGAACTGTTCCTGACCCTGGTCGGCATTACTTTCCTGTTCGCCCAGGCCCAGAACAACGGCACCATCGACTGGCTGGTGCGGCTCTCGGTGCGCGCCGTCGGCGGACGCATCGCGGCCATCCCCTGGGTGATGTTCGCGATCACCGCGCTGCTCACCTCCGTCGGCGCGGTCAGCCCGGCCGCGGTGGCGATCATCGCCCCGATCGCGCTCGGCTTCGCGGCCAAGTACAAGATCAATCCACTGATGATGGGCTTGTTGGTCATCCACGGCGCCCAGGGTGGCGGCTTCTCGCCGATCAGCATCTATGGCGGCATCACCAACAAGGTGGTGATGGAAGCGGGACTGCCGATCTCGCCGCTGACGACCGCCTTCACCAGCCTGGGCGTCAACCTGGCGGTGTCGGTGCTGCTGTTCTTCGTGTTCGGCGGCGCCAAGCTGATGCGCCAGCAGGTGCCGAAGGCCGAGCGCTCGGGCAAGGGTTTGCCGGTCTCGCCTTTCGGTCCGCCGGTGGCGGTCGCGGCCCAGGGCCCGCAGATCTATGGCGATGCCGAGAGTGAATCGGCCAGCGAAGAACGCCTGATCAAGGAGCGCTCCAGCGCCGCCGTCGGCGCAGTGGGCGCCACCGGCCCTGGCAGCGCCGCCGGCCATGCCGCGGTCGACCTCAACCAAGGCCCGACCTTCCACCAGATGTTCACGGTGGTCGGCCTGGTGCTACTTGCCGTGCTGACCCTGCTCTACAAACTCGATATCGGCTTCGTTGCCATCACCATCGGCCTGTTGATCTCGATCCTGTCGCCGCAGGTGCAGAAACGCGCCATCGGCCAGGTGTCGTGGCCCGAGATCATGCTGATCGTCGGCGTCTCCACCTATGTCGGCGTGATGCAGAAAATGGGCACCATCACCTGGGTCGGCGACAGCGCCGCCAGCCTGGCCTCGCCGCTGACCGTGGCCTTGCTGCTGCTGTTCGTCGGCGCCATCGTCTCGGCCTTCGCGTCGTCGACCGCGGTGCTGGGCTCCCTGATCCCGCTGGCGGTGCCGTTCCTGGCCTCGGGTTCGGGCGTCGACGCGATCGGCTTCATCGCGGCCATGGCGGTTGCGTCGACCATCGTCGACGTCAGCCCGTTCTCGACCAACGGCGCCCTGGTGCTGGCCAGCGCGCAAGGCATCGACCGCGATGTATTCCTGCGCCAGCTGATGATCTATGGCGGTATCGTGACCCTGGTGGCGCCGGTCGTACTGTGGCTGCTGTTCGTGGTGATCTAAGCATCGGCACATTTACGCAATAACGGGAAATCTCATGACTCACAGTGAAGGCCGCTGGACTACCCAGCAACGCAACCGCAGCAGTCGTCTGGAGCGGGTCCAGGCGGCGCTCGGCGGGGCGCTGGACGGCAAGATCGTCCAGGCCTCGCACATCGTCGACCTGCTCAATGCCGTGCTGGAGCCGGGCGACCGGGTCTGCCTCGAGGGCAACAACCAGAAGCAGGCCGATTTCCTGGGCAAGGCACTTACTCGCGTGGACACGACCCGGGTTTACGATCTCCATATGCTGCTGTCGGTGCTGTCATTGCCCGAACACCTGGACGTGTTCGACAAGGGCATCGCCTCCAAGCTCGACTTTTCGTTCTCGGGGCCGCAGGCAGGACGCCTGGCCAAGCTGGCGCAATCGGGCAAGCTCAATATCGGCGCTATCCACACTTACCTGGAGCTGTTCGCGCGCTACTTCATCGACCTGACGCCGCGCGTGTCGCTGGTGGCGGCCGAGATGGCCGACCGCGAGGGCAATCTGTACACCGGCCCGAATACCGAGGACACCCCGGCGATTGCCGAAGCCACGGCATTCAAGAGCGGCATCGTGATCGCCCAGGTCAACCAGATCGTCGACAAGCTGCCGCGGGTCGACATCCCGGGCGACTGGGTCGGCTATGTGGTGCAGTCGCCCACCCCTTACTACATCGAGCCGCTGTTCACCCGCGATCCAGCCCAGATCTCCGAGATCCAGGTCTTGATGGCGATGATGGCGATCAAGGGCATCTATGCCGAGTACGAGATCGAGCGCCTGAACCACGGCATCGGCTTCGATACCGCCGCCATCGAGCTGCTGCTCCCGACCTATGCGGCCAGCCTTGGCTTGAAGGGCAAGATCGCCCGTCACTGGGCACTCAACCCCCATCCGGCCCTGATCCCCGCGATCGAGGCCGGCTTCGTGGAATCGGTACATTCCTTCGGCTCCGAGCTGGGCATGGAAAAATACATCAGCGCGCGGCCGGACGTGTTCTTCGTCGGGCCGGACGGCTCGATGCGCAGCAACCGCGCCTTCAGCCAGGCGGCCGGCCACTACGCCTGCGATATGTTCATCGGCTCGACCCTGCAGATTGATTTGCAGGGCAATTCGTCGACCGCGACCCTGGGCCGCATCGCCGGCTTCGGCGGCGCGCCGAATATGGGCGCCGACGCCCGGGGACGGCGCCACCCGAGCAAAGCCTGGCTGAAAGCCGGCGAACAGGCGCGCGCGGGCCGCAATGTGATCCCGCGCGGGCAGAAGCTGGTGGTGCAGATGGTCGAAACCTTCCGCGAGCACATGGCGCCTGCCTTTGTCGACAAACTCGACGCCTGGCAGCTGGCCGAACAGGCGAATATGGCGATCCCGCCGGTGATGATCTATGGCGACGACGTGACCCATATCCTGACCGAAGAGGGCATCGCCAACCTGCTGCTGTGCCGCGGCGAAGAAGAACGCGAGCAGGCGATCCGCGGCGTGGCCGGCTACACGCCGGTCGGCATGGGCCGTGATAAACGCATGGTCGAGAACCTGCGCGACCGCGGCATCATTCAGCGCGCCGAAGACCTCGGCATCGACAAACGCATGGCGACCCGCGACCTGCTGGCCGCCAAGAACATGAAGGGCCTGGTGCGCGCATCCGGCGGCCTGTACGATCCGCCGAAGCGCTTCAGGAACTGGTGAGGAAACAACCATGGAAACGTTGAAATACCGTTTCGAGCAGGGCAAGCGTTCACTGAGCGGCATGCCGCAGCTGGTGGGCGTGGTCGGCTCGGGCAATCTCGAAGTGCTGATCGAGCCGTCGCCCTTGCAGGGCGCGTGCGAGATCGAGGTGCGCACCGCGGCGGTCGGCTTTGGCGCCACCTGGCAGGCCGTAATCAGCGATTTTCACGAGCGCTGGAGTCTCGCCGACGCCCGCATCAGCATCAACGATATGGGGGCCACGCCGGCCGTGGTCAGCCTGCGGCTGGACCAGGCGGTGGAATCCCTGACCGGAGGCGCGCCATGAGCAGCTACCAGGAATTGACGGCGCGCCAGCGCATTCCGGCGATCTTCGACGCCGGCAGTTTTGAAGAATTTTTGCCGCCATCCGAGCGGGTGGCGAGTCCGCACCTGGCGCAGCTGGATGCGCCGGTCTCGTTCGACGATGGCGTGGTTGTCGGCCGCGGCCAGCTCGAAGGCAGGCTGGTATTCGGCGCCGCGCAAGAGGGCGGTTTCATGGGCGGCGCGGTGGGCGAGGTCCACGGCGCCAAGCTGGTGGGCATGCTGCGCCGCGCGATCGACGAGAACGCGCATGCGGTGTTGCTGCTCCTGGAATCGGGCGGGGTGCGCCTGCACGAAGCCAATGCCGGCCTGATCGCGGTGTCCGAAGTGATGCGCGCCATGCTGGACGTGCGCGCCGCCGGCATCCCGGTGGTGGCGGTAGTGGGCGGCGCCAACGGCTGCTTCGGCGGCATGGGCATCGCGGCGCGTTGCGCCAATGCCGTGATCATGTCCGAGGAGGGGCGCCTCGCCATGTCCGGTCCCGAAGTGATCGAGACCGCCAGCGGCGTCGAAGAATTCGATTCGCGCGACCGCGCGCTGGTGTGGCGCACCACGGGCGGCAAGCACCGCTACCTGCTGGGCGATTGCCAGGTGCTGGTGGCGGACGAATCGGATGCTTTCCGCACCGCGGCCATCGAGGCGATTCTTGAAGCGCGCGGTGGCGAAGTGCGCCTGACGCTCGATGGCCTGTTGGCCGAGCAGGCGATGCTGGCGCGGCGTCTGCAGGATGCCGACGGCCTGGCCGAACCGATGGAAGTGTGGGGCAAGCTTGGCGTGCCTGAGCCGGCGCGGGTGCCGATGCTCGAAGCCGACGCCTTCCTCGAGATGGCGGGGCAGTATCGCGCCACGATCAATAACGGAGCACGATGATGGACTGGCAGCTACTCGCAACCGAGCTTTTCCCTGGCGGCCACGACGTCGTGGAGAACGAGAACTTCTTGTCCGGCACGGCGCAGGTCGACGGCCAGCCGGTGACGGTGATCGGCACCACCGGCCACACGCCGATCGGCATCGAGATCGCGCTGGCCCAGGCCCAGGCGATCCTGAAGACCGTGCAGGAGCATCCCGGCCGCCCGATCCTGATCCTGGTCGACACGCAAGGCCAGCGCCTGCGCCACCGCGACGAGATGTTGGGCATTAACAGCTATATGGCCCACCTGGGCAAGTGCGTCGACCTGGCGCGCCGCCAGGGGCATACCGTGATCGGCCTGGTGTACGACCAGGCGTTGTCGGGCGGTTTCATTACCAGCGGCCTGATCGCCAGCGCCTGCTATGCGCTGCCGCAGTCGACCATCCGCGTGATGGGATTGCCGGCGATGGCGCGCATCACCAAGGTGCCCGAGGAGCGCCTGACCGAGCTGGCCAGGGACAATCCGGTATTCGCGCCGGGCCCCGAGAACTACCTGCGCATGGGCGGCCTGCACGGCATCTGGGAAGGCGACCTGGCGAACCAGCTGGTGCGTGCACTGGGTGAAGCGGGCGATGAAGACCGGCGCATGGCGCTGGGACTGGCGCGCGGCGGACGCCTGCTGGCGCAGCCGGTGGCTGAGGCGGTCAGGGTGGGCGGCCATGTTCGCGCGGCATGACCTGGTGTGGCTGACGAATCGCGGCTGGCAGCGGGTACGCGCCGGCGCGCCCGAGCAGGCGCTGGCCGCGCTCGACCGCTGGCGCGACAACGGCTGGCCGGCCGTGGTGCGGCGCGCCGACGCCGAGATGGCGGCCAACGAGGTGGCGATCGGCTTTCCGTTGCCGCCGCGTCCTGAGGATGGCGGCAAGCTGAAAGTGGGCTGCCGGGTCGAGTTGTCCGATATCGGGCGCCGCACGCGCGCCTTGCCGCTGGTCGCCGCGCTGGACGCGGTGCCGCAGCAGTGGCGCGACAGCCTGGCGCTACTGGAAAGCCAGGCCGCGGAAGCAGGCGTCGGGCTGGCGACCTATGGATCGGTGGCGCTGGCGGCGCTGACCGGCCAGTACTACCTGACCCCGCACTCCGACATCGACGTGCTGCTGCAACCGACCAGCCGCCGCCAGCTGATGAAAGGGCTGGACCTGCTGGCCTGGCACGCGGGCATCCTGCCGCTCGATGGCGAAGTGGTGTTTCCCGACGGGCGAGCGGTGGCGTGGAAAGAGTTGCGCGCGGCCTTCGCTGGCGCGCCGGGCACGCGCGTGCTGACCAAGGGCCTGCACCGGATCGCGCTGGTGCTGCCCGAAGAACTGATCGCGACGCTGGAGGAAGAGACGTGCCCGAATTGATTTCCCTGAGGCCTACGCCAGTCACGCGCCAGCCGGCGAGGGCGGACGAGCGCGCTTTCTGCCAGCGCATCGCGCGCCTGGCCGTGCGCAGTCTGTACGCCGAACTGGCCTTGTATCCCAAGCCGGGCCTGGTCTCGCTGGTCGACAACGGCAGCCATGCCGACATGACGGCCGCGACCTTCTTGCGCAGCATGTTCGCGCTGCGCCGCTACTTCCTGCACATTACCCGGGCCGGCATCGATGACGCGCCGTTCCACGTGCTCAAGCGGCTGGGCATCGAGGCCGAGGCGCGCATGCTGCGCGCCACCGCCGGCATCAATACCCACCGCGGCGCCATCTTCTGTCTTGGCATGCTATGCGCGGCGATCGGACGCTGCCACGCGCAAGACACCCGCATGACGGCAGCCGCGGTGCAAGCCATGCTGCTGGCATGCTGGGGCCGGGAACTCGGCGCGCACAGCATCGATGCCGGTGCCGGCTCGAACGGCGCCAGGGCCCTTCTGCGCTACGCCGCCAGCGGCGCGCGCGAGGAGGGCGCGCGCGGCTTCCCATCGGTATTCGACGTCGGCCTGCCAGCCCTGCGCCGCACGCTGGCCTCCGGGCGCGGCGTGCGTGAAGCCCGCATCGATGCGCTGTTCGCCCTGATGGGCCGCATCAGCGACACCAATGTCTTCCATCGCGGCGGTCTTGAAGGCGCCCTGACGGTGCGGCGCCAGGCGCGCGCCTACATTGCACGCGGCGGCAGCGCATGCCCGGATTGGGAAGCACGCGCGCTGGCTTGCCACCGCAGCTTCGTCGCAAGCCGCCTGTCGCCGGGCGGCGCGGCCGACCTGCTGGGCGCCGCCTGCCTGCTGCAGGCCGTGACGGTCGGCTAGCATGGCGGGCCGACTCGCCATCCTGTGTCCGGGGCAGGGCGCCCAGCACGCCGGCATGTTCGACCTGGCGCGCCTTGACCAGGGCGCCAGCGATTTGCTGGACGAGTGGTTCGCCGACCCGGAGCTTGGCCCGCCCCTGCACGCGTCGATCGAGGGCAAGGCACGCTTTGCCAACCGCGTCGCGCAGCCGTCGATCGTGGCGGCGTCGCTGGCGATGTGGTCGGCGCTGCGAACGTCGCTGCCCGAGCCCGCGCTGGTGGCCGGCTACAGCATCGGTGAGTTGACGGCCTATGGCGTGGCCGGCGCGCTCGACGCGGGCGACGCGGTCAGGCTGGCCATCAAGCGTGCGTGCTTGATGGACGCTTGCCTGGAAGGCGGTCCTGCGCAGGCGATGGTCGCGCTGTCCGGCATGCCGGATGGGACCGAGAGCGCGCTGCTGGCCCGCTTTGGTTTCCACGCCGCGATCGTGACCGGTGACGATGCGCTGGTGGCTGGCGGTGCTGCGGCGCACGGCGAGGCGCTGGCCGAAGCGGCGCTGGCGGCCGGCGGCCGCGCGACCTTGCTGCCAGTTGCCGTGGCCTCGCACACGCCCCTGCTGCAGGGGGCGGTTGCGCCGTTCGCGACGCTGCTCGCGGGCCAGCGCTGGTCGGCACCGGCATTTCCGGTCTTGTCCGGTATCTCTGCTGAACCAGTCCATGATGCCAACAAGGCAATGCGCGAGCTGCCGCGCCAGATCGCCGAGCCGATCCGTTGGAAGGAATGCATGGATGCCTGCCTTGAAGCGGGCGTGACGGTGGCACTCGAACTCGGGCCGGGCGCTGCGCTGGCCCGTATGTTGCAATCGCGCTACCCGGGGATTGCCTGCCGCTCGGTGTCCGAATTTCGCTCGCTCGATGGGATCCACTCCTGGCTAGGGAGGCAACTCGATTAACATTCACGAAGCTGATGTCTGATATTGCTACTCAGAATTGGAAGTTCCGCTGGGTCGCCTATATAACGGTTGCATGGAAGTCGTTATCGTAGGCGCCGCCACTGTTGGCGGTGCAATCAAGGAGTCAACCGTGAACAAGATCATCAATGCCCTCGTCGCTGCCGCCGGCAGCCGCGCCAAGAACGTCATGCGCAAGCAGGCCGAAGTCGCCAGGCCGCACCAGGTCGAGTACCGCTCGAACGCGGGCGGCTGGAACTGAAGGCCGGCGCGCCGCATCGATTGCGGCGTACTAGAACGAAGGCTGGAACCGTCACGGGGTCCAGCCTTTTTTCATGGGCGGCGCGAGCGCTGCCCTCGGCTGGGGCGCTACCGCGCGCGGAACGGATTACGTTCGTTCAGCTCATCCATGTAATCATCGATCCCGCCCGCCTCGCGCTCCAGGAAGCGCTCGACCGCATCGGCGAACGACGGATGCGCCAGCCAGTGTGCCGACCAGGTCTTGGTCGGCAAGAAGCCGCGTGCCATCTTGTGCTCGCCCTGGGCGCCGCCTTCGAAGGTCGCGATGCCCTGCTCGATGCAGAACTCCAGCGGCTGGTAATAGGCGGCCTCGAAGTGCAGGCAGGGCACGTGTTCGAGCGCGCCCCAGTAGCGGCCATATAGCGTCTCTTGATCGTGGATTACCAGCGAGGCCGCGATTGCCCGGCCGTCCTTCTCGGCGATCACTAGCAGGATATTCTCGGGCATCGTCTCGCCGATACGCAGGAAGAAATCCAGGTTGAGATAGGGCGTCGAGTGATGTTCGCGATAGGTATTGCGGTAGCAGCGGTTGAACAGCACCCAGTCCTCGCGCGTGGCGTCGACCCCGCGCACCCGGCGCATGGTCACGCCGGCCTCTGCCACCTTGCGCCGCTCGGCGCGGATGTTCTTGCGCTTCTTCTGTTCGAGCGTGGCCAAAAATTCGTCGAAGCTGCGGTAGCCCCCGTTCAGCCAGTGGAATTGCACCCCGCTGCGCAGCAGGAAGCCGGCCTCGCGCAACTGCTGCGCCTCTTCTTCGGGCGGAAACAGCACGTGGGTCGACGACACCTCGGTCGCGCGCTGGGTGGCGCACAGCACCTCGACCAGCGCCGCGCGCGCCTCGGCGTCGCGCGCCAGCAGCCGTCCGCCGGCCACCGGCGTGAACGGAATCGCCGACAGCAGCTTGGGATAATAGTCGAGTCCATTGCGTGCATAGGCGTCAGCCCAGGCCCAGTCGAACACATACTCGCCATACGAATGGCCCTTGACGTACAGGGGCAGGGCTGCCGCCAGCGCATCCTGCTCGTCGAACAACAGCAGGAATTGCGGCTGCCAGCCGCTCTCGGGCGAGGCGCTGCCTGACGCGTGCAGGGCGTGAAGGAAAGCGTAGGACAGGAAGGGTGTCGGCGCCGACTGGGCCAGGACCAATGCGTCCCAGCTGGATTGGCCGACTTCGGACAAGTCGGAAACGATATGCGTGCGATAATTCAAAATTGCTTCCATTAAGACGAAGTGCATGCCGGCCAGGCCGAGCCAGGCGCCTGCCGTACTGCGAACGATACCACCATGAACAGCCGATTCTTCAATCTCTATTCGCACCACTTCGCCCGCGTCGCGGTGGCCAGCTCGCGCGTGCAAATCGCCGACCCGGCCTATAACGTCGAACAGACCATCCTGCTCGCGCGCCAGGCCGCCGAGCAGGGCGCGGCCCTGGTCGCCTTCCCCGAACTAGGTCTGTCGGCCTATACCTGCGACGACCTGTTCCACCAGCGCGCGCTGCTCGACGCCTGCCTCGAGGGCTTGACTGCCATCGTCGAAGAATCGACAACGCTGCCGCTGGCCATGGTCATCGGCATGCCGCTGCGGGTCAACCACATGCTGTTCAACTGCGGCGTGGTGATCGCCAACGGCAAGGTGAGGGGCGTGGTGCCAAAGAGTTTCCTGCCTAATTATGGCGAGTTTTACGAATCCCGGCAGTTCACCCCCGCGGATTGCGCGGCAGTGGACCAGATCGAGCTGTTCGGCGCCCTGGTGCCGTTCGGCGCCAACCTGCTGTTCGAGGTCGCCAACCTGCCGCTGCTGCGCTTCCACGTCGAGATCTGCGAGGACGTCTGGGTGCCGGTGCCGCCATCCTCGTTCGCGGCGATGGCCGGCGCCACGGTGCTGGTCAACCTGTCGGCTTCGAATGTCGTGGTGGGCAAGAGCGGCTACCGCCACCAACTGGTGGGGCAGCAGTCGGCGCGCTGCATGGCAGCCTATCTGTACAGCTCGGCCGGGCGCGGCGAGTCGACCACCGACATGGCCTGGGATGGCCAGTCGCTGATCTACGAAAAGGGCGAGCTGCTGGCCGAATCCGAGCGCTTCAGCGACGACTCGCACATCATCTATGCCGACGTCGACCTCGATCGCCTGTCGACCGAGCGCATGAAAGCGACTACCTTCGCGCAGTCGGTGCGGCGCCATGCGGGCGAGGTGTCGAACTTCCGCGTGATCGGCTTCGAGCTCGATCTGCCGCTGCAGCGCACCTTGCCGCTGGCGCGCACGATCGAGCGCTTCCCCTACGTGCCGGCCGATACCGCGCGCCGCGACGAGCGCTGCCTTGAAGTCTATAACATCCAGGTCCAGGCACTGATCCAGCGCCTGGCCTCGAGCGGCATCCAGAAGGTGGTCATCGGCGTCTCGGGCGGCCTCGATTCGACCCACGCGCTGCTGGTATGCGCCAAGGTCATGGACCGCCTCGGCCTGCCGCGCACCAACATCCTGGCTTATACGATGCCGGGATTCGCCACCAGCGGCCGCACCCTCAGGCAGGCACGCGACCTGATGGCGGCGGTCGGCTGCAGTGCCCACGAGATCGACATCCGTCCGAGCTGTATCCAGATGCTGAAGGATCTGGGCCACCCTTATAGCGAGGGCAAGGCCGAGTACGACATCACGTTCGAGAACGTGCAGGCGGGCGAGCGCACCAACCACCTGTTCCGGCTGGCGAACTTCCATAACGGGATCGTGATTGGCACCGGCGACCTGTCCGAGCTGGCGCTGGGCTGGTGCACCTACGGCGTGGGCGACCATATGTCGCACTACAATGTCAATGCCAGCGTGCCCAAGACCCTGATTTCCTACCTGGTGCGCTGGGTGGCCGAGACCGGCGCCGTGGTCGGAGGCGAAGCCCAGGTGCTGCTCGACATCCTCGATACCGAGATCAGTCCCGAGCTGGTGCCCGGGGGCGAGAACGATGAGAAACCCGCCCAGAGCACGCAAGACCGGATTGGCCCCTACGAGCTGCAGGACTTTAACCTGTTCTATACGCTGCGCTATGGCTACAAGCCGAGCAAGACGGCCTTCCTTGCGTATTCGGCCTGGCACGACCGCGAGCTTGGGCGCTGGCCTGAAGCGCTGGGCACGCGCAATCAGTATGACCTGGGTGCGATCAAGCGCAACCTGTCGATCTTCCTGTTCCGCTTCTTCAAGACCAGCCAGTTCAAGCGCTCCTGCGTGCCGAACGGACCCAAGGTGGGCAACGGCGGCTCGTTGTCGCCGCGCGGCGACTGGCGCGCGCCGTCCGACTCCGAGGCCACCGTGTGGCTGGACGACCTGGCGAATATCCCCGATTAATTCTGGACTTTGAAAGGACCAATACCATGAAACAGATTACCTGCGTGATCAAGCCGTTCAAGCTCGACGAAGTGCGCGAAGCGCTGGCCGAGGTGAACGTGACCGGCCTGACCGTGACCGAAGTGAAGGGCTTCGGCCGCCAGAAGGGGCATACCGAGCTGTATCGCGGCGCGGAATACGTGGTCGACTTTTTGCCGAAAGTAAAGATCGAAGTAGTGGTGGACGATCCGATGGCCGAGCAGGTGGTCGATGCCATCATCAAGGCCGCGCGCACCGGCAAGATCGGCGATGGCAAGATCTTTGTGCAGAATGTGGAGCAGGTGATTCGGATTCGTACCGGCGAGACCGGCGCGGACGCGGTGTAAGTGATATAAGCGACCGCTGCCACAGCGGACCGATCGTCTACTTCGCACTAGTGGGATTTTGTCGGGAGCGCAATGTCGCTCCCTTCCGTTGCTTACGGACGGCGTCGAAAAATATCCCGTTCCATGCCAGGACAATTCGGTCCCGGTTCTTGACGTAGGCGTAAGCGCAGCTCAACTCCACGACGGTGACAGGATTGGGCAAGCGTAGCTGATCGTTGCTTATACGTGCGTTTCCTCTGAGCTCGATATTTGTTTCTACGCTCTCGGCCAGGAAGTTCGGTTCAGCGCAGACCTGATCGCCGAATCTGATTTTCGCTTCGCTGATGATCAGGTCCTTTCCAATCAGCGGCTTCGCTTGCTCCGCACCAATCGAAATGCTTGCGTAATCCAGCACTGACCTTATCTTCCATTCGCCAATAATGCTTGTGTCTGTTCCTGATTCCGGAACTTCAGTTGCCGAAGCCGGGCCAATGCACAGCAAAATTCCGAGCGCGAGCAGGAATCCATGGAAGCGATACTGAGCAGGAGAGTGACTCATAATAATTTGTGAGCTCTTATTTACTTGCTGGTACGGAACGGGGCGCTCTCTTCAGCGCGACGCTTGATCAACCCGGGGCAGTTACTTCTCTACGTTTTCCTTTCTCAATTATGATGACCTTGATCAGCAGATTGATATTCCTTGCCGCGCCGTCGAAGTCGCCCTTGTTGACATAGCCGTAGGTCCCTCTCATGTTTCGGACGCCGGCGTTGTATGTCAGACTGACTAGAGCGTCAAACTGATCTTGATTTAGGGGGACGGTGATGGCACGTACGACATACGAGCACGACCTTCTCATGCCCTAGCATTCTTGAGCGGGCACCCAAGCTCATCTTCATCCCTGCGGTTTTCTGGCTTGCCGCCGCTCTGCTCGACTCGACACGCATACACACTATCCTCTGAATTTGCAGAAGGCTAATGTAGCATTGCGATTCTGCTAGCTATTGAGATGAGCTAACCCAACAAGCCAGCTGCAACTACGAAAATTTGTAACTAACCAACAAACCTGGCATCAACGAGACTACCGCCGCGAGCCTGCATACGTTGCGGTAAAGCGCTTACAGGGTGGGACGATCAGGAACAGTGCAGCTTTGCGCCCATAGCACTGAGCACATTGCGTTTATCGCCCCATCCGCATATCGAACTTCCACGTCAGCAGCCGCAAGCCACTGATGAACAGGCAGCTCGACCACAATGCAAAATCATGCGACACGCCGTACTTGCCCATCAACAGGAACAGCCAGTTGCCCAGGAATGCGCAGATCGCATACGGCTTGCCATCCCTGAACACCATCGGCACTTCGTTGCACACGATATCGCGCAGCACGCCGCCGAAGATCCCGGTGATCACGCCCATCATCGACGCGATAAAGATCGGCATGTCGGCCGCCAGCGCAGCCGAGGTTCCGGCGATCGAGAACAGTCCCAACCCCACCGCATCGGCAATCACGATCAGCCGCTCCGAGACGATCTGGCGCAGCGTGCGGATCAGGGGCGATGCCACCAGCGCCAGCACGAAGATGGCGATCGCATACTCCTGGTGCGTGACCCAGAACAGGGGACGCTTGTCGAGCAGAATGTCGCGCAGGGTGCCGCCGCCGAATGCGGTGATGAAGGCGACCGTGAACACCCCGACCAGGTCCATGCGCTTGCGCCGGGCCTCGATGAAGCCGGAAAATGCCCCGACCAGGATCGCCATGATTTCGATGAACTTGATGAGGGTCATGCAGCAGCAGGAAGCGGGAAGTGTTGTTAGACTACCATGCGTCCGCAGACTTACGTTAGGTAAATCTGCACTCCTGCCAACGATGAAAGAGAGGCCACCGCGCATGCGCATCGCCACGATCCTGATGGCCGCCCTGGCCGCCGCCAACGGCACCAATCCACTGCAGGCGGCCGAGCTCCCGCAACTGCGCTTCCAGCACCACGACTGGGAACTCGCCTGCGACAACACCCGTACCTGCCGCGCCGCCGGCTACCATGCACAAGACGGCCGCAACCTGCCGCTCTCCGTTCTGCTCGAGCGCAAGGCGGGCCCCGGCCAGCCCTTCGAAGCCCGCCTGCGCCTGGGCGATGCCGATGACGGCCTCGATCTCCCGACAGAACTGGCGATGCAGGTTGACGGCCAGGCGCTCGGCAAGGTCGCAGTCAAAGGTGATGAGTCGATCGGCGGCCTGTCCGCCGCACAGACAGCGGCCCTGCTGCGCGCGGTCGCTGGCACCGGCCAGGTCGCATGGCGCGCAGGCGGTCGCACTTGGAGCTTGTCCGGTAAGGGCGCGTCGGCGGTGCTGCTCAAGATGGACGACTTCCAGGGTCGCCTCGGCACCCCTGGCGCTGCCGTGCGCAAGGGCAGCAACAAGGAACAGGGCGTATTGCCGGCGTTGCTGGCCCCGGTCGTCGCAGCGGCTGCGGTCCCGTCCGGCGAACTGGCGCCCCTGGGCAAGGAAGAACAACGGATCCTGCTCGCGACCCTGCGCAAGACGGCCGGCAATGAGGACTGCAGCGACCTTGAAACCATCGCCACCGGCGAGACCGAGTTCGCGTATGCGCCGCTCACGCGCGACAGGATGCTGGTCTCGGCGCGCTGCTGGCGCGGCGCCTACAACGAAGGTCATGGCTACTGGGTCACGAACCGCAAGCCGCCGTTTGCCCCGCAGCTGGTGACACACTCGGGCACCGACTACGACCAGGGCGTCATCGGCGCCGCGCACAAGGGCCGCGGCATCGGCGACTGCTGGGGCCACGACGACTGGACCTGGGATGGCCACCAGTTTGTCCACACGGGTTCGAGCACCACCGGCATGTGCCGCGGCATCGCGGCCGGCGGCGGCTGGTCGCTACCGACGAGGGTCAGCCGGACAGCGGCAGGCGCAAGGTGAACACCACCTGCTCACCCTGGTAGCGGTAGGTGATCTCGCCACTGTGCTCGCGCACGATCTGCTGCGCGATGTAGAGGCCGAGGCCCATGCCGGTGCGGTTGCGCGGATTGTTCAGCGAAGCGCGCTTGAACGGATTGAACAGCGTCGCCGCCAGATCCGGCGGGATCGGCTTGCCCGCATTGGCCACCTCCACGATGGCATGGCCGTCGCGCGTCTCCAGGCACACGCTCACCGGCTTGCCCGGTTCGCCGTGGTGGCGCGCATTGCTGAGCAGGTTGGACAACACCTGGCCCAGGCGTCCCTCGTCGGCCTTCACCGTGGTGGCTTCATCCCAGGTGAGTTCGATCGGGATTCCCGGATAGGCCAGCCGGGCTTCGTCGATCAGGTCTTCCAGCAGCGCTCTCACGTCAACTGGCACGAGGTTCACGCCCAGTCCCATGCCGCGGTCGATGCGGCTCATGTCGAGCACCTGGCCGATCATGCGCTGCATGCGGTTGGTCGAGGACCGGATGCGCTTGCCCAGGGTCGGCTGGTTGCCGCCACTGTCGCCGCCGGTGCGCTCGAGCACCATGCCGGCCATATTGATCGAGTGAAGCGGGTCGCGCAGGTCGTGTCCCAGCATCGCCAGCAGCTGGGCGCGGGTGGACTCGGTCTGGGCCCGGTGTGCGTTTACGGCGCGCACCAGCTCGGCCAGGGTCAGGCGGGCATTGGCCAATACGGTCGGCTCCCACGGATGGGCACTGCCGCGTACCGTTTCATACCAGGCGTCGAACGAGCCGCGCGGCGTCAGGCGTTCGCCCAAGGGGCCCAGCGCGACGGTCTTTTCAGGCCGTCCGCCCCAGGCCACCTGCTCAACCTGTTCCAGCCGCAGCAGCACGCACCAGCCCTGGCCCAGCGGATCGAAGGGCAGGGCCAGCATGCCGACCCATTTGCCGAGCTTGTCGTGCAGCGCATCCGGCCAGTCGGCCTGCAGCTCGCGCACCACCAGGTCGTGCTGGTTCTCGGGCAGGGAATGAACGATGGCCTCGGCCAGGTCTTCCTGCAAGTCGCCGAAGCGCACCACCTTGCCGTGCTGGGACGCCAGCATGGCCTGCGCGCCGGAGGCCTGCATCAGCGCCCTGGCGTGCTGGCCCAGGGCGTCGAGCGGGTCGTCGTCGAGCAGCAATGATTCGACCATCGCGGTGCGCACCCGGGCCGACTGCTCGGCCAGCGAGGCGTCCTCGCGCGACTCGATGCTCTGGATGGTCGACGCCATCACCTGCGCCAGCACGTCGGCCGCCAGCCGCACCGCGTGCGGGACCAGCTTGGGCGCCATGTGATGACAGGCGATCAGGCCCCACAGGCGGCCGTTGATCACGATCGACACGCTCATCGAGGCGCGCACGCCCATGTTCTTGAGGTACTCGACGTGCACCGGCGACACACTGCGCAGCACTGCGAAGCTCATGTCCAGCGGCGCCGCGCCCGGCGCGCCGAACAGCGGCACCGCGGCATAGTCCATGTCGGCAATCATGCGCAGGGTGTTGAGCGTGTACAGGCGACGTGCCTGGGCCGGGATGTCGCCGGCGGGATAGCGTTGTCCGAGATAGGGCACCAGGTCGTCGCGCCGGCTCTCGGCCACCACGTCGCCGCTGTCGTCGGGACGGAAACGGTAGGCCATCACGCGGTCGAAGCCGGTAAATTCGCGCACCTGCTGCACCGCCGAGGCGAGCAAGGCGTCGATGGTCTTCTGGCGCCGCAGGCGGTCGATCGAACCGTGGGCCTTGATCGCGAAGCGCGATACTTCTTCACTCGAGGTCTCGCGGCGCTCGAATTCGGCGACCACGCGGCCATCGGCGGCGTGCACCACGCAGTCGACATCGAACTGACCGATGCAGAGCCCAGCCACCAGCGGTCCCGCGTCGTCGTCGTCCTGGGACGCGATACAGTCTGCGATAGCCTCGAGCGCATCGGGTGGCAAGGTCAAGCTGGAATGGGGTAGCCCCAGTTCGGGCGCGATGCCGAGCATGGCGGCGGCGTTGGCGCTCCAGCCGGCAAGCTGGCCGTCGTGCTGGAAGAACAGCAGCGCGCCATGCGGCTGGACCGAGCCCGGAATGTGGATAGGCTCGTCAGCGCAGGACAGCAGGTCGACCTGCCGTCCATGTTCCATTGGAACTGCTTGCCTTGCCATCAATACACATCCCCTATTCGGTCCGCCGGAAACGTCCGGTGTCGAGGCATTCTACCGGTAATGGACGCGTTTTGGCTGGGTTGCAACTGTGAAACGAATCATTGTCACACAGCAGGGGCGTCGGCGTCCACCCGGCGCAACATCAATCGTGCAGGGCGGGCCGCAACAGGGCGATCAGGGCGCCATGACCGCCATCGGCGCGGCCGGCGGCGCAGAACGCAATGACTTCGTTCTTCTGCACCAGCCAGCTGTGCACGATGCTGCGCAGTACCGGTTCGCCCTTGGGCGAGCCGTAGCCGATGCCGTGGATGATGCGCACGCAGCGCACCCCGCGCCGGTTGGCGCGATGCAGGAAATCGGTGAGGGCGTCGCGCGCGCCGTCGCGGGTCAGGCCGTGCAGGTCGAGCTCGTCCTGGATCGGCCAGTGGCGCTTGCGCAGCTTTTTGACCACATCGGGGCCGACGCCGTCGCGGGCGTAGCTCATCGATGGATCTTCGTCGAGCAGGCCTTCGACGTCGAACAGGTCGGACAGCGACTCGCGCAGCACGGCCGCCGTTTCTTCTTCGGGGCTGAGCTGTTCGCGCTGCTGGACGGCGCGATTCGGCGCCACATACACCGGGCGGTGCACGTAGCGGTCGGACTCGGGCAATTTGGTGATGCCTTCCATCGAGGTGCGGAACTCGACCGCCCGCTCGCGCGCGATGCGTTCGCGCTTCTCGCGCTCGGCCTGTTCGATGGCGCGCACGCGCTCGTCTTCCTTGAGCCGGTCGCGCAAGCCCTTGAGGTCAGCGAAGTCTTTCATGCCAGCCATCGTTTGCAGCCTTATAAAACTATATTACTTTGGGTCGTCTTCCAGCGCTTCCAGGTAGCGCTGGGCGTCGAGCGCGGCCATGCAACCGGTGCCCGAGCTGGTGATCGCCTGACGATAGATATGGTCTTGCACGTCGCCGGCAGCGAACACGCCCGGCACGCTCGTCGCCGTCGCCATGCCTTCCAGGCCCGATTTGGTCACCAGGTAGCCGCCATTGTGCATCTCGAGCTGGCCTTCGAAAATGCCGGTGTTCGGCTTGTGGCCGATCGCCACGAACAGGCCGTGTACCGTCAGTTCCTTGGTCTCGTCGCTGTTGGCAGATTTGAGGCGCAGCGCGGTCACGCCGCTCTGGTCGCCCAGCACTTCGTCCAGGGTCTGGTTCAGTTCGAGCACGATCTTGCCTTCGCTGACCTTGTGCATCAGGCGGTCGACCAGGATCGGCTCGGCGCGGAACTTGTCGCGGCGGTGGATCAGGGTGACTTTCGAGGCGATGCCGGCCAGGTACAGGGCTTCTTCGACCGCGGTATTGCCGCCGCCGATGACCGCGACTTCCTGGTTACGGTAGAAGAAGCCGTCGCAGGTGGCGCAGGCCGACACGCCGCGGCCCATGAAGGCCTGTTCCGACGGCAGGCCGAGGTACTGGGCCGAGGCGCCGGTGGCGATGATCAGGGCGTCGCAGGTAAACGTATGGCTGTCGCCGACCAGGCGGATCGGCTTTTCGTTCAGGTAGGTCGTGTGGATGTGATCGAACACGATCTCGGTATTGAAGCGCTCGGCATGCTGCAGCAGGCGCTGCATCAGTTCCGGACCTTGCACGCCCAGCGGGTCGCCCGGCCAGTTCTCGACATCGGTGGTGGTCATCAGCTGGCCGCCTTGCTCGACGCCGGTCACCAGCATCGGCTTCAGGTTGGCGCGGGCGGCGTACACCGCAGCGCTGTAACCGGCTGGCCCGGAACCGAGGATGAGGACTTTGGCGTGTTTGGTAGTAGTCATGGCGGCGCTCTATGCTTCTCGAGGTTGGTATGTGGACACACGGCAATTGGGGGCGGCCTGACAGGAATCAAGGGGCCGCCAGCGGCTGGCACGCTGCGTCCGAAGAGCGCCGATTATAGTCGATGATGCAGGCGAGCATGAATCGTGGGGCCAACGCGGCCGTATATCGCTTAGAATGGGCAGATCGTCGATAGTACTTACTTCTGCAGTACCTGCAATGAGCAAGAATAGCCAAGCCAGCCCCTCTGGATACACCCGCACGCAGGCATCCGCCACCGTCCGCCGGCCGCTGCCCGGCCGCCTCTCGCGCCTGCTGTCCGAGGCGCGCTGGATCGCGGGCGCCGTCGCCTTCCTGTATTTCATCCTGATCATGCTCAGCTACAGCAAGCTTGATCCCGGTTGGTCGCACGCCAACGTCGTACCGCGCATCGCCAACCTGGGCGGTCGTGCCGGCGCCTGGCTGTCCGACCTGCTGCTGTTCATCTTCGGCTTCTCGGCCTGGTGGTGGGGCGTGATCTTCCTGCGCCAGGTCTGGCGCGGCTGGCGCCGGCTCACCGACAAACTTGGCACCAAGGTGGCCGAGCCCGAGCATCACGGCGAGCTGTACGTGCGCTGGATCGGCTTCGCCCTCATGTTCGCCGGCAGCGTCGGCCTGGAATACCTGCGCATGTGGTCGTGGGACGTCGAGCTGCCGCGCGCCCCGGGCGGCGTGCTGGGCCAGTTGATCGGCCATTCGAGCCATGTCGCCTTCGGCTCGACCGGCGCGACCCTGCTGTTGCTGCTGCTGTTCTTCCTCGGCTTCTCGCTGTTCTTCCAGGTGTCGTGGCTGGCCGTGGCCGAGCGCATCGGCGCCGTGGTCGATGGCTCGTTCGACTGGTTCCGCCTGCGCATGGAAGATATCGAAGACCGCCGTCAGGGTGAAGTTGCCGCCGTCAAGCGCGATGAAGTGGTGGTCCACGAACGCGCCAAGTTCACCGAGAAGCACGATAACAAGCCGATCCCGGTCGTCAAGAACGAGCCGTCGCTCGAGATGGCATCGCCGCCTGCGGCCAAGGCCGTCGCCGCCGCCGTCTCGTCTTCGGCGCCGGCCGCGGCACCGGCGCTGCCGTCGGCCCAGGCCGCGGTCCCGAGCATCAAGATCGAGCCGCAGATGGTCAGTGTGCCCAAGTCCGAGCGCGCCGAGAAGGAGCGCCAGTCGCCGCTGTTCCAGGACCTGAATGGCGATTCCGGATTGCCGCCGCTGGGCCTGCTGGACGATGCGCCGCCCGCCCAGGAGACGGTGTCGGTCGAGACGCTGGAATTCACCAGCCGCCTGATCGAGAAGAAGCTGTCCGACTTCGGCGTCGAAGCCAAGGTCGTGGCCGCCTATCCGGGCCCGGTGGTCACCCGCTACGAGATCGAGCCGGCTACCGGCGTCAAGGGCAGCCAGATCGTCAATCTGGCGCGCGACCTGGCGCGTTCGCTGTCGCTGACGTCGATCCGCGTGGTCGAGACCATCCCCGGCAAGAATTACATGGCCCTCGAGTTGCCGAATCCGAAGCGGCAGATCGTGCGCCTGACCGAGATCGTCGGCTCCAAGGTGTATGGCGACAGCCCGTCCGCCCTGACCGTGGCGCTGGGCAAGGACATTGCCGGTAAGCCGGTGATCGCCGACCTGGCCAAGATGCCGCACCTGCTGGTGGCCGGTACCACCGGCTCGGGTAAATCGGTCGGCATCAACGCCACCATCCTGTCGCTGCTGTACAAATCCGACCCGGCCGACGTGCGCCTGATCCTGATCGACCCGAAGATGTTGGAGATGTCGGTCTACGAAGGCATTCCGCACCTGCTGGCGCCAGTCGTGACCGATATGCGCCAGGCCGGCCACGCGCTGAACTGGGCGGTCAACGAGATGGAGCGGCGCTACAAGCTCATGAGTAAGCTGGGCGTGCGTAACCTGGCCGGCTACAACACCAAGATCCAGGAAGCCGCCAAGCGCGAGGAGCACATCCCGAATCCGTTCTCGATCATGCCGGACAATCCCGAGCCGCTCGAAAAACTGCCGACCATCGTCATCATCATCGACGAATTGGCCGACCTGATGATGGTCGTCGGCAAGAAGGTGGAAGAGTTGATCGCCCGTATCGCCCAGAAGGCGCGCGCGGCCGGCATCCACCTGATCCTGGCGACCCAGCGGCCGTCGGTCGACGTGATTACCGGCCTGATCAAGGCGAATATCCCGACCCGCATGGCGTTCCAGGTTTCGTCCAAGATCGACTCGCGCACGATTCTCGACCAGATGGGCGCCGAGACCCTGCTCGGCATGGGCGACATGCTGTACATGCCGCCCGGTACCGGCTTGCCAGTCCGGGTGCACGGTGCCTTCGTGTCGGACGACGAAGTGCATCGAGTTGTAAATTATCTGAAAGAGCAGGGCGAGCCCAATTATATTGAGGGCATCCTCGAAGGCGGCACGCTCGAAGAGGGCGGCGGCGCCGATGGCGCCGTGGCGGGCGAAGGCGGCGGCGAATCCGACGCCATGTACGACCAGGCGGTGCAGGTCGTGCTCAAGAACCGCAAGGCCTCGATCTCGCTGGTGCAGCGTCACCTGCGGATCGGCTACAACCGCGCCGCCCGCCTGATCGAGCAAATGGAGCAGAACGGCATGGTGTCGCCGATGCAGTCGAACGGCAATCGCGACATCCTGGTGCCGACTGCCAGCGCCGAATAACAATAAAGGAACTCTCGATGCACGCAATGACCAAATTCACTTTCGCTGCAGCGTTGGCCGCGAGCGCCTTCGTATTGGGCGGCGCGGCCCACGCCGCTGCCCTTGACCAGTTCAAATCCTTCGTCACCTCGACCCAGTCCGCCAAGGGTGAATTCACCCAGCAACAGCTGGGCAAATCGAAAAGCGGCAAGGCCACCCCGGCATCGAGCGGCAGCTTCGTGTTCGCCCGCCCCGGCAAGTTCATCTGGACCTACCAGAAGCCCTACGAGCAGGTGCTGCAGGCGGACGGCGAAACCCTGTACATCTACGACAAGGACCTGAACCAGGTCACCACCCGCAAGCTCGGCAATGCCCTGGGCAGCTCGCCCGCCGCAATCCTATTCGGCAGCAACAAGCTGGAAGAGAATTTCACGCTGAGCGAAGCCGGTGCACGTGACGGTCTCGAATGGCTGAACGCCACGCCGAAGGCCAGGGACACCTCGTTCGAGCAGATCAGCATCGGCCTGAAGGGCGGCGTGCCGATGGCGATGGAACTGAAGGACACCTTCGGCCAGACCTCGCGCCTGACCTTCACCAACTTCCAGCGCAACCCGCAACTGGGCGCCCAGCAGTTCAAGTTCGTGGCGCCGCAGGGCGCCGACGTGGTGAACCAGTAAGCGCCACGCATGGCCACGGACGATCTCTTCAAGACCGCGCCGGCCGCGCCGCTGGCCGAAGCCCTGCGTCCGCGCACCATCGACGAGGTCGTCGGCCAGAGCCACCTGCTGGCGCCCGGTAAACCACTGAACCTGGTCTTCAAATCCGGCAAGCCGCACTCGATGATCCTGTGGGGCCCGCCAGGCGTGGGCAAGACCACGCTGGCGCGCCTGACCGCCTACGCTTTCGATTGCGAATTCATCGCGCTGTCGGCGGTGCTGTCGGGCGTCAAGGATATCCGCGCGTCGATCGAGCAGGCCGAGCAGTATCTGGCGCGCGGCAAGCACACCATCCTGTTCATCGACGAGATCCACCGTTTCAACAAATCGCAGCAGGATGCCTTGTTGCCGTTTGTCGAGAGCGGACTGGTGACCCTGATCGGCGCTACCACCGAGAACCCGTCGTTCGAGGTGAACTCGGCGCTGCTGTCGCGCTCCCAGGTCTATGTGCTCAAGGCCCTGAGCGACGTCGAGATGCGCCAGCTGCTCGAGCGCGCCCGCAAGGAAGTCCTGCAGCACCTGGAGTTCGACGAGCTGGCGATCGACACCCTGATCGGCTATGCCGATGGCGATGCGCGCCGCTTCCTGAACCTGCTCGAGCAGACCAATACCTCGGCCAACACGTCCGGCACCAATCGCATTACCGCCGAGTTCGTCGAGAATGCGCTGACGCTCAATGCACGCCGCTTCGACAAGGGCGGCGACAATTTCTATGACCAGATATCGGCCCTGCACAAATCAGTGCGTGGCTCGCATCCGGACGCCGCACTGTACTGGCTGTGCCGCATGCTCGACGGCGGCGCCGACGCCAAGTACCTGTCGCGCCGCATCGTGCGCATGGCCTGGGAAGACATCGGCATTGCCGATCCGCGCGCGATCCAGCTCGCCAACGATGCCGCCGCCACCTATGAACGGCTCGGTTCGCCTGAAGGCGAGCTGGCGCTGGGCCAGGCCGTGATCTACCTGGCGATCGCGGCCAAGAGCAATGCCGGCTACAACGCCTTCAATGCCGCGATGGCCTTCGTGCGCAAGGATAAATCGCGCGAGGTGCCGGTCCATTTGCGCAATGCGCCGACCAAGCTCATGAAAGAGCTCGGCTACGGGCATGAATACCGTTATGCGCACGACGAGCCGCATGCGTATGCGGCCGGCGAGACCTATCTGCCGGATGGGATAGGCGAGCCCGGCTGGTACCAGCCGGTGCCGCGCGGGATCGAGGCCAAGATCGCTGAGAAGATGGCCTGGTTGCGCAGCCTGGATGACGAAGCGCGCTCGGGCGGCGACGACACCTGACCTGTCCACACACGTTGGCGGCTGCGCCGCCAATCCTGCGTCGTTCAACTTCCTTCAATATGCCGGCTTTTTGCGGTCGGCACTGGGTTTCTGCATCCTGCACCGCATTTCAAGCGCTTCGTCGCAAGTCGATGGCAATCAAGGGGCGTGGTCGATAAAGTACCACCATACCGCAGCACTTAATGAACCTTGAAACCCACCCCTGAAGGAGCCATCATGAACATCCGTAAAAACTTCGAAGCCCTGTTCCTCGCCGTTGCCGCCCTGGGTCTGGTCGCCAGCTTCGCCACCGCCAACGCGCGTCCGATCGAGATCGCACAAAGCGCCGTGCCTGCCATCGACATGGCCAGCATCCAGACCGTGATCGTCAGCGCACCGCGCCTGGCAGCTCGCTAAAACCAGCGCAAGCCGGTTTTAGGGGCAGCGTGACGAGGCCCGGGCAACATGGTTGCCGAATCTCGCAAATAATGTTGGTCGGCTTGGTACAATTGTGTTTTCGATACACAGCCCAGTCCAACCCGACATGATTGACATCCAACTTCTCCGCAAAGACATCGACAACGTCGCCGCCCGCCTGGCGACCCGCAAGTACCAGCTCGATGTGGCCAGTTTCAATGCGCTGGAGGCCGAACGCAAGGCGAACCAGACGCGCACCGAAGAACTGCAGGGCAAGCGCAATGCGCTGTCGAAGCAGATCGGCATGCTGAAGGGCAAGGGCGAAGACACGACGGCCGTGATGGCCGAAGTCGCCGGACTGGGCGACGAGCTCAAGGCCAATGAAGTCGCGCTGGGCGAGGTCCAGGCCAAGCTGGCGACCTTTGTTGCCGCCATCCCCAACCTGCCGCACGAGAGCACGCCTGCCGGTACGGACGAAAGCGCCAACGTCGAAGTGCGCAAGGTCGGCACGCCGCCGGCATTCGATTTCGCAGTGCGCGACCACGTCGACATCGGCGAGCGTTTGGGCCTGGATTTCGAGACCGCGACCAAGCTCACCGGCTCGCGCTTCTCGATGATGAAAGGCGGCATGGCGCGCCTGCACCGCGCGCTGGCGCAGTTCATGCTCGACACCCACACCGGCCAGCACGGCTATACCGAGTGCTACACCCCGTACCTGGTCAATGCCGATTCGCTGCGCGGCACCGGCCAGTTGCCCAAGTTCGAAGCCGACCTGTTCTCGGTGAAGAAGGGCGGCGCCGAAGGAGAGGGCGAGAACTTCTACCTGATCCCGACCTCGGAAGTCTCGCTGACCAACGTCGTGCGCGACGAAATCGTGGCGCTGGACGAACTGCCGATCAAGATGACCGCGCACACCCCGTGCTTCCGTTCCGAAGCCGGCGCCTACGGCCGCGATACGCGCGGCATGATCCGCCAGCACCAGTTCGACAAGGTCGAGCTGGTCCAGGTGGTGCATCCAGAGCAATCGTACGCCACGCTCGAAGAGATGGTCGGCCACGCCGAGTTCATTCTCACTTCGCTGGGCCTGCCATACCGCGTGATGCAACTGTGTACCGGCGACATGGGTTTCAGCGCTGCCATGACCTATGACATCGAAGTCTGGCTGCCGGCCCAGGACACCTACCGCGAGATCTCGTCGCTGTCGAACTGCGAAGCGTTCCAGGCGCGCCGCATGCAGGCCCGCTTCCGCAACGCCGCCGGCAAGCCTGAATTGGTACACACGCTCAATGGCTCGGGCCTGGCCGTGGGCCGCACCCTGGTGGCGGTGCTGGAGAATTACCAGCAGGCCGACGGCAGCGTGATCGTGCCGGAAGTGCTGCGTCCGTATATGGGCGGGCTGGAGCGACTGGTTCCTGCGGCCTGAGGCCGGGGAGGGGATGTCACTTCGGTGCAATTTTCCCTTCCATTTTCCGGGAATGCGTCTATAATGGCGGTCTCTTGCAGGCCACTGCAAGGATCGACCAAAGCCGGAGAGGTGGCAGAGTGGTCGAATGTACCTGACTCGAAATCAGGCGTACGGGCGACCGTACCGTGGGTTCGAATCCCACCCTCTCCGCCAAGTATCATGAAAAAAGCCACCGCGAGGTGGCTTTTTTCATTCCGGAACGCCACAGAGGAGCAGGGCGCTTGAGCGCCCTGCGTGTGAGCCCCAAGGGGCAGATTCGAAGGGCATCGCGTACTCGCGATGCCGCGGCCTGCAGCATGTGGGCGAATCCCACCCTCTCCGCCAAGTATCATGAAAAAAGCCACCGCGAGGTGTAATGCCGTTGAGCTAAGCGGCTCATGCACGTCGTTCCCGCGCAGGCGGGAACCCAAGTTCTGCGAACCTCGTCGAAACGCTTGCAAACTTAGGTTCCCGCCTTCGCGGGAACGACGTTTTTACGTTAACTCAGAGGTGCACTGTGGCTTAACTTAACGGCATTACACCGCGAGGTGGCTTTTCTCTTTTCCAGACGCATTCACCGACCTCATGCGTTCTCAAGTAGCGCGGACGGACGACCCGTCCACCCTGCGCGAACTACCTCCATGACTCTCCCATTTGTCCAGGCGCCCGCCGCTGACTTGCGTCGCATAACTACGACTGATATAGTCGTTGTTTCACGCTAGGCAACAATGGATCGAGGAGACATGCATCATGGACACCAATACATACCGGGCCGACTTGCCCGCCCCAGCCAGTTCGCGTCCTGCCGTTTTCGTTTGAGGAGGCAGACCGGTGCTACCTTATCGCCCCACGGGTGCCATTGACCCGTTCGTGCTGGCGCCACCGCTGGCTGCGGCCGCTTATCCCTTCCTGCTGATGCTGTTCCACGACGTCGTCGGACCGTCCGGTACGCAAGTATCCGGCGCCGGCATGCTGGCCGCGACCGTGGTGCTGATGTGCGCGCTACTGGTCCCCGTGTTCGGCATCGTCGTCGCATGGCGCGTACGGCTGCGCGCCGGCATGCGGCGTCTCGCCTACGCCAGCGTCGCGGCGCCGAGCTTGTATGTCTTCCTTGGTGTCGTCCAGGCCCTGATCGGCAGCACTATCCCTGATCCATGGGTCTGGTGCGTCATGTGGCTGGGCGCTACGCTGTGGGCCTGGCGCAGCGACCGGATCGCGCCGCGTCCGGCGGCGCTGCCTGCCCTGGGCCGCTGGCGGGTCGCCCATGGCATCGTCGCGGCCAACGTCAGCCTGTATATCTTGTTCCACCTCGGGAATCACCTGATGGGCTTGTCCGGGCCGGAAGCGCATGCGGCGGTCATGGACGCAGGCCGGACCGTCTACTGGGCACGCCTGATCGAGCCGCTGCTGGTGCTGGCCTTCCTGTTCCAGGTCGGCAGCGGACTGCATCTGGCCTGGCACTGGAGCGCGCAGCGGCACGGCTTCTTCCGGACCTTCCAGATTGCCTCGGGGGTGTGTCTGTCGGTGTTCATCGTGGGGCACATGAACTCGGTGTTCATCTATGCGCGCATGTATCTCGGCATTCCGACCGATTGGGATTTTGCGACCGGCGCACCGACAGGCCTGATCCACGATCCGTGGAATATCCGCCTGCTGCCGCATTACGCGCTCGGCGTCTTCTTCGTGCTCGGCCACCTGGTCGCCGGCCTGCGGGTCGTGCTCGAGGCGCATGGCATGCAGCGCGATACCGTGGATCGGCTCTGGTGCGCCGGCGTGGTGGGCAGCGCCGTCATCGCCACCGCCATCGTCGCGGGCATGTGTGGTCTCCGGATCTGAATTGCCGGCACGACCAGAAATTATCAGTCGAAAAAAGACGACGATAGGAAACCCTTGGCTACCTCTACCTCGCGCACTTTGCAGCCCCGGAAAATCCTGTTCTTTTCTCATGATGGCAAGCTTGGCGATGCAGTGGTCAACACGGCGTTCGTCTCTGCCGTGAAACGCTGGGACCCAGGCTGCGAGATCCACGTGACTGCCGCCGGCGCCACGCTTGCATTCTGGGCGGCCGACGAGCGTATAACGAAGGTCTGGCCGCTACCGCGACGCACCTGGGGGAACGTCATCCGCCTCGGCCTGGCGCTGCGTCGTGAGTGCCTCTGTCATATCGTTACCTGGCTGCGTCCGCGCAGCGAGAAGAACCGGGTTCTCCTCTGGCTGGCTGCGGCCATGCAGGTGATTGACCTGCGTGAGTTCAATGCCGGTCCGGTACGGCCGAAAATCGAGGCCTGTGGCGCAGCGCTCACGCAGATCGGCGCGCCTGCCATGCCGCTCTCGTACGATGTGCACCTGCCCTTGTCCAGCCTCGATCATGATGCTGCCGACCTGGAGGATTGCCCGCGCATCCTGGTCAACCTGTTCGCCGCCGACACCGAGCGCAATATCGATCATGAAGCAGGTGTCCGGTTGGTACAGAAATTACACGCGGCCATTCCCGACGCAGCGCTCAGCTTGCTTTGCTGCTCACCCTCGGTGGAACGTGCACGCAGCGTGGTCGACGACGCAGGCATCGGCGAGCTTGTCAATTGCGAAGGTGACCTGGCTCGCCTGTTCAGCGCCTGCCGCTTTGCCGATGCCGTGGTGAGTACCGACACCGCAGTCGTGCATATCGCCAGCGCTTTCAACACGCCCGTGGTCGGGATCTACCAGAACGATGGCGTCAAACCGCTGCAGTGGGGGCCGCGCGGCACGGCCACCGCTGTCGTCCTGTCCAAATCGGCGCAGGATGTGCATGGCTTCGACGCCGACGTCGTCGTCGGGCATGTACTGGCCCTGCGACGCGATGCAGGCAGGCAGAGGAGAAACTGGCTTCGTCGTATGGCCTGAGCCACGAGCGGCTTCGATTCAGCGCGGCCCCTTCGTCCACCTGATCCCGGCCGTGATGCTGTCCGGCCTGGGACGCGTGCCGGGCGTGCTGGCCATCGTCATCTTCGCCATGCCGCCGGCGGTGCGCCTGACCGCGCTCGGCATCCGCCAGGTCGACCGCGAACAGATCGAGGCCGGCCATCATGGGCGGCATCAACCAGACGGTCATGATGGCGCTGTCGATGGTGATCGTGACGTCGATGGTCGGCGCCGGTGGGCTGGGGGGGGCGAGATGCACGCAATTCATAGCCGCGCGATCTGGCGGTTGATGGCCTGGTTCGCGCGCTCGCTGCGTTCGCTGTAGCGGTCCGTCAGGTAGGCGCTGCGGCCACGCATCAGCAGCGTGATCTTGTATAGCTCCTCCATCACGTCGACCACGCGCTCGTAATAGGCGGACGGCCGCATGCGATCGTCGTCGTCGAATTCCTTGTAGGCCATCGGCACCGACGACTGGTTGGGAATGGTGAACATGCGCATCCAGCGCCCCAGCAGGCGCAGGGCGTTGACCACGTTGAAGGACTGCGAGCCGCCGCACACCTGCATCACGGCCAGCGTCTTGCCCTGGCTCGGACGCACCGATCCCTGCTCGAGCGGGATCCAGTCGATCTGGTTCTTGAAGACCGAGGTCAGCGCGCCATGACGCTCAGGGCTGCACCACACCTGTCCCTCAGACCAGATGCACAGTTCGCGTAGCTCGACCACCTTGGGGTGCGACTCGGGCTCGCTCCCCACCAGCGGCAGTCCGGTCGGGTCGAAGATCTTCACCTCGGCGCCGAAGTGGCGCAGGATGCGCGCCGCTTCCTCCGTCAGCAGCCGGCTGAAGGAACGTTCGCGCAGCGAGCCATACAGCATCAGGATGCGCGGTGGATGGTCGATGCGGTCTGCCGGGGCGAGGTGCTCCAGGGTAGGCAGGTCGAGGCGTGCCGGATCGATATTCGGAAGGTCGGGAATCTGGTCCATGGTCGTGTTCAAGGTTCAGCCCAGGCGCAGCGCCAGCGCGCACAGCGTGAGCAAGAGAATCGGAAGCGTTAGCACCAGCCCGACACGCAGGTAATACCCCCACGAGATGCGGATACCTTTGCTCGCCAGGACGTGCAGCCAGAGCAGGGTGGCGAGACTGCCGATCGGCGTGATCTTGGGACCCAGGTCGCTGCCGATCACGTTCGCGTAGATCATCGCCTCGCGCACCGCGCCGTGGGTCGCGGTGGCATCGATCGCCAGCGCGCCGACCAGCACCGCCGGCATATTGTTCATGACGGACGACAGCGCCGCTGCGATGAAGCCGGTGCCCAGCGCCGCGCCCCAGACGCCGTAATCGGCACAGCGCTCGAGCAGGGCGGCCAGGGCGTCGGTCAGGCCCGCGTTGCGCAGGCCGTACACCACCAGGTACATCCCGAGCGAGAAGATCACGACCTGCCATGGCGCGCCGCGCAGCACCTCGCCCACGGGAATGCGGTGGCCACGCGCGGCGACGCCGAGCAGGATGGCGGCGCCGCCGGCCGCCACCGCGCTGATCGGCACGCCCAGCGCGTCAAGCCAGAAGAAGCCCGCCAGCAGCAGCGCCAGCACCCACCAGCCGGCGATGAAGGTGGCGCGGTCGTGGATCGCATCAGCGGGACGGCGCAGTTGGGCCAGATCGTAGTCGCGCGGGATGTCGCGCCGGAAGAACAGGTAGAGGACGGCCAGGGTAGCGGCCACCGACACCACGTTGACCGGGACCATCACCGCCGCGTAGCGCGCGAAGCCGATGCCGAAGTAATCGGCCGAGACGATATTGACCAGGTTCGACACCACCAGCGGCAGGCTGGCGGTGTCGGCCACGAAGCCGGCCGCCATCACGAAGGCGAGGGTGGCGCGCTGCGAAAAGCGCAGCGCGGCCAGCATGGCGATCACGATCGGGGTCAGGATCAGGGCCGCGCCGTCGTTGGCGAAGGGCGCCGCGACCGCCGCCCCGAGCAGCACCAGCAGCACGAACAGGCGCCGCCCGTCGCCCTTGCCCCAGCGCGCCACATGCAGCGCGGCCCACTCGAAGAAGCCGGCGCGGTCGAGCAGCAGGCTGATGACGATCACGGCGACGAAGGCGCCGGTGGCGTTCCAGACGATGTTCCACACCACCGGGATGTCGGACAGCTGGACCGCGCCGCTAAGCAGGGCGGCCAGGGCGCCGGCGGCGGCGCTCCAGCCGATGCCCAGGCCGCGCGGCTGCCAGATCACCAGCACCAGCGTGGCGAGAAAGATGAGTGACGCGGTCAGCATGGGTGGACGACGCTCACGGCGTGAGCGTGCCGATGCGATCAAGGGCCAGCTTCAGCGCCGCGCGGTCCGCGCTCAACTCGGCCAGCGGCAGTGCGAGCAGGGCCCGGGTGCGGGCCAGGACGATCTGGTAAGTCTGCTCGAAGGCGGCTTCGACCTGTTCCGCGCTGCCCTGGACCTCGCCCGGGTCTTCCAGGCCCCAGTGGGTGCGCACCACATTGCCCAGGTAGGCCGGGCAGGTTTCGCCGGCCGCGTTGCCGCAGACGGTCACGACGACGTCGGGCGTGAGCGGAAGATCGTGCCATGACTTGCTCGCATAGCCCTCGACCCCGATGCCGTGGCGGCGCAGTTGGGCGACGGCGCCCGGATTGAGCCTGCCAATCGGCTGGCTGCCGGCGCTGATGGCGTGAAGGCCCGCCGGAGCGAGATAGTTAAATACGGCTTCACTCAGGATCGAGCGGCATGAGTTGCCGGTGCAGAGGAACAGGAAGTTCATGAGCGTAAAAGGTAAGGGTTAATCTCAACATTTCAATAGATATTGAGATAATGAGTCACTATAATCGAGGTACTGGAATTGTTCAACTGGAATATCACCGCAAGGAAGTCCAGTACAATCCGATTTTTGATGGCGTCAATGCATGGACACGAAACACGTACTGGCGGCGCTCGCCGCCCTGGCCCAGGAATCGCGCCTGGCGATCTTCCGCCTGCTGATCCAGGCCGGCCCAGCGGGCCTGCCGGCCGGGAAGATCGGCGAGGAGCTGGGCATCACTTCGTCGGCCCTGTCCTTCCACCTGAAGGAGCTGGCCCATGCCGGGCTGGCGACGGCGCGCCAGGACGGCCGCTTTGTCATCTACACCGCACAGTTCGACACGATGAGCCAGCTGGTCGGCTTCCTCACCGAGAATTGCTGCGCCGGTGTGCCGTGCGGGATCGACGCACCGGCCGGGGGATGCGGCGACAACTCCGCCGGCAAGTGCTGACCACTTCTCGTCTCGGCTGACACCCGCCTGTGTGCGAATTACAGCACACCGGCTTCGTTACAACAGGCAGCGGTTGATGCAAAAGCAGCAATCGCTGTCTGTTGCGCTGCAAAATCAGCAGGCCGCCGCAGTGTGCGCTTTGGCACGCAGCCTGCAACTGGATGGGGTTTTACCTTCGATCCATCCAGGAGAACTCCATGACGCCGTTCCCCGGTTGCGCGCGCCTTCACACGCTGGCCCTGTCCGTCCATCTCGCCATGTTCGCCATGCGTGCAAGTGCAGCAGAGCCGGTCGTGCCCGCGTTGCCGCTGGAGGACGCCACAGCCGCGCGCTGACGCTGCGGCCGGTGTCGCCGGGTCGGCCGAGCAGCTGGCGCGCGACGGCATCCGCACCGCCGACGACCTGGTCAAGTATGCGCCTGGCGTGACCCGCAACGGCGGCCAAAACGTCTCGGTCGCGCCGATGATCAGGCGCACCGACAGGCTCACCCGTGGGGCTGGCTTGCCGGCTGCGGCCGCGATTGGCGCGCGCCGCTGCTGCCGGCTGCGCAGTCGTCCTGCTCCGTGCGCAGCCGGCGTGGCGTCGCCTGCGTGCGCGCCAGCAGAAACGGCGTCGCCGGCGCTGGCATGTGTCTTGCGACTACAGCAGGGCAAGTCAATCCCCCCCAACAAGGAGAACACCATGAGCAACGACACCGGCAAGCCGCTGGACACCCTGTGGTACACCCGCTGCCCGGTCCCGACCGGGCTTGGCATCGCCGTCCAGCAGGGCTGGCTGGAAGCGGCCCTGGGCGCCCAGGGCGTCGCGGTCAAATCGCTGCGCGAATCGAACGAACGCGCCGTGCGCGAATCGCATTTCGACCATACCTTGCAAAACTCGGTGCGCCATGGCGGCAACATCCCGGCCTTGTGGGCACGCGCAGCGGGACGCGACACCCGCTTGCTGGGACTGTCGTGGTCGGACGAGACCCAGCGCATCCTCACCTTGCCGGACAGCGGTATCCGCACCGTGCGCGACCTGAAAGGACGCCGCTTCGGGCTGCCGAAGTGGGTCAATGCGCAGATCGACTTCGCCCGCGCCCAGGCGATCCGCGGCCTGGAAAACGCCTTGCGGCTCGAGGGCCTGGAGGTGAGCGACGTGGAACTGGTCGATTACACGATCGAGGCCGGCCAGAGCGACGCGCCGGCCGAACGGGTGGCCGGCACCAATGTGTTCGGCGGCGGCCGGCGCGCCGGCCAGGTGGCCGAGCTGACCGGCCTGCTGCGCGGAGAGGTGGACGCGATCTTCCTGAAAGGGGCTCAGGCGGCGCATCTGGCCCAGTTGTTCGGACTGCACACGGTGATCGATACGGGCGTGCATCCCGACCCGCTGGTGCGGGCCAATAATGGCACGCCGCGCACGCTGACGGTCGATGCGCACCTGCTCGAGCACCATGCCGAGGTGGCGGTGGAGATCGTGGCCCAGGTCTTGCAGGCCCAGGACTGGGCGCGCGCGCATCCGGACGATACCCGGCGCTTCCTGGCGCGCGAGTCCAACAGCAGCGAGTACTGGGTCGAACAGGCGTATGGCAGCGACGCCCACCAGCGGCTCGACACCTCGCTGTCGGACGAGAACATCGCCGGCCTGCAGGGCTTCAGCGACTTCCTGCTGCGCTGGAACTTCTTGCCGGCGCGGGTGGATGTGCGCGAATGGATCGATGCGCGGCCGTTCGCGGCGGCGCTGGATCGCGAGCGCAAGGCTGCCTGAGCACCGGCCGAATCCGACCCGGCGCGGTTGGCTCAGGATTCGGCCTTGATCAGCGCCAGCACCTCGCGGAAACGCGGGTGCCGGCAATCGTGCAGCCACTCGAACAGCACCATCTCGTGCGTCACGATCGCGGCTCCGGCCTGCGCCAGGCGGCGCATGGCGGCCGCGTGGTCCGATGGCCGGCGCGAGCCGCTCGCGTTTTCCACCACATAGACATCGCGCCCGGCGCGCAGTAATCCGAGCGCCGTCTGCAGCATGCAGACATGGGCCTCGCAGCCGGCGATCACGACTTGCGGGCGGCCGGGCGCGTGCGCGTCCAGCGCTGCAGGCAAACCATCCTCGCAGGCGCCGAAGCGGGTTTTCGATACGGTATGCAGGCATTGCTGCCGCAGCGGCTCGGTATTGGGCCCGAGCCGTTCGGGATTCTGTTCGGTCCCCAGCACCGGCACCTCGAGCAGCGCGGCGGCGCGCGCCAGTACCAGCGCCTTGGCGACGACATCGTCGGCGCCGTGGATCGCCGGCATCAGCCGCGCCTGGTAGTCGACCAGCACCAGGCTGCTCTCGATGGCATTCATCTTCATGATCTCGACCCCCCGGATTCTTGAGCCAGCTTAAGTTATGCTGCATCGCAGCATAAAATCTTTGCTTTGTAGTCATGCGATGCTACCATCTACCGGTCATGGCATAAGGAGAGGCAATGGAAGCAGTCACCACCAACCACCCCTATTTCGACCACCTGATCGCCGCCGCGCGCGAACAGGGACCGGTGACCGTCGCCGTGGCGCATGCCTGCGACCGCTACGCACTGGAAGCGGCCCTCGACGCCGCGCGCCTTGGCCTGGTGACGCCGATCCTGGTCGGCCCGCAGGCGCGCATCCACGCCGCCGCCGAAGCGGCCAGCCTCGACATCACCGCGCTGCCCCTGGTCGACACCGAGCACAGTCACGCCTCGGCCGCGCGCGCGGTCGAACTGGTGCGCGAGGGCAGGGCCGCGGTCCTGATGAAGGGCAGCCTGCATACCGACGAATTGATGGGGGCGGTGGTATCGGGCACGACCGGCCTGCGCACCGCGCGGCGCCTGAGCCACTGCTTCGTGATGGATGTGCCGGGCCGCGACGAACCCTTGATCATCACCGATGCCGCCATCAACATCATCCCCGACCTGGCGGCCAAGCGCGACATCGTGCAGAACGCGATCGACCTGGCGCGGGTGCTTGGCTTCGACGGCGTGCGGGTGGCGATCCTGGCGGCGGTGGAGACGGTGAGCGACAAGATGCCGTCGACGATCGATGCCGCCGCCCTGTGCAAGATGGCCGACCGTGGCCAGATCACGGGCGCCGTCGTCGACGGCCCGCTGGCGATGGACAATGCGATCGACCTGCAAGCCGCCGCCGTCAAGGGCCTGGTGTCGCCGGTCGCTGGCCGCGCCAATGTGCTGGTGGCGCCCGACCTGGAAGCAGGCAATATGCTGGCCAAGAGCCTGAGCTTCATGGGCGGCGCGGCGGCGGCCGGCATCGTGCTTGGCGCGCGCGTGCCGCTGATCCTGACCAGCCGCGCCGATACGGTGGCGGCGCGGTTGGCCTCGTGCGCGGTGGCGGTGCTGCTGGCGCGCCACCAGCTGGCCAGTGCCCAAGTGGCGGTACGCTGACATGACGACAGCCAGCACCGACTGCATCGCGGTCATCAACGCCGGTTCGTCCAGCATCAAGTTTTCGGTCCATGTCCTGCCCGGCCTGGCGCTGGCATTCAAGGGCAAGATCGAGAACCTGTACCGCGGCGCTACCCGTTTCATTGCCCAGGACGCAGGCGGCGCCACGGTCGGCGAACAGGCCTGGCCAGATGCGCTCGACCACCACGCCGGCATGGCCTTCCTGATCGACTTCGCCGAGCGCACGCTGGACGGCTACCGCGTGCGCGCGGTGGGCCACCGCATCGTGCACGGCGGCGTCGACTACAGCGGTCCGCAACGGTTGGACGACGCAGTGCTCGAGCGCCTGGAGCGCCTGGTGCCGCTCGCGCCGCTGCACCTGCCGCACAACCTGGCGCCAGTGCGCGCCCTGATGGCGCTGGCGCCCGGCCTGCCGCAAGTCGGCTGCTTCGACACCGCCTTCCATACGGCGCAGCCGGCGCTGGCCCAGGCCTTCGCGCTGCCGCCCGCGATCACCGATCTCGGCATCCGCCGCTACGGCTTTCATGGCCTGTCGTACGAGTACATCGCCGCCACCTTGCCGCAACATGAACCGGCGCTGCTTGACGCGCGCGTGGTCGCCGCCCACCTTGGCAACGGCGCCAGCATGTGCGCCATGCGCGGCGGGCGCAGCATGGCCAGCACCATGGGCTTTACCGCCGTCGACGGCCTGCCGATGGGAACGCGCTGCGGCGCCCTCGATCCGGGCGTGGTGATCTACCTGATCGAAGAACTCGGCATGAGCGTGGCGGGCGTGCAGCGCCTGATGTACCAGGAGTCGGGCCTGCTGGGTGTATCCGGACTATCTTCCGACATGCGCACCCTGGAAGCGAGCAGCGACCCGCGTGCGCAACTTGCGATCGACTTGCTGGTCTACCGGATAGGCCGCGAACTCGGTTCGCTGGGGGCCAGCATTGGGGGGCTCGATGCGCTGGTGTTCTCGGGCGGGATTGGAGAACACAGCGCGCGCCTGCGCGCCGCCGTCTGCCGCGACGCCGCCTGGCTCGGCGTCGAGCTCGACCCGCAAGCCAACGCTGCCAACTCTGCCGGGGTGGCGCGCATCAGCACTGCCGGCAGCCGGGTGTCGGTATGGCTGGTGCCGGCCGATGAAGAACGCATGATCGCGCGCCACACCCGCGATCTACTGGAGACCATATGACACAATCAGTCCACCCCATCCTGGCCGGCAAGCGCGCGCTGGTAGTCGGCGTCGCCAACGAACACTCGATCGCCTGGGGCTGCGCCAAGGCCTTCCACGCGCTTGGCGCCGAGCTTGTGCTGACCTACCTGAACGACAAGGCGCTGCCGCATGTCGAACCGCTGGCCGCCCAACTTGGCGCGCGCCTGTTGCCGCTCGACGTGCGCGAGCCGACGCAGATGGACAGCCTGTTCATCGAACTGGCGCTGCAGGGCCGGCTCGACATCGTGGTGCATTCGATCGCCTTCGCACCCAAGGCCGACCTGCAGGGCGGCCTGCTCGAGTGCTCGCTCGACGGCTTCCTGCAGGCGATGGACGTGTCCTGCCATTCCTTCGTGCGCATGGCGAAGCTGGCCGCCCCCTTGATGACGGAGGGCGGCAGCATGTTCGCGATGAGTTATCACGGCGCCGACAAGGTGGTCCCCAACTATAGCGTGATGGGGCCGGTGAAGGCTGCGCTGGAATCGTGCTGCCGCTACCTGGCCTATGAGCTGGGCCCGCGCGAGATTCGTGTTCACGCGATCTCGCCGGGGCCGCTCAAGACCCGCGCCGCGTCTGGTCTGAGGGATTTCGACCTGCTGCTGCGCGATGCGGTGACCCGTTCGCCGCTGGGCGAGCTGGTCGACATCGACGATGTCGGCCAGGTGTGCGCCTATCTCGCCTCCAGCTTTGCACGCCGGCTGACGGGCAGCACCGTCTACGTCGACGGCGGCCTGAATATCATCGCCTGAACCTGAACCTGGAGCACACCATGAAAGTCATCCTGTCCGGCCTGCACGGCGACGCAAGCGAGAGTGCCATCATCGAGAGCTTCGCGCCGTTCTTCCACATCCGCCAGGTCGAGATGATCCGCGAAGGCTCGCCCGACAATCCCTGGGCGGTGCTGCACATCGCCGATTCCTACGAACGCGCCTGGGAAGCATGCAATACGCTGCGCGGCGTTTTCCATCGCGGCAAGCGCCTGCACGTGTACATCCCGCTGCACCAACCGGACATCTACCACGAGTTCGAGCCGCACCAGCGGGTCGATATCGGCTAGGCGCCGGCGCCCACGTGCGCCAGGTCGGAATGCGGCGCCACCGGCAGCACTTTCGAGCCGATGACCAGGCTGGGAAGCTCGATGACGCCGCGCGCGGCGGCCTGGCAGGCCAGGTCAGGATGCATGCCAAGGTCGACCACGTACAGGCCGGGCATTGCGGCGGCCAGGGTACGGGCGATGTCGAGGCAGAGCCGGCAACCGTCGTGGTAGAGGATGGTGGAGGCGCGGTCCAGGGGATGGGCCGCGGGGGATGGGGATTGCTGGGTCATGTAAAAAACGCTTTCGACAGGAATGGCCTGGAGGCGGCAAGCGCGAGCGCCCGGACACCTTTATGGTAGGAGTCCTAATCATAGCGTGTACGTACAAATAGTCAAGGGGGCGGGTCGCGCGCCAGCAGCGTGTCGAGCTGCGCGAACAGCTGGCCGAACTGTTTCGACGCCACCTGGCAGGCGGCGCAGCCGGCCAGGTGGGCCGCCAATTGGCTGGCTTCGCGCGGTGTGAGCGCGCCGTCGCGGGCGCAGGACACGAGCCAGGTCGTGTCGCGGCAGGTGATCGGGATGGTCGGGTCACTCATTCGGGTTCTCCCCAGCTGCGCACGGCGCATTCGCGCAGGCGCATGCGCGCGCGGTATAGCACCACGCGCAGGTTGGCGTTGGACAGCAGGCTATGCTCCTCGATTTCCTTCAATTCCATGCCGAGGTACTCGCGCATCAGGAACAGGCGCGCCGTTTCCTCGGGCAGGCGGCGCATGCACAGTTCGACGATGTCGAGCAGCTGGCGCTGGGCGAGCGCGGTCGCGCCGCACACCGTGTCGATGAAGGTGGCGGGATGCCAGGCGCCGTCCGCTGTGAACAGACCGTCGAACTCGGCGCCCTCGCCAGTCACGTCGGCCAGATCGACGCCGGTTTGCAGGCGGCGGCTGCGCAGCAGGTCGACGATCTTGTGGCGCAGGATGCCGGTCAGCCAGCTGCGCAGGCTCGATGCGCCGGCGAAGCCCTGCCAGCCGCGCGCCGCGCCGACCAGCGTTTCCTGGACCGCGTCCTCGGCATCGGCCTGTGACTGCAACTGCAGCCGCGCCAGCCGCAGCAGGAACGCCCGCTCGGCGGCCAGCGCCTGCCACGGGCCGGCTGCAAGAGCGCTACTTGCTGCGACGGGCGAGCGAGATGGCATAGGCGGCATTGCGGGCATGCAGGATCGGATCGTCGCTCGGCGCGATCCCCGTCGGCAGCGCCAGCGGCATATAGACCACGCCGTCGCAGGCATCGCTCGCGGCCAGCGCGCTGACCTTCAGGCGCCCCAGTTTGATCTTGGCGGCGCCTTGCCACACGGTGCTGGGGTCGAGCAGCGCGTCGCCTGCGGCCGGCAACTGGGCGTACAGGGTAAAGCCGGCGCCGCTGGCGGCCAGGCGGCCGGTCAGCTCGTCGTGCAGGAACAGGTCGGGCAGGGACTTTTCCTGTTCCGCGCTCAGGTACAGCGTGCCAGCATCCGGCTCGGCCACGATGCGCGCATGCTGCAGGCGCTGGCGGCGGTCGCTGAACACGAAGGCATTGTTGGAGAAGTAGGGCGTGCTGGCGTATGAGGCCGGGGCGGCGTGGGCGGCCAGCAGGGCCGGCTGGCGGGTGCCATCGGGATGCGCGGCGTTGTGGGCGGCGACCTTGGCCGGGTCGGGCTTGCCGGTGGCGGGGTCTGGCACCCGCGCCTGCAGGAAGCTCACGAAGGAAGCCGGGGTGGCGGCAAAGAAGGCCGGTTCCGAGATCAGGAGCAGGTCCCAGGTTTCGCCCTGGGCCGCCAGGCGCATCGACAGGCCGCGCACGCTGCGGCTCTTGTCCGACGCCTTGGGGTTGCCGCCGCCGACCGAGAAGCGCAGGTTGGCGGGAACGCGTGCCTGCTTGAACAAGGGGCCTTGTACGATATCGGCGGCGCCCTTGGCGGGAATGAATTCGCCGACGGCGCAGAAGCCCTTGGCATGCGAGGCGCGCATGCCGGCGTGGGAACCAAAGGTGCCGTTGAGGGCGTCGACCAGCGCCGTCGGGCCGGTATCGACGGGCGCCTGGGCCTGGGCGGCGGTGGCGCAGAGCGCCAGCATGGCGGGGGCGAGATGCTTGTTCATGATGGATCCTGTTTTAATGGTGGGTGCTGTTAAGTCGTCCGCCCGGCGGTTTCGTTACCGGTATTCGCAAATTTTTTTTCGGCGATGCTACGCGTGCCTCGCTGCGCCGGCGCGTCGAAAGGGAGGGGGACGGGGATCTGCTATCGGAACGATAGAAAGAATTTTAATTAGGACTCCTTGACATAAATCCGGCAGCTGATATTCTGTGTCCATGGGCTTCAGGCATCCGCTACCTTCGCCACCCGGCAAGACGTACCGAGCATGCCGCCGCATGCCGGTGGTCGCGGTGCCGGATTCCTGAAGCCTCTTTTTATCATCCTAATAATTAGGATTCCTACTTAATAGTGGCCGCCATCACCGATCCGGCCCATCGACCGAAAGGAAACATCATGTCCCGTATCGAACTCGTGAACCCGGCCACTGCCCAAGGCACCAGCGGCGAACTGCTGCAAGAGATCAAGGGCGCCTTCGGCGTCGTCCCGAACATGTTCCGCGGCGTGGCCAACTCGCCGGCGGCATTGACCAGCATGTGGGGTTCGTTCGGCGCCCTCGGCGGCGGCACCATCGGCGCCCGGCTGGGCGAACAGATCGCCGTCGCGATCGCCGATCGCAACGACTGCAACTACTGCCTCGCGGCCCACACCGCGCTGGGCCAGAAAGCCGGCGCCACTCTTGAGGAAATGGCGCAGGCCCAGGCCGGCCAGTCGACCGATCCGAAAACCGCCACCGCGCTGCGCTTCGCGCTGGCCGTGGTCGAACAGCGCGGCCATGTCGATGCGACCGAAGTGCAGGCCCTGCGCAACGTCGGTTTCGACGATGGCGCGATCGTCGAGATCATGGCGCACATCGCCCTGAACCTGTTCACCAATTATGTGAACGTGGCCTTCGAGGTGCCGGTCGATTTCCCTGGCGTGAAGCTGCGCGCAAAATGAACGCGCCCATGTTTAACGCTCCCGCGCCCGAGTTCGAGGTCAGCGGCTGGTTGAATGCCACGCAGGCGCCGACCCTGGCGTCGCTGCGCGGCAGGGTGGTGGCGGTGTACGCCTTCCAGATGCTGTGCCCGGGCTGCGTCTCGCACGGCATCCCGCAGGCCAAGGGCATTCGCCAGCTGTTCGGGCAGGACGAGGTCGCGGTGCTGGGCCTGCATACGGTGTTCGAACACCACGACGCCATGAACGAAGGCGCCCTGAAGGCCTTCGTGCATGAGTACCGCATCGGCTTCCCGGTTGGCATCGACCGCGCCGGCGATAGCGGCCCGGTACCGCGCACGATGGAACGCTACGGCCTGCGCGGCACGCCGACCTTGCTGCTGTTCGACCGCCAGGGCGTGCTGCGTCACAGCCTGTTCGGCCGGGCCGAAGACATGCAGGTCGGCGCCTTGATCGGCCGGCTGCTGGCCGAACCGGTCGATGCGACCGGCTGCGACGGCGACGCTTGCCTTCGAATGACTTGATTCACACAACAAGAAAGAAAACCTGACATGAAACTGATCCAGACCACGCTCGCGGCAGCACTGTCGCTGACCATGCTCGGCGCCTTTGCCCACCAGGGCGAACACAAGGGCGGCATCAAGAGCGCACCGGCCAAGGCGGTGAAGGCGCCGTTCGACATCCACCATACCAAGATCACGACCGAAGGCAATACCGCGACCTTCCATATCGCGGTGTCGGGCAAGGCCGGCGCTTCGACGCCAAGCAAAACCGGCAAGCTGGCCGGCAGCCAGGTGTTCTCGTACGTGTGGCCGACCAGTATGGATCCGTCGACTGTCGGCTTCGAGCGCGGCGCCGGCATCCTGGCCTTTGCCGTGACCGCGCACCCGGATTTCGACGACACCCCGCTGTATGACGAAAACGGCGACGGCAAGCTCGATAACGACGGCGACCTGTGGCATTCGCACTGGGTGGTGCTGACGAAGGATGCCGCCTGCGGGAAGGACGCACTGAAGATCGTCGACATTCCGGAAGGCGCCAAACCGAAGCTGCCCAAGACCTGGCCCGGCCTGCCGATCCTGATCGACAGTCCGGCCTACAGCCCGGTATTCAAGGGCGATACGCTGGAAGTGAAAGTGCCGTTCGACGATATCGGCGTGTTGAACAGCGCCAGCTTCGACGGCGTGACCGCGGCCCTGCGCATCAATGCGAGCGTGCATAGTCCGCTGGTCTGCGTGGCCGATGTGTTCAAGGTCGCATCCGGTAAGCTGAGCCTGCCGGGCAAGGTCAATCAGTAACGGCGTTGGCCTGGATGCGCGGCAGTGGCTTTTGCAGGCGCAGCGCATCCATGCCGTCGTGGTAGTAGGCGGCGTGGCGGCCGAATTCGCGATAGCCGCGTCCGCGAAACAGCGCCAGCGAGGCCGCGTTGTCGGCGCGGATCTCGAGCCGCAGGCTGGTAAAGCCATGCAGGCGCGCTTGCCGTTCGGCGGCATCGACCAGGGTCGCGCCGATGCCGTTACCCAGGTGGTCCGGATGGGTCGCGATCGAGTACAGTCTCGCGACCGTTGCGTCAACGCGAAACAGCAGCAGTACGTAACCGCGCAGCCCAGCGCCCATGGCATCGACCAGCAGGGCGCCGTGGGCGTTGGCGAGCAGGTAGCGAAAGCGCCGCCGATCCAGGCGGTTGCCGGGAAAGCTCGCATTCTCGATCTCGACCAGGACCGCGACATCGTCAAGGCTGGCGCGTCGGATGGCCATCTTTCTCAGCCCCACAGTGCGTGGGCGGCGCCCAGCTGCGCCGCTGGCGGCAGCGCCAGTTTCGGCACGGTGGCGTATACCTCGTCGTACAGCGCGTGCATCTCGCCGGCGGCTTCCGGGTCGCAGGTCTCGGCGTCGCACACGCAGCGACCGGATCCGTAGTCGTGGGCGGCCGGTTGATGCAGGACGACGTTGGCCAGGCTGGCGTCGTGCACGCGAGCCACGTGGGCCAGCACGGCTGCGCGTTCTTCGACGTCCGGGCCAGCGGCGCCGCAGACGGTGACGAACAGCACCCGCATGCCGGGATTGAAGGCGCGCGCCGCGTTCAGGCGCGCCAGCAGCCGGTACTGGCAATCGAGGTCGATCTCGCTGCCACGCACCGGCACCACCACCAGCCGCGCCGAGGCCAGCACGCAGCGGCATTCCTCGGTGTCGCGAGTGCCGGCGTCGATCAGGATGTCGTTGAATAGCGGGCGCAGGGCGGCCAGCCGGGTCTTGACTGCGCGGCTGCCGACCTGGCGGGTGTCGATCCAGGGCCGCACCGCGGCAGTGGCGCGCTCGCTGGCCCAATCGCTGTCGCGTGCGGTGCTCATCAGGCACACGCGGCGGCCGCTACGGGCACGCAGCACGGCGAGATTGCGCGCGATGACGGTGCGATCGGGATTGCTGTGCTGGTTGACGATGGCAATGATCATAGTGGCCTCCAGATGCGGTTCGATGGCATCCAGCGTAGCGGCGCGGCTGTAAAAACAGGGGAAAAACCAGGGCAGGGCGGATCAACGCGGTGTAAACGTGGGCTATCGCGTTGTGCCGCGTGGGGCTAAGCTGCCGGTCCGCCACAAACTGGAGCTTTGATGCAGCATGCTGATTTTCCTGGCCTGACTACCGAGCGGCTGCGGCTACGCGCGCTGTGCGCCGACGACGCGCCGGACTTGCTGGCCCTGTACGCCGATCCGGAAGTGATGCGCCACTGGATCCATCCGCCGTGGACCGCGCTGGCACAGGCGCATGCGGCGATCGACGAGGCAGGCCGCGAGCTTGCCAGCGGCGCCGCGCTGCACCTGGCGGTCGTTCTGCGATCGGCCGACCAGCTGGCCGGCAGTTGCGCGCTGTACGACATCGGGCCCGAGCACCGGCGCGCCACGCTCGGCTACTTGCTGGCCGAGCCGTACTGGGGAAAGGGGCTGGCGCGTGAGGCGCTGGGCGTCCTGCTCGGTCATGGCTTCACGGCGCTCGGACTCGAACGTATCGAGGCCGAGGTCACGCCGCACAACTTTGCGTCGCAGTCTGTGCTGGCGCGCCTGGGCTTTGTGCGCGAAGGACGCTTGCATGCGCGCTGGCGCGTCGGCGGCATGACGCGTGACGTCGACCTGTGGGCGTTGCTGCGCCAGGATTGGGCGACATGACACGTGGCGTTTACACCGGCTTGCCGCCCGGCGCAGCGTTCTTTACACGGTTTTTATGGCCGCGCCGGTAGAGTCCTGGTCAACCCAACTCCGGCATCGCACCATGACCACGCTTCCCACGATTTCTTCCACCATCGAGGCGCCGCGAACGCGCCGCCTGGTGGTCGTCGACCATGCCCAGGACTGGAGCGCGCTCGGCGACGACTGCACCGTGATCGAGGCCGACGACTTCCTGGCGGCGGGCGCGCCCGACGATGGCGCACTGGTGATCAACCTGTGCCGCAGCTACAAATACCTGTCGGTCGGCTACTACTGCTCGCTGATGGCCCAGGCCAGGGGCCAGCAGGTACTGCCGTCGGTGAAGACCATCAACGACCTGTCGCGCAAGGCAATCTATACGCTCGACACGGGAGAGCTCGACCGCGCGCTGGACGACGCGCTTGGCGCCGCCGGCGGCGCGCCGATGCCGGTTGAATTCTCGCTCGATATCCGCTTCGGTAAGACCGATTACACCCCGCTGGCCGATCTGGCGCGCCGCATCTTCGACACCTTCCCGGCGCCGTTGCTGCGGGTCGAATTCGCGCGTGGCGACGAATGGCATATCGCCGCGATCCGCATGCAGGGCCCGGGCGAGCGCGAACGCCAGGCCTGCCGCGCGGCGCTGCGCGACTATGCCACTCCCGCGCGCCGCGCGCCGGCAGCGCGCCGCTACCGCTACCGGATCGCGGTGCTGCACGACGCGAACGAGGAGCTGGCCCCAAGTAATCCGGGCGCGCTGGCGCGGTTGGCGGCGGTGGGCCGCGAGCTGGGCGTTGACGTGACGCCGATCGGGCGCCAGGATTTTTCGCGTCTTGCCGAATTCGACGCGCTGTTCATCCGCGAGACCACCGCCATCAACCACCATACCTATCTGTTCGCGAAGAAGGCCGAGAGCGAGGGGCTGGTGGTGATCGACGATCCATCCTCGATCCTGCGCTGTACCAATAAAGTCTACCTGGCGGACCTGCTGCGCCTGCACGGGATTCCGACGCCGCTGACCTTCACCCTGCAGGACGCCGATGCCGACACGCTGACCGCGATCGAGGCGCAAGTCGATTACCCGATGGTGCTCAAGATTCCCGACGGCGCCTTCTCGCGCGGCGTGGTCAAGGTGCAGGATGCCGGCGAATTCCGGCGTGTGGCCCAGGAACTGCTGCGGCAATCGGCGCTGATCCTGGTGCAGGAATACCTGTACACCGACTTCGACTGGCGCATCGGTGTGCTGAACCGCGAGCCGATCTTCGCCAGCAAATACTTCATGTCGAAAGGCCACTGGCAGGTCGCCAAGCGTGACGCCAGCGGCAAGGCCGAATTCGGCATGGCGGCGGCGGTGCCGTTGGCCGAGGTGCCGCCCAAGCTGCTCGATTACGCCCTGCAAGCGGCCAATCTGATCGGCGACGGCCTGTATGGCGTGGACATGAAGATGACCCCGCGCGGGCCGGTGGTGATCGAAGTGAACGACAACCCGAACATCGACGCCGGCGCCGAAGACAGCGTGCTGGGCGACGAGCTGTACCGGATCGTGCTGCGCGACTTCGTGCGCCGTCTCGACTTGCTGCACAGGGGCGGCCTGACTCCCTAATTAGGAGTCCTTGACAAATCCACGTGCTTTGCTATCCTGAAGCGCATGGACATCCAACCCGAAACCCCCTGGGACAGCACGCCCGACGTCTCGGCGCGCATCGTCACCGCCATCGGCCGCATCGCGACCGTGCTGCGCGCCGGCATGTGGGAAGTCTCGACCAGCGAAGGGCTCAATCCGGCCCAGGCCGAGATCCTGCACCTGCTGCAGCATCGCACGCGCGGGGTGCGCCTGTCATGGCTCGCCAAGCAGCTGTCGATCTCGGCGGCCAGCGCCAGCGATTCGGTGGCCGCACTGGTGGGCAAGGGCCTGGTGCGCAAGGCGCGCGCCGAGGATGACGGCCGCGCTACCGCGCTGCATCTGACACCGGAAGGCGAGCGCGTGGCCGAGCGCCTTGGCCACGCGCTGTCGTTCGCTGACAGCGCCGCCTCGCGCCTGCAGTCCGAGCAGCAGGTGCAGATGCTCACCGGCCTGTTCAAGCTGATCGCCGAGCTGCAAAAGACCGACCGCTTCCCCGAGCTGCGCGCCTGCCTGTCGTGCCGCCATTTCGAGGCCAACAAATACCCGGACAAGCAGGTGCCGCACCACTGCGCGCTGGTCAACGCACCGCTGCCGATCTCCTTCCTGCGCATCGATTGTGCCGAGCACGAACCGACCGACCCCGTGACCCAGCAGCGCAACTGGGCCATCTTCGCCTGAAGGAAGCCCCGTGCACGCATTCCAACCGCGCCCGATCGAGGCGCTGCTCACCGGTCGCGCGCGCCCGGTCAGCGCTGCCGGCGCTGTCGAAGTCCTGAGCGGCATCGGCAAACAGGCGCGCCAGGGGGCGCTGTGGCTGGCCCTTGACGGCCTGGAAGGTGACGAGCAGGGCGACCGTGTCTATCACGGTGGCCCCGAGAAAGCGCTGCACCATTACGCCGCCGAGCATTACCCGCAGTGGCGCGACTGGTATCCCGCGAGTCCCGTACCGTATGCCGCAGGCGCCTTCGGCGAGAACATATCGACGCACGGCATGAGCGAGCGCGACGTGCATATAGGCGATGTATTGCGCGTCGGCGAGACGCTGGTACAGGTATCGCAGGGCCGCCAGCCATGCTTCCGCGTCAACCTGCGTTTCAACAGGCCGGACGCCGCGCTGGCGCTGCAGTCCAGCGGCCACACCGGCTGGTACTACCGTGTATTGCGCGAAGGCTGGCTGGCGGCAGGCGATGTGTTCGAACTGGTCGACCGCCCATGTCCCGACTGGCCATTGGCCCGCGCCATCGCGGCCATGTTCCCGAGCGAGCCCGGTGCCGCGGGTTTGCGCGACGAGTGGCTGGCGGCATCTCAGCTGGCACCTCTGGTCCCGCGCTGGCGCACGACCTTCGAGCGCCGCCTGGCAAGCGGTCAGATCGAAGACTGGAATCTGCGGCTAAATGGCCCGCCGGCCTGTCCCTCGAATTAGTTGCAGCACACGTCTTGCAGTTTTCGCCAGGCCTCCGCTATAATGCGGCCTCGCTTACGCGACCACGCAACACCGATTCAGGAGAGGTGGCAGAGTGGTCGAATGTACCTGACTCGAAATCAGGCGTACGGGCGACCGTACCGTGGGTTCGAATCCCACCCTCTCCGCCAAGCAGCAAGAAAAAAGCCACCGCAAGGTGGCTTTTTTTCGTCCCGCCCCCCCATCCAATGAGGGTCAGAGTAGATTTAATTTTCAATTTCTCTAAAACCTTCCTTTTCAATTAGGGTCAGAGTCGAATTATTGAGCAATTGATCTCGAACCGAGGTCGATTCAGGCGGCCCTTCATCACAGCTTTGATCCATCACATCGCATTGCGCCTCGTATCGTGGATTTCATCGGACGAGCATGTGTAAATCTGGGCCAAAACTTGGAAACCAGCAAAAAGTTATCAAACAATTCGACTCTGACCCTAATTGAAAAGGAAGGTTTTGGGGAAATTAAAAATTAAATCTACTCTGACCCTATTGGCGGGGGCTTAGTCGAGCATGCCGCGGCGGAGGGCGATGACTACCGCGTGGGTGCGGTCGCTGGCTTGCAGCTTTTGTAGCACATTGCTCATGTAGCCCTTGACCGTTTCTTCGGCGATGCCCAGTTCGCGCGCTACTTCGCGGTTGCCGTGGCCCAGGGCGACCAGGGCCAGGACGTCGCGTTCGCGCGCGGTCAGCTGCTCGGGTTTGCTGCGGGTCAGGCGCTGGGCCAGGTCGGGGGCGAGCACGCGGCGGCCGGCGTGGGCGCTGCGCACCAGCTCGGCTACGCCGACGCACAGCGTGCTCTTTAAGACGTAGCCGGCGGCGCCGGCTTCGAGGGCGCGCTGGATCTGGCCGTCGCCGGCGTAGGTGGTGACGGCGATGATGCAGGCCTGCGGGTCTTCGGCCCGGATGGCGCGGATCGCTTCGATGCCGCCGCAGCGCGGCATGGCCAGGTCCATCAGGGTCACGTCCGGCAGCAGTTCGCGGTAGCGTTCTTGCGCCTGGAAGCCGTCGTCGGCTTCGGCCACTACCTCGATGTCGAGGGCTTCCTCGAGCACGCCGGCGATCCCGCGCCGCATCAAGGGGTGGTCGTCGACCAGCAGCACGCGGATGCGCGCGACCGGCGCCTCGCTCGTCGCGCTGTCGGTGGTCTGGGTCATGGTTTCCGTTCGACTGTTATGGTTGTCGCGGGGCGCCGTCACGCCGTCCCCCCCGATTGGGCCTGCTGCACCAGGGATCTGCCCGCTATCTTTGCATTATGCCGCTTCTTGATTGCAAATCAATGGTTTGTCTTGAAGCGGCAGGACGGCGCGCGACCCGGCGCCGGATCATGGACATGCGAAGGAGACCATCATGGACAGCGGCAGGCCGGCGTTCGAGACGCTGGCATTCCTGGATTACGAATTGATGCCCGCGGCGCGGCGCCTGCTGCGCGGCGGGCAGCCGGTGGCTGTGGGCGGGCGCGCCTTCGACCTGCTGGTGCTGCTGGCCAGCCATGCCGGCGAGGTGGTGGCCAAGCGCACGCTGATGCAGGGCGTGTGGCCCGACACGGTGGTGGAAGACATCAACCTGCGCGCGCAGGTCAAGAACCTGCGCCGGTTGCTGGGCGGCGGCGCCGATTGCCCGCACCTGGTCAACGCGGCCGGGGAGGGGTACTGCCTGACCGCGCCGGTGCGCCGCCTGGCCAGCACGCCCGACCATGTCTGAGGTGCTGGCCTTCGGGCCGTTCCGGCTGCACCGCCACGCACGCCAGTTGCGGCGCGGGCCGGCCGTGGTGCCGTTGGGCGGGCGTGCCATCGACCTGCTGTGCGCCCTGGCCGCGCGCCCGGGTGAGGTGGTCAGCCACGGCGACCTGGAACGGGCGGTGTGGCCCGGCAGCCTGGTCGAGGACAGCTGCCTGCGCGTGCACGTGCGGGCGCTGCGCCTGGCGCTGCAGGACGATGCCGGTGCGGCGCGCTACATCGCCAATGTGCCGGGACGCGGCTACAGCTTCGTGGCACCGGTGATCGCCCTGCCCGAGGAAGCGCTGCCGGTGGCCGTGCCGGCGCCGGTGCTGCGCGCGCCGCCGCCGCTGGCCTGGCCGCTGCTGGGGCGCGATGACGACCTGCAGCTCTTGCGCGCGCAGCGGCGGCGTTTGGTCACCATTGTCGGGCCGGGCGGGATCGGCAAGACCGCGCTGGCACTGGCGCTGGCGCGTGAACTGGCCGGCGCCTATTCCGACGGCGTGTGCTTCGTCGACCTGGCCGCCTGCGCGCATGGGGGCCTGGTGGAGGGGGCACTGGCGGCGGCGCTGGGCATCCTGGCGCCGCGCGAAGCGCTGGCGCAGGCGATCGCGGGCCGCCTGGCAGGGCGCCGCCTGCTGCTGGTGCTGGATAATTGCGAGCACCTGATCGAGGCCGCGGCCCGGCTGTCTGAGACGCTGCCGGACGTGGCGGACGGGGTCGACGTGGTGGCCACCAGCCGCGAACCCCTGTGCGCCGCCGGCGAGTGGGTGCACCGCCTGGCGCCGCTCGCCTGTCCGCCCGACGATCCGACGCCCGAGCTCGAAGCGGCGCTGGACAGTCCGGCGCTGCGCCTGCTGGTCGAGCGCGCCGGCATTACGCTGTGCGCGCGCCAGGTGCCGCTGGCGGCGCGGCTGTGCCGCCGGCTCGATGGGGTACCGCTGGCGCTCGGCTTCGCCGCGGCGCGTATCCGCTCGCTCGGCCTGGACGGGGCGGCGGCGCTGTTCGACGACGATGCGCGCCTGCTCGACAGCGGTTGGCGCACCGCGCTGGCACGCCAGCGCAGCATGCGCGCCTGTTTCGACTGGAGCCTGCGGCTGTTGACGCCGGCCGAGCGGCAGGTGCTGCGCGCCTGCGCCGACTTCAATGGTCCGTTCAGTGTCGGTGAGGCGCTCGGCGCGCTGGACGCCATCGATGCCACGCAGTGCCTGCTGGCGCTGGTGTCGAAGTCGCTGGTAATCGCCGCGCCGCGCGGCGCAGAGCCGCGCATGCACCTCTCAAGCATGACCAGGGTCTACCTGCGCGGCGCGCAAGCCCTGCTCAGCGCTTGACCGCGTGCAGCCAGACCGCGGCGATCCGCTCGACGTCTTCGTAGCCTGGCTCTCCCAGCTGGCCGCCGAAGATATCGGGATCGAGTTCCCGGTAAGTCCAGGTGTCGCATTGCGCCGCCAGGGTCGGGCGCAGGCTGTCCAGGAAATGGTCGTTCGGGCCGCACAGGGCGACGCCGGTGTACAGCATCAGGCTGCCGCCGGGGCGCAGGCGGGCCAGGCCTTGTTCGACGATGCGGCGCGACAGTTCGGCCCCGCGTTCGCCGCCGCCATGGCGATAGCGGCGCGCATCCGGATCGCTGATGAAGGGTGGATTCGAGACTACCAGGTCGAAGTCGCCTTGCAGGCCGTCGAACAGGTCGCTCTGGCACAGCGCCAGGTTGGGCGCCTGCGCCAGCCGGGCATTGACCAGCGCCAGGTCGAGTGCCTTCGGGTTGATGTCGGTTCCGATCACCTCGGCATGCGGGAACTTGCGCGCGATGGTCAGCGCACCGGCGCCACCGCCGCAGCCGATGTCCACCGCGCGCACCGGGCCGGCACCGACGAAGGCGAAGCCGTGCAGCATGGCGCCCACGAAGCGGTAGGTGTCAGGGCCGAAGAACACGGCGTCGTCGTCGTCGGTCGGCCAGGCCGAGTGGAATACCAGCATGTCGTTCATGGTCGACGCCCGCACCGTGGAGCGCAGGCCGTCGTCGCTTTCTGCCAGTACGCCAGCTTCGCGCATCAGGTCCAGCACGCTGGCCGGCAGCAGGTCGGCGTCGAATGGCCGGCTCCAGCCGAACACGCCGCGCAGGTCGTGCGCGCGTTCGTTGCCGGGCCGCTTGTTGATGCGGCGATGGGTCGACGGCGTGACCGTCATGAAATGATAGCCTGCCTGGCGCAGGGCGTTGCCAAGGGCGAGCAGGGCGTTGGCATTGGATGGGTTCATGGCGCCAGAGTAGCATGTGGCTTCCCTGCACGCGCGCACGCGGGATGTGTTCGTGCGCGGCGCCGATTTGGTGCATGATGTAGCCAACCGGGATACACCGGAAATGCGACCGAAAAATCGACAGTGAGAGAGAATCATGACGAGCATGGAACTGGACGAAGTGCCGCGCAGCCGCATGGCGCGTGAGATCGCGCGCGAGCGCCGCGAACGGGCGCTGCACGACGAGCTGCGCGCCGGCCTGGGTGCGCTGGACGACCTGCGCGGCAAGGATGCGCGCGAGCGCGCCGACACCTGTAATCTGAAACGCGGCAGCCGCTGAGCTGTCGCAAACGTCGAGCAAGGAGAATCGATGCGTTGGGACGGCGACCGCGAAAGCGATAATGTAGAAGACCGCCGTGGCAGTGGTGGCGGTGGAGGCGGGGGCTTCGGTTTCGGCGGCCGTTCGATCGGGATCGGCACGATCGCCATCGCCCTGGTCGCTTCTTATTTCCTGGGCGTGTCGCCCACCACGATCCTCGGCCTGCTGTCGGGCGGGGCGCCGCCGCAGCAGCAGGCGCAGATCGAGCAAGCACCAGGTGAGCGTGCCGACGACCGCGAGAGTCGCTTCGTGCGCACCACACTGGCCTACACCGAGGATGCTTGGGCTCAGCTGTTCAGCGAACAGGGTGCGCAGTACACGCCGGCCCGGCTGGTGCTGTTCGATGGGCGCACCAACACCGCCTGCGGCGTCGGCGAGAGCGCGACCGGGCCATTCTATTGCCCGGCGGACAGCAAGGTATATATCGACCTGGCGTTCTTCCGCACCATGCAGCAGCGTTTCAATGTCGAGGGCGAATTTGCCCAGGCCTATGTGATCGCGCACGAGGTCGGCCACCACGTGCAAAACCTGCTGGGCATCTCGAACAAGGTGCATGCGGCCCGGCAACGTGGCAACGAGAGCCAGGGTAACGCCCTGTCGGTGCGCCAGGAACTACAGGCCGACTGCTTCGCCGGCGTGTGGGCCAACCGCACCAACCAGCGCGCCAAGATCCTGGAAAAGGGTGATGTAGAAGCCGCCCTCAATGCCGCCAGCGCGATCGGCGACGATGCCCTGCAAAAGCAGTCGCGCGGTGTGGTTGTGCCTGATTCGTTCACTCACGGCAGCTCAGCCCAGCGGGTACGCTGGTTCCAGCGCGGACTGGAAAGCGGGCAAGTGGCCGCTTGCAATACATTCGATGCAAAAAATCTATAATTGACGTTGAATGATTGCCTTTGGGACATAGTTGACTGATTTAATTCGCTAGAATACGCATTCGTTTCCGTGCGCCTATCGCAATTCATGACGCTTTGACATAAATTTATGTCACATCTGCTCGTTCCTATGGCGAGCCGTCACCAACCGAATTGTGAAGGAGTACGCATGCTGGCAATGAATTACCGCGGGCCATACCGGGTCCGCGCCGATCACAAGCCCGACCCTGTCATCGAGCATCCTGGCGACGCCATCGTGCGCGTCACCCGGGCCTGCATCTGCGGCTCCGACCTTCACCTGTACCACGGCCTGGTGCCCGACACCCGGGTCGGCCACACCTTCGGCCACGAATTCATCGGCGTGGTCGAAGAGGTCGGCGCCAGTGTGCAGAACCTGAAGGTCGGCGACAAGGTCCTGGTGCCATTCAATATCTTTTGCGGTTCCTGCACGCTCTGCCAGAGCGAGCTATTCGGCAATTGCCACAATACGAATGCGCAAGCCACGGCGGTGGGCGCGATCTACGGCTATTCGCACACGGCGGGCGGCTACGACGGCGGCCAGGCCGAGTACGTCAGGGTGCCGATGGCCGATGTCGGGCCGATGGTCATTCCCGACGATATCCATGACGACGACGCGGTCCTGCTGACCGACGCGCTGCCCACCGGCTACCAGGCGGCCGAGATGGGCGATATCAAGGAAGGCGATACCGTGGTCGTGTTCGGCGCCGGTCCGGTCGGCATCTTCGCGGCCAAGTCGGCGTGGCTGATGGGGGCGGGAAGGGTGATTGTGGTGGACGAGATCGAGTATCGCCTCGAATTCGTCAAGCGCTATGCACAGTGCGAGATCGTGAACTTCAAGGAAGTTCGGGACATGGCGCTGCACATCAAGAAGATGACCGATTGGGTAGGCGCCGACGTCTGCATCGATGCGGTCGGGTGCGAGGCGGCCGGCAACACCATGCAGACCATCACCGGCGTCTACACGATGATGCAGGCCGGCTCGGCCACGGTGCTGCACTGGTGCATCAACTCGGTGCGCAAGGGCGGCAATGTGTCGATCGTCGGCGTCTACGGCCCGACCTTCAACGCGGTCCCGATCGGCAATGCGCTCAACAAGGGTTTGACCTTGCGCATGAACCAGGCCAGCGTGCGGCGCCACCTGCCGCGCCTGATCGAGCACATTCGCGCGGGCCGGATCGATCCGAAACAGATCATCACCCACCGCGTGCCGCTGGAAGAAGTGTCGGACGCCTATCACATCTTCTCGAGCAAGCTCGATAACTGCATCAAGACGATCCTGATCCCGCCGCGCGCCAATGAAGTGCGCGCCGTCAAGGCCAGCGTCCAGCATTGAACCCAGGAGAGATTATGGAAACACGCAACGATATCGTCAGCGCCAACGACCAGCACGATGGCCACCACGCACCCGGCGAGCACGACGGCGACGGCCACGTCGGCCACGTGCACGGCCACATCGCACCGCGCCGCCCGACCCGCGAGCAGCTGCAGCACATCCAGGGCTGGGGCGCCGACCTCGACCGCAAAGACCGTCCCGGCGTGCCAATGGAACGCACCCCGCCGCGCTTCATCCACGTCCCCGACAGCGACCCGGTGCCGCAAGAGCAGCACGTCGAGGTACTGGTCTCGACCGAGCGTCCCGGCCGCACGCCGCTGTTCGGCTCGGTGCAGCCGCCGTCCGGCCTGTCCGGCGCGATCCGGCGCCTGGCGTTCAAGTCCACCGAGAACGATGTGCGCCACTGGCTGCTGTTGCTGCTGGCCGACCGCGTCAACATGGTCGAAGGCATCGGCGAAGACCTGGCCAAGGGCAAGGTGCCGAATATCCTGGCCGAGATGGGCATCAAGTCCGAGCTCAAGCACAATCCGGCCGGGCTGGCAAAGAAGGTCGCGATCGGCGCCGCGGTGGTTGGCGCTGCCTGCTACCTGATGAAACGGCGCGATCGCAACTACCGATGAACCCGGTTGGGCCCTGAATCGTGACCGCGTTGTCAATAATGGCAACGCGGTCATTGTTTTTGAGCAAATCAACCTTATCAGGCTCGTCCATCATGGTCGGTGACCGGCGCCACCCGGCCCGGCATACCGGATGGAGACGAGATGAGTCCGCAACCGATTCTCAAGGCAGCCGTGCTGGCGGCTGCCATCCTGTTCGCGCCCGTGGTCGTGCCGCTCGCCGTACCGGCAGCCCAGGCCGCGCCGATGATGGGGCCGCCGCTCAAGCTGGACAGCAAGGCCCAGTCCCAGGTCGTCGGTCAACTGGTGGCGCGCCGCCCGGCGGTCGGCCTCGATACCGATCACGGTTTCAAGGTAATGGCCCAGCATCCAGGCGTGCAGGGCACCCACGTGGTGCGCGCCGCCCACCTGTACAAGGGATTGAGGATTTTCGGTTCGGAATCGGTGGTGGTGCTCGATGGACGTGGCCAGATCGTGTCCGAAAGCGCCTCCAGGCGCCGCCTGCACCTGGGCCGCGGCGCCGCCAACCGCATGCGGGGCGCCACCGCCGGCTTCAATGTGACATCGACCATCGCTCGCCGCGCGGCGATCAATGCCGCGCTGCGCGAGATGCCCGAAGGCGTGGCCAACATCACCGCGCCGACCGCCGAACTGCTGATCTATCCGATGATGCGCGACGAGCGCGCGCCCGGCGCCGAGGGCAAGCTTGACGCCGAACTGAATGCGGTCGACCTGGTCGAAACGGTGGAGCGCTACGAGCTGGCCTGGCTGGTGCGCCTACGTATGCGCGGCGGCGAGCAGCCGTTGTACTACGACGTGGTGGTCAGTGCCCGCAATGGCCACATCATCGACCGCTGGAACATGCTGCAGACGGTGGAAGGCGTCGGCAAGAGCCAGTACAACGGCGAGGTCCCGGTCAGCACCACCCTGGCCAATAACGTCTACCAGATGCTCGACCCCGAGCGCGGCAAGGGCGGCGCGTTCGGCGCGATGGCGATCACCAATGCCAATCACGGCACCTCCGCCGGCCGGGTCTACAGCAACACCGTCAACACCTGGGGTGACGGCAAGCAGTTCGTCGAGGGCGGCAGCACCACGGGACCCAACGGCCAGACCGCGGCCGTCAATGCCATGTGGGGCCTGCGGAACACGTACGATATGCACAAGAACGTGCTGGGCTGGCTGGCGCTCGACGGCCAGGATACAGCCACCCACATCGCGGTGCACGTCAACCGCGGCTACGACAACGCCTATTACAGCGACACCTGCCGCTGCATGTTCATCGGCGACGGCACCTTCTTCACCAACCTGGCGTCGATCGACGTGGTCGGCCACGAGATGGGCCACGGCATCACGGCGGCGACCTCGAACCTGGTGTATTCGGGTGAGTCGGGTGGTCTGAACGAATCGAGCTCGGATATCGCGGGCGAGGTGGTCGAGGGTTACGCACGCGGCGGCGGCAAGGGCGAGGTGATCCCCGAGAGCGGCAACGACTGGCTGCTGGGCAGCGAGATCAGCCGCACCGGCACGCCGCTGCGCTTCATGATCAAGCCGAGCAAGGACGGCAACAGCCATGACGCATGGAGCAGCAGCCTGCGCCGCCTGGACGTCCATTACAGCAGCGGCCCGAACAACCGCATGTTCTACTTCCTGGCCAAGGGCTCGAATGCGGACAACGGCAACGACGCCTGGAGCCGTTTCCTGGTCAAGCAGCCGCTGGCGATGACGGGCGTCGGCATCGACAAGGCATTCCGTATCTGGTTCCGCGCCAACACGACCAAATTCACGTCGAGCACCAATTACGCGGATGCGCGCACCAGGATGATCGAGGCCGCGACCGAGCTGTATGGCGCTGGCGGACGCGAGGCGATCGCGGTGCAGCGCGCCTATGCCGCGATCAATGTGGGGGCGGACGTCGACGAGCCGGTGGCGCAGCCACCAGCTGCGGCGGCTACTGGTCGGACATCAGTGGAAACGGATTGAGCGGCGTGCCTTTCCACCACTGCTTCTCCGCCGTCAGCGCAACGACGGCGAAGTGCAGGTGCGGCGCGTTCGGGTCGGAATTACCGGTCACGCCGACGTAGCCGACCACGTCGCCGCGTTTGATGTCCATGCCTTCCTTGATATTGTCGGCGTAGCGGTCAAGGTGGGCGTAGTAATAGGCGTATTGTTCGCTCGGATCGAACTGGTAGACCGTCAGGCCGCCTGGTTTGCTCTGGAACAGCTTGACCACCTTGCCGTCGGCCGCCGCCACCACCGGCGTGCCGGTCGGCGCCATGATGTCGAGCGCCTCATGCTGGCGCTGTTCGCCGCGCGGTTGATAAAAGGTGTCGGTCAGCTCGGCCGAGCGGATGCCCTGGACCGGCACCAGCAGCTTGCCCGGCACGGTGGCAGGGGCCGCGGGCGTCGCGCCGGCGGCGAGTTCCGGGCGCAGCGGCAAATCGGCATCGAGCAGGTTGGGCTCGACCACCGGCGCGGGCGGCAACTGGCCCTCGATCTGCGCGGCCGGCACGCCGCCCGGGTTGGACAGCGGTGGCGCGGTGGCGACGACCTCGGGCGCCGGCGCGCCGGACCGGTCGCTCAGCAACACGAACAACACCCCGGCGCCCAGCAGCGCGCCCACGATCAAGGTCATCAGCCATTTCATTGCGTTCTCCGTCCGGCGCCTCCCGCGCCTATTGGTTTAATTACCAGATAATCAGCTGACGAGTTCGACCTCGGTGCCTTCGCCGACCACCGCGCCCACTTCGGCGGCGCTCCAGTTGGTCAGGCGGATGCAGCCGTGCGACTCGGTCTTGCCCACGTGGCCAGGCACCGGCGTGCCATGGATGCCGTAGTGCGGCTTGGAGAGATCGATCCACATCACGCCGACCGGATTGTTCGGGCCTGGCTTGATTTGCGTCTTGCTGTCGCCGGACTTGGCGTCCCAGAACAGTTTCGGGTTGTAGTGGTAGACCGGGTTGGCGTGCACGCCATTGATCTTCCAGTGTCCGATCGGCAGCGGATCGCGCTTGCTGCCGGTCGAGACCGGATACTGGGCCAGCAACTGGCCGCCAGCGTCATACAGCTGCAGGGTCTTGGTCGAATCGCGCACCACGACCTTGGCGGCCGGGGCCAGCGGCTGCTTGCCGCTCACGTGCGGCACCATGATCCGCTCGCCGGCGCGCGCCAGGCTCTTGCCCGGGTTCAGGCGCTGCAGCAGGGCCGGGCTGGCGTGGAATTTCTCGCCCAGCCCCTCGAGTGCGGTGGCGTAGCCGAGCTTGGCCAGCTTCGCCTTGCCCATCATGGTGGAGGGAATCGGCTCGAAGGGACCGGCCACGTCTTCCTCGGCGATCGTGTATTCGGCCAGGGTCGGGCTGGCATCGGTATTCAGGGCGTTCCACGTAGCGTCATCGAGCTTGCCGGTCACGGGCAGCTGGCGCATGGACTGGTAGGTGTTCAGGGCCTGGCGCATGTTCGAGCCATAAGCGCCGTCGATCTCGCCCGGCGACAGGTACTGGCGCTCGAGCAGCACCTGGGCCCGCAGCAGGCGTTCGAATTCGGCCTGCTCGGCGATGCCCGGGTCTTGCACGGCGCCGGGCGCCGTTACGCCGCCTGGGGCCGGGGCATTCTGGAGTGGCGCCTGTTGTGTTGCGGTCGGCGCCGGAACCTGGGGGGCTACCGGTTGCTGTGCGTTGGCATGGGAAAACGCGCCTGCGAGGGCGGCGATCAGGGTCAGTGCGGTAGCTTGCTTCATGTGGTCTCCTGCGATTTGCATCTGGAAACCTTAGCGTAGTGACATCACCGATGCGGGTCTGTGCGTGAACGAACTCACCGCCCGGGGCCGGTTTGTTCCATCAGGCGCTACAATCAGTGGCCATGTCGACCGCCACCCACACCGTTACGCTATTGCCGCTAAATGCCAGCTTTGCCGCGCCAGAAGACGCTACCTTGCTGCAGGCGCTCGAGGCGGCCGGGCTTGACGCGCCAAGTTCTTGCCGCAACGGGACGTGCCGTACCTGTATCTGCCGCCTACAAGCGGGCACGGTTGCCTACACTATCGAGTGGCCCGGTCTGTCGTCCGACGAAAAACGCGAAGCATATATCCTGCCATGCGTGGCAGTGGCGCGCAGCGATCTGGAAATCATCGCGCCGTTAGCGCGGCGCTTGCACGGCTGAGCGTTTTCTTTTCTATTGCGCTGTTCGCGTTATTCCTGCGAACCTTCCGTGTCGAGTCTGGTCTGAATGCTGTCGAGTTTCCCCAATGAATGACGGTGATCAATTCAGAGTCGCATTTGTCACGCGATGCTCCATCTCATTTGACAACAAAGAAAAATTCGTTTTCCTGTGATATTTCGATAGTATTCCCATTCGATATATGCACTACCATACCCTGCACCTGAAATTCAATAAACTGCAACATATCGCGATTTAACTAAAATATAAACATACTAACGGAATCATAACGATGAACAATGCCAATCTGAACCCGCTTGTCCAGCAAGACAAGACCATCGCAATCCTGGTCCATATTGGAGGACTTTTTACCAGTTGGGTGGTTCCGCTAGTGCTTTACCTGATGAAAAAAAGTTCTAACGACGTATTCTCGACGCATCACTCTCGTGAAGCGCTGAACTTTCAGTTGACATTGCTTGTCGTGTATTTTGTCTGCTTTATCCTGTCGTTCGTGCTGATCGGGCTGTTCTTTTTCTGGATAGCGATGCTGGGTAATCTTGTGCTGTCGATCATGGCAGCGGTAAAGGCCAGTAACGGTAACGACTACAGGTATCCGATGACCATTCGCTTTATTAAAAATTGATCGCCGTTTCAAATCAACGTCGGCCAGGCCTTTTTCAACATAGCATACGCATATGACATTCAACAATCGAATCAAGGTAATCCTTGCCATTTCTCTGACGTCCATCCTGGCGGGATGCAGCAGTGAGCCTTCGGAGAAAGAAATCGAGGCAGCGATCGCCAGGGAGCAGGCAGCAACGCCTGAGTTGGTAAAAGGCCTTGTGCCTGAGGTAGCCAATATCAAAAAGGTCGGCTGTAAATCCGATGGTGACAAAGCATTCATCTGCGATCTCGAGATGGAAGTCAAACAATTGGGGATAACCAACAAAGCTGTCGCACCAGTGCGGTTTGTAAAGGCAAGTGACGGATGGGCAGTCACCAAGTAAGGATCCTGGCGATTGGGAGAAACGCATCCCGATCGCTGACCTTCTGGCATTCCCAGCTGACGAAATCACTGTACCGCGCGATCCGCGACCATGACGGGGGCAAGGGCGGAGCGGTTGACAAGCGTCAGCTTCGCGTTACCGCGTTCACAACTATGTGAGAATGCGCTCCATACGTCTTTGCTTTGGAGCCCCATGTTAGAAATCAGCCAGCTGCGCTGCTTCGTCGCCGTCGCCGAAGAACTGCACTTCACCCGGGCAGCGGAGCGCCTGAACATGACGCAACCGCCGCTCAGTCGCCAGATCCGCCTGCTCGAGCACAGCGTGGGCGTGATCCTGATCGAGCGCAGCAGCCGCGCCGTCACGCTCACCGCGGCCGGCAAGGCCTTCCTGCCCGAAGCGACGCGGATCCTGCGCCTGGCGCAGGAGGCGGCGGTCAAGGCGCGGCGCACGGCCAGGGGCGAGCAGGGCATGCTGTCGATCGGCTTCAGCGCCGCATCGGGCTACAGCCTGCTGCCGGAGGTCGTGCGCGGCATCCGCCAGGCCTGTCCCGAGGTGGCCCTGAATCTCAAGGAGCTGGTGAGCACCGCACAGGTCGAAGCGCTCAACGCCGGCGAGATCGACCTGGCCCTGATGCGGCCCCATACGATCAACAGCGAGTTGGAGAGCGTGCTGATGGTGACCGAATCGCTGATGCTGGCGGTCCAGGCGGGCGAGGCGCACGATTGGCCGGCCGAACCGACGCTTGGCTGCCTGCACGGCCGCCCCTTCATCATGTATTCGCCCTACGAGGCGCGGCCCTTCTACCAGATGCTCAGCGAGCGCTTCGCCAGGGAAGGCGTGGTGCCGGATGTCGTCGAGCATATCGGCCAGGTGCATACGATGCTGGCCCTGGTCGGCGCCGGCCTGGGTGCGGCGCTGATCGCGGAAGGCGCCTGCCGGCTCAAATTCGAAGGCGTCGTCACGCGCCGGGTGACGACCGAACCGGTGCAACTGGTATGCGCCTACCGCCGCAGCAACGACAATCCGGTGCTGGCGCTGTTCAAGAAGAACGTCCTAACATCGTTTCATGCCTCTCGATGATGGCTTCAACATAGATTCAATTATTGAATCAAACGCGATATGATTTGAATTGTTCTTGAATGCTTGCTTCCCCTATGATGGCTCATGCCTCGCCGTTCACATCGGCCGCGCCTGCGTACGGATGACCACAATCCGGCGCCATCACAGGAGACAGTCGTGAAGAAGCTCGCAGCACTCGTGCCCGCATGCGGCAGTACCGTCGTGCATGCCCAGTCCTCGGTCACCTTCTACGGCATCGCCGACGCTGCGATCGTGGTCGAGAAGGGTGGCTCGGCGGGCCGGATCACCAAGGTCACCAGCGGCGCCGGCTACACGATCACGAACAATACCGAATCGGGCAGCGGCGATACCGGCTATAAGCTGGGCATGCGCCACAGCTTCTGAACACGCTTGTACACCAATAAAGAGGAGACACCATGACTATCCGCATACTGTCGTCGGTATTGCTGGGACTGGCGTTCGCGGGCTGCGCGCAGGCCACTGGCTATCCGACCAAGGCCATCAACGTGGTCGTGCCGTTTCCTGCGGGCGGCTCGACCGATGCGATCGCGCGCGCGATCGGCCCCAAGATCAGCGCCAAGCTGGGTAAGCCATGGGTGGTCGACAACCGCCCGGGCGCCACCGGCGCGCTGGGCGGCGGTTACGTGAAACGCGCCGCGCCCGATGGCTACACGCTGATGGTGGCGTCGATCGCCGTGTACTCGGTCAATCCGCTGCTCCAGAAAACCCTGCCTTACGACCCGTCGAAGGATTTTGACCTGCTGACGGTGGCGGTCCAGGCCCCGAACGTCCTGGTGACCAATGCGACGATCCCCGCCACCACGGTCGGCGACTTCATCGCCCACCTCAAGAAGCACCCCGGCCAGGTGACCTTTGCGACGTCCGGCGCCGGTAGTTCGGACCACCTGACGACCGCGCTGTTCTGGCAAAAGACCGGCAGCTCGGGCCTGCACGTGCCGTATAAAGGCGGCGCGCCCGCCATCACCGACCTGCTGGGCGGCCACGCCAACGTCTCGTTCCAGAACATCAATGTCGTGCTCAGCCATATCAAGACCGGCAAGCTCAGGGCGCTGGCCGTGACGGGCGCCAATCGCTCGGCGGCCTTGCCCAACGTGCCGACCCTGGCCGAATCGGGTGTCAAGGAGGTCGACGTGTATTCGTGGCAGGCGATCGCTGCGCCGAAGGGCCTGCCGAAGGACGTCAAGGCAAAACTCCACGCGACCATCGTGGACGTGCTGCGCGACCCGCACATCAAGGACAAGCTGAACGAGCAGGGCTTCGAGGTCGTCGCTTCGACGCCGGAACAATTCGTCAAGTTCCAGCAGCAGGAACTGGCGCGCTGGCGTGACGTGATCACCAATGGCAAGATCGAAGTCAAATAACCCCTTTTACTTTCTACCTCCCTACCATCATGTCCCAGCCTAATTTGAATGCCCCCGTCGTCACCAGCCTGCGCGTCGTGCCCGTTGCGGGGCAGGACAGCATGCTCCTGAACCTGAGCGGCGCGCACGGTCCCTGGTTCACCCGCAATATCGTGATCCTGACCGACAGCGCCGGCAACACCGGCCTGGGCGAAGTGCCCGGCGGCGAAAACATCCGCCAGACCATCGAGGACGCCCGCCCGTTCATCATCGGCGCCACGCTGGGCGACTACAACAAGGTGTTGAATGCCATGCGCACGGCGTTCGCAAGCCGTGACGTGGGTGGCCGCGGCCTGCAGACCTTCGACCTGCGCACCACGATTCACGCCGTTACCGCGGTCGAATCGGCGCTGCTCGACCTGCTCGGCCAGTTCATGGGGGTGCCGGTGGCCGCGCTGCTGGGCGAGGGTCAGCAGCGCGATGCGGTGGAGATGCTGGGCTACCTGTTCTATGTGGGCGACCGTAACAGGACGCCGCTGGCCTACCGCAGCAACGCCGGCGCCGACAACGACTGGTTCCGCCTGCGCGACGAACAAGCCCTGACGCCCGAGGCGATCGTGCGCCTGGCCGAAGCCACGCGCGAGCGCTACGGTTTCAATGACTTCAAGCTCAAGGGCGGTGTGCTGGGCGCAGATGAAGAGATGGAAGCGATCGTTGCGCTGCACGAGCGCTTCCCCGAGGCGCGCGTCACGCTCGACCCGAACGGCGGCTGGCTGCTGGCCGACGCGGTGCGCGTCTGCCGCGACAAGCACGGCATCCTGGCCTATGCCGAAGACCCGTGCGGCGCCGAGAACGGTTTCTCGGGCCGCGAAGTCATGGCCGAGTTCCGCCGCGAGACCGGCCTGCGCACCGCGACCAATATGGTGGCGACCGACTGGCGCCAGATGGCCCACTCGATCCAGCTGCAGTCGGTCGACATCCCGCTGGCCGATCCGCATTTCTGGACCATGCAGGGATCGGTGCGGGTGGCGCAGCTGTGCGAGATGTTCGGACTGACCTGGGGCTCGCATTCGAACAACCACTTCGATATTTCGCTGGCGATGTTTACGCATGTGGGGGCGGCGGCGCCGGGCAGGGTGACGGCGATTGACACCCACTGGATCTGGCAGGATGGGCAGCATCTGACCAGGGAGCCGCTGGTGATCGAGGGCGGGATGGTGCAGGTTCCAAAGCGGCCGGGGCTGGGGATCGAGCTTGATCCCGACAAGCTGGAGCTGGCGCATCAGAACTACAAGAATATGGGCCTGGGGGCGCGCGACGATGCGGTTGCCATGCAGTTCCTGGTGCCGGGGTGGGAGTTTGATAACAAGCGGCCTTGCCTGGTGCGTTGAGCCGCGAGGCGGATGGTCAGTACATGTCGAGGGCGGTCGACCAAGAACCGCCCGCGACCTGTCCAAGGCGTATGGTAGACGGCTTCGTCGTCCACCATACGCCTTGTTGCTAACTGATCTCTATCAGGCTTACGATGGTGCGTTCTCGTGCGTGGCATACCATGTCGATCTTTGCTAACCTGATCGTATGAATCCACTGTCAACTCTTACGCGCCCGCGCCTCACTGCAGCTCTCCTGATACTGGCTTGCAGCGCCCGGCTGGCCCACGCCGATGACGGCGATGCCATCAGTCCCGACCGCCCCAACGTCGCCGCCTCCAGCCAGGTGGTTGGCGATGGTCGCGTACAACTCGAGATTGGCGCCAACTGGGATCGCCAGCGCAGCGACGATGCACACGTCCGTACCTTGAACACGCCCACGCTGCTGCGTTTCGGCCTGGGTGATACGACCGAACTGCGGGTCGAGACCGACGGACGCAGCATCGAGCACGACGTCGATCCGGCTACCGGTGCACGCACCACGAGTGCAGGTTGGAACGCCACATCGCTCGGCTTCAAGTGGCATTTCGCTGACGGAGTGGGCGCACATCCGGCCCTGGGGCTGATCGGCAGGGTGGCACTGCCAACGGGCAGTTCGGCGCTGCGCGGCAAGGGCCTTCTGCCGCAGGTGGAGTTGGCTGCCGAATGGGATTTGCCACGGGACTGGTCGCTGGCCGTGACGCCCGGCGTCGGCCGTGACTGGGATGATGACGGCGTGCGTTACAGCTACGCGATCCTGGCGGCGTCGCTGGGCAAGAAATTCACTGAACACGTCCAGGGGTTCTTTGAAGTGGCGGCGCCGCAGATCGCGTCTGCGTCTCACGGCGGCAAGCAGCTGCAGGTCGACGTGGGCCTGAGCTGGCTACTGAACAGGAACTGCCAGCTCGATGCGATGGTGGTGCGCGGGCTCAACAGGGCCACGCCAGACCTCAGCCTGGCGTTCGGATTATCGGTGCGCCGCTGATGTCGCGGTGCGGTGCCTGCTGAAGAACTCCCACATCACCTCATTGGCATCGACATCGCGGGTAGTGGCACCGATCGGCAGGCCGACATTGAACGGGTCAGCGCCGGGCCAGGTATGGCCGCCATTCTCGATCGTCGCCAGCGCCACGCGCTGCTCGCCGTTGCCCGCCTCGGTCCAGCTCACCGTGGTGCCATCCGCCGGATCGGCGTCAATCACACGGTTGCTCGTCGCTCCCGGCGCAATGCCGTTCTGCCTGAGCCAATACTGATAGCTATCCTGCGCCGACAGGTAGCCGCCCGGTTTGCCGCCATACACCACCACCTTGTCCGCCGTACCATGCATCAGCAACACGCCGATGCGTGACGGCCTGGCATGGTGCTGGACAACCGGCTCCGGCATCGGCGCCCCGACCGCGGCCACGGCGGCGAACAGCTGCGGTAACTCGGCCGCGATGCGCAGCGCGAAGAAGCCGCCGCGCGACAGGCCGGTGGCGTACACGCGCCCGGCATCGACCCGGTAGTCCTGCTTGAGCTTCGCGAGCAGGGTCTCGGTGAAACCGATGTCGTTCGCGCCCTGGAGATAGGATTGTCCGAAGCCGACGTTCCAGTCCTGCTTGACCCCCAGCGGGTAGACCACGATGAAGCCATGGCGGTCGGCCGTGCGGTTCATCTGCGTGTACAGCATCTGCTCGGCCATGCTCATGCCGCTGCCGTGGAAGTTGAGCACGACCGGATAGGCCTTGTCCGGCGCGCTCGCATACGACGTCGGCGTGTACACCAGGTAGCGGCGCTTCTCTTCCTTGTGCTGCAAGGACTGGACCTGGGCCAGGGCGGGAAGGGCAGTGAAGGCGAGAAGGACGAAACTGAGCAGTATTTTCATTGTGCGTACCCGGCAAGTAAAGGAGTACGCAGCTTACGAAGGTGGCGGTGAAACCCTGGTGAATTCCGCCGGCTTTTTCGCTACACGACCAGCCTGGGGACAATGTCGACCCGGTAGGCCGCACCGCCGGCATGGAAGTCCAGCGACCAGCCCATGGCCGTGGCGATTCGATCGAGCAGGTTCTGGCCGTGCAAAAAGCCCTGCACCTGGCCGGCACGCCCGGCGTCGAGCGTGTTGGCAATGCCCAGCACCCCATGCGCGAACGTCAGGCGCAGGCGCGTGTCCGGTCCGCCGTGGAACAGCGCATTGCCCAGGCAGTTGTTCAGCAACAGCAGGGCCAGGTGGCGGTTGCCGACCACGTCCAGCCGCTCGGGCAGGTCCAGCGTCAGCCAGTCCTCGTCCAACTGGTCCACCGTGCGTCCGTGCAGCAGGCGCAACAAGCTCTCTTCGATGCAGCCGCGCAGGTCGAACGGCGCATGGGGCAGCTGCTCGGCGCGCGCCAGGGCGAACAGCACGTCGATGGTGCCGCTCATTTCCGCAACACCTGCCTGCAGCTGGGCCAACTCTTGCGCGTCGGGAGGAGCGCAGGCCGCCCGCACCAGGATGTTGTTCATCACCGTCAACGGCGTGCGCAGCTCATGGCTGACGTCGCGCGCAAACGCATGTTCGCGCGCCAGCGCCGCATGCAGTTCGCCGAAGGTGGCGCCGAGCCGTTCAGCCAGGTAGCCGATCTCGTCGCGCCGCCCGCGCGCACCGAGCGCAACCGGTGTACCGGGCCCGATCTGCCTGACCTCGTGCGCCAGGGTCTGCAGCGGCAGCACCAGGCGCCTGGCCAGCAGCCAGGCCAGCAGCAGCGCCAGGCCGATCAGGCCGAGGGCAACGAAGATCAGCACGCCGCCAACATCCTCGATCAGTTTCGAGACCACCAGCAGCGGCGCGACGTCAGCCAGCAGCCAGACCCGCCGCGCCGCGGGCCCAGTGCCCAGGTCGAGCGTGCGCACATGATAGTGCTGGTCGGTCTGCGTGAAGACCTCGGCGCGCCCGGCGCCGGCCAGCACTTCGCGCCGTACGTCTGGCGGCAACCCATCGACGCTCGTCACCACCCGAATCAGGTCGTTGGCCGGCGCCGCGATCTCGCCATGCTGGTCGAAATGCGCGCTCACGGTGGCCGCTTCGCGCTGCAGCAGGCGTTCGACCAGCATGTCCTCGGTGACGTAGGCGATCACCAGCGCAAGGCCGGTATAGCAGATGCAGATCAGGACCGTGAAGCCGGCCAGCGCCGCGAACAGGCCATGCCGGATCGCGCTAAACACCGTCGATCCCGTCCAGGGTCAAGCGGTAGCCAAGCTGCGGGATCGTCGCGATCATCCTGTGCCCGCTGGCCAGCTCCAGCTGCTTGCGCAGCGCGTAGACATGCGATTTGAGGGCGTCGCTGTCGGGCGGGTCGGCGCCCCACAACTCGTGCATCAGCGCCGAGCGCGATACCGCATGCGGATGGGCGTCGCACAGCATGGCAAGGACCTTGAAGCCGGCCTGGGTCAGCGCCAGCGGCGCGCCACGGTACAGGCAGCGTTTCTCGCGTGTCAGGAGGGTCAAGGGGCCGAGTTGCAGTGCGTGCTCGCGGTGCAGTTGCGAGCGCCGCGCCAGTGCTTCGCAGCGCAGCGCCAGTTCGCGCAGGTCGAATGGCTTGGTCAGATAGTCGTCGGCGCCGTCCCTGAAGCCGCGCGCCTTGTCCTCGAAGGCGTCGCGTGCGGTCAGCATCAGCACCGGCACATTGCGCGGTGCATGCGCCTTGATCGCGCGGCACACTTCCAGGCCATCGAGATCGGGCAGGTTCAGGTCGAGCAGCACCACGTCATACGGCTCGCGCGTGGCCAGTTCGATGGCGAGGGCGCCAGTTGCGGCGTGATCCGGCTGCCACTGCAGGCCCTCCAGAAAGTCCATCACCTGGCGCGCGATGGTCGGATGGTCTTCCACCACCAGGACGCTCAAGGGGCGCTGTGCCATGCTGCTAGCGGGCCGGAATCTCGAGCGCTTCGTGCACCGCGCTGGCCGCAACCCCGACCTTTTCGGCGCCGCCCATCAGGTAGATGCGCTTGCCGACGACGGCGGCGCCGTGCCCGTGGCGCGGGGTCGCCATGGCCGGCAGCGCCGACCAGCGATCCAGCGCCGGATCGTAGACCCATGACTCGCCGAACACCTTCGCTTGCGGGACGAACTGCTCGCCGCCGAACACATACAGCTTGCCATCATGGGCGGCAGCGGCCAGGCCGCCCTGGGCCAGCGGCATCGGCGCCCGCGTTTCCCAGCGGTCGGTGGCCGGGTCATACACTTCGAGGGTCGCCACATTGACCGGGCGCGACCTGCCATCGGCCTGCGCCACCATCTGGCGCCCGCCCACGACATAAAGCTTGTTGCCGATCACGGCGCCGGCGGCGCTGTTGCGCGCGCTGGGGGCGTCGGCGATGCGTGTCCAGCGGCCCGAGTGCAGGTCCAGGGCTTCGGCGCGGCTGGTGTCGGCGTGTTCGCTGATGTGTTTTGCCTCGGCGCTGGTCGCGACGCGACCGCCGACGAAGTAGATCTTCTCGCCAATCGAAGCAACCACGCCTTCAGCCCGCGCCTGCGGCAGGGAAGGGCCGCTGGACCAGCGCTCGGCCTTCGGGTCATACACGAACACCGAGGCATGCGCGCGCCAGTCGGGAATCGCGCCGGAGAATCCACCGATGCCGTAGATCTTGCCGCCACCGGCGGCCAGGGCGATGTGGTGGCGGCCTTCGGGCAGCGCGGCGAGCCTGGTCCAGCGATTCGTGGCCGCGTCGTAGGACTCGAACAGGTCGGTAAAACCCGGCGCCGCGCTCAGGATGCCGCCGGCCACATAGATCTTGCCGTCCAAGACGGTCGGATAGATTTCCTGGCGCGCCAGCGAGGCGTCGGCAACGCGCGACCAGGTCTGCGCCAGGGCGGCGCCGGACGTCGCCAGCAGGGATAGCGCCAGCAGCGCCGGCATGATCGGTTTCAAGATGGATGCTCCTTCGATTATCGGTGGATGTCGAGCGCCTGCTCGATCACCCGCAGCACTTGTGGCCAGGCGGGCGAGGTCGCCGCCACCTCGTCGTAATGGCTGGCGTCCGGCAGGATTACCACCTCGGCCTGGTCGCCGGCCGCCTTCGCGCGCGCCGCATAATCGTGGGCCACGCGCGGCGGCGAAATGGTGTCGAGCGCCCCGGTCACCAGCCAGGTGCGGCTGCCATTGGGCATCAGGTCGGCCGCATTGGTATCGACCAGTACATCCGGCCGGCCGGCGCTCGGCGTGCCGGCCAGTTGCGCGATATCGCGGTCGCAGCTCGACTTGATCAGCGCCGCCTCGTGGCGCAGGTCGGCCAGGCCGCCCAGGCTGACGATGCGCTCGACCTTCAAAGGATTGGCCTGGTGCAGTGGGCTGCCGGCCGGGATGCGCCAGCGCCCGGCGATCCACTGCACCAGCTGGCCGCCGGCCGAGTGGCCGACCGCGACGATGCGCGCCAGGTCCAGCTTGTGCGCAGACGCGTTGGCGGCGAGCAGGTCGAGCGCCCCGTGCATGTCGAGGTACATGCCGGGATAGCCGCCGCCTTCCTCGTCCACGCGCCGATACTCCACATTCCACACCGCGATGCCGCGCGCGACGAGGGCGCCGGCCATGTTGCGGAACTGGGTGATGCCGCCGAACTTGCTGGTCCAGCAGCCGCCATGCACCAGCACCGCCACCGGAAACGGCCCCGCGCCTTGCGGCACGAACAGTTCGGCGTATTGCGATGGGGCTGGGCCGTAGGCCAGCCTGGCGGTGGGGGCGGGGCCGCTCAGGGCCAGGTAAGCGTCGAGTTTCATGGGGGCGGCGGTGGCGTTCAGGAGCGCGCCGAACAAGAGGGCCGGAAGCAAGCTGGACAGGCGCATGGGCAGGATGGCAAGAAACGGAAAACGCCACTATAGCCGAGTTGCCGCGTCACCGGACAGCATGTGGGGGCCGCCCAATTGAAAATCCCGGCGCCGCGAACCATGCTAGGCTGGCGTCGACGTCATCCACTGAGCCAGAGGTAAATCATGAGCAATTCGAAATCGAGCGGTAGCCAGAACAAGCAGTCGGGCGCACCGGGCAGCCTGTCCGAACAAGACCAGGCCAAGCAGCGCGCCGGCAAGTCGGATAAGAGCAGTCACAACGCCAAGTCGCGCGTCAAGGCCGGCACCGGCGAAGGCGCCGGCGGCGGCGCCAAGCAGAAGGCGCAGCGCTGAACAGCGAATACCGGGGATGGTACGCGGCCGGCGGTCGCCTGGTCGCGACCCCGGTGCGGCAGCTGCCTGCTCGCCGCAGCAACAGGCAACAACAGGCAACGGTGTTGCCTTCCATGTCCTTGCGCGCCGGTCGTGTCGGCGGCGTGCATCCAAGCTGAGAGGCCAATATGAGCGAACTATTGTCACACGAATCCTGGCGCGATCGCGTCGGCCAGCAATGCCATTCCACGCCAGACCCTGAATTTCCCGGCGAGCCGACGGCGCCGCCATCGCCGCCGCCGGTGCCGGATGACGTCCCCGACCCGGTCAATGCCCCGGTCGAGGAACCGCGCCTGCCCGAACCGCCGATCCGGGCGCACTGATCGGCTAGCTCAAACGCCGGGTGTGCCCTGGCGGTTGGCCGGTGGCTCAGCGTCACCGCCTTCATTTCCCTCTTTGTCGTCGTTGGGCTTGCTGTCGCCGGATTGCTCCGTCGGTGGCAGCGAAGGGATGCCGCGAATCATTTCATCGGTTTCATGCTGTCCCGGGGAACGTTCGCCGCTACCGATGTCCGCTTCCTCGTACATCACACGGCCCTTGTTCTTGGGATCGATATTGGACGTCGGTTCGTTCATGTTGTGCTCCGCTAAAGTTGTCAATGTCGTACGATCCTAACAGGCCGCCCATAGTCCCGGCGCGCGGCACGATGCTGCCTGAAGTGTTGCTTTTTTGTCGTTCATGACGCGGCATGTGCTCGCTGTCACACAGCGGCAATGATGGGGTTTCTATAATGAGCGTGTAACAATAAAAGAGCAGGAGGAGATGATGGGTTCGACCTTGTACAACAAGATTTACCTGGGGCGCAGCCCCTTGCTGGCATCGCGCCGCGCGCAGCTGGCGCTGCTGCTGGGCGTCATTGCCGGTGTCGGCATCGGCTGGTACGCGCTGCGTTCGATGCGCTGAAGGTTGCCGCCGTGCGCAGGGGCGCGTACCATGCGCCCTTTGCTTAACTGAATGCGGTAATGAAAAACGAAAAGCTGACAACGGATGAATACGATGCACTTGAACTGGTGCGTCGTGGTGGCAAGGCCGACCTGGCGACGGCCTGCGTCGGGCGCAATACCAAGCGCCTGTGCGGCATCAAGCTGATGTCCTTCGGCCGCGACAAGCGGCTCACGCTCACCGAAAAGGGCGAAGAAGTCCTGTTCCTGCGCCGCTGTGTCACCGGCCTGCGCGCGCTGGCGGCCGACCCCATGGTCACGCTCGACGACGACGTGCTGCGCTTCCTGAACCGCAAGTCGCACATCGTGCCGCTGGAATCGGGCGGTCATGCCCTGAGCGAACGCGGCCGTGAATCGTTGGCCGACATCGACCAGCAGGAACAAAGCCGCTAAGGCTTCAAGGGCCACGTCGTTCCCGCGCAGGCGGGAATCCAGGTCTTTCGCGTTGACCTCTGCAGCAAACGATAGTGGCGCAATGCCGAACTTGGGCCACCGCCTTCGCGGGGCGACGTCAGCAGGGCGCTGCCGCCAGCTCAGCTGAGTTCAGCTGACGCGGCGGCGGCCAGGGTACACCAGCACCCGCACCGCCACCTCGGCCGGCACGTTCATCGTGGCCAGGAACTCGGCCGCGCGCTGCAGGCCAAGCGTCGGGATCGATGCCACTGCCTGGTTGACCAGGTCGCGCGTGCGGCCGTCGGTCCGCTGGCGGCGTGTCGCCTGGATAGAGGACTCCACTGCCACCTCAGGCGTTTCATTCATCATCATGGTCTCTGTACTCCGCTAGTGCAATATTGACACGGCTATTGTACGACCACCGATAGCTGAATGGCTATGGAAATGTTTCCAAAAATTAAAATTGCATGCAGCCGGGATCGCTGCGTTGTGCGGTCGCGTCACACCGCCAGTGGCTCGGTCGCTGCGGGCACCGGAGCGGGCAAGGCACGGCGCTGGCGCAGCAATTGTTCGAATTCATGGGCTGGCAGCGGCTTGCTGAAGTAATAGCCCTGCATTTCGTCGCAGCCGTGGCTGCGCAGGTAGTCCAGCTGGTCCAGGGTTTCCACGCCCTCGGCGATCACCGCCAGCTTCAGGTTGTGGGCCAGGGCGATGATCGAGGTGACGATCGCGGCATCGTTGGCGTCATGCGTGATGTCGGCCACGAAGGAGCGGTCGATCTTGAGCACGTCGATCGGGAAGCGCGACAGGTAAGAGAAACTCGAATAACCGGTGCCGAAATCGTCGATGGAAAGATTGACCCCAAGTGCCTTCATCCGGTGCAGCAGTTCCACCGCCGGCGTCACGTCGCTCATGAACAGGCTCTCGGTCAGTTCGATCTCGAGGCAGCCCGCATCCAGGCCGGTATCAAGCAGGGCCGACTCCAGGCTCTGGAGCAGGTCGGGCGCGCCAAACTGGCGCGCCGACAGGTTCACCGCCACCCGAAGGCGCTGGTAGCCCGCATCCTGCCAGGCCTTGTTCTGGGCGCAGGCGGTGCGCATCACCCAGGCGCCGATCGGGACAATCAGGCCGGTCTCCTCGGCCACGCCCACGAAGCGGCCAGGGGGCACCATGCCCAGTTCCGGATGGTTCCAGCGGATCAGCGCCTCCATGCCGACGATCTGGCCGCTCGCGAGGTCGACCTGCGGCTGGTAGTGCAGCACGAATTCATTACGTTCCAACGCATTCCTGAGCGCGCTTTCGATGCGCACCCGTTCCAGCGATTCCTCGTTCATGGCCGGGGTATAGAACACGAAGTTATTGCGCCCCAGCTTCTTGGCGCGGTACATGGCGATATCGGCATGTTCGAGCAGGTTGTCGCTCGACGTGCCTTCGCTCGGATACACCGCGACCCCGATCGAGCAGGTAACAAAGAATTCCTTGTTGCCGAGCAGGACCGGCTGGGCCACGGCATCCATCACCCGCTGCACGATGGCCGGGCACAGCGGCTCGTCGGCATGCTCGCCCAGGATCACCACGAATTCGTCGCCCGACAGGCGCGCCACCGTATCGGCGTCGCGCAGCGAGGAGCGCAGCCGCGCCGCCACCGTCACCAGCAGCACGTCGCCGGCCTTGTGGCCCATGCTGTCGTTGACGAACTTGAAGCGGTCGAGGTCGATCAGCATCACCCACGCCGCGCGCCCACTGCGGTTGGCATAGGCAATCGCCTGGCCCATGCGATCCTGCAGCAGCGAGCGGTTGGGCAGGCCGGTCAGCACGTCGTGCTGGGCGATATGGTGCACGCGCTGCTCGGTCAATTTTCGCTCAGTGATGTCGCTGCCGGTGCCGCGATAGCCCTGCAGCACGCCTGTTTCATCGAAGACCGGCTGGCCGTTGACGCAGAACCAGCGGGTGTCGCCGTGATCGTCGACCACCTGGTATTCGAGATTGGCGAACGCTTCGTGGTCCTGCATCTTGGCCAGGTGTTCGCGCCCGCTGTCGCTGTCGAGCAGGCCCGGCACGTATTCCCAGCGCGTCTTGCCCAGCAGGCCCTGCACCGCAACCCCGGATTTTTCGGTGAAACCGCCAGTGATCATCGTGAAGCGGAACGCGGCATCCTGTTCCCAGTACCAGTCGGACGACATTTCGACCAGCTGGCGGAAGCGCTGTTCGCTCTGCAGCAGCGCCTTTTCGGCGCGCTCGCGCGCGGCCATGTCTTCGATCAGGCGGCGGTTGCTGCGGCGCAGGTCCGAGGTGCGCTGGCGCACCAGTTGCTGGACCTTGCGCGCGCGCATCCCGGCCGATTGCACGAAGGCGGTGCCGAACAGGGTCGCCAGGATGCCGCCGAGCAGCAGCGCCACCGAGGCCATGTGGTCCGCAAGGAAAGGACGCGGCGCGGCCGCGACCTCGATCCGCCACGGCCGTCCACCAGCCTGCAGCACGGCGGTGCGGGCGCCGTGGCCGTGCGGCAGCCAGGCCGCCAGCGTCGGGCGCGTCGCGTTCCCGGTCGGGCCGGTCGACAGCAGCAATGCCTCGGGATCGGCGTGTTCCCCGGCATACACCGAGACGAAAATGCCGGCGCGGTCCAGCAAGCCGGCTCCGGCCAGCGACTGCCGCACCAGTTCCTGGCCACGGATGACGACCGCGGTATTGCCGCGCATGTCGCCGCGCTTGTCGAGCACCGGCATCACCAGGTCGAAAGCGATGGTCCTGGTTCGCACCAGTTCGAACAGGGTCGTCGCGGCCGGTTGGCCGCTGCTGCGCGCCAGCTCAAGCGCGGTCATGACGGACAGGTCGCGGCCCAGGTTCAGGCCGAAAGCGCCTTCATTGCCGGCCATCGGCTCGACATACTCGATGACGTGGTAGCGGCTGCGCGGCTGCGCCGGCACCAGGCCGTTCGGTGATTTCTCGGTGATGACGGCGCCCGGCCGCACGCGATCGAGCTCGGCCTCGAACGCCGCGCGCTCGTGCGCCGGCACCACGCGGTGATAGTGAAACGCCTGGATGAAGCGGTGCCGTTCGAGCAGCATCGAGGTGAAGTCGGCAAAGCGCTCGCGGCTGACCGGCTCGCCCTTCGAGAACAGCTGGTTGGTGACCGCCAGCACTTCGACCGCCCGGTCCATGCCCTGACGCACCGCCGCCACCCGCTCGTCGGCGCGCTGGGCGAACGCCAGCGCCATATTGTCGTATTCGAGGTGGCTGACGCCCAGGAACAGGCCGAACGAGGCGGCCAGGCCGCCCCCGAGCGTGAGAGCCGCCGCGAGAGTCAGCGAACGGAGCGGTCGGCGCGGCATTGATTCATGTTCCGGGAAAGTGGTCAGACGATGTCGACGTAGTTGAAGATGTGCTTGCTGGTGGGCATTAATCCGCGCAAGTGTGTCATAAAGCCGATGGGCGGGCAAACGAATCGTGGCGGACGCGACATTTCTTCCACAAGCGACTGGAAACTCAAGCGTGGCGCCTTGCCAACCAGGCCACGAGAAGGCGCGCCAGCAGGCGATTGGCCACGCCCAGGCCACGCCCGTCCTTGCGTGCCAGCCACGCCAGCCGGCGCTCGCCAGGGCCAGGCGCTTGCGGGTCGGGACGCAGCGCGAACAGGATCCGGTTGTTGCCGGCGATGCGGGTGAACCAGGCCAGGCGGCCGTGGAAAGCGGCGCGCAAGCCCTGCAGCGCACTGGCGTATTGGGGATCGTAGGTAAACACGTTCGCCACCAGCACGCCGCCGGGATGCAGGGCGCGGCGGCAGGCGGCATAGAAGACGCTGCCGGTCAGGGAGGACGGCAGGCCCTGGCTGTCGAAGCCGTCGACCAGCAGCACGTCGCAGCTGCCGGGGCATCGCGCCAGGTAGTCGGCGGCATCGCAGTGCAGGATGCGCAACCTGGCATCGTCTGGCGGTATGCAGAACGCATCGCGCAGCGCGATCACGTCGGCGCGGATCTCGAGCACCGTGATGCGCGCGCGCGGAAAGTAGCGGTAGCAGAACTTGGCCAGCGAGCCGCCGCCCAGGCCGACCATCAGGATGTGGCGCGGCGCCGGCACGAACAGCGCGAAGCACATCATGGCGCGCGTGTATTCCAGCACCAGCGCGTCGGGACGCGCGAGCAGCATCTCGCTCTGGATGTCGCCGGGGGTGAATTCGAGGGTGCGGCGCCCGCCCCCGGTGCGGACCAGGGGCGGACAGTCGTCGAGGCAAGCGGGAAGGTCGAGCGGCGCGGGCATGCGCCGAGTATACGCCAGCGGCGTGCGCCGCCGGGTTGGTTATGGCGCGTTGCCCATCAGCGGCACGATGCCGAAGATGACGGCCGCCACCAGCATCACCAGCGAGGCCGAGATCGACCAGATCAGGGTGTAGCGCTGGTGGTCGCCGAATTCGATCTTGCACATGCCGACCAGCAGGTAGGTCGAGGCCACCAGCGGGCTGAGCAGGTGGACCGGCTGGCCGATCACCGAGGCGCGGCCGATTTCCGCCGCCGTGATGCCATACACCTCGGCCGCCTTGGCCAGCACCGGCACCACGCCGAAATAGAAGGCGTCGTTCGAGATGAAGAAGGTGAACGGAATGCTCAGCAGGCCGGTGACGATGGCCAGGTAAGGACCCATCCAGTCGGGCACCGCCGCGATCACGCTCAGGGCGATGGCGTCGACCATCTTGGTGCCTTGCAGGATGCCGACGAAAATGCCGGCCGCAAAAATCAGCGATACCACCGGCAGCACATTGGCCGCATGCGCCTCGATGCGCGCCTTCTGCGCTTCCAGGCCCGGATAATTCACCGTGATGGCGATTGCGAAGAAGATCATGAACAGCACCGGCAGCGGCAGGGCGCCCAGCACCAGCAGCACCAGCAGCGCCACGGTCATCAGGAAGTTCACCCAGATCAGCTTGGGGCGCGCGATGTCGGGCGAGGAGACGCCGGCTGGCGGTTCGTCGCCGCCACCGGCTGCGCCCGATCCGCCATGGGTCGCACTGGCGCCGGCCTGGGTCTCGACGCGGCCGGCGGAGAACTGGTGCACGGTGGCTTCACGCGCGCTGCCTGCCGGGATTGCCGACCACTGGCCGGTGGTGCCGTTCATTTCGCCGGCCACGGCCAGGTCCGCGAAGGCCGGCTGCAGCACGGTCGCCGCCGGCGCCTTCCTGACGTCGACTTTGGCCTGTTGTGGCAGGCTGACGGTGCCGAGGCGCTTGCGCTCCTTCATGCCCAGCACCCAGGCCACGAACAGCACCCATACCGCGGTCACGGCCATTGGCAGGATCATCGGCACGAAGATCTCGCTCACGTCCACGCCCAGCGCGGTGGCGGCGCGCGCCGTCGGGCCGCCCCATGGAAGGATGTTCATGACGCCGCCGGCCAGCATGATGACGCAGGCCATCACCAGGCGGCTCATCCCCAGCCGCATGTACAGCGGCAGCATGGCCGAGACGGTGATCATATAGGTGGTGGCGCCATCGCCGTCGAGCGAGATGAACATCGCCAGCGCGGCGGTGCCGACCACGATCTTCATCGGATCGCCCTGCACCAGCTTGAGGATGACGCGCACGATCGGGTCGAACAGGCCGGAATCGATCATGATGCCGAAGTACAGGATGGCGAACATCAGCATCACGCCGGTGGGGGCGAGGGCGCGGATCCCGTCGAGCATCATCGGGCCCAGCTGGGGCCCGAAGCCGCCGATCAGGCCGAAGGCGATCGGCACCACGATCAGCGCGACCAGCGCCGGCAGGCGCTTGGTCATGATCAGGAACATGAAGACCACGATCATCGAATAGGCGAGGATGGTCAGCATGTCATGCTCCGCAGCGGGTGAGGAATGGCGTGGCCAGGACGGCGCGCGCGAAGGCAGGCTTGTTCATGATGTCTCCGATCGTTGTCGTGATAAGGGCAGTGCCCCGTTTTCGCCAACTATAGGCCGCGCAAGCTTTCAATCAGCTTTCAGCGCGCGGCTCATCGAAGATCACTTCCACTTTCAGGCCGCCGGCATCCGACCGGCCGAGCGCCAGGGCGGCGCCATGCAGGTTGGCGATGTCGCGCACGATGGCCAGGCCCAGGCCGGTGCCGCCGGGATTGGCTTCCAGCGTCGACTGGGCGCGGTAGAACGGCATCAGGACCTGGTCGATTTCGCTGTCCGGGATGCCGGGGCCGCTGTCGCTCACCGCCAGCACGACCCGCCCTGCCTGCCGGCCTACCCGCAGCAGCACGCTGCCGCCGCTTGGGGTGTAGCGAATCGCATTGTCGACCAGGTTGGCCACCATTTCGTGCAGCAGCAATTCGCGCCCCGGGACGGTGGTGTCGGCATCCGGCTCGGCCTCGAGCGCCAGGTCGATGCCTTTCTGGACCGCCGGCAGGGCCAGCTCCAGCCCGACCTGGTGCGCCAGCGCGGACAGGGCGACCGGATGCATCGGCTCGCCGCCGCCGCCATGCTCGATACGGGCCAGCACCAGGAGGCGGTTGGCCAGGTGGATCGCCGAATCGGTGGTCGCGGCGATCGAGCCCACGATGGCGCGCATTGCCGCCGGATCGTTTGCGCGCAGCGCCAGTTCGGCCTGGGTCTTGAGCACCGCCAGTGGCGTGCGCAACTGGTGTGATGCATCGGCGATGAAGCGCCGCTGGCTGGCAACCAGGTCCTGCATGCGCGCCATGGTGCCGTTCATGGCCGCCACCAGCGGCCTCACTTCCTTGTGCACCAGGGCCTGGTCGATGGTCGACAAGTCGGACAGCGGGCGCGTCTCGACCTCGTTCTTCAGGCGCATCAGGGGCCGCAGCACCAGGCGCACCGCGAACCACACCAGCGCCGCCACCGCCAGCACCAGCAAGGCCTGGCGCCACAGGGTATTGAGCAGGATGTCGCGCGACAGGGCGTTACGGGCGTCGAGCGTCTCGCCGACCTGGATCAGGGCGATGCCGCGCATCGAGTCGTCATACACCGGCTGCAGCAGGGCTGCGATGCGCACCCGCTCGCCGTTGTAGCTGGCGTGGTAGAAGCGCACCAGGGCCGGGTACAGGTCGCTCCTCGGCACATTGGCCGGCACCGCAGGCAGGTCGTCGTAGCCGCTGACGGTTTCGCCGTCGAGACCGGTGACCTTGTAGTAGATGCGGCCCAGGGTGTCGGTCTCGAAGCTGTCCAGCGCCACATACGGCACATTCGCCACCACCTTGCCGTTTTTTACCGTCACCCGTTCGGCCAGCGCGCGGGTCGACGACAGCAGCGAGCGGTCGTAGGCCACGTCGGCCGCTTCCAGCGCGTCGCGGTACAGCGACACGGCATTCAGGGCGACCAGCGCCACCAGCGGCAGGATCAGCCAGCGCAGCAGCTGCTGGCGCAGGCTGCCGAGCGGCCGGGCCGCCAGGCGGCTCAGCAGGGGCGGGGGCCGGCTCATGGCCTCAGGCGGGCTTTTCTTGCATCAGGTAGCCGATGCCGCGCAGGGTGACGATGGCGGCGTCGCCGCCAGGGCGGTCGAGCTTCTTGCGGATGCGGTGGATGTAGAGCTCGATGGCGTCGAGGTTGACGTCGTCGTCGAGCGCGAACACTTCCTGGAACAGCTTCTCTTTCGACAGCGCGCGGCCCGGACGGGCGATCAGGGCCTCGAGCACCGCATGCTCGCGCGGGGTCAGCGCCAGCGGCTCGCCGCAATACGAGAACATGCGCGAGACGGTATCAAAAGCGAGCTGGCCGCAGCGGTGCACCAGCGCCTCGTTGCCGCTGCGCCGGCGCAGCAAGGCTTTGACGCGCGCTTCGAGTTCGGCCAGTTCGAAAGGTTTGGCCAGGTAATCGTCGGCGCCCAGGTTCAGGCCCTGCACCTTGTCTTCGAGGCCACCGCGTGCGGTCAGGATCAGCACTGGCGTACCGCCACGCGCGCCGCCGCGTGCGCGCAGGCGGCGCAGCACGTCCAGGCCGTCCATGCGCGGCAGGGTCAGGTCCAGGATCACCAGCGCGTAGTCCTGGGTATGCAGCAGGGCGTCGGCATCGGCGCCGGTGGCGGCGCATTCGACGGTGAGGTTGGCGTCGCGCAGGGCTTTCGATACCCAGTGCGACAGCTCGACGTGGTCTTCAACTAGCAGGATTCTCATCGCGCCAGTGTAAGCGCAAAGGCTGGCTGGGGGAATGGGCGGGCGCCACCTCATGGTTGAAAGCGAAATGAAAGGTTGGCGCGCATATAGTCGCCCCACAAAAGTAAAACATCACAAGATTCGGAGACAGCATGAAGCAATCGGCCCTCGCGCTCGCCGTCCTGGCAGCGCTTTCCCTCGACCATTCCGCCTTCGCCCAGAGCAACGTCCAGGTCTACGGCCTGATCGACGCCGGCGTCGAGTATGTCAACCATGCCCAGGAAGATGGCGGCAATATGGTGCGCGTGGTCTCGGGTGGCAAGAACACCTCGCGCTGGGGTTTCCGCGGCAGCGAAGAGCTGGGCGGCGGCCTGAAGGCGATCTGGCAGCTTGAAGGTGGCATCCTGATGGATACCGGCGCCAGCGACGGCGCCATCTTCAAGCGCCAGGCCTGGGTTGGCCTCGACGGCTCGCTCGGCCGCCTGGTGATCGGCCGCTCGTTCACCACGACGTACGAACTGGTCATCAAGTTCGACCCGCTCGGCTTCGCCCCCAATTATTCATGGGCCACCGGCGCCAGCGCCACCGGGCCCTCCAAGTACGGCATGACGACCCAGTTCGACAACCTGGTCAAGTACACGGGTAAAAGCGGCGGCTTCACCTACGGCGCCACGGTCGGCCTGGGCGAGCGCTCGGGCAGCATGGCCGAGGGACGCAAGCTGGCAGTCGGCGGTTCGTGGTTCGGCGCCGATGGCCTGGGCCTGATGGCGTCGTATGAACAGATCAACGGCAATGCGCTCGCCAGCCTGCCGACGCGCGACGAGACCCGCGCCTATCACCTGGGCGCCGACTACCGCAGCGGCAAATGGCGCTATACCGCGGGCATGCGCGGCTACAAGCTTGACGCAGCCCGGGACGGCGCCGACCTGCGCGCCGATACTTACTGGGGCGGCATTACGCGCACCATCGACAATGTGACGCTGACCGGCGCCGTCTACCACGTGAACACGAAAGACTTGCCGACCTTCGAGGACGCCGACCCGACCATGTTCGTGGTGCGCGGCATGCTGGCGCTGTCCAAGCGCACCGACCTGTATCTGTCGCTGGCGCATGCCAAGGCAGATCACGGCCAACTGGTCGGCCTGTCGCGCGACGACGTCGGCTACGGTTCGCGCCAGAGCGGCATCACCGCCGGCATGCAGCACCGCTTCTAGGCGCGTTATGATGCGCGGTATGAGTGTCATGCGCATCCTCTTCCATGCGGCCGTCCTGGCTGCGGCCCTGGCTTGCCAGCCGGCCGCCGCCCAGCCGCGCGCCGCCGAATGCCTGATCCCGTCGAAACCCGGCGGCGGCATGGACCTGACCTGCAAGCTGGCCCAAAAAGCCCTGCACGACCAGCCCGGCGCGCCCGACCTGGCGCTGAGCTACCTGCCGGGCGGGGTGGGTGCGGTTGCCTGGCACACGATCGTCTCGCAGCGCCGCGCCGAGGCCAACACCCTGGTCACCTTTTCCGGTGGCTCGGTGCTGAACCTCGCGCTCGGTAAATTCGGCGACGCCGAGGTCAGGGACGTGCGCTGGGTGGCGGCCTTCGGCGCCGACTACGGCATGGTCGCGGTGCGCGCCGATTCGCCCTGGCATACGCTGGACCAATTCATGGACGCGCTCAAGCGCGATCCGAAGAAAGTCTTGATCGCCATGTCCGGCACGGTCGGCAGCCAGGACTGGATCAAGATGGCGCTGCTGGCGCAAATGGCCGGCATCGATCCGCGCAAGATGCGCTTTGTCGCGCTCGAGGGCGGCGGCGAGCAGTTCATCGCGATGCAGGGCAATCACGTGCAGGCGGTGTCGGGCGATACCTCCGAGGCCTTGCTGCACACCGGCGGCGGCAAGGTGAGGGTATTGGCGGTGCTATCCGAACAGCGCCTGCCGGGCGAGCTGGCCAACGTCAAGACCGCGCGCGAGCAAGGTTATGACGTGGTGTGGCCGGTGATTCGCGGCGTGTGGATGGGCCCCGATGTACGCGAGGCCGACTACCGGCGCTGGGTGCAGGCCTTCGCCAATATGGAGTCGAACCCTGAATTTGCCGCCAAGCGCGCCCAGGCCGGCCTGTATCCGTTTTCGCTCACCGGCGATGCGCTGACCCGCTACATAGAACAGTCGGTCGCTGGCCACCACCGCCAGGCGCGCCAGTTCAAGCTCTTGCGCGAACGCTGATCCTGGCCTGGTCGCACCAGCACATCGGTGCTTGCAATCCGTGGTCCCGCTATACTGTCGGCCTGATGGCTGGCGAAGTCCAGGCATCGTTCCCGCATCAGTGATGACAGCACGCGCAATTAACGATAACAGGACGACATGAATACCCCCTACAGTGAACCAGTTTCCCAGCGCCTGCGCGCCCTGGTGCGCGACATGCCGCGTACCGGCATCACGCTCAGCGAATTGATCCACCGCGTCGGCAACGACGGCCTGCTGATCCTGGTCACCCTGCTGACCCTGGTATTTCTGATCCCGATCTCGATTCCCGGTGTGAGCACCGTGTTCGGCGCCGCCATCCTGCTCATCAGCGTCAGCCGCCTGTTCGGGCGCGACCTGTGGATCCCGTCGAAGCTGTCGCACCGCGTGATCGGCACCCGCAAGCTGCGCCCGCTCCTGCGCAAGGCGCTGTCCTGGCTCAAAAAGCTTGAGCGTGTCAGCCGTCCCAACCGCATCCAGTGGCTGGTGGCCGAAGGCCCGGTCGCGTTCTTCAATAACGCAGCCCTGATCCTGGGCGCGGTGCTGCTGATGATGCCGTTCGGTTTGATCCCATTCAGCAATACCTTCCCGGCCGTGGCCATCCTGTTCCTCGCCATCGGCCTGCTGCAGCGCGATGGCCTGTGCATCCTGCTGGGCCATATCAGCAATCTTCTGACCATCCTGTATTTTGCCGTCCTGATCGGCGGTGGCGGCCTGGCCGCGCGCGAGCTGTTCAACCGCTTCGCCGGTTGATGGTGGGTCGAAGCGGAAGAGTTGGCTTGTTGTAGAGCATCTTCTTCTGATAAGCTGGCCGCTTCGACGGAGAGCCCATGTTCCTGGACCATCCCACCATCACCGCGACCAATGGCATGTCCGAGCCCGACCGGCTCGAGCGGCTGCAGCGCGTGTACGGCTACGCGATGGCGCTGGCGGATGCCTCTGGCAACAGCATTTTTGTCGACAAAGTGACCCAGATTCACGATCACAAGGGCACCCTGATCGTGTTCTGGCACGAACCGCCCCAGGACGCGGAGCGGGATTATTTCAACCGCGCCTGGGCCAGCAAGGTCGGCGACGGCACCCTGAACGTCGAACATGAGTACTGACACAATGATGCTGGACGCGTCGACCATGGTCCTGGTACTGGCATTGGGCAACCTGACCCTGTGCGCGCTGCTGACCTTCTTCAATCACGGACCCACCCGTTCGCCGGCGCTGGTGCTGTGGAGCCTGTCGAAACAGATCCAGGGCGGCGCCTGGCTGCTGCTGGCCCTGGGTGACGCCGGCGTGGTGCCGGCCCCGATCGCGATTCCTGGCGGCTATGCGCTGCTGTTCGCCGGTGTCGCGGTCGAAGGCGGCGCCTCGTGGGAAGCCGCCCGCCGGCGCGCCTGGCGCACGCCTACCATCATCGGCGGCGGGCTGGCGATCCTGGGGTTCTTCCTGTGCTACCTGGTCGACGAGGACGGCTTGCGCGCGGTGGCCGCGTCGCTGCTGCTGGGCGGTTTCTATTTCTCGGGTGCGCTGGCATTGGCCTGGCGCTGGCGTGAAGCCAGCCTGCTGCAGCGCTTCCTGGCGCTGGCCAGCATGGCGCTGGCGCTGGTGGTGGCCTCGCGCGGCCTGTCGGTGCTGTTGCTGGCGGGCGGCTGGGGCTGGCTTACCAGCGACCTGCTGGGCCAGCTCTCCAGCGGCGCCCTGTACCTGCTCATGCTCGGCAACGCCTTCGGCGTACTGCTCCTGACCCGCGAACGCCTGCAGGACGCCCTCGAGCGCGCCGAGGTGATCGATCCGTTGACCGATGCGCCCAATCGGCGCGGCTTCTTCCAGCTGCTGGCGCCGTGGATGGCGCTGGCGCGCAGGCCCGGGATGCCGACCGCGCTGGTGGTGTTCGATCCGGACGGCTTCAAGCGCATCAACGACAGCTACGGCCACCCGGCCGGCGACGTCGTATTGCGCCAGATGGTGGAATTGTGCCGGCGCCAGCTGCGCGACAGCGACCAGCTGGGACGGGTGGTCGGGGTCGAGTTCGCGCTGCTGCTGCCGCGTACCAACCTGGTCGAGGCCGCGCTGGTGGCCGAGCGCATCCGCGCCGCGATCGAGGCAACCCCGGTCAAGAGCGAGCGCGCGATGATCAAGCTGACCGCCAGCTTCGGCGTCACTACCATCCGCCCCGAGGACAGCACCACGACCCTGTTCCAGCGCGCTGACGAGGCCTTGCAGCAGGCCAAGGACGCGGGGCGCAACCGGGTGGCCCAGGCCAGCGAGGCCGTAGCCGAGGTTTGAGCAGTCTCCCATAGGAGGGAGATGGCGCTGCCCAGTCACGCGCCTGTCATGCTCAAGGCTTATCCTGCGGCCTGTTCCCATGGACAGGCCATGCAAGCATCCACTGTCGAATCACCCATTTATGCTGCTGTCGAGCTCGGCTCTGACAGCTTCCGCCTGCACGTCGGGCGCTTCGAGGACGGCGTGCTGCGCCTGGTCGCGACAATGGCCGAGCCGGTGCGGCTGGCCGCGACGCTCGACGAGGACGGCATGCTGTGCACGGCCTCGATGCGCCGTGCGCTCACTTGTCTCGACGCTTTCCGCGGCGTGCTCGACGCCTGGCATCCGCAGGCGGTGCGGGTGGTCGCGACCTCGGCCCTGCGCATGGCGCGCAATGCGGCGCTGTTCCTGCCCGCAGCCGGCAAGGCGCTCGGCCGGCCAATCGAAATCATCCCCGGCGACGAGGTCGGGCGCCTGGTCTATCTGGGCGTGGCGAGCACCCTCGGCGCCGACGATCATGCGCCGCGGCTGGTGCTGGACATCGGCAGCGGCGCGACCGAACTGGTGCTGGGCCAGGGCGCCGCGATCCGGCGCATCGAATCGTTCGCCATCGGCGCCGTGCGCCAGAGCCTGACCTTCTTTGCCGACGGCCGGATCGACGCCGCCGCCTTCGATGCCGCGGTGGGTTCGAGCCGCAGCCGCTTCGCCGAGGCCAGGCTCGGCGCGCAGCGCTGGCAACTGGCGTATGGCGCCTGCAACACGGTGCGCGTGCTGGCCGAGATCGCGCAGTTGCAGGGCGAACCGGAAGGCATGCTGTCGCGCGCCAGCCTGGAACGCCTGCGCGCGGCCTTCATCGAACTCGGCCACGTGGCGCGGGTGCGCCTGGCCTATCCGGCGGCCGAACGGGTCTCGCACCTGCCGGGCGGGCTGGCGATCCTGATTGGATTGATGGAAGAACTCGATATTGCCGAATTGGTCGCGGTGCATGCCGGCCTGCGCGTGGGGGCGCTGTGGGACCTGCACCAGCGCGCAGCGGCAGTAGGCGCCGCTGCGGTGCTCGATACGCTAAGTCACCCGCTCGGGGTCGGTTAAAGCCTGGGTGAGCGGCGCCGCTGGCGGCGGCGTCACAAGATGCGCGGTGCCGGGCGGCTCGTCGCGCAGCCAGCCGAACAGGATCGCCATCATCAGCGGGCCGACGAACAGGCCGATCACGCCCAGGGTCGATACGCCACCCAAGAGGCCGAACAGCACCGCCAGGAACGGCAGGTTGACGCGCTGCCCGATCAGCTTCGGACGGATGAATTTATCGACCAGGAACAACTCGACCGCGCCCCAGGTGAACAGGCCGAGCGCCTCGGCCGAATGGCCCTGGCCGAACAGCAGCAGCGACACCATCGTGAATGACAGCGGCGCGCCGCCCGGGATCAGGGCCAGGTAGCCGGTGATCACGCCCAGCAGCACCGGCGCCGGGGCGCCTGCCACCCAGTAGGCCACGCCCAGCACGATGCCTTCCAGGATCGCGATCGAACCCAGGCCGAGCGCGGTGCCGCGCACCGACAGCGGCAGCACGCGCCGCAGCTTGCCGTACTGGTCGGGCAGCAGGCGTGCACCGGCGCGATCGAGGTAGTGCAGCACGGCGGCGCCATGTACATACAGCACGAACAGGGTCAGCAGGGTCAGGAACAGGTACAGGGCGTTGGCCAGGATGGTCGAGCCCCATACGCGCGCGGTATCGGTCAGGTGCGGCATGAAGTCGCCCACCGTGGTGCGCACCAGCGCATTCAGGCCGCCCGGCACCGCCAGGTGCTCGAGCCACCACTTGACGGCGGGTTCGGCCACCAGCGGCAGGTTGGCCAGCCAGCTCGGCACCGGCACACCGGTCTGGTTGAAGCTGATCAGCATGCGCTGCAGGCTGGCCAGTTCGTAGGTGAGGGTGTGGAACAGCAGCACCGATGGCCCGACGAAGCTGACGATCAGGAGCAGCAGCATGAAGCTGGCGCTGGCCAGCGGCGCCCAGCCGCGACGCAGCAGGCGCTGGTGCAGCGGCCAGGTAATCACTGCCAGCAGGCCGGCCCAGGCGATCGAGCCGAGGAAGTGTTGCAACAGGAAGGCCAGGGCGGTGGCGAATAGCACCGGCAAGATCAAATGAGCTTTGTTGCGCATACTGGCCCGGATCGAATCACGTTTTCCTCAAAAATTTGCTACGTCGTGCAGAGTTTACAGCAGAGTTGTCTGCTCGAAAGAATAATACAGGATGCATTCCCATAAAAGCGGAGTTTACCGAATCATTACTGCGTTAAAACCGAAGCGATTCGGAGTGAAGGTAGTATTGTGACACCGATCGGCCCTGGCGGCAGCAAACGCGCGCGGTATGTACGTTGCCCTACCAGAAGCGGGGTAAATCGTTTATATTGTTTGTCCTTTCAACGATGGAGTACACATGCCACGCAAGCCAGCCACTGCACCCGAATCAAAGCCGGCAAGCAAGGTCAGACCGGCCAGGAAGATCGCGACCAAGGCAGTGCGGACCAAGGCAGCGCCAACCAGGGCGCCACTCAAGGCCACGGTCAAGGCAGCCGCGAAGGCGCTCGCCAGGCCACCGGCCAGGAAGCCTGCCACAAAGGCCTCTGGCAAGCCTGCGGTGCGCCTGTCCGTCGTGGAGCGCGCGCCAATCCAGGATGCGCGTCCGGTGCTGGTGCGCGACAGCTTCACCATGCCCGAGCAGGAATATGCGGTGCTGCTCGAGGTCAAGCAGGCCTGCCTGCGGGCCGGCATCGACGTCAAGAAGAGTGAGTTGCTGCGCATCGGCGTGGCCCTGCTGGGCCAGCTCGACGTGGACACCCTGCAGGGTGTGCTGGCGGCGCTGCCCCAGCTCAAGACCGGGCGCCCGCCTGCGCAGGGCTGATGCGCTAGTGGATCGCCGACGCGCTGGTCAGTTCCTTCAGCTCGCGAATCGGGATATTCGATTTCTCGTGCATGCGCAGCAGGATGGTCGCGCCGACATTCAATTTGCGGTGGCGGATCTTGCTGATGATCGGCGGCTGCACTTCGAGGATGCGGCATAGTTCCGCATCGTTCTTGAGCTGCATACGCTCGATCAGGGTGTCGAGCAATTTGTTGGGCACAAAGCTTGAGGGCTCGAGGGCGCGCGCTCGATGCATGGCATCGAGCATTTCCTGCTTTTTCTGTCGGACGGTCATGTCGTTTCTCCAATATGAAAACATGATTCAAGACAGACCGGTCATTCTGGAAATAGCCCTACCTGTTTTTATAAGCGCTTCCTGGTGCTTATCCGTGGTGGGTCGTTGCGATATTACTACGATTGTGCTGCGCACGACTTGCGAGATTTAACTAAAACGCCATCAAGTGCGCGTTTCCCCTTGGAACTTACGCTAATTTCAATCCGGCATGTGTCAGCAGGAACACTTTGTCGGCCATGGCGGCCGCGGCGTGGGAATGGGTGACCATGATGGCGCCCGCGCCATGGGCACGGGTCTCGGCGCGCAGCAACTGCAGGATGCCTTCGGCAGTTTCCGGGTCGAGGTTGCCGGTCGGTTCATCGGCCAGCAGCAGGGCCGGACGGTGCACCAGCGCGCGCGCGATCGCCACCCGCTGCATTTCGCCCCCTGACAGCTGGCGCGGGAAATCGCCGCCGCGTCCGTGCAGCCCGACCGCATCGAGCATGGCGTCGGCGCGATCGCCCGGCGCCTTGTTGAGCAGCAGCGGCAGCGCCACATTCTGGCGCAGGGTCAGGTGCGGCAGCACGTGGAAGGCCTGGAAGATGAAACCCATGCGGGTGCGACGCAGGCGGGTGGCGGCATCGTCGTCGAGTGACGAAATCGGCGTGCCGTCGACGATCACGCGGCCGCCATCGGGGGTATCGAGGCCCGCGATCAGGTTCAGCAAGGTCGACTTGCCGACCCCCGACTCACCCATGATCGCCACGAACTCGCCGGCCTTGAACACGTGCGACAGTTGCGCGAGCACCGTGCGGCCGCCATACGATTTGGTGAGTTGGTCGAGTTCGAGCATGGTGAGAAGATTATCGGGTCAGTGCGCGTCGCAGCGCATAACTGGCCGCATCCACCAGCGCCACCAGCACCAGCATCGCGATCACGACGGTGGCCGCACTGGGCATCTGGAACAGCGACAGGTGGTATTTCAGCATCTGGCCCAGGCCGCCGGCCCCGACCACGCCCAGCACCGCCGCCGCGCGAATATTGTTCTCCCAGCGGTACAGCGTGTACGACAGCATCTGCGGCAGCGCCTGGGGCAGGGTAGCGTACAGGAAGGCCGCCAGCGGCCGCGCGCCATTGGTGCGCAGGGTCTGCTCGGCATGCGGCTCGACGTTTTCCAGGGCGTCGGCGAACAGGCGGCCCAGCACCCCGGCGGTGTGCGCGGCCAGCGCCATGGTGCCGGCCATCGGCCCCAGGCCGGCCAGCACCAGCAGCACCGCGGCCCACACCAGTTCCGGGATCGAGCGCAGCACATTGAGCACCAGGCGCGTCACGGCGCGCGCCACGCCGCCCAGGCGTCCGGCCCCGGCCAGCGCCAGCGGCAGGCCGACCATGGCGGCCAGCAGGGTGCCGATGGCCGACATCGCCAGCGTTTCCCACAGCGCAACCAGGGTCTTGAGCAGGAACGGCGTGCCGGTCTCGGGCGGCGCGAAGCCGGCCAGGAATTCGCGCGCCGAACCGACCGCTTCGGCGGTAAAGAAGGCGCTCCACTGCAGCGGCAGCGCGGCAAAGCTGGCCACCACCAGCGCCACCAGGCCGGCCAGGATCAGCCAGGTGGTCAGGTCGCGCGGCGGCGCGGGCGGCAGCGCCGGCCGCGTCATCCGAGCCTCCGGCGCAGCATCTTCGAGACCAGGTCGGCCCCCGCCACCAGCAACACGAACATGATCAGCATGGTGGCGACTTCGCCGCCGGCCATCATCCTGGTCGACTCATCCAGGCGCTGACCCAGGCCGCCGGCGCCCACGAAACCCATCACCGCCGAGCCGCGGATCGCGCACTCCCAGCGATACACGGTGTATGACACCAGTTCGGCGCTCGAATCGGGCAGGGCGCCATACAGCAGCGCCGGCAGGCGCCCGCTGCCATTGGCCAGCAGGACGTCGGTGGCGTGGGCGTCGCTCGACTCGAGGATCTCGGCATACACCTTGGCCAGCATGCCGCTGTACGACAGGGCGATCGCCAGCACGCCGGCGGTCGGTCCCAGGCCGACGATGCGCACGAACAGCAGCGCCCATACCAGTTCGGGCACCGAGCGCAGGATCATCAGGATCCAGCGCAGCGCCTGGCGCACCGCGGCCGCGAACGGATGCACGCGGCCGGTGCCCAGGCGCGAGATCGACAGCCGTTCGCTGATGACGAAGGTGGCAGGAATCGCTACCAGCAGCGCCAGCGTCAGGCCGGCGGTGGCGATGGCGACCGTGAGCCAGGTCTCGCGCAGCACCATGGCCAAGAATTCCGGATCGTGGGCCGGTACCAGGAAGTCGCGCAGGAACATCCCGGCCGCGCGCAGGCTTTGCGCGTCGAACAGCAGCCAGGGCTTGAATTCGCTGCCCGCCAGTAGCGGGTAGAGCAAAGCGATGAAGATGACGGCCCAGGTCAGGCGGCCACGCCATGCCGGATCGGGATGGCCGGTCATCAGAAGCAGGCGCCGACCGCGATCTGGGCCGGCGTGTCGTGCTGCGTGTCGCTGGCAGGCTGCACCTTTTCGTTGGCGTACAGCTCGGCGATCATGGCGTCGGTGACTGCGCTGCTGGGCGCGTCGAATACGATGCGGCCGTCGCGCAGGCCCACCAGGCGCCCGAACTGCTCGCGCGCCAGGTCGACCTGGTGCAGGCTGCACACCAGGGTGGCGTTGCGTTGTTGCGCCTCCTGGCGCAGCGCGGCCAGGGTGTGGCGCGCCAATGCCGGATCGAGTGCGGAAATCGGTTCATCCACCAGCAGCGACTCGGCATTCGACAGCAGCAGGCGCGCCAGGCCGCAGCGCTGGCGTTCGCCGCCCGACAGGCGGTCGACGCGCGCATACAGCTTGTCGCCCAGGCCGAAACGCGACAGCGCGGTGAAGGCGGCTTCGGCGTCGGATGCGCGCGGACGCACCAGCGAGCTCAGAGCCTGCCACAGCGACCAGTGCGCAAGACGCGCGGCCAGCACCGCCGTCACCACCCGCTGGCGCGGCGGCAGCGGCGGCGCCTGCGGCGCCAGGAACAGGCGCGCGCGCAGGTGGTGACGGTCGGCCTGGCTCAACTGCCACGGGTCCTGGCCGAAGATTTCGAGCGCGCCCTCGGCTGGCCGGTGGGCGCAGGCGAGGGTCGAGAGCAGGGTGGTCTTGCCGGCCCCGGAAGGGCCGATCAGGGCGAGCTGCTCGCCGGCGCGGATCGTGAGGTCGAGCGCGTGCAGGGCCGGCGCGCGGCTGCCGGCCAGGTGGCGCACGGTCAGGCCGCGCAGGCGGTAAGTCGCCATGCCGAAATTACTTCAGCAGGCCCGCATTGCGCGCGGCGGCTTCGATCGCGCCATAGTTGGCGGTCTTGGTCGGCACGAACCTAGTGGCGCGCTGCAGTTCCAGGATTTCCTTGCCCTGGGCGGTCGAGCTGTCCAGCGCCAGGAAGGCGTCGGTGATCTTCTTCTTGAGCGCCGGGTCCATATCGCTGCGCACGGTCCAGTTGTAGTCGAAGTAGCCCGGGGTGGTGTAGAACACGCGCACCTGCTTCGGATCGACTTTTTTCGACTCGACCAGTTTTTCCCAGACCGAGATGTTCAGCGCGCCGGCATCGACCTTGCCGCCGGCGACGGCCGCCACGGTCGCGTCGTGCGCGCCCGAGAAGGCGATGCGTTTGAGGTCGGTGTCCGGGTTGACCTTGGCTTGCAGCAAGAACGAGCGCGGCATCAGGTGACCCGAAGTCGACGATTCCGAGCCGAAGGCCAGGGTCTTGCCTTTCAGGTCGTCCAGCTTGTTGATGCCAGGCGCGGTGGTGATGAAGACCGAACGGAATTTCTCGTCTTCCTCGCGCTGCACCAGCGGGGTGACCTGGCCCTTGCTGCGCACATTGGCCTGGACGAAGGTGAAGCCGCCGAACCAGACCATGTCGATCTTGCGGTTGATGAGCCCTTCGACCGACGCGGCGTAGTCGGTGACCGGGGTAAACTCGACCTTCAGGCCGGTGGCCTTGGCCAGGTAGTCGCCCAGCGGCTTGAACTTGCGCTGCAGTTCGGTCGGCGATTCGTCGGGAATAGCCGAGACGCGCAGCACGCCATTGCTCTGGGCCGAAGCGGCGCCGGCGATCAGCATGGTGCCGGCGGCGACGGCGCACAGGGTTTTCAGGACGTGACGGCGAACGTGCATGTTCATGGTGGGCTCTTATCGATGAATGGGTGATTGAATGCGGAAACGAATTATATGCGCCCAGCTGTATGGAATAACTATTCCACTCGGCAATAACAGTAAACAAATTGCTGTGTCGTACCGAAAGGCGTCTGGTGAAGCTCGATAGCGCTCTCCACCAGGCGGAAGTCGGCCCCGAACTCATCGTGCAGTCCCTTGGCGTCGTAGCGCACGATATCGAGGCCGCTGCACTGGGTCGGCCCTTCCGGACCAAAGGTCGCGACGATCACGCTGCCACCCGGACGCATCGCGCGCGCCACCTGGCGTACGTAGGCCGCCCGTTGGTCCGGCTCGAGCAGGAAATGGAATACGGCTCGGTCGTGCCAGACATCATAGCGACGTTCCGGCAAGCTCGCCTGCGTGATGTCCGCAACCAGCCACTGCACGTCGTCGGCGCGCGCGCCCAGGCGCTGGCGGGCGACCCGAATCGCCTCGCGCGAGATGTCCAGCACGGTCAGATCGGCGTAGCCGCGTGCCAGCAGATCGTCGACCAGCGTGGCTTCACCGCCACCGACATCGATGATCGCGGCCGAACGTGCGCCGGCGGTACGCTCGATCAGCGCCAGCGACGTGTCGAGGTGCGGCGCGTACCAGCTCACCGCGTCGGGGGCCTTGGTCCGGTATACGGTTTCCCAATGAAGTTGCTGGTCCATGATGTCTCCTCGATGGGCGGCAGGCGAAGCTGCACACTTGAATTGTGGCGCGCACAGCGAAACGGGAGAATCCGCTATGATGGCTAAAACAGCAATACTGACAAGCCATCTCGCGTGGTGCGGCGTGGCGGCACGAATGATAAACCTTATGCTGACATCCTGTACATCCGACCAGCCCGTCGCCGCAGCCGCAGTTGCCAATGCCCACGATGCAGAAGAACTGCACGTCGGCCTGTGCGCGCAAGACGCCTGCATCTCGCCCAAATTTCTGTACGACGCGCTCGGCTCCAAGCTGTTCGAGGCCATCTGCGAACTGCCCGAGTATTACCCGACCCGCACCGAAGCGGCCATCTTCGAGCGCCATGGCGCCGAGATCGCGCGCGTGGCCGGCACCGGCACGACGCTGATCGACCTCGGCGCCGGCAACTGCGCCAAGGCGGCCAGGCTGTTCCCGCTGCTGCAGCCGGCGCAGTACGTGGCGGTCGATATCTCGGCCGAATTCGTGCACGACGCTCTGGCCCGCCTGCGCCAGCGCTTCCCGCAGATCGCGATGGACGCGCTGGGCATGGACTTCTCGAACCATTTTGAACTTCCCGGGCTGGTGCGCGCCGAGCGCCGCCTGTTCTTCTATCCGGGTTCGTCGATCGGCAATTTCACGCCAGAGGATGCGCAAGCCTTCCTGACCCGCCTGCGTGCCCAGTGCGGTCCCGATGGGGGCATCCTGATCGGCGTCGACCTGGTCAAGGACAAAGCCACGCTCGACGCTGCGTACGATGACGCGCTGGGCGTGACCGGCGCCTTCAACCTGAACATCCTGCGCCACGTGAACCGGCTGGTCGATGCCGACTTCGACATCCGCCAATGGCAGCACCGCGGTTTCTACAATGCCGCGCGTGGCCGCATCGAGATGCACCTCGAGGCGCGCGGCGCGCAAGAAGTGCACTGGCGCGGCGGCGCGCGCCGCTTCGAGGCGGGTGACCGCATCCATACCGAGAACAGCTACAAGTACCAGCAGGCCGATGCGATTCAACTGCTCGAGCGTTCCGGTTTCGAGGCGACCCGGGTCTGGACCGATCCGCAGCGCTGGTTCGCGGTCATCCACGCCCAGGCGATCGCGCAATGAATATGCTGCGCGACGAAGGCCTGCCACGCCTGTTCGCCAAGGTGCGCGGGCGTTCGCTGCACCTGGCCGACAGGCTGTCCGACGAGGACTGTTGTGCGCAGTCGATGCCCGACGCCAGCCCGATCAAATGGCACCTGGCGCATACCACCTGGTTCTTCGAGACGTTCATTCTCGAACCGCGCGAACAGGGTTTTGCGCCGTTCCACCCGGCCTTCCGGGTCATCTTCAACTCTTATTACAACGGCGTCGGCGCCAAGCATCCGCGCGCTCAGCGCGGCCTGCTCACGCGACCGTCGCTGGCCGAGGTCAAGGCCTATCGCCACAATGTCGACGCGCGCATGGCGGCATTGCTGGAGCAGGGCATCGATGCCCATCTGGCGGCGCTGGTCGAACTCGGCCTGCAGCATGAGCAGCAGCACCAGGAACTGATGCTCACCGACGTCAAGCACCTGCTGGCGCAAAGCCCCTTGTATCCGGCCTATGCGGCCGACCCGCTGGCAGCATCCGAGCCGGCGCCGCCGCTCGCGTGGCTGCCGTTCGAAGGCGGCCTGGCCGAGATCGGGCATAACGGCCGCGGCTTCTGCTTCGACAATGAACTGCCGCGCCACCGCACTTATGTGGCGCCGTTCGCCATGGCCTCGCGCCTGGTCACGAATGGCGAATATCGCGAATTCATCGAGGCCGGCGGCTACCGCGATCCTGCGCTGTGGCTGGCCGAGGGCTGGGACCGGGTCAGTGCGGGCGAGATCACGCGGCCGCTGTACTGGGTCGAGACCGCTGAAGGCTGGCACGAGTTCACTCTGCACGGCCTGCAGCCGCTCGACCCCGAGCGCCCGGTCACCCACGTTTCGCTGTACGAGGCCGACGCTTACGCGCGCTGGCGCGATGCGCGCCTGCCGACTGAGGCCGAGTGGGAATTCGCGGCGCGCCAGGCCAGCGTGCAGGCACTGCCGCTGCACCATCCGGCGGCCGCCAGCGGCGACGGCCTGCAGCAGTTGTTCGGCGCTTGCTGGCAGTGGACCAGCAGCAGCTACGCGCCATATCCGGGTTACGCGCCGGCGCCAGGCGCGATCGGCGAGTACAACGGCAAGTTCATGATCAACCAGTACGTGCTGCGCGGCTCGTCCTGCGCCACGCCCGAAGGCCACACGCGCGCCAGCTACCGCAACTTCTTCCCGACCGGCGCGCGCTGGCAGTTCACCGGCATCCGGCTGGCACGATGAGCCGGCGGCGTGACTGGCGCGCGCGCCTGAAGGACCAGCGCGCCAATTTCTATATACTGCAACACCCCCTCAAGTTCACCCTGCAGGTATTGAAGGGCTTTCGCGCCAACCAGGGCCTGCTGCTGGCCGGCGCCGTCGCCTATTACGCGCTGCTGTCGATCGTGCCGTTCCTGATGCTGGTGGTGGTGGTGCTGTCGCACTTCATCGACCCGGTCGAACTGCTCGATACCCTGCGCCGCTACCTCGAACTCTTGATGCCGGGGCAGTCGCGGCCGATCGTGGCCGAAGTCGCCAACTTCCTGCAAGACCGCCAGATCCTGACCTGGGTACTGGCGCTGACCATGCTGTTTTTCAGCTCGCTCGCGTTCACCGTGCTCGAGAACGCAATGAGCGTGATCTTCGTGCACCGGGTCGCGGTGCGGCGCCGGCATTTCATGGTGTCGGCGGTACTACCTTACTGCTACATCCTGGCGCTGGGGATCGGGATCATGGTGGTGACCCTGGTGGCCGGTGCATTGCAGGTGCTGGGGACCGAGAGCGTGTGGCTGTTCAACTATAAATGGTCGCTGAACGGGGTGTCGGGCGTGCTGCTGTATTTGCTGGGATTGGCGGGCGAGATCCTGGTGCTGACCTCGATCTACCTGGTGATGCCGGTGGGGCGGCTGTCGATCTGGCATGCCTTCATCGGCGGGGTGACGGCGGCGCTGCTGTGGGAGGTCGCGCGCCATGTGCTGGTGTGGTATTTCTCGACCCTGTCGCAGGTGAACCTGGTGTATGGCTCGATGACGACGGCGATCGTGGTGATGTTTTCGCTGGAGATCGCGGCGACCCTGCTGTTGCTGGGGGCGCAGGTGATTGCCGAGTATGAACGGGTGGGGCAGGCCGGCGGCAGTACGCCGCCTGAAAAACCAATGTGCGATATCCCGCCGCTGGCGCGGGGGTAGGCGACATGGGTGGACGGCATGGCCGTCCACCCACGGTGTTATTTCACCTCGTCCTTCGGCTTGATCATCAGGCTGGCGATACAGCTACCAGCGATCAGCACTGCAACCACGGTCAGCGAAGCCTGCACCGGGATGTGATACCAAGGCATGATCAGCATCTTGACACCGATGAAGGTCAGCACCATCGCCAGGCCATACTTGAGCAGGTGGAAGCGGTCAGCCACATCAACCAGCAGGAAGTACAGCGCACGCAAGCCCAGGATCGCGAACATGTTCGAGGTGAACACGATGAACGGATCGGTGGTGATCGCGAAGATCGCCGGGATCGAGTCCACCGCGAAGATCAGGTCGGTCACTTCGATCAGGATCAGCACCAGGAACAGCGGCGTCACAAAACGCAGGCCATCCTTTTGCACGAAGAACTTCTCGCCATGGTCGCCATCGGCCACCCGCAGGTGCTTGCGCGCCAGTTTCAGGATCGGGTTATTGGCGACATCCGGTTCTTCGTCGACCGCCACCAGCATGCGGATACCGGTGAACAGCAGGAACGCGCCGAACAGGTACAGCACCCAGCTGAATTCGCTGACCACCCAGGCGCCGGCGCTGATCATGACCGCGCGCATGATGATCGCACCGAGCACGCCATAGATCAGGACCCGGCGCTGGTATTGCTGCGGCACCTGGAAGGCGGTGAAGATCAGCAGGAACACGAACACGTTGTCGACCGACAGCGCCTTCTCGATCAGGTAGCCCGAGAAGAACTCGAGCGACTTCTGGCTCGCGATCTCGGGGCCGGCGGTGTCCTTCAGGTAGAAGTACAGGCAGGCATTGAAGATCAGCGCCAGGCTGACCCAGACCAGCGACCAGATGCCGGCTTCCTTGACGCTGACCTTGTGCGCCTTGTTGCCGCCAAAGACGAACAGGTCGAGCGCCAGCATGACCAGCACGAAGCCGACGAAGCCGGCCCACATCATGGGGCTGGCGATAGTTTCCAGACCGTTCATCGGGTACTCCTCGTAGTTACAGGGGGCATGACAGTCCTCCAGTTAGGGTGAAAATCCAACTATAGGTCCCGGCGATACATCGCACAAATCGAATCTTATTTGATGTAACATCGGATTTTTCGATCTTTACACGAGCGGGCCATGTCGACACTCAACTATAAGCACCTGCGTTACTTCTGGATGGTGGCGAAAACCGGCAGTATTGCCAAGGCCGCCGAACAGCTGCACCTGACTCCGCACTCGATCTCGGGCCAGCTATCCGAATTCGCCAACAGCCTGGGTGTCGAGCTGTTTCGGCGGGTGGGGCGCAAGCTGGAGTTGACCGATACCGGGCGCCGCATCGTGAGCTACGCCGAGGATATCTTCAATACCGGCGACGAGTTGCTCGAATTGGTGCGCGACCATGCTTTCGCGACCACCTCATACCGGGTCGGCTGCGCCGATTCGGTCTCGAAGCTGATCGCCGTCGACCTGGTCGAGCCGGCCCTGAGGCTCGATGAGCCGGTCAAGCTGATCTGCCGCGAGGGCCGGCTCGACAGCCTGATTGCCGACCTGGCCGTGCACCGGCTCGACCTGGTGATCGCCGACCGTCCGATCCCGGGCCATTTCAGTGTGCGCGCCTATAACCACTTGCTGGGTGAAAGCCCGATGACGGCTTTCTGTACCGAAGCGTTGGCGGCCACTTTCACGCAGCCGTTCCCGGCTTGCCTGCACAATGCGCCGATGCTGTTGCCGGGCGAGGATTTCGCGATCCACCAGCGCCTGCTGCGCTGGATCGAGCGCTGCGACGTGCATCCGCGGGTGGTGGGGGAGTTTGACGACAGCGCCATGATCCAGGCCTTTGGCCGCTCGGGCGCCGGCGTGTTCTTCGCGCCGACCGTGATCGCGGCCCAGGTCAGCAGCCAGTACGGGCTGGTCGCGCTGGGCCAGGTCGATGCGGTGGTCGAGCAGGTATATGCGATTACCACCGAACGCCGCATGAGCCACCCGGCGACGGTGGCGATCAGCAGGATTGCGCGCGACAAGCTGTTTGCACGGGGCGAAACCCGCGACGACGGTAGCGTTGCGCCTGGTCAATCCTCGTCGACCCCATGAGTGGCACAGTACGGCTTGCGCGAAACCAATCGAACGCAAGAAATCACTTCGGGAGATGCCATGAGCCACGTCCTCGCCGCCAACCTTCCCCTGCCGGTCTTGCTGGCGCTGGGCGCTTCACTGCTGGTCGCGCTGGTGGTGGCGGCGGTGGCCATCTCCTTGCATCGGCCGGCTCCGGTGCGCTTGCCGGCGCGCCGCGACGAGCGCGCCTGCTCTACCCTCCACGATTGACGCGGGAGCGACCATGACGGCGCTGCGCGGCTGCGATTCGCCGTTTGCCATTGCGGCCCATGCGAGTACGCTGCGCCAGCGCGCCATGCACTGCTGCAGTGCCCGGCAGCACGCCTGGTGCTCGATGGCGTTGAATTGCGCCTGGGGCCGGTGCTGGGGCAGCCGGGCAGGGATCCCGGCCTGTTTCAGATCGCCTCAGGCGCGCACGGCGATGCCCGGCGTGCCCGCTTCCATGCGGCCGACCACGGCCGCATCTGGAAAGCCCTCGCGCGCGAACAGCGCCAGCACCTCGTCGACGGCGCCAGGCTCGCAAGCCACCAGCAAGCCGCCCGAGGTTTGCGGATCGGTCAGCAGGGCGCGCTGGGCGGCGCTGAGCGCCTCATCGAGTTGGACATCCTTGCCGTAGGCATCCCAGTTGCGCCCGGATGCGCCGGTAAAGAAGCCGTCATGGGCCAGCTGCAGCACGCCCGGCAGCAGCGGCACCGCCGGCATGTCGAGCTGCGCCTGCAATTGCGCGCCGCGCGCCAGTTCGAGCAGGTGGCCCAGGAGGCCAAAGCCGGTGACGTCGGTCATCGCATGCACGCCCGGCATATCGGCCAGCAGGCGGCCCGGTTTATTCAGCTTGGTGGTGTTGGCGATCATGGCCGCATAGCCTTCCTCGCCCAGTACGCCTTTCTTGAGCGCGGCCGAGAGCACGCCCACGCCCAGCGGTTTGCCCAGCACCAGCACGTCGCCGGCGCGCGCCGCGCTGTTCTTCTTGACCTTCGACGGGTGCACCAGGCCCAGCACCACCAGGCCATAGATCGGCTCGACCGAGTCGATGGTGTGGCCGCCGGCGATCGGGATCCCGGCTTCGCGGCAGACGGTGGCGCCGCCTTCCAGGATCTGGCCGATGGTTTCGAGCGGCAGCTTGTTGATCGGCATGCCGACCAGGGCCAGCGCCATGATCGGGGTGCCGCCCATCGCGTACACGTCCGAGATTGCATTGGTGGCGGCGATGCGGCCGAAGTCGAACGGATCATCGACGATCGGCATGAAGAAATCGGTGGTGGCGACCAGCGCCTGCTCGTCGTTGAGCAGGTAGACCGCGGCGTCGTCGGCGGTCTCGATGCCGACCATCAGCTCTTTCGGCACCGGGAAGCCGGTGGACGACTTCAGGATCTCGGCCAGCACGCCGGGCGCGATCTTGCAGCCGCAGCCGCCGCCATGCGAGAACGAGGTGAGTTTGATGGGTTGGTCGCTGGAGCTCATGATTTATCCGGTGGTCGTTGAAAGGAACGCGGCGGATATTATCGCCCATGTTACAAGGCAGCGTTCGATGGCGGGCGCGAATGCAAAAACGGCTGCCCGAGGGCAGCCGTTCTTGAATGACGCCGGGTCGGCGTCAGGGCCAGGTCTTATTCACCGAACGAACGGCGGGCGCCGTCCATCGAGCGCGGGTGCGCCCCCTTGTAGCCGCCGCCTTCGCGGCGTTGGCCCTGGCCTTCGCGCGGGCCGCCGAAGCGGTTGCCGTCACGTGGCGCAGCGGCGGCCGGACGGTCGCCTTGCGGACGCGGTGCGTAGCCTTCACGCGGACCGCGGTCTGCATAACGGCTCTCGCTCGGAGCACGGTCGCCCTGCGGACGCGCCGGATAGCCTTCGCGCGGTGCACGATCGGCGTAACCGCCTTCACGTGGACCGGTTGGCTTGCCGAAGCCGCGCTGTGCAGGCTTGGCGGCATTGCGGCCGTCGCCTGGTTTCCAGCCTGGGCGGGCTGCCGTGCGGCTTGGCGCTGCGCTGCGCTTTGGCTCGAAACCTTCGACCACATTGACCGGGATCGGCTGGCGGGTGAAGCGCTCGATGCGGCGGATATTCATGTTCTCGGCGTGGTTCACCAGCGAGATCGCGGTGCCGTTGCGACCGGCGCGGCCGGTACGGCCGATACGGTGCACGTAGTCCTCAGGGAACTTCGGCAGGTCGTAGTTGACCACGTGGGTGATGGTCGGGACGTCGATGCCGCGGGCGGCGACGTCGGTTGCGACCAGCACGCGCACGCTGCCACGGCGCATGCCGTCGAGCGTACGGTTGCGGGCGCCCTGGTGCATGTCGCCATGCAGTGCGGCAGCCGCGAAACCGGCGATGTTCAGGCGGTCGGCGATCATGTCGGCGTCACGCTTGGTGGCGGTGAACACCACGGCCTGGTCCATCGACTCGTCGCGCAGCAGATGGTCCAGCAGGCGGTTCTTGTGCGACAGGTCGTCGACGAAGTGCACGCGCTGCGAGATGTTCTCGTGGCGGTTGCCGGCGCTGGCGATCTGGATCGTCATCGGGTCGGTGGTGATGCGACGGGCCATATTGCCCACGACGCCATCGAGGGTCGCCGAGAACAGCATGGTCTGGCGTGCCGACGGGGTCGCGGCGACGATTTTTTCGATGTCGTCGATAAAACCCATGTCGAGCATGCGGTCGGCTTCGTCGAGCACCAGGATCTCAAGCTGCGAGAAATCGATCTTGCCCGAATCCATATGGTCGATCAGGCGGCCAGGGGTGGCGACCAGGATCTCGGGATTCTTGGCCAGCAGTTGCATCTGCTTTGGATACGGCATGCCGCCCAGGATCGAGACGCAACGCACGCGGCGCATGTGGGCCGTGTATTTGTCGGTGTTGCTGGTCACTTGCAGGGCCAGCTCGCGGGTCGGGGTCAGGACCAGCATTTTTGGCTGGGCCGGCTTGAAACGGACGCGCTCGCCGCGCGCCTTGGCGGCCTGGGCTTCTTGCGCAGGGGTCTTGCCCACTGGGGTAGGCTCGGCTTGCGCCAGGCGATGCAGGGCTGGCAGCATGAAGGCTGCGGTCTTGCCCGAACCGGTTTGCGAGGAAACCAGCAGGTCGCGGCCGGCGATGGCTGCAGGCACGGCTTGCAGTTGGACCGGGGTCGGGGTGGTGTAGCCGCTGTCGACGACTGCCTGGACGAGGGACGCGTGCAGGCCAAGTGCTTCAAAACTCATGTGTTCTTTACTTTCGGAATAAATCATGCGTTCGTACGTGTGGCACGAACGAAAAAATGCAACGCGAACCGACAAACGAAATGACTTAGTAATGAAAGAAATTTCGGCACAAAAGCTTTGCGCCGGGACGGTGTCTGGAAACGACACACAAGGCGGGAGGCTTTGGAAAGGCGCTCTATGTCGAGCTGCCTGGGGTTTGCGTAGCTGCTAGTTGTACTGCTGACGCTGTTGCTGCCGGCTTAGCGAATCTCTTGGAGAATCGTATCAAGCGGGCCCGATGTCGCAGCGCACAAACCGCACTATACAGGTTTTTCCGGTTTGGTGCACGACATCACGTAAAACTGTGCAGTTCATGCTGCACAGCAATATATCAGCGCTGCTTGCGCTTGGACGAGGTATTGCGGGCGATGCGCTTGCTGTTCTTGCTGCTGCCGGCCTTGGCCTTGGCCTTGAAACGCGAGGCGCTGCGGGTGGCCTTGCCGCGGTCGGCTTCGAACGCCACCATCGCGTTCTCGATGACGTTCTCGGCGATATCGCTGTGGCTGGAGGCCGAGGTCTTCGGCACCAGGATGGTCGAGCCGGCCTTCAGGCGCGACTGCGCCGGGATATTATTGGCCTGGCGGATGACTTCGGGCGTGGTGCCGAACTTGGAGGCCAACTGAGCGATACTGACGCGGGCGCCGGTGATCTTGTGCGTGGTCCAGGTCGACAGGGCATGACCCCATTGGGCCAGGTTGATGTGGAATTTCTCGGCGTTCTCGGTCGGCAGCAGGATCTTGGTACGCTCACCGCCGATGATGACCGGCTTCTTGAACTGCGGATTGAGCGCCTTGAATTCGTCGAGCGGCATTTCGGCCAGCTGGGCCGCAATCGCCAGGTCAATGTCGCTGGTCTTGTCGACGGTGGTGAAATAAGGCTGGTTGTCGATCGCCGGCAGGATCACGCCATACTGGCCCGGATTGGCCACCACATTCTTGACCGCCTGTAGCTTGGGTACATAGTTGCGGGTTTCAAGCGGCATCAGTTCGGCCAGGCTCTCGAAGTCGGTCGGCTTGCCCAGTTCCTGGTTTTTCTTGATGGCGCGCTGGACATTACCTTCGCCCCAGTTATACGCCGCAAGGGCCAACGGCCAGTCGCCGAACATGGTGTACAGGCGCTGCAGATAGGACAGGGCCGCATCGGTCGAGGCAATCACGCCGCGCCGCTCGTCCTTGAACATATTCTGGCGCAGGTCGAAATCCTTGCCGGTGCCCGGCACGAACTGCCACAGGCCGGCGGCATTGGCGCTCGACATGGCTTGCGGATTGAAGGCCGATTCGATCACCGGCAGCAAGGCCAGTTCGGTCGGCATGCCGCGCTTTTCGAGTTCCGATACCACGTGGTACAGGTAGGGCGAGGCGCGGCCCGAGATGCGCGACAGGTTGGCCGGGTGCTTCGCATAGGCCTCGGCGTGGCGGGTGACCAGCGCGTTTTTCAGGTCGGGAATCGCATAGCCACTGCGGATGCGGCCCCAGACGTCGGTTTCGCGGTATTCATCGGTCTTGTCGGCCCCGATCGCCGTCAGCGAGGCGGCCAGTGCCGTCCGTTCGCCGCCTGGAGCAGCCTGGATGCTTGGTGCAGGGGCGGCGTCCATTGCCTGGCAGAGCGGTGCTGCGGCCAGCACGGCCAGCGCAGCCAGGGCAAAGATGGAGCGTTTCGTATCGTGCTTGGGCTTCATGGTGTAAGGCTTTTCCAGTGTTGCGTCCAGGAACGAGCGGACAAGACAAGAGGGCAGTGTACGGATCAATTGTCGCGTCAGTCAAGAAGTAAGTCGCTGTCGTTACAATTAAAGTCGAAGGATGGATGCGCCCCGTTGGCATCATGAAAACGGAAGATGCCGCACATATCACGAATATTGGCGAAACACGCGTTCTTTTGCCGCGGGATGGCCCAATTACGGTCGCGCTTGCCAAACCTTAGCGCCGGCGTGGGGTCAATCTATGAGTTGGCGCAAAGAGTGCGTACAATCTGGGCTTTGCTGTTCGCCCTGCTATTGAAAGTTTCACCATGAGCACCCCCAATCTGAACGCCGACGATGATGCCATCGTCGCCGCCACCCGCAAGTGGCTGGAGCGCGCCGTCATCGGCCTCAATCTCTGTCCCTTCGCCAAGTCGGTCTATGTCAAGGAGCAGGTGCGCTATGTCGTGTCGCCCGCGACCACGCCCGAGCAATTGCTTGAGACCTTGATGGACGAGTTGCAGCACCTGTCCGACACGGTTGCGGACCAGGTTGATACGACCCTGCTGATCCATCCTTTCGTATTGAACGATTTCGAGGATTACAACGAATTCCTGGACGTGGCCGACGTCGCGGTCGAGGACATGCAGCTCGAAGGCGAGTTGCAGGTGGCCAGCTTCCACCCGGACTACCAGTTCGCCGATAGCGACGTCAACGATATCGCCAACTACACCAACCGCGCGCCGTATCCGATCCTGCACCTGCTGCGCGAAGACAGCATCGCGCGCGCGGTCGAGGCCTTCCCCGAGGCCGAAGAGATCTTCGAGAAGAATATCGCCACCATGGAAAAGCTCGGCCATGAAGGCTGGGACAAGCTCGATGTCGGCCCGGCCTGAGGTCGCCGGCGTACCGGCGCCGCCGGCCGCGCGCCCGGATACCCCATGTGTGGCGGTGTGCTCGACCACCTTCGACGAGGTGTGCCGCGGCTGTGGGCGCACCGTGGCCGAAGTGGCCAACTGGGTGGTCATGGATGCCGACCAGAAGGAAGTCGTGTGGCAGCGCATCCTGGCGCAAGGCTATCCGCGCCGCAACAACTGAGCCGATCAATAGGCCCCGATAAAATCCTTCTTGCCGATCGGGACGCCGTTATGGCGCAGGATCGCGTACGCCGTCGTCACGTGGAACATGAACTGCGGCAGGGCAAAGTGGGTCAGGTAATGTGCGCCATTGTCGAAATGGCGCGCCCGTTCGCCGCTGCCATGGGTAATCGGACGGGCAGCGCCGGCCTCGACCTCCGCTTCCGCCAGACCATCGATGAAACCCAGGGTCTTGCTGATGCGCTGCTGCAGCTCTGCAAAGCTGCGTTCGGTATCCTCGTAGCGTGGCGATTCGACCCCGGCCAGGCGGGCGCTGGCGCCCTTGGCGAAGTCGGTGGCGATCTGGATCTGCTTGGTCAGCGGGAACATGTCCGGGAACAGGCGGGCTTGCAGCAGGGCGTCCGCTTCGATCCGGCGTTCCTGGGCGTGGGCTTCGGCCTTCTCGAGCACCGCGGCCAGGCCGCCCAGCAGTTGGCGGAAGACCGGCAGCGATGCGGCGTACAGGGAATGGGTCATATCTGTCTCTCCTATTGATCCAACCATCATAGCAAGTGTTGTAGCTGCACCGGCAAGCCACCGCATAATTAGTGACTACCAGCAAGCAACTGTGCATAATCTGCCCATCTTCATGCACCAGGCTTGCCCAGTCCCTTCCTGCATTCATGTCCAGTCCCGCCGCTTCCACCGAGACCTCCCGCCCGCGCTCGCTGTATGGCCGCTCGCTGTACGGCGCCTTGCTGCTGGTAGTATTCGCCGGCCTGCTGGCGCCGGCGCTGGTCGGCAGCTACCTGCTGGTCGGTGCCCACGAGTACAGCGCGGGGATGGTCGGCCTGGACGATACGCTGCGGCGTAACTATGTGCTGGTGCTGGCGTTGCAGTTGGCAGTGTCGCTGCTGCTGATCGCGCTGCTGCTGCGGCGCCGCCTGCTGTCACCGCTGCGCAGCCTGATGCGCTTTTCGGACCGCCTGGCGGGCGGTGATTTCGAGACGCCGCTGGCGCTGTCGGCCCAGGACGAGCTGGGACGCCTGGGCCAGCAGATGGAGCGCATGCGGCTGGCGATCGGCGACCTGTTCGCCGACGTCGCGCGGCGCGAGGAGCAGTTCCGCACCATTGTGACCCAGGTCCCGGGCGCGGTATACCGGGTGCGCGCGGGCGGCCCGATCGAATTCGTCAGCGACGCGATCGAAGGGATTACCGGCTACCCGTCGGCGCGCTTCATGTGCGCTACCACCGAGGACTGGGCGGCGCTGGTCCATCCGGAAGACCGGCGCGAGTATTTCAGGACCGCGCGCAAGGCAGCCATGTCGGGCGAAGCCTACGACATGGAATACCGCATCATCGACGCCCATGGCATCGAGCGCTGGGTGCAGGAACACGGCCAGCCTCAGGCCGCCTACGATCCGGCGCTGCATGGATCGGATGGGGTGCAGGTGGACGGCATCATCTCGGACATCAGCGAACGGCGCCACGACGAGATGCGCATCGAGGGCTTGCTGGCCGAGCAGGATGCGATCCTGGATAATGTGATGTTCGGCGTGCTGTTCGTGCGCCAGCGCCGCATCATCTCGAGCAACCGGCGCTGCGAGGAGCTGTTCGGCTACGCCGACGGCGAAATGGTCGGCAAGTCGACCGAGATCCTGTATCCCACCCGCGAGGAATACGAGCGCATCGGTGTCGAGCAGTACCCGATGCTCGAGCGCAGCATGGACCTGGGCGAGGAGCGCCAGCTGCGCCACCGCGACGGCAGCCTGGTCTGGTGCCTGATGAGCGGCAGCGCGCTCGACCCCAACCGCGCCAACGAAGGCAGCATCTGGGTGTTCGCCGACATCACCGAGCGCAAGCTGGCCGAGGAAAAGCTGCGCCTGTCGGCCAATGTGCTCGAGCATATCGCCGACGGCGTGATGGTGCTCGACGTGCATGGCCGGATCGTGGCCACCAACCCGGCCTTCACCCACATCACCGGCTATGCCGAGCAAGAGGCGCTGGGGCGTGAATCGAGCCTGTCGGCGAGCCATGCCGGCGGCAGCCGCAACGACGACGCCTTTTACCGCGAGCTGTGGCGCGATCTTGGCGAAACCGGCTACTGGCGCGGCGAGATCTGGGACACGCGCAAGGACGGCGAAGCCTACCTGGAGGCGCTCACGGTGTCGGCGGTGCGCGACGACAGCGGCGCCACCACCCATTATGTGTGCGTGTTCAGCGACATCACGCGCGAGCGCGAATCGCAGAACCAGCTCGACCGCCTGGCCCACCACGACGCGCTGACGTCGCTCCCCAATCGCCTGCTGTACCACGACCGCCTGCGCCATGCGATGGCGCGCGCCGAACGCGATGGCGAACAGCTGGCGGTGCTGTTCATCGACCTGGATCGCTTCAAGAACGTCAACGACACCCTTGGCCACCACGTGGGCGACGAATTGCTCAAGCAGGCGGCGCTGGCGTTGTCGGGCTGCCTGCGCGAGGGCGATACCCTGGCGCGCCTGGGAGGCGACGAATTCATCGTGCTGCTCGAAGACGTCGACGGCGCGCCCGGCGCCACGCGCGTGGCCGAGAAGCTGATGGCGATGTTCGAGCAGCCGTTCGATGTCTCGGGCTACGAGCTGTTTGTCACCGGCAGCGTCGGCATCAGCCTGTATCCGCAGGACGGGCGCGATATGCACCTCCTGATCCGCAACGCCGACGTGGCGATGTACCAGGCCAAGGCGCGCGGGCGCAATAATTTTCAGTTCTACGCGCCGTCGATGAGCGGCGACGGCGCCCTGCGCCTGCGCATGGAAACCCTGCTGCGGCGCGCGATCGAGCGTGACGAGATCTACCTGGCCTACCAGCCGCAGGTCGAGATCGACAGCGGCCGCCTGATCGGGGTCGAGGCCCTGCTGCGCTGGAACTGTCCCGAGCTCGGGCAGGTTGCTCCCGACCGTTTCATCCCGCTGGCCGAAGACACCGGCCTGATAGGCCAGCTGGGGCTGTGGGTGCTGCACGCCGCCTGCCGTCAGATGGTGGCCTGGGAAGCGGCCGGGCTCGCGGTGCCGAAGATCGCGGTCAACCTGTCGGTGCGCCAGTTCGAGCGCGGCGGCATGGCCGCCACCGTGGCAGCGGTGTTGAGCGAAGCGGGCCTGGCGCCCGGGCGCCTGCAGCTCGAGGTGACGGAATCGGCGATCATGAATACCGGCGACGCGCTGCAGTACGTGAACGACCTGCATGCGATCGGCGTCGGACTGGCGATCGACGACTTCGGCACTGGTTACTCGTCGCTGGCCTACCTCAAGCAGCTGCCGGTGCAGACGCTCAAGATCGATCGCAGCTTCATCAAGGACATCCCGCAGGACCCGGACGACGAGGCGATCGCGATCGCCATCATCCAGCTCGGCAAGAGCATGAACCTGTCGGTGATCGCCGAAGGCGTCGAGCGCGAGGACCAGGCGGCCTTCCTGCTGCGCCACGGCTGTAATCGCGCGCAAGGATATTTGTACGGCAAGCCGGTGCCGAGTGGCGAGATCCTGGCGCGCTGGGGGATCCGGCAAGATGCCTAAGCCGGTGCTGGTGCCGAAGGACGGCCTGGCCGTCGGGCGCGGTCGGCGCCGTCGCAATTTCCTGCTGGCCGGCCTGGCCGCCGGCGGCGCGCTGCTGATCGGCTGGGGCACGCAGCCGCCGCGCCAGCGCCTGCACGCTTCAACCCCGCTGGCGCTGGACGGCGATGACGTCGCGCTCAACGGCTGGGTGGCGCTGGCACCGGACGGCACGGTGTCGGTGGTGGTGCCGCGCAGCGAGATGGGGCAGGGCGTGCACACCGCGCTGCCGATGCTGGTGGCCGAGGAGCTCGACGTCGGCCTGGAATCGGTGCGCGTGATCGGGGCGCCGATCGACAAGATCTATGCCAATGTCACGGTGCTGCGCGAGAACCTGCCGTTCCACCCGGACGACGCCGGCCGTACGGCCCAAGGGGCGCAGTGGCTGATGGCCAAGATCGGGCGCGAGCTGGGCATCATGTTCACCGGCGGCTCGAGCAGTGTGCGCGATGCCTGGCTGCCGATGCGCGAAGCGGGTGCGGTGGCGCGCGCGATGCTGCTCAAGGCTGCCGCTGAAAAATGGCAGGCGCGGGTGGAAGATTGCCGGACCGAGGATGGATTTGTACTGCACCGCGACGGCCGCAGTGCCGGATATGGCGCGCTGGCCGCTCTGGCGGCGCAGGCGGGCGCCGGCATCACGGCCAGGGATGTGCGGCTCAAGCAGCCGGGCCAGTTTCGACTGATCGGCAAGTCGCTGCCGCGCCTGGACAGCCGCGCCAAGGTCAATGGCAGCGCGCGCTTCGGCATCGATGCGCGGCCGGCCGGGATGGTATATGCCGCGTTGAAGATGGCGCCGACGCTGGGCGCCACGGTGGGCGCTTTCGATGCCGATGCGGTGCGCCGCATGCCAGGCGTGCTGGCCGTGGTCGATGTCTCGTCGGCGCTCCAGGGCCGCAGCGGCGCCGGGGTCGGGGTGGCGGTGGTGGCCTCGAGCTGGTGGCAGGCGCGCCAGGCGGCGGACGCCTTGCCGGTGACCTGGCAGGCGGGCGAGCATGCGATGCTGTCGAGCGCCGCGGTTTTTTCCGGGTTGGCGCGCGCGCTGGACGAGGATAGCGGCTACGTCTACCACCAGACCGGCACGCAAGAGGTCGTGGGCGCGGTGCGCACCGTGCGCGCCGAATATCGCGCGCCGTTCCTGGCGCATGCCGCGCTGGAGCCGATCAACTGCACCGCCCGGGTCGCGCGCGGCAAGGTGCATCTATGGGCCTCGACCCAGGTGCCGAGTATCGCGGTCGACTGCGCCGCGCGCGTGGCCGGCGTGGGGCGCGAGAACGTGTCGATCGAGGTCATGCTGCTCGGCGGCGGCTTTGGCCGGCGGCTCGAGGTCGACATGGTGGCGCAGGCGGTGGCGATCGCCAAGGCGCTCGACGGCCAGCCGGTGCAACTGATCTGGACCCGCGAGCAGGACACGATGCACGACGTCTACCGGCCGGCGGCGCTGGCGCGCTTCACGGCGCAACTGGGGGCGGACGGCGCGATCCTGGCCTGGAACAACAAATCGGCCAGCGGCGCCATCGGCCACCAATACTTTGAACGCAGCCTGGGCCTGCCGGGCGTGGGGCCGGACAAGACCACGGCCGAGGGTGAGTACGATCATCAGTACGCGATCCCGAACCAGCGCGTGGCGCATGTGATCGTCGACAGCCCGCTGCCGATCGGCTACTGGCGCTCGGTCGGGCATTCGCACAATGCCTTCTTCAAGGAGTCGTTCCTCGACGAGGTGGCGCACGCCGCTGGCCGGGATCCGGTGGCCTTGCGGCGCATGCTGCTGGCCGGGCAGCCGCGCGCGCTGGCAGTGCTCGATGCGGTGGTCAAGGCCGCCGGCGCCGCGCCACCGGGGCGCGCGCATGGCGTGGCGCTGCACCGCTCGTTCGGCAGCACCGTGGCCCAGGTGGCCGAGGTGTCGGTCGAGGACGGGGAGATTCGGGTGCACCGGGTGGTATGCGCGATCGATTGCGGGCTGGTGGTCAATCCGAATATCGTGGCCCAGCAAGTTGAATCGAGCGTGGTGTTCGGGCTGTCGGCGGCGCTGGCCGGCGAGATCACGGTGGAGGGCGGCAAGGTGGTGCAGTCGAATTTCGGCGACTATCCGCTGCTGCGTTTGGCGCAGGCGCCGCAGGTCGAGACGATCGTGATGCCGAGCAGCGCGCATCCCGAAGGGGTGGGCGAGCCGGCCGTGCCGCCGGTGGCGCCGGCGGTGGCGGCGGCGCTGTTCAGGCTGACCGGTCAGCGGCTGCGCAGCCTGCCATTAAGACTGGGCTGAATCAGCCGCGCCATTGCGGCAGGTCTTCAAGTGTGGGGCTGGGTTGCCGCACGCTCTGGCTTGGCCATGAGCGAGGATTGCCATGAATCCCAATCGCTTTTTTGCCACATACGTGGCTGCCATCTTCGGGCCGGACGAGGATGAGCGGCGTTGGCTCGAATTCAATGAGCGCTTGGAGCACGATCTTGGGTGGACGATTCGCGAGGCGGGTATTCCATGGACGCTGTTTATCCGGGATCCTGCGGCTCACCCGCTGCGGTCCACGGCAAGCACGCCGACGGCGCAGGCAAGACAGCAGTTCATCGACGCATTGACGCAGGCGCGCGATGTTGCATGGCGTGTCGACTCGCATTTTGAGCGCGTGCTTGGCGTTGCCCGCCGATTTGTTCGGCGGCGCGGACACATGGACTGACCAGGGGTTCGAGGGGGAGGATCAGGTGCGGTTCCAGGCGGTTTCGATGAAGCTGTTCGGCGCTGAATCGCTATTACGAGGCGCCGGTGTCGCTTGAAACCCGAGCGGGAAAGGCGCTTAGTCCCGTCCGCCCAACAGCAGGCGCAGATTGCATTCATCCTGCCAGTCGCGCCGCGCCTGGCTCGACTGCGCCAGGCGCGCCAGTTCTTCATCGCTGTGCTCGGCCTGGGCCTGCACCAGGCGGTCGGCCACGCCGCCGTCCGGCACCATGGCGCCAAAGAAGGCGACGGTGTCGCCGCGCTGCAGCAGCAGGGTGGGGAAGTTGTCGACGTCGAGGTCGCCCACCAGGTCGGCCTGGTCTTCGATGTCGATCCAGACGAACTGCTTGTCCGGATGACGCAGCGCCAGCGTTTCGAAGGTGGCGCGGTAGGTCGCGCAGGTGCCGCACCAGGCGGCGCACAGGCAGGCGACGGTCCAGCCGTCGCCATGGACGGCGGCGACGACCGCGTCGCGGGTAGTGGAGTCGAGGGTCAGGCTCTGCATGAGCGGCATTGTACAGCGAGATCAAGTTCGTGTTGCGCTGCAAGGTGGATTCGCGGCGGCACCATGGAAGCTGCCCCGCCGAGAGGGTAAAATACGCACATGCCTAACATCCTTGCTATCGAAACCTCGGCCGAACTGGCGTCCTGCGCGCTACTGGTCGGGGACACTGTCATCGTGCGGTCGACACCCGGCGTGCGCAGCCACTCGCAATCGATCCTGCCCATGGTGCAGCAACTGTTGAACGAGGGCGGTATTGCGCTGGCCGATTGCGACGCCATCGCCTTCGGCGCCGGGCCCGGCTCGTTCACCGGCGTACGCACCGCCTGCGGCGTGGCCCAGGGCCTGGCTTATGGCGCCGGGTTACCCGTGCTGCCGCTGGTGACGCTCGAAGCGATGGCCGAGGCCTGCCGCGCCGCGACCGGCGCCACCGAAGTGCTGGCGGTGCTGGACGCGCGCATGGGCGAGGTGTACTGGGCGCAGTACCGCTTCAATGATGGCGGCTGGATCGAGGTCGTGGCCCCGACCTTGTCGGCGCCACAGGATGTAGCGCCGCTCGCGGCCGATGGCCTGCAAGCCTGCGGCAACGGCTTCGCCGAGTATGCCGCGGCCTTTGCCGGCATGCCGTTCGCGCCCGCTGCGCTGCCAGATGTCGTGCCGCATGCGCGCGAACTGGCGCTGCTGGCGCGCGGCGCGCTGGCGGCCGGGCAGGGCGTGCTGGCGGCCCAGGCCCAGCCGATCTACCTGCGCAACAAGGTCGCGTACACCAGCGCCGAGCGTCAGGTGATCAATGCGGCCAAGGCCGGCGCATGAGCGAGTTGCAAGACACCGGTCTGGCATTGGTGCCCATGACGGCGGCCGATGTGGACGAGGTGTGGGCGCTCGAGTGCGGCGTCTTCCCTTATCCCTGGAGTCGCGGTAACTTCGCCGACGCCGTGGCCAGCGGCTACGATTGCTGGACCGTGCGCGACGCCGATGGTGGGTTGGTCGGCTACTATTTGTTGATGTACGCGCTCGACGAGGCGCACCTGCTGGATGTCGCACTGGCGGACAAGCTGCAGCGCCAGGGCTTGGGCCGGCGCCTGCTCGAGCAGGTCGCGGCGCGTGCGCGCAGCCAGGGCATGACGTCGATCCTGCTTGAGGTGCGGCCGTCGAACGAGCGCGCGCTGGACGTGTATCGGCGTTATGGCTATGTCCAGATCGGCCGCCGCAAGGGGTATTATCCGGCCGGCGCGGCGGGCCGCGAAGATGCGATCGTGATGAGGCTGGATTTATGAAGAACACGAGCCAGCGCGATGCGCTGTTCCTGGCCGAGATGGGTATCGGTCCGCTGTGGCAGTTGCGCGATGTGCCGCAAGAGGTAGTGGATACCGTTGCCGATGTGGCCGAGGCGGCGCCGGACATCGTCGCGGCCGAGTCGGTGCAGGCTGTTGCGCCCGCGCCGGCTGTTGTCCCTGCACCTGAACCTGCCGCTGCGCCCGAACCCGCGCCGGCCGCACGTGTCCACACGCCGCTGTCCGCGCCACCTTACCGCAATCCGCCCCCAGTGGAAGAATCATCCGCCTGGGACGACAGCGCCGCACCAGAACCGGCGGCGCCGGATGTCGCCAGCATGGATTGGGCCGGCCTGCGCCAGGCGATCGCGGCTTGCCGCGACTGCGCCTGCGGCGAAGGCCGCAAGCCGGTGTACGGCGCCGGTCCGCGCCAGGTGCGCTGGCTGGTCGCCGCAGGCACCCCGAGCGCGCTCGACGAGGGTGCTGGCCAGCCGCTCACGGGCGACCCTGGAAAACTGCTCGACAATATGCTGCACGCGGTCGGCCTCTCGCGTGAGCGCGATGTCTACGTCACCCCGCTGGTCAAATGCCGTCCGCTGAACGCGAAGGGCGGCGACCGCGCGCCGACGCCGGGCGAGATCGCCGCCTGCCGTCCCTTCCTCGAGCGCGAGCTGGCATTGACCGGGGCCAGCGCCGTGCTGACCTTGGGCCAGGTCGCCGCCAACGGCCTGCTTGGCCGCGCGCTGCAAGAGCCGCTGGCCGGCGCCCGCGGCGAGGTCCATCAACTGGCCGGGGTGCCGCTGGTAGCCACCCTGCATCCAGGCGAACTGCTGCTGCGCGGCGAAAACAAGGCCTTGGCCTGGGCCGACCTGTGCCGGGCGCGTTCCCTTGTACCGCGCGACTAGCAATTACCAGCTCGACTTCCACCGCCGCTGGGGCCACCTGCGGCGCGACCCGGTGCGCGCCCTGGCCTGGCTGCTCGACTCGCCCGATCTGCTCGACGCCGACGCCCCAGAATGGTCCGGTCGCATCGCCACCCTCGGCCAGGTCACGCCCGCGGTAGCCACTTGGCTGGCAGAACTCGACGCCGATTCCTCCAGACTGAATGCCGCGCTCGGCGACAAGGCCTACACCCGCCTCGGTCTCTACGCCGAAAAGCTGATGGCCTTCTATTTCACCGAGCAGGGCCGCCTGGTGCACCACGGCCTGCAAGTCCGCGCCAACCGCAACGACACGGTCGGCGAGTTCGACTTCCTGCTCGCGCACGGTCCCGGCGCGCTGGCGCACATCGAGTTCGCCACCAAGTTCTACCTGCTCGATGGCGGCGGCGCAAATCAACTCGACGCCCTGGTCGGCCCCAATCTGGCCGACACCCTGGGCCTCAAGATGCGCAAGATTTTCGAGCGCCAGCTCGCGCTCGGCAACCATCCCGCCGCCCAAGCCCTGCTGCCACTCCCGGTCACCCAGGCCCAAGCCCTGGTAAAAGGCTGGCTGTTCTACTCATCCGGCACCTGGCCAACCATGCAAGGCATCACGGCCAGCCACTGCCGCGGCTTCTGGTGCGCACTGGCCGAACTCGACACGGTCCCCGGAACCGAGTTCCAGATACTGCCCAAGCTGCAGTGGCTGGCGCCACTACGCACCACCTCAGCAGCGCAAACACTGGACCGCCCCCAACTTGCGGCCATCCTGACCGAGCAATTCAACACCTCCAGCACCCCCGTGCTGATAGCAACCGTGCGCACCAACGACGGCGATACCGAGGAAGTCGAGCGCGGCTTCATCGTCCCCAACGACTGGCGCTCACGCGCCGCCCAAGCCCGCACAGCCAAACCCACCTGCCCCCACCAATAGGGTCAGAGTCGAATTGTTTGACAACTTTTCCGCTTGCGCGTTAATTCGCCCCCGAGTCCCACCGTCAGGCGCGGCAGACGCGACCACAAACAATGAGGGTCAGAGTCGAATTGTTTGACAACTTTGAGGAATTGCCCAATAAGTCGACTCTGACCCTATTTATTTTTTTGCCGGCTGCAGTTGATTTAGTAGGGGCGTGGCAAGGTAGCCAGAGGGTGCTGATGGGGTGTGGAATATGCTGAACAGAATCTGCTCGTCTGGCTCATTTTTCCTTGCAAAACAATGAGGGTCAGAGTCGAATTGTTGAGCAATTTCTCGCTTTGACTGGCAATGAGGGACAGAGTGCACGGTCCTAGCAAGTGCTTGTAGTCAGCGCTGAGCCTGACCGTCGACCGAGCAATGACCAGCACGAAACGTTGTCAAACAATTCGACTCTGACCCTAATTGAAGCCCTTGCGGGCTTAGTGTTTGCCTTCGCCGATCAGGCCGAGGGAGTCGTACTCGCGCTGGTTGAGGGTGTGGCGGCGCTGGATCAGGAGCATGATGCCGGCGACCGACAGGCCAAAGATGACAATGATGATGTCCAGGTTGAGGTTCAGCGTGATCATCACTGCGTAGGCGGCCAGCATGACCAGGATCGACAGGTTTTCGTTGAAATTTTGCACCGCGATCGAGTGGCCGGCGCTCATCAGCACGTGGCCGCGGTGCTGCAGCAGCGCGTTCATCGGCACCACGAAGAAGCCGGACAGGAAGCCGATCAGGGCCAGCAGCGGATAGGCGATCGACACGGTTTTGACGAATACCATGCTGGTAACTACCAGGCCCATGATGATGCCCATCGGGATCACGCTCAGGGATTTGCGCAGCGGGATCATGCGCGCGGCCATCGCGGCGCCCAGGGCGACGCCGATCGCGACGACGCCAATCAGGTTGGTCGCCTTGTCCAGCGGCATGCCGAGCGAGCGCTCGGCCCATTTTAGGACGATGAATTGCAAGGTGGCGCCTGCGCCCCAGAACAGGGTCGTCACCGCCAGCGAAATCTGACCCAGCTTGTCGCGCCACAGCGTGGCCGAGCAGTTGGCGAAATCGGCGATCAGCTTGGCCGGATTGCGCTCCTGGTGCTCATAGCGCGCGCCTGTGTCCGGGATGCGCAGGTTGAACAGGGAGGCCAGGATATAGATGCCGACTACGACCGCCATCGCGGCCTCGGCGCCGTTCGTGATGCCTATGGCTGGGAAGATGTCGAACGACAGCAGGAAATTGGTGCCGCGCTCGCTCACCAGCGTGCCGCCCAGGACGGTGCCGAAAATGATCGACATCACGGTCAGGCCTTCGATCCAGCCATTGGCAGGAACCAGTTTTTCGGGCGGCAGCAATTCGGTCAGGATGCCGTACTTGGCGGGCGAATACACGGCCGCGCCGAAGCCGACCACGGCATACGAAAGCAGGGGATGGATGGTGAAGAACATCAGCGCGCAGCCGAACACCTTGATGATGTTCGCGATGAACATCACGCGCCCCTTGGGCAGCGCATCGGCGAAGGCGCCGACGAAAGCCGCCAGCAAGACATAGAACAGGACGAATGACAGCTTCAGCAGCGGAGTGAGCGATGCCGGGGCGTCCATTGCGACGAGCAGGCTGATCGCGACAAACAGGAGCGCGTTATCCGCCAGCGACGAGAAGAACTGCGCCGCCATGATGGTGTAGAAACCACGGTTCATTCGAGAATTCACAAATCTGGTCCGGGTTGCTTTATACCATGAATGGATAGGGCGGCGAAACGGGAAACGCTGCCGCAGCGCCGCCGCGCGGCCTGCTCCGGTAAAATAGGCACTTGACGTTGTATACCGGAGTACTTCCGGTTTTCTTAAAAGATTGCCATGCCGCGCCCTCTGTTCGCCACCATCCACCTCGATTCCATGCAGCACAATCTGGCCCAGGCTAGAGCCTGCGCGCCGCTCGCCAAGATCTGGGCCGTCGTCAAGGCCGACGCCTATGGCCATGGCCTCGAGCGCGCCATGCGCGGCTTCGCCGGCGCCGACGGCCTGGCGTTAATCGAGTTGGAAAGCGCGATCCGCCTGCGCCAACTCGGCTGGACCAAGCCAATTCTTTTATTAGAGGGATTCTTCGAAGCGGCCGATGTGCCCATGCTGGCCGAGCACGATATCTCCACCGCCGTGCACAATATCGAGCAGGTCAAGCTGCTCGAGTACACCCAGCTGTACCGCCCGATCGAGGTCTACCTGAAGATGAACACCGGGATGAACCGCCTGGGCCTGCGCCCCGCCGACTATGCCGCCGCCTACCAGCGGCTGCGCGCGATCCGCGACGTGCGCGCGATCACCCACATGACCCATTTCGCCAACGCCGACGAACTCGAACACCCGCGCCTGACGATCGCCGAGCAGGTACGGCGCTTCCGCGCCGGCGCGGGCGATTTGCCGGGCGAACGCAGCCTGTCGAATTCTGGCGGCGTGCTGCACCAGGCCGAACTGGCCGACCAGTTGTCCAACGACTGGGTCCGCCCCGGCATCATGCTGTACGGGGGCACCCCGGGCGGACGCAGCGCCCACGATTTCGGCCTGCGCCCCACCATGACGCTGCGCTCCGAAATCATCGGCATCCAGCACATCGGCGTTGGCGACACGGTCGGCTACGGCAGCCGCTTCGAGGCCGAGGGCCCGATGACGATCGGCGTGGTGGCCTGCGGCTATGCCGACGGCTACCCGCGCAGCGCGCCGCATGGCACGCCGGTGATTGTCGACGGCGTGCGCACCACGCTGGTGGGCCGGGTCTCGATGGACATGATGACTGTCGACCTTACTGCTGTCCCCAATGCCCGCGTCGGCAGCAAGGTCACCCTGTGGGGCGACGGCCTGCCCATCGACGACGTGGCCCAGGCCGCCGGCACCATCGGCTACGAGTTGATGTGCGCACTGGCGCCGCGCGTGCGGGTAACCGAAGGCAGGCTGGGAACCGACGGTTGAACCTCGGCCCCACCACCACCATATACAAGCAATGGCAAAAGCAAAAACCAACTACACCTGCAGCGAATGCGGCGCGATCGCGAATCGCTGGACCGGCCAGTGCGCCGACTGCAAGGCCTGGAATACGATGGTCGAAACCGTCGTCGACACGCCCGGCGTCAACCGCATGTCGCAGAGCGCGCACCGCAGCCTGGCGCAGACCGCGCCGGTGCTGTCCCTGGCCGACATCGAGGCGATCGATGTGCCGCGCTTCGGCACCGGCATCGAGGAATTCGACCGCGTTCTGGGCGGCGGCCTGGTGGCCGGCGGCGTGGTCCTGATCGGCGGCGACCCCGGTATCGGCAAATCGACCTTGCTGCTGCAGGCGCTGTCGAGCCTATCTGTTGTCCGCAGCACGCTCTACGTCAGCGGCGAGGAATCCGGCGCCCAGATCGCGCTGCGCGCGCGGCGCCTGGCGGTCGACGCCAAGGACCTCAAATTGCAGGCCGAGATCCAGCTTGAGAAAATCCTCGGCACCATCGCCGACCTCAAGCCGGACGTCGTGGTCATCGATTCGATCCAGACCATGTATTCGGACGCGCTCACCTCGGCCCCCGGCTCGGTGGCGCAAGTGCGCGAATGCGCGGCCCAACTGACCCGCGTGGCCAAGCAGACCGGCATTACCATCATCCTGGTCGGCCACGTCACCAAGGAAGGCGCGCTGGCCGGTCCGCGCGTGCTGGAACACATCGTCGACACCGTGCTTTATTTTGAAGGCGATACCCAGTCGAGCTACCGCCTGGTGCGGGCCATCAAGAACCGCTTCGGCGCGGTCAACGAGCTCGGTGTGTTCGCGATGACCGAGAAAGGCCTGAAGGGCGTGTCGAATCCGTCGGCGCTGTTCCTGTCGCAGCACGACAGCCCGGTACCGGGCTCCTGCGTGATGGTCACGCAGGAGGGCACCAGGCCGCTATTGGTCGAGATTCAAGCGCTGGTCGACACCAGCCACCTGCCCAATGCGCGCCGGTTGTCGGTCGGCCTGGAGCAGAATCGCCTGGCCATGCTGCTGGCGGTGCTGCACCGCCATGCCGGCATCGCGGCCTTCGACCAGGACGTGTTCATCAATGCCGTCGGCGGCGTCAAGATCACCGAGCCGGCAGCCGACCTGGCGGTGCTGTTGGCGATCAATTCGTCGATGCGCAGCAAGCCGCTGCCGCGCGGGCTGGTGGTATTCGGCGAGGTCGGCCTGGCCGGCGAAATCCGGCCCGCGCCGCGCGGCCAGGAACGCCTGCGCGAAGCGGCCAAGCTCGGTTTCTCGCTGGCCGTGATCCCCAAGTCGAACGCACCCAAGGCCAAGATCGAGGGCATGAACATCATCGCCGTCGAGCGCATCGACGAGGCCTTCAATAAACTGCGCGAGGTCGACTAGATGTGAATACACGCGCGGCAGACTATGCCGTCGCCTGTCGGATTTCCTGTAAACTTTTATAATCGTGTCCAGTTCACAGCATCCAGGACAACACGTGTTTCAAGACCAGAGGAAATCTCCGCGCAAGGTAGTTCGCACCAAAGTCATGCTGGCCATGGACGGCCAGGCCCCAATCACCGGCAAGACCAGCGACGTCGGCACCAGTGGTGTCAGCGTCAATGTCGCCGAGCCGCTGGCGGTCGGGCAGGGCGGCCAGCTCGCTTTCGACCTGCTGGTCGAGGGCAACTTCGTGACCATCAACACGCGCGTCAAGGTGTCCTACTGTATTTTCAGCAGCGGCGAATTCAAGATCGGCTTCCAGTTCCTGACGCCCGACCTGGCGGCGGTGACGGCGCTGGCGCGCTTCATGCGGTGACGGGCAGAAGGGTATAAGCGCGCATGAACGCCAAGCGGCGAGAGCCATTTGCCTCGCCGCTTAAGGTATTGGCCCACTGAGCGGGCTATTCGCTATTCGTGATAGCGGTCGTGCAAATCGCTGGAACTTCCACTTACTTCCTGGTAGATCTCGAACGCCACCAAGGCAGCAAGTCCGCCCAGGATTCCTATCACCATCAGGTCTAACATATAAAACAAACGCCTTTCGGCATCCCCTCCATGACATGACTACTCTTTCAGGGTAGCAGGCGGCGTCGTATTTACAAGGCGCCCATCGGGCCTTTTGTGACAATTAAATTCCCGACGCCCAGCCGCGCGCCGCCTCTCAAGGGGCAATGCGATCCTTGCGCTCGTGTCATGTTGATGTCACATTCACCAAATATGTCATGAACCTGTCATATTCGCCCGTTAGACTGCGCCTCATTGTCAGCGGGGCCGTCCCGTGGTGTCACTTACAAAGGATCCGATATGCGCATGAAGCATTTCTTCGTTTCGATCGCCCTGGCCGCAACGGCATTCTCCGCCAGCGCCCAGAACGCCAACATCACCGGCGCCGGCGCGACCTTCCCTTACCCGATCTATGCCAAGTGGGCCGAGCTGTATAAGGCAGCCTCGGGCGTCGGCCTGAACTACCAGTCGGTCGGTTCCGGCGCCGGCATCAAGCAGATCAAGGCCAAGACCGTCGACTTCGGCGCCTCGGACATGCCGCTGACAGCGCAAGACCTGGATGCCTCGGGCCTGTTCCAGTTCCCGGCCGTGATGGGCGGCGTGGTGCCGATCGTGAACGTGGACGGTATCGCTCCAGGCCAGCTGAAGCTGACCGGCGCCGTGATCGCTGACATCTACATGGGCAAGATCCTCAAGTGGAATGCGCCGCAGATCGCCGCGCTGAACCCGGGCGTCAAGCTGCCGGGATCGGACATCACTGTCGTGCGCCGCGCCGACAGCTCGGGTACCTCCTTCCTGTGGACCGATTACCTGTCCAAGACCAGCCCTGAGTGGAAGACCAGGATCGGCGCCGGCACCACCGTGAAGTGGGCGGTCGGCGTGGGCGGCAAGGGCAACGAGGGCGTGGCCGCCAACGTGCAGCGCATCAAGGGCGGCATCGGCTACGTTGAGTGGGCTTATGCCAAGAAGAACAAGATGGCGCACACCCAGCTGCAAGGGGCCGACGGCACCTGGCTGCAGCCTTCGGATGACAGCTTCAAGGCCGCCGCCGCCGGCGCCAACTGGAAAGGCACCCCGGGCTTCGCCGTGATCCTGACCAATCAGGCAGGCAAGGGCGCCTGGCCAGTGACCGGCGCGTCGTACATCCTGGTGCACAAGGCCCAGGCCGCCGCCAAGGGTCAGCAAGTGCTCAAGTTCTTCGACTGGGCCTACAAGAATGGCGCGCCGTCGGCCGCCGAACTGGACTACGTGCCGATGCCGGCCGAAGTCACCAAGCTGGTGCAGGATGCCTGGCGCGCCAATCTGAAGGACAGCACCGGCAAGGCGCTCTGGTAATCCACATCGTTTGACCACAGGTGGGCTGGCTCGTTCCAGCCCTTCCGTTCGCCAGTAAGATTGACAAAACGCTATTAACTAAAATATGAGCGCCCACCCATCCGCGACCCTGAACGAGCTGCCCGAGAAAGCCTCGGCCGAAGCCGATGCGCGCCAGTACGCTGCGCTGCGCAACACCATGCGCAACCAGCGCCTGCAAGACTTCTTCTTCCACAAGATCACCTGGCTGTTCGCGGCCTCGGTACTGGCGGTACTGGTTGGTATCATCATCTCGCTGGCCATCGGCGCGGCGCCGGCCTTCAAGGAATTCGGCCTCGGCTTCATTACCCGGGTAGAGTGGGATCCGGTCAATGACCAGTACGGCGCGATGATCGCGATCTGGGGCACCCTGGCGACGTCCATCATCGCGCTGGCCGTTGCATTCCCGATCAGCTTCGGCATCGCCCTGTTCCTGACCGAGATCTGCCCGGCCTGGCTGCGCCGCCCGCTGGGCACCGCGGTCGAACTGCTGGCCGGCGTGCCATCGATCATCTACGGCATGTGGGGCCTGTTCGTGTTCGCGCCGCTGTTCGCCGAGTACATCCAGCCGGCGCTCAAGGAAACCATCGGCCAGCTGCCGGTGATCGGCGTGATCTTCCAGGGCCCGACCATGGGCATCGGCATCATGACCGCCGGCCTGATCCTGGCGATCATGATCATCCCGTTCATCGCCTCGGTGATGCGCGACGTGTTCGAAGTCGTGCCGACCGTGCTCAAGGAATCGGCGTACGGTTTGGGCTGCACCAAGTGGGAAGTGGTGCGCAAGGTGGTGCTGCCGTACACCCGCACCGGCGTGGTGGGCGGCGTGATGCTGGGCCTGGGGCGCGCCCTGGGCGAAACCATGGCCGTGACCTTCGTGATCGGCAATGCGCACTCGCTGTCGGCGTCGCTGTTCTCGCCTGGTAACTCGATTTCTTCGACCCTGGCCAATGAGTTTGCCGAAGCGGCCACCGAGCTGCACTCGGCATCGCTGTTTGCCCTGGCCCTGATCCTGTTCGGCATCACCTTCATCGTGCTGTCGGCGGCAAAAATCATGCTGGCTGGTATGTCCCGTAGCGAAGGCACCAAATAATGAATACCGCAACCAAGAACCCCGTCTACCGCAAACGCCTGCTGGCGCACCGCATCGGCATCACGCTGTCGGTGTGCGCCATGGGCATCGGCCTGATCTTTCTGGCCTGGATTTTATTCACCCTGCTGTACAACGGCTTCGGCGGCCTGAGCACCACGCTGTTCACGGCCGATACTCCGGCCCCAGGCACCCCGGATGGCGGCCTGCGCAATGCCATCCTGGGCAGCGTGATGATGGTCGGCCTGTCGGCGCTGGTGAGCACGCCGATCGGCATCCTGGCAGGTATCTATCTGGCAGAGTACGGCGAGAACAACAAGTTCGCGCAGATCACCCGCTTCGTGACCGACATCATGCTGTCTGCCCCGTCGATCGTGATCGGCCTGTTCGTGTACGCCCTGTATGTGGCCAATGTGCAGCACTTCTCGGGCTATGCCGGCTCGATCGCGCTGTCGCTGATTGCGATTCCCGTGGTCGTGCGCACCACCGACAATATGCTGCGCCTGGTGCCGGCCAGCCTGCTCGAAGCCGCCTATGCCCTTGGTGCGCCGCACTGGAAAGTGGCGATCACGGTGCGCCTGCGCGCCGTCAAGGCCGGCGTCGTCACTGGCGTGCTGCTGGCGATTGCCCGCGTGACCGGCGAAACCGCGCCGCTGCTGTTCACCGCCCTGAACAACCAGTTCTTCAGTGCCGACATGAATGCGCCGCTGGCCAACCTGCCGGTGGTGATCTACACCTACGCCATGAGCCCGTACGACGACTGGCGCTCGCTGGCCTGGGCCGGCGCACTGCTGGTGACTGCTACCGTGCTGTTGCTGAACATCCTGTCGCGGACCCTGTTCAGCCAAAAAACTCCGCGTTAATCTACCTGATAAAAGACAAAGCGATGAACCAAGCCATGCTCAATACGACTCCGACCCCGGCCGTTGCAAAAGCCAAGACGATCGAAATCGAAGGCCTGAACTTTTTTTACGGTAAGACGCAGAGCCTGAAGGATGTCACGCTCGACATCCACGCCAAACAAGTTACCGCCTTTATCGGCCCGTCGGGATGCGGCAAGTCGACCCTGCTGCGTACCCTGAACCGGATGTATGACCTGTATCCGGGCCAGCGCGCCGAAGGCAAGATCATTTACCGCGGCGGCAATATCCTGGATGCTGGTGTCGACGTTAATATGCTGCGCGCCAAGGTCGGCATGGTGTTCCAGAAGCCGACCCCGTTCCCGATGTCGATCTACGACAACATCGCCTTCGGCGTGCGCCTGTACGAAAACCTGTCCAAGGGCGAGATGGACGAGCGCGTCGAATGGGCCCTGAAAAAGGCGGCGCTGTGGGAAGAAGCCAAAGATAAATTGAACAAGAGCGGCCTGTCGCTGTCGGGCGGCCAGCAGCAGCGCCTGTGCATCGCGCGCGGCGTGGCGGTCAAGCCAGACGTCTTGCTGCTCGATGAGCCGACCTCGGCGCTGGACCCGATTTCGACCGCCAAGATTGAAGAACTGATCAGCGAACTGAAGCAGGACTACACGATCACCATCGTGACCCACAATATGCAACAGGCCGCTCGTTGTTCCGATTACACTGCCTACATGTATCTTGGCGAGCTGGTCGAATTCGGCGAAACCGACCAGATCTTCATGAATCCGGCGCGCAAGGAAACGCAAGACTATATTACCGGCCGCTTCGGCTGATTTAACCCGGTAGTCCCTTTCTGCCGGCGCCGCCGGCTTCACAAGAATATTGACGGAGAGTTTGTATGACAGGCGAGCATTCATCCAAGCAGTACGACCAGGAACTCGAGGGGATCCGTTCCCAGGTCTTGCTGATGGGCGGCATGGTGGAAACCCAGTTCGAGGAAGCACTCGAGTGCTTCCGCATCGGCGATATCGCGCGCGCCGAGCGCGTGATGGCCGAAGACCAGGCCGTCAACCAGCTCGAAGTCTCGCTCGACGACGCCTGCAGCCACCTGATCGTCAAGCGCCAACCGACCGCCAACGACCTGCGCACCGTGATGGCCACCATCAAGGTGATCACCGACCTCGAACGCATCGGCGACGAAGCGACCAAGGTCGCGCGTACCGCCAAGAGCCTGCACGAGCGCGGCACCACCGGTTTTGCGCACTACGACATGATCCGCACCATCGCCAAGGCGACCTCGGAACTGCTGCACGATTCGCTCGATGCCTTTGCGCGCCTGGACGGCAAGCAGGCCTTGCAGATCATCGCCGGCGACGAAGTGGTCGACCATGAATTCCGCACCATCCTGCGCAGCATGGTCACCTACATGATGGAAGACCCGCGCACGATTTCGTCGGCCCTTGACACCCTGTGGGTGGCCAAGGCGATCGAGCGCATTGGCGACCATGCCAAGAACATCGCCGAGTACGTGATCTATGTGGTCGAAGGCCGCGACATCCGCCACAGCAAGGTAGTGTTCGACCAGGTGGCGGAATAACACGATGGCAGATAACACCTCCGTCCTGGTTGTCGAGGACGAGCCGGCGATTGTCGAACTGGTGACCTATTCGCTGCGCGAAGCAGGGTGGGATATCCGCACCGCCGACACCGCCGCCGGCGCCTGGGACAGCATCAGCCGGGGCAAGCCCGACCTGCTGCTGCTGGACTGGATGCTGCCCGACCAGAGCGGCCTGCGCCTGCTGTCGCGGCTGCGCGCCGACCGCGATTTTGCCGACCTGCCGGTGATCATGCTGACCGCGAAGAGCATGGAAGAAGACAAGCTGGCGGGCCTGAACAACGGCGCCGACGACTACATCACCAAGCCGTTCTCGCCGCGTGAACTGCTGGCCCGCTCGCGCGCGCTGCTGCGCCGCAAAAGCCCGCACCTGGCCGAAGCGCCGCTGCGCGCCGGCGCGGTGACGCTCGATCCGAACAGCTGCACGGTGACGGTCGAGAACCAGCAGATCGACATCGGCAATGCCGAATACAAGCTGCTCAAGTACCTGATGGCGCACCGCGAGCGTGTGTTCTCGCGCGCCCAGCTGCTCGACAAGGTGTGGGGCGACCACGCCGTGATCGAGGAGCGCACGGTGGATGTGCACGTGCTGCGTTTGCGTAAGGCGTTGAAGAGCGCCGACGGCTTGATCCGGACCGTACGCAGCGTTGGCTACATGCTGTCGGAGAAATAAGAGCTTGTCGAAGGACGCGATGAATCCCAAGTTGCTGTTCTGGGTCCCGGCGCTGCTGCGCACGGGCCTGTTGTTCGCCGTGTCCGGCGCGGTGTGGTGGTGGTTCGGGCCGGTGGCCGGCTTGTCGCTGGCGCTGGCCGGGATGGCAATCGCGGTGTTCACGCAGCTGTCTTACCTGCACAAGCTGGGCGAGTGGCTCGATGAACCGCACAGCACGCGCCTGCCCGATGGCTGGGGCGCCTGGACCGACGCCTTCGCCCGCCTGTACCGCTTGCGGCGCGACGATGAGCGGCATCAGGCCGAGCTCACCGAGTGGTTGGCGCGCTTCCGCCAGGCGATGCACCTGCTGCCCGAAGGGGTGGCGATCATGGACGATGTGCTGTTTTTGGAATGGTGCAATCCGGCGATCGAGCGTCACCTGGGTTTGACGATGGAGCGCGACAAGGGCTTGCGCGTGACGAACCTGGTGCGCCATCCGGACTTCATCGACTACATCATCCTGGGCCGCTACGAGCAGCCTTTGACCCTGTCGTTCCGCGGCCGCAAGCTCGAATGCCGCATCATCCCGTTCGACAACCGGCGCCAGATCCTGGTGACGCACGACGCGACCGATACGGAGCGGATCGAAGCGATGCGGCGCGACTTCATTGCCAACGCTTCGCACGAACTGCGTACGCCGTTGACGGTGATCGTCGGCTTCCTGGAAATCGCGATGTCCGACCCCGGCATCGACGTGACTACGCGCATGTCGCACCTGACGCTGATGACCGAGCAGGCGCACCGCATGCAGCGCCTGATCCAGGACATGCTGACCCTGTCGCGCCTGGAGTCCGACGAATATCCGTTAAGGCGCGAGCGGGTCGACGTGCACAGCCTGATCGACTCGATCGCCGCCGAGGCGCGGGCCCTGTCGGGCGGCCGCCACCAGATCGAGGTCGCCGTCGACGGCCCCGACATCATGGGCAGCATGGAAGAACTGCGCAGCGCCTTTGCCAACCTGGCCTCGAACGCGGTGCGCTATTCTCCCAACGGCGGCACGATCCGCCTGGCCTGGACCCGCGGCGCGGACGCCCTGAGTTTCGCGGTAACGGATTGCGGCATCGGCATCGACCCCGAGCACATCCCGCGCCTGACCGAGCGCTTCTACCGCGTCGACAAGAGCCGCTCGCGCGAAACGCAAGGCACCGGCCTCGGCCTGGCCATCGTCAAGCACGTCCTGCTGCGCCACGGCGGCAAGCTCACAATCACCTCACACCCCGGCAAGGGCAGTACCTTCTCCGCCTCGCTCCCCAACACCTCCCTCCCAGCCTAACTCCAAGCAATAGCCCAACAATGAGGGTCAGAGTCGAATTACCGGCAATTTCAAGAAATTGCTCAATAATTCGACTCTGACCCTAATTATTTATTAGGCCTTTTACGCACTAAAGAAATTGTTTCGGGCCGATTGGGTGCATACACGAAAGAAGGGCTGGCAAAACATGGTCGCCATCAATGGATTAGCCTAGTTTTGTTGCAAAACTAATTAGGGTCAGAGTCGAATTATCGAGCAACTTTAAAAGTTGTCAAACAATTCGACTCTGACCCTAATTGTCTTTGAAGCAAGCTGAGGCTTGGTAATTGTGGTCAGAGAAAATCGATGAGCGAAGATAGGAAATTGCTCATTAATTCTACTCTGACCCTAATTGAAAGGGATTAGCGGAGCAGGAGGGCGGTGGTTAGCAGGGCGGCGGGGAGGCCGATCCAGGCGCCGTGCATGACCTTGCGCGGGTGGTATTGCAGGAGCAGGGTGACGCTCCAGGCGGCGAGGGAGAGGATGCCGCACCACAGGACTGGGCCGATGTGCCAGCCGCTGGCGCCGATGCAGGCCATGAATGACAGGGCCAGGCCGATCCAGCCTAGGGTGCGCAGGCGCAGGCGGGTGGCGGGGCTGGGCTCGGCGCCGCGGCCGTGGATGTCGGCGTAGTGGCGGTCCATCGTGATGCTGGTCGCGGCGAAGCCGCTGAAGGCGAGGGCGGTGCCGCTCAGGATCAGGATGCTCATGTGGCCTCCAAGGGGGTGGTGTGGGTGCTCGTGGGCTGCTTGGCGGCGGCCTGCTTCCTGGCCTTGCGGCCCAGCCACCAGGCGGCCCAGCCAAGCAGCAGGCCCAGGGCCAGCACCACCAGGTCGAAGGCAGCGACCGGACGCAGGCCCGGGCCGCCGAACAGCGTCACGCCCAGGTGGGTGTCGGTGGTGAAGGCGTTCAGCGCCGGGATCCCGGCCAGCATCGCCGCGCCAACGGTCAGCTGGATGCGCCACATGGCGCGCGTCGGGCGGATCTGGGCCAGCAGGGCGGCCAGGCCCCAGGCGATGAAGAACCAGTTGGCCTCGGCATTGCTGCGGCCGGCCATCTCCACCGGCAGCAGGCGGTTGGCCCAGAAGTAGGCGGCGAAGGCGATCGGCAGGCCGGCGATGGCGCCGATATTGAGCGCGTCCACCAGGCGCACGCCGAAGCCCACTTTGCCGCCGTTGGCGATGGCCTTGGCGTACTTCTGGCGCTCCTTCACGCCCCACAGCAGGGCGCCGGTGGCGACCATCGCGGTGCCGGCCAGGCCGCACACGAAGAACAGGGCGCGCAGCAGCGGGTCGGCGAAGTGCGCCACATGCAGGCCGTAGATCGCGGCGCGCGCGTCCAGGCTGGTGCTCATCGGCTTGGGTCCGGACAGCTGCGCACCGGTGGCGCCGTCGAACGTCATCGTCGGTTCGATGTTCGACAGCTGCTGGCCCGCCGGACGATGCAGCTCGATCCGGGCATTGGCGTCGTTCGGGTTGGTCACGACCACCCGGCTTGGCGCCGCACCCCAGGCGCGTTCGGCCTGCAGCAGCATCGGCGCGACATCGGCCAGCGGCGCGAACTCCCTGGCCGGCTTCACCCGCTCGGCGTTCGGAAACACTTCAGAGAACATGGTGTTCTGCTCGGACCCGTACAACGCCTTGGTCGGCGCCGGCATGTACATGAACATCAGCGTCACGATGCCGGTGTACGTGATCATCAGGTGGAACGGCAGCGCCAGCACCGCGGTGGCGTTGTGCGCATCCAGCCACGAGCGCTGGCCCTTCTTGGGACGGAAGGTGAAGAAGTCCTTGAAGATGCGCTTGTGCGTGATCACGCCGCTGACGATCGCCACCAGCATGAACATCGAGGCGATGCCGACGATCCAGCGCCCCCAGATCGCCGACATGTAGTACAGGTCGAAGTGCAGGCGATACAGGAACTCGCCGCCGCGGGTGTCGCGCGGCGCGGCCGTCTTCTCGCCGGTCATCGGATCGAGCGTGAAGTTCTGGGTGCGGAAGGCGGCGCGCCGCTCTTCGCGGGTCATGCCCTTCTTGGGTGGATTGGTCCAGCTGGCGTAGATCAGCGGATTGCGTTCGTGCGGCAGGTCGAGGAACCAGGCATTGGCCTTGGGCGCGCGCTGCTGTAGTTCGCGCACCGCGAGCGTGGCCGATTCGGCAGGCGAAACCCGCGAAGGCGCATCGGCCGCCTTGTGCAGCTCGGGCTTCATCCAGAACGTGATCTCGTGCTTGTAATAGGCCGCGGTGCCGCCCATGAACACCAGCAGCAGCAACCAGCACACCAGCAGGCCGGACCAGGTATGGACCCAGGCCATCGATTGGCGCAAGCCTTCTTTCATGCCATCCTCCCGGTGAGCCACAACACCGCGCCCAGTACCGCGCTGGACGCGACCACGCCGATCCAGGCGCGCAGCGCGCTGCTGGTGGCGAACACCCACAGGATGATGCCGGTGTAGACGACGAAGGAGAGCAGGGTGGCGATGCTGACCGCGTCCGCGCGCGGCAACGGCAGCGCGATGGCGATCAGGGCGCTGGCGATCGAGGTCAGCACATAGCCGCCGCCGATCGCCGCGAGCGTGCGCGCGGCCACGCCGCCGCGGTAGCGCCAGGTGAGGGTAGTCATGGGACTGTAGGCCTTTCTAGTGGCGAACCGGGATCAGTGCTCGGCGCCCGGCGCCAGCGCAGGGCCCGCGGCCAGCGCCGCAATGCCCTTCGGCTGCACCACGGTCAGCGACGAGGTGTGGCTGGCGCTGGCGTACTGCACGCCGGCGCGCTCGCCGCCGGTCTTATCTAGATGCGCGGTCTCGAGCACATACGTACCCTTCCACGGCAGGTCGAACTTGACCGCGCCGCTGGCATCGGCCACCGCTTCCTTCGACCAGCCGCTCGGCACCGTGATCGCCACCTTGGCCTTCGGCAGCGGCTGGCCCTTGTAGAACACCTTGAATTCGCCGGCCGTGCCGGTCGGGACGATGTCCAGCGCCAGCTTCGGCTGCTGCGCCGCGAAGCTGGTGGCCAGGCGCGCGGCCGGGATCCAGATGTGCTGGCTGGTCTTGCCGTCCTTGGTCGTTTCCCAGCCCGGATAGGCGTTATCTTCGGCCACGATCGCGTCGCCCGCCGCCAGCTTGGCGCCGCCGACCACATAGCCCTTGGCGGTCTTTTCCAGCTTGAGGGCGGTCTCGCCCTTGGCCTGGATCAGGGTCGCGTTCGGCGCCACGAACTTGTCGAGCAGGCCGGGCGTGGTCTCGCGCTGGTTCAGGCCGAACTCGCCGAACTGCAGCTTCACTGTCTGTCCCTCCTGCTCCAGCCAGACATGGTGGGCCTGGGCGCTTGGCGCAAACGCAGCAATGGCAACGAGGGAGGCGAGCAACAGTTTGTTCATGGTCTTCATTCTCTTTTTTAGGATTGTTCGGTCGAATGATGCTTGCCCAGGCCCCGGAGAAGGAATGTCTCTTTGGGCAGAGCGATCGAATGTGTGCATTGCATCATATCCAGAACGAGAATTATAATGCGAATCATTCTCATTTCAAAACAATTTCAAGGAGTAGTCATGTTGCGCCCAGTGCCATCCGTTGTATCCAAGCCAACGCCCGTCGCCCGTCTGGTGCGCCAGGCGACTGCACTGTGCGCAAGCGCCGCCCTGTTGTCGCCGTTGGCCGCGATGGCCGCGGCCCCGGCCGACGCCGAAGCGCCGGACGAGGTGGCAATGGAGGCCATCCCGACCGTCAACATCACTGGCAAGCACGACGCCACCACCGAGAAAACCAAGTCCTTCACCACCCGTTCCTCGACCCTGTTCAAGGGCGAACAGGACATCCGCGACACGCCGCAACCGGTCACCGTCGTCACCCGCCAGCTGATGGAAGAGCGCAATATGCTCGACCTGACCGATGTGCTCACCAATACTGCCGGCATCACGGTCGACTACACCGACAGCGAGCGCCTCAACTACAACGCGCGCGGCTTCCAGGTCGATGCGATGCAGATCGATGGCCTGAGCTATACCCAGTCCGGCGCGCCCTTCATCCAGCCCGACACCGCCGTCCTGGACCGGGTCGAATTGCTGCGCGGCGCCTCGGGCATGCTGCGCGGCTCGGGCAATCCCTCGGCCACCATCAATATGGTGCGCAAGCTGCCGACCCGCGCGTTCCAGGCCTCGAGCAGCCTGACGCTTGGCTCATGGGATCGGCGCCGCCTCGAGGTCGACGTGTCGACTCCGCTCAACGAGAGCGGCTCGGTGCGCGGCCGGGTGGTGGCGGTCAAGGACAAAAAAGACCTGTTCCAGAACGGGCGCGAAGAAGACCGCGAAGTGCTGTACGGCGTGGTCCAGGCCGACCTGACGCCGCGCACCACGGTCAGCGCCTGGCTGCAGCACACCGACCTCGACGCCACCGGCGCCTGGGGCGGCATGCCGGGCACCTTCGGCGGCGCGTCGCTGAACCTGCCGATCGATACCTTCCTGGGCGCCAGCTGGAATCGCTGGAACCGCTACAACGACCAGGCCCAGATCGGCATCGAGCACCGCTTCGACAATGGCTGGAGCGTGCGCGCCAATGCAGGCTACCTCGGGCTGCGCATCAAGACCAATGGCTTCAAGCAGACCTATATCACGCGTACCAGCACCACCAACCCCTACCTGATGGACATGACGACGTCGCAGTACACCGGCGACGATGTGCGTCAGCAGGCGCTGAGCGTGGTCGCCGATGGCCCCTTGAGCCTGTTCGGCCGCAAGCACACGCTGGTGGTTGGCGCCGAGCGCACCTACAACCGCTCGATCGCCACCTACGGCGTGGGCAGCCTGTTCAAGCAGAGCGTCGACATCCGCACCTTCGATCCGTATACGACCTATCCCGAACCGACGGTGACGACGATGCCGGCCGGCGGCGCCAAGCCGACCGTGGTCACCAACAACGGCGTCTTTGCCACCGCGCGCTTTTCGCTGGCCGACCCGCTGGCCCTGCTGCTCGGCGCCCGCCTGAGCTGGTGGGAAAACAGGAGCCGCGCCACCGGTGCCGGCTACAAGGTGACGCGCGAAGCGACGCCGTATGTGGGCATCGTGTATGACGTGTCGGACGAGATCAGCGCCTACGCCAGCTATACCGAGATCTTCACGCCGCAGAACGTGCGTGGCGCGAATGGCGATATTCTGGAGCCGATCATCGGCGAAGACTTCGAGCTCGGCCTGAAAGGGGAGTTCTTCGGTGGCCGCCTGAACGCCTCGCTGGGCTTGTTCCAGATTGAACAGATCGGTCGTGCGATCGAGGATACCTCGTCGATCAACCCTTGCCCGCCATCGAACGCGTCCGGCTTTTGCCGCATCGCCGGCGGCAAGCAGCGCAGCGAAGGCTATGAAGGCGAAGTGTCGGGCGAGATCTTGCCTGGCTGGCAGATCATGGCTGGCTATACGAATACCCGTACCAAGCATGTGCGCGACACTGCCGCCAATACCGGCCAGCCGCTGCGCAGCATCGACCCGAAACACCAGCTGCGCCTGTTTACCAGCTATAGCCCGAATCGCTTCGGCCCCGGCTGGACCGTCGGTGGCGGCGTGAGCGTACAGAGCGATTCGTATGTGCGCGCCGGCGCCCTGACCACGACCCAGGGTGGCTATGGCACCGCCAATGCGATGTTCGCCTATCGCTTCACCGACAAGCTGTCGGTGCAGGCCAACGTCAACAATCTGTTCGACAAGGTCTACTACAAGAAGTTCGGTCCAACCGGACTGGCCTGGTACTATGGCGATCCACGCAATGTGTCGGTAAGCCTGCGCGGCAGCCTGTAAGCAAGCCACGACCTCGTGTCGAGGGGAACAAGCCGGGGTACAATCCCTGCCTTGTTCTTTTCGGCACAATCCATGCTCTCTCGTCGTACCTCCCTTGCGGCCTGCGCCGCACTGTTGTTGACCGCCTGCGGCAGCACGCCGGTCCAGGCGCCGGTCCCGACCGCCCCAAGCATTGCCACCCCGGCGGCCGCACCCCTGCCTCCCAAGAAAATCCGCATCGGCCTGGCCCTTGGCGGCGGCGCCGCGCGCGGCTTCGCCCATATCGGCGTGATCAAGGCCCTCGAGGCCCAGGGCATCTACCCTGAGATCGTGGTCGGCACCAGCGCCGGCTCGGTGGTCGGCTCGCTGTATGCGTCCGGCCTGAACGGTTTCGCGCTGCAGAAGACCGCGATGACGATGGACGAGGCGACCATCTCCGACTGGGCGCTGCCATGGCTGAGCAAATCGAGCGGCCTGCTCAAGGGCGAGGCGCTGCAGAATTATGTGAACAAGGCAGTCGGCAATGTGCCGATGGAAAAGCTCAAATTGCGCTTCGGCGCTGTCGCCACCGATCTGAAAACCGGCCAGCCGATCCTGTTCAACCGCGGCAATACCGGGATGGCGGTGCGCGCCTCATCCGCCGTGCCGAGCGTGTTCCAACCAGTAAAAATCGGCAACAAGGAATACGTCGATGGCGGCCTGGTGGCGCCGGTGCCGGTGCGCTTCGTGCGTGAGATGGGCGCTGATTTCATTATCGCGGTCAATATCTCGAGCGCGACCGAAGGCGCGGCCACGGCCAGTTCGCTCGACGTGCTGATGCAGACCTTCAGTATCATGGGCCAGCGCCTGAATCACTTCGAATTGAAGGACGCCGACATCGTGGTCACGCCGGCGCTCGGCAATATGGGATCGAGCGACTTTGGCGGACGCAACCTGGCCATCCTGGCCGGCGAGCAGGCCGCCGCCGCGGTCATGCCGCAGATCAAAGCCAAGCTGAAACTCAAGCAGCAAGCCTCACCACCGGCAACACAACAAGGAAAACCATGAACACCAAACCTTACCTGACCCTGGCTGATGTGAAAAAGATCGGCGCCGCCGCCGAAGCCGAGGCCGTGCAAAACGGCTGGGCCGTGTCGATCGCGATCGTCGATGATGGCGGCCACCTGCTGTGGCAGCAGCGCCTGGACGGCGCGCCGCCCGTGTCGTCGTATATCGCCCCGGCCAAGGCCAACACCGCCGCCCTCGGTCGCCGCGAGTCGAAGATCTATGAAGACGTGATCAACAACGGCCGCATGTCCTTCCTGAGCGCCCCGAAGCTCGAAGGCATGCTCGAAGGCGGCGTGCCGGTGGTGGTTGACGGCCATGTCATCGGCGCCGTCGGCGTGTCGGGCGTGAAATCGGACCAGGACGTGCAGATCGCCCGCGCCGGCATCGCCGCCCTCGGCGCCGCCTGACGCCTGTGCGCGGGTGCCATGTTGCACCCGCAACATAAATGTCGGCAAGGCAGGAAAGATGAGCATGGCGTGTCATCTTGAGTAAATTTGCTAGCCGGTATGTGGCAGTGCCGCATTGCCGAAAGTCAGACTACACGCTATAATTCGGAAGTTTATCTAATTCAAACTTAGCCGTAGCGCATACCCACCATCCCTCATTCAACATGACCTCCAACACCGGGCGGATTTACCACGCCCAGGACAGTTGGATGTCGGTCTGACGTGGCGAAGCTACGGCAACTTTTTCGGGAGTTGCCCTTGCCGCCATTTTTTTCTGGCCCCTCCGTTCCAGCCATCCTGGCACTTGCTGACGGGACCATCTTCAAAGGTTATTCCATTGGTGCCGTCGGTCATACGACCGGCGAAGTGGTGTTCAACACCGCGATCACCGGCTACCAGGAAATCCTGACCGATCCGAGCTATTCGCGCCAGATCGTCACGCTCACCTACCCACACATCGGCAACTATGGCGTGAACAGCGCCGACGTCGAAGCGTCCAGGGTGCACGCCGCCGGCCTGATCATCCGTGACCTGCCGCTGCTGGCCTCGAACTTCCGTTCGACCCAATCGCTGGGCGACTACCTCAAGCAAGAGAACGTGGTTGCCATCGCCGGCATCGATACCCGTAAACTCACCCGCATCCTGCGCGAAAAAGGCGCCCAGGCCGGCGCGATCCTGACCGCCGCCCAAGGCGCCGAGCCGTCGCCGGCCCAGGCGCTGGAACTGGCACGCTCGTTCCCTGGCCTGGCCGGCATGGACCTGGCCAAGGTGGTGTCCGTGACCGAGCCGTACGAGTTCACCGAAACCGAATGGAAGCTCGGTGAAGGCTACGGCAAGCAGACCAACCCCAAATACCACGTGGTCGCCTTCGACTACGGCGTCAAGCGCAACATCCTGCGCATGCTGGCCGAACGCGGTTGCAAGGTGACGGTGCTGCCGGCGCAATCGACCGCCGCCGATGCACTGGCCCTGAACCCGGACGGTATCTTCCTGGCCAACGGCCCGGGCGACCCGGAGCCGTGTGACTACGCGATCAAGGCCTCGCGCGAGCTGATCGAGAAGGGCATCCCGACCTTCGGCATCTGCCTCGGTCACCAGATCATGGCGCTGGCCTCTGGCGCCAAGACCATGAAGATGAAGTTCGGCCACCATGGCGCCAACCACCCGGTGCAGGACCTGGACAGCAAGAAGGTCTTGATCACCTCGCAGAACCACGGCTTCGCGGTCGATCCGGATACGCTGCCGGACAACTGCCGCGTGACCCACGTCTCGCTGTTCGACGGTTCGCTGCAGGGCTTCGCCCGCACGGACAAGCCGGCATTCTGCTTCCAGGGCCACCCGGAAGCCTCGCCTGGCCCGACCGACGTCGCCTACCTGTTTGACCGCTTCATCGGCCTGATGCAAGCAGCGGAGAAAAAATAATATGCCAAAACGTAGTGATATCAAAAGCATCCTGATCATCGGCGCCGGTCCGATCGTCATCGGCCAGGCAGTCGAATTCGACTACTCCGGCGCCCAGGCCTGCAAGGCCCTGCGTGAAGAAGGCTACAAGGTCATCCTGGTCAACTCGAACCCGGCGACCATCATGACCGACCCGGAGACGGCGGACGTGACGTATATCGAGCCGATCACCTGGAAGGTCGTCGAGCGCATCATCGAGAAAGAGCGTCCTGACGCGATCCTGCCGACCATGGGCGGCCAGACTGCGCTGAACTGCGCGCTCGACCTGCACCGCGAAGGCGTGCTCGATAAGTACAAGGTCGAGCTGATCGGCGCCTCGCCGGAAGCCATCGACAAGGCCGAAGACCGCTCCAAGTTCAAGGACGCGATGACCAAGATCGGCCTGGGTTCGGCGCGTTCGGGCGTGGCCCATTCGATGGACGAAGCCTGGACCGTGCAGCGCGAGCTGGGCTTCCCGACCATCATCCGTCCTTCGTTCACGATGGGTGGCAGCGGCGGCGGCATCGCCTACAACGAAGAAGAATTCGAAGCGATCTGCAAGCGCGGCCTGGAAGCTTCGCCGACCAACGAGCTCTTGATCGAAGAATCGCTGCTCGGCTGGAAAGAGTATGAGATGGAAGTTGTTCGCGACAAGAACGACAACTGCATCATCATCTGCTCGATCGAAAACCTGGACCCGATGGGCGTGCACACCGGCGACTCGATCACCGTGGCGCCGGCGCAGACCCTGACCGACAAGGAATACCAGATCATGCGTAACGCGTCGATCGACGTGCTGCGCGAGATTGGCGTCGACACCGGCGGCTCGAACGTGCAGTTCTCGATCAATCCGAAAGACGGCCGCATGATCGTCATCGAGATGAACCCGCGCGTATCGCGTTCATCGGCGCTGGCCTCGAAAGCGACCGGCTTCCCGATCGCCAAGGTGGCGGCCAAGCTGGCCGTCGGCTTCACGCTCGACGAACTGCGCAACGACATCACCGGCGGCGCGACCCCGGCCTCGTTCGAGCCATCGATCGACTACGTCGTCACCAAGATCCCGCGCTTCACGTTCGAGAAATTCCCGACCGCCGACAAGCACCTGACCACGCAAATGAAATCGGTGGGTGAAGTGATGGCCATGGGCCGCACCTTCCAGGAGTCGTTCCAGAAAGCCCTGCGCGGCCTGGAAGTCGGCGTCGACGGCCTGAACGAAAAAACCCGCGACCGCGAAAAGATCGAGGAAGAGCTGGGCGAACCTGGCCCGGACCGCATCTGGTATGTGGGTGACGCGTTCGCCCAGGGCTTCACCCTGGAAGAAGTGCACAATCTCACCAAGATCGATCCGTGGTTCCTGGTGCAGATCAAGGAGATCGTCGACATCGAGCTGTGGCTCGAGAAGCAGACCCTCGAGTCGCTCGACAAGGCCACCCTGTACAAGCTCAAGCAAAAAGGCTTTGCCGACCGCCGCATGGCCTTCCTGCTGAAGGTCGAGCCGATGGCCGTGCGCGCCCGTCGCCACGAGCTGAACATCCGTCCGGTCTACAAGCGGGTCGACACCTGCGCCGCCGAATTCGCGACCAATACCGCGTACATGTACTCGACGTACGACGAAGAGTGCGAATCGAACCCGACCGACAAGAAGAAGATCATGGTGCTGGGCGGTGGCCCGAACCGTATCGGCCAGGGCATCGAGTTCGACTACTGCTGCGTGCACGCCGCCCTCGCCATGCGCGAAGACGGCTACGAGACCATCATGGTCAACTGCAATCCAGAGACCGTGTCGACCGACTACGATACCTCGGACCGCCTGTACTTCGAATCTCTGACCCTGGAAGACGTGCTCGAGATCGTCGAACTGGAAAAGCCGGTCGGCGTGATCGTGCAGTACGGCGGCCAGACCCCGTTGAAGCTGGCGCTGGACCTGGAAGCGAATGGCGTGCCGATCATCGGCACCTCGCCGGACATGATCGACGCCGCCGAAGACCGCGAGCGTTTCCAGCAGCTGCTGCAAAAGCTGGATCTGCGCCAGCCGCCGAACCGCACCGCGCGCACCGAAGCCGATGCGCTGGCGCTGGCCGAAGAGATCGGCTACCCGCTGGTGGTGCGTCCTTCCTACGTGCTGGGTGGCCGCGCGATGGAAATCGTGCACGAGCAGCGTGACCTGGAGCGCTATATGCGCGAAGCGGTCAAGGTCTCGCACGATTCGCCGGTGCTGCTGGACCGCTTCCTGAACGACGCCATCGAAGTCGACGTCGACTGCATCTCGGACGGCGAAGCCACCTTCATCGGCGGCGTGATGGAACACATCGAGCAAGCCGGCGTGCACTCGGGCGACTCGGCCTGCTCGCTGCCGCCGTACTCGCTGTCGCAAGCGACCATCGATGAACTCAAGCGCCAGACCTCGCTGATGGCCAAGGCCCTGAACGTGGTCGGCCTGATGAACGTGCAGTTCGCGATCAAGCAGTCGGAAGAAAACGGCCAGACGGTCGATACCGTGTATGTGCTGGAAGTGAACCCACGTGCTTCGCGTACCGTGCCGTTCGTGTCGAAGGCGACCGGCCTGCAGCTTGCAAAAATAGCGGCGCGCTGCATGGTCGGCCAGACCCTGGCGCAGCAGGGCATCACGAAAGAGGTGATCCCGCCGTTCTACAGCGTCAAGGAAGTCGTGTTCCCGTTCAATAAATTCCCTGGCGTCGATACCATCCTCGGACCAGAGATGAAATCGACCGGCGAAGTGATGGGCGTGGGCACCACCTTCGGCGAGGCGTTCGTCAAGTCGCAGCTGGCGGCCGGCATCAAGCTGCCGAAGTCGGGCACCGTGTTCCTGTCGGTGAAGTCGTCCGACAAGCCGCGCACTGTCGCCGTGGCGCGTGACCTGGTGGCGCTGGGCTTCGACCTGGTGGCGACCAAGGGTACCGCCGCCGTGATCGCCGCTGCCGGCATCCCGGTGCGTTCGGTGAACAAGGTGCTCGAAGGCCGTCCGCACGTGGTCGACATGATCAAGAACCGCGAGATCGTCATGGTGGTGAACACGGTCGAGGAAAAGCGCAGCGCGATCAATGATTCGCGCGCGATCCGTACCTCGGCACTGGCGGCGCACGTCGTCACCTACACCACGATCTTCGGCGCCGAAGCGGCGATCGAGGGCATGCGTCACATCGACGAACTGCGCGTGTACGATTTACAAGGTCTGCATAAAACCTTACACTAAGCACACGCAGTACCCGTAGTACAGCTTGGTACACAAGTTAACCACAGAGCTCGCGCGGCCTTGGCCGCGTGCCTCTGTGGTTTTCGCTTTGAGACGCTACGGCTACACCCGTAAAAACACCATTAGCAGAGAACCATGAACACTCCACTGACCAAATACGGCGCAGAACTCCTGAAAGAAGAGCTGCACCAGCTCAAGACCAAGGAGCGCCGCATCGTGATCGACGCGATCGCCGAGGCGCGTTCGCATGGCGACCTGTCCGAAAACGCAGAGTACGACGCCGCCAAGGAGCGCCAGGCCTTCGTCGAAGGCCGTATCGCCGAACTGGAGGGCAAGCTCAGTACCGCCCAGGTGATCGATCCGTCCACCCTCGACGCCGAAGGCCGTGTCGTGTTCGGCGCCACCGTCGACCTCGAAGACCTGGAGTCGGGCCAGAAGGTCACCTACCAGATCGTCGGCCTCGATGAAGCCGACCTCAAATTGAACAAGGTCTCGGTGACCTCGCCGATCGCGCGCGCGCTGATCGGTAAATTTGCCGAAGATGTGGTTGAAGTGCAGGCCCCGTCGGGTCCGCGCGAATACGAAATCCTCGAAGTCCGTTACATCTGATGGAAGCCGCGGCTGCCAGCGGCACCAGGGCAGGGCGCTTGCCTGCGGCGCGGCTGCTGGTGGCGGCGCTGTGGGCCGGCACGCTGTGGGCGCTCGGTTATATCGCGGCGCCGGCGGCGTTTGGCGTCCTGGGCAGCGTGCAGGCGGGTGACCTGGTGGCGCTGCTGCTGACGCGCCAGGCCTGGTTGTCGATTGCCTGTGCCGGCGTGCTGCTGGTGTTGCTGCGGGTGTCGACCGATCTGGCGCCGCCGCGGCGGCGTTTTCTCAACCTGCTGGTGCTGGCGATGCTGGCGTGTACGCTGGTGATTTTTGTCGGGCTGCAGCCGGCGATGGCGAACCTGCGCGAGCTGGCCGGGCCGGGCGGGGTGCGGGCGTCGCAGTACTGGACGCAGTTCGCCGTGATGCATGGGGTGTCGCAGCTGTTCTATCTGGTCGAGAGCTTGCTGGGGGCGTGGCTGCTCATCCGCTTGCGCTAACCTTTTTTCGACTGCCCAGAAAAAACGTCATCCCCGCCTGCGCGGGGATGACGTGTTCAGGCGCCGGTAGTCTGCACCCTGTAGCTTATTTGTTCAGCGAGTTTTTCTTGGAGCTGGTCTGGCGCGGTTTGGCGCGCTTGATGTTGCCGCCGGCGGTGACGCGCTCGTTCCCCTTCAGCATGACCTTGGTGACGCTCGGCTTCTTGGTGCCGCTGGCGCTGGCCTTGACGATGGTGACTTCGCGCATGCCCGGGCCCGACTTGCCGCTGCGTTCCTTGACCGTTTCCTTCTTCGGGCGATACAGGACCAGCAGCTTGCCGATGTGCTGGACCTGGCCGGCGTCGAGATCGTTGGCGATCTGGTTGTACATGGCGACGCGCGCTTCACGGTCGTCGCCGAACACGCGCACCTTGATCAGGCCGTGTGCGTCGAGGCTGGCCGCGACTTCTTTCATGACGGATTCGGTAAGCCCGGCTTCGCCGATCATGACGACTGGATTGAGTCCGTGTGCTTCTGCGCGCAGGGCGCTGCGCTCGGCCGGTGTGAGTTTGATCATAACTATATTTTTTGATGTACCTATAAAAGCAGTATTCTACGCGAATGGCCAAGAACAAATTAAACAAAAACTGGTTACACGACCACATTAACGACCCGTACGTCAAACTTGCACAGAAAGAGGGCTATCGCGCGCGCGCTGCTTACAAGCTCAAGGAAATCGACGAGACCGAAAAGCTCATCAAGTCCGGCCACACGGTGGTCGACCTCGGTTGCACGCCAGGCAGTTGGGCTCAATATACCCGGCGCAAGCTGGCGGGCAAGGATGGCGGCGGCATCAATGGCACCATCATCGGCCTGGACATCCTGCCGATGGAACCGGTGGCGGACGTGCAATACATCCAGGGCGACTTCCGCGAGGAAGAGGTCCTGTCCCAGCTCGACGAGGTGCTGTCGGGACGCAAGGTCGACGTCGTGCTGTCCGATATGGCGCCCAATTTGTCCGGCATCAGTCATGCCGATGCGGCGCGCATGGAACATCTGATCGATCTGGCGATCGAATTTTCACAAGTTCATTTGAAACCCGAGGGCGCTCTGCTGGTTAAGTGTTTTAAAGACATGGGTTTTACCCAGGTCCTGGAAAAATTCCGTACTGAATTCAAGACCGTGAAACAGGTCAAGCCGAAAGCAAGCCGCGATAAGTCGTCCGAGATTTTCCTGCTGGGCCGGGGACTGAAGAATCCGGCTGTCTAAAACCTGCAATCAGGGGAGAATTGCCCCTTGAAATCTCGGCGCGCGGCCACACATCAGCCGCGTGATCCTTCAGATGGCGCTTGCATATTGTGCTGGCGGTCTGCCTGAAGGAGGGTAAAAGATAGTATTTCATCAATGTTGCCGGTGCTGCGTGGCGGTGTCGGCTTATTGCGAGTAAAATCGGAATACTGAAATCGGTAGAGATGCTGTTGCATCGGAGGAGTGCTCGTGAATAATATGTTTTCCAAATCCGCCATCTGGGTGGTCGTCGCGCTGCTGTTGTTCATGCTGTTCAAGCAGTTCGACACCCATAGCACCGCTGGCGGCAACAAGTCCATTGCTTATTCCGAGCTGCTCGATGAAATCAAACAACGTCGCATCAAGGATGTGACGATCGAAGGCTCGAACATCACCGCCACCCGCAGCGACGATACCAAGGTGCGCGCCACCGCGACCATCCTCGACCGCGGCCTGATCGGCGACCTGCGCGAGAACGGCGTGCGTTTCGACGTCCGGCCGCCTGAAGAACCATCGTTCCTGCAGCAGGTGTTCATCTCGTGGTTCCCGATGCTGCTTCTGATCGGCGTGTGGGTGTTCTTCATGCGCCAGATGCAGGGCGGCGGCAAGGGCGGCGCTTTCTCCTTCGGCAAGTCGAAGGCGCGCATGCTCGACGAAACCAATAACACCGTCACCTTCGCCGATGTTGCCGGTTGCGACGAAGCGAAAGAAGAAGTCTCCGAGATCGTCGACTTCCTCCGCGACCCGACCAAGTTCCAGAAACTGGGCGGCCGCATCCCACGTGGCGTGCTGATGGTTGGTCCTCCAGGTACCGGCAAGACCCTGCTGGCGCGCGCCATCGCCGGTGAAGCCAAGGTGCCGTTCTTCTCGATCTCGGGTTCCGACTTCGTCGAGATGTTCGTCGGCGTCGGCGCGTCCCGCGTGCGTGACATGTTCGAGAATGCCAAAAAACATTCGCCTTGCATCATCTTCATCGACGAGATCGACGCGGTTGGCCGTCATCGTGGCGCCGGCATGGGCGGCGGTAACGACGAACGCGAACAGACCCTCAACCAGTTGCTGGTCGAGATGGACGGCTTCGAGGCGCAATCGGGCGTGATCGTGATCGCCGCCACCAACCGCGCCGACGTGCTCGACAAAGCGCTGTTGCGTCCGGGTCGTTTCGACCGCCAGGTGCAGGTTGGCCTGCCGGATATCCGCGGCCGCGAGCAGATCCTCAACGTGCACATGCGTAAAGTGCCAATCGGCACCGACGTCAAGGCCGACATCCTGGCGCGCGGCACCCCCGGCTTCTCGGGCGCCGACCTGGCCAATCTGGTCAACGAAGCCGCGCTGTTCGCTGCCCGTCGCAGCAAGCGCCTGGTCGAGATGATCGACTTCGAAGACGCCAAGGACAAGATTTATATGGGTCCCGAGCGCAAGTCGATGGTCATCCGCGAAGAAGAACGTCGCAACACGGCTTACCACGAGTCGGGCCACGCGGTGGTTGCCAAGCTGCTGCCAAAGGCCGATCCGGTGCACAAGGTCACGATCATGCCGCGCGGCTATGCGCTGGGCCTGACCTGGCAGCTGCCTGAACACGACGCCCTGTCTGGCTACAAAGACAAGATGCTCGAGGAAATCTCGATCCTGTTCGGTGGTCGTATTGCTGAAGAGATCTTTGTCGGTCAGATGTCGACCGGCGCCTCGAACGACTTCTCGCGTGCTACCAAGCTGGCGCGTTCGATGGTGACCCGCTTCGGCATGTCCGACAGCATGGGCGTGATGGTCTACGAAGACAGCGAGAATGAAGGCTTCTTCGGTGGCGCCACCAAGACCATTTCGGAAGCGACCCAGCAAAAGGTCGACGCCGAGATCCGCGCCATCCTCGATCAGCAGTACGCCCTGGCGCGCCGCCTGCTCGAAGAAAACCGCGACAAGGTCGAAATGATGACCAAGGCGCTGCTCGACTGGGAAACCATCGACAACGAGCAGATCAACGACATCATGGCCGGCCGCGAGCCGCGCCAGCCGAAGACCGTGCTGACCAAGCGTCCGCCACCGGGCGACAGCGGCCCGGGCGGCGTGGCGCCGAACGCCACCGCACCGGCCTGACGTTGTCTCCACCATCAAAGGCACCCGTCAGGGTGCCTTTTTTGTTTGCCTCGGCAAGCCTGCTACGTTTTCCCCTATGACCAAGAAACTGCAATGTGGCCACTTCAGCTTCGCGCTGGAGGGGCTTGAGGCGAGCTACCCCGTCGTGATGGGCATCCTGAATATCACCCCGGATTCGTTTTCCGACGGCGGCCGTTACCAGGGCCTCGAATTCGCACTGACCCATGCCGAGACCATGATCCGGGATGGCGCCACCATGATCGATATCGGCGGCGAATCGACCCGTCCCGGGTCGCCCGGTGTGCCGCTGGCCGAAGAACTGCAACGGGTGATGCCGACCCTGTACGCATTGCGCACGCTGGACGTTGCCTTGTCGGTCGATACCTGCAAGCCGGAAGTCATGCGCGAGGCGCTGATCGCCGGCGCCGACATGATCAACGATATCAATGCTTTCCGCGCTCCGGGCGCGATCGGGGCCGTGCTCGACAGCGATTGCGGACTGTGCGTCATGCATATGCAGGCGACACCCGAGACCATGCAGCAGGCGCCGCAGTACGACGATGTGGTAGGGGAGGTGATCAACTTCCTGCGCGAACGCGTCGATGCAATGACGGCCGCCGGCATCGAGCGCGAACGTATCTGCGTCGACCCGGGCTTCGGCTTCGGCAAGACGGTCGAACACAACTATGCCTTGCTGCATGGCATGCGGCGCATGCGCGAGGAACTGGGCTTGCCAGTGCTGGCCGGCATGTCGCGCAAGTCGATGATCGGCGCCGTCACCGGGCGTCCGGTCGAGGGGCGGATGGCCGGCAGCATCGGCGCGGCATTGGCTGCGGCAGCGCATGGCGCTAGAATCGTGCGTGTGCATGATGTGGCAGAGACCGTTGACGCCCTCAAGGTGTGGCAGGCCGCGATGCATCCATCCACGGTCGCATAATAAATCGTTTCAACAACAGAAAAGAGAACTAGATGGCACGGAAATATTTCGGCACCGATGGTATTCGTGGCCTGGTGGGCACGGCGCCAATTACTCCAGAATTCGTGATGCGGCTCGGCTATGCCGCCGGCACCGTCCTGGCCAAAGGCCGCAAGTCGAGCAGTGGCCGCCCTGTGGTCCTGATCGGCAAGGACACCCGTATCTCGGGCTATATGCTCGAAGCTGCGCTCGAGGCGGGCCTGTCGGCCGCCGGCGTCGATTCGATGCTGGCCGGCCCGATGCCGACCCCCGCCATCGCCTACCTGACCCGCGCGCTGCGCCTGCAGGCCGGCGTGGTGATCTCGGCCTCGCACAATCCCTTCCAGGATAACGGCATCAAGTTCTTCTCGGAACACGGCACCAAGCTCCCGGATTCGGTCGAGCTCGAGATCGAGGAAGCGATCGACCAGCCGATGGGCTGCGTGTCGTCCGAAAAACTCGGCCGCGCGACCCGCCTGCGCGATGCCCAGGGCCGCTATATCGAATTCTGCAAGGGCACGTTCCCGAACGAACTCGACCTGCGTGGCCTGAAGATCGTGGTCGACAGCGCCCACGGCGCGGCCTACAACATCGCGCCGCATGTGTTCCACGAACTTGGCGCCGAGGTGATCTCGATCGGCGCCCAGCCGGACGGCTTCAATATCAATGCCGGATTCGGCGCCACCGCGCCCAAGGCCCTGTCCGAGGCAGTGGTGGCCAACAAGGCCGACCTCGGCATCGCGCTGGACGGCGACGCCGACCGCCTGATCATGGTCGACGCCAATGGCCGCGTCTACAACGGCGACGAGTTGCTGTACGTGATGGTGCGCGACCGCATGAGCACCGGCCCGGTGGCCGGCGCCGTCGGCACCCTGATGACGAATATGGCGCTCGAGGTGGCGTTCAAGCAGATGGGCATCGGCTTCGCACGCGCCAAGGTCGGCGACCGCTATGTGCTCGAAGTCATGAAAGAGCGCGGCTGGCTGTTCGGCGGCGAAGGCTCGGGCCATCTGCTGGCCCTCGACAAGCACAGCACGGGCGATGGCATTGTATCGGCGCTGCAAGTCCTGTCGGCCCTGGTCCGCGGCAACAAGTCGCTGGCCGAATGCTGCAGCGAGCTGGAATTGTTCCCGCAGACCCTGATCAACAAGAAGGTGGCGCCGGGCTTCGACTGGACCCTGGATGCGGCCATGGTGGCCGAGAAAGAAGCGGTCGAGCGCGAACTGGGCGACAACGGCCGCGTGCTGATCCGCGCGTCCGGCACCGAGCCCCTGATCCGGGTGATGGTCGAGGCGAAAGAAGCGGCAATGGCTGAAAGCATGGCGCGCCGCATCGCGGACAAGCTGGTGGCTTGAAGTTTTTGCTAAAAAGGCGCCAGCCAGTCGCAAGCCGGGGCTGGCGTTTGTCGCCTCCATGACATATAATGTCTTTCACGGCGGAGTGTAGCGCAGCCCGGTAGCGCACCTGGTTTGGGACCAGGGGGTCCAAGGTTCGAATCCTTGTACTCCGACCACAGATTCATCAAGGCAGGCCGTCATCGACGGCCTGTTTTGTTTTCAGCATCACTTCTGTCAAAACCGCCCTTAGCTCAGTCGGATAGAGCAACAGCCTTCTAAGCTGTGGGTCGGGGGTTCGATTCCCTCAGGGCGGGCCACTTCCTGCTGTTCAATCGCCTTCCTGATCAGGTCACGATGAATTCGTAGCCGGCTTCCAGCGAGCCGATGACCTTGAGCTGATTCTCCCTGCTTTCACTGAATGCCACCAGCAGGTCGGCCACGTCCAGCGCCTTGCTGTCCAGGGCATTCTTCCAATGCGCAAATCCAGTCGCATCTGGCGTACGGTCGAGCACGTTTGCATACATCGCCGTGATCAGGTCGGCGTTGCTGGCTCCGGCGCCGTACTTGCTCTTGAATTCGGACGAACCGGCGAAGGCATGCGCTACAGTGTCCAGGCTCATACCTTCACCCATGTTCCCGATCCAGAAACCCAGGCCGAGCTGGTCCGGCGTGCGGTCGAAGGCCGCCTGGTACAGGCGATACGCTTGTGCCGGAAACCCTGTGGTCTCGAAGGAGATATAGACCCCGTCCTCGAACGATAGCCGCTCGACGTTGCGCAGGGTGTCCACGCCGTCCAGGCCAAGCCGGTCGCTGACCGTGATCGTGCCACCCCGGATGCTGACGTCGTATTCGTCGCGATAGCCCTCGAGCACGAAGGTGTCGATCCCAGCGTTGCCATCCACGATGTCGTCCGAGCGCGTGCCGTACAATATGTCGTGGCCACTGCCGCCGACAATGGTATTGCTCGGCGGGTAGGCCGCAATCCGGTCTTCATAAATGTTCAGGCTGACGTAGGTGTCGTAATAGTCCTGGCTCCACGAGGCATCGATGTAATACCAGCCCGTGTACGGTGCGACAAAAGCGGCGTAGTCGTAGCCGTAGGCGCCGCTGCCGTCGTCGCTGGCGATTTCGCGGCCGAGGTCGTCGAAGACAAGCAGCTCGACCGGATCAAAGTAGCTGCTGCTCTGTACCGTGTACGCCATGCCCCGGGTGGCGTAGAAGACGAAGATGTCGTCCTGGCTGGCGTAGGGATCATGGGTGCCATAGGAGGCGGTGCGGCCATAGTACTGGCCGAGATCCGGGTCGCGCACCGGCCGCAGGTCGAGCTGCCAGGCCCAGTCCATCTCGGACGGCGTCAGGTTGTACCGGTAATCCTGGGTGGAGTAGTTGGCCATGATGGACCTCGCGCGATATGAGGTCTTCATTGTATGGCTGGGCTGTTGCTGCAATATATTGAATTGGTGTCGCTTTGTAACGGCCGCGCCTTCAATTGCAAGCATGTCTTTCAATGTATGCATGGCCAGGCGCGGCCCGCACTATTTGTTACGCCATGCTGTCGCTTTCAACAAGCGCATCGGCCCAGGCATGCATCGCGCGGCGCAGCAGCCTGCGCTCGCGGTGGTCGATCACGCTGTCGGCGCGTACGATCTCGAGCATGCCTTTCAGGACCATTGCGCGCAGGGCAGGGTCTTGTACCTCATCGAGCAGGCGGTCGATCATGCCAGGCTCGATCTCGACCATGCCGGTCTCGCGGTTGGCTGTTGACGCCAGCAAATCCTGGGTCAGCTCGCCCGCGGTTTCGTCGAAGGTATCCTCGCTCACCCGCAGCGCCCCGAGCACGCCGCTGCGGTGCAGGCTCTTGAGCTCCTGCGGTGCGATGCGGCCGTCGGCGATCATGGCCAGCGCCAGCAGGCGGGACATGGCTTTCGGGCTGTTGGTCGGGTAGTCTCTCATTGCATCCTCACTTCATATAAACGTGGAGTCACCAATATACGGCGCTGATATTCGAAAGTAAAATCGAATAATCTTTCAAAATCATCCTGTTTTTTGGTGGTATCGCATGCTCAACTATAAGCATCTGCAGTATTTTCATGCCGTCGCGACCGTGGGCAGCGTCGCCCGCGCCGCTGAGCAATTACACGTGTCGCCACAGGCGATCAGCACCCAGATGCAGGTGCTGGAGGACCAGCTCGGCGAAGAGTTGCTGCGCAAGAAGGGGCGCGGGCTGGAACTGACCGAAGCCGGCAAGACGGTATTGCGTTACGCCGAGCAGATCTTCAGCCTGGGCAACGAGCTGGAGCAGGCGGTACGGCGCGGCGTGTTCACCGAGACCGAAACCCTGCGCGTCGGCCTGTGCGACGTCATCGCCAAAACCATGGCCTTCCGCCTGCTGCAGCCGGCGCGCGATGCCGGCCTGGCGATGCACCTGGTATGCAGGGAAGGGCGCTTCGCCGACCTGATGGACGACCTGAGCGCGCACCGGCTCGATCTTCTGATTTCGGACCAGGGTCTGCCGCCGGGCGGCGCGGTGCGCGGCCATAGCCACCTGCTGGGCTCGAGCACGGTGACGGTGGTCGGCCATCCGGATGTGTGCCGGCGCTGGGCCGGACCGTTCCCGCAACGCCTGAAGGATGCGCCGTTCCTGATGCCGGGCGAGGGCGCAGCCCTGCACAGCCAGCTCAGGGCCTGGCTTGAAGCGCACCGCCTGCGCCCGATCGTCGTTGGGGAGTTCGACGATGCCGCCTTGCTCGGTTCGTTCGCCGGCGCCGGCGCCGGCTTCATGGCGGCGCCGACCGTGCTGGCGGACGCGCTCTGCGCCCAGTACGGCCTGGAACCGGTGGGCGTGATCGATGCGATCGTCGAGCAGATCTATGCCGTGACGGTCGAGCGGCGCGTGCACCATCCGGCGCTGCGGCGCATCCTGGAGCGGGCTGCGACGGCCTTCAGCGGATAAGCGTGCGCGACTAGAACGGCGGCGCCGTGGTGTCGGGCGGCGGCTGGTCGAGGTCGATCATGTATTCGACCATGCCGATCAGGTCGAGTTCGGCCAGCAGCGCGCGCGTATCGAACTGCGCATATGCCATCAGCTGCCGTGTGCCCGGGGCCACCAGCATGATCGGCAGGCGCGGGAACCAGGGCCCGAGCCGGGCCAGCAGCGCGTCGCCCACCCCGGGCCGCAGCAGGCCAGGGGCCGCGAAGACGAGCGCCAGCCGGATACCGCGCACGGTGACGATGCCGCCGCTGAGCTTCAAATGCGGTCGCTTTCCTTGCGCACCACGCGCCCGATGACGAGGCATTCGCCACCCTGGCAACGCTTGCGGTGGTATTTGCGCTGATCGGGATTGTCGGAGGTGAGCCACCAATGGCCGGCATCGCGCGCCAGGCGCTTGACCACGGCTTCGCCTTCGTAGTTGAAGGCGTACACGGCGCCGTCGACCAGCTTGGTGTCGAGCGTGTTGATGACCACGATGTCGCCCGCGTACAGCGACGGTTCCATGCTCTCGCCCTTGACGTAGATCGCGATCAGGTGCATTGGGTTGTATTGATTGCGCTCAATCCAGGTGCGGCGCATGCCGAGCGTGCCGCCATCGCGCCGCTCCGGTTCGGTCTGATAGCCGGTGAGCCCGGCCGACAACTGCAGCTTGACCATCGGGATCTGGACAAAGCCATCGTCTTCGCCCTCGGCCGCCACCACCCGCAGCGCATTGGCGACGCCGCCGGGGGGCGCGGCGTCGTTGGCCAGCGCGCCCGACATGGGGGCCAGGATTTCCGGTGGCAGGCGCCTGCCCGTGACCCGCGAAATGGCCAGCAACTGCTTCAGGTTCGGGCTGTGCTTTTCGTTTTCCCAATGCGAAATATTGGCCTTGGTATTGCCGCGATCAGTGCCGAGTTCGAGCGCCAGCCGCGCGCCGAGCGCGGTGCCGGACAAACCGGCCGCGATACGCGCTGCCCTGACCCAGCCAGCAATCATCGTTTGGAGATCCATACCGTCATGGTATAGGAAAACTATACGAGGTAGTATAGTTTTTATTTACTGATGTGGTATAGTTTTCCTATACTTTCATCAACCGCATTGAGGCGAAGCAGGGAACGACAGCGTTTCCCGTGCGCTGCATCAAGGCAAAGCACGGGGGAGACACGATGATCATTGATACCTACCTGCGCCTGGCTGGCGCCGCTCTGGAAACAGGGATGACGCTATCCGACCTCGGCATCCTGGTCGGCATCCTCACCGGCCTGCTCAGTGCACTGGTGAATCTGGTGTACACCTGGCGCAAGGATCGGCGCGAACAGCGCGCCAGCGACGCCGCCCTGGCCGGCGAGCGCAAGCAGGATTGAGGCGCCGCTGTCCATCGGCCGGGCCGCCGGGCTGTAGAATAGCGAATCCGCATTGACATCGATTCCGCCATGGTTTTCCTTACTGTCCCTTATGCCGAGAAAGACGCCGCCAAGGCGCTCGGCGCCCGCTGGAACCCGACCCGGCGTCGCTGGTATGTGCCGGACGGCGCCGCTACCGAGCCGTTCGCCAAATGGCTGGATGGCGCCCCGGACAGCGGCGCTGCGCCGGCCAGGCCGGGGCGGGTCGACAGCTACCAGGGCAAGACGGTGGTCGGCCTGAACTACATCGAGCTGGCGCACGACTGCGATCCGACCCAGCCCTGCCCGAGCTGCACGCAGCAGCTGGCCGGCACGCCCTGGGCCCAGGCGCAAGTCGGGCTGAGGGCGCTGGTCGGGACGTTGGCGGGTACGTCGAGCAAGTGAGCAATGCAGCGCCGGGGGCACGGATTTGATGCGTGCGCGCCTCGCATTACTGCTGAGTAAACGCTAAGATGCCAGCTTGACAATATTGTACTAGCGACGACATGACCCAGGCCAGCGCTGGCAGGCGAGCAACCGAGCGGACACGCAGCGACCGGCGGCTGGGCGTGGGCATTGGCATCTCGGTGCTGCTGCACGGCCTGCTGCTGTCGCTGCAGTTCGGCGTGCCCGGCCTCGACCTGGGCGGCGGCGGTCCGATCAGCGTCACCCTGGCGCCTTCGTCGCAGCCTGCGGCGCCGCTGCCTGACACGCCGCCTGTGCCGGCGCCAGTGCCACTTCCAACGCCACCGTTGCCGGTTCCTGCGCCGCCTGCGTCGCCTGCGCCGACGCGCGGCATGCGCCTGGTCGACCTGCCGCCGCCTCCGGCGCCGGTGGTGCAGGCCGAGGCGCGTCCGCCGGCACAGGCGCGGCGGCCAAAGCGCGCCAAGCCGCCCGCGCCGAAGCGCAGGCTGCGCGAGGTGCCGGCGCCGGTCATCGTCGCCGCGCCGGATCCGGAATCGGAATTCACGGTGCCCTTGCCCGACATCGTGCCCGAAGCAGCGCCCGAGACGCCGGCGCTGGCCGATATCGCGGAGATCGAAGCGCCTGCGGCGCCGGCCGAGGTCGAGGTCGAGGATGACGTCCCCGACCTGGTGGCGCAAGAAAAAGAGGAAGCGCGTCAACGGGAACTGGCCGAACAGGCGCTCGAACAGGAGCGGCTGGCCCAGGCCGAACGTGAGGCAAGCGCAGCGCGCCTGGTGCAGGAAAATCAGGCACAGGCGCGGCACGAGCAGGCGCGGCTGGAGCAGGAACGTATTGCCGCGGACGACGCGCGGATCGCGCAGCAGCGCGAGGCCGAGCGCCGGCAGAACGAAGAACTGGCTGCCCGCGAACAGGCCGAATTGCTGCGCCAGCAGGAACTGGCCGAGCGCCAGCGCGCCGAGCAGCAAGCCCTGGAGGCCAAGCGCCTGGTGCAGGAGGCGGCCGAGCGCCAGCGCAGCGAGGAACTGGCGCACCAGCGTCAGGCCGAAGAGCGCGCCCGGCAGCAGGCCGAACAACTGGCGCAGCAGCAGGCGGCGCAGCAGGCGCGCGCGCAGGCCGAACGGCTGGCCCGCCAGCAGGCCGAGGAGGCCGCGCGCCAGGCCGCAGCGCAGAAACTGCAGGCCCAGGCGAGCGCTCCTGGCGCGGGCGCGGCGGGGATGGATTCGATGCCAGTGGGCCCAGGCGCCGGGGCGGGGCGGGGCGCCGGCAGCGGCGCTGGCAGCCAGCCCGGCGCCGGTTCGCTGGCCGGCCTGCCCGGCAATCGCGCGCGCGAACTGCTGCGCGGCGTGACCATCCCGAATGTGGCGGCGCCCGCGATGCCGGCCGAGCGCGCCATGGGTGGGCGCCGGGTAGTGGCCGACGGCGGAGAGCGCGACGCGCCGCTGCGCCTGTACGTCGACAGCGTGCGCCAGAAGCTGGAACGCAATGCCGTCATGGGCGGCGCCCGCCTGGCGCTGCAGGATGTGCGCATCGATCCCCTGGTCAGCCTGTCGCTGCGCAGCGACGGCAGCGTCGACGAGGTCACCATCATCCGCTCCAGCGGGCGGGCCGAGGTGGACGACGCGGTGCGCCGCTTCGTGCAGCTCAATGCGCGCTATTCCGCGTTTCCGCCGAACGTCGCGGCGCGCTTCGACATCATCGAGATCCGCCGCATCTGGCGCTTTGGCGAAGGACTCAAGCTGATCGAGGAGATGCGCTGAGCGTGTGTGCGAACGCCACAACGGCGTTGCGCGTCGCGCCAGACCCGGCCGACGCCACGTCGGCCATCGCAGTTGGCGTTTGACGCGCTGCAAAGCCAAGCCCGATAGACGCCGTACTCTGGACTGAAACGTCCACCTACTGCGACTATTTTTGATAGGCAACAATCATGGCTTGGTCTTGTTCAGTTGCGCTACGTGATGTACCGCGCCGCGCCGCCGGCTTTGTCGGTATTGGTGTTTGGACACTCGTCTGCGGACTCGTAGGTATCCTTGCCCTCTCCGCGTGCGCCACCGGCATCGGCTTTGGCGAAGCGGCGCGTTCGGGCGGCCCAGGCGCGGCCTCGGCGCCGCCTACCGAGCTGATCACCGAAACCCTGATCGAGTCCGAGCGCGCTGCCCTGGCCGGCGTGGCCCAACAAGACCTCACACCACTGTTTGTTTCCCACCCGCCGCCGTATACCATCGGGCGCGGCGACATCCTCTCGGTCGTGGTCTGGGACCACCCCGAACTGGCTGCCGGCGGCATGACCATGGCCACCTCGGCCGCCGACAGCGGCGTCGTGCAGCCGAATGCCACGCCGCCCGGTTTCGCGGTCGACCACCTGGGCCGCATCCAGTTTCCCCTGATCGGCCTGCTCGCCATCGACGGCAAGACCGAAGAAGAAGCGCGCACCCTGCTCACCGCCAAGCTCGCGCGCTATATCGCCAATCCCAACCTCACCCTGCGCGTGCAGGCCTATCGCAGTCGCCGCGTGTATGTCGATGGCGAGGTGCGCACGCCCGGCCTGCAGGCAATCGACGATATCCCGATGACGCTGGTCGAGGCACTCAACCGCGCCGGCGGCATGCAGCCGGGCGCCGACCAGAGCCGCATCGTGATCGAACGCGGCGACGCGCGTTACCAGCTCAACCTGCGCGAACTGGTGCAGAAAGGCGTCAACCCCGGCACCATCCTGCTGGCGCATGGCGACCTGGTGCGCGTGCACTCGCGCGACGAGAGCAAGGTATTCGTCTCGGGCGAGGTGCTGTCGCCCAAGGCGCTCACCATGCACGACGGCCGGCTCACGCTCAACGAGGCACTCGGCGAAACGGGCGGCATCAGCCCTTTGAGCGGCGATGCGCGCCAGGTGTATGTGGTGCGCAAGACGCAAGAGCGCACCCGCGTGTTCCGACTCGATGCGCGCGATTCCGGCGCCCTGGCGATGGCCGAGACCTTCGAGCTGCGGCCCAAGGACGTGGTGTACGTGGCTGCCTCGCCGCTGGCGAACTGGAACCGGCACCTGAGCCTGTTGTTCCCCGGCGCCTTGACGAATGCCGTCGGCGTCACCAACAGGCCTTGATCGGTCTTGGCCGGCCAAGCGTGGCCAAGCGTGGCCTTGGTTGGCCTAGAGCGGCCCGAGCGGCCCCGAGCAGTCCAGAGGAGTCTTCACCATGACCAGCCCGCACGATGCGCATTCGCTCAAGCAAGTCTTGCCCAGCCCGCCGGTGCTGTCGGTGCCCTTCGATCCGCGCCCACCCGAGCCATTGCCAGAGGAACCCACGGTCGACCTGAAGGGCTATCTCAATACCCTGTAGCCGAGGCCGATGATGCCGATGACGGCGTGGCGGTCGCGCAGCCGGGCCAGCAGCTGCTCCAGGTGAACTGATTGGTTCTCGTCTCGCATGGGTGTCCTCGACAATGACGGTGTGATGCAAAAGTTGTGAAGCAAAAGTTGTGAAGCAAAAGTTCTGATGCAGGTTGTGATGCACGTTAAGACGCCAGGATGCGGGGCGCCAGGATGTGGAGTGGCAGTAAGCGTGATCGCGGGCCGCTCCTTAGATTCGGAACGGCACGAACTTGCGGATCAGCCCCACCGGCGCCGGCTCTTCGACAGGCGCCGGCGGCAGCGGCACCGGCGTCGACGGCAGGTATTCGGACACGATGGCCTTGACCATTGATTCGATCGGGCCGCGCTCGTGGGTCTCGCAGGCCATCATCAGGCAGGTGATGCAGGTCTCGAGCACACTGGGTCGCAGCGCGCTTTCTTTCATGCGCATGATGCGCGGATGCTCGCTGGGGAAGACAGTGCCGTCGGTGAGCAGTTCTTCGTGCAGCTTTTCGCCGGGGAACAGGCCGACGAACTGGATCTCGATGTCACCGCGCGGCTGCTGGGACGTGCGCTCGGTGAGGCCGTGCATGGCGATCATGGTGCGCGCCAGGTCGAGGATGCGCACCGGCTCGCCCATGTCGAGCACGAACACGTCGCCGCCCTTGGCCATCGCGCCGGCCTGGATCACCAGCTGGGCCGCCTCGGGGATCAGCATGAAGTAGCGCGACACTTCCGGGTGCGTGATCGTGACCGGCCCACCGCGCGTGATCTGACGCTGGAACAGGGGAATCACCGAACCCGAGGAGCCCAGCACATTGCCGAAGCGGACCATGCAGAAGGTGGTGCTCTTGCCGTTGCCTGTGCTGCTGCCGATGCTACTGCCGATACCGCTGCCAGCGCCTTTGCTCCCTCCCTTGTTCGGTGCGCTGGCTGCGCCACCAGCGCCACCGGCAGCAGCACCGCCACTGCTCCCGGCGCGGGCGGCCGCCGCCTGGAAAATCAGCTCGGCGATACGCTTGCTGGCGCCCATGATATTGGTCGGCCGCACCGCCTTGTCGCTTGAGATCAGCACGCAGGTCTGCACCCCGTGGCGCGCCGCGCCGGCGGCGATGATCTGCGCGCCCAGCACATTGTTGCGCAGGCCCTCGACGATATTGGTCTCGACCAGCGGCACATGCTTGTAGGCGGCCGCATGGTAAATGGTGTCGATGCCGCCGGCCGCCAGCACGCGCTCGACCAGGTCGCTGTTGCAGACCGAGCCCAGGTGAGCGTGGATGGGCAGGTCGGGGAAGCGCGCCGCCAGCTCTTGCCGGATCGTGTACAGGGCATATTCGGAATGGTCGATCAGGTGCAGGCGTGCCGGACTGAGGGTGACGATCTGGCGGCACAGCTCGCTGCCAATGGAGCCGCCGGCACCCGTCACCAGCACGCCCTTGCCGCGCACGCAGCGCGCGAACAGGTCGAGCCGCGGCGGCACCGGCGGCCGGCCAAGCAGGTCTTCGAACTTGATCTCGCGGATGGCATCGCGCAGTTGCGTCTTGTCGTGGGCCTTGTCGTCGGCCAGGTCGACCAGCCGGGTGAGGATCCTGGTGGGCACGCCGGCCTGGCCCAGGCGCTGCATCAGCTCGCGCAGGCGTTCGGGCGCGGCGGCGGGCAGGGCGATGACGATGGTGCGGATGCCGAGCGAGGCGCAGAGCTCGACCAGGCGCGCTGTATTGAACACGCGCAGGCCAGCCACGGTGCGCTCGTTGAGGGCGCGCTTGTCGTCGAAGAAGCACAGCGGGCGGTAGTCGTCGCCGTCGCGCATGGTCTGGGCCAGCCGGGCCCCGGCCTCGCCGGCGCCGTAGATGGCGACCGCGGGTGCATTGCCGGCCCAGGGGCCGCGCTTGCTGCGCAACAGCTTGCGCGCGCCGATGCGCGACATCACGACATAAGAAAAGGCGATGAACCAATATATGGCCAATGCACTGCGCGGAAATCGCGCTTCATTGAGCAATACCAGGGTGAGATAAGCGCACAATACGGCAATCGCCAATGCCAGCCCGGTAAGGGTGAGCAGGCGATGGTCGATAAAGCGGATGACGGCCCGATATAAATCGGATAGCCAGAAAGCCGCTATCGTCAGGACGGCGACCAGCAAATAAGAGCCTGGACCAAATTGTTTTGCTAGCTGAAAATCTCCACCGCGCAATATCATTGCGATTAAAAAACAAACCGGCAATGCGACCAGGTCGACCATGATGGCCAGGCCCACTTTTGTGGTGCGATGCATGGAAACGACGCTTGCGCAAAGCTGGCTGAGTAGAGTAAGGCGTTGAATTGACATGGCAATCGACTTCTCGCTGAAAGAGAACGACGTGCTGCTGCATTCAAAATAGTGGCTTATTGCACTACTGCGCAATTGAATAAAAGCGCGCTTGATCCAATGGGCTATGTGTTTATAAGTTTATTATCTGTCCGCGATTGAATGACAGGTTTGAGATCACTCAACAGCGACTAGGGATATAATGTGTGAACAGAATGTTCGGCGTGAGATTTGAATATAAGAAATGCCTAAAGAAATTAATTTCCGAAGGCTATTTCTTTAAATCAGGGTGCTGCAGGAAAATGTAGCGTCGGTCATTCAAACCGAATTCGGTGGCGGGAGACCAAGGCGTTCCGACCCGGCAGGCCGGAACGTTGAATTGCAGAAGCCGCTTCAGGCCGCTGGACGACCAGGGCGCGGTTGCGGCGCCATCGGTGGCACCGTGACCTGTTCATTCAGGCGCAGGAACTTGAACCCCGCCAATGCCTGGCCGCGTTTACCCGCGCGTGCATTGCGCTCCTGGCGCTCGAGCGTGCGCCCGATATACGATTCGAAGGTTTCCTCGCGCACCTTGGGTTCTGCCGAGTGCAGGAAATGGCGCTCGCCGTTCGGTCCCAGCACCACCAGGCCCACGTGCGAGGCCCAGTACTCGCCATCGCGGGTCGAGATCACATTGACGAAGTCGCCCTCCTGCAACTGGCTGGCGATGGCGGCCACCTGTTCTTTCGGCACATACGCCTGGCGGCTGGTTTCGACCGGAATCTCGCGCACCGTGTTGTGGCGGGTGCGCAGAAAGCGCGCGCGATCGACTTTCATCGCATACGAGGGACCGTCCGCGCCGGCCAGGTCGGCGCTAATGTCGGTGAGGAGCCAGTTGTTGGCCACGTTCCAGTCCATCTCGGTGTAGTGGTTGCGCGTGGCCACCCCGATCACGCCGTCGCGGTAGCGGATCCGCTGCAGCATCCAGAAGAATTCTTCCCATGAGCCGGACAGGGCCATCGCATAGGTGTGCTCTGCGAACACCACGCAATCGCTTTGCTCGAGACTATATAGAGGCAGGCTGTCGTGCAGCTCGTAGGGGAACTCGCCGAGCAGGTTGAGCGAGTAGGGCTGGCCGATGTTCTGGCGCCCGATGGCGGCGATGCGCTTGCGCAGGTCGGGTTCGGCGCCTTGCATGTGGGTGATGTACTGGCCGGCTTCGAACGGCGACATCTGGTAGATCTGCTTTTGCAACAGGGAGGCCAGAGGCGTCGGCGGCGGTGGCGCACCCGGGAGGACGGTGGGGGCAGGTGCGGTCGCGCACCCGGTCAGGACGGCGCTGGCAAACAGCAGGCAGGCAAGGCGCATGGCGTTCATCAATGTGGGAAAAAAACATCACGCTAATCTGGTGCGCCCGACTTGGGTAATGAAATTTCTTCACCCAGCCATAACCTTTGCAGGGGCGCCAAATATGTACATTCCTTCAAGTTATATAGAAGCGATCACAAGTGATTATTCACGGATGGAAGTCATCATGAATACTCAGAACATGCAGCCTTCAGTCTGGCTTAAGCAATAACGATAGCACTATTCCCAGGAGAGAGATGATGTTCAAGCAGAAGCCGCTGGCAGCGGCCGTATCGATGGCAGTCTGGAGCCTTGCAGCCCTGCCGGCAATGGCCCAGGAAGCCACCCCTGACGTTCCGATGCAGACCGTGGAAGTGACGGGCATCCGCGCCTCGCTGGCCAAGTCGCTGGCGGTCAAGCGCGACGCGTCGGCCAACGTCGAGGTGATCACTGCCGAAGACGTGGGCAAGATGCCGGACAAGAACCTGGCCGACTCGCTGCAGCGCCTGGCCGGTGTCGCGGTGCGTACCGACTACGACGAAGCCGAAAAAGTGTCGATGCGCGGTACCAACCCGGACATGTCGCTGATCATCTTCAATGGCCACGCGGTCAGCAGCGCCGACTGGTACGTCGCCGACCAGGGCTCGAGCTCGCGCTCGACCAGCCTGTCCCTGATGCCGTCGCACGTGCTGCAGCAGGCCGTGGTGTACAAATCCTCGCAGGCGAACATCGTCGATGGCGGCCTGGCCGGCACCATCAATGTCAGTACCCGCAAGCCGCTGTCGCAGAAAGAGCGCTTCTCGGGCGTGGTCAGCGTCGGCGCCAGCTACGCCGACCTGCCGGGCCGCTACGCGCCGGACATGAACGGCTCGGTCACCTGGAAAAACGAGGAAGGCACCTTCGGTGTGCTGGCCGCGCTGTTCGCCGAAAAACGCCATGTGCGGCGCGACTCGGTGTCGCGTTTCGCCTACGGTACCAACAGCGGCTGGGATGTGATCAACACCTCGACCATGCTCGGGATTACCGACGCTTCGCTGGCTGGAACCGGCTACACCGCCGCCGACCTGAATGGCGTGCGCCTGCCCGGTTCGATGAGCTCCGAATTCGTGGAGTCGGTGCGCGACCGCAAGGGCGGCATGCTGTCGCTGCAGTTCAAGCCGAACCGTGACCTCGACGTCACCATGACCGGCTTCCACTCGGCGATGGACGCAGACAACCATGGCCGCCTGAGCTCGAGCGCGATCTATTCCATGCTGCTCGGTAAAAACCAGCCGCTGGGCTCGACGACCGCGACCGCCGCCAACACCAATTCCAACGGCCAGCGCGTGTACGCGCAGATCCGCAACCCGGTGATCGTCGACGAGACCACGGTCTACGGCCACCCGCTGAAGGTGCTGAAGGCCGCCGACATCGTCTTCCCCGACGGGACCACGCCGCAATATGTCGGCAACTCGGAGGGCTTCTTCCGCGACGGCGCCAAGGCCGAGAGTTCCTTCCTGGACCTCGACGCCAAGTACCGCGTCAACGACGACCTGACCGTCAAGACCCTGCTGTCAGCGACCCGCGGGGTCGGCCAGACCAAGCTTGACCAGGGCCTGACGCTGGCGCGCTACGGCACCGGTATTTCGTATGCGCTGGGCGACTTGCACGATGCGCCGTTTGTCCAGTACCACAACGCCGGCAGCAACCAGCCGGGCCTGAACCCGGACGGCAGCGGCTACACCATCGTCGACCGCGCCGCATCCGGCGTGAAGACCGTCGACAAGGAGTGGAGCGCCCAGTTCGACGCCGAGTACCGACTCGACCGCGGGATATTCCAGTCGCTTGAAAGCGGCGTGCGCTTCGCCGACCACAAACGTACCAGCGCCCGCCGCGGTCCTGCCTTCCGCAATGGCATTACCGTCGATCCGGTCACCGGCCGTGTGGTGTCGAATACGCCGACGCCTACCACCGGCTGGCAGGCGTTCCCGGGCGACTTCGGCGACGGCCTTGATGGCCCGGCAGGCTGGGACAACACCGGCTTCACCTATACCCCGGAAGCGATCAAGGAATACATCGCCAATAACACCAAGGTGACCAGCGACGCCTTCGAGCGCCGCGTCAACTCCGAGATCGACATGCAGGAGCGCCAGACGGCCGCCTACGTGATGGCCAACCTGGAAGGCGAACGCTGGTCGGGTAACCTCGGCGTGCGCTTCACCCGCACCGAGATCAAGGCCAATATCGCGACCCCGATCCCGGCCGGCGCCTGCCAGCGCGTGGCACCGGGCCAGGCCCCGGTCACCTGCGCCGCCTATCCTGGCGCGATCACCGACGCTGGCGACGCTACCGCCTTCTTCGACGGCACGCCGTTCAACCCGCTGGCCGGCATCTTGTACTACAAGACGCCGACCAAGCGCACCTTCGACGACTGGCTGCCAAGCCTGAACCTGCGCTACGACATGGGCAACGACATGCTGGCGCGTTTCGGTGTCAGCCGCACCATCGGCCGCCAGAACTACAACCTGCTGGGCAGCGGCTTCGGCACCCCGGGTTGCGACGCCAACGGCTGCCGCGTGACCGGTCCGAACCCGGACATGGAACCGCAAACCGCGGATAACCTCGACCTGTCGTGGTCGTGGTACTTCGCGCCGCGCTCGATCGTGGCCGTCAGCGTGTTCCACTCGTCGATCGACGGCTATCCGAAGACCGGCGCCGTGGGCAGCTCCACCGTCGACCTGCTCGACCCGCGTGACCAGACCGTGAAGACCTTCTTCATCAACACGGCATCGCAGCAGGGCGCCAAGATCAACGGCATCGAACTGCAGTACGAGCAGCCGTTCGGCAAGACCAACTTCGGCTTCACCTCCAACGTCAGCCGCGCCAAGACCAAGGTCGACGACGGCCGTCCGATGGTGGGCGCGTCCGAATGGACCGGCAACGTCGGCCTGTACTACGAAGATGCCAAGCTGTCGTCGCGCCTGGTGGCGAATTATCGCGGCGAATACGTGAACAGCACCACCGCGCCGTCGCCGACCGCCAACAGCCAGGGCCTGTCGGTGATCAACGGTGTCGCGATGCCGACCGCGCCGACCTATGCCGACGCGGTGACCACGCTGGCGTTCTCCGCCAACTACTACTTCACCAAGAACCTGGAGCTTGCGTTCAGCGCGACCAACCTGACCAACGCCAAGCGCGCCCAGTATCGCTACAGCGAAGACGAGCAGCAGAAGCTCGATGTCAGCGGCCGCCAGTACTACCTGAACCTGCGCTACAAGTTCTGATCGTAGCGAAGGCATGAAAAGGGAAGCCTCGGCTTCCCTTTTTTTCGCGTGCGCGGCTTGTGCCGGTGTCACGCGCTTGTCATTCCGGCCTGTCCGGCAGTATTGACGCGCATAGTGTGCGTCACCTAACGGTGCATCCGCCGCGGTTTCGATAAGATGCATCTGTCCGAGTGAGGAACGCGCGATTCGATTCGCTGCCATCCGACACCTCGACAGGTTAGCCGGTCGCCTCGAGGACCGGCACCAATTTCAGGGTCCGCGCCAATTGCGGTTCAGGCACGGGCCCGCAACGGAAGCGGAGGTTGCCATGTACGATGTCAAGCATCCACCCAAGCACCTGGTGCGCGCCTATCTCGAACGTCGCTCGCGCGACCCGACACCGCCGCCAACGCCCGAGGAAATCCGGCGTCAGCTGGGCTGGGGCATGTTGATGCCGGCCGACCTCAAGATGGGCAGCAACCGCTCCTGAGCCTTGACCGCTCATTGACCCCGCTCATTGACCCCGCTCATTGACCCGTTATGCGCCGACGTCCCGTGAGGACGCGGCGCCCCAGACCCACCACAGGAGACATCCATGACCAGCAAGATCGGCAGCAAACACATCGCACAACACCGCGGCAAGAAAGAGCGCCTCGAGATCAAACGCACCAACGTGGCCCGCGAGGCCGTGCGCCAGGCTGAAGCCCGCGCCAAGTACCGCAACCAGCCAAAAGGCCAGGTCCAGCGCGAACAGGCGCAAACCGCCGCCTGATCCACCGCACACTCTGCACACGGCCCACCCGCGAGGTGGGCTTTTTTTTCGTCCTCAACTTGCGCACCGCGCAGCCTTTCGCCGATTCGCTCGCCATTCGCCGCCTTCCACCCGCCATTCACCGAATTGCGCTATCGCGATTGCCAGCGTCCTTGTTATCGTGTATCAAGTTCGATAACAAGAGGAGTCAAGGTCATGAATTCGGAAGATGCCTATCGCTGGCGCAAGCAGGTGGTCTGGGGCCTACTGCTGATCGCCATCGGCGCCCTGGTGCTGCTAGACCGCCTGTACTACATCGATGTCCAGGACTACTGGCACTATGCGCCGCTGCTGCTGGTCGTGGTCGGCATCAACCAGACCATCGGCTATCCGAGCCCGAAGGAATTCGGCAACGGCCTGTGGACCGTGTTCGTTGGCCTGTGGCTGTTCGCCGTGTTCGAAAACGCCTTCGGCCTCACTTTCCGCAACAGTTGGCCGCTGTTCATCCTGATGTGGGGCGTCAAGCTGGTGCTCGATCCCTTCATCGCACGCCGTTTTGCCAACCACCGCGAGGGCCGCCGCCATGAAAAATGATCCGCATCCGCAAAAGGCGACCACGCAAGTGGTGCTCGGCCTGGTCGTCATCGCGATGGGACTGTTGTTCCTGCTCGATAACCTGGGCTACGTCGACATGCACCGCGCGTTTTCGTTCTGGCCGATGGTGTTCGTCATCGTCGGTACCGTCAAGCTGTGCGACACCCGCACCCAGGGCGGTACGATGCTCGGCGCGGCCCTGGTCGGCATCGGCATCCTGATGATGCTCGACCGGCTGGACATCATCGACTTCAGCTGGCGCACGCTGTGGCCGCTGGTCCTGATCGGCCTCGGCGGCTTTTTGGTGATGAAGGCGGTGCGCAGCAAGCATGCGCCGCAGGGGCAGGGCGGAATGCTCGATGGCGTCCCGGTCGGCTCAAGCGCCGATGCGGGCGAGGTGCTCGACGTCACCGCCATCCTCGGCGCCTACGAGCGCCGCGTCACGACCCAGTACTTTCGCGGCGGCGAGATCACCGCGGTGATGGGCGGCTGCGAACTCGATATGCGCGGCGCCTCGATCCAGGGCGAGGCCGTCATCAATGTGTTCGCCTTCTGGGGCGGCGTGACCATCAAGTGTCCGCCCGACTGGAACGTGGTCCTGCAAGGCACGCCGATCCTGGGCGGCTTCGAGGAAAAGACCATCACGCCGCCAGACAATAGCAAGCGGCTGGTCATTCGCGGCTATGCGATCATGGGTGGCGTGGAAATCCGTAACTGATGGGCGGCGGCTTCTGGGCCGGGCGCAGCGCCGCGCTCTATCTCGCGGCCTGGCTGATGCTGGGCCTGATGCTCGCCGGTCTGCTGGACGCCACCAGCGGCGCCGGCCTCGCGGCCAGCCTGCTGTTCGCGCTGCCGCTGCTGCTGGTGTATGCCGCGGTGTGCGGTTTCTCGGCGTATTACCTGTGCCGCGCCTATCCGCTGGCGCGCAAACCCTTGCCGGCGGTGCTGGGGGTGTTCTTCCTGACCGCCGTGTGCGCGGCCCTGCTGTGGTGTGCAGCGGCGTCCGGGTGGGCGGCGTGGTGGCATTGGCTGGCGCCGCGCGCCGATGGCGTGATCATGTCGCGGCCCTTGACGGCAGTGATGTTCGGGGTCGGCGTGCTGCTGTACGGGATGACCGCCTGCGGCCACTATCTGGCACTGGAATTCGAACGTGCGCGCGGCCTCGAGCGGCGTGAGTTGGAACTCAGGCTGCTGGCCCAGGACGCAGAGTTGCGCATGCTGCGCACCCAGATCGATCCGCACTTCCTGTTCAACAGCCTCAACTCGATCAGTGCCCTGACCGCGATCGATGCCGGCGCCGCGCGCGACATGACCTTGCAGCTGGCTGGCTTCTTTCGCCATACGCTGGGGCTGGAAGCGCACCGCAAGGTGACGGTGCTGGCAGAGGTGGAGCTGGTCGAGCGTTTCGTGGCGATCGAGCAGGTGCGCTTCGGGCCGCGCCTCGGTTTCGAGCGCCAGGTAAGCGACCAAGCGGCGGCCTGCCTGCTGCCGCCGATGATCCTGCAGCCGCTGGTCGAGAATGCAGTCAAGCACGGCATCGGCCAGTTGATCGATGGCGGCGTGGTGCGCGTATGGGCCGAGCGCGCCGGGTCGCAGCTCAAGCTGCGGGTCGAGAACGATGTCGATCCGGATTCAGGGTCGAAGGCGGCCGGCGGCGGCATCGGCCTGGCCAATGTGCGCGAGCGCCTGCTGGCCGCGTACGGCATCGAAGCAAGCGTGCATGCGACACGCGTGGACAATCTATTCCGGGTGGACCTGGTGCTGCCCGCGGACACAGGAGAATAAGGGATGCGAACCCTGATCGTGGACGACGAACACCTGGCGCGGGCAGTCCTGCGCGAATACCTGGCGGCCCACCCCGACATCGAGCTCGTCGGCGAATGCGCCAACGGCTTCGAGGCGGTGAAGGCAATCGCCGAGCATGCGCCGGACCTGGTGTTCCTCGACATCCAGATGCCCAAGCTGGATGGCTTCGAGGTGGTGGAGCTGGCCGGCAGCAAACCGCACTACGTGTTCGCCACCGCCTACGACCAGTTCGCGTTGCGGGCCTTCGAAGTGCATGCGGTCGACTACCTGCTCAAGCCATTCTCGCGCGAGCGACTGGCCGAAGCGCTGGCGCAGGTACGTTTGCGTTCGCCGCAGCCGGCCACGATCGAAGCGGTGGTCAAGGAGGCACAGGCGCGCCAGCAGCCGCTGGAACGGATCCTGATCCGCGACGGCGCCCGGGTGCATGTGGTTGCGACGGGCAGTGTCGACTATATCGAGGCCCAGGACGACTACGTGCAGATCAACGCCGCCGGCAAGAACTACCTGAAGCACCAGCGCCTGTCGGAACTGGAAGCGCAGCTCGACGCCAGCGTGTTCGTGCGCATCCACCGCTCCTACATCGTCAATGTCGGCGCGGTCGAGCGTATCGAAGCGGTCAGCAAGGACAACCATTGCGCGGTGCTCAAAAGCGGGGTCAAGCTGCCGATCAGCCGCAGTGGTTACCAGAAGGTGCGCGAGCTACTGGCGTGATTTGTCCTGTGAGTCCAGCTCCCACCACGTGGGCATCAGACTCCTGATGCCCGGCTGGGCGAAACGGTCGTCGATCAGCCACACCACGCCGCGATCCTGCTCGGTGCGGATCACGCGGCCGGCCGCCTGCACCACCTTCTGGATGCCGGGATACAGATAGGTGTAGTCATAGCCGGCGCCGAAGAGAATCTGCATGCGCTCGCGCAGCTGCTCGTTGACGGGATTGATCTGGGGCAGGCCGAGGGTGGCGACGAATGCGCCGATCAGGCGCTCGCCCGGCAGGTCGACGCCCTCGCCGAAGGCGCCGCCCAGCACCGCAAACCCCACGCCCGATCCGCCGACCGCGAAACGGTCGATGAAACCCTGGCGTTCGTGCTCGCTCATGCGGCGCTCCTGGCGCCACAGCGGGATGCCGGGGTCCAGGCGGGCCAGCGCATCGGCTACCTGCTCCAGGTAAGCGAAGCTGCTGAAGAAGGCCAGGTAATTGCCGGAGCGTTCGTGGTACTGGCGCGCAATCAGTTCGGCGATCGGTTGCACCGATGCCGCGCGCCGCTGGTAGCGGGTCGAGATGCCGTGCGCCACATGGACCTCGAGCTGGCTGGCCTTGAACGGCGACTCCACTTCGACCCAGGCGGTATTGTCCGGCATGCCGAGCGTGTCGAGGCAGTAGTGCCAGGGACCGAGCGTGGCAGAGAACAGGGTGCTCGAATGGGTGGCCGCGAAGCGCGGGCCGAGGAAGGGCGCTGGCACCACATTGCGGATGCAGATGGTCGAGTCGCGCAGGGTGGGGCGGTCGGCATCGCGGCTCAGATCGCACAGCGAGTGCGGCCCGAACGATTCGGCCAGGCGCACGAACTGCATCGCGTCGAAATAAAAGCGCTGCAAGTCGGGGTCGAGCGGACCAGGTAATGTGGCCAGGTGCTCGTTGATGGCGCTGCCCATTTCCTGCAATGCATCGACCAGCTTGGACGGAATTTTCTCGAGCAGCTGGTAGGGCGCCGGCGCTGTCTTGTCGACCGCGGTCCAGGCGCGGCCGACCTTTTCGAGCGCCTTCTTGACGCTTGGCGCCGCATCGGCGCGGGCCAGGCGCAGCTGCTCGCGATCGAGTTCGGTGCTGTACATCGATCGCGCGCGCCCGACCAGGTTGTGGGCTTCGTCGACCAGCACGCTGGTCTTCCAGCCATTGGCCAGCCCGAGCGCGTACAGCATCGCGCTGCCGTCGAAATAATAGTTGTAGTCGCCGACGATCAGATCCGACCAGCGCGCCATCTCGCTGCCCAGATAGTAGGGGCAGACCTCGTGCGCCAGCGCGACCTCGCGCAGCGCCTCGCGGTCCAGCACGGACAGGGCCGCGGCAGCCGTGCGCGCCGCCGGCAGGCGGTCATAGAAGCCCCGGGCCAGCGGGCAGGACGCACCATGGCATTCCTTGTCGGGATGCTCGCAGGCCTTGTCGCGCGCGGTCAGTTCCAGCACCCGCAGCGGCACACTGCTACTCGCGCACAGCATCGCGGCGCCATCGAGCGCCAGGCGCCGGCCCGGCGTCTTCGCGGCCAGGAAGAACACCTTGTCGAGCTTCTCGCGCGGCATGGCCTTGAGCACCGGGAACAGGCTGCCGACGGTCTTGCCGATGCCGGTCGGGGCTTGCGCCAGCAGGCAGCGGCCGCTGGCATTGGCGCGGTAGATGCTCTCGGCCAGCTGGCGCTGGCCGGGACGGAAGTCGGCATGCGGGAACGCCAAGCCAGTGAGCGCGGCATCGCGCGCCGCGCGGTGCGCGGCCTCGCTGGCGGCCCAGTGCGAGAAGCGCTCGCATAGCGCGTTGAAGTGCTCGCGCAGCCAGGCGCTGTCGCGCGTTTCGCGCAGCACGGTTTCGACGCCGCTGCCGATGTCGTAGTAGACCAGGGCCAGGTTGACCGCGGCCATGCCTTGTTCCTCGCACATCAGGTGGCCATACACGCGCAGCTGGGCCCAGTGCAGGTGGCGGTGGTTGTCGGGGATGGCGTCGACCCGGCCGCGGTGGGTCTTGACCTCTTCGATCAGGTTTTCGTTGGTGTCGTAGCCGTCGGCGCGGCCGCGCACGTGCAGCTCGTTCCACTGCCCGGACAGCGCGACCTCGCTACGGTAGCCGTCGCCGCGGCGGCCGGCCACCACGGCGTGGCCGGCGATGCCTTCCTGGGCGCTGGGGGAGGGCGTGAAGCGCAGGTCGAGGTCACCCTGCTTGGCGGTGAACTCGCACAGGGCGCGTACGGCGATGCTGTAGCCCGCCGCCTGGCTCGCGCCCTCGCTCAAGCCGCCAGTTCCCACTGCAGATAGCACACCGATACCGGCATGCCATGCGCGGCGCAGTAGTCGATCCAGCGCAGCTGGTTGTCCTGCAAGCGGTCGCCCGGGCCCTTCACCTCGATCATCAGGTAGCGGGCTTCATGCGGCCAGAACTGGATCAGGTCGGGGAAGCCGGTGCGGTTTTCCTTGACGTCGGCCAGGATGCGCTCGCACCACTTGCGCAGGTGGGCGGGCGGGATGCAGGCCAGGGCCAGTTCGATGACCTCGAGCGGCATGCCGTCCCAGTGCACGAAGGGCGACTGCAGGCCGGCTTTCTCCTGGTACGTGCGCCGGATCGTGTCGCGGTAGCTGCCGCTGTCAAGTTCGGCCAGGCAGGCGGCGAATTCGTCGCGTCGGCGCTGGTGGAAATCGGCGCTGTGCAGGTCGGCCGGGCCGCGGTGGAAGGGGTGGAAGAAGGCGCCCGGGATGGCGGCGAATATGGCGCGCCAGCACAGCAGGCCGAACAGGGTATTGGCCAGCGCGTTCTCGACATAGAACACCGGCGCGCTCTCGCACGACAGGTGGCCGCGCACGGCGCCCTCGACCCAGCGCTCGCCGTTCGGCGGCGCCAGGCACAGCTCGATGCGCTCGACCGCCGTTTTTGCGCGCGCGGCCAGGCGCGGGTGGCCGAGGCGGCGCGCCAGGCGCGGCGCGATGCGCGACAGGTGCTGGCGCTCGGCCTCGTTCTCGGGCGCAGACTGGGCCACGAGCAGCAAGGCATGGGCCTCATCGAAGCGCTCGTGCTTTTCGAGCACGCGGATGGCGCGGCCCCGGGCGCCGGGGAAGCGGCAGCGCGCATAGGCCGCGTAGGCGCCGTCCCAGTTCTTGAGCTTTTCGTAGTGCTGGCCGATCTGGAAGGTCAGCTTTTCGCGCCGGCTCTCGAGCCAGTCGTTGTCGAAGGCGTGCAGGGGCAGGTCGCGCATCACCTCGTCGACATCCTCGCCGGCGGCAAAGCGCTCGCGGCAAGCGTACAGCTGCAGGTAGTGCTCGACGTCGGCGCGTTTGCGAAAACCGCGCGAGGCGGGCGAGATGTCGACCGTCTCGTAGCGGAACAGGCCAAGGTCGGACAGCACGAAATCGGTCCAGCCCTGGTGCAGGTTGCCGAAGAAGATCAGGCGCAGGCGGTCGCACAGCGGCTTGACCAGGATGCGCCAGGCGATGTCGGGGCAGGCCGGATGCCAGTGTGAAAAGCGCTGGGCGTCGGGGCAGTCCGGGCGCAGGGCTTCACGTTGATCTTCCTTGCGCGCGGTCTTGCGCTGCAGGCGGGCGCCGAAGGCGTCGGCGAGTTCGGGCTTGGACAGCAGCTCGAACAGTTCGTCGAGCGTCATTTCCGGATCGGCCTCGATCCAGCCGGTGCCGAGCAGGTGCTGCGCGGCCTCGACCGGGCAGCCGATCTCGGCGTAGCTGAGTTTGCTGGCGCGGAACAGATGGCCCTTGCGCATGACCATGCGCACGAACAGGGCGCGCGCATTCTGCGGCAGCGTGGGAAACATTGCCAGGAAAGCATGTTCACCGTCGTCGAGCAGGTCGCCATAGCGCTCGCCGATCCAATCGAGAACACGCTGGAAATTATCCAGATAATAAAACTCGTTTTCCAACACCCTGATCATGACCGAACGCTCACCTGTACTTATATACAGTATAGCGTGTTCCAGCTGCGATTGTCGGGCTACATCGTCGGCTACACGCCGCAGTGAGGGCTTTTTACCACGCTGTCAGCGGCCTGGCGGTGGCATAGGCGCTTCGCCTTCGGCGGGAGCATGGCCGTTTGCATGGTAGATCACGGCCGAGATCAGGGCGACGTCGCTATCGTCCTGGGTGTCGCCGGCGCGCGCCGGATTCACGGTCCTGGCGGGACGCGCTGCCTGTCGCGGTGTCGTGCGCGCAGCCTGGGCACGGGGACGGGCCGGCGCTGCAGTGCGCGGTTCTGGCCGCCGCGCTGGTGCAGCGTTGGCCAGAGTCGGCGCAATCTTGACCGGCTCGGGCGGCGTAACAGCTGGCTTCAGCAGGCGCAGCGGAGGGACGGGGGCCGGCGGCGGCGCCACCGCTGCGGTGGGTTCCGGCGCCGCATCGACGATCAGGGCCGTCTCTACCGGCGGCGGCGCCACGCTCGCCGTCGCGGCAGGCGCGGCATCAGGCGACGCCATCTCGAGCGGCGCCGGACCGGTGCCGGCTGCCAGCCAGGCCAGCGTCCCCGTCAATCCCAGCGCCAGCATCACCGCCGCCCCGTACCAGGCCAGGCGGGCGCCATGGCCGGCGCTGCTGCCGGCACGGCGCGCCGGTTCGCGCTCGAGCTTGGCGAGGATGCTGTCTTCATGGCCGCCGCGGCGCGCCGACGACATCAGGTTGGGGCGCGGATGGGCGTGCAGGCGGTGGTCTTGATTTTCGTCTGATGGACGCACGACATTACTCCTAAGATTGGCTTCTGCTGTTCTGATTAGAAACAATCCTGGAGGTACCGATGCTGATCTTCCAGGTATTCGACAAGGGCGTGATGGACGATGCCGAGGGCCGCCAGATCGACTTTCGCAATACGATCATCATCCTGACCTCGAACGTCGGTTCGACCCAGTTGATGGGGGCGTGCCTGAACCAGCCGGCGAGCGAGATGCCCACGCCCGAGCAGCTGTCGGCGCTGCTGCGGCCGGTGCTCATGAAGCACTTCAAGCCCGCATTTTTGGGGCGCCTGGCGGTGGTGCCGTTCTATCCGATCGGCGACGAGGTGCTGGCCAATATCATCCGTTTGAAACTGGCCCGTATCGGCGCGCGGGTGCTGGACAACCACAAGGCCAGGTTCGAATACGACGAGGCGCTGGTGGAGGCGGTCTTGCGGCGCTGCACCGAGGTCGATTCGGGCGCACGCAATGTCGACAATGTCTTGAACGGCACCCTGCTACCGGAAATCGCCGACAGCGTGCTGGCGCGGATGGCCGAAGGCGGCGCCATCGTGCGGGTAAAAGTCGGCGCCACCAGGGCCGGTAAATTCAAGTACCTGATTGAGCCGCTCCAGGGCTGAAGGAGGCGATATGCTGGACATCGAAGCGTTGCTGGCGCCGATCGCGCCCGATAATCCTTGTGGCGCCGACCTCGCATTCTCGGCCGAGGTCGACGAGATCGCGCGCGCGCGCCTGGCCGACGACCCGTCGCTGGAGCAGGGCGCCTGGGTCACGGCGCTCAAGGAAGCCGACTGGAAGCTGGTCGGCAAGCGCTGCACGAACCTGCTGCAAACGCGCAGCAAGGATCTGCAATTGGCGGTGTGGCTGGCCGAGGCCAATGCCAAGACCGGCGGCATGCGCGGCCTGGCCGATGGCCTGGGACTGGTGGCCGCGCTGTGCGAACGCTACTGGGATGGATTGCATCCCCAGGCCGACGAGGATGGCTTCGAACGCCGCATCGGCAATCTATCCTGGCTGGCGAGCCGGATCGCGCCGCTGGTCAAGGCCGTGCCGCTGGTCGAGGGCGGCGCCGTGACCCTGCAGGCCCGGGACATCGCGCGCGCCAGGGGGCCGGAGGCGGTGGCCGAACTGGAGGCGGCACGTGTGCGCGCCAAACCGGCCTTCTTGCAGGCGCTGCAGGCCGATAGCGAGGCCTGCCTGGCGGCGCTGCAGGAGCTGGAGCGGGTAGTCGACGACAGGCTGGGTGCCGATGGTCCCGGCTACAGCCTGGGACGCGCGGCCTTGCGCGACGTGCTCGACCTGATCACGCCGGCAACTGCATCGGGCACGGTCCAGGCGCTGTCGGGTAGCCTGGTGGCGACGGGCGCTGGAAGGTCGCTTGCGCTGCCGTTGCGGATCGACGGCCAGGTGACGCACCGCGACCAGGCGCTGGCCCAGTTGCGCCAGGTGGCCGAGTTCTTCCGCCGCACCGAGCCGCATAGTCCGGTGGCCTATCTGGCGGAAAAGGCCGCGCGCTGGGGCGAGCAGCCGCTGCACGCGTGGCTGCGTTCGGTGATCAAGGATGACGCCTCGCTGGCGCGGCTGGAAGACTTGCTGGGAATTGAGCATCCGGCGCCGTGACGCCGGAGGTCGTTGCGATGCGGGTTTAGTCGGCCTTGCCGGCGTTGGCCGCGCCGGCGCCCGGCTTGACGATCGTACTGGCGCGCTCGAACTGCTCTTCGACGGTCTGCACCGCCTGGCGGGTGGCCTGGGTCACCTGCTCGTAGCCCTTGAAGGCATTTTCGATCGCGGCCTTGATGATCTCGACCGCGTTCTCGGAACCCGGCTTGACGTTCTGGGTGACGTCGTAGATCAGCGCCGACAGGGTGTTCTTGGCTTCGGACACGTGGGCGTCGGCCGCGCCGCGGAACTCGTCGTGCATCTCGTCGATGATGGCCTTGAGCTGGCTGGTGTACTCGGCCGCGTTGGTGACGCCGGCGGCCGGCTGCATGCGCGCGGCCAGGCTGTCGAAGGCGGCTTTCGGATTGCCTGCCTGGGCTGCCTCGGCCATGCTGCGGCCGGCGGCCATGGTGCTGTCCATCGAGGTTTTCGCGGCATTCATGTTCAGTGCCACGACCTGCTCGACGCCCTTGACGGTCTTGCCGGCGAGGGCGTTGAAGGTTTGCATCTGGAGGTCGAACAGGGTCTTGGTGGCGTTGGCGAACTGCTCGGGGCTGGTAAACATGGGTGTCTCCTCAGTCGATGCTCTGTTATATGAAACGACGTGACGCGGCCAGGTTTGTCAAAAAGCCGCGCCTGCTGCTTTCATTATTTAACAACAATGAGTTTTTCGCAATGCGCGTCCCGATAGGGGCCGTTTGATTTTTCCCAGCCTTCGCCGAGCGGGGTCTGGGAACAGGCCAGTTCACCGGTAAGTTTGCTGCGCCACTGGTAATACGGCGCCGGCGCGGCCAGGGCCGTGGACAGGATAAGGAGGAGTGCGGCCGTCAGGGCTGCCGGTCGAATGATCTGCATGGGGCTATGCTCGGATGTTCTCGACTGCAAGTCAAGCGTGGCTTGAGCTTCCCATGATGGGAAGGTGTATGCTGTGGGTGACACAACAGGAGAGCGGCATGGGAGCAATATCGAGCCTGAACATTGGCGACGCGGCGCGCGTCTCGGGTGTGACGGCCAAGATGATTCGTCATTATGAAGCGATCGGGCTGGTCAGGGAGCCGCGGCGGACCGAGGCGGGTTATCGTTTATATAGCGAACAGGACGTGCGGGTGCTGCAATTCATTCATCGCGGCCGTGCGTTGGGGTTTTCGCTGGATCAGATCAGGGATTTATTGGCCCTGTGGGAAGATAAACATCGGGCCAGCGCCGATGTGCGGGCGCTGGCGCAGTCGCATATCGCCGAATTGAATCGCAAGATTGCAGAGATGGAAGCGATGCGGCGTACGCTCGAGAGCCTGGCGACGTCATGTCATGGCGATGCGCGGTCGGATTGCCCGATTCTGGATGACCTGGCCGCCCGATAAGGCAGCGGAGAAACGCAAAACGCCGTAACCCTGTTGAGAAGGCTACGGCGTTTTGCGGGACTTGCGTCCGAAAACAAAGTAGATGTTGGTGCCCACGGAGGGACTCGAACCCCCACACCTTGCGGCACATGGACCTGAACCATGCGCGTCTACCAATTCCGCCACGTGGGCACTGGGTGCTGCTAACACTACGCTTACTTCCGCGTCGGCGGGGAGCCCGCCAACCCTACGATGCTGCATGCTGAACTAATCAGCGGGTAGCTTTTGGTGCCCACGGAGGGACTCGAACCCCCACACCTCGCGGCACATGGACCTGAACCATGCGCGTCTACCAATTCCGCCACGTGGGCATTCAAACAACCGTACTGCCAGAAAACGTTGGTGCCCACGGAGGGACTCGAACCCCCACACCTTGCGGCACATGGACCTGAACCATGCGCGTCTACCAATTCCGCCACGTGGGCGTTTTCTGTACTGCTTTGCTGCCAATCCTGCTGCTGCATACTGCATTTGGTGCCCACGGAGGGACTCGAACCCCCACACCTCGCGGCACATGGACCTGAACCATGCGCGTCTACCAATTCCGCCACGTGGGCACTGCTAAGCAACTCTGCTACAATAGCAGGCTTTGTCATTTTCCGCTAGATCAACATTTCCTGATCATCACGTCAAATACACTGCCTTTATCGCTATTTCACTGCTGTTTTCTTCACCTCGTCGTTGCCGCCGTTGCTGAAGAGAGCGAGATTATAGCGGATCATTTTCAATAGTCAAAGACCCATGATGAAGTTCGTATCCGGGTGCCGCACAAGTTTCGAGGGTGTCCGCTAGCACGCCACGTTAGGCGAATCGGATAGACCTCCGTTACACTACGCCTACCAAGGTGTCAATCAAGCACGCTGCCGCCTATTCATTCATGAGCGGCGCTATTACTGGCCAAAGAAAAAAAGAATCGATTTGAAGCAACCTACTCATACCATTCCAAGCCGCGAGGAAATCCTCGCCGTCTTCCGCGATGCCGCCGAACCGCTCGATGCGGCCGGCCTGGCGCGAGCCCTGCAGGTCAAGCCCGCCGCCCAGGAAGTCCTGGGCCGCCGCCTGAACGCCATGGAGCGTGACGGACAGATCCGCTCCGACCGCAGCGGCTCCTATATGCTGGCCGACCATTCCGCCTTTGTCGCGGGCAAGGTTGCCGCGCATCGCGACGGCTTTGGATTCGTGATTCCGGACCAGCCAGGTCCCGACCTGTTCCTGTCCGACCGCGAGATGCAGAAAGTACTGCACGGCGACCGCGTGATGGCGCGCGTGACCGGCACCGATCGCCGCGGCCGTCCGGAAGGCTCGATCGTCGAAGTCGTCGAACGCGCCAATACCCACATCATCGGCCGCCTGCTCAATGAAGGCGGCGTCTGGATCGTCTCGCCTGAAGACCAGCGCATGAACCAGGATGTCCTGGTGTCTGGCTCGCCGGGCAAGGCGCGTGCCGGCCAGGTGGTCAGCATCGAACTGCTCGAACAGCCGGGCCGCTTCCAGAAACCGACCGGCCGCATCGTTGAAGTACTCGGCGAACTGGACGATCCGGGCATGGAAATCGAGATCGCCGTGCGCAAGTTCGGCGTGCCGCACGTGTTCTCGCCGCCGGCACTGAAGCAGGCCGCGCGCCTGCCGAACGAAGTGATCAATGCCGACCTGGCAGACCGGGTTGACCTGCGCGATGTGCCGCTGGTGACCATCGACGGCGAGGACGCACGCGACTTCGACGATGCGGTCTACTGCGAGCCGGTCAAGATCGGCGCTACCCGCGGCTACCGCCTGCTGGTCGCGATCGCCGACGTCAGCCACTACGTGAAGCCGAACGACGCCCTCGACGCCGATGCGATCGAGCGCAGCACCTCGGTCTATTTCCCGCGCCGCGTGATTCCGATGCTGCCCGAGAAGCTGTCCAACGGCCTGTGCTCGCTGAACCCGGCGGTCGACCGTTGCACCCTGGTGTGCGATATGGTCATCACCGAAGATGGTGAAGTCACGGCCTACCAGTTCTACCCGGCCGTGATGCACTCGGCCGCGCGCCTGACCTATAACCAGGTGGCCGACATCCTGTCCGACACCGATGGCGAAGAAGCCAGCGCGCGTCCGGGCATCGTGCCGCACCTGCTGAACCTGAACCAGGCGTTCCGCGCGCTGCTCAAGGCGCGCCAGGAACGTGGTGCGATCGATTTCGAGACCACCGAAACCTATATCGTTTGCAACCCGCTGGGCAAGATCGAAAAGATCATCCCGCGCACCCGCAACGATGCGCACCGCCTGATCGAAGAGTGCATGCTGGCCGCCAACGTGTGCGCCGCCGACTTCCTGCTGCGCCACAAGCACCCGGGCACCTTCCGCGTACACGCGGTGCCGACCGAGGAAAAGCTGAACCAGCTGCGCACCTTCCTGAAGCAGGTCGGCCTGAACCTGGGCGGCGGCAGCAAGCCGACCGCGCGCGACTACGCCGCCGTGATGCAGCAGATCCGCGAGCGTCCCGACGCCGCGCTGCTGCAGACCATGTTGCTGCGCTCGATGCAGCAGGCGGTCTACAGCCCGGATAACGTCGGCCACTTCGGCCTGGCCTACGAGGCATACGCCCACTTCACCAGCCCGATCCGCCGCTACCCCGATTTGCTGACCCATCGCGCAATCAAGGCGATCCTGCTCGGCAAGCGCTATGAGCCGAAAGGCATCGAGCTGGGCAAGCTCAATTCGACGCAGTCGAACTCGGCCCGCAAGCAGGCGGCCAAGGACAAGGCGGACGGCAAGGCGCCGAAGAGCGAAAAGGATCTGACGATCTGGGATGCGCTCGGCGTGCACTGCTCGGCCAACGAGCGCCGTGCCGACGAAGCCTCGCGCGACGTCGAGAACTGGCTCAAGTGCTTCTTCATGCAGGACAAGATCGGTGAAGAGTTCACCGGCACCGTGGCCGGCGTGACCACCTTCGGCATTTTCGTCCAGCTCGATGAGCTGTTCGTCGAGGGCCTGGTGCACATTACCGAACTGGGCGCAGATTACTTCCAGTACGACGAAGCGCGTCACGAACTGCGCGGCGAGCGTACCGGCCAGCGTTACCAGTTGACCGACCGCGTGACGGTGCGGGTGGCGCGGGTCGACCTTGAGTCGCGCAAGATCGACCTGACGCTGGCGTCGGCGCCGGTTGCCGCTGAAGCTGGCGAAGGTGCTGGCCGCAATAAGCAAGGCCGTAACGAAGGCCGTAACGAAGGTCGCGGCGAAGGCCGCAATGACGGACGTAACGACGGACGAAGCAATGGCGGCGGCAAGAAATCGCGCGGCGGTCGTTCGCGTGGACCGAAGCGGGACGTGCCTGCCGTGGTAGAGGCGCCAACCCCGCTCGAGCGTGCACGCCAGGTAGCGCAGGATGCGATGGAGGTGCCGACAAAGCCACCAAAATCGCGCAAGGCCCGCGCCCGTGCAAAGGCGGAAGAGCGCGCGAATGCTGCGGCGCAAGCGCCGGTACCGACGTCAGCACCGACTCCGGCGCCAGCACCGACTCCGGCGCCAACGCCAGCACCGACTCCGGCACCGACGCCTGCTCCAACGCCAGCGCCGAAGCCAGCGCCAGTGGCTCGCAAGCCACGTGCGGCCAAGCCTGTCGTCGAAGCAGCGCCGGCACCCGTGCCGGTCGCCGCTCCCGCCGCCAAGCCAAAGGCACGTAAAGCCCCGGCCAAGACTGCAGCCAAGGCCGAACCGGTCGTGGAAGCCGTCGTGGTGCCGCCAGCCAAGGCAGTCGCGGCCAAGAAGCCTGCCACCAAGAAAGCAGCAGCGGCAAAAGCACCTGCACCTGCACCTGTAGCTGCGCCTGCACCGGCAGCCAAGAAACCAGCGGCCAAGAAAGCGGTAGCCACCAAAGCCGTCGCACCTGCGCCGAAAGCGGCAAAAACCGCGGTCAAGACCGCGACCAAGACCGCATCCAAGGCCGAATCCAAAACCAGCAAGAAAAAAGCACCTGAAAGCGATTGAGAAGTAGCAAATGAAAAATAAAATGATTTTCGGTTTCCACGCGGTGACCTCGCGCCTGCGCCATGAGGCGCAGTCGGTGGAAGAGATCTTCGTCGATGCCGAGCGTAATGACGGCCGCATGAAGGACATGATCGCCAACGCCAAGGCGGCTGGCGTGCGCGTGATGCCGGTCGACGCCGCGCGTCTCGACAAGATCACCGGCACCCGCCGTCACCAGGGCGTGATCGCCTTCGCCAGTCAGCTGGCGCTGGCGCGCAACCTCGACGAACTGCTCGATGCGATCGAGGGTCCGCCGCTGCTGCTGATCCTGGACGGCATCACCGATCCGCACAACCTGGGCGCCTGCCTGCGGGTGGCCGACGGTGTCGGCGCGCATGCCGTCATCGTGCCGAAGGACCGTGCGGTGGGCCTGAACGCCACCGCCGCCAAGGTCGCCAGCGGCGCGGCCGAGACCGTGCCTTACATCACCGTGACCAACCTGGCGCGTACCATGCGCGAGCTGAAAGAGCGCGACATCCTGCTCATCGGCACCTCGGACGACGCCGACCGTGGCCTGTACCAGGCCGATTTCACCGGTCCGGCGGCCCTGGTCATGGGTTCGGAAGGCGAGGGAATGCGCCGCCTGACGCGCGAGACCTGCGACGTGCTGGTTAACATCCCGATGTTCGGCTCGGTCGAGAGCCTGAACGTGTCGGTCGCTTCGGGCGTCTGCCTGTATGAAGCGCGCCGCCAGCGCATCGCGCGCGAAGGCTAAGCCCTAGCCCATCAACGGCCTGGAATCCTCCCCAGGCCGGTTTCTCTGCATTACCACTCCCACAAGCAATTCATCTGCGGATCGGCTACCATGAGAGCCGTCCCATCCCGTGCTTCTTTCCCGAGTATCACCATGTTTTTCTCAAGACTGCGCGAAGACATTCGCAACATCATCGAGCGCGATCCCGCCGCCCGCAACGGCTGGGAGGTGCTGACCTGCTACCCGGGCCTGCACGCCATCGTCGCCCACCGCTGGGCCAACGCCTGCTGGAACGCCGGCCTCAAATGGCTCGGCCGCTTCATCTCGCACCTGGCCCGTATCGTCACCGGCATCGAGATCCACCCCGGCGCCACCATTGGCCGCCGGGTCTTTATTGACCACGGCTTCGGCGTGGTGATCGGCGAAACCGCCGTGATCGGCGACGACTGCACCATCTACCAGGGCGTCACCCTGGGCGGCACCACCCTGGTGGCCGGCGCCAAGCGCCACCCGACCCTCGAACGCGGCGTGATCGTAGGCGCCGGCGCCCAGGTGCTGGGCGCGTTCACGGTCGGCGAATACGCCAAGATCGGCTCCAACGCGGTGGTGGTCAAACCGGTGCCGGCCGGCGCCACGGCGGTCGGCAATCCGGCCCACCTGATCCAGAAAGAAGACCAGTCGCGCAGCGCGCGCATGTTCGCCGCCTATGGCGTCACGCCCAACGGCGACGACCCGCTGTCGAAAGCCTTGCGCGGCCTGATCGACCACGCCGCGCGCCAGGACGAGCAGATCGAGCGCCTCACCGACACCATGCGCGAGGCCGGCCTGTGCTGCCCTCGGGTGCAGGAGGGTGATAAACTCGACTCGGAACAACTGAACCGCTTGGTAGATTAAGGAATCGCATGACTTACGAGACGACTGGCGGCATTGATGCCGCAGCCGTGCTGGACCCGGTCGAGCTGCGCGTACTGGCAGTGCTGGCCGAAAAAGAAGCGCTGACGCCCGATAACTATCCGCTGTCGCTGAACGCGATCGTCAACGGATGCAATCAATTGTCGAGCCGCGATCCGGTGATGCAGCTGTCGGACGACATCGTCCTCGACACCCTGCAACGCCTCACCGAACGCAAGCTGGTCAATGCGATCTCGCAGGCCGGCGCGCGGGTGGTGAAATACGAACACCGCATGCGCATCAAGTGGACGCTGGAGCAGGACAAGCTGGCTGTGCTCACGGTCCTGATGCTGCGCGGCCTGCAGACCGCCGGCGAAATCCGCACCCGCAGCGGCCGCATCCACGAGTTCTCGAACGTGACCGAAGTCGAGACCGCGCTGCAATTCCTGATCGATAAATACCCGCCGCTGGTGGTCAAGCTCGATCGCGCCCCGGGAACCAAAGAATCGCGCTACGGCCAGCTGCTTGGCGGCGAAATCACCATCGTCGCCGGCAGCGAGCAGACGTCGAGCAGCGCCAGCGGCCTGACCCAGGGTGGCCGCATCTCCCAGCTCGAAGAAGAAGTCGCTTCGCTGCGCGCCGAGATGGATGAACTCAAGGGGCAGTTCGAGGCGTTTCGCCAGCAGTTTCTGTAGGCAGGGGCTCGAGCTCGACCAGGGTATCGTCGCTCCAGCTGGTGTCGCCCAGTGGAACCCGAAAACCCTTGCCCTCGGTCTCGAGCAGTGCGCTGCGCTTGCCATCGACCAGCACCGCGGCATTCAAGGTCTGCGTGTGCTTGAACGTGAAGCCGGACTTGCCGTCGAACGTGAAGCCGCACCAGTCGCGCGTGCGCAGTATCGTGTTCGCGGTCAGCACCACCCATAGCGGAATCTCTTCCTTGATGATCGCGACCTGCACCCGGCACTCCAGGCGCAGGTCGCCGAGACGCCGCACGTTGTCGGGCAGGCCGGGCGAGCGTACCACCGGCGTCACCCGGTAGTGACGCCGCTTCTGGTTCAGCACCAGTTCGCTATTCGCATCGAGCGCGGGCTGGCTGCGCGGCACGACGAACATGCCGTCCGCGTCGACTGCCAGCGCCAGGCTGAAGCCGTCATCGCCACCAAGGCGCGCCGCCGGCAGCACCGGCTTGTCGACACCGCTGCGCGGCTCGACCCGGAATTGCAGCACCGGGACCGCCGGGGCCAGCCGGTGGTAGTCGTCGAAGGCATCCAGGCCGGCAACGATCGCCGCATACTTGCGCACTTCCGGATCGCGCATCGCATTGACCTTGATTTCTTCTGGGCTGTCAGGCTTGCTGTCCTGGGCGGCGGCAGGAACGCCGACGCCCAGCAACAGCGCGACCGAGATCGGGAGCAGGGCGCGCACGGTACTCAACCCTCGTCGCGCCAGCGGCGCAGGCGGATCGCGCCGTAGATCATGGCGCAGCCGGCAGCGGCCGCGATCCACACGCCGGGCGTACCCAGGGTGGCGTACGAGACGCCCAGCAGCATCGGGCCATCGAAGCCTTGTTGCTGGTTCATCAGCGCCGCACCATTCGATTCTCCGAACCACACCCCCGGCATGACGCCCAGCAGGACGCGCGCCACGACTTCCTCGCCGAACCATTTGACGTTCATCGACAGGCCGGTGAAGCGGCCGATCAGGAAATCGAACCAGGCCAGCAGCGCCAGGATCACCAGCGGCACCCCGACCGCCCACAGGAACACTTTCGAACGCGCCCAGCTCGACACCAGCAACAGCCAGCCGACGGTCGGCAGCGCCCACAGGATGTACAGCGGCAGGAAGCTCAGCAGATACAGTGGCGACAGATAGAAGTTGATGTTGGCCAGCACCGGCGCGATCAGGTTGACGCCGCGGATCGCGCCGCCGATCAGGCCCAGCAGCAGCAGCGCCAGCGCCGCCGCGATGCCGATCGCCATCGTCGCCAGCGGCGCGACCACCAGCGCGGTGATGACCTTGGACAGCACGGTGTCGCGGTCCGACATCGGCAGCGACTTCCAGAACAGGATGCTGCGGTCGCGCCGGTCGTCGTGCAGGGCGGCCAGGCAGTAGAAGAACACCACCACCGGCAGCACCAGGAACAGCGGCGCCGTGATCGCCAGGTAGCTCGAGGCGGCAACCGCCGCGATCTTGGCATACACATCGGGCGGCAACCCGGTGATCGTCATCGTCGCGCCTTCGCCGGCGTGCAGATGGATCACACCGGAGCTGGCCATGCCGTAGACAAAGCCGCCGCCGATCAGCAGGATCAGGGCCGCGGCGACCGCCATCGGCGCCCACAGGAAGGCGCCCTTGTGTTCCCACAGTTCGCGCCGGATCAGCCATTTCATCGTGCTCATGTGCGTGCTCATGCGTAGCTTCCTTTCATGGTGGCGACGAACAGGTCGGCCACGCTTGGGTGGCGCACCTCGCCCAGGGCTTCGAGCTGGATGCGCGACAGGCCGCCGGCGCGCTCGGTATCGAACAGCATCACCGACTTGCCGAATACGGCGCGCTGGTCGATCGGCTGCAGGGCGCGCGCGGCGGCGGCCTTCTCGTTGGGCACCATCACCTCGACATAGCGCTGGCCGATCTCTTCCATCGACGCCGAGAGCGCGATCTTGCCTTCGCGGATGAACAGCAGGTCGGTGAGAATGTGTTCGACCTCTTCGACCTGGTGGGTGGTGATGACGATGGTTTTACCCTCGTCAAAATAATCTTCCAGCAGGTTCTGGTAGAACTGCTTGCGGTACAGGATGTCGAGGCCCAGGGTCGGCTCGTCGAGCACCAGCAGCTTGGCGTCGATCGCCATCACCAGCGCCAGGTGCAGTTGCACTACCATGCCCTTCGACATTTCCTTGACCTTCATGGTCGGCTTGAGCTTGGTGCTGGCGATGTAGCGCTCGGCCTTGCTGCGGTCGAAGCGCGGGTGCACGCCCTCGACGAAATCGACCGCATCCTTGACCCGCAACCAGCGCGGCAGGATGGCGACGTCGGCGATAAAGCACACATCCTTCATCAGCTGGTCGCGCTGGGTGCGCGGATCGAGGCCCAGCACCGACAGCTCGCCTTCGAACGTGATCAAGCCGAGCGCCGCCTTGAGGGTGGTGGTCTTGCCCGAGCCGTTGGGGCCGATCAGGCCGACGATGCGGCCGGCCGGGATCTCGAAATCGATGTTGTCGACCGCTACATGCTTGCCGTAGCGCTTGCTCAAACCACGTGCCGAGAGAACCGGGCTCATGCGGCACCTCCGGTGCGCGCAGCAGCCAGCAGCTTGTCGATATCGAGGCCGAGGCGACGGATGCGTTCGACCATGGCCGGCCACTCTTCGCGGACGAAGCGCTCGCGTTCGCTCGCCAGCAGTTTTTCACTTGCTCCCTCGGTGACGTACATGCCGATTCCCCTTCGTTTTTCCACCAGGTTCTCGTCGACCAGTTCCTGGTAGGCCTTCGAGACGGTGATTGGATTGAGTTGATACTCGGCGGCGATCGAGCGCACCGAGGGCAGGGCATCGCCGGCTTTGAGTACGCCGTCGAGCATCATGCCGACCACCCGCTCCTTGAGCTGGCGGTAGATCGGGGCGTTATCGTTCCAGCCGGCGGTCATCGTCGGTCTCCCTGCCGGTGTGGTGCAGCGTGGTAGTCATGCATGCCTCCTTGGTGATGTATTGCGGTGGTGTTGTAGTGAACTATAACACTATGCTCGCAAATGTAAACATGCAGACATTACGATAATGCCGACAAATTTATGGAAGGTCGTGCCTTACGATGCTGCCGTCGGCATGCAACGCGATCCAGCCGCCGCGTGCCGGCTCGGCGTCGAGCTCCCAATCGGGCAAGACGTAGCGCAGCCTGGCGCCATGTTCGTGCACGGCGGGGCGGTGGGTGTGGCCATGGATGATGACGTCGGCGCGGGTGGCGGCGAACAGCGCGTCCACGGCATCCGGCGTGACGTCCATGGTCTCGTAGGATTTCTCGGTATGCGCCTCACGCGAGCCTTCGCGCAAGCCGGCGATGATGGCCTTGCGCTGGGCCAGCGGCATGCCGAGAAAGTGTGCCTGCCAGGCCGGCTGGCGCACCTGGGCGCGAAACGCCATGTACTTGGTGTCGAGCGTGCATTCGGCATCGCCATGCACCAGGGCCACGCGGCGTGGGCCGGCCTCGATCACATGCGGCTCCTGCAGCAGGGCCAGGCCCGCGGCTTGCGCAAACGCTTCGCCAACAAGGAAGTCGCGGTTGCCGGCCATCCAGTAGACGGCGGTGCCGGCATCGGCAACGGCGCGGATCGCGCTCACGATGTGGTGGTTGAACGGGTCGTCGATGTCGTCGTCGCCCGCCCAGTATTCGAAGATGTCGCCGAGCAGATAGAGCCGCTCGGCATGCACCGCGCGTTCCGTGAGAAAAGCCAGGAAGGCTTCCACGGTGCGCGGATGCGAGACCTGCAGGTGCAGGTCGGAGATGAACAGCGCGAACGGGCGCCCGGAATGCGTCATTGCTTCGATGGGGCCAGTGCGCGCCGCGTATTACAGGACTTCGATTTTTTCGATGATGATGTCGTCGGCCGGCACGTCGGCGTGCATGCCGCTGCGCGAGGTCTTGGTGCCGTTGATCGCGTCGACCACTTCCTGGCCTTCGGTCACTTTACCGAACACGGCGTAGCCCCAACCGTCCTGGCCAGGGTAGTCGAGGAAGGCGTTGTTCTTGGTGTTGATGAAGAACTGGGCCGATGCCGAGTGCGGCGCCGAGGTGCGGGCCATGGCCAGCGTGTACTTGTCGTTCTTGAGGCCGTTCTTGGCTTCGTTTTCGACGGTTGCTTCAGCAGGCTTTTGCTTCATGCCTGGCTCGAATCCGCCACCCTGGATCATGAAGTCCTTGATCACGCGGTGGAAGATGGTGTTGGCGAAGTGGCCGTTGTTCACGTACTCGAGGAAGTTGGCAACGGTCTTCGGCGCTTTTTCTGCGTCCAGCTCGGCGGTGATCTTGCCCTTGTTGGTGGTGATGAGAATGGTCGTCATGTTTTTTCCTGTTCCGTGGGTTGTCGTTATCTTTGCAAGCAATTGCAAATGCGGCAAATCGTTATTTTACTAGCTTGTCGCCCTTGAGGAGGGTGACGTTGGTGATCTTGATCGGCACCACCGGCACGTTCTGCATGCCGCGCACGTCGTCCACCACCACGCCCTTGATCTTGTCGACCACTTCCTGGCCTTTGACGACCTTGCCGAACACGGTATAGCCCGAGCCTTTGACGAAGGGATGGTCGATACCCGAATTGTCGGCCACGTTGATGAACCATTGCGAAGTGGCGCTGTCTGGATTGTCTTCGCGCGCCATGGCGATGCTGTAGGGCTGGTTCGACAGGCCGTTATCCGATTCGTTCTTGACCGGCTTGAGGGTCTTGCGGCCTTCAAATTTCTCGTTCATGCCGCCGGCCTGGATCATGAAACCGTCGATCACGCGGTGGAAGATGGTGCCCTTGTAAAAGCCCGACTTGGCGTAGGCGGCGAAGTTGGCGACCGTCTTGGGCGCCTTTTCCTGGTCGAGCTGCAGCACGATCTCGCCCATGCTGGTCTTGATCGAATACTGCGGGCCGAACATCGCCGGGGCCGCGGGAGCCTCGGGTGCAGCAGCCGGCTCGGCGCCTTCCTGGGCGTGCGCCGGATTGGCCGCGGCAAACAGCAGGCCGCAGGCGAGAACGGCAGTAGCGCCCGTCATGCGGGCGAGCAGGGAACGACGGGTGATCGATGGCGACATCTGGCTTCCTCTGATGGACCTCGCGCAAGGCGCTGTCAAGGGTTTTCCCGAAAAATAAAGCTGGACCGTAGGCGGCCAGCCGGGATTTTATCAATGCTATACTTTACAAAGAAGCGTTTGCAGAGAAACGTTCATTCTATCAAATAAGAACAACACCGAGGAGTCAGGCGCACCCGACGCCGCACCCGCTCAATGCGCGCCTACCAGCTGCGCGGGGCGGGTATTGCGGTCTCCGGTGGTGCCTGGCATTCCTCTTCCGAAACGGAACTCATGAGCCAACTCAAGATTTACAACACGCTTGCGCGTGACAAGCAGGTATTCGTTCCCAAGGTCGCCGGCAAGGTCGGGATGTATGTGTGTGGCATGACCATCTACGATTACTGCCACGTCGGCCACGCGCGCATGATGATGGCTTTCGATGTCGTGTACCGCTGGCTCATGACGTCCGGCTACGAGGTCGAGTACGTGCGCAATATCACCGATATCGACGACAAGATCATCAAGCGTGCGGTCGAAAACGGCGAGACCATCGGTTCGCTCACTTCCCGGTTCGAGAAATACATGGACGAAGATACGGCCGCGCTCGGCATCCTGCCACCGACCGTCGTGCCACGCGCCACCGAATACGTGCCGCAGATGCTGTCGATCATCGAGAAGCTTGAGCACAATGGCCTTGCCTACAAGACCGACGACGGCGACGTCAATTACGCGGTGCGCGGCTTCGAAGGCTACGGCAAGCTGTCCGGCAAGTCGCTCGACGACCTGCGCGCCGGCGAGCGGGTCGACGTCAATACCGGCAAGCGCGATCCGCTCGACTTCGTGCTCTGGAAAGCTGCCAAGGAATCCGAGCCGGCCGAGGCCAAGTGGGATTCGCAGTGGGGCCGCGGCCGTCCGGGCTGGCATATCGAGTGCTCGGCCATGTCGTGCGCAACCCTGGGCGAACACTTCGACATCCATGGCGGCGGCGCCGACCTGCAGTTCCCGCACCACGAGAACGAGATCGCGCAATCCGAAGGCGCCTTCGGCGGCCCGATGGTCAACTACTGGATCCACAACGGCTTCGTGCGCGTGGATAACGAGAAGATGTCCAAATCGCTGGGCAATTTCTTCACCATCCGCGAAGTGCTCGCCAAATACGACGCCGAAGTGGTGCGCTTCTTCATCCTGCGCGCCCACTACCGCAGTGCGCTGAACTATTCAGACGTGCACATCGACGACGCCAAAGGTGCGCTCACGCGCCTGTACACTGCGCTGTGCGACATCGATATGGGCGAGGCTGCAGTCAGTGTCGACTGGGACCAGCCGCATGCCAAGCGCTTCCGCGAAGCGATGGACGACGATTTCAATACCGCCCTCGCGGTGGCCGAGCTGTTCTACCTGGCGAGCGAAGTCAACCGCAGCAAGTCGGTCGACGCTGCGCGCCAGTTGAAGGCGCTGGCCGGCGTGCTGGGCCTGCTCGAGCGTTCGCCGCAGGCCTTCCTGCAGGCGGGTACGCCAGGTAGTAGCGGGCTGGACGAAGCGGCAATCCTGGACGCGATCGCGCGCCGCACGGCCGCCAAGGCCGCGCGCGACTTCGCCCAGGCCGACGCGATCCGCAAGGAGCTCACCGCAGCCGGCATCGTCCTCGAAGACAAGGCCGACGGAACGACCTGGCGCCGCGCATAATGGCAGCGAACAAGGACAAGGCCGGCGCCGCCGGCGCTGGCGACAGCATGCCGGCGTCGTCACCGCTGCAGGATGCGCTGACGGTGCCGATCTACTGGGCCGAAGCCAAGCGCGAACTGATGCAGCGCGACCGCATCATGAACAAGCTGATCCCCCAGTTCGGCGACCTGCACCTGCGCGGCCAGCCCGACCCGTTCACCACCCTGGCCCGTTCGATCGTCGGCCAGCAGGTGACGCCGAAGGCGGCCGACCTGGCCTGGGGCAAACTCATTGCTGTTTGTCCAAAATTGGCGCCGAGCCAGGTAATCAAGCTGGGCGCGGTGCAGTTGTCGGGCTGCGGCCTGTCCAAGCGCAAGACCGAATACATCCTCGACCTGGCCGACCACTTCAAGGCCAAGCGGGTTCATGCCGACCTGTGGTCGGAAATGGATGACGAAGCCGTCATCGCCGAGCTGGTGCAGATCCGCGGCATCACGCGCTGGACAGCCGAGATGTTTTTGATATTTAATCTGCTGCGGCCCAACGTCCTGCCACTGGACGACCCGGGCCTGATCCAGGGCATCAGCCAGAATTATTTCTCGGGCGAGCCGGTCTCGCGCAGCGATGCGCGCGAGGTGGCGGCCAACTGGGAACCCTGGCGCACGGTCGCCACATGGTATTTGTGGCGCAGCCTGGACCCGATTGCGCCCTCGGCCTGACTATTAACTCGGCAATTCCGGCGTTCGACACGCCTACGGCTTACGGTAGAATAGCGCCCTGATCCGCCGCGCATAACGTCGTGCGGCAAGACATTACCCCGGAGGTACAATGACTAAAACAACTTTCCTCAATTTTGAGCAGCCAATTGCAGAGCTCGATTCCAAGATTGAAGAGCTGCGTTTCGTGCAAGACGATTCCGCCGTCGACATCTCCGAAGAGATCGACCGCCTGGACAAGAAGAGCCAGCAGCTCACCAAGGACATCTACGCCAAGCTGACTCCGTGGCAAGTGTCGCAGATCGCACGTCACCCGCAGCGTCCGTACACGATGGACTATGTGAACGCGATCTTCACCGATTTCCATGAGCTGCACGGCGACCGCACCTTCGCCGATGACCAGTCGATCATCGGCGGCCTGGCCCGTTTCAATGGCCAGCCATGCATGGTGATCGGTCACCAGAAGGGCCGCGACACCAAAGAGCGCGCGATGCGCAACTTCGGCATGCCCAAGCCCGAAGGCTATCGCAAGGCGATGCGCCTGATGAAGCTGGCCGAGAAATTCGGCCTGCCGATCTTCACGTTTGTGGATACCCCGGGCGCGTTCCCCGGCATCGATGCCGAAGAACGCGGCCAGTCGGAAGCGATCGGCCACAACCTGTTCGTGATGGCCGAACTGAAGGTGCCGCTGATCGCCACCATCATCGGCGAAGGCGGCTCGGGCGGCGCGCTGGCGATCGCCGTCGGCGACGCGGTGCTGATCCTGCAATACGCGACCTATTCGGTGATCTCGCCCGAAGGCTGCGCCTCGATCCTGTGGAAGACCTCGGAGCGCGCCAGCGAAGCGGCCGACGCCCTGGGCCTGACCGCGCACCGCCTGAAGGCGATGGGCCTGGTCGACAAGATCGTCAACGAACCACTGGGCGGCGCCCACCGCGATCCGCAACAGATGGCGCAACTGCTCAAGCGCGCGCTGGCCGATACCCTGCGCCAGTTCACCGGCATGAAGACCAAGGACCTGATCGAAGCCCGTCACGCGAAGCTGATGAGCTATGGCAAGTTCAAGGAAACCCTGCCGCGCGAGGAGTAATCTTCTGGGCCGTTCCAAACGCGGGTCCAACCCGGCCGGGCTGGCCCCGGCAAGCTTCGCGCAGGCCATGCTCGGCCTGCGCGCCAGGTACTCTCCCCAATCCATAGCAGTAGCCTGTAGCGGCGGCCTCGATTCGATGGTCTTGCTGCGGTTGGCGCACGACTGGTGCGCAGGGCAGGGCGCCCGGCTGCATGTGTTCCACGTCCATCATGGCCTGAGCCCGAACGCCGACGGCTGGCTGGCGCATGTCGAACGCAGTGCCGCTGAGCTTGGCGTCGCTGTCGATCATCGACGTGTGACGATTCCGAACGACGGTACTGGCGTCGAGGCCGCGGCGCGCAAGCTGCGCTATGCGGCGTTGGGCGAAATGTGCCGCGTGCATGGCGTTGGTTTGCTGCTCACTGCCCATCATCTTGACGACCAGGCCGAGACCGTGCTGCTGCAACTGCTGCGCGGTTCGGGGCTGGCAGGACTGTCGGGCATGGATACGGACAATCTCGCGCCTGGCCTGCTGGGGAGCGAGGGGCTGGCGATGGCGCGGCCCTTGCTGGCGCAGTCGCGCGCGGCGCTGGAAGCGTTTGCGCTTGAGCATGGGCTAAGTTGGGTCGAGGATGAATCGAACCTGGATTCGCGCTATACCCGCAATGCGCTGCGTCACCAGGTGATGCCGGCGCTGGCCGCCAACTTTCCCGGGTTCCAGGCGCGGCTTGCGCGCGGGGCGATGCATGTCGCCTCGGCCCAGCGCCTGCTCGATGAGCTGGCTGCCGACGACCTGAAGGCTTGCCAGGAGGGCGAGGCGATCGACGTGGGCTATCTGGCGGGCCTGAGCGCGGATCGGGTCGATAACTTCATGCGCCACCTGTTTGCCGTGCGCGGACTGGCGATGCCGTCGACCGCCTGGCTGCGCGAGATGGTGGATCAGCTGCTGTCGGCGCGCGAGGACGCGCAACTGAAGGTGACGCATCCGGGTTGCCATATCCGCCGCCATCGCGGCAAGCTGTATTTGACGCCGCACCTGCCGGACCTGGCGGGTATGCGCGACGCCGACGATATCGGCGTGCTGTTCAGGGAGGGGCAATCCTTCCGCTGGCAGGGTGAGCAGTCGATTGCCTTCCCGGATTACGGTGGCGTACTGCACTTCGAGCCGGCAGAGCAGGGCTTCGACGCGGCATGGCTGCGCGGGCATGACTTGACGATCGACTTCCGCAAGGGTGGCGAGCGGCTCAAGCTGGCGCCCAACCGGCCGTCGCGCAGCCTCAAGGCGCACTACCAGGCGCTGGGTGTGCCGGCGTGGGAACGCGAGCGTTTGCCGACCGTGTCGCGCAACCTCGATCTGCTGTTTGCGGCGGGTATTGGCATGGATTGCCGACACTGGTCGGCAGTCGGTCCGAACCTCGTCAGCCTGCGTTGGGAAGCGGTTTCAGGCGAAATTGTATAGGCAAGTGTTATAGCCGGGGCGCATTAAGTTATTTTGTTTTGGTATAGCTTTTTCGTTCCTCGAGCCTTGTGATGCCGCGTTGCAGCATGCTAGAGTAAGGGTCCCCTTTGATCTTTACACAAGCTGGAACCCTTCCTGATATGGCTTTAATTGTCCACAAATATGGCGGAACGTCGATGGGCTCGACGGACCGTATAAAGAATGTCGCTGCCCGTGTGGCCAAGTGGCATGACGCAGGTCACAAAATTGTCGTGGTTCCGTCCGCGATGTCGGGCGAGACCAATCGCCTGATTGGTCTGGCCAAGGAAATCATGGCGCAACCCGACCCGCGTGAACTGGACATGATCGCCTCGACCGGCGAGCAGGTGTCGGTTGGCCTGCTGGCCATGGCACTGCTGGCCATCGGCAAGGATGCGGTCTCCTACACCGGCTGGCAGGCCGGCATCCGCACCGATTCCTCGTTCACCAAGGCGCGCATCCAGTCGATCGACGACTCGCGCGTACTGCGTGACCTGGCGGCCGGCAAGATCGTCATCATCACGGGTTTCCAGGGCATGGACGAGGACGGCAATATCTCGACCCTGGGCCGTGGCGGTTCGGATACGTCCGCCGTCGCGATTGCGGCCGCGCTGAAGGCCGACGAATGCCTGATTTACACTGACGTCGACGGTGTCTACACGACCGACCCGCGCGTGGTGGACGAGGCGCGCCGCCTGTCGAAGATCACCTTCGAGGAAATGCTCGAGCTGGCCTCGCTGGGCTCGAAGGTGCTGCAGACCCGCTCGGTCGAATTCGCCGGTAACTACCAGGTGCCGACGCGCGTGCTGTCGTCGCTGACCGATCCCCTGATGCCGCTGGAAGAAGAAGCCCAGTCCGGCACCCTGATTTCGTTTGAGGAAGAAAGCAATATGGAACAAGCCGTCATCTCCGGCATCGCGTTCAATCGCGACGAAGCAAAGATCACCGTCCTGGGCGTGCCTGACAAACCGGGCGTGGCGTACCACATCCTGGGGCCGATTGCCGATGCGAACATCGAAGTCGACATGATCATCCAGAACCAGTCGGTCGATGGCAAGACCGACTTCACTTTCACCGTCTCGCGCAATGACTATGTGCAGGCGATGAACGTGCTGGAAGGCCAGAAGGAGCTGCTGGGCGCGGCCAAGGTGCTGGGCGACGCCAAGGTGTCGAAGGTGTCGGCGGTGGGCGTGGGCATGCGCAGCCACGTCGGCGTGGCCTCGCAGATGTTCCGTACTTTGTCGGAAGAGAGCGTCAATATCCAGATGATCTCGACCTCGGAGATCAAGATCTCGGTGCTGATCGACGAGAAGTACATGGAGCTGGCGGTGCGCGCGCTGCACAAGGCGTTCAACCTCGAACAAAGTTAATCAAATTCAAAATTTTTGGGCGTGCGTTCTTGACGCAATGAGCACCAGCCCTTAAGATGCTTGCACTCAGCGCTGACCGAAACGTTGGTGTTGATTGGAGACGTGGCCGAGTGGCCGAAGGCACATCCCTGCTAAGGATGCATATGGCTTATACCCGTATCGTGGGTTCGAATCCCACCGTCTCCGCCAAGTTTGAATGAGAAAAGCCACCGCAAGGTGGCTTTTTTCTTTGGTCGGCCAAATTGTGGTCATTGATTGCTCAAGGATAGCTGGACCAACGACGGCTCGGCGGTCGCGGGCGACGCCTACCTGAACTTCCTGATCCCGTATATCGCCAAGATGGACGCCAGCAGCAATGTGCTGGACCTGCAGGCGGCGAGCCGGTCGACATCGACGCGGTCGAGCGCATCCGCCAGTATGAAGGCGGCGTGCGCTACATGACGCGCGAATTCGGCACCTCGGTCGCGGTGTTCTACAACAAGTTCTCGCCACGCAGCGCGGTCAACATCTACCGCGATATCGAATCGAGCCAGTGCTCGGCGATCGGCGGCGTCACCCAGATCAACTCCTGCCCCGAGGTGGCGCAGCTGTACAAGTGCGGTGTCGAGAACGTCGGCGCCGAAGTCGAGTTGATGTACCGGCCACGCTTCGTCGAGGGACTGGAGCTGAAAGGGAACCTCCTGGTCCAGCAGCCCAAGATCGAAGGCGCCAACTACACCTTCACGCAAGAAGACAAGACGCCCGATGGCGTGATCACCGGCTACCACTACGTGCAGGTGAGCGAAGACGGCCGCCGTCCGCGGCGCCTGGCCAAGTTCATGGCCAACTTCACGCCGTCGTACGACCTTCGCGCCCTGACCAGCCTGCCGTTGACGATCTATGGGCAGTACCAGTACACGGGCGACCGCTTCTCCGAGGCGACCGATACCAACGTCACCCTGCTGCCGTCGTACAGCATCATCAACCTGGGCGCGCAGTATGAGCTTACACCGCGCCTGATGGCGCAGGTGCACGTGGCCAACCTGCGCGATTCGCTCACCTTCACCGAAGGCGACCCGCTGTTCAACGACCTGCTGTCGCCGGACGGGACGCGCAACCGGGGCGTGGCGCGGCCGTTGTTTGGCCGAACGATCCGGGCCAGCCTGACCTACCGCTTCTAAGGGGAATCGCGCCAGCCTGCAGTTGCAGGCTAGCGCGTCAAGGTCAGGGCGGCCACGCCCGCCAGCACCATGGCGCCACCGATCCAGGTGCGCGCCGACAGCACTTCCTTCTGCGCCAACAGCAGATACCCGGCCGGGATCACCAGCAGCGGCGTGCTCAGGGTTATCAGGTTCGACAGCGCGACCTCGATATAGCGCAGCGACCAGATCGAGCAGATCTGGGCCGAGATGGTCACCACCCCGCAGGCCACGAATAGCAGTACGCCGCGGCGGTCGGCTGCGCGCAGGCTGGCCGGAACCGAGCGGATGGCGGGATTGAACACGAGATACAGCAGCAGGCCGGCGACAGCGCCCAGCAGGGCGCCCGCCACCGGCTGGTTCCAGTCGCGGATCGCCGCGCCGCGCACCACCGTACCCATCGCGTACGCCATCGAGCCGCCGGCGCCGAGCATCAGCGTCGATCCCTTCAAACGGGACGACCAGCCCTGGGGCGCGGGCGCGGGGCCGGCGCGCTCGGCACGCCCGAACATTCCGGGCACATACCCGATCACGGCCAGTCCCAGGATGGTGAAGCCGATCGCCCCCAGCCGCGGCGGCGACAGCGTTTCGTCCAGCGCAACCCAGGCGATGAGCGCGGCGAATCCCGGGCTGCTGACCTGGAACAGGCTGGCCTTGGCCGACCCCATGCGCACCACCGCCTCGAAGAAGAACCAGCGCCCGAGATAAGTCGAGCATGCCCCACCCAGCAGGAACAGCAGCACCGCTGGCCACGACCAGCCGATGCCGGTCCCGGACAGCAGCAGCTGGCCCGCCAGCAGTACGGAGCAGAACAGCAGGTTGACCCCGACCGACAGCAGGAAACCCAGGTCCAGTCCAACCCGTAGCGAGGCCTGCTTGATCAGCAGTATATTGGCCGAGAACATGACCAGCGCGGCCACGGCCAGGACGATGCCGAAGCTATGCGCGCTCATTGCCCGCGCGGCAGTTCGACGTCGCGTCCCGTGCGGCCGGATTCCAGCAGCGCCAGGCACACGGCCAGCGTGGCGCGCGCCCAGCGGCCGTCGTGCAGCGGCGCCGCCGCGCCTGTCACTGCCGCCACCAGCTCGTCGATGACTTCGAAACGCGGCACCGCCGGCGCCGGCAAGGGATGGAGTGCGCGCCGGCTGTCGCTATGCACCATCACGCCGGACGGCAGAGGACGCAGGTCGGCGCGGTCGCAACTGACGATGACCGGGCCGAAGTGCTGGTGCAGGGCGCCGGCGGCGGCGGCGGGCGGCTTGTATTCCGGACCACCATAGGTGGCGGCCGCCTTCAACTGCGCTTCTTCCTCGTGCGACCCCAATTTGGCCAGGCGGCGCCGTGCGGCGCCGTAGTCGGTGGGGTCTTTCGAGTTGCCCATCTCGCCAATCCAGCCGGTCCATTCGTCCGAGTCGAAATGGGCATAGCCGCTATAGGCCAGATTGGCGAAGGCGCCGTCGGCAAACCACAGCATGGCGCTGTAGGCGCCTTCGGTCGGGCGCGTCGGATCCCAGGCGCCGAGCTGGGCGCGCACCCGCACCACCGGGCTGCCGGCCAACAGGCGCGCCACGTCGACCTGGTGCGCGGCCTGGCTGAACACCACGCCGCCGCCTTCCTCGGTCATCAGTTCCTCGGGCCTGCGTGGGCGGAACAGGAAGTCGGTGTAGTTCAGCGCCTGGATCATCCGGACCTTGCCGAACTCGCCGCTGTCGAGCAACGCGCGGGTGGCCAGATAGGGCGAGTCGAAACTGTGGCAGTGGCCGACCACCAGGTGCACGCCGGCCGCGCTGCAAGCGGCGATCATCCGGTCGCATTCGTCGAGCGACAGCGCCATCGGCTTTTCCACCAGCACGTGCTTGCCGTGGCGCGCCGCGATGCCGGTGTGCTCGGCGTGGAAGCCGTGCGGGCTGGCGACGTAGATGGCGTCCACCGCCGGATCGGCGGCCAGTTCCTCGATCGACCCGTACACCTTCGCGTCGAAATCCCGAGCGAATTGCCCGCGCGCGGCGGGCCGCGGATCGCAGGCCGCCACCAGCGCGATGCGCGGGTCGCCCATGAAAGTCGGCAGCATCAGCGTGAAGGCGCGTCCCAGCCCGGCGACGCCGAGGCGGATGGTTGGTGCGGTCATGACGGCGTCCTCACAGGTCGATCACGATGCGGTCGGTCCTGGCGCGCGAGACGCACAGCATGATCTGGTCGTCCATCTCGTCCGGCATCAGGACCATGTCGCGATGGTCCGCCACCCCCTCGACCAAACGCGTGCGGCAGGTGCCGCAGGTGCCGCTTTCGCACGAGGCGCGCACCTCGCAGCCGCCGGCGCGCAGCACTTCCAGGATACTCTGGCCCACCTGGACCTCGAACTCGCGCCCGCTGGCGGCCAGTGCGACGGTGAACGGGCGGTCGTCCGGCTTGGTCGCGCCGCCCTGGGCGAAGCTTTCGAAGTGCAGGTTGGCGCTGTTCCAGTGGCCGGCCATGTCGCGCACCGCTTCCATCAGGCCGCGCGGCCCGCAGCAGTAGATATGCTTGCTAGCGGGTTTTTCGAGCACCGGCCACAGGTCGAAGGCCTGGGCCGGGTCGCCGCAGTCGTGGTGGATCACCACGTTCTTGCGCAATTCCGGCGCCGTCAACTCGGCCAGGAAGGCGGTGGTCTCGGGAGACTGGGTGAAGTAGTACAGTTTCCACGGCGCCGGCGGCAGCTCACCGAAGGAGCGGATCATCGACAGGATCGGGGTGATCCCGATGCCGCCGGCGATGAAGATGTAGCCGGCGCGGGAGTCGACCAGCGGGAAGGCATTGTCGGGCAGGGAGGTCGGCAGGATCGCGCCCTCGTGCGCCTCGTCGACCATGCTGCGCGAGCCGCCCTGGCCATTCGGATCGCGCTTGACGGCAATCTGGTAGTGGCTGAGGTCATTCGGGTCGCCGCACAAGGAATACTTGCGCAGCATGCCGTTTGGCACCCGCACCGTCACGTGGGCGCCGGGCGTGAACGGCGGCAGCGCGGCGCCGTCCTGGGCCCGCAGTTCGAAAGTCCGGATGCCGTCGGCGGCGTTGCCGACGCTGGCGATCCGCAGTTGCATCATGGCGTCGAGATTGATCTGCATGGCGGCCTCAGATCTTGTACGACTCATAGGTGGCGGGGTGAAACAGCTCCTCGACCGACATCAGGCGCGCCGACAGCCCCTGGGCGTAGTGGGCCTTCACAAAAGTCTCGAGCGTCCTGCGCGCCGGCTCGACCCCGTACGACCAATAGTCAGGGCCCATCAGCTCGCGCGCGGCCTTCAGTTGTTCCTCGACGAAGGGCAAGGTCACCTTGGTGGCCGAGGTGTCGGCCAGCTTGTCGAGCGCCGCGTGCTTGGCCTGGCCGAAGGCCTTGGTCAGCGCCCCCGGCAGCCATGGATGGGCGGCCGCCAGTTCCTTGCGCACTCCCACCACGTGCATGATCGGGAATACGCCGGTGCGGGCATAGTAATCCTTGGCGACCGCGGTCGGATCGTCGAACAGCCAGCCGACGTTCGGATTGGATGCTGCGGCGCCGCTCGGCGGACGCGGGGCGATGAAGCCGTCGATTTCGCCCCGGTCCAGCATGTCCGAGATGGTGCGATCAAGGGGGGCGCTTTCCATCTCGACGCCGGGCGGCAGTTGCAGCTTGATCTTCTCGGGGCGGCCCGGGGTGTCGATTCCGCCGCGCACCCAGGTCACGTCCTGCGGCGCGATGCCGTAGTCGTTCTGCAGGATGGCGCGCGCCCACACGATCGCGGTCAGCTGGTATTCGGGGACGCCGATGCGCGCACCTTTCAGGTCTTCGGGACGCTTGATGCGGTCCTTGCGCACATAGATCGAGGTGTGGCGGAAGGCGCGCGACAGGAACACCGGAATCGCCACGTACGGGCATTCGTCGCGCGAGGCCTTGACCAGGTAGCTCGACAGCGACAATTCGCTGACGTCGAATTCGAGGTTGCGGAAGGCGCGGAAGAAGATCTCTTCCGGCGACAGGGTCATATAGACCGGATCGATGCCGTCGATCTGGACGCTGCCGTCGAGCAGGGCGCGGGTACGGTCGTAGTCGCCCATGGCGACGGAAAGGGTCAGTTTGGCCATGCGTGTGTCTCCTGTTGTTGTAAGCGGCGGGCGCGAATCAGTCGTTCGGTCCGTCCGTGTTGTACGAGGGTTCGAGGGCGGCCACGGGTTTGGTCCAGATATAGTCGGCCTCGAAATTGCGCCAGTCGACGGTCTTGGGCACGATCGCCTGGTACGACACGTCGCGCGCCGGGATCGCCAGTTCGCCGGTGCCGATGGCCGGTTCGCCTTGCTGGAAGGCGGCGATCGCGTCGAGCATGCGACGCCGGAACTCGACCACCGCGATATCGCTGGCGCCCAGGCGCTCGCGGGTGCGGTCGGCGATCGGGCCCATGGTCACCCACATTGCCAGGTCCTGGTTCGGGAAGCCGCTGATGCCGGTGAAGTTCCCGGTCTTCATCTTCTCGCGGTCCTGCATGAAGTTGTTCTCTTGCGTGCGCAGTGGGCGGTAATGCAGGTCGAGGTCGACGCCGACGCGCTGGCCGAGGAATTTGCGCCAGGTCTCGGTTTCCGGCGTCTGCGTCGGATGGCCCCAGGCCAGAAAATAGAAGGCGGTGCTGGTATCGTCGCGTGGGACGTTGATATTGGCGACGTTGTACAGGTTGTTGGGCGGGATCAGCGCGGTGGCCGGCGCCACGAAGATGGTCGAGCGCACGTAGTCGTGGGTGGTGGCGTTGGCGATCGGGCGCCGGATCGCGGCGTAGCGAAAGCCATAGCCGGTGCGCTGCACCTGCATGCGCGGCGCCTTGTCGGTCGACGGGCGCAGCCAGTTCTTGTCGGTGGCTTCGGCGCTGTTCACGCGCGCCGGTACGAAATCCGATGAATGCAGGCTCGAGCTGTGGGCCGAATCGATCGCGCCTTCCAGGATCTGGGCCCAGTTACAGGGCACCAGCACCTTGGCGATGCTGACCCGGGTGTCGGCGGTCGGGGCCCAGGCCGGCGGGGTGAATTCGGGGATGCTGTCGGCCGGGCCCATATAGGTCCACACGAAGCCGCCCCATTCCCTGGTCGGGTAGGCCAGGTGCTTGACCTTGTCGGCCATGCAGCTCGAGGCCGGCTCGGACGCCATCTCGATGACATTGCCGCGCACGTCCATCTTCCAGCCGTGGTACAGGCAGCGCAGGCCGCCGTCCTCGTTGCGGCCCAGCGCCAGCGAAGCCTTGCGGTGCGGGCAGTATTCGTCCATTACGCCCACTTCGCCCTCGGTATCGCGAAACACGACCAGGTCTTCGCCGAACATGCGCGCCCGCACCGGCGTGCCATCCGGCTCGCTGACCTCCTCGATCAGGCATACCGGCTGCCAGTGGCGCCGCATCAGTTGGCCCATCGGTGCGTCGCCTTCGACGCGGCACAGCAAATCGTTTTCTTCCCTGGTCAGCATGGTTGTCTCCGGATTATCGAACGCAAATAAACTTAGATCTCTAAGAATAAGTATAGGAGGGCGAAAAAGTTTTGTCCAGCGCATTCCGGGTTTTTTCGCGCCCGGTCGGGACCAAGGCGTGCGCGTGCGCCGCCATGGGCCATGGCGGTGCTGCGCAAAGAAATGGGAGGGGAGAAGGGCGCGGGCGCGCCAGGCTTACTTGGCGGTGCTGCGCGTTACCAGTTCGCCGAGGCGGCGGGTCGACGGCATCTTGCGTTCGACTTCGCCGGCCTGGCTTTCATCGGCCGCCAGGTTCTTGATGATGTCGAGCAGGACCTTGCGCGTGATGCGGACCTCTTCCGCGCTACTGCCGCGCAGGCTCACCTCATTGACCTCGACCGCCAGCGGCACCAGTTTGCCCTCCAGGGCCCGGCCGGCCTCGGTGAGGAAGACATACATATTCTTTTTGTTGCCGGGCGCCTGGCGGCGCTCGATATAGCCCAGCTTTTCCATTCCGGTCAGGGCGGCGTAGGTGGTGGGCTCCATCACCCCGGCCGACTCGCTCAGCGCGCGCTGGGTCACGCCATCGGCTTCCCACAGGATGCGCAGGAAAGTCCAGTGGCCGAACGAGACGTCGTGCTCGATCAGCCGGATCTGCAGCGCCCGCACCAGGGCGCGGGTGGCGTCCTTGACCAGGTGGGCCAGGCGGTCGTCGAAGCCGCCGTCCTGCCAGTGGTCGAGGATGGCCCTGGTCTCGTTGGTCGCCGCGGTCTTGGTCTTGGGGCTCATGGTGGTAGCGGGATGGATGGCGGGGCGTCCATTATACGAAACGGCGGCGCGCGGCGGCCCTCGCCGCGCGCCGCCTGGCCTCAGGCCGGCTCGGCGAACGCGCTGATGCTGCGCTCGAAGGCCGACAATACCTCGGTCTCGACCGCGTGCAGTTCGGCGCTGCCATACACGCGCGGATGCGGCAGGTCGACCTTGATTTCCTGGGCGATGCGGGTCGGCTTGGGCGTGTACACCACGATGCGGTCGGCCAGGTAGCAGGCCTCGACGATATCGTGGGTCACGAATACCACCGTGCGTCGCTCCTTGAGCCAGGCGTCCACCAGTTCCGAGCGCAGGCGGCGCGCGGTCAGTTCGTCGAGCGCGCCGAACGGCTCGTCCATCAGCAGCAGGTCGGGATTGCGGATATAGGCGCGGGCGATCCCGACCCGGTGCTGCATGCCGCCCGAGATCTGATGCGGATAGAAATCTTCATAACCTGACAAGTTGACCAGTTCCAGCACCTGGCGGATGCGCTCGTCCTCGCCCGGCACCGCGCGGCCGCTTTCAGCGCGCAGCGCGAAGCGCAGGTTCTGCTCCACGGTGCGCCAGGGCAGCAGGCGCGGTTGCTGGAACACATAGCCGTAATGCGGCTTCTTCTGGCTGACCGCCACGCCGCCGACCTGGACTTCGCCGCGGGTGGCGTCGAGCAGGCCCGCGATGCAGTTCAGGGTAACCGACTTGCCGGAGCCGGAAGGCCCCAGCAGGCACACGAATTCGCCTTCCTTGACGTCGAAGCTGACGTCGTCCACCACCAGCAGGGGGCCGGTGGCGGTGTCGAAGACCTTGGTCAGGCGCTGGATGTCGATGCTGCTCATAGTGATGTCCCTTTATGGTTTAGGCTTTTTTCCAGCGTGTGATGACGGCTTCGATCGGCCTGATGACCAACCACTCGGACAGCATCATCAGCAGCACCAGCCACAGGGTCCAGGCAAAGACCTCGGTCGGGCGGCTGAATTCCCAGCCGACGAACAGCTTGTAGCCGACCCCGCCGCCGCCGGCGCCGCCGGCGAACAGCTCGGCCAGCACGCTGATCTTCCAGCACATGCCGAGCATGGTGCGGCTGGCGCTGAGCAGGTAGGGCGTCAGGCTCGGGAACACGATGTGGCGCAGCACCATCGTGCGGTTGGCGCGCACCGACTCGCTCATCCCCAGCAGCAGGTTGTCCACGTTCTTGAGGCCGGCCGCCACATTGAACGAGACGATCGGGAAGGCCGCGACCACGATCGTGAAGATCACCGAGAACGGGGTCAGGCCGAACCAGATCAGCGCCATCAGGGCCCACACCACATACGGCACGGTCTGCACAAAGTTCAGGATCGGGCTGGTGAACGCCTCCAGCCGCGCCAGCGCGAAGCCGACCAGGGTCCCGAACACCAGCGAGATCACGGCGCCGATCGCCACCGAACGCATGGTGGCCAGGGTGGCCGGGATCAGGTAGCCGTCCTGGTGCAGCAGGCCGATGGTATCGAGGATGTCGCCCAGCGGCGGGAACACATAGGCCGGCTGGGTGGCGGCGATCAGCTGCCACAGCGCCACCAGCACCAGATAGGGAAGGATCCCGATGGCGGTACGCTTGATGCGCGTGCCCCATACCGACGGCGTGGGCACGCGCGCCGCCGGCGCCTGCAGCGATGGGGCGGGTCCGGTCGGTGCGGCTGCTGCGGTCGAGGAACTCATCATGGTATTGGCCCCTCGCATCACAGTTTCACCCAGAAGTCGCCGGCCTTGACCGGCGTGCGCAGCTGGCGCGCTTCGAGCATGCGGTCATACAGGTTCTGCGCCACCTTGACGGTTGCCGCATCGTTCGGCGTGCGGATGATGTTCGGGATGTAGGGCACCAGCAGTTCCTTTACCTGCGCCGGAGTGAGTTTAATCTCGGGCATGATCTCGGTCAGCGCCTGGGACGCGGCGTCGGTGTTGTCGGCCAGCCGGGCCAGGGACGCTTCCATCACCTCGACGAATCTGGCGCTGGCGGCCGGGTTCTTGGCGACGAACTCCTTGCGCGCCGAGATGACCAGCGCCAGGAAAGGTTCCTTGTAATGCGACTGGTACAGGTCGCCCGGCTTGAACATGACCTTCACCCGGCCGCTCTGCAGCGCCGGCGTCAGGTAGGGTTCATATAGAGTGGCGGCGTCGATCTCCTTCTTGCCCAGCGCCAGCAGAATGGCCGATGGCGGCAGGGTGGACACCTTGACGTCGCGCATCAGATCGACATTGACCAGCTTCATGGCGGCGTAAGTCGCGCCGAAGTTGGTGCCCGACAGCGATACCACGCCGTAGCGCTTGCCCTTGAGGTCAGCCGGCGCCTTGAGTGGCGATGCAGTGGGCGTGACCACGGCCCAGATATCGGCCGGCGTGGCGGCCCGCAGTACCTGCACCGGCACCCCGGACGCGTACAACTGGGCGGCGTTGATCGCGCCCATATTGATGTCCATGTCGATCGCCCCGGCCTTGAAGGTATCGTACTTCTGGTTCGACTGGACGAAGTTCTTCACTTCGATGTCCAGGCCGGCGCGCTTGAACGAGCCATCCTTGATGGCCAGCGCCATCGCCGCAGCCGAGACATCGCTCGACACGGTACTGCCGACGATGATCCTGGTCTGCGCATGGGCGCTCAGGGCCACGCCGGCGCTGAGCAGCATGGTGCTGGCGGTTCGCAGGGCCAGGCCCGCGAACTGGTTGAATCCGTACTTCATGGTGTGTCTCCTCGGCTGTCTTCATGGGTGTGTGAGATGTCAGGCCAGATGTGGTTACCGAGATCGGGACGATCGCATGTCGTCTTGATTTATTTAGATCTCTAAGTAAAATATAAGACAAGCCATCGACTTTGTCTAGCGCGCATATGTTTCGTGTGCGCCGCAATCACCACATGGCAGCGACAGGGAGGACGCAGATGCAAATGCTAGTCGGCGAAATCGCGGAACAGGTCGGCGATCGTGCGTCGCAGCCAGATATTGCCGGGCTCCGCATGGAAGCGGTCATGCCAGTGCTGCTTGACGGCGTAGTTCGGCAGGTCGAACGGCAGGGCCAGGATCTGTACCTGTTCCTGCATCTGCATCGTTATGCCCAGCATTCTGGGCACGATCACCAGCAGTTCGGTTTCGGCCACCACCCGCGCCACGCCCAAAAAGCTCGACAGGTGCAGCACCACCTCGCGCTGCACGCCCTGCATGGCCAGCGTCTTGTCGACGATGGTATGCCCGGTGCCCGAGGTGCTGACCCGGATATGGGCTTCGGCCAGGAAGGCCGATTCGGTCAGCTCCCCCTGGATGCGCGGATGCTGGCGGGCCGCCAGGCAGACGAAGTTCTGGCTGAACAGGGTTTTCTGGTAGAAGCCTGCCTCCAGGTGCGGCATGAAGCCGATCGCCATGTCGACCGCGCCCGATTCCAGCCGTTTGGGGCTGTCGGAGGTGATCTTCTCGGCCACCACGCTGACCTTCGGCGCCACCCGCCGCAGGTGGTTCATCAGGCGCGGCAGCAGCACCACTTCGGAGATGTCGGTCATGCACAAGGTGAAGGCGCGTTTCGCTTCGGCCGGGATGAATTCGCTCGGCGCCAGACGCGCCGCCTCCAGCGTCGCCAGCACCGCCGCCAGTTGCGGATGCAGGGCCTGGGCGCGCGGCGTGGGCTGCATGCCGTGCGAGGTGCGGATGAACAGCTTGTCATCAAAGTGCGCGCGCAGCTTGTTGAGCGCGATGCTCACCGTCGCCTGCGCCAGGCCCAGGCGCTCGGCGGTGCGCGACACGCTGCGGCTGGTGAAAATGCCATCGAATACCTGCAGCCATTCGAGATCGAATTTGGCCATGTCTTGTCTCCTTCTTATCGATTTTTCTCGACCATTATTGAAAAACATAATACAGCGAATCGCTGCAGCGATTTGCGCCGGGCAGGGCGAAGGACGACACTGGGTCCACTCAGGCCACACCAATCCGCCGATAAGCGGTACGGGACGAGCCGTCAGCACCTGCCCGGTACGCCGGGGGTATCAATAAATCGAAGCAAGCAGGAGACGCCAGTGGCTGCGCAGCAAAACAGTGAATTATCGATTGTAATAGTAGGTGGCGGCATCGGCGGGATGGCGGCGGCGCTGGCGCTGTCGCGCCAGGGCATCCGTATCACCCTGCTCGAGCAGAGCGCCGAGATCGGCGAGATCGGCGCCGGCATCCAGCTGGCCCCGAACGCCTTTGCCGCCATGGATGCGCTGGGCGTGGGCGAGAATGCGCGCCGCCGTGCCGTGTTCACCGACCGCCTGGTCATGATGGACGCGGTCGACGGCGCCGAAGTGGGCACCTTCGAGGTGGGTGAGGCCTTCCGCCAGCGCTTCGGCAATCCCTACGCCGTGATCCACCGCGCCGACATCCACCTGTCGCTGTACGAAGCGGTCAGGGAGTCGCCGCTGATCACCTTCCACACCTCGGTGCATGCGGTCGACGTCGAGCAGGACGCCGCCAGCGCCACCGTGATCGACCGCGACGGCCGCCGCTACCGTGGCGACGCAGTGATCGGCTGCGACGGCGTCAAGTCAGTCATCCGCGACAAGCTGGTGGGCGACCAGCCACGCGTCTCGGGCCACGTGGTGTACCGCGCCGTGGTGCCGGTCGACGACATGCCCGAAGACCTGCGCTGGAATGCGCCGGCGGTATGGGCCGGCCCCAACTGCCACCTGGTGCATTACCCGCTGCGCGGCGGCCAGCAATACAACCTGGTGGTGACCTTCCACAGCCGCGACGAAGAAACCTGGGGCGTGCGCGAAGGCAGCCAGGAAGAAGTGCTGTCCTACTTCAGCGGCATCTGCGATCGTCCGCGCAGCCTGCTCGACAAGCCGACCTCCTGGAAGCGCTGGAGCACCGCCGACCGCGATCCGATCGAGACCTGGAGCCACGGCCGCATCACCCTGCTGGGCGACGCCGCCCATCCGATGCTGCAGTACCTGGCCCAGGGCGCCTGCATGGCGATCGAGGATGCGGTCACCTTGGGCGAGGCGATCCGCCACTGCCAGGGCGAGCTCGATGCCGCGTTCAAGCTGTATGAGCATTCACGCGCCACGCGTACCGCGCGGGTGGTGCTGTCAGCGCGCGAGATGGGCCGCATCTATCACGCCAAGGGCATCGAACGGCATGTACGCAACTCGCTGTGGCAGGGCCGCCCGGCCGAGCGTTATTACGAAGCGCTCGAATGGTTGTATGGCTGGCGGGCGGAGAGCTGCCTGGCGCTATGATCGTTGCACGGCCGCTATCGCAGTAGCGTACAGATTAACCACCAAGGAACAGAACCATGTGTCAGGACAAGCATCACGAACAAGCCGGTTTCACCCAGCAGGCCCAGGACCGCGGCGACGGCGCCACCAGCGCGCCGGCGGCGCAGATCGCAGAACTGGTCACCGCCAACCACATCCTGTATGACCAGGGCGTGCTGGACGCCTTCGGCCACGTCAGCGTGCGTCACGCCGACGATCCCGAACGCTTCCTGTTGGCGCGCAATATGGCGCCGGGCCTGGTCCAGGCCGGAGACATCGTCGAATTCGACCTCGATGGCAATCCCTATAACGCCGCCGGCCGCGCGATCTATCTGGAACGCTTCATCCACAGCGAGATCTACAAGGCCCGTCCCGATGTGGTGGCCGTGGTCCACAGCCACTCGCCGTCGGTGGTGCCGTTCAGCGTATCGACAACCTCGCCGCTGCGCGCCACCTGCCACATGGCCGGCTTCATCGGGCTGGCGGCGCCGGTGTTCGAGATCCGCGACCATGCGGGCGAGGCCAGCAGCCTGCTGATCACCAATCAGGAACTGGGGCAGGCGCTGGCCGGATCGCTGGGCGAGCGCTCGCTGGTACTGATGCGCGGCCATGGCTCGACCGTGGTCGCCGATTCGCTGCGCCGCGCCGTCTATCGCGCCGTGTACACCGAACTCAATGCACAGATCCAGTCGGCGGCGCAGCAGCTGGGCGAGGTGACCTTCCTGTCCGAGGGCGAGATCGCCGAGACGGTGCGGGTGATCGAGACCCAGGTGGTGCGGGCCTGGGACTTCTGGAGCATCAAGGCCGGCGCCACCGCGCGCGCCCTGATGCAGCAGCAGGCCCAGCTCGGCTGAAGCCCCTTCATTACAAAAACAAGCAGGAGACACCAGATGCAGCAGATTACCCGCACTACCATCGTATCGCTCGGCCTGGCGGCCGGCATGCTCGCCGCCGGCCAGGCCGCGGCCCAGGATTACCCGGCCAAGGCGGTCACGATCGTGGTCCCGTTCAGCGCCGGTGGCGGCACCGACACCATGGCGCGCGTCATCGCCCAGGGCCTGAACCGCGAATTGAAGCAGCCCTTCGTGGTCGAGAACAAGCCTGGCGCCGGCGGCAACCTCGGCATGGCCGCGGTGGCGCGCGCGCCCAAGGATGGCTACACCCTGCTGATGGTGACCAATAACATCGCCATCAATCCGTCGCTGTACAAGAAGACCAATTTCCATCCAACGAAGGATTTCGCGCCGATCGCGATCGTCGGCAGCTCACCGGTGGCGATCTCGGTCCATCCTTCGCTCAAGATCGACAACCTGGCCGACCTGGTCAAGTATGCCAAGGCCAATCCCGGCAAGCTGTCGTATGCCTCGTGCGGCGCCGGCACTCCGCAGCACCTGGCGGCCGAACAGCTGTCGCAGATGGCAGGGATCGAGATGATCCACGTCGGCTACAAGGGTTGCGCCGGCGGCTTGCCGGACCACCTGTCGGGCATCGTGCCGGTCTCGTTCAGCACCACCGCCATCATGGCGCCGCACGTCAAGAGCGGCAAGATCAAGGGCATCGCGGTAACCGGCTCGGCGCGCTCGGCGCATACGCCCGACCTGCCGACCGTGAGCGAGGCGATCAAACTGCCGGGCTATGCGATCGACGTCTGGTTCGGCCTGTTCGCGCCGGCCGGCACCCCGCAGCCGGTGATCGCGAAACTGAACGCCATCGTCAACAAGGAACTGGCCACCGCCGGCGTCAAGCAGAAGATGGCCGAGCAGCAGTACGACGTGGTGGGCGGTACCCCGGCGGCGCTGGCGGCCAAGGTGGGCCAGGACATCCCGCGCTACCAGGGCGTGATCCGTAGCGCCAACATCACGGCCGACTGACCATCGATACCGATCCCGGAGACATGCCATGACCGAACGCCAAGCCCTGTACGACGCGATGTCGCCGCAGCACCTCACGCCGCTGTGGGAGTCGCTCCATTCGCTGGTGCCGAAAGAACCGCGCACGCCCTGCGTGCCGCATAAATGGGCCTACCAGGACGTGCTGCCGTTCCTGATGAAGGCCGGCACCCTGATCTCGGCCGAGGAAGCCGTGCGCCGCGTGCTGATCCTCGAGAATCCGGCGCTGCGCGGCCAGTCGAGCGTCACGCAAAGTCTGTATGCTGGCCTGCAGCTGATCATGCCGGGCGAGATTGCGCCCAGCCACCGCCACTCGCAAAGCGCGCTGCGCTTCCTGGTGCAGGGATCCAGCGCCTACACCGCGGTCGACGGCGAACGCACTACCATGCATCCCGGCGACTTTGTCATCACGCCCTCGTGGACCTTCCACGACCACGGCAATCCGCCTGCGGAAGAGGGTGGCGAGCCGGTGATCTGGCTCGATGGCCTCGACATCCCGACGGTGCGGTTTTTTGATGCCGGCTTCGCCGAGAACCATCCCGAGAAAGCGCAGCCGGTGTTCCGGCCCGAAGGCGACAGCCTGGCGCGCTATGGTTCGAACATGCTGCCGCTAGCCTATGACGCGCCGTACGGCATGACTTCGCCAGTGTTCAACTACCCGTACGGGCGCTCGCGCGAGGCGCTGGCCAGCCTGCTGCGCGGCGGGCCGGTCGATGCCTGGCACGGCGTCAAGCTGCGCTATGTGAATCCCGCCACCGGCGGCTGGCCGATGCCGACCATCGGCGCCTTCATGCAGCTGCTGCCGGCGGGCTTTGACGGCAAGGCGCACCGCGCCACCGACGGCACCGTGTATTCGGTGGTCGAGGGACGCGGGCGCGCCATCGTCTCGCGCGGCGAGGACCGCCACGTGATCGCCTTCGGCCCGCGCGACCACTTCGTGGTGCCGTCCTGGTACGGCGTGCGCTTCGAGACCGAGGAAGAGACGGTCCTGTTCAGTTTCTCGGACCGTCCGATCCAGCAGGCACTGGGCATCTTCCGCGAACAGCTTTTGTAATTCTCCACCGACGATTCATCAGGAACCACCATGACCACAGAATACGCATTCCCTCCCGCCGCCGTCACCACCGTCCCGGTGGCCGGCAGCGGCGCCACCTTCCCGGTGCGCCGCATCTACTGCGTCGGCCGCAACTACGTCGAGCACGCGCAGGAGATGGGGTTCTCGGGCCGCGAGGCGCCGTTCTTCTTCTGCAAGCCGGCCGACGCCATCGTGCCGGTGATGCCGGGGGAGACGGTGACGATTCCGTATCCGGCCAAAACCGCCAACCTGCACCATGAAATCGAGCTGGTGGTCGCGATCGGCAAGGGCGGCAAGGACATCCCGGAGACCGAAGCCGCGGCCCACATCTTCGGCTATGCCGTGGGCCTGGACATGACCCGGCGCGACCTGCAGATGGACCTGCGCAAGGCCGGCCGCCCGTGGGAACTGGGCAAGGCCTTCGACCAGTCGGCGCCGATCGGCCCGATCCGTCCGATCGCGGCCACTGGCGAGATCACCACCGGCGCGATCCGGGTCGACGTGAATGGCGAAAAGCGCCAGGCCAGCGATATCGCAAAGCTGATCTGGAACGTCAACGAAACCATCGCCTACCTGTCGACCTATTTCGAGCTGCAGCCGGGCGACCTGATCTTCACCGGCACCCCGGAGGGCGTCGGCGCGGTCACGCCGGGCGACCTGATGACGGGCAGCGTTAAAGGGCTCGGCGAGATCAACGTGAAGATTTCCTGAGCCAGATGGCCTATCTACTGCATAACTACTTTCGCAGCTCGTCGTCGTACCGGGTGCGCATCGCCCTGAATGTAAAGGGGCTGGAGTACGACTACCGTTCGGTGCACCTGAATCGCAACGGCGGCGAGCAGTTCGAGGCGCAATTCCGCGCGCTCAGTCCCGACGCCGTAGTGCCGGTGCTGGAAGTCGATGGCAAGCATCTGCTGCAGTCGACCGCCATCATCGAGTGGCTGGAAGAGACGCATCCGGCGCCAGCCCTGCTGCCGTCGGCGCCCGACGCGCGGGCCTGGGTGCGGGCACTGTGCGCCACCATCGCCTGCGAAATCCACCCGCTGAACAATTTGCGGGTACTGAAATACCTGACCGGTCCGATGGGTCTCGGTACCGAACAAAAGGAACAGTGGATCCGTCACTGGTGCGAGGACGGCCTGGCCGCAGTGGAAGCGCTGCTGGCCAGGCGCGCACAGGCGACTCCGTTCTGCCACGGCGACACGCCCGGCATGGCCGATGTGTTCCTGGTGCCGCAAGTGTTCAATGCGCAGCGCTTCGGCGTCGACGTGGCGGCATTCCCGCTGATCGCGGCGATCGTCGAGCGCTGCAACAGCCTGCCGGCGTTCAGCGCCGCCCATCCGGCGCGCCAGCCGGATGCGGAAATCACCTGAGAAGGAGAACGCCGATCCGATGAAGCCCGAGGACAGTCATTAAGGAAGCGTGAGCCGGCGCCGGCCGCGATCCTGTTATTGCCCTGGTAGTAGCCCATGCCGGTCCCAACGAGGATGCCGGCAGGGAGAGTCACGCCCTGAATCTTGCGAAAAAACGATAAATAAAATATTGGAGACAGCAATGCATCTGGCAAGAACTAGCATCGCAATTGCAATCACAGGCGCCGTCCTGTCTGCGCCGGCTCATGCGCAAACCAGCGTCCAACTGTATGGCCTGGTCGACGCCGGCGTCGAATACGTCAATAAGGTGCGCACCGGCGCGCTCGGTTCCCCGACCGACAGCATCGTGCGCGTGCAGTCGGGCAGCGCCCAGAGTTCGCGCTTCGGCCTGCGCGGCCGCGAAGACCTGGGCAACGGCTTGAGCGCCGTATTCGCGCTCGAGAGCGGGATCTCGATCGACACCGGCGCGCTTGGGCAGGGCGGACGCCTGTTCGGCCGCCACGCCTATGTGGGACTGAACCACAAGGCGCTGGGCGAGCTGCAGATCGGCCGCCAGGCCAGCACCGTCTACGACTACGGCGTGCAGTACGACCCCGTCACCGCCACCCGCTATTCGGCGGTGGTGTTCGACTTGTCCTACGCCGGCCGGGTCGACAACGCGGTGAAATATGTCGGCAAGTTCGGCGGCCTGAATGTTGGCGCCCAGTACAGCTTCGGCTACGACAGCTTGATCGCCGGCGGCAGCGAAGTGCCGGGCGCCTCGAAGGTCGGCCGTCAGATGGGTATCCATACCAGCTACGCGCTGGGCACGCTGCAGTTCGGGGTCTTGTATGACCGCCAGAACGGTACCTCGGTCGGCACCCGGCAGGACACCATTGAACGGATGACCGGTGGCGCTTTCTACACCATCGGCTCGACCAGATTGTTCGCGTCCTACCAGGTGCTGCGCGCCGAAACCCCGGCGCTGCGCCGCGATACCGACCTGTACTGGGTCGGCGCGGTGCACAACAACAAGGGACCGTGGACCTTTAGCAGCGGCCTGTATTTCAACGACCCGGACGGCAGCGCCAACAAGTCGACCATGCTGACCCTGATGGCCAGTTACGCGCTGTCCAAGCGCACCGACCTGTACACCGAGTGGGCCTTCATGAAGAACGACGACACCGCCATGCTGGGCATGGGCGGGGCCGTCAATCCGGGCGACAACCAGGGCGGCGCCATCGTCGGCTTGCGCCATCGCTTCTGAACCGACTCAACGACAACAGCACCAGGAGACCAGCATGACCCTGAATCGCCGCCAGTTCGCAGTTGCTGCCTGTACCTTCGTCGCCTTGCCCGCCGCGCCAGCTCTGGCGCAGGAGAATTACCCGAACAAACCGATCCGCATCATCGTACCGCTGCCGCCGGGCGGCTCGAACGACGTCCTGGCCCGCATCCTGGGCGCCAAGATGACGGAAACCTTCGGCCAGCCGGTGATCGTCGAGAACCGCCCCGGCGCGGCCGGCAATATCGCCACCGATTTCCTGGCCAAGTCGGCGCCGGACGGCTACACGCTCGGCATCGCCCCCAACCAGACGGTGGCCGTCAATCCGGTGCTGTACCCGAAGCTGCCGTTCAATGTGGTCAAGGACCTCGAGGGCGTCTCCCTGCTCGGCCACGTGCCGATGGTGCTGGTGGTCTCGGCCAAGGTCACGGCCAGGTCGGTGCCGGAACTGATCGCCCAGGCCAAGGCCGCGCCGGGCAAGCTGACCTACGCCTCGGCCGGCTCGGGCAGTCCGCAGCACATGGCGGCCGAGGTGTTCAAGTCGATGACCGGCACCGACCTGCTGCAGGTGCCCTATAAAGGCTCGTCGCCGGCCCTGGTCGATGTGCTGGCTGGCCTGGTCGACGTGATGTTTTGCCCGCTCAATTCGGCCTTGCCGCATATCCGCAGCGGCAAGCTGCGCGCGCTGGGCACCACCGGCAAGGAACGCCTGCCGCTGCTGGAGGGTATCCCGGCGATCGCCGAAACGGTTCCCAACTACGAGAGCGATATCTGGATCGGGATGGTGGTGCCGGCGCGCACGCCGCCGGCGATCGTGGCCAAACTGAACGCCGAGTTGCGCCGCGTGCTGACCTTGCCCGACGTGAAAGCCAAGCTGGCCGAGCAGGGCATCGTGGCCAGTCCCAGCAGCGCGGCCGACCTGACCCGCCTGATCGTGACCGACCAGAAGCGCTGGGCCGGCGTGATCCAGGCCGCGAATATCAAGCCCGAATGACGGCAGTTTTTGTTCACCCACTTTTCGAGAAACACCATGACCTCATCCTCCACGCCGGCCGTGCGCCGCGATGTTCCCGCACCGTCGGAGCCGGACACCACCGTCTGGTGCAGCGACGCCATCGCCGACATGCTGCGCGCGCTCGACATGCCGTATGTGCTGCTCAACCCGGGCGCGAGTTTTCGCGGCCTGCACGACAGCATCGTCAACCACCTGGGCAACGAGAAGCCGCAGATGATCGTGGTGCTGCACGAAGAACATGCGGTGGCGATCGCCCACGGCTACGCCAAGGTGGCCGGCAAGCCGCTGGCCGCCATCCTGCACAGCAACGTCGGCCTGATGCATGGCTCGATGGCGATCTTCGATGCCTGGGTCGACCGGGTGCCGGTGATCGTGCTGGGCGCCACCGGTCCGGTCGACGCCGCCAAGCGCCGGCCCTGGATCGACTGGATCCATACGGCCCAGGACCAGGCCGCGCTGGTGCGCCACTTCATCAAGTGGGACAGCCAGCCGGCCTCGATCGGCGCCGCCCAGGAAGCGCTGCTGCGCGCGAAACAGATCGCCACCACCGCACCCCAGGGCCCGGTGTACGTCTGCTTCGACGCTGCGCTGCAGGAGTCGAAGCTGGCCCAGGCGCCGGCCATGCCCGACCCGGCGCGCTACCTGGCGCCGCCGCCGGCACGTCCGGCCGATGAGCTGGTGGCCAGGGCCGCGCAACTGCTGTCGGGCGCGCGCCGCCCGGTGATCCTGGCCGGCCGCGTCAGCCGCGACAGCGAAGGCTGGCGCCAGCGCGTGCGATTGGCCGAACTGCTCAATGCCGAAGTGTTGACCGACCTGAAGATCGGCGCCGCTTTCCCGACCGCGCACCCGCTGCACGCGGCGCCCAGCGGCCATTTTTTGAACGCCACCTCGCGCGAGGTGCTGCGCGGCGCCGACGTCGTGCTCAGCCTCGACTGGCTCGATCTGGCCGGCACCCTCAAGCAGGCCTGGGGCGACGAGCCGGTGGGCAGCCAGGTGATCCAGGTCTCGGTCGACCACTACAGCCATAACGGCTGGAGCATGGACCACCAGGGCCTGCCGCCGGTCGACGTGTTCCTGGCCACCGAACCCGAACCGGCGGTGGCCCTGCTGCTCAAGCACGTGACGCAGCGCCAGGCGCCGGCGCCCGAGCGCGCTCCGCTGCCGGCGCCGGCCGAGATCGTCCCCGGTGCGATGACGGTGGCAATGGTGGCCGCCATCCTGCGCCGCGCCGTGGGCGAGCGCAAGACCTGCCTGATGCGCCTGCCGCTGAGCTGGAGCGGCGACCTGTGGGACTTCGACCATCCGCTCGATTTTCTCGGCTACGACGGCGGCGGTGGCATCGGTTCCGGCCCCGGCATGGCGATCGGTTCGGCGCTGGCGCTCAAGGGCGGCGACCGGCTGCCAGTGGCGGTGATCGGCGACGGCGACTACATGATGGGCGTGAACGCACTGTGGACGGCGGCCAACGCCCAGATCCCGATGCTGATGATCGTCTGTAATAACCGCTCGTTCTTCAACGACGAAATCCACCAGGAGCGGGTCGCGCGCCAGCGCAACCGGCCGGTGGAGAACCGCTGGATCGGCCAGCGCATCGCCAATCCCGAGCCCGACCTGGCGATGATGGCGCGCGCCCAGGGCTTGACCGCCTTCGGCCCGGTCGAGGATGCGGACGAGCTGGCGCGCGTGCTGGAAGAAGCCATTGCGCTGGTGCAGGGTGGGGCGTCGGTGCTGATCGACACCATCGTGCAGACCGGCTACAGCCCGGCGATGACCGCTGGCCTGACCCGCGCCGATTGAGCCGCACCCGTTCACCGACATCATTTCGAAAGCACGTATGCGCACCAACGATATCCCCGACGGCATCCTGCCGACCCAGCGCGGCCTGTTCTACGGCGGCGGCTGGCATGCACCGAAGGCGGGCGGCCAGGCCGAGACCTTCAATCCCTGCTACAACGAAGTCATCACCACCGCGCCGGTGGCCGACCGCGACGATGTGGACGCCGCGGTCCAGGCGGCGCATGCGGCCTTTCCGGCCTGGGCCGCCACGCCGCCAGTGGAGCGCGGCCGCTACCTGCGGCGCGCGGCGGCGGTGCTGCGCGAGCATGCGCAACCGCTGGCCATGCTCGACGCCCTCAATAACGGCAATCCGGTGTCGGCGCTGGCGATGGACGCCGGCTTTGCCGCCGACTGCCTCGATTATTTCGCCGGCCTGGCCACCGAGATCAAGGGGGAGACTATCCCGATGGGCGACGGTAATTTCAACTACACGGTGCAGGAACCGCTGGGCGTGATCGCGCGCATCGTGGCCTACAACCACCCGCTGATGTTCGCCGCCGCGCGCCTGGCGGCGCCCCTGGCCGCCGGTAATACGGTGGTGGTCAAGGCACCCGATCAGGCGCCGCTGTCGATCCTGCGCCTGGCCGAACTGGTGGGCGACATTTTCCCGCCCGGCGTGGTGGCCTTCCTGTGCGGCGGACGCGAATGCGGCGACGCCATGACCCGCCACCCGCTGGTGCGCAAGGTGACCCTGATCGGCGGCGTCCCGACCGGCAAGGCGGTGATGAAAAGCGCGTCCGACGAACTCAAACCCGTGCTGCTCGAGTTGGGCGGCAAGAACGCCCTGGTCGCCTATCCGGATGCGCGCATCGACAAACTCGTCAACGGCATCATCGCCGGCATGAATTTTACGTGGTCGGGCCAGAGCTGTGGCTCCACCAGCCGCGTGTTCCTGCACGAATCGATCCACGATACGGTGCTCGAGCAGGTGGCGGCGCTGCTGCCGCAGCGCCACAAGCCGGGAATCCCGACCGACCCGGCAACCACCATGGGTTCGCTGGTCAGCCAGGCCCAGCTCGACAAGGTGAAGGGCTATGTCGCCAAGGGCCTTGAGGATGGCGGACGCCTGGTGTGTGGCGGCAAACAGCCGGACGATCCGGCGCTCAAGAATGGCTTCTTCTTTGAAGCGACCGTGTTCGCCGACATGCAGCCATGGATGCGCCTGGCCCAGGAGGAGGTGTTCGGCCCGGTGCTGTCGGTGTTCAAATGGTCGGATGAGGAGCAACTGTGGCCGCAGGTGAATGGTGTCGATTTCGGCCTGACCGGCTCGATCTGGACACAAGACCTGGACACCGCCCACCGCGCCGCGCGCCGCATCCATACCGGCTATGTGTGGCTTAACAACGCCAGCCAGCACTTCATGGGCGCGCCATTCGGTGGCGTCAAGCAGTCCGGCATCGGCCGTGAGGAGTGCTTCACCGAGCTGCTTGAATTCACCTACACCAAGAACGTCAACCTGAAGTTCGGCTGACCGGGAGAGCGACTTGTCATCATTGATTCGCCACCCGAAGAATTTCTGGCTCGGGTTCATCTTCCTGGCCTTCGGCATCGCCGCCATCGTCATCGGCCAGGACTACAGCATGGGCACCGCCGCGCGCATGGGCCCCGCGTATTTTCCGGTGGTGCTGGGCGCGCTGCTGGCCCTGGTCGGCGCCGTCGGCGTGGCGCGTTCGGTCTTCATCGCGGGCGAAGCGGTTGGCCGCATCCACCTGAAAGAGCTGGCGCTGGTGCTCGTGGCCGTGCTGTTGTTCGGTGTGCTGATGCGCGGCGCGGGCCTGGTGCCGGCCGCCGTCGTCATGATCGTCATGAGCGCGTACGCCGGGCCCCGGTTCAGGATCGGCAAGGTGCTGTTGCTGGCCGCCGGCCTGGCGCTGTTCGCGGTCCTGCTGTTCGTCACCTTGCTCGGCCTGCCGATGCCCATCTTCGGACCCTGGCTCGGAGCTGAATAAAAACCATGGAAATCTTCGCAAACCTCGGCCTGGGGCTCGAGACAGCCTTCAACCTGCAAAACCTGTTCTATTGCCTGGTCGGCGTGTTCGTCGGCACCGCGGTCGGCGTGCTGCCCGGCCTGGGCCCGGTCGCCACCATCGCCATGCTGCTGCCGGCCACCTTCGGCCTGCCGCCCGAATCGGCCCTGATCATGCTGGCCGGGATCTATTACGGCGCCCAGTACGGCGGCTCGACCACCGCGATCCTGGTCAACCTTCCCGGGGAGTCATCCTCGGTGGTCACGGCGCTGGACGGTTACCAGATGGCGCGCCAGGGCAAGGCCGGCAAGGCGCTGGCCACGGCGGCAATCGCATCCTTCTTCGCCGGCACCGTGTCGACCGTGCTGCTGGCCCTGTTCGCACCGCCGTTGGCCGAGGTGGCCCTGCAATTCGGCCCGGCCGAATACTTCTCGCTGATGGTGCTGGGCCTGGTGGCCTCGGTGGTGCTGGCCAGCGGCTCGCTGCTCAATGCGATCGGCATGGTCTTGCTCGGGCTGCTGCTTGGCCTGGTTGGCACCGACGTCAATTCTGGCGCGGCGCGCTATACCTTCGAACTGCCCGAACTGGCCGACGGCATCAACTTCGTGATCGTGGCGATGGGCATGTTCGGCATCGGCGAGATCGTGCGCAACCTCGAGCAGGACGAGAGCCGCACGCTGATGACGAGGAAGGTCGAAGGGCTGATGCTGAGCAAGGGCGATTTCAGGCGCATCATCGCGCCGGTCCTGCGCGCCACCGGCCTCGGTTCGCTGCTCGGCATCCTGCCGGGTGGCGGCGCGATGCTGGCCTCGTTTGCCGCGTACTCGATCGAGAAGAAGGTCTCGCCCAATGCCGCGCAGTTCGGCAAGGGCGCGATCGAGGGCGTGGCGGCGCCCGAGGCGGCGAACAATGCCGGCGCCCAGACTTCGTTCATCCCGATGCTGACCCTCGGCATCCCGTCGAACCCGGTGATGGCGCTGATGATCGGCGCCATGATCATCCAGGGCATCCAGCCCGGCCCTGCGGTGATGACCGAGCAGCCGGCGCTGTTCTGGGGCCTGATCGTCTCGATGTGGATCGGTAACCTGTTCCTGGTGGTGCTGAACCTGCCAATGATCGGGCTGTGGGTGCGCATGATCATGGTGCCTTACCAGTACCTGTTTCCGGCGATCCTGCTGTTCTGCGCGATCGGGGTGTTCAGCCTGAATAACTCGCAGTTCGACGTCTACCTGATGGCCTTGTTCGGGCTGTTCGGCTATCTCTGCGCCAAGCTTGGCGCCGAGCCGGCGCCGATGCTGCTGGGTTTCATCATCGGGCCGATGATGGAAGAGTACCTGCGCCGCGCGCTGCTGCTGTCTCGCAGCGACCCGATGGTGTTCGTCGAGCGGCCGGTGAGCGCGGTGATGCTGGCGATGGCTGTGCTGGCGATGACGGTCGTGCTGTTGCCGTCGCTGCGCAGGAAGAGGGAGGAGGCGTTCAAGGAGGATTAGGGCTCTCCTTCCAGCACCAGCAAATCATCCCCGGCTTCGACGATGGTCCCGGCGCGGCAACGCAGCGCCGTCACCACGCCGGCACCCGGGGCCATGACCGTGAACTCCATCTTCATCGCTTCGAGCACCACCAGCGGGGCGCCGGCCGCGACTCGCTGGCCCGGTTCGACCAGGATCTTCCAGACATTGCCCGACATGTCGGCGCGGATGGTGCCGCCCGATGCCGGCTGCGCGGCCCCGCCATCGCCGGCGCCGCCAGCCGCGCCTTGCTCGCCAGTGTCCTGGTCGTGCCAGCGCGCCACCTCGGCCTCGAAGGCCAGCTTCTGGCTGCTGCGAAAGTCCGCGATGTCGACGGCGGCATCCTGCTGCTCGCGTTCGTACTGCGCGAAGTCGAACACCGCATCCTCGATCTCGACCTGGGCGCGCCCGGCGCGGAAGTCGGCGCGCCAGGTATCGAGTTCGGCCTCGCTGACGCGATAGAAACGCACCCGGTCGAAGAAGCGCAGCAGCCAGGGCTGATCGCCGAACTGCCGGTTGTGCAGGAATTTGTTCCAGATCGGCAGCGTGCGGCCGACCAGCTGGTAGCCGCCCGGCGAATCCATGCCGTAGATGCACATATAGACGCCGCCGATGCCGACCGTGCCCTCGGCGGTGAAGGTGCGCGCCGGGTTGTATTTCGAAGTGAGCAAGCGGTGGCGCGGATCGAGCGGCACCGCGCACGGCGCGCCCAGGTAGACGTCGCCCAGCCCCAGTACCATATAGCTGGCGTCGAATACCGCGTTTGCGACATCTTCGCGCGCGTCGAGCCCATTGATGCGCTGGATGAAGTCGACATTGTTCGGCAACCAGGGCGCCTCAGGCTTGACCGTTTCACGGTAGCGCTGCACCGCGTCCAGCGTGGCGCTATCCTCGAACGCGAGCGGCAGGTGCACGATCCGGCTCGGAATGCACAAGTCGTCGACCGCGCCCAGCGTGTGTTCCAGCGCTTCCAGCGCCGCGACCAGCGCCGCCTGCGAGATCACCCGGCTGTCGTAGTGGATCTGCACCGAGCGCACACCGGGCGACAGCTCCTGTACCCCCGCCAGCCGGCGCGCCTTGAGGGCCTCCATCAACAGATGGATGCGCAGCCGCAGGCGCAGGTCGAGCACGTTCTCGCCATATTCGAGCATCAGGTATTTGTCGCCGGCCTGGCGGTAGGTCACCAGCGGGCGCGCGCCCTCGGGCGGCAGGCGCTTGAGGATACAGTCGCCGGGCGCCGGCGTGACGGCGGCCAGGTCGGGCGCCTGGTAGCCGGGCGTGGGCGCCAGCATGCGGATCGCCTCGTCCTGCGCCAGCTCCATCGCCAGCGCCTGTTCAAAGCTCAGGGGACGGAAGCGGATCGTGTCGCCCGGCTTGACTTGCCCCACCTTCCACAACTCGGCCTTGGCTACGGTGGCGGGGCAGACGAAACCACCCAGGCTGGGACCGTCGCAGGTCAGGATCACCGGCGTGTCGCCGGTAAAGTTGATCGAGCCGATCGCATACACGCAATCGTGGATATTCGATGGATGCAGGCCGGCTTCGCCGCCGTCGCTGCGGGTCCATTCGGGCTTGGGACCGACGAGGCGCACACCCAGACGGTTCGAGTTGTAATGCACCTGGTAGTCGCTGCCGAAGAACGTGTCGATCGCGGCCTGGGTGAAGAAGTCGGGCGCGCCGTGCGGTCCGTACAGCACCCCGATGTCCCAGTGCTTGCCGTAGTGCGGCAGCATCGATGGCGGCGGCGTGGCCGGCACATGGGGCGGGGCCGGGGTGTCGCACGAGGCGAGATCCGGGCGGCTGATCGGCAGCACGTCGCCGGCGCGCAGCAGGCGCCCGGCGTGGCCGCCGAACTGGCCCAGCACGAAAGTCGATTTGCTGCCCAGGTAGCCCGGCACATCCAGGCCCTTGCGCACCGCGATATAGCCGCGCGCGCCGCTCGTTGCGCGGCCAAGCCGCAGCACCTGGAAGGCGCGCACGATCAGCGGCTGCCACAGCGGCAGCGGGTCGCCGTTGTCGAAGCTGGCGCTCGCGCCGGCGCCGCACAGCGCGATCACCGCGTCGCTGAAGAAGCGCAGGGTCGGCCCCTGCAGGGTCCATTCGAGGGCGGCGGCGCTCTCATGGTTGCCGACGATGCGGTTGGCCATGCGGAAGGCATAGTCGTCCATCGGGCCCGAGGGCGGCACGCCGATGTCCCAGTAGCCGTGGCGGCCCGGGTAGTCCTGCACCGTGGTGTAGGTGCCGCCGTCGACGATTTCGATCACCGGCGACACGTATTCGTAGCGGTCCAGGAAGCGGGTCGAGACCCGGCCCTCAATAAAAGCCGGGCTGGCGAGGATGCTGCGCAGGTAGTCGAGATTGGTCGCGATGCCGTGCAGGCGGGTCAGTTCGAGCGCGGTCAGCAGCTTGTGGCGCGCTTCCTCGCGGGTGGCGCCGTGGGCGATGATCTTGGCGATCATCGGGTCGTAATGGGCCGAGACGGTCATCCCGGCCTGGACCCAGGTATCGACCCGCACGCCATCCGGGAAGGCGACGTCGAACAGGGTGCCGGGCGAAGGCTGGAACTGGCGCACCGGATTCTCGGCGTACAGCCGGACCTCGATCGCCGCGCCCTGCGGCGCCGGCAGTTGGGTGAAGTCGGGCGGGGTGCCGGCGGCGATCAGGACCATCCATTCGACCAGGTCGAGGTTGGTGACGGCTTCGGTGATCGGGTGCTCGACCTGCAGCCGCGTGTTCACCTCCAGGAAGTAGAAGGCGTCGCGCGCGCCGTCGTAGATGAATTCGACGGTGCCGGCCGAGGCGTAGGATACGGCCTGGCCCAGCTTGACCGCGGCGTCCAGCAGGGCGGTGCGGGTGGCCGGTGGCAGGTGCGGCGCGGGCGTTTCCTCGACCACCTTCTGGTTGCGCCGCTGCAGCGAGCAATCGCGCTCGCCCAGCGCCACCACCCGGCCCTGGCCGTCGCCGAAGATCTGGACCTCGATGTGGCGCGCGTCGGCGACAAAACGTTCGAGGAATACGCCGCCGTCCTTGAAGAAGCTCTCGCCCATGCGCTGCACCGACGCGAAGGCCGTGAGCAGCTCGGCTTCGCTGTCGCAGCGTGTCAGGCCGATGCCGCCGCCGCCGGCCGTGGTCTTGAGCATGACCGGGTAGCCGATGCGGGCAGCAGCGCTGACCGCTTCATCCAGGTCGCGCAGCAGGCCGGTGCCGGGCGTCAGCGGCACGCCGGCGGCGGCCGCGATCTCGCGCGAGGTGTGCTTCAGGCCGAAGCGGCGCAGCTGGTCGGGCGTGGGGCCGATGAAGGCGATGCCGGCCGCGGCGCAACGCTCGGCGAAATCGGCGTTCTCGGACAGGAAGCCATAGCCTGGAATGACGGCCTGGGCGCCAGTCTCTTGCGCGATCTCGAGGATGCGTTCGGCCCGCAGGTAGCTCTGGGCCGGGGCGTTGTCGTCCAGGCCACCCAGGCAGACGGCGACGTCTGCCGCCGCCACGTGCAGGCTGTCGCGGTCCGCTTCCGAGAATACGGCCACCGAGCGGATGCCCATGCGGCGCAGGGTGCGCGCGATGCGCACGGCGATTTCGCCACGATTGGCGATCAGTACGGTGTCGAACATGGCGTCCTTTCAGGGTGCGATACTGGACAGATAGGCGCGCCAGCCGCCGAAATGGGTGATGTCCTCGGCCTGGCCGAGCGCGAATGGTTCACAAATAAAACCCTTCACGCTGCGACCGTCGGCCAGCAGCAGGCTGCCGATCCCGAGTGGCGCCGGGATCAGCGCCACGAAGCTGCCGAAGTGCTCGACCGGCATGGCCCACAGTTCGACCGCGATCGGGTGGCCTGCGCCGGCCTCGACCCGCAGCAGGCCGGGTTTGCGCGGCTGGGTCTCGGCCAGGGCGAACAGTCGGTAGTCGCTGGACGTGGTGCTGCTTTCCACCAGGGTCGCGCCGCGCTCGACCAGTTGCCAGTTGAGCGGCATGCCGCTCAGGTGGGCGCCGACCACGGCCACCAGCAGCCGGCCTTCGAGGTCGGCCGCAAGTGGCGTCCGCTCGGTCGCGTGGGGCGGCAGGGGGCGCTGCGAGTTACCCAGGGCCCACGGCGCCAGCGCCTGCCAGCGCTGGCCGAATTCGACCAGGCGCGCTTCGTGCCAGGCCGGCATGATGACGGTGATCCCGAATGGCAGCCCGGCCTTGTCGCCGCCAGCGCGGATGCCGGCCGGCAGGGCGATCGCGCTCCAGTCGAGCAGGTTGACGAAATTGGTGTACACGCCCATGCGTGAATTGAGCGCCACCGGGTCGGCTTCTACCTCGTCGATGGTGTGGATGGTGGGTGCGGTCGGGACCAGCAGGCCGTCGATCCCCGCCATCAGCTGTTCGGCCACGCGCGCCAGCGCCATGCGCCGGTACTCGGCCTTGAAGGCGTCGATTGCGCTCTTGCCGCGCGCCTGCTCGACGATGGCGCGCACCACCGGGTGCACCGCCTCGGGCCGCTCGCGCATCAGGTTTTCGATGGCGGCGTAGCGCTCGGCCACCCATGGGCCGTCGTAGAGCAGGGCGGCGACCTCGAACAGCGGCGTGAAATCGATCGGCTTGAGTTGCACGCCGCTCGCCTCCAGGCGCGCCAGCGCGGCCTGGTATAGCGACCTGGCGGCATCGTCGCCGAACCACTCGGGCTTGTCCGGCACCGCCAGCACCGGCCTTGGCGGCAGCCCCGGCGCATGCGCGGGTTGGCGCCGTGAATACGGGTCGGCCGCGTCGAAGCCGCCCATCACCCGCAGCGCCAGGTAGGCATCCGCCACCGTCAGGCCGAGCACCGTGATGCAGTCGAGCGTGCGGCAGGCCGGCACCAGGCCATGGTTGCTGACCCGGCCACGGGTGGGCTTGAGACCCACCAGGTTGTTATGGCCGGCCGGCACCCGGCCCGAGCCGGCGGTGTCGGTGCCGAGCGCCAGCGGCAGCAGGCCGCGCGCGACCACCGAGGCCGAACCGGAACTCGAACCGCCCGCGATGAAGCGCGCATCGAAGGCGTTCGGCACCGCGCCATACGGCGAGCGCACGCCCACCAGGCCGGTGGCGAACTGGTCGAGATTGGTCTTGCCGATCACGATGGCACCGGCCGCTTCCAGGCGCGCCACGGCGCTGGCGCTGGCAGTTGGGGTGTAGGCGAATTCAGGACAGGCACAGGTGGTCGGCAGTCCGGCGACATCGATATTGTCCTTGACCGCGAGCGGGATGCCGTACAGCGGCAGGCCCTCGATGCCGCCATTGGCGCGCAGCGCGTCCAGCGCCTGCAGGCGCTCGGCCAGTTGCGCCGCATCGAGGATGCTGATCCAGGCCGGGTCGCCACGCTCGCTGTCGAGGCGGTCGCGCAGCGCGCCCAGCAAGTCTTGCGGCCTGGCGCCATCTGCGTAGGCGGTGCGCCAGTCGGTCAGGGTCCAGTGGGTGTCGAGGGTCATCGGTGGTTCCTGTCGTGTAAGCGTGATAGGGGTATTGCTCAGCATCTTGCGCGTATCGGCGGCGCCGCTCCATAAGTCACTTGACGTATGGGCGAGGCCGGGGTGGCTCGCTAATCTGTTTCACGCCAGGCAACCTCTCCACCTCCATAAAAACGACCAAGGATCCGCATGCGCTCCACCATCAAGCTCTCACTGCTGTGCTGTGCCATCGCCGCCGGCATGGCCGACGCCCGGGCCGGGGCCACCATCCAGATCGACGAACAGCGTTCGCTCTCGGTCGGCTTCGGCGCCCGCGCCAGCTATACCAGCGTCGAGGATGGCGCCCCGGACCGCGATTCGCGCTCGCATGACTTCGATCTCGACAGCGCACGGCTGTACTTCGGCGCCACGCTGAACAAGAACATCGGCGGCATGTTCAACACGGAATGGGACGGCGACCGCATCCGGGTGCTGGACGCCGCCGCCCAGTTCACCTTCTCGCCGGCGTTCAACGTCTGGGCCGGGCGCCTGCTCTCGCCCAGCGACCGCGCCAATATGGCCGGGCCGTACTATTCGCTGGGCGGCGGCTACTGGGCCGGCGTGGCCTCGCGCTACGGCTACAACGGCGGCATTTTCCGCGGCCGCGACGATGGCGTGGTGGTGTGGGGGAACGTCTTGGGCGGCAAGCTCGGATACTCGGTGGGCGCCTTCGAAGGCCGTACCTTCGGCATTGGCAGCCTGACCCAGGACCAGGCGCGCGACGCGGGTGTCGACGCTGGCGACCAGCCGATGGTGGCCGGCCGGGTGCAGGTCGATTTCTGGGACCCGGAGCCGGGCTACTACGGCACCGGCACCTACCTGGGCAGCCAGGACATCCTGGCCATCGGCGTGGCCGGGCGCTACCAGAAGGAGGGCGTGATCACGCTGCTCGACACCGGCAACTACAACGCCTGGAACGTCGACTTCCTGCTCGAGAAGCGCCTGGCCGGCGGCGCGCTGTCGATCGAGGCGGCGTATTACCGCTACCGCAACGACGGCGTGATCCTGGCCGAACAGGGCAAGGCCTGGTCGGCTGGCCTGGGCTACATCTTCAGTATCGGCAGCGGTGGCGGCAGGCTGCAACCGTTCGCCCACTACCAGCGCTTCGAGCCCGACACCCGGCTCGACACGCGCCAGGCCGACGCCGGCGTCAACTACATCATCGACGGCTACAACGCCCAACTGAGCGCGATGGTCTCCAGGACAAAAATCGCAAGCCTGCCCGACCAGTCGAAGTTTGCCGTCGCGCTGCAGGTCCAGTACTGATCCGCCCTTTAACGATAACGAGAGAGCACATCATGCAAAACCGCCGTCATTTCATTTCCAGCCTGTCGCGACTCGCCGCCGCCGCAGCCCTGCTGGGCGCCGCCCCGGCGCGCGCCGCCCAGACCATCAAGGTCGGCATCCTGCACTCGCTTTCGGGGACCATGGCGATCTCGGAGACCTCGCTCAAGGACGTGGCCCTGATGACGATCGACGAGATCAACGCCAAGGGCGGGGTACTGGGGCGCAAGCTGGAGCCGGTGGTGGTCGATCCGGCCTCGAACTGGCCGCTGTTCGCCGAACGCGCGCGCCAGCTGATCGCACGCGACAAGGTGGCGGCGGTATTCGGCTGCTGGACCTCGGTCTCGCGCAAGTCGGTGCTGCCGGTGTTCAAGGAACTCAACGGCCTGCTGTTCTACCCGGTCCAGTACGAGGGCGAAGAGCTGGAAAAGAATGTGTTCTATACCGGCGCCGCCCCCAACCAGCAGGCGATTCCGGCGGTCGAATACCTGATGAGCAAGGATGGCGGCGGCGCCCGTCGCTTTGTGCTGCTCGGGACCGACTACGTGTACCCGCGCACCACCAACAAGATCCTGCGCGCCTACCTCAAGAGCAAGGGGATCAAGGACAGCGATATCCAGGAAAGCTATACGCCGTTCGGCCACGCCGACTACCAGACCATCGTGGCCGGCATCAAGAAGTTCGCGGCCGGCAGCAAGACCGCCGTGATCTCGACCATCAACGGCGACTCGAATGTGCCGTTCTATAAAGAGCTGGGCAATGCGGGCATCAAGGCGACCGATGTGCCGGTGGTGGCGTTCTCGGTCGGCGAGGAAGAACTGCGCGGTGTCGACACCAAGCCGCTGGTCGGTCACCTGGCGGCCTGGAACTACTTCGAATCGGTCAAGAATCCGGTGAATGCGGAGTTCATCAAGAAGTGGAAGGCGTATGCGGTGGCGAAGAAGCTGCCGAATGCGAACAGCGCCGTCACCAACGATCCGATGGAAGCGACCTATGTCGGTCTGCATATGTGGGCCCAGGCGGTCACCAAGGCCGGGACCACCGATACCGACAAGGTGATCGCGGCGATGGGCGGCCAGACCTTCAAGGCGCCGTCCGGCTTCACCTTGACGATGGATGCGACCAACCACCACCTGCACAAGCCGGTGATGATCGGCGAGATAAAGGCCGACGGCCAGTTCAGCGTGGTCTACAAGAGCAAGGCGCCGATCCGCGCCCAGCCCTGGAGCCCCTTCATCGCGGGCAACGAGAGCAAGCAGAAGCTGTAAGCGTGGGCTGTCACGCGCCGCGACCACCGGAGAACCTGATGATGCACCTTGTATTGCGCACCTTGCTGCTGGCCGCCATGCTGTGGCTGCCGGCGGCAGCCCAGACAGCGCCGACCGCGACTGTGATCGCGCCGGCGCTGCTGCTGCCGCTCGGCGGCGACGATCCCGAAGCCCGGGTCGAGGCGGTGGCCGCCCTCGGCGCTCTCGGCACCCCGGAGGCCGCGGCGCTGCTGCGCGCCCTGCAGGACGAGACCCTGTACGCCGCGCCCGACGGGCGCGTGCTGGCGCTCGCGCCAGACGCCGCGGCGCCGGATGGCTTCGACCAGATCGTGGTCAACAACCGCCTGCGCGGCGCGATCGCGACCGCCCTGGCCGGCATGGACTTGCTGGCGCCGCAGGCCGATCGGCGACTGGCGGCGGCGCGCGCCCTGCTCGACCAGCAGCTCGCGCCGGCGCAACTGCAACTGGTGCGGCGCGCCGCGAGCGCCGAGCGTGACGCGCAGATCGCCACGGTATTGACGCTGCTGGTGGCCGGCGCCGACCTGCGCGCGCCGGATGCGGCGTCGCGCGCCGCCGGCGCGCGCGTGCTGGGCGAGGAGGGCGGCGCCGCCCAGCGCGGACAACTGGCGGCGCTGCTGGAACCGGGCGCCGAGCCCGATGCCGGGGTGCGCACCGCCGCCGCCCAGGCGCTGGGGGCCATCGACAGCCGCCAGGCACGGCTCGATATCGTCGGCCACCTGTTCCAGGGCCTGTCGCTGGGCAGCGTGCTGCTGCTGGCGGCACTCGGCCTGGCCATCACCTTCGGCCTGATGGGCGTGATCAATATGGCGCACGGCGAATTGCTGATGATCGGCGCCTACACGACTTACCTGGTGCAGACCCTGTTTCGCCACTATCTGCCGGGGGCGGTCGACCTGTACCTGCTGGCGGCATTGCCGGCGGCCTTCGTGGTGGCGGCGCTGGCCGGGATGGCGCTCGAGCGCACCGTGATTCGCTGGCTGTATGGCCGGCCGCTGGAAACCCTGCTCGCCACCTGGGGCATCAGCCTGATGCTGATGCAGGCCGTGCGCACCCTGTTCGGGGCCCAGAACGTCGAGGTGGCCAACCCGGCCTGGATGTCGGGCGGGGTGACCGTGCTTGGCTCGCTGGTGCTGCCGTACAACCGGATCGCCATCATCGTGTTCGCGGTGCTGGTCAGCGCCGCGGTCTGGCTGCTGCTCAACGCCACCCGGCTCGGCCTGTTCGTGCGCGCCGTGATGCAGAACCGGCGCATGGCCGGCTGCGTCGGCGTGCCGACCCACCGCATCGACATGCTGACCTTCGGGCTCGGCTCCGGCATCGCCGGCCTGGGCGGCGTGGCGCTGTCGCAGCTCGGCAATGTGGGGCCCGATCTGGGCCAGGCCTACATCATCGACTCGTTCATGGTGGTGGTGCTGGGCGGCGTCGGCCAGTTGGCCGGCACCGTGATCGCCGCGCTTGGCCTGGGCGGGCTGACCAAGCTGCTCGAACCGAGCACCGGCGCGGTGCTGGCCAAGATCGGCATCCTGGTGCTGATCGTGATCTTCATCCAGCGCCGGCCGCAAGGGCTGTTCGCACTCAAGGGCAGGAGCGTCGAATGAGCAAGGTACGCAAGACGAGTCTGTTCACCCCGGTGCAACGCGGCGCGATCGTGGCGCTGCTGGTGGCCGGGGCCCTGCTGCCGCTGCTGCACCTGGCATTCGCGCCCGGTCATGCGTTGCATGTCTCGGGCTATACCATCGCCCTGGTCGGCAAGTTCATGTGCTTCGCGCTGGCGGCGCTGGCGCTCGACCTGGTATGGGGCTATACCGGCATCCTGTCGCTGGGCCATGCGCTGTTCTTCGCGCTTGGCGCCTACGTCCACGGCATGTACCTGATGCGCGCCATCGGACGCGACGGCGCCTATGCCAGCGCGCTGCCCGACTTCATGGTGTTTCTCGACTGGCAGGCCTTGCCCTGGTACTGGGCCATGACCGACAACTTCTGGTACTGCATGGCGCTGGCGCTGCTGGTGCCGGGTTTGCTGGCCTTTGGCTTCGGCTACTTCGCCTTCCGCTCGCGCATCAAGGGCGTGTACTTCTCGATCATTACCCAGGCCCTGACCTACGCCTGCATGCTGCTGTTCTTCCGCAACGACACCGGCTTTGGGGGCAATAACGGCTTCACCGACTTCCAGCGCATCCTGGGCTACAGCATCACCGCGCCGGAAACCCGGGCCGTGCTGTACCTGCTTACGCTGGCCTGCCTGGCCGGCGCGCTGCTGCTATGCCGCTGGATCGTGGCCTCGCGCCTGGGCCGGGTGCTGCAGGCGGTGCGCGATTCGGAGTCGCGCCTGATGTTCATCGGCTACGACCCGCTGTGGTTCAAGCTGTTCGTCTGGACGCTGTCGGCGATGCTGTGCGGCCTGGCCGGCGCCCTGTACGTGCCGCAGGTCGGGATCATCAATCCATCCGAGATGTCGCCGGCGAACTCGATCGAGATGGTGATCTGGGTCGCGGTCGGCGGGCGTGGCACCCTGTTCGGGGCGATCCTGGGCGCGTTCACTGTCAATGGCCTCAAGAGTTGGTTCACCGCGGCCTTCCCCGACCTGTGGCTGTTCGCGCTTGGCCTGCTGTTCGTGCTGGTCACGCTGTTCATGCCGCGCGGCCTGCTCGGCTTGCGACTGCCGCGCCGCAAGCCGGCGCCGCAAGCAAAGGAAACCAGAGTGGAGGAGACCGCATGAGGCTCGCACACGATAAGGGGCTCGACACCAGCCACGGCGCCATCCTGTACCTGGAAGACGTGACGGTCAGTTTCGACGGCTTCAAGGCCCTGAACCGGCTGACGCTCGACATCTCGGTGGGCGAGCTGCGCTGCATCATCGGCCCGAATGGCGCCGGCAAGACCACCATGATGGACGTCATCACCGGCAAGACCCGTCCGACCTCGGGCACGGCCTGGTTCGGCCAGCGCCATGACCTGGCGGCGATGAGCGAATCGCAGATCGCGCGCGCCGGGATCGGCCGCAAGTTCCAGCGCCCGACGGTATTCGAATCGCATACCGTGTTCGAGAACCTGGAACTGGCGATGAAGACCGACAAGCGGGTGCGGCCGATGCTGTTCGCGCGCCTGTCCGGGCAGCAGCGCGACAAGATCGACGCCGTGCTGCAACAGATCAGGCTCGCGGACCAGGCCCACGGCCTGGCAGGCCTGCTGTCGCACGGCCAGAAACAGTGGCTCGAGATCGGCATGCTGCTGATCCAGGACCCGCCGCTGATCCTGCTCGACGAACCGGTGGCCGGCATGTCCGATTTCGAGACGGCGCGCACCGCCGAACTGCTGAACGAACTGCGCGGCAAGCACTCGATCATGGTGGTCGAACACGATATGGGCTTTGTGGCCGAGATCGCGCAGCAGGGCAAGGTGACCGTGCTGCATGAGGGCGCGGTGCTGGCCGAGGGCCGCATGGACGAGGTACAAGCCGACGACCGTGTCATCGAAGTCTATCTGGGACGCTGAACATGATGCTCGAAGCGAGAGAACTGAACCAGTTTTATGGATCGTCGCACACCCTGCGCGGGGTATCACTGGAACTGCAGCGCGGCCAGTGCCTGGCCCTGCTGGGCCGCAATGGCGTGGGCAAGACCACGTTGCTCAAATGTCTGATGGGCGTGCTGCCGGTGGCTTCGGGCGCGGTGCACTTCGGCGGGCGCGACATCACCCGGCTGGCGCCGCATGCGCGCGCCGCGGCCGGCATCGCCTACGTGCCGCAGGGCCGCGAGATCTTCGCGCGCCTCTCCGTCGAAGAGAACCTGCGCATGGGCATGGCCACCTTGTCCGGTCGCGCGGCGCGCCGCATCGATCCCGAAGTGTTCGAGCTGTTTCCGGTATTGCAGGCGATGCTGCAGCGGCGCGGCGGCGATCTGTCCGGCGGCCAGCAACAGCAACTGGCGATCGCGCGCGCCTTGCTGCAGCGCCCCAAGCTGCTGATCCTGGACGAGCCGACCGAAGGCATCCAGCCCTCGATCATCAAGGATATCGAGCGCGTGATCCGCCTGCTGCGCGAACGTGGCGACATGGCGATCCTGCTGTGTGAGCAGTATTTCGATTTCGCCCACGCGCTGGCCGACCGCTTCGTCGTGCTCTCGCGCGGCGAAGTGGTGGCCGCCGGCGACCAGGCCCAGATGGGTGGCGACGACGTCAAGCGGCACCTGGCGATCTAAGCCGGGCGCGTCATCGCCAGCGAAGCAGCGGCGGTGCGTGTCTCGACCCCCAGCTTGGCGAACACGTGCTCCAGATGCTTGTTGACGGTGCGTGGGCTGGTGCCGAGGATGTCGCCGATGTCGCGGTTGGTCTTGCCCTTGCTGACCCAGTGCAGCACCTCGGCTTCGCGCTGGGTCAGGCGAAAACTGGCCACCAGCGACTGCACCCGCGCAGCGTCGGATTCCTCGCGCAGCACCACCGTCCATTGCCCGCTCTCGACTGCGTCGGCCAGGGTGAAGATCAGGCGGCGCGTGCCCTGGGCCAGCACCAGCGACGGCGCACGCTCGCCGGCGCCAGCCGCCACGCTGTCGTGCAGCCACTGCGCCACCCGCGGTGGTACGCCGGATTCGCCGTGCTCGGGAAAATGCGACTGCAGCCACTGCCGCGCGAGCGGCGTCTGCCACAGGATGCGTCCGTCCAGGCCGACCACCAGCATCGCGTGGCCGAAGGCGTCGAGCGCGCTGCGGGCCTGGGTCACCATGCTGGCATTGCGCATATGGGAGCCGATGCGGGCCAGCACCTCGCTCTGGCGCACCGGCTTGGTCACGTAGTCGGTCACCCCGGCCTGGAACGCAGCCAGGATATGTTCGCTCTCGGTCAGGCCGGTCATGAAGATCACCGGGATCGCGCGCGTCTGCAGGTCGGCCTTCAGGCGCCGGCAGACTTCGAAGCCGTCCATGCCGGGCATCACCGCGTCGAGCAGCACGATGTCCGGCGCCAGCGCCCTGGCCCGTTCGAGCGCGGTCGCGCCATTATTGGCGATCACCACCGAGTAGCCCGATTCGTCCAGCGCGTCGTGCAGCACGGCCAGGTTTTCCGGCACGTCGTCGACCACCAGCACCAGTTGGCCGGACGGTCGTTCAAGCGCTTGTTGCATGGTCAGCTCCTGGTTCAAGCAGACGCGCCATCGCGTCCAGGTCCATGCGGCCGGCATGGCCGCGCATCAAATCGACAAACTCGCTGTACGGTTCGCCCAGTGCCGCGACCTCATCAAGCCGCTCGCGGATGCCGCGCACATAGCCGGCCTTGAGCTGGGCGCGCAGCGCGTCCAGCTGGGCCGCGGGCGGCAGGCGCAGCATGCCGGCCGGGGTAGATCGGGGCACAGCGGCAATCGTCAGCCACTCAAGTTCCAGGCGGCGCCCGATCCAGTCGAGCAGTTCGTCGACCTGCACCGGCTTGGTGAAGAAGTCACCCGCGCCGATCCCGGCCGGATTCGGCAAGCCCTTGTCGTAGGCGTTGGCCGAGACGATCCCGATCGGCGCAGCGCAACCGTGCTCGGTGCGCAGCAGGTGGCTGGTCTCCCAACCATCGATGCCGGGCATGGCCAGGTCTATCAGGATCAGATCGGGCGCGAAGCCGGCGTGGCGCTGCAGGCATTCCTGGCCTGACGCTGCCTGGCCGACCACGAAGCCCAGCGGCGCCAGGATCTGCGCCAGCAGCTCGCGGTCGTTGCGTTCGTTATCGACCACCAGGATGCGGCGCCGCGCGCCGGCATAGCCGTGACGCTGCAATGCGGGCGGCGCCGCCGTCGCGGTGGCGGCATGCTGGTCCTGGTGCACGCGCGGCAGCAGCAGGCGCACCGCGAACACGCTGCCGCCGCCAACCCGGCTCTGCACGCTCAGCTCGCCGCCCATCAGCTCGGTGAGCATCCTGCTGATCGGCAGGCCAAGGCCGGTACCGCCGCAATCGAGGGCGTCGCCGGCGCTGCCGCGCGAGAACGGCTCGAAGATGCGCTCCATCTCCTCGTCCAGGATGCCGGGGCCGGTATCCTCGATCTCGAAGTGCGCCATCTCGTTGCGGTAGCGCAGTCTGAATACGATGCCGCCGCTGGCCGTGAACTTGACCGCATTGCCCAGGATGTTGATCAGGATCTGGCTCAGGCGCTTGCGGTCGGCGCGCACCACGGCCGGCAGGCTGCCCTGTACCTGGTAGTTGAACGCGAGCCCCTTGGCGGCGGCCTGCTGTTCGAACATGCGCACCAGTTGCCGCATGAATGCGTCGAACTGCAGCGGGCGCAGGTCGACGCTGAGTTTGCCGCCCTCGATGCGGGCGATGTCGAGCGTGCCCTCGATCAGCGACAGCAGGTGTTCGCCGCTGCTGCGGATCACCCGGATCGCCTGCTGGCGCTGGGGCGGCACGGTCGGGTCGTTGTCGAGCAGCTGGGCATAGCCGAGGATGCTGTTGAGCGGGGTGCGGATCTCGTGGCTGATGCCGGCGATGTAGCGGCTCTTGGCCTGGTTGGCGGCATCGGCCAGTTTCTTGGCCTCGTGCGCTTCTTCCTGAGCCACCCGCCGCCCCTGGCTGTTCAGGACCAGCCACCAGGCCACGATGCCGCTCACCAGCAGCAGGGCGCCGAAGATCTTGATGAAGGTCAGTCGCAGTGGCGCCGCCAGCTGCGCCTGGCCGGCCTGGGCCAGCGCGCTGGCCTCGTGCAGGTAGAGCAATCCAAGCAGGGTGCCGAGAAAGGCCAGGGTGACCGTCATCAGGAGCAGGTAATGACCAAGGCCGCCAGCCAGGTAGGGCCAGGCGCTGCGCGGCAGCAGCCAGCGCAGGGCCGCCTGCCATTGCGTCTTGACCCGCGCGTGGGGCTTGCAGGCGTCGTCGCAGCGGGCGTCGAGGCAGCAGCACAGCGAGCAGATGGCGCCGCCGTAGGCCGGGCAGTGCGCCATATCTTCGGCCTCGTATTCCTTCTCGCACACGCTGCACAGCAGGCTGCGCGGCGGAGCGCTGTCGGGCTGGCGCGCCATGTAGTAGCGTCCGCGCGTGAAAGCGGCGATCAGCGGCGCGGCGATGAAGGCGGTGCCAAGGGCAATGAAGGCCGAGAAGGCCTGGGCGGTTGAGCCGAACAGGCCGCAGAACGACAGCGTCGAGACCAGTGATGCCAGCAGCATCGCGCCGACCCCGACCGGGTTGATATCGTACAGGTAGGCGCGCCGGAATTCGATGCCGGGCGGGCTCAGGCCCAGCGGCTTGTTGATCACCAGGTCGGCCACCACCGCCGCGATCCAGGCGATGGCGACGTTGGAGAACAGGCCCAGCACGCGGTCGAGCGCCTGGAACACATTCAGTTCCATCAGCAGCACCGCGATCAGGGCATTGAACAGCGCCCACACCAGCCGGCCCGGATGGCTGTGGGTCAGGCGCGCGAAGAAATTCGACCACGCCAGCGAGCCGGCGTAGGCATTGGTCATATTGATCTTGATTTGCGAGATCACCACGAACACCACGGTGGCCAGCATGGCGGCGCCGTGGGTGTCGAAGAATTCGCTAAAGCCGGCCAGGTACATATGGGTCGGATTGACCGCCTCGGCCAGCGTTGCGCCATTCTGGAGCACCAGCAGGGCGAGCAGGGCGCCGGCCAGCATCTTGAGCATGCCCAGCACGATCCAGCCCGGGCCGGCGACCAGCACGCCCAGGTGCCAGCGCAGGCTGCGCGATCTGCTGGTCGTGTCGCGCGGCGGCATGAAGCGCAAAAAGTCGACCTGTTCGCCGATCTGGGTGATCAGGGCCACCCCGACCGCGGTGGCCGCGCCAAAGGCCAGCATGTCGAAGCCGCCGCCAGCGCCGTCGGCGCCCGCGAACTGCAGCAGTTGGCCAGGCAGCTCCGGACGCTTGATCAAGATCGCGATGAAGGGCAGGGCCATCAAGCCCAGCCAGAGCGGCTGGGTCAGCATCTGGATGCGGCTGATCAGGGTCACGCCATGCGTCACCAGCGGCACCACCACCAATGCGCTGGCCAGGTAGCCGAGCCACAGCGGCAGGCCGAAATACAGCTCCAGCGCATACGCCATGATCGCCGCTTCGAGCGCGAACAGGATGAAGGTGAACGAGGCGTAGACGAAGGACGAAATGGTCGAGCCGATGTAACCGAAGCCGGCGCCGCGCGTGAGCAGGTCCATGTCGACGCCGTGGCGCGCCGCGTAGTAGCTGATCGGCAGGCCGGTCAGGAAGATGATCAGCCCGACCGCGACGATTGCCCAGAAGGCGTTGACGAAGCCATAGTGAATTGCGATGGTGCCGCCGATCGCCTCGAGCACCAGGAAGGAGATGGCGCCGAAGGCGGTATTCGCGACCCGGAACACCGACCATTTGCGGAAGGCGCGCGGCGTGAAGCGCAGCGCATAATCCTCGATGGTCTCGTTGGCCACCCAAGTATTGTAGTCGCGCCGGATCTTGACGATGCGCTGTACCGGTTCAGGGCGGGGCGTGTCCCCTTTTGGTGCAGTGGCGCGCATGATCCGGGAAAGAGTGAGAAACCGGATGTAAACATGCAATTAGCGTGCCCACCTGCCGGGAGGGTTGGCGCGCAGGTCTGCACTAGCCCGTGTTCGAACAGCCGCGCTTGCAGTTCGCGCCGCTTGAGCAGTCCGGCCGAATGCGGTTCGTCAACCCAGATTCGCTTCATGCTGCGAATCTGCGCTGGAATCTCGCCAAAGGCCTGGGCCACCATGGCGGCATGGATGGCGCGCATCTCGCGATAGCGCTCGCCCTCGCGCTCGAACGAGGGGCCGCGGTTGGCGACCAGCGACACCAGTGCCCCCACGCAGTCGGGATGCAGCGCATCGGTGTTGGCGAGCGAACGCACGGTCAGGTCGGTATAGCCGGCGATCGACACGCCGGTGAAGACCGCATGCGCATCGCCGTAGGGAATCTCGATATGGGTCAGGCGCGGCAGCAGTGCGCTGGCGCTGCTGCCGACCACGCCGCAGGCCTGGCCGAGGGTAGCCAGGTCGGCCAAGGCCAGCCTGGCCGTCCAGTCGCGCGCCAGTAGCGCCCCTGACGTAGCCCACATCGTAGCCGATGCTCACCGTGATTCCTGAACGTCCTTGCGGCCAGATCGGATGCCGGTACTTGCGCTCATAGACCTCGCGGCTGCTGACCTCGAAAGTGATGATCAGTTCGATCGCGGTATCCGAGATGGCAGGCATCGCCGATTCGGGGCCGCCGCTCCAGTCGGCGGGGGAGGGGGAGGCTGGCGTCTGGTCGCCATTGTCGAGCTGCGCGAGCAAGGCTTGGTCGCGCCGGACTTCGTCGAGCAGTTACTGGAAGGCGATCAGCGTGGAGACGGAGGTGACCGGACTTGTCATCGGCGCAGGTGTGGTTGTCCTGTCAAATATTGTTGAATCTTGCTATTGGCATCTGTTTAAGTTTCGAGGACCTAGTATAGTATTTACGGGGCAGGCCGGTATCAAGACAGATCATCGAAGGTCGTGGGCATGGTCGATACTTGCTGCTCGCTGACGCGAGGCATATCCGGACTAATGCAGGTATTTGATGGAGTTTCAACATGTCGAGCAATGCCAATAACGCATGTTCCACAGCTTTTTCCGAGGGCGACTTGCTGGGGGCCTTGCAAACCCACGGCGGTGAACAGGCACGCCATGTCATGCGCAACCCGAAACTGCTGAAAGCAACCTTCGACTTGCTGAGCGCCATCAAGTCGTCCAGGAGCATGGGAGGCGCCTCGGCGATCGCCAGCGGGATATCCGCCGGGGCCAAGGCTCTCGATGCCGATCCGGGCGTGCAGCAGGCCGCCCGTCTCGCGTCGTTCTCGTTAGGCACGTTTAAAACGACAATGGGCATGAGCAGGCTGTTCTCGATGGACCAGGCGAGCTTGATGATGCGTGTAAGCAATATAACGAAAATTGGCTCGCCTGGTGCAGTCATCGCCTATTTAAGCGCGACCGCGATCCAGAAAACTGGTGTCGCTGTTTCATTGACGGGGAACGACAACGAGCGCGCCAAGTGCGTCGGCGCTGTCATGGAATTGGCAGGTTCGGCCGTTATCGCAAGTGCGACTGCCTGGACAGGCGTACTCGCGGTCTTGCAGGCCGCGTCGCTCACCGCCTCGGCAATGAACGCGCTATACGCGTGTCAGTTGATCGACACACCCTGACGCCGTCCACAGCCTGGCTGTGGACGGCGGCGTCATCGACGACGTCCCGGCGCCGATCGATGGCGCCAGGCGCTTTACTAGCGCGTTACATCACGAAGTTCAGTGCCAGCACGACGCCCTCGCGTACATCCCGCAGATCTCGGCTTTGCTGGAATGCATCAGCGTAACCATCCGTCTTGACGGTCTGGGTCCGGTACCCGAGCGCGGCATTCAGGCCTGCACCTTTTGCGTTGGTGAAAACGGGATAGCTCAGGCCGATCTCGCCAATCACGTAGCTGCCATTGGTCTTGGTCGAGGCCATGGCCGGGTCGGCAAACCGCAGCTTTAGACGGGCAGGACCGTAGCCAGCCTGCACATACAGGCGTAGTTTCTCGTGCACGGCAAAACTTCCCACCGCACCCAGGATCAATCCTTTGGCCTTGGTTCGGATCAGCGGTGCGCGTCCCGGCGCAATGCCCAGGCTAGTGTCGCGGGTTTCAGTGGCATCCTTGTAGCCGATGGCGAGCCCGATTTCGGGTGTTACCGAATAACCGACTGTGATATCGCTTTCCCGACGTTTGAAATGGTCGGTGCGTGAAGTGATCAGGTTTTGCCCGGTCGGGGTAATGATCGGGCTGGTATTGACGCGGAAATCGCTTTTGAATTCGCCATGATTCAGGGATGCGAAGAACTTGCCGTAGCTGACTCCAAGTTGCGGCAAGATGCTGGTGCGTGTCGTTCCTTCGACGGCATTCACGCTATCCCCGATGGCCGGGCTACCATCGGGATTGACGCCGCTATAAACGGCAGGCATGTATGACAGCCACTCCGCATGCCACGCTTTGGCGCCGATGGAGAATCGGGCAGTGGGAGCGGAGGTCTGTGCCTGTGCAACCGAGCAGGCGAGAATACCCAGAATTAATGGCATTGCAATTGCCGCGTTCTTTACCCTCATGGAAATCCCCTTGTCGTTATCAGTGTCAAAAAGCGGGTACGACTGTAATTGGTGGAGCTTTTTTCTCTGGTGGCTTGATAGCTCTGGTTGCAATCTCCTTGTTTGTGGCTTCTATTTTTGCTTGCTGCAAAGCAAGGGACTTGCGCATCTGATCGACTTCTTCATGTTTTCTTTGCAGGCCAAGCCGCACGGCTTCGAGCTCCTTGAACTTCTCGGTCGAGATCTTGATGTCATGATCGAGTTTGAGCACTTCGCGTTCGCGCTGCGAGACTTCGGCTTGCCGGCGCTGAAGTTCTTCTTGTCGTGAAGCGACATTGTCAAGACCCTGACGCAGCTTGTCCAATTCCTGGCGCTTTGCCAGCAACAAGGCTTGCTGGGAATCCAATTCGGCTTGCTTGGCCCGGGTCTGGACAATGGTGGCCTGCAACCGGTCCAGCTCCGCCGTTTTAGCGGCGAGCTGGCCATCGTCAGGCGCCGGTTCCGCGTTTGCGCATCCGCCGAAGCAGAATTTTTCAGTGAATGAGATAGTCACTTGAGGATCTTGCTGGAGCTTAAGGCGGCTCGCGTCCGCGCGCGTCCCGCTGCCGACCGCCTTGAGCATCTCTTCGATCGACCGCCTCGGTGCCGGCAGTTGCTGGAGCAGGTTTTTGGTAAAGGTCCCGTTTCGGCCCACGCCATCGAGCGACATTTGGCCAGCGCCGGTCGACATCGCAATGATGCTGTTACGCGGTGCGTACAATTGCGACGCCAGGCCCATCATCGGGACATAGCCCCGAATTGGATTGGAAAAGGGATTATCGCGACAGGCATCGAGAAAAAAGATATTGAGTGCTGCCTGGCGAGTTTCCAATTCGCTCATCAGATAATTAATCTGGACGCTTTCGTCCTCGATATCGCTCCTGGTGCGCAGTCGTGCATTGACAGGGATGAGGTAATTGATGCCGTCCACTTGCAAGCCATGACCGGCAAAATAGAACAGCGCAACGGTACGCTGATTGATCTTGCCGGTGAACTCGAACACGGCGTCCTTGAATTCACGCTTGGTCGCAATGTCGAGTTTGCATATAACGTCGAATCCCAGCTTTTTGAGCGCAGCGCACATATCTGTCGCATCATTGCCGGAATTTTTCAATGGCACCGCCTCGGCATAGCTGGCGTTACCGATAACCAATGCGACTTTTGATTCGGCGTCAAGAATTCGGTCGGCCGTGTTGCTCGGTTCCCCGCGCGCGTGAGTAATTCCGAAAAACACTAAAAGTGCCAGAAGCCAGATATGAGAAATCATGATCCTGAGCACCAATAAGTGAGCAATCAATCAGCAGGCATCGTGATTATAAAATTATCACACAGCGGTGCGCGCAGCAAGATCTAGTTAAAAATCGCTGTTAAAAATAAGATGTTTCCATTTCGTATTATTAATAAGCTAAATGTGACAAATCCAGATGTGAATATGGTAATTACTTCGCGGTACGAGTGTATTCAATCATCTTGCAGGGGGAATGGCTTGACGCGGCGGCGCCAGCCGGGCGCGGCTTCGCGCCGCCGGGCACGACGACCGGCGTCGTGCCTGGTGCGCGAGCGTCACCATGGCCTGTCTCACGGCAGGACCGTCACCGTCAGTTCGAACGCATTTCAAACAGATAATCCCCGCCCGCCTGGTGCCCTGCCGCGGTCAGCGAACCGTATTTCGGCGTCTGCGGGAATTCCTTGCGCACCGCGGCCTGGACGTCGGCGTACACCGTGCTGCCCGGCGTCCAGGCGGTCACCGAATCCATCGCCTGCATCAGGTTCCAGGCGAAGATCGAATGGCCGCCCTTGCCCTCGTCGGCCACCGGCTCGTCGCCGCCCGAGGACAGCACTACCACCGAGCGCTTGGCCAGCACGTCGTCGACCGTCACGTTCTTGCCGACCGCGCCCAGGCCTTCGCGGGCGAAGGCGCCCGAGTAGCAGCTGTCCGAGATCAGGGTCATCTGCTTCGAGCGCATGCTCGAGAGCAGCTGGGCGATGTCGCTGTTCGAGATCCAGCCTTTTGGATCGCTGGCGGTCGAGTCGGAGGCGAGCCAGTAGCCGGCGCCGTTTTCTTCCAGCGAGTAGCCGTGACCGGCGAAATACACGACCACGCTGTCGTTTGCGCCCACTTCGGCCGCCAGGTTGTTGAGCAGGCGGATGATGCCGGCCTTGTCGGGATTGCGCGCGACCCGAACCTCATAGCCGAGTTTTTCGGCGAATACCTTGCCGACCCCGTCGGCGTCGGGGATCGCGTTCTCGAGTTGCGGGATGTCCTTGTCGCCGTAGTCGTTGATGCCGACCAGGACCGCGATCTTGCGCTCGATCTGCGGCACGCTGGCCACGCGCGCGCGTGCCCGGGTGCCGGCGACCGGCGCGGCGGCGCTGGCCGCGGCCTGGTCGCGCGCGGCGTGCATCATGGCCAGCTGGGCCTGGGTGATGCGGCAACTGCCGCTGCTGGCTTCCTCGGCCGTCGCGCAGGGCTGCACGTCGGCCAGGCTGGGATCGATCGACAGCTTGTAGACCGCGTCGGCGAACAGCTTGCGCTTGAAATCGCGGCGTTGGGCCAGCAGTTCGGCCAGTTCGTTCTGGCTCAGGGCGCTGACCTGGAGCGGTCCGAAGGCGCGCGCCGCGGCCGGGTTAGAGCGGTCGAACAGTGCGCCGGTGATGGCGCGCGGATCGAAAGTCAGGAGTGCCGAACGCACCGCACTGTTGATCGCCTGGGTCGCCGCCTCCTGGCTGCGCTGCTGGGGCGCGCCGGCTGCGATGCCGGGCTTGAGTTCGAGCGCGGTCGCATTGGCGGGCGCCTGCACCAGCACGTAGTTCTGGGATGCCAGGCCGCCGCCGTAGATCGGATGCGCGCCGGGTGCCGAGCCCGGGGTGATCGGCGAGGTCCATTGCAGCTGGCCGCTGGTCGAGTTGGCGAGGTTGTCGCCGCCCTTGAAGCCGGTGACCGTGCCACCCAGGCCGCCGTCCAGGCCACTGATGGTGGCCGATGGATTGGCCTGGTAGACCAGGGTCGCCGGCGTGATGGTGCCGACGTTGCCACTGGCGCTGGACGTGACCTGGTTCGAGGTGCCGGTCAGGTCGATGCCGCCGACCCGGTAGTTGGCGGCGTCGCCGCCGCTGATCTCGAACACGCCACTGGCCGTCACCAGCTTGCCCTGGCCGGCATTGGCGTTGCCGAAGCTGCCCTGGGCCGGGCCGCGCACCGCCACCTGGTCGCCTGCCACCTGGCCGCTGAGCGCGAAGCCGTCGGCGGCCACGCTGGCGCCGGTGGTGGTGTCGTATTCCTTGCTCACGGTCCCGGTCAACACGATGTCCAGTGCGCGCCGGGTGACGTCGGCATTGGTGGTCGCTGGCAGGTCGAGGCGATAATTGGCGGCGTCGGCGCCGGCCAGCAAGCCGTTCACCGTCACGGTCTTGCCGATGCCGGCATTGCGGTTGTCGAACTGGCCGCTGGCCTCGAGCGAGACCTGGTCGCCGGCCACGGTATTGGAAAGCAGGCCGGTGACCGTGGCGTTGCGCGTGCCGTCGTAGACCTTGTCCTGCGCATCGAGGCTGCTCACCGCGAGTTGGCGCGGGGTGATGCTCGCCTGCAGCACGCCGCTGGGCGCTGCCAGCGCGTAGTTGCCGGCGTCGGCGCCGCCCAGCGTGGCGCCGGACACCGTCACCGTCTTGCCGTTGCCGGCGTTCTTGTCGGCGAACAGCCCGGTCGCGCCATCGAGGCTGACGCTGTCGCCGGCCAGCACGCCGGTGAGCGACCCGCTCAGGACCGCGTCGCGGGTGCCGTCGTAGACCTTGTCCCGTGCCGCCAGGCCGTTGGCCGTGATGGCGCGCTGCGTGATGTCGGCCTGCGCAGTGCCGGAACCGGCGCCGTCGAGCGTGTAGTTGCCGGCGTCGACCCCGCCGAGCGCGCCGCCGGTGATGGTCACGGTCTTGCCTTGGCCGGCATTCTTGTCGGCGAACTGGCCGGTCGCCCCTTCCAGGCGCACGCTGTCGCCCGCCAGCACGCCGGACAGCGAACCCGATACGATGGCGTCGCGGGTGCCGTCGTAGACCTTGTCCAGTGCGCTCAGGCTGGTCGCCGCGATGGCGCGCGGGGTGATGCTGGCGCGAAGGTTTGGGCTCTCACTGAGCTGGTAGTTGCCGGCGTCGGTGCCGCCCAGCAGGGCGCCGCTGACGGTCACGGTCTTGCCGGCGCCAGCGTTCCTGTCATCGAACTGGGCCACAGCGCCGTCCAGGCTGACATTGTCGCCGTCGACGATGCCGGACAGGCTGCCGCTCAGGGTTGCGTTACGGCTGCCGTCATACACCTTGTCGCGCGCGCTCAGGCCTGACACGCCGAGCATGCGCGGGGTGATGCTGGCGTTGAGCAGGGAGGACGCGCGGTCGAGCGTATAGTTTCCAGCGTCGTCACCACCCAGCGCGCCTCCGGCGAGCGTGACGGCCTTGCCGCTGCCGACGTTCTTGTCGGCGAACTGGGCGGTCGCGCCATCGAGGCTGACGCTGTCGCCCTCCAGCACGCCGGTCAACGATCCTTGCAGGGCCGCGTCGCGAGTGCCGTCATACACTTTGTCGATGGCCGCCAGTCCGGCGGCCGTGATCGTGCGCGGCGTGATGTCGGCCTGCGCGGTGCTCGAACCCACCTGGTCCAGCGTATAGTTGCCGGCATCGAGGCCGCTCAGTGCGCCGCCGTTGATGGTCACGGTCTTGTCGGTGCCGGCGTTCTTGTCGGCGAACTGGCCGGTGGCGCCTTCCAGGCGCACGCTGTCGCCATCGAGCACGCCCGACAGCGTGCCGGTGACGGTCGCGTCGCGAGTGCCGTCATAGATCTTGTCCTGCGCGCTCAGGCCGGTGGCGGCGATGGCGCGCGCTGTGATACTGGCGCGCAGGGTCGGGCTCGCACCCAGCTCGTAGTTGCCGGCGTCGGCGCCGCCCAGCGCAGCGCCGCTGATGGTGACGGTCTTGCCGGCGCCGACGTTCTTGTCGTCGAATTGGGCAAGGGCGCCATCCAGCCTGACGTCATCGCCTTCCACGAAGTTCGCTACGGCGCCGTCGAGGTTCGCATCGCGGCTGCCGTCGTAGATCTTGTCGCGCGCGCTCAGGCCCGAGACATCGACCGGGCGCCGGGTGATGTCGGCGCTGAGCAGAATGGGGCCGCCGCCCAGCACGTAGTTGCCGGCGTCCTCGCCGCCCAGCCGGCCGCCACTGAGCGTCACGGTCTTGCCGCTACCGGCGTTCTTGTCGTCGAACTGGGCGACGGCGCCGTTCAGGGTCACGTCATCTTCGCCGAGCACGGCCGACAGCGCGCCGGAAACGCTTGCCGAGCGGGTGCCGTCATACACCTTGTCCACCGCCGCCAGGCCGGCAGCGCCGATGGTGAGCGGCGTGATGCTGGCCTCCAGGGTACCGCCGCCCAGGACGTAGTTGGCGCCGTCGGCGCCGGACAGGGCGCCGCCGGTGAGCGTCACGGTCTTGTTGGTGCCGACATTCTTGTCGGCGAACAGGCCGCTGGCCGCGCCCAGGCGGACATCGTCGCCGTCGACAATGCCGGCCAGGGTGCCGGTAATGGTGGCGTTGCGGGTCGCGTCGTACACCTTGTCCTGCGCCACCAGGCCGCTGGCGCTGACCTGTTTCGGCGTGATGTCGGCGATATAATCGGTGGTCGCGCCGTAGACTTGCTGGTCGGTGGTGGTGTATAAGCCGAACGACGCGCCGCTGGCGGTGATGGACTTGCCGACACCGGCATTCTTGTCGTCGAAATCGCCCACCACCGGCCCCTCGCTCTGGCGCGCCAGCTTGAAACCGGATACCAGGTCATCCGACACAACCTCCGAGAACTCGGCGTCGGTGCCGCCGTCGTAGGCGCGGTCGGCGTTGACCCTGGCCTCGACGTTCATCGCCTCGCGAATGATGACGCCATGTTGGCCCACGCCCGAACGTACCGGCGTGCCGGTGGCGCCGGCGCCGACCTGCACGAACTGGTAGTCCATCGCGTCGAATTCGTCGGCAGCGAAGGCTTCGGGCACCGAATCGAGGTAGATCAGCCAGCGCCCTTCGGGCGTCGACAGGCTGCTGCGGATCGTCGCCAGGGTATCGGTCGAGATCACGATGGCGTCGCCCCAGGTGCTGGACGACAGCGTGGAATCGAACATCCCGATGGCATTGGTGCCGGTGATGGTCATCTTGCCGGTCGCGTTCAGGACGGAATCGGTGAGCGCCACCGCGGCCGCCGAAATCGCAAGCGCGCCGCTGCCCCAGTCCCAGCCCGAGGCGATGCTGGCGCCGTTGAGCGTGACGCGCTGGCCCGACAGCGACAGATCGCCGCCGCCGGTGTCGATCTCGGAGTCCTTTGCCAGCCGGATGTCGCCCAGGCCGCTGGTGTCTGCGTCGGCTTCCAGGTGCACCTCCATCAAGCTTGCGCTGGACGCGATCCTGACCTCGCTGGCGACATCGATATCGTTGTTCGCCTGCAGCCTGAGCACGCCGTAATTGACGGCGGATTCGTCCAGCTCGATGCTGGCCTCGACCACGATGTTGCCGCTTAGCGGAGCGCGCTGCTGGCCGCTGGCCTTGAGCGTCACCTGCATGCCGTCCTGCAGCGCCTGCGAGACGGCGCGATTGGACACGGTCGAATAGCCTTCCGGGGCGCGCCCGCCCGGGGCGCGGCCATCGCCCCAGTCCTGAATCACGGTCAGGTCGCCGGCCTGGGCCAGCCAACTGCCGTTCTGGCCCCAGCCGCTCCTGCCATCGATCCGGTCCGGACGCGCGTCGAGTTGCAGGCCGCTGGTCTCGATCCGGCCGCTGTACATGCCGCCGCCTACCTCCAGTGCGCCATACACGCTGGTGAGCTGTTCGGAATGGATGACGATCTCGCCGCCATTGCCTTCGAAGCCCTCGCTGCCATAGCCGGCCCTGGCCCGGACCACGGTTCCGCGCTCGAGATGGGCGCCGCCGGCCGAACCGCTGATCAGCACCTGACCGCCATTCAAGCCGGAGGCGTCGATGCCGCGCTCCGACTCGACATGCACGTTGCGGCCGAGCAGCTGTACCTGGCCGCCATCGCCGCCTGCGCCGATCGCCGACACGCCGCCCAGCACCCGGTTCTCGCCGTCCACCGCTTCGAGCACCACCTTGCCGCCGGCGCCATTGCTGCTGTTAGCGCGGACCTGGCCGTCGATGTCGAGCAATAGATCGTTCTGGGCGCGGATCGTCACCCGGCCCGCCGTGCTCGATTCCATGCTGTCGGCGCGCACGAAGCCTTGCTGGTTGACCATCGCACCGTGCAGGTCGATGCTTCCGTCGTTGGCCAGCAGCTGGCCGACATTGATCGCCTCATTGTCCGGTGCGCTGATCCGCACCGTGACATTGGGCGTGCCCGAGTCGATCATCTCGACGCTGCGGCCGGCCGCCAGCACGATCTGGCCACCGGTAGCCGAGATGATGCCGTCGTTGCGGACCGAGCCGCCGACCAGCAGCACGCGCCCGCCCATGGTGGAGATCTGGGCTTCATTGAGTACCCGCCCGGCAGTCGCGGCTGCGGCGTCGCCACCGAAGCGCAGGCTGCCGGTGGCGAAATCGGTATTGGTCACGCCCAGGGTCGATGCCACCAGCGAGCCGACATCGATCTTGGCGTCGGCGCCGAACACCACGCCGTTGGGATTGACCAGCCATACCTCGCCGTTCGACGACAGGGTGCCGAGGATGCTGCTCAGGTCATTGCCGACCACGCGGTTGAGTACCTTGCTGTCGGCCGACTGCTGCTCGAACCGCACCCGGTTGTCGACGCCGATCGAGAACGATTGCCAGTCGATCACCGCGCCCGGCGTGTTGGCCACCGTCATCTGGGTGCCCGCAACCTCGATCGGCGCCGTGCCGACCACCACCTGGGCCCCGGTCGGCAGCACATTGACCGGTGTCTGCGCCAGCGCCATGCCCGGCGAGACGCCAAAGGCGGCAACGAGGGATGCCGCCAGCACGCTCAGGGCGTGACGGGCAGGGCGGACCACCTGGGCGGTCTTGCGGGCGGATGGCTGTTTCATGGCGGTGTCCTCGTGATGCTTGTCGGGTGATGCGATTGGGTGGTGCCGGGCGGGTCAGAACGCCAGGTTGAGCGATGCGTGCGCGCGCACGTCGCCGATCGACGAGGTGGCGCCGCTTTCCATCGCGCGCGCGATGTCGAGACTGGCGCTGGCGCGGCGCGGCAGGGCCAGGCGGGCGCCGATGCCGGCGCCGGTCAGGTGGCACGAGGTCGCGTCCAGGCCGCGGCAGGGCAGGTTGCCGCGGTTGCTCACCCGGCCATGGTCGACGAACAGGTAGGGCCGCAGGCGCAGGCCGGATTCCCAGTCCATGCTGGCACCGGATGCCTCGAGGCGCAGCAGCATGCCGCTGTCGCCACTGAGTTCGCGCTCGTTGTAGCCACGCACGCTGGCGCTGCCGCCGATGCCGAATTTCTCGGCCGCGATCAGCGAATGGGCGCTGGCCTGGACTTCGGCGCGCGCGCTCAGGGCGTACTGGCCGGTCAGCGGCTTCTGCACGAAGCTGGTGAAGCGCGACAGTACATAGCGCCGCTTGGCGCCTGGCCGCGCGGCCTCGAAGGTGCGCTGGTCGCTGCCGCCGGCATTGGTCGAAACGGTGGCGCTGAAGCCGTAGGCCAGCGCCGCGCCGCTTTTCTGGCCGGTGTAGGCCAGGCTCACCGGCACCGTGGTGACGTCGACCGCGGCCGAGCCGCAGCCGGCGGCGCCGAAGTCGCCCAGCGCGCAATCGTCGTCGTAGGCGCGCCGGTCCAGGCCCAGCGTGAGCTGGTGGTCGTACTCGCCGATCCGGGTCAGGTGGCGGTTGGCGCGCAGGCCGACGATGGTGCCCTGGCCGCGGAAGGTCAGGGGGCCGGCGGTGGTGGCGGTGGTGCCGTTGCTGACGCTCGAATGGGCGACGAACGCGTCGAACGAGGCTGCATGGTCATACAGCGGGATCCGGTAGCCACCGCTGTAGATGCGCACCCGGCCCGGCTCGGACGGCGAAGTTTGCACCTGCAAGGTGCCGACATGGTCGCGGTCGAACAGGTTGGCGTGCTCGATGCCGACGCTGACGCGATGGCGGCCGGTCATGCTGTTGCCGGTATTGTTGTAACCGACCAGGTAGCGTAGCGGCGATTCGTCGCTGACCACGATGTCGGCGTCGATCTCGCCCGGGCGGGCGCCCGCGGTCAGGCTGACGTTGGCGTGCTTGGACGGGTTGCTGTTGGTGAGCTGGATGTCGCGGTCGATCGCGCGCACCTGTGGGGTTTCGCCTTCGCGCAGGTGCGGCAGGCCGGCGCGGACGTTGGCGTCGCTGAAGTGCGCGTTGCCGCTGATGCGCACCGTGGCCAGCTTGCCTTCGACCACCCGCACCACCAGCACGCCGTCGCTTGATTCCTGGGGCGGCACATAGGCCACCACGCCGCCGTAGCCGGCATCGCGGTAGGCAGCCTGGATGCGCGCCGCCAGGGCATTGAGCGCCGGCAGGTCGGGCGCCTGGCCGGCCGCGCCGGCGGTGAGGCTGGCCAGGGTGGCCTCGGGCAGCAGGGTATTGCCTTCGACCCGCACCGTGGCCTGGGCACAGGCCAGTGCAGGCGCCAGCAGCAAGGCGGCGCAAGTGGGAAGGACCAGGCTGCGAATGCGCTTCACCATCGTTTTTCCGTTTCCGCTATGCGATAGTTATTCGCAGCACAAAGTTACACGCCGGCGTCGCTTGATGGCGTGTACATAGTTTAAGATTATTAACGCCGCAAATGTACGCCATAACATAAAATAAAAACATCTTATTTTTGTCGCTGTGGTGTCATAGCAACCACGACCGGCAGTCGTCTCCAATGCCGCTGCCTGGCTTAGAATGCCGGGGCGCGTGCGGCGCCATCACACCAACTAGGAAGACACCATGAAGAACCGATTATTCGCAGCAGCCTGCCTCCTGGCCGCGTTGCCCGCCCTGGCCCAGGACACCCCGGCCCCGGTCATCCAGCAGGGACAGGAAGACATGGGCACCCTGGTCGATGCGCTGGAACCGAAAAAGCCGGTGCGCACCCGCAGCATCCGCATCGCGCGCGACGACGTCGGCTCGCCCGCGGTCGCGCCCGAACCGCCCAAGGTGTCGCTATTGATCACGTTCGAAACCAATTCGGCGACCCTGACCGCGCGCTCGCGCAAGTCGCTCGAGGTAGTCGGCCAGGCGCTTTCGTCCGAGAAGCTGACGCCGTTCCGCTTCGCCATCGAGGGGCATGCCGACCCGCGCGGCAACCCGGCCGCCAACCTGGCGCTGTCGCAGGCGCGCGCCCGTTCGGTGCGCGCCTACCTGGTCGACAGCATGAAGATCGACGCGGCGCGCCTGGATGCGGTCGGCAAGGGCGACCGCGAGCTGATCAACAAGGCCAACCCGGACGCGCCGGAAAACCGGCGCGTCACCATCGTCAACCTGTCGCGCTAGGGAAGCGCTGATGTATTCTGAGGGTTGGGATTGGCCAGCAAAAAAGGCGGCCTGCAAGGCGCGAAATCGCAGCAATAGCTAGCTATTGCAAGATTTTGCAACGCCGCAGGCCGCCTTTTTTGCGGCCAAGTCCGCCCTCATGAATACATCAGCGCTTCTCTAGGGCGCGACCTCGTCGATGGTAAAAGTGGCTGCGCCGTAGGCGTTCGGGCAGGGCGCGGCGGCGCATGAAGCGGTGCCGGCGAACAGCGGCGCGCTGCCACTGTGCGCCTGCTGGAGCTGGGCCGCGCGCGCGATCGGGAACGAGGCGAAGGGATCGCCTTCGACCAGCCCGGCGCCCTGGAAGTCGCGCGGCGCCTCCGACACCATCACCACGAAGTGGTCGGTGCCGGCCGGGCCGCCGGCCTCGATCGGCCAGTTCGGTCGCGGCAGGCTGAGCGTGGCGCCGGCCTCGATCCGGTTCTCGCCATCGAGCCCGTTCGGGAACAGCATATGGAAGTCGGCGCGGTTGGTGCCGACCATATGCACGTATACATAGCCCGCGTGGCTGGAAGTGATCGAGAAGCGCAGCTTGTCCTGGCCGATGCGCACGCGGTCGTTCTCGACCTTGACCGTCACCTGGCGTGAGGCATCGGCGCCGGCATGCACGGCGTCGAGCGCGGCGACCGGGTCGAACGGCGCCGCACTGGCGCTATCGGCCAGCGTCGTCGCCGCTGCCGGTGCCGGTGCTGCGGCCGTGCTCCCGGCGCCCGCTGGCGCTTCGCGCTCGCCGAGCAGGAACGCCCCCGCGACGGCCAGCACGACGGCGGCCACGCCACCCCCGATCAGGGCAGTGCGCCGGCCCGGGCCGGATGCCGGGGCGGTCGCCGGCGTCGCCACCGGCTGTGCAGCCGGCGCCATTGCCGGCATCGTCGGCTGGTGGGGCGGCGCATCGAGTGCGAGCAGGGTGCGCAGTTCGGCCACGCTCTGCGGCCTGGCGTCGGGCTTGAACGCCAGCGCGCGGTCGATGGCTGCCAGGAAGCCGGCGCTGAACCGTTCGGCGTGGCGGGTCGCCAGCGGCACATAGGGGTCGCTCATCATGCGGCTCATGGCCGGCGGCGGCGCGGCGCCGTCGATGGCGTAGTGCACCACCGAAGCAAGGGCGTACAGGTCGGTCCACGGCCCCTGGCTCATGCCGGGCATCTCGGCATACTGCTCGATCGGCGCGTAGTTCTGCTTCAGGATGACGGTGAAGGCCTGGTTGGCCTCGCCCACGGCGCGGCGCGCGGCGCCGAAGTCGAGCAGGACCGGGCGGCCTTCATCGACCATCAGGATATTGTCGGGGGCGATGTCGCGGTGGTAGCAGTGATCGAGGTGGATCGACTCGAGGGCGTCGAGCAGCGGCGCCAGTACCCGCTTGAGCCAGGCTTCGTCGGGCGGCGTGTCGCGCGCCAGCAGCATCTGCTTGAGCGTCGGCCCGCGGTAATAGGGCATCACCATATAGGCGGTGCCGTTGGCTTCCCAGAAGCGGTACACCTTGACCAGCGACGGATGATCGAACTTGGCCAGCAGGCGCGCCTCGTTGACGAAGCTGCGCCGACCGGCTTCGAAGCTGTCGGCATTGTTCGAGGACTGCACGCTGACATTGACCCCGGCGCCACGGCGCGCGAACGAGGGCATGTATTCCTTGAGCGCGACCTGGCGTTCGAGCAGGTGGTCGTAGGCCAGGTAGACGATGCCGAAGCCGCCTTCGCCGAGCAGCGCGGTCAGTTCGAATTCGTCGAGGCGGGTACCGATCGGCAGCGTATGCCCGGCCTCGGGCATGGCGCCGGCGTCGGACGCCGGTTGCAGTGCGGCCGGCATGCCGCCGGGCGCAAGAATGGTGAAGTCGTCGGAAGGCGGGAGGTTCATTGTCGGGATCGCTGATCGGATGTCGCATTATCAACCTCCATCGCGCTGACGGCTATCAGATATTTGCAACAGCCGTCGATCTGCGACGCCGAATTGTTGATCGAGCGCAACCGACTAGCAGAAAAAACATTGCATTGTTAGTGATCTTGACTCCAAAGCAACACGCTAGAAATAAATCTATTCTTCGCTATACATTTAATGATCATACAACTGTATAGTGCTGCATCTGTGCGCATTAAAACACTAACCCTTCATTATGTACTACATGTCGGGGTGGGTAGCGCACGCTTGGATTCGCGTAGTTCGGCAACGCCGTATGGTTAATTGTTGGTTACTGCAGTCCGCGGGCTGCCGGAGTATGGATGAGTACTATCGACGTTGAGGCCCTGCTGCAGGAAGTCACTCCGGAAGCGCCTTGCGGCCCTGACCTGGAGTATGACCCGGCATTTGTCGCTCTTGAGCAAGAGGCCGTCGGCAAGCCCGAAGTGCAATACGGCGACACCATCACCCCCGCCGTACCGCCCGACTGGAAAGTCGTGCGCCGCATGGCGTCCGAACTCATCGAGCGCAGCCGCGACTTGCGCCTGGCGCTGCATCTGGTGCGCGCCAACCTGGCGCTGTCCGGCGTCGGCGGCATGGCCGACGGCGTCGCGCTGATCGAACGCCTGCTCGACCAGCGCTGGGACAGCGTGCACCCGCAGCTCGATCCTGACGACGACAACGATCCGACCATGCGTATCAATTCGCTGGCCATCCTGTCCGACGCCGCCACCATGGTGCGCGAGCTCAAGGAAGCGCCGCTGGTGATGATGCCGGGGCTCGGTGCGCTCACCATCAAGCTGCTCGAAATCGCCAACGGCGAATTGCCGCCGCCGCCGGACCAGGAAAAGATCGCCATCGGCTCGATCGAGAGCGCGCTCGCCGACCTCGATCCGGAGCGCCTGGCTGCCGGCGTCGATGCGCTCAAGCGGGCGCTCGACGGCGTGGTCAATATCGAGGTGGCGCTGGTGCGCCAGGTTGGCAGCTCGCAGGCGCTGAACCTCGATGCGCTCACCCGACCGCTGCGCAAGGCCCACGAATTTCTCGAGCGCCAACAGCACGGCGGTGCCGGCGGCGCCGACGCCGCGCCGGCGCAGGAGGCCGATGCCGGCAGCGACGCGCCTGCCGGCGAAGCCGCCCCGCGCGCGGCGCGCGCCGGCATCAGCGGCGAGATCGCCAGCCGCGACGACGTGGTGCGCATGATCGACAAGCTGGTGCAGTACTACGCCCGCCACGAGCCGTCGAGCCCGATCCCGATCCTGCTGGAACGCGCGAAGCGCCTGGTGCCGATGAACTTTTTCGAGATCATGCAAGACCTGGCGCCGGACGGCATCGGCCAGTTGACGGTGATTCGCGGGCCCGATGGCAGCGAGCAGGAAAGTGGATATTAGAAGTCAAGCAGGATCCGGGCAGGACAGTGGTAATCGTGTCGTTCAATCATGGGGATAATCATGGGTAAAGAAAGTAGCCAGAAATTCATTGCGCGTAACCGCGCGCCGCGCGTGCAGATCGAATACGACGTCGAAGTCTACGGCGCCGAGAAGAAAGTCCAGCTGCCGTTCGTGATGGGCGTGATGGCCGACCTGTCGGGCCAGCCGGCCGATCCGCTGGCGCCGGTCGCCGAGCGCAAGTTTCTGGAGATCGACGTCGACAACTTCGACGAGCGCCTGAAGGCGATGAAGCCGCGGGTGGCGGTGCAGGTGCCGAACACGCTCACCGGCGAAGGCAACCTGTCGATCGACATGACCTTCGAGAGCATGGACGACTTCACGCCGGCCGCGATCGCGCGCAAGGTGGAGCCGCTGGCCAAGCTGCTCGAGGCGCGTGGCCAGTTGTCGAACCTGATGACCTATATGGACGGCAAGACCGGCGCCGAAGACCTGATCGCCAAACTGCTGGCGGAACCGGCCCTGATGCAGGCGCTGACCTCGGCCCCGAAGCCGCAAGAATAAACCTGACCGTCCTGGAGAACAACGATGGCTGAACAACTGGTAAACAACGAACAGGCGACCGGCACGCTCGAGATGAGCGACTTCGGCAGCCTGCTGCAGAAAGAATTCAAACCGCAGTCCGACAAAGCCAAGGAAGCGGTCGAGTCGGCCGTTCGTACGCTGGCCGAACAGGCCCTGGCGGGCAGCAACGTCATGAGCGGCGACGTGCTGGGCACGATCGAAGGCCTGATCGCCGCCCTCGACAAGAAACTGAGCGAGCAGATCAACCTGATCCTGCACACCTCCGAGTTCCAGTCGGTCGAATCGGCCTGGCGCGGCCTGCACCACCTGGTCAACAACACCGAGACCGATGAAACGCTGAAGATTCGCGTGATGAACATCTCGAAGAACGACCTGGGCAAGACGCTCAAGAAGTTCAAGGGCACCGCCTGGGACCAGAGCCCGATCTTCAAGAAGATGTACGAGGAAGAATTCGGCCAGTTCGGTGGCGAGCCGTTCGGCTCCATCGTGGCCGACTACTACTTCGACAATACCGCGCCCGACGTCGAGCTGCTGGCTAACATGGCCAAGGTGGCCGCAGCCGCCCACGCGCCGTTCATCGCCGCTGCCGCGCCATCGGTGATGCTGATGGAATCGTGGCAGGAACTGGCCAACCCGCGCGACCTGACCAAGATCTTCCAGACCCCGGAACACGCCGCCTGGCGCTCGTTCCGCGAGTCCGAGGATTCGCGCTACGTCGGCCTGGCCATGCCGCGCTTCCTGGCGCGCCAGCCGTACGGCGCCAAGACCGATCCGGTCGAGGCCTTCGATTTCGAGGAAGACACCTCGGCCGCCGGCAGCAAGAACTACACCTGGGCCAACGCGGCCTATGCGATGGCGGTCAACATCAACCGCTCGTTCAAGGAGTACGGCTGGTGCTCGCGGATTCGCGGCATCGAGTCGGGCGGCGCGGTCGAAGGCCTGCCGGTGCACGCCTTCCCGACCGATGACGGCGGCGTCGACATGCAGTGCCCGACCGAAATCGCGATCTCGGACCGGCGCGAAGCCGAGCTGGCGGGCAACGGCTTCATGCCGCTGGTGCACAAGAAGAACACCGACTTCGCGGCCTTCATCGGCGCCCAGTCGCTGCACAAGCCGGCCGAGTACGATGATCCGGACGCCACCGCCAACGCCAACCTGGCCGCGCGCCTGCCTTACCTGTTCGCCACCTGCCGCTTTGCCCACTATCTCAAGTGCATCGTGCGCGACAAGATCGGCTCGTTCAAGGGCCGTGACGAGATGGAGCGCTGGCTGACCAAGTGGATCATGCAGTACGTCGACGGCGATCCGGCGACCTCGAGCGAGGCAACCAAGGCCAAGAAGCCGCTGGCTGCGGCTGAAGTGATCCTGGAAGAGGTCGAAGGCAATCCAGGCTACTACACCTCGAAGTTCTTCCTGCGTCCGCACTACCAGCTGGAAGGCCTGACGGTGTCGCTGCGCCTGGTGTCGAAGATGCCTTCCGCCAAAGGCTAAGCAGGGTCCGGCGCGGGCACCCGCCCGCGCGCAGTAGTGGGATGTTCAACCAACGCCAGCCACCGGGTGGCTGGCACACAAGGAGAATGCAATGGCATTAGATATGTTCATCAACATGGGCCCGAAGATCAAGGGCGAATCGCGCGACAAGGTGCAGGGTCCGAAGGGCGACATCGACGTCCTGGCCTGGAGCTGGGGCATGAGCCAGTCGGGCACCACCCACACCGGCGGTGGCGGCGGCGCGGGCAAGGCCAACTTCCAGGACATTTCGTTCACCAAGTACGTCGACAGCTCGAGCAATGCCCTGATGGTGGCGCTGGCCAAGGGTTCGCACATCGAACAGGTCGTGCTGACGGTGCGCAAGGCGGGCGAAGGCCAGCAGAAATACATCGTCATCACGATGGCCGAAGTGCTGGTCACCTCGATCTCGACCGGCGGCAGCGGCGGTGAGGATCGCCTGACCGAGAACGTCACCCTCAATTTTGCCAAGGTGCAGTTCGCCTACACCCCGCAAGATTCGAAGGGCACCGTGGCCGGCGACAAGACCTTCGCCTGGGACATCGCCGAGAACGCCGAGGCATAAGCCACGACGCTGTCGTCAATCCTGCCGCCGCCTGGTGCGGCGGCAGGCGTTTTTCATTCGAACCACAGATTTTTTTGGCGCCGCCCCGCGCGGCCGATGGAGCATGGCATGACCGCGCAAGAGCTCATTCGTGAAGGCGACCTCGATGGCGCGCTGGCCGCGCTCCAGGCCGAGGTGCGCAAGAACGCCGCCGATCCCAGGCTGCGGATCTTCCTGTTCCAGCTGCTGTGCGTGCGCGGCGAGTGGGCGCGCGCGCTGACCCAGCTGAACGTGGCCGGCGAACTCGATGCCGGCGCGCTGCCGATGGTGCAGACCTACCGCGAAGCGATCCAGTGCGAGGCGCTGCGCGCCGAGATCTTCGCCGGCAAGCGCGCGCCACATATCTTCGGCGAACCGCCAGCCTGGCTGGCCCAGCTGGTCGAAGCGCTGGCGCTCGACACCAGCGATCCGGCGCGCGCCGCGCTGGCGCGGGCCCAGGCCCTGGAAGCGGCGCCGGCGTCCGGTGGCAGCATCGACGGCGCCCGTTTCGAATGGCTGGCCGACGCCGATGGACGCCTGGGCCCGGTGCTCGAGGCAATCGTCAACGGCCGCTATTTCTGGATTCCCCTGATGCGCATCCGCCGTATCGAGATCGATGCCCCGGCCGACCTGCGCGACACGGTATGGACCGCCGCCTCGTTCACCTGGTCGAACGGAGCGCAAACCGTCGGTCTGATCCCGACCCGCTACCAGGACACCCTGGGCACTGGCGACAACGGCCTGCTGCTGGCGCGCCGCACCGAATGGCAGGCGCTCGGCGAGCAGTACACGGGCCTGGGGCAGCGCATGTTCGCCAGCGACGTCGACGACCACGCGCTGATGGATGTGCGCTTGGTCGAGTTCGACCCGGCGGGCGAGGACGCGGACCTGGCGACCGACGAGGTGCCGGCCGCGGCATCGGCAACGCTGTCGGTGTCGCTGCATGGCTGAACTGGCGCCGCGCGAGCGCTTGCAGCCGAGCTTGCTTGACCGGCTCAGCGACGATGAGCCGGACACCAGCAGCGAGCCGCGCGAGCGCAGGGTGCTGTCCCTGCGCACTCTGCGCGAGGGCGTGCTGCGCGACCTGGCCTGGCTGCTCAATACCACCAACCTGCTGTCGGTCGAACCCCGCGCCGGCCTGCCGGGCGTCGCCAGCTCGGTGCTCAATTACGGGGTCCCCGCCATGTCGGGGCACGCGGTCGGCAGCATCGACGCGCCGGGCCTGGAGCGCGGGATTCGCCAGGCGATCTGGGATTTCGAGCCGCGCCTGATCCGCGCCAGCGTGAGCGTCAAGGCGCGCCTTTGCGCGGCCGACAGGAACACGCTGACCTTCGACATCGAAGCCGACCTGTGGGCCCAGCCCTATCCCGAGCGGCTGTACCTCAAGACCGAGCTCGATCTGGAGCGCGGCGCGGTGCTGCTGTCCGAAGCCAATGGCAGGGCAGTCAATTGAATCCGCGTTTCCTTCGCTACTATAGCCAGGAACTGCAGCACCTGCGCGAGGTGGGTGGGGAGTTCGCCCAGGAATTCCCGAAAATCGCCGGGCGCCTGGGCCTGGACAGTTTCGAATGCGCCGACCCCTATGTCGAGCGCCTGCTGGAAGGCTTCAGCTTCATGGCGGCGCGAGTGCAGATGAAGATCGATGCTGAGTTTCCGCGCTTCACCCAGCACCTGTCCGAACTGGTCTATCCGCACCTGCTGGCGCCGACGCCATCGATGGCGGTGGTGCAGTTGCAGCCCGATCCGGGCAATCCAGCGCTGCAGAAGGGCTTCATGGTGCCGCGCGGCAGCGCCATGCGCAGCGTGTTGGGCAAGGGCGACAACACCGCCTGCGAATACCGCACCGCGCATGACGTCACCTTGTGGCCGATCGAACTGGTCGAAGCCAGGTTCTTCACCCATGGCGGCAGCCAGGCCGGACTCAACCTGCAGCTGCCGCCCACGGTCAAGGCCGGCGTGCGGCTGCGCCTGCGCAGCAATGGCGCGCCGTTCTCGGGCTTGTCGCTCGATCGGCTCCAGCTGCACCTGCGCGGCGCCGACGAGGCGCCGGTACGCATCCTCGAAGCGCTGCTCGGTGGCGTGGAGGGCGTGCTGGTGACGCCGGTGGCGCGGCCCGCCGGCTGGCACCGGCTTTTGCCCAGGACGGCGCTGCGTCCGCTCGGCCTGACCGAGGACCAGGCGTTGCTGCCCAGCGGCCCGCGCAGCTTCCAGGGTTATCGCCTGCTGCAGGAATACTTCGCGTTCCCCCAGCGTTTCCAGTTCATCGAGCTGGCCGGCCTGGCGCCGGCGCTGGGCCAGTGCCCGGACCAGGAAGTCGAGATCACCATCCTGCTCAACCGCGCCGACCCGCAGCTGGAGCGCACGCTCGACGCCTCCAATTTCGCGCTGCACTGCACGCCGGCCGTGAACCTGTTCCAGCGCCGCGCCGACCGCATCGCGGTCAGCGGCGAGCAGCTCGAACACCATGTGCTGGTCGACCGCACGCGGCCGATGGACTTCGAGGTGTTCCAGGTCGAGTCGGTCACCGGCTACGGTACCGGCGCCGACGCCGTGCAGGTCTTCGAGCCGTTCCACGCGGCCAAGGACATCGGCGCACTGCACGCGGCGCCGGCCTATTTCCAGGTGCGGCGCGAACCGCGCCAGGTGTCGCAGCGCCAGCGCCGCGACGGCCCGCGCTCGAGCTATATCGGCAGCGAGACTTTCATCGCCATCGTCGACACCGCCGAAGCGCCTTACCGCAGAGACCTGCGCCAGCTCGGGTTGACGGTCTGGTGCACCAACCGCGACCTGCCGCTGTCGATGGCGATCGGGGTCGGCAAGACCGACTTCACGCTCGACGATGGCGCCCCGGTGGCGGCAGTGCGCTGCCTCGCCGGTCCGAGCCAGCCCTTGCCGTCGTTCGCCGAGGGCAGCATGGCCTGGCGCCTGCTGAACCAGTTGTCGCTCAATTACCTGTCGCTGCTCGACACCGATCCGTCGCAGGGCGCGGCCGCCTTGCGCGAAATGCTGGCGCTGTACTGCCATCCGGCCGACCTGAACGCCCAGCGCCAGGTCGAAGGGGTGCGCTCGGTGACGTCGAAGGCGATTACCCGGCGCATGCCTTCGCCGGGACCGATCACGGTCGGGCGCGGCCTGCAGATCACCGTCACGCTCGACGACGCCGCCTTCGAGGGCAGCGGCGCCTTCGTGCTGGGGGCGGTGCTGGCCGAGTTCTTCGCCCACTACGTGTCGATCAATTCGTTCACCGAAACGGTGGTCAGGACCGTGGGGCGTGGCGACATCATGCGCTGGCCGGCGAAGGTGGGGGCATGCGCGATCCTGTAGAACTCGAGCTGGAGCTCGAACGCAATGCCGCGCGCATGGATTTCTTCCAGGTGCTGCGCCTGCTCGAGAACGCGCGCCCCGACTTGCCGCGCATCGGCACTTCGCTGCGACCGCGCGACGACGCGGTGCGCTTCGGCCAGGACCCGGCGCTGACCTTCCACCCGGGCGCCCTGGGGCAGTTCATGCGTGCCGACGGCGCTTCCCGCGCGCGGCTGGCGGTGAATTTTTTCGGCCTGCTGGGGGCAAACGGCCCGCTGCCGCTGCACATCACCGAACACGTGCGCGATCGCCTGCGGCATGGCGGCGACGGCACCATGCTGGCCTTCCTCGACGTGTTCCATCATCGCATGCTGGCGTTGTTCTACCGCGCACGGGCGGCGGCCGAGCCGGTGATCAGCCTTGACCGTGCCGATAACGACCGCTTCTCGACCTTTGTCGGCAGCATGTTCGGCATCGGTGCGCCGGCGCTGAGCGGGCGCGACGCGATCGGCGACTTCGCCAAGCTGCATTTCGCCGGCCTGCTGGCCAACAAGACCCGGCCTGCGTCTGGCCTGGTGACGATCCTGGGTGCCTATTTTCGTCTGCCGTTCCAGGTCGAACAGTTCGTCGGCCACTGGATGCGCTTGCCGGCCGAGGTCCAGAGCCGCATCGGCGGCGAGTTCGCCGGCGGCGCCGGCAACCGCCTGGGCAGCAGCATGGTGCTCGGGCGCAGCGTTTGGGATTGCCAGCACAAGTTCCGGATCGTGATCGGGCCGCTTGAGCATGCCGATTACCTGCGCTTCATGCCTGGCGGCGAGAGCCTGGAACGCCTGCTGGCCTGGGTCAGGAATTACGTGGGCCTGGCGCTCGACTGGGACGTGCGCCTGATCCTCAAGAAAGAACAGCGGCCGCCGCTGCGCCTGGGCGGGGAGACCCGCCTCGGCTGGAGCACCTGGGTGGCCAGTGGTAAGGCGGCGCGCGACCCTGACCAGATGGTGATCGATCCGGCGCGCGCCCATCAGACGACTAACGACAGGCAGCTATAACACACATTAGGGGAAGTCCATGGCCGATATCAGCCGCGTTGCATTGTTTGGAAAACTCAACAGCCTGTGCTACCGGGCGATCGAAAGCAGCACCGTGTTCTGCAAGCTGCGCGGCAACCCGTACGTCGAACCGGTGCACTGGCTGCACCAGATCCTGCAACTGCAGGACTCGGACCTGGTGCGCATCGTGCGCCACTACGAGATCGATCCCGCGGCGCTGGCGCGCGACCTGACGGCGGCGCTTGACCGCCTGCCGCGCGGCTCGACCTCGGTCACCGACCTGTCGTCCCAGGTCGAGGAATCGGTGGAGCGGGCCTGGGTATACGGCACTCTGCTGTTCGGCGAATCGCAGGTCCGCTCGGGCCACCTGATCGTCGGCATGCTCAAGACCAGCGGTCTGCGCAACGCACTGTACGGCATGTCGAAGCAGTTCGAGAAGGTCAAGCTCGAGCACCTGACGGATAACTTTACCAAGCTGCTGGGCGAGTCGCCGGAAGCAAAACTGGTCGCCACCGACGGCTTCAGCGGCGGCGGTGCGGCACCGGGCGAGGCCTCGGGCGCGATCGCGCCGGCCGCCATGGGCAAGCAGGAGGCGCTCAAGAAATTTACCATCGACCTGACCGAGCAGGCGCGCGGCGGCAAGATGGATCCGATCGTCGGCCGCGACGACGAGATTCGCCAGATGGTCGATATCCTGATGCGCCGGCGTCAGAACAATCCGATCATGATCGGCGAGGCCGGGGTCGGCAAGACCGCGGTGGTCGAGGGTTTCGCGCAGCGCATCGCGCGCGGCGACGTGCCACCCGCGCTCAAGGAAGTGCGCCTGCTGACGCTGGACGTCGGCCTGCTGCAGGCCGGCGCCAGCATGAAGGGCGAGTTCGAGCAGCGCCTGCGCTCGGTGATCGATGAAGTCCAGGCCAGCAGCCAGCCGATCATCCTGTTCATCGACGAGACCCATACCCTGGTGGGCGCCGGCGGCGCGGCCGGCACCGGCGACGCCGCCAACCTGCTCAAGCCGGCGCTGGCGCGCGGCACGCTGCGCACCATCGGCGCCACCACCTTTGCCGAATACAAGAAGCATATCGAGAAAGACCCGGCACTGACCCGCCGCTTCCAGTCGATCCAGGTCGACGAGCCGAGCGAACAGCGCGCAATCCTCATGATGCGCGGCGTGGCCTCGACCATGGAACGGCATCACAAGGTGCAGATCCTGGACGAGGCGCTGGAAGCGGCGGTCAGGCTGTCGCATCGCTATATTCCGGCGCGCCAGTTGCCCGACAAATCGGTCAGCCTGATCGACACCGCCTGCGCGCGGGTGGCGGTCAGCCTGCATGCGACGCCGGCCGAGGTGGACGACAGCCGCAAGCGCATCGAAGCGCTCGAGGTCGAACTGGGCATCATCGGACGCGAAGGCGCGATCGGCATCGAGACCGGCAAGCGCGCGCTCGACGCCAACGACTTGCTGGGCGCCGAGCGCGAACGGCTGGCCGGCCTGGAGGCGCGCTGGAACGACGAGCGGGCCCTGGTCGACCGCCTGCTGGCGCTGCGCGCCCAGCTGCGCGACGGCGCGCAACCGATCGAGGGGACCGGCAGCAAGCTCGAGGCGGCCGCCGGCGAAGAAGTCTCCGGCGCTGCCCTGAGCCCGGATCAGCGCCAGGATCTGATGGCGCAACTGACGCAGGTCCAGGACGACCTGGCCGCGCTGCAGGGAGAGCATCCACTGATCCTGCCGACCGTCGACTACCAGGCGGTCGCTGCAGTGGTGGGCGACTGGACCGGGATCCCGGTCGGCCGCATGGCGAAGAACGAGATGGAGACCATCCTCAACATCGCCGCTTCGCTGGCCAAACGCGTCATCGGCCAGGATCATGCGATGGAGATGATCGCCAAGCGCATCCAGACCTCGCGCGCGGGACTCGACAATCCCAGCAAGCCGGTGGGCGTGTTCATGCTGGCCGGTACCTCGGGCGTGGGCAAGACCGAGACCGCGCTGGCGCTGGCCGAAGCGCTGTATGGCGGCGAACAGAACCTCATCACCATCAATATGAGCGAGTACCAGGAAGCGCACACGGTGTCGACGCTCAAGGGCGCGCCGCCGGGCTATGTGGGCTATGGCGAGGGTGGCGTGCTGACCGAGGCCGTGCGCCGCAAGCCGTATTCGGTGGTGCTGCTCGACGAGGTCGAGAAAGCCCACCCAGACGTGCACGAGATGTTCTTCCAGGTATTCGACAAGGGCTTCATGGAAGACGGCGAAGGGCGCTTCATCGACTTCAAGAACACCCTGATCATCCTGACCACGAATGCCGGCACCGACCTGATCGCCGGGCTGTGCAAGGACCCGGAGCTGATGCCGGAGCCGGACGACATGGCCAAGGCGCTGCGGCCGTCGCTGCTCAAGGTATTCCCGCCGGCGCTGTTGGGACGGATGGTGGCGATTCCGTATTACCCGCTGTCGGATGCGATGCTGGGCGAGATCGTCAAGCTGCAGCTGGACCGCATCAAGAAGCGGGTCGAGGCGCGCTACAAGATCCCGTTCACCTACAGCGATGAGGTGGTCAGGCTGGTGGTGTCGCGCTGCACCGAGGGCGAGTCGGGCGGGCGCATGATCGATGCGATCCTGACCAACACCATGCTGCCCGATATCAGCCGCGCCTTCCTGAACCGCATGATCGACGGCAGCACCGTGCAGCGGGTGGCGGTCGGCGTCGCCGACAATGCCTTCGCCTACGAGATCGAATGAAATGTGGATGCATCGTGAATGAATTGTGTTTGAACCGACCACGAAAGGAGACATCATGGAACGCTTGACCCAACCCCGCGTCGACGACATTCTTGCCCAACCCGGCATCGCCACCGTCTTGCCGCCAGCGCTCGCGCTGTCGCTTGAAAACTTCTTCGGCGCCAGCCTGGCCGACGTCAGCGTCCATGTCGACGAGCGCCTGCCGGCGCGCGGCATCCTGGCGCTGGCCGGCGCCGGCCAGGTGCACGTCGCGCCGCATGCCTTCGTGCCGCACGATCCACGTTTCGAGGCCTTGATGGCGCACGAATTCGCCCACCTGATGCAGCAGCGTGCGGGCCTCGCGCTGGCTCTATCCGGCACCGTCGGCATCCTGGCCGACGAGCGCCTGGAAGACCAGGCCGACCAGATGGCGGCATTGTTCGCGCTGGTGCAGGGAGCAGGCATGGGTGGGCATCGCAACCTGGCGCAGCCATTCGGGGCGCTGCCTGGCCGGGCCGCGGCGGAAATCCCGGTCGCCCAATGCATCATGCTGCATGCCAAGGATGCGATTCGCAAAGTCGACTGGATCGGCGGCGGCTACACTGCCGCGCAGGCCGATTCGGCCAAGAAGATCATCGAGAACAATCGTGAGAACGGGCTGACCACCCTCACCGTGACGGGCTTGAACGGCAATAAGTACGGTCATGAATCGACCGGCCAGATGGGCGAGAACGCCCGCACCAGTTCGGTCTCGGTGTGGTGGGGCGAATCGATGGGCTCGCCGATCAAGGGCGGCTACAAGAAGATCCAGAACTCGCTGGCCGACGGCATCCGGGTGTGCGGCCTCGGCACCCACGACCGCGAACACAAGGGCAAACCTGCCTATCACCTGTTGTGGCGCGTCAGCGCTGGACTGGCCGACCGCTTCTATCTCGACGCCAACAAGGTCACGCTGGTGCCCACACCGAAGTAGTCGAATGCCAGCGTCTGGCGCCGATGGCGGCGCCAGACTTGCGCTTACACATAACCAGGAACCCTCGATGCCGCCCAGCTCCCCCGCGCACAACTCCGTCAAGAACATGTCGGAGGTCACCAATATCACCCTCGAATCGCCCGACACGGTCGCTTCTGCCTTCCCCACCGTCCCGTCGCGCTGGCCGCTGGTGAAAAAGACGGTGCGCATCGCGAGCGGCGCGGCCGGCGCCGGCATCCAGGTCACCCAGCAGGTGTTGGGCACCACCACCCTGGTGGCGCTGTTCACGGCCGGCGCGGCCGCCTCGGCCACCGGCATCGGCTTGATCGTCTGCGGCGCCGCGGTCACCCTCGGCTCGATCGCCGCCTCGGCGCGCTCGGCGTTCAAGACCCACCGCCACCTGAAGGTGCTCAATGGTTTGCTGGGCCGGGCCAAGGGCATGCCGTGCGACCTGATCGGCGCCGACGGCAAGAAGGCGCAGCGGATCGAGGCCGAACACCTCGAGGTCGTGGCCGCGCTGTCCTACCTGATCAACAAGAAAGAAAACAAGCTCGGCAAGAAGGTCACCGGCTCGTTCGGCGCCGGCATCGGTGTCACGGTGTACGGCCTGGGCAAGGCGCTGTACAAAATCGCCAAGGGCACCAAGGGTGTCAACCGCACCGCCCAGGCCGACGTCATCGCGCGCCACCTGGTAACCCACAACTGCGCCCTGGCGCAGGGCATCGTGGCCGAGCTGTACAGCCCTGACGAGATGCTGTGGATGCTCGAGCAGGATTCGAAGACGGTGACGGCCCTGCTGGTCGAGAAGATGAAATCGACCTGAGCATCGCCGGGTCATAGTCGAGGAGAGCTTCATGGGTGTATCTGGCGCGGTGTACGACACCGCCATGGTCGAGTCGGTCCTGTTTCGGTCGGCCGGCACCCGGCTGGCCGGGATGGTGTATGGGCCGGCGTTGCCGCCGTCCATGCGCTCATTCACGACCAAGGGCAAAGGGCTGGGGCACGCCTACCTGCACCTGGCCGGTCCTGACCCGGTCGGCAACGTGTCGGGCCCATCGCACAAATCGCGCTTCCAGGATCATGCCACGATGGTGGCGGTGCTGGTCGAGATCCTGGCCACGACCGGCGGCAGGGCCGCCCTGCAGTGGCTGGACGCGAATCCGACCGTGGCCAACGGCATCTGGCTGCACGGCGGCACGGCGCTGCCGTTGTCCAACCCCTGGTATGGCTACGAACAGGGCGGCGCCACCCTCAAGAAAATCAGGACGGCGGCCCTGAACATGCGCGCCCATGGCGACGCGCTGTTCATCACGTCGGCCTATCCGGACGCGTTCCATGCCGGCCTGAATCCCCTGGCGCCCCCGTTCGTGCCGGGCATGGCACCGTGAGCGGGGTTGCCGCAGCCGCAGCTCAGGCAGGCGGACGGCGCGCGGCGATCGCCAGGCCGTCCACCGGCGCCCCGAGTTCGGTGCGTAGCACGTGGCGCTGCAGTGCCACCACGGCCAGTCCGGCCGCGGCCAGGCAGGCACGGGCATAGGCTTCGCCATGGCTGTAGCGCCCATGCGGATTGAGGCGGTAGGGTACGGCGTGGTCGGTGCACTCCTCGAGCGTGAACACGATGTGGCCGCCGGCGTGTACGGCGCCGGCGGCCGCCCCGATGACGTCTTCCAGCGCCCCGAAATAGCACAGTGTGTCGGCCGACACCAGCAGATCGTAGCGCCCGGGATGGGCAAGCAGCCAGGCGGTGAGTTCGGCCGCCTCGAGCTGGCGGTAGCCGCCGCGTGCGGCCGCCTTCTCGAGCATGCCGGGCGACAGGTCGACGCCGTCGAGCGCGCGCGCCCACGGCGCCAGGATCGGCGCGCACAGGCCGGTGCCGCAGCCGGCGTCGAGCACGTCGAGCGTGCCTTGCGGCGCGCCCGCCACCTCGGCCACCAGCGCGCCGCACAGCTGCGGCGCGCGGTAGTCGAGCGAAGCCAGAACCTCGTCGAAGGAGCTGGCGAAACGGTCGAAGGTGGTCTGCACGTAGCCGTCGCTGGCGCGCCCGGGCGCGGCGCCGCCCGCCACCGCGGCGATCATGTGGGCGATCGTCGGATTGTCCGGCTGCTCCTTCTGCCAGCGCCGGTAGACGTCCAGCGCCTCGGCGCTGCGGCCGCTGGACACCAGCGCCTGGCCCAGGTTGTGGTAGGCCTCGACGCTTTGCGGGGCCAGCAGGATTGCCTTGTGGTAGGCCGTCATCGCGTCTTCCGGCAGGTGCAGCGCGCGCAGCGCGTTGCCCAGGTTGGCCCAGCTCTCTGCATTGTCGGGCTCCAGGGCCAGCGCCTCGCGGTAGGCGCCGGCCGCTTCCTGGCCGCGGCCCTGGGCCTTGAGCACCACCCCCAGGTTGTTCCACGCGGGCGCGAAGTCCGGACGTGCCGCGAGCACGGCGCGGTAGCTTTGTTCGGCGTCCGCCGCCAGGCCCAGCTCCTTCTGGACATTGCCAAGGTTGTTGCGCGCGTCGACGTAGCCGGGAGCGATGAGCAGCGCGCGCGCAATCAGTTCGAGCGCGCCCTCGCGCCGTCCGCCCTGATGCAGCAGGACGCCCAGGAAGTGCAGGGCGTCGGCATGCTTCGGCGCTACCGCCAGCAGGGCGCGGTAGCGGCGCTCGGCCTCTGGCAACTGGCCGCTCCGGTGGGCGTCGATGGCAAGGCGCAGCGCGGCGTCGAGCGCCGACGGGCGCGTCGCTTTCGAGGGCTTGGCGGTCTTTCGGGACATGGGATTTCCTGTGATTTTTGCTTGGCTCACAGCTTAAAGCAAAACGTTGTAATTATGTACTGCATCGGCGATACTCTCGGCACCCACCGCGCGCTTTGCGCCATGGGTGCCGCCGCCGCCAACGAGGAGAATGAGCATGCCAAGCCAGGTGTCGATGGGTGCGCTGATGACCTGCAGTTTCGGCGTCGCGCCTTCCGCGCTGGTGGTCCTGCCGGCCAACAAGGTGCTGTGCGAAGGGCCGCCGGCGGCCAACATCATGGACCACAAGCCGATGGTCAACATCATGCCGTTCGGGGTCTGCAGCTCGGTGGCCAATCCGGCGGTCGCCGCCGCCACCGCGGCGGCGCTCGGCGTACTCACGCCCATGCCCTGCGTGCCGATGACGATGGCGCCCTGGGTGCCGGGCGCGCCGACGGTCATGATCGGCAAAATGCCGGCGCTCGACAACGTCTCGAAATGCATGTGCACCTGGGGCGGCGTGATCGCCTTCACCAATCCCGGCACGGTCAAGACCATGATCCCCTGAGCGCTGCTGCCGGCTGCGCGAACCCATTTACCTGAATCGAAACCACCATGGTCGCTACCCAAATCAATCGTGAAGCGCGTGTCAAGACCGCCCTCGGCGACGACGTTCTGCTGTTCGCGAGCATGCGCGCAAGCGAAGCGCTCGGGCGTCCGTTCGAGCTGGAGGTCGTCATGGTCTCGACCGACAACGCGGTCAAGATTGCCGACGTGCTGGGCACGGCCCTGACGGTGAGCATCATGGCCGGCGATGGCGGCGAGGAACGCCATTTCAATGGTATCGTCACCCATTTCCGCCATGCCGGCTGGGACCACAGCCGCGGCGCCCCCAGTTACCAGGCCATCGTGCGGCCGGCCCTGATGCTGCTGTCGTATGCGTCCAACTGCCGCGTGTTCCAGGACATGTCGGTAGTCCAGATCGTGAAACAGGTGTGCTCAGCCTACGGCGGCGACCTGCTTCTGTCCGACACCGCTCTTGAAGCTACGTATGCAGCGCTGCCCTACTGCGTTCAGTACCGCGAGACCGACCTCGACTTCGTCCTGCGCCTGCTCGAGGGGGCTGGCATCTATTTCTACTTCAGCCACGCCGAGTCCAGCCATACGATGGTGCTGGCCGATTCGTATGGCGCACACCAGCCGTTTCCCGGCTATGAAAAGCTGCAGTACCGCGAGCCGGATTCGAACGGGGTGCGCGAGCATGAGTTGGTATATGCGTGGCAGGCCGGCGGCGCGATCACGTCCAGCCGATATGTGCTGAACGACTACGATTTCGAGAAGTCCGGGTCCAGCCTGGGTGGTGGCCTGGTGGCCACGACCAACCTGGCGGCGCCATTCGGGCAGACACAGTACGAGATGTACGATTATCCGGGCAACTACAGCACTGCCAGCGCGGGTACTGCGGCCACGCGCGCGCGCATCGAGAGCCTGCACGGGCAGGGCGAGCTGATCCTGGCTGCCAGCGACGCGCGCGGCCTGCATGCGGGCGGCCTGTTTACACTGGCCGAGCATCCGCGCGACGACCAGAATCGCGATTTCCTGGTGACCTCGGCCACCAGCACTTGCAGCAACAACGACTATGCCAGCAATGGCCGCGCATTCGAGTTCTCCTGCGAATTCTCGGCAATCGGCAAGGAGCATCCCTACCGCCCAGCGCGCACCATGCGCCGTCCGGTCATCGCGGGGCCGCAGACCGCGATCGTGGTCGGCAAGGCGGGCGAAGAGATCTGGACCGACAAGTATGGCCGCATCAAGATCCAGTTCCACTGGGACCGGCTCGGCAAGGACGACGAGAACAGTTCATGCTGGGTGCGCGTGGCCCAGGGCTGGGCTGGCAAGGGCTGGGGCGCGATGTCGATCCCGCGCATCGGCATGGAGGTGGTGGTCAGCTTCCTCGAGGGTGACCCGGATCGTCCGCTGGTGACCGGCTGCGTCTACAACTCCGACGCCATGCCGCCGTATCCGCTGCCGGCCGAGCAGACCATGTCGACCCTCAAGTCGCAGTCTTCGAAGGGCGGCGCCGGTTTCAACGAACTGCGCTTCGAAGACATGAAGGGCGAAGAAGAGATCTATGTGCACGCAGAACGCGACTTCCTGCGGGTGGTGAAGAACAACGACGCCCTCAAGGTCGGTTTCGAGACCGCCGAAAAAGGCGACCAGACGATCGACATCAAGAACGACCAGGCCCTGACGATCGGCAACGACCAGGCGGTGGCCATCACCAATGACCAGACCGTGAAGATCGATGGCAAGCAGGCGGTCAAGGTGGGGTCGACCATCGTGATCGAGGCCGGTACCTCGATCGAGCTGAAAGTGGGTGGCAGCAGTATCAAGATCGAAGGCAGCAAGATCACCATCAAGTCGGCGGAAATCGAGATTGCCGCCGATGCGAATGCCAAGGTCAAGGCGGGCGCCATGATGGAAATCAAGTCAGGCGCGCCGATGACGATTGCCGGCGCCATCGTGCAGATAAATTGATGGCGAATACGGCAAGTTTATTGAATGAAAGCTGTTGTGCCACGTATAATCTTTAGTCGTCCAGCCCGCCTTCGCCATCCGGCGTCCGGCAGGCCTCCGGGACCACCTTCTCATACCATGCAATGCTGCTGACCCTCAGAATCCTTACTTACCGTAACGCTCCGGTGCCGGCGGCGCCGGCCGTGCGTTTCGATGGCGCCGGCGGCGCCATCGGCCGCTCGCCCGACAACACCCTGGCACTCGACGATCCCAGCAAGTACATCTCGCGCGTGCATGCACGCGTGCTGGCGCAGGGCGGCGCGTTCGTGCTCGAAGACCTGGGCAGCAATCCGAGCATCGTCAATGACCGTCCGCTCGGCAAGGGTAACCAGATCGCCCTCGGCCACGGCGACCGGCTAGTGATCGGCGATTACCTGCTGCAGGCGGTGCTGATGGAAGCGCCGCTGCAGCCCGCGCTGGCCCCGGCGCCGGCCAACGACGCGACCCTGCCGCTGTTCGAACCGCCGCCGCCGCCCGCACCGGTCCAGCTGCCTCCGCTCGATTTCGCGCCGTCTCCGGCACCAGCCCAGGTCCAGGCGCCGGCCTGGTCCGATCCGCTGGCCGGCGCCAGCATCCTGGATGTGGGGGCCACGCAGCAGGCCAGCCTGGGTGGCGACGATCCGCTCGGCCTGAACCTGTTTGCGCCCGCGGCCCCGGCGCGCGCCGCCGAATTCGACCACGTGTCGCCCGAGCTGGCGGCGTTTCCGCGCACCCTGGCGCCGACACCGGCCCCGGCGTACGCGGCGTCCGGCGGCGGCTTCTCGATCCCGGCCGACTACGATCCGCTGGCCGACCTGTTCCCGACCTCGGCGCCGACGCCGGCCGCTCCGGCTCCAGCCGCAGCCCCGACCCCGACCCTGGCCCCGACTGCGCCGCCAAGCGCGGCCCCGACCCCGTTCCTGGCGCCGCCCCCACTGGCTGCGCCACCCGTCAGCGCGCCGCCAGTGGCCGCCAGCGGCGACGACGCGGTCTTGCAGGCGCTGCTGCGCGGCCTCGGCCTGCCCGAGCTCAAGCTGCAGCGTCCGCCAGTCGAAGTGGCCGAGATGGTCGGCGCCATGCTGCGCGAAGCCACCGCCGGCACCATGGACGTGCTGATGGCGCGCGCCATGACCAAGAAAGAGAGCCGGATCGACATGACGATGCTGTCGGTGCGCGCCAACAACCCGCTCAAATTCTTCCCGAACGCCGAAGGCGCGCTGACCCAGATGCTGACCGGCGCGATGGCCGGCTACATGCCGCCGGTGGACGCCATGGCCGGCGCCTTCGACGACCTGCGCGCGCACGAACTGGCGGTCATCGCCGGCATGCGCGCCGCCCTCGGTGCGGTGCTGCACCGTTTCGACCCGGCTCAGATCGAGGCGCGCCTGGCCGTGCCTTCGGTGATGGACAAGATGCTGGCCTCGAACCGCAAGGCCAAGATGTGGGACCGGCTGGTGGAACTGTACGGCGAGATCGCGCGCGAGGCCGACGACGACCTGCAGCGCCTGTTCGGCGAAAAATTCTCGGCCGCCTATGAAGAGCAGGTAGAACGCCTGCGCCAGGCCAAGCGCGCTGGCCACTGAGTAACAAGAAACTGGAAGAGGCATTATGGCGTGGAAGAACAAGGTGGTCTGGTCCGAAGGCATGCTGCTGCAGCCGCAGCACCTGCAGCAGCACGACCGCTACTGGCAAAGCCAGCTCGAGAACCGGGTTGCCGCGCTGCGCCCGTACAGCTGGGGCTTCGCCGAGCTGAAGATCGACGAACACCAGCTCGCGCTGGGTAAGCTTGCGCTGCAATCGTGCAGCGCAGTGCTGCCCGACGGTACGCCGTTCACGCTGCCAGCCGACGACGAATTGCCGCTGCCGCTAGATATCCCGCTTGAGGCGCGCAATGTGATGGTGGTGCTGGCGCTGCCGCTGCGCCGCCACGGCGTGGCCGAAGTCGCGGCCGGCGACGGGGTCGACAATTTCGCGCGCCACCGTCCCGACGACTACGAAGCCTGGGACAGCAACGGCATCGACAACAGCGCCCTGATGCAGGTCGGCAAGCTGCGGCTGCGGCTGGCGCTGGCCTCCGAGGTGGTCAATGCCTACGCCACCATCGGCGTGGCCCGCATCGTCGAGCGGCGTGCCGACAACCGGGTCGTGCTCGATCCCGACTACAGCCCGCCGTGCCTGGATTTTCGCGCCGCGCCGCGGCTGGCGGCGTTCGCCGACGAGCTGGTGGGGCTGTTGCACCAGCGCGCCGACATGCTCGGTGCGCGCCTGTCGCAGCCGGGCGCCGCCGGCGCCGCCGAGATCGCGGATTTTCTGCTGCTGCAGCTGCTCAACCGCGCCGAACCCCTGACGATCCACCTGGCCGGCGCCAGCGGCGTGCATCCCGAGACCCTGTACCGGCACCTGGTGGCGCTGGCCGGCGAGCTGGCCACCTTCACCGAGGCCGGCAAGCGCGCGGCCAGCTACCCGACCTATCGCCACGACGCGCTGGCCGAGAGCTTCGCGCCGGTGATCGCCGACCTGCGCCGGGCGCTGTCGACCGTGATGGACACCGCTGCGGTGCCGATCCCGCTCGACGAGCGCCAGTTCGGGATCCGGGTCGCGGTGGTGCCCGACCGCGAGCTGCTGCGTTCGAGCAGCTTCGTGCTGGCGGTAAATGCGCACATGCCGCCGGAACTGCTGCGCGGCAGCTTCCCGGCCCAGGTCAAGATCGGCTCGGTCGAGAAGATCCGCGACCTGGTCAACTTGCAACTGCCCGGCATCGGCCTGCGCGCCTTGCCGGTGGCGCCGCGCCAGCTGCCGTTCTATGCCGGCTACACCTATTTCGAACTCGATAGCGGCAGCGAGTATTTCCAGCACCTGCACCAGTCGGCCGGCTTTGCCATGCACGTGGCCGGCGACTTCCCCGGACTGCAAATGCAGTTCTGGGCCATCCGGAGGTAAGCCGCCATGAGCACACAGGACCCACGTCCGCCCCAGCAGGACCCGGACGCCACCATGCTGGTGCTGAACCCGGGCGGACGGCGCCCGGCCGCGGCGACGCCTGCTGCGCAGAGCGCTCCCGGCCCGGGGCACGACGGCGGCGCGGGTGCGGTGCACACGGTGCTGCCCGGCAGCGGCCTGAACCCGCTGGTGCGCGCCGCCAACCCGCTGCTCGACCTGGTGGTGCCGCTGCGCCTGTCCGCCCAGCCGCAGGACCTGAACGCCCTGCGCGAACGCCTGGCGATGGCGATCCGCACGTTCGAGCTTGATGCGCGCGCGGCCGGCGTCGATACCGAGTCGATCGCCGCCGCCCGCTACGCACTGTGCACCTTGCTGGACGAGACCATTTCCGGCACCCCGTGGGGCAGCGGCGTGTGGGGCTCGCGCAGCCTGCTGGTGGCGTTCCACAACGAAGCCTCGGGTGGCGAGAAATTCTTCCTGGTGCTGCAGCGCCTGAGCCAGGATCCGGCGCGCCACCTCGACCTGCTCGAATTGATGTACCTGTGTCTGGCGCTCGGCCTGGAAGGGCGGTTCCGGGTGGCCGAAGGCGGCCAGTCGCAACTGACCGTGCTGCGCGAGCGCCTGCTGGGCCTGATCCACCAGCACCGCGGCGCGCGCGAGACGGCGCTGTCGCCGCGCTGGCGCGGGGCCGAGGCCAAGCCGGCCTCGCCGCTGCGCAGCACGCCGGTATGGGTGTTCGTGGCGGTGGCCTGCGTGCTGCTGCTCGCCGCCCAGCTGCTGGCCTCGACCTTCCTCAACCGCGGGTCCGACCCGGTATTCGCGCGCCTGTCGGCGCTGCGCCAGGCGCAGCCAGCTGCCGCGCCGGTGGCGCCGGCCACGCCGGCAACCTCGCGCACCGCCACCTTCCTGGCGCCCGAAGTCGCGCGTGGCCTGGTGACGGTGACCGAGACGCCGGGACGCACCATCATCACCCTGCGCGGCGAAGGCATGTTCGGCTCCGGCAGCGCCGAGGTCAATCGCGACATGGTGCCGCTTCTCGAGCGCATCGGCGACGCCCTCAATACCTTGCCGGGCAAGGTGATCGTGGTCGGCCATACCGACAACAGCAAACCGGGCCTGTCGGCGCGCTATCCGTCGAATTACGACCTGTCGAAGGCGCGCGCGAGCAGCGTGATGAATGCCCTGGCCGCGCGCGCCGGGCCTGAGGCGCGCTACAGCGCCGAAGGGCGGGGCGACGCCGAGCCGGCGGTGCCGAACGATTCGCCGGCGGCGCGTGCGCGCAACCGCCGGGTCGACCTGGTGGTGCTGGCCCCCGCCAACGCGCCGTGAACCTGATCCTGTCCATCCTTTTTATCGGCCGCCGCGGCGGATCACTATGAAACGTCTGTTCTCCTGGCTGTTGAAGCGCTCGGTGCTGTCCTTCATCGGCGTGGCGCTGCTGGCGCTGGTGTTCTGGTTCGAGGCGCCGCTGCTGGCCTTCGACGGCAAGGAACCATTCGCCTCGCGCCGCTCGCGCGCCATCGTGGTGTTGCTGATGTTCGCGGCCTGGGGCGCGTGGTTCGGCTGGCGCTACCTGCAGGCCCATCTCGCCAACCGGCGCCTGATGGCCAGCATGGCCGCCGCCGAAGCGCCGGCCGCGGCCGCGGGTACGGCGCCGCCGGCGGCGCTGCAGGAACAGGCCGCACTCAAGACGCGCATGGACCAGGCCCTGGCCACGCTGCGCAAGTCGGCGCCCAAGGGCGGGCGCTGGAACCGCCAGTACCTGTACCAGCTGCCGTGGTATATGTTCGTCGGCGCGCCGGGCAGCGGCAAGACCACGGCCTTGCTGCATTCCGGCCTGCGGTTCCCGCTGGCCGAGACGCTCGGCCCGGGCGCGATCGGTGGCGTGGGCGGCACCCGCCAGTGCGACTGGTGGTTCACCGACGAGGCAGTATTGCTTGATACCGCCGGGCGCTATACGACCCAGGACAGCGAGGCCGAGGTCGACCAGGCCGGCTGGCACGGTTTCCTGGGGCTCCTGAAAAAACACCGCCCGCGGCGGCCGATCGACGGCGTGATCGTGGCGCTGAGCGTGTCCGACCTGCTGCAGCAGGGGCCCGCGGCGCGCCAGGCCCAGGCCGCGGCGATCCGCGCCCGCCTCAAGGAATTGCATGAAAGGCTGGGCAGCAGCTTCCCGGTGTACGTTACCGTTACCAAGTGCGACCTGCTGGCCGGTTTCATGGAGTATTTCGATGCGTTCGGCCGCGAGGAACGGGCCCAGGTCTGGGGGTTGACCTTCCCGGTCGGCAGCGGCCCGGCCGATGCGCTGGCCGAGTTCCCGGCCCGCTTCCTGGAACTCGAGCAGCAATTGCAGGGTGGCGTGATGAAGCGCCTGCAGGAAGAACGCGACCTGCAGCGGCGCGCGCTGGTGTACCGCTTCCCGCAGCAGTTCGGCGCCATCGGCGAGCTGCTCGAGGGCTTCCTGTCGGCGGTGTTCGCGCCGACCCGCTTCGAGCGCGATGCCCAGCTGCGCGGCGTGTACTTCACCAGCGGCACGCAAGAAGGCAGCCCGATCGACCGCGTGATGGGCGCGCTGGCCAACACCTTCGGCCTGGACCGCAAGGTGCTGCCGCCGAACGCGGTGAGTGGACGCAGCTTCTTCCTGACCGATTTCCTGCGCGAGCTGGTCTTCAAGGAATCGACACTGGCCGGTGTCGACGCCGCCTGGGAGCGCCGCCAGCGCCTGCTGCGCCGGATCGGCGCCGGCGTGGCGGCCCTGGCCCTGGTGCTGCTCGGCCTTGGCCTGGCGACCAGCTATGTGCGCAACAAGGCGCTGGTGCAGGACATGGCGCTGCGCAGCGCGGAACTGGAAAAGCTGGTGGCGGCCGCGCCGAGCCAGGGCTCTGCGCTCGGCATCCTGCCGATGCTGGACGCGGCGCGCGCGCTGCCCGGCGGCTACCAGGAGCGCGAGGCTGGCGTACCGCTGTCGCAGCGCTTCGGCCTGAACCAGACCGACAAGCTGGGCGCCGGCGCCCAGCTGGCCTACCAGCGCCTGCTGCGCTCGGCCCTGCTGCCGCGCGTGATGACGCGGCTCGAAGACACCCTGCGCCGCGGCGACGCCAACAACCAGGAGCAGCTGTATGAAGCGCTGCGCGTCTACCTGATGCTGGGCCAGCCGCTGCACCTCGATCCGCAGTCAGTACAGGCCTGGCTCGATTTCGACTGGCGCCGCAGCCTGCCGGACGCCACGCCGGAACAGCGCGACGCGCTGCTGGCCCACGTCGGCGCCCTGTTCGACGGCGCCGACAGCGGCGCGCCGCCGGCTCTCGACAGCGCGCTGGTGGCCCAGGTGCGCTCGACGCTGGCAATGATGCCGCTGCCCGAGCGCCTGTACAACCGCCTCAAGCGCCAGGTGGCACAGGAGCGCCTGCCCGAGACCTCGGTCAACCGCGCGGTGGGCCGCGACGTCTCGGCGATCCTGGCGCGCGCCAGCGGCGAGCCGCTCACGCGCGGCGTGCCGGGCCTGTTCAGCGTGGCCGGCCACAAGGCGATCGTCTCCGGCGCGCCGCAGGCACTGACCGACATCGCGCGCGACAGCTGGGTGCTCGACCGCCGCGAAGCCGAAGGCGCGCTGGGCGCGCTCACCTCGGACCAGATGCAGGCCGCGGTGCTGCGCCTGTACTACGCCGACTACATCCGGGCCTGGGACGCCTACCTGGCCGACGTGCGCATCGCGCCGTTCTCGAGCCTGGACGCCGGCGCGCGCATCACCAATGCGCTGGCCGGCGCCGATTCGCCATTGAAGGCCTTCCTTGGCGTGGCGGCGCGCGAGACCCGGCTGGGCGGCGCCGCCGGCAAGGGCGCGGTGACGATGGATGCGGCGGTGCTGGGCAAGCTGGACGCGGCGCGCAGGAAGCTCGAGGCCGCGCTTGGTGGCGACGATCCGGCGCCGGCCGAGAAGGTGGCCAATCCGGTCGACCAGCATTTCGCGCCGCTGCACCGGCTGGTGGGCACGTCGCAGGCGCCGGGTACGCTCGACGCCCAGCTGGCGCTGCTCAAGGACGCGTCGGCCTATTTCGACGCCGCCGACCAGGCGCGCCGCGCCGGCGCCCCGGCGCCGTCAGGCGAAGCGCTGCAGAAGGTCAAGCGCGCGGCCGAAGGCATGCCCGAGCCGCTGGGCGGCATGCTGCGCAATGTCGACAGCGCCGGCAGCGGCCTGACCCTGGGCAGCGAGCGGGCGCGCCTCGGTGCGCTGTGGGCGGCCAACGGCGCGGCGTTCTGCCGCGACGCCATCGCCGGCCGCTATCCGATGGCGCGCGGCGCCGCGCGCGACGCCACGCCGGACGATTTTGGCCGCTTCTTCGGCCCCGGCGGCACGATGGACGACTTCTTCACCAAAAACCTGGCGGCCCAGGTCGACATGGCCGGCAGCCAGTGGAAGTGGCGCGATACCGGCGACGGCACGGTCGGCATTCCACAGGATGTGCTGAACCAGTTCCAGCGCGCCGCGCGCGTGCGCGAGATGTTCTTCGCCAGCGGCGGCCGCCAGCCATCGCTGCGTTTCGACTTGCTGCCGGTGAGCGCCGATCCGGGCCTGAGCAATGTGGTGCTCGATATCGACGGCCAGCCGGTGACGTACGCGGCCGGGGCGGCGCCGCGGCCCGTGTCGATCACGCTACCGTCGGGCAAGGGCGGTGGCCAGGTGCGCTTCGAGGCGACGCCGGCCCTGCGCGCTGACCTGCGCAGCGATGGCCCGTGGGCCTGGTTCCGCATGCTCGACAAAGGCGTGCTGCAATCCGGGGCCCAGGCCGAGCGCTTTGCGCTGGCCTTCGACCTCGACGGGCGCAAGGTGAATTACCAGCTGACTGCCAGCAGCGTGATCAATCCGTTCCGGCGCGAGGCGCTCGAGGGCTTCCGCTGCCCGACAGGGTGGTAAGGGATGCGGTCGTGACGTCGTCGGCGGCGGCGCCGGGGTTCTTCGGCAAGCTGCCCAGTCATGGCGATTTCGTGGGGCGGCGCCTGCCGGCGTCGTTGCGCGATCCGTTCGATGCCTGGCTGCAGCGCGGTATCGTCGCCAGCAGGGGCGAGCTCGGCGCGGCCTGGCAAGAGGCCTGGTTGAGCAGCCCACTGTGGCGCTTCGTGCTGGCGCCGGGCCTGTGCGGACCCGAGGCATGGAGCGGCGTGATGATGCCAAGCCTGGATCGCGTAGGGCGCTGTTTTCCGCTGGTGCTGGCGGCGCCGTCGCATCGCGCGCCGGCGCTCGACGTCTGCCTGGGGCGGCACAACGACTGGTTCGTCCGGCTCGAAGCGGCCGCTTTGTCTGCGCTCGATTCGCACACCACGCTCGACGGCCTTGACGCTGCCTTGCTTGCCCTTGGCGCGCCGCCGCTGGCAGCGAGCCGTGACGGCGCGACGCTGACGACTGAGCAGCCGCGCCACGTTGCGCTGGAGGGGATGGGAATGCCTGCGCTTGCATTCGAGGGCATGGCCGGGGATAGCGCCTGGTGGGGACTTGGATCGGAGCAGATCGCGCCTTGCCTGGCCCGCTGTCGCGGCTTGCCGCCTGCGGCGGGTTTCGCGGCCCTGCTCGACGGTGCCTGGCACCGGCATGGATGGGGCTGACGTCGGCGGCAGGATCGGTGGCTTGATTCCGGGCTTGCGACGATCTACACTACGATGCATACCCATCCAGGGAGCGCGATCATGCTCGATTTGCCGGGACTCAATCAGAGGTTGCCAGCTGTAATTATCCCGCTAAGAAAAACCAACGCTGACAACGCCTGGCAGGGAGAAAGGTTTACCGTCCGCCTGATTGCCGATCTGCCGGCACTGCGTGTTCATGCGAAAGTCAATGCCCGCGGACGCTGGTTCGCAATCGGCGACGTCATCCTCACGCGCGAAGAATACCAATCGGCGCACGCGCTTCCCGACCATTTTTCCCACCAAGATGAGTGGCTGCTGCCGCACGGTACGATACTCAACGTCGGCGTGTGCAGTCCCTTGTTCAATCATGCCGGTGGAGCGAGCCAGGCGGAGCGGCTCGCAGGGCCACCTCCGCAGCGGCGGGAGTTCCGGGGATATTGGGCAAGCAGGTGGGGGAATGCCTGATGCTCAACTCGCAGCGCACACGGCTACCACCACCGTGATATTGTCGCGCCCGCCGTACTGCTTGGCCATCTCGACCAGCTGCGCGCACACCTGATCCAGGCTGTCACCCCGCGCCCGCGCCATCGCCGCCTCGATCTCGGCATGCGGCACGCTGCCATGCAAGCCATCGCTGCACAGCATCAGTACATCGCCCGGCAGCACCAGATGTGCACGCACCTCGGGCGCGACCGACGGCGACGGCCCTACCGCCTGCAGTAGCAGGTTACGCGCCGGCAGACTGTCGACCAGGCCGGCCTCGAGCGCCTGCTGGTACATGGTCTGGTCGCGCGTGAGCTGCTCCAGCACCCCCATCCGCAAGCGGTACAGGCGGCTGTCGCCCACGTGGAACAGCACCAGCGGCGCCTTCGGTGCGCGGCGCCAGAAGCCGGTGAGGGTCGTGCCCATGCCGTTGCCATCGCCGCGCCTGCGCTGGTGGTTTTGGGCGTACAGGCTGGCATTGGCGTGCGCCACCGCGGCGTGCAGGAGCTTGACCGCGCCGGAATCCGAATCCGACCAGGTGGCGTCCGGATCGTCGCCCGGGCCAATCTGGGCGTGCGTCGCGCCGGTGCTGGCGCCGTGAGTGCGCAGATAGGCCTGCACCTCATTGAGCACGCCGGCGCTGGCGACTTCGCCGGCGGCGTGGCCGCCCATGCCGTCGGCCACCATCGCCAGTCCCAGCGCCTCGTCGAGCAGGTAATTGTCTTCGTTCGACTGGCGCACCGGACCGACGTCGGTCAGGCCGCACACCAATGTCCCGGGCAACTGGTGTACACGGGGCGGAGAAAGGGGGATCGGCATCGTCATGCGGCGGCTCTCATGTGGCGATTAGGCGCTGGTCTCAGCCAGGAAGCGCGCGCGCTCGCCGGCGTTGTCGATATGGCTGGCCAGGAGTTGCAGGAACGCGTGCCTGTCGGTGGTGCTTTTCATGGCGCGCTTGGCGACCACGCGCCCGATCGGCCCGATCAGCTTGACCAGCTTGAGCGCACTGGCATCGGCGAACGCCTGGTCGAAGCCGGTCGCGGCCTGCACTGCAGGCTGGTTAGCGCCCGTAGCGGTGACGCCGCCGGTGCGCATGCTGGTTGGCGTGCGCACCACCCCGCTGCCGGTCCCGCTGGCCTCGAGCTTCTTCCCGACCAGCACCAGCGCCTCCTGGAACTGCACGCGGCCAAGGTCGGACGGAATGTGTGGCAGCAGCAGGGCGCCCAGCGCATCGAGGCTGTCGGCCTTGTCGGCCATCTTCTTGAGCAGATACCTGGCCATCGGCCCGATCTGGCGCGCCAGCAGGGTCTCGACCTCGGGGAAGGCCTCGCGCTTCCACGGCGTCATGGTCACGATATGGCTGCCGCCCATGGTCGCGCCGGGCAGGGTGCCCGACGCGCCGTGCGCGCGCGCCGCATCGAACACTGGCAGGCCGGCCGCCAGCAGGGTGCGGTCGTCGCCTCCCAGGCGGGTAGCGTCGGGGTCCTGGCCGTCGGCGCCGGCCGCCGCCAGCAGCGCGTCGTGGAAGGCGCGCGCCGTGGCAAACCGGTCGGCTGGCGACTTGGCCAGCGCACGCGCGATCACGGCGTCGAACCGGGTGCCGAGCGCTGGCAGCACGGCCGATGGCGGGGCCGGATGCTGGTTCAGGATCTGCTGCATGACGATCGTGGTCGTGCCCGAGAACGGGCGGGCGCCGGTCAGCAGCTGGTACAGCACGACCCCGCTCGAGAACACGTCCGCGCGGCCGTCGACCGCCTCGCCCCGGAACTGCTCGGGCGACATATAGCTCGGGGTGCCGATCATCGAGCCGGCCTGCGTGAGCGTCGACGACTCGATCCGGGCCACACCGAAGTCGCTGATCTTGACCTGGGCCCCGACCGTCACCAGCAGGTTGCCCGGCTTGATATCGCGGTGCACCACGCCGCGCGCGTGGGCATAGTCCAGGCCCTGCAGCAGGTCGCCCATCCAGGCCAGCGTGCGTGGCAGGTTGTCGGCCTGGCCGGGCTGCACCAGCGCGTCGAGCGGCGTGCCTTCGACATACTCCATCGCGATATACGCCGATTCGGCGTCTTCGCCATAATCGAAGACGGTCACGATATTCGGATGCGCCAGGCGGCCGGCCGCCTGCGCCTCGTTCTTGAAGCGGCCGATCAGGTCGGCCTGCTCGCGCTCGCTGAACATCTCCTTGCGGATGGTCTTGAGCGCCACCACCCGCTCGATCCCCGGATCGAAGGCCTTGTAGACGACGCCCATCGAGCCCTTGCCGAGGATGCCGTCGATGCGGTATTTCCCGAGCTGTTCGATCATGTCGTGCTACACGCCTTATTCATCCAGCATCTTCATGGCGCTGGCCAGGCTCGAACGCATGCGCGCGAACGAACGCGCCAGCGCCGACAGCTCGTCGTTGCCGCGCACGTCGAATTCGTCCTGGTTGAATTCTCCCAGGCTGATCTGGTCGGCCAGGCGGCTCATGCGGGTGATGCGGCGCGTGACGAAGAAGTGCACCATGATATTGAGGGCGATGAACAGGAACATGAAGATGCCGAGCATCGACAGCATATATGTCTGCAGCATGGCGCTGGCGCGTTGCAGCGGCACTTCCATCGGCACCGACACCACCTGGGCGCCGATGATCTCCATGTGCTTCCAGCCGAAGCCGTTGTTGCGACCGTAGATGTCGGTCATGGTCTTGGGCGCCGCGTCCGGCACGCTGTGGCAGCGCAGGCAGGCGGCGTCCTTGATCTGCAGCGGCCGGGCGACATACAGCGCGGGACCGACCGAGGTCTGGCGCTCGCCGACCAGTTCGGTCAACTCGGGCTTGGCGCGCAGGGTGTTGACCAGGTCAGCCTCCCAGTCGCTGGCACGGTCGCGCGGATTGGTCGGATTCAGGGTCGCTTCCTTGTAGCTGAAATCGGGGTATTGCTTGAGCAGGTGGCTAAGCTGCTCGGTGGCCGCATACGAGGGAATCGATTGCGGCACGAACTCGTACTTGAGGCGCGTATCGAGCAGCGGCACGATCTGCCTGGAGGTATAGCTGCGCGCAGCCAGCGCCGATTGCATCAGCACGCGCGCACTCTCGAGTGTCTCCTCGCGCGCATTCTCCTGCAGCAGGTAGTTGGTGACGGCGCTGGCGGCGCCGAAACCGATGGCGAAGATGGACAGGAAGACGACGTTGAACTTCGCCGCGATCGAGAATTTCATGGAGGTGAGCCTCAGGGCTGTTGATTGAAATGGGAAGGGCTGGCGGCCGCGCGCCTCGGCCGTGGCGGCTCGAAGCGGCGCTGGACCTGCTGGCGTAGCGCAGGCTGGTGCGCCAGCCACGGCGCCAGTTCGGCATACTCGGCCCGGCGTTCGCGCTTGGGCAGCACCGCAGGTCCCTGGGCCAATGGCACCAGCAGGTCGCGAAATCCCGGCGGCATGGCGGCCAGGAATGGCGCCGCGGGGCGCGCCAGCACGCGCAGCGGCTGGGCGCCGCTGCGCACGGCGAACTGCTCGCCCGGCAGCTTGAGCTTGCGGCCTGGCTTGCCGGCGTTGAGTTCATGGAGCGCCAGCTCGCCCGTTTCGGCGAACACCTCGGTGGCGCCTGGGGTAGCGTGCACGATCGCAGTGGCGCCGGCAGCATCGAAGCGCAGTAGCGTCGCGTTCACGGCAAGGGCGCGCGTGGCGCTGCCGCGAACCTTGAGCCAGCCTTGCAGCAACACCACTTCGGCGGTCTGCCTGAAAAACAGCCTGGTCCCCGGTCCGAGGGAAATGGCCGCGCCGCCGATATCGAGCTGCACGGTGCCATCGCGCGAATCGAGCAGGTCGCCGGCGCGCCACGCCACACCGCGCCCCGCGTTGTACATGCCGGTATCGCGCACCAGCAACACAACTTGCTCGGCATGGACGATGCCCGGCGCTGCCACCGGCGTGGCCGCCGCGGCGATGCAGGCAGGGATGCTCAACAGGAGGCCGAGGAAATAGCGGAACACGTTAGCGGCTCGAGAAAGGGGCGAGACAGGTGGATCGCGTCCGCGATGTACAAGAATTACTTATTTTACAGCAAGGTTGTGATCCAAAAACCATTATTCCCGTATTTATGTACAGCTAACAACACCTCAGCACGGCATCCAATTGGGCCTGACCGCCGGCTTGGCCGCACCGTCAGGAGCAAACACGGACAGCATTTTCCCCACCCAAAAACCAGATAACTGACCGATTAACCTTAAGGATATAAACACATACCTGATTCATCGGGCCACGGATGGCGCGCAAGACGACAACGGCGGACACCCCGAGCTTTACTTATCCATACCACCAAGGATGGCGCACCACCGACAGCGACGAGGTATTCGCCGCCTTGCGCCACGTCTTCGGCGTGCCGTGGCGCTGTCGCGGCCGGGCCAGGTGAACGGCCAGGACGAAGTGAAGAACGGTTGAAAATGATGCTAGGTTAGCCTTATGACCTAAGAAAGCCTGGCGCTTGCTTTTTCTGCACCTGGAATGAGGTCTTAGCCGACGAGTACCGACAGTTCCTGCGCGCTGCGTCGCAGCACCGGCAGGAATTCGTCCACCATCCGCGCGGGCGACACCCGCGGCGCCTGCGCGCCGACATTGAGCGCCGCCAGCACCCGGCCCGACGCGCCGCGCACCGGCACCGCGATCGAGCGCAGTCCCAGTTCCAGTTCTTCGTTATTCAGGGCGTAGCCGTGCTCGCGCACCTGCGCCAGCACGGCGCGCAGTTGCTCGCGGTCGGTCACCGTGTATTCGGTACGCGGCGCCAGCTCGACCCGCGCCAGGTAGGCGTCCAGCTCGGGCTGCGGCAGGTGCGCCAGCAACACCCGTCCCAGTGAGGTGCAGTAGGCCGGCAGGCGGCTGCCGGCGCCGAGCGACACCGACATCACGCGCGAGGCGGAGGCGCGTGCCACATACAGCACCTGGTCGTCTTCGAGCACCGCCAGCGAACTCGATTCGCCCAGCCGGGCGCTGAGTTGATCCAGGCAGGGCTGGGCCGACAAGGTCAGCGGCGTCGACGACAGGTAGGCATGGCCCAGCGCCAGCACCTTGGGGCGCAGGCTAAAGTTGTTCAACTCCGAATCGACGTAGCCAAGCTGGCGCAAGGTGTGCAGGCAGCGCCGCACTGCCGCGCGCGGGATGCCGGTGCGCGCGCTCAGCTGGGCGATGGTCTGGGCGCCCGGCGCATCCGAGAAGGCGCGCAACACGGCCAGGCCGCGCGCCAGCGAGGTCATGAAATCGGGATCGGCCAGGGCGTCGATCTCTTCGGCAGCAGTGCGCGGCAGCGGGGCAGGAGGCAGGGACATGGCGCAATTGTAATTGACGGCGAATGGATGAATCGAATTTCGGCTTGACCGGCAGCCCGCCATGAGCATACACTGAAGTTCGATTACCGCACATCTGTTCGATAATCGCACAACCAATCAAGCGAGACCTGCACATGATCGATAAAACCTGCGATACGCTCGAACGCGCGGTGGCCGACATTCCCGATGGCGCCACCATCATGATCGGCGGCTTCGGCAACGCCGGCATGCCATCCAGCCTGATCGACGCCCTGCTGGCGCAAGGCGCCCGTGAACTCACCATCGTCAACAACAATGCCGGCAACGGCGAGACTGGCCTTGCAGCGCTGATCAAGGCGAAACGGGTGCGCAAAATCGTGTGCTCGTTCCCGCGCCAGGCCGATTCACACCACTTCGACGCACTGTACCGCGCCGGCGAGATCGAACTCGAACTGACTCCGCAAGGAAACCTGGCCGAGCGCATCCGCGCCGCCGGCGCCGGCATCGGCGGCTTTTTCACGCCTACCGGCTACGGCACCCTGCTGGCCGAAGGCAAGGAAACCCGCATCATCGATGGCCGCGGCTATGTGTTCGAAACGCCGCTGCGCGCCGACTTCGCCCTCATCAAGGCGTTAAAAGGCGACCGCTGGGGCAACCTGGTGTACCGCAAGACGGCCCGCAACTTCGGCCCGATCATGGCAACCGCCGCCAAGGTCGCGATTGCCCAGGTGGCCGAGATCGTCGAACTGGGAGCACTCGACCCGGAGACCATCGTCACCCCGGGCATCTTCGTCCAAAGAGTCGTCAAGGAGGCAGCATGAACCGTTACAGCCGCGAACAGATGGCCGAGCGCGTGGCGCGCGACATTCCCGAAGGCGCCTATGTGAACCTCGGCATCGGGCTGCCGACCAAGGTCGCCAACTACCTGCCGCCCGAGCGCGAAGTGTTCCTGCACAGCGAGAACGGCTTGCTGGGCATGGGCCCGGCCCCGGCGCCGGGCGAAGAAGACGAAGACCTGATCAACGCCGGCAAGCAGCCGGTGACCCTGCTCACCGGCGGGGCGTACTTCCACCATGCCGACTCATTCGGCATGATGCGCGGCGGCCACCTCGATATCTGCGTGCTGGGCGCCTTCCAGGTAGCGGCCAGCGGCGACCTGGCCAACTGGCATACCGGCGCGCCGGATGCGATCCCCGCGGTCGGCGGCGCGATGGACCTGGCGATCGGCGCCAAGCAGGTGTTCGTCATGATGGACCACCAGACCAAGACCGGCGAAAGCAAGCTGGTCGAGGCGTGCAGCTATCCGTTGACCGGCGTGGCGTGCGTCAGCCGCATCTACACCGACCTGGCCGTGATCGACGTCACCCGCGAAGGCTTGCGCGTGCGCGAGATGGCGCCCGGCCTCACCCTGGCCGACCTGCAGGCCGTCACCGCAGCGCCCTTGCTGCCAGCTTCGAACCAAGGAGAACCAGCATGACCGATGCATTCATCTGCGACGCCATCCGCACCCCGATCGGCCGCTACGGCGGCGCGCTGAAGGATGTGCGCGCCGACGACCTGGGCGCGATCCCGATCCGCGAACTGATGCGGCGTAACCCGGGTGTGGACTGGAACGCGGTCGACGACGTGATCTATGGCTGTGCCAACCAGGCGGGCGAAGACAATCGCAACGTGGCGCGCATGTCGGCGCTGCTGGCGGGGTTGCCGCAAGAAGTGCCGGGGTCCACCGTCAATCGCCTGTGTGGCTCGGGCCTGGACGCGGTCGGCATTGCGGCGCGCGCCATTCGCAGCGGCGAAGCGCGCTTGATGATCGCCGGCGGCGTCGAGTCGATGACCCGGGCGCCGTTCGTGATGGGCAAGGCCGACAGCGCCTTCTCGCGCAGCAGCACGATCTATGACACCACCATCGGCTGGCGCTTCCCGAACCCGCTGATGAAGCAGTTGTACGGCACCGATGCCATGCCCGAGACGGCAGAAAACGTGGCCGACGATTATGGCGTCAGCCGCGCCGACCAGGATGCGTTCGCCCTGCGCAGCCAGGCCAGCGCCGCGCGCGCCCAGCAGGATGGCACATTCGAGCAAGAGATTGTCGCGGTCGTGATCGCGCAAAAGAAAGGTGATCCGTTGCAGGTCAGCCGCGACGAGCATCCGCGCGCGACCACCCTCGAGACCTTGGGTAAGCTCAAGCCGGTGGTACGCACCGACGGCACCGTCACCGCCGGCAATGCCTCCGGCGTCAACGACGGCGCCTGCGCGCTGCTGCTGGCCAATCAGGAAGCGGTGCGCGCCTACGGCTTGACGCCGCGTGCGCGCGTGATCGGCATGGCCAGCGCCGGCGTGGCGCCGCGCGTGATGGGCATCGGGCCGGTGCCGGCGGTGCAGAAATTGCTGCGCCAGCTGGGCATGACCCTGGACCAGTTCGACCTGATCGAGCTCAATGAGGCGTTTGCTTCCCAGGGCCTGGCGGTGCTGCGCCAGCTCGGCCTGCGCGACGACGATCCGCGCGTGAACCCGAACGGCGGCGCGATCGCGCTCGGCCATCCGCTGGGCATGAGCGGCGCGCGTCTGGTGACCACGGCGACCTGGCAGCTGCAGCGCAGCGGCGGGCGTTTCGCGCTGTGCACCATGTGCGTGGGGGTGGGGCAGGGCATCGCGCTGGCGATCGAACGCGTGTAAGTCACCTGCGTGCAGCTTACCTTGTTTCGCCGACCACCAGTCATCCGTACGCCGCCGGCCGCACATTCGGGGTATCGTCGCTCGGCGACCAGGGGCGATCGAGCGAACCTGCCAAAGGAGGATGGATGACCAAAGACAGGATGAAAGCGGCGGTGTACGGTAGCGCCGGTGGCCCTGACGTACTGCGCTATGCGGATGTCGACCTGCCGCGCTGCGGTCCGCACGAGGTGCTGGTCAAGGTGGGGGCGATCTCGATCGAGGGCGGCGACCTGCTGCATCGCGCCAATGTGGCGCCAGCGGCGCCGAACCACATCGTGGGCTTCGCCGCCGCCGGCGAGATCGTCGCGGTAGGCAGCGCGGTCGTGAATCGGCGTGCAGGGCAGCGCGTTGCCACGGGTGCTCTGGACGGCTCGCACGCCGAATTTCGGGCCGTGGCGGCTGGCCGAACCTGGCTGGTCCCGGAGGGTGTCGACGATGCCGCTGCAGCCGCCGTGCCGGTGGCGTTCGGCACTGCCTGGCACTGCGTGCACGAGCGTTTGCGCCTGCAGCCCGGCGAGACCCTGCTGGTGCAGGGCGGGGCCGGCATGGTCGGCATCGCCGCCATCCAGTTCGCGCACCAGCTCGGCGCGCGCGTGATCGCTACCGTCGCGGGTGACGAGCGCGCGGCGCGCCTGCGTGCGCTGGGGCTGGACACGGCGATCGACCACCGGCGGCAGGACGTGGCTGCCATGCTGCGCGACATGACCGACGGGGGCGGGGTCGACGCCGTCCTCGATCCGGTCGGCGCGACGCTCGGTCTGTCGTTCGACGCAGTCAGAGAGGGCGGGCGGCTGGTCTTCGTGGGCAATGCGGGCGGCGATCTCGCGCCCGACCTGTTCCCCGCCATGCACAAGAACCTCACGCTGCATGGTGTTTTCTTCGGGGCTTTGTGGGAGCGGCCGGAGGTGTCGGCGACAATCGATACGATCCTGGGCGAGGTCGCGGCGGGCCGGGTTGACGTCGTGATCGACTGCCGTTTTGCGCTGGCCGAGGCCGCTGCGGCGCATCGCCATGCCGAACAGGGCGGCGTACTGGGCCGGACCGTGCTGATTCCCTGAGCCATGCCGGTGGCATGGGCCACCGAGTCCCGATGCTATGATCGGGCAATGATCAATTTGCGATATCGCGCGACTTGCCGGCCTCTGGGCCACGCGGGATCGCGCATTCTGGCGCTGCTTTCGATCGCGCTGCCACTGCTGGCCACGGCCGCAATGCCGGCCCCCGAACGCCTCGAGCACCGGCGCTGGCTGTCCTCCGACGGCGGGCCTGGCCAGGTCGGGGCGATCGCCCATTCTGCCGACGGCTATCTTTGGCTCGGCACCAACGATTCCCTGCAGCGCTTCGACGGCCTGCACTTCCGGCACCTGTCGCCCGTCGCGCGTGCGACGCCCGCCATCGTATCGACCCTGCTGGCGCAGGGCGATGCCCTGTGGGTCGGCCTGCGCAGCGGTGGCGTGGCGCTGGCGCGACCGGGCCGGATGCTGGCGCGTGAGGATGGCGCCGGCGCGCCGGCCGGGGTCGTGTTCAGCCTGGCGCAGGATCGCGGCGGCGCGCTCTGGGCTGCGGCGGCGGACGGCCTGGCACGCCGGTCGAACGGCGCCTGGCGCCGCATCGGCGCCGATCACGGCTTTGCCGACGGCGCCGCGCGCGCCGTGCTGGTCGACCGCGCCGGCGTGCTGTGGGTCGCCGGCGAACGCCGGCTGTACTACCTCCCTGAAGGCGCCAGCCGCCTGGTCGACACCGGCCTGGCGCTCGACAGCGCGGGCCAGCTCGCACAGGCGCCGGATGGCGCGCTCTGGCTGGCCGAGCGCCATAGCGGCAAGCTGCACCGGGTCATGCCGGATCACGGCGCCATTGTGCTCGCCACCACACGGCTCGATACGCCCGCCACCGGCCTGGTGTTCGATGCGGCGGGTGGCCTGTGGCTGGGCACCAGCGGGAGCGGCCTGCTGCATGTCGCGCGGCCCGACAGCCTGGCGGCACTGGCCGGCGCCACACGCTTCACCGCGCGCCAGGGCCTGAGTTCGGACTTCGTCTCGAAACTGCATGCCGACGGTGCGGGTAATCTGTGGGTTGGCACGAATGCCGGATTGGACCGCTTCAGGCAGCGCACCCTGGCGCCCGCGGCATTCCCGCCCGGCGCGCTGAATGTGGCGCTGGCCGCCGCCGCCGACGGCAGCGTGTGGGCGGGTCCAGGCAGCGGCAATGCGCTGCGGCTGCAGGATGGACGGTTGACATCGCTGGCGATGCCCGGGCCGGTCGACGCAGCCTTGCGCGACAGCGAAGGCTGTATCTGGATGGCCGGGCCGTCCGGCATCTGGCGCGCGCGCGGGGCGCAGCTCGCAGCGGTCGTCGGACTGCCGTCAGGTGCCGGCGCCAGCCCGCGAGTGCGCGCCATGGCGCGCGATGCGCAGGGTGACCTGTGGGTCTCGATCAATAAAGTCGGCCTGTTCCGCCATGCGGCGGGGCGCTGGGAGCGCATTCCGGCGACGTCCGCCCGCGCCAGCCAGCGCATGCCGGTCAGCGCGCTGGCAGCCGATGACGGCTGGCTGTGGTTCGGCTATCGTGACGGCCTGCTGGAAGCGCGCCACGGTGCCGATACAATGCGCTGGACCAGCGATATCGGTCATATCACCGCACTGGCCCATCACGCTGGCCGCACCTGGATCGGCGGGCAGCACGGCCTGGCCTGGGTCGAGGCGGGCCGACTGCATCGGCTGCCACTGCCGAACGACGGCGTATTCGACAATATCTATGCCATCGTCCCGGTCGCGGCAGCCGATGGCCCGGATGGCGACCTTTGGCTGCATGCGCGTGCCGGCATCTTCCAGCTCGCCGCCGGCGAACTGCGGCGCGCGGTCGCGACGCCCGGCTACCGGATGCGCTATCGCTCGTTCGACGCACTGGGCGGCCTGGCCAACGATCCGCACCAGGTGCTGCCGCTGCCGACCGCAGTGCGTGGCACCGACGGCCGGCTGTGGTTCTCGACCAGCGGCGGGGTGGTGACGCTCGATCCGGCGCGCCTGCCGCCCGAGGAAGCAGGGCCAATGGCCGCGATCGAATCGGTCAGCGTCGACGGCGCCGCGGTGTCGCTGGCCGCGCCGCTCAGTCTCGGGCCGGAGGTGCAGCGCATCGGCATCGACTATACGGCCCCGAGCCTGGCGGCGCCCGAACGCCTCAGTTTCCGCTACCGGCTCGACGGCTTCGACGCCGGCTGGCTCGATGCCGGCCGTACGCGCCAGGCTACGTATACGGGCCTGGCGCCGGGAGACTACCGCTTTCGCGTGATCGCCCTGAACAAGGATGGGGTGCCCAGTCCGCGCGAAGCCGTGTTCGCATTTCGCGTCGAGCAGGCTTTTTACAGGCATCCGTTATTCCTGCTCGGCGCAGGTGTGCTGGCGCTGGCCGGCCTGTGGCTGGTCTACCGGGCCACTGCGCGGCGCGCCGCCGAACGGGTGCGCGACCGGCTGCACGGACGCCAGCGCGAACGCGAGCGCATCGCGCGCGAGCTGCACGACACCCTGCTGCAGGGTGTGCACGGACTGGTGCTGCGCTTCCAGGCCGCGGCCGACATGCTGCCCCAGGACGCACCGGCCCGGGCCAGCATGGAGCAGGCGCTGGTGCGCGCCGACCAGGTGCTGGTCGAGGGGCGCGATCGCGTGCGCGAGCTGCGCGGCGGCCCGGCCACGACGCGCGAATTGCATGAAGCGTTGGCGGCAGCGGGCGAGGAGCTGGCCGCGCAGTGGGCCTGCGGCTTCGCATTCTCCAGCAGCGGCACGCCGCGCCGGCTGCAACCGGCCATCCTGGACGAGGTCTACCGGATCGGGCATGAGGCGCTGCGCAATGCCTTCGCCCACGCGCGGGCAGAGCAGGTAACGGTGGAGCTGGCCTACCGGCGCGCCGGCTTCGTGCTGACGGTGTCGGACGACGGCAGCGGCATCGATCCACGCTGGCTGACGCCACTTGGACGGCCCGACCACTGGGGCTTGCGCGGTATGCGCGAACGCGCCGAGCGCATCGGGGCCAGGCTCGATATCCACGCCAGCCACGGGCATGCAGGCCCTCCCGGCACGCGGGTGGTCTTGGCGCTGCCGGGGCAGATCGCTTACCGGCGTCGACGCGCCGCGCCGTGACGGCAGCCATGCGCGCGCCGCGGCCTCGGCAGCGCACGTACACTCGCTGGCGAATATTGACCAACCCTTGGTTCTGAAAGTCGGCGCGCGGCCCGGCTTGATAGGAGAATGCCTGCATGTCACCAGGATCCACACCCGCTGCTCCACCCGCGTCGGCCCCGGGCGCGCCGCAATTGAACACTCGCCGTTCCTTGCTGCTGGCGGCATCCCTGGCCGGCCTGGGCCTGGCGTCAGCGCCGACGTTAGCAGCCACCGCACCCGCACTGCCGGTACGCCGCCACAAGCTGCGCATCAACGGCGAATCATTCCACGTAATCGAGCAGGGGAGCGGCCCTGCGGTCCTGTTCTGCCATGGCTTTCCCGACACCGCCGAGACCTGGCGCAGCCAGATGCAAGCCATGGCCGCAGCGGGCTACCGCGCACTGGCGCTCGACATGCGCGGCTTCGGCGATAGTTTTGCGCCGCAGGATGCCAGCCAGTACACGTCGCTGCACATCGTGGGCGACCTGGTCGGGGTGCTCGATGCGCTCAAGATCGACAGCGCCGTCATTGTCGGCCACGACTGGGGCGCCGACCACGCCCAGCGCGCGGCATTGCTGCGGCCCGACCGCTTTCGGGCCCTGGTCAGCATCAGCATCCCGTACGCGCCGCGCGGCGAGATCGACACCTGGAGCGACCTGCGCAACAAGGGCCTGGCCGAGCGCTACTACGCGCTGGACTGGATCAAGCCCGGGCGCGAGTCGCTGTTCGCGCCGGCCGCGCGGTCGATCCCGGCGATCCTGTACTGGCCCTCGGCCAGTCCGCCGCCGGGGCAGCGCTGGGACCCGGTCGATCCGGAGCGCAGCATGCTGCGCCCGGCGCCGGTGGCCGCGCCGCCGTGGGCCGATCCGGCCTATGTGCGGCATACGATTGCCAGCTTCGAGAGAACCGGCTTTCGCGGCGGCCTGAATTACTACCGCGCCTTGCCGATCACGTTCGAGCTGACGCCGGCCTACAAGGACGCGCCCATCCGCCAGCCGTCGCTGTATGTGTGGGGAGCGGCCGACGGCCTGTGCCGGTTCTTCCACCCGCAGACGCCCACGCTGGCCGAGTTGCGGCGCTCCCAGCCCGGCCTGGTCGGCCAGGTGCGGCTCGATGAAGTCGGGCACTGGGTCCAGCACGAGGCTGCGCAGCGCCTGAACGCGGAGCTGCTCAAGTTCCTGGCGGGGCTGGGGACGACCTGAGGCGGCGCCTTGCTTCCCGGGACAGCCCTGGCCTGGCCAAGGCTGTTATCCGATACTTCGCCTGATATGCAGTGCGAGGCGCTCGCACTGGTCTGCTTCGATGGTCGAGACAGTGATGCGCAAGCCGGCGACCGCGTCGCCGGCCGAGAAGCCTTCGCCATGGCGCACCAGCCAACCCTGGCGCGCCAATGACAGGGCGATGGCGCGGTCGTCGCCGCGCACGGGAATCCACAGGTTCAGTCCATCGCCGCCGGCGACATGGTCGACGTGCTGGGCCCGCAATGCCGCTTCGAGCTGGCGCCGGCGTGCCAGGTAATCGTCGCGCGCCTGGATGAACAGCAGGACGTTGGCGCGACTGGTCAGGGCGGTTTCGGCGATATCCTGCAGCAGGTGGCTGACCCAGCCCGTGCCGGACGCCAGGCGACGGCGCAGCTGGCGCGAGGTCGCCGGGTCGCTGGCGACGGCGGCCAGCCGGATGTCGGGGCCGAGCGTCTTGGCCAGCGAGCGCACCAATGCCCAGCGCTGGGCGCCGCGCGGTATCACCGAGTGATAGGCCGCGCCCGATAGCAGCGAGAAATGATCGTCGACGATCACCAGCACATTCGGGTAGCTCGCCAGCACCCGCGCAAGAAGGCGCGCGCGCTTGTCGCTCAGGCTGCAGCCGGTCGGGTTGTGGGCGCGCGGGGTGACAATCACCGCCTGCGCGCCGCGCGCCAGTGCGGCCTCGAGCTGATCGGCCAGCATGCCCTCGGCATCGACGCCGACGCCGATCGCCTGCAATCCGGCGTTGCGCAGCATATTGATGCTGCTCAGGAAGCAGGGGTTCTCGACCGCCACCTTGTCGCCGGCCAGCAGGTCCAGCCCCAGCAACCGCTCCAGCGCATCGACCGCGCCATGGGTCAGGTCGACTTCGAAGCTGTCGGGGCAGTCGGGCGCCATCCAGCCGCGGACATGGCGCTCCAGCGCCGCATTGACGGTGGGCTCGCCATACAGGCGCGGTCGATACGGCCTGGCCGCCAGGGCCGCGGCCAGGTCGGGCAGCCAGCACGGGTTCGGGTTGCCGCTGGCCAGGTCGAACAGCGGGCTGCCTGCCAGGGCGCCTTCCTGCTCGCCGGGTGCGTACTGGTTGCGGATCACGGTGCCCAGCCGCCCTTGGGTGACCGCGATCCCGGCCGTGACCAGGCGCCGGTAGGCCGAGGCCACCGTATTGCGGTTCACGCCAAGCGCGAGCGCCAGTTCGCGCACCGGCGGGAGGGAATCGCCGGCAACCGCCTGGCCGCTCTGGGTGAGACCGCGTACGCAGTCGAAGATATCGGCTGCGCTCTTTCCTTGTATGTTCATGCGGGTGACGATATCGGCTGATGATGGCGCCGGATGGTGGCGGCGGGGCTCGATTTTGCCACAAGCAGTGCTTCAGCCTTCGAGCGTGGCGGCCACGAACAGCGGCTCGCTGCTAACCAGGCGCATACCGGCCGGCCCGCTTTCGATCAGGCGCCGCTCGTCGCGCGCCACCTGGTAGTCAAGCTGGTAGCCGCAAGCGGCGTCCAGGGTTGCCGCCACCTGGCGCGCCGCCTGCAGCGACCAGGCGTGGCGGATTCGACATGGCCGAGCAACTGGCCCTGGTGGCGGATATTGATGCGGTAGACGGTCATGGTGCTACTCCGGGTCCTGGGTCATGGTTGGGTGTCAGTTGGCGGCCAGGCCATCGAGCCAGGCGTGGAATACCGCGCCGGACGCTGCGGCCAGCGCCGACTGGACCTGGTGCGCCTGCGCGCGCAGGCTGCGCGGATCGATGCCGGCCTGTGCCAGCTCGCTGGCGTGGCCGACCAGCCAGTGTTCGATCCGGCAGGTGTCGGCCTCGAGGTGGAATTGCAGGCCGAGCACGGTGGCGCCAAGTGCGAAGGCCTGGTTGGGGCAGGTCGGCGTGCCTGCCAGGCGCATTGCCCCGGGCGGGATCTCGAACTGGTCGCCGTGCCAGTGCAGCACCGGCGTGGCGGCCAGGCCGGCCAGCGCCGACGACTGGCCCTCGGCGGTGAGGGTCAGCGGGCCGAACCCGATCTCCTTGACGCCCATCGGGGCGACGCCGGCGCCGAGCGCACGTGCGATCAGCTGGGCGCCCAGGCAGATGCCCAGCAGCGGACGTGCCGCCGCCAGGCGCCGCCGTACCAGTTCCAGTTCATCGGCCAGGAAGGGGTGGGCCGCCTCGTCGAAGGCGCCGATCGGACCGCCCAGCACGACCAGCAGGTCGGGGGCGACGGCGTCGATCGCAGTCAGCTCGCCCTGCATCGGGTCGACGTAGCGCACCTGGTAGCCGCGCGCCTGCAGGACGGGTCCGAGGGTGCCGAGGTCCTCGAAATGGACGTGGCGGATGACGATGGCGGATTTGTTCATGGCATGGACCTTTCACGCGGAGCGGTAGTGATTTATGTCATAGGACAAAGTCTAGCATGACACGGGTGTGTCTGCTTGCGGTCACGCTGTCCACGGCGATGGCAGTTGCAGCGCCCAGAACGACAATCAGCCGCGCGGTAAGCGGTCCTCGCCTAACGTCCCGGCTGGCCGCGGGTGCCGGTCCAGATGCGCGCGATCAGGTACGGCGGCTTGCCCTGGTCGGTGGTGCCCGAGAAGATCGGGTTGCGGTGCAGCTGGTTGACCGCCACGTACAGCCAGGACTCCGGCCCGAAGTGGGCGTTGTCGGGCCACAAGAAGCGTTCGTCGCGCACCAGTGGTTTCAGTTGGCCGTCCTTGTCCAGCACATCGATGCCGTTGGCCGCCAGGTTGGTGAAGAAGTGGTTGCCCTCGGCGTCGGTGGCGGCGCCGTCCGAGATCGGCTTGCTGCCGACCCGCACGATGGCCGCGCCGATGTCGGCGTCGGAAGCGCCGTCGCGCAGCAGGCGCGCCGGCATCGAATACCAGGTGGTGCCGTTCATCGCACCAAAGTAGAGGGTTTCGCCATCGGCCGACAGGGTGATCGGGTTGACCCCGACCCGCGCCGGGCCCATGCGGCCGTCGGCGCCGGGGAACAGCAGGGGTTTGCCTTCGACCACCAGTTCGACGTCCTCCGCGGCCAGCGAGGGGTGCTTTGAAAAGCGGCGCGACGTATTGTTGCCCGTGTCGACCACCACGATTGCCGGGTCAGGGCCGCAGTCGGCGATGTAGGCAAAGCCGCGTTCGCTGTCGACCGCCAGGTCTTGCAGGATCTGGCCGGGCGGCGCCACCTTGCGGTCGAAGTCGTGGCGATACGCCACCTTGCGGCCGGCGATGTCGAAGGCCACCAGCTTGGGCGCCTGCAGCGGCTCCATCCAGTTGCCATGGTCGACCACCCACAGCCAGTCCCGGGCGTCGACCAGCACCCCGTGCGGGGTGTTCAGCACGTCCTTGCCGGAACCCGGTTTCGCGTTCCAGCCGGCGTCGGGGAAGGGCGTGTAGCTGTTGGGGCCGGTGACTTCGATCAGCTGCACCGGTCCGCGCCGCATCCCGTGGATGCTGGCAAAGATACGACCGTCCCTGGTGGCGGTGACGTTGCCGGGCGTGATGTCAAGCTCGGCGACGATCTCGACCTGGCCCACCGTTGGCGTGGCCGTGGTCGCGGCTGCTGCCGCAGTGTCGGCGGCGGGAGCGTTCGGCGCCGACGCCTCCTTCTTCGGCGAGCAGGCGGCCAGCATCGCCACGGCCATCGCCGCATACAGAGCCTTGTTTCGCATGGAAAACTCCTTTTTATGGTTGTCGTTGACGTCAATCAGGCTAGCACTTGGGTTCAGTTGATTAAAGTTAAGCGTTGTCTATTCTTGTAGGGTGGACACGCGGGCATCTTTACCAGGATGAACGGAGACTGGCTGGATTCACCGGGGGGGCAAAGCGTGCCACTGTCTGACCGATTACCCACTTTTTGAACTGGAAGGAGGCAGCCCGTGTCCACTCATCACCAAACCACTGATCTACCCGACGACCCCATGCGCCGTTCGCTCGTCATGACCGCCGGCCTGGGCGCCATCGCCGCCATGCCGGGTAGCGCCGCCATGACCGGCGCGGGGCAGGGTCAGGCAAGCCGGCCGGCGCCGGCAGGCAGTCGCGGCGCCCTGGGCGCCCGGCTGCAGGGCGTGCAGCACTTCGGCATCACGGTGCAGAATATGGACCGGGCCTATGCCTTCTATACCGAGGTGCTGGGCGGCACCGAGATCATGCGCGATGGTGATTTCCAGGGTGACGTCATCCAGAACACCTTGCTCTTGAACGAGGAGATCGAGGCCAGGCAGCGCGGCGTCAATCCGGTCTCGCTCGGCGTGCCCGACTTGCGCGGCGGCGCCCAGCGCCTCGATGTGCGCTTCATCCAGTTCGACAACGTCGTGATCGAATTGCTGCAATACCGCGACAGCAGCCAGCCGCAAGGCAGCGGTAACAGTTTCGCGCCGCCGCAGGCGTTCACCAGCCCGGCGTTCCCGAAGTCGATGCACGTCTGCTTCTATGTGCGCGAGGATGTCGACTTCAATCAATTTGTACATGATCTCGAGGCCGAGGCGGCGCGCCGCGGCATGCACAACGTCAAGGCTAACCGCATCGTCAGGACGGGCAGCGAAGAAGAACGACGTCGGGCCCCGCTCGACACACTGACCAACCGCATCACGAGCGGCAAGTCGGATGGCTGGTCGCTGATCTATGCCAAGGGGCCGGAGGGCGAACAACTCGAATTCGTGCAGGTGCGCGGCCAGGCCAAACACGTGATTGGCGAGGCGATCAAGGCACGCGGGCGCGCGGCGGCCTCGACCCGCGGCTAAGCTGCGGTGGGTAGTGTTGAGCGGGAAGCGCTTGCCTGCATTATTGAGAATGGGATATCATTATCGAAAAACAATGCCTATGGCATTCTTCCAAGCACCCAAAAGATTCCCGATAATGACTTTCAAGCTTCTCCCCCTGGCGCTGGCGACCAGCCTGCCCTGGCTTGCACCTGCCGCCTATGCCGCCGACCCGACGATCGTGATGGGCGAAGTGCGCGTCAGCGCCCAGCGCGATGCCGGCGCGCTGCGCTCGAGCACCGTATTGACTTCGGTCGACGTACTCGGCGCCGACAAGATCGAAGACAAGAACGTCACCAATAGCTGGGAACTGGTCGGCCAATTGCCCGGCATCCAGCTCACCGAGACGCGCATGGGCGCCGAATCGGGCAAGGTGACCTTCCGTGCCTTCAATGGCGAGGGCTATATCAATGGCATCAAGGTACTGATCGACGGTATTCCGAGCAATGTGAACAGCGGCAACCAGCGCTTCATCGACATGATCTTCCCGCTGGAAGTCGACTATATCGAGGTGGTACGCGGCACCAATGACCCGCGCTACGGCCTGCACAATATCGGCGGCAATATCAACTTCGGCACGCGCCTGGGCGGCAATTACCTCGACGGCCGCTTCACCGTGGGCAGTTTCAATACGCGCGAGGCGCAGATCGCCTATGGCCGCGAGGCGGACGGTTTCTCGCAGAATTATTTTGTGGCCAAGCAAAAGACCGACAGCTACCGCGCGCACAGCGATTCCGATAAACATTCGCTCGGCGGAAAATGGTTCATGACGTCGAAGGACAAGTCGCTCACTGCCGGCCTGGTGCTGCGCACTTACCAGCACGATGCCGAGGAACCCGGTTTCCTGACCGCCACCGAGTTGGCCCAGGACCGGCGCCAGTCGCCGGCCAAGAATGCCAACGACTTCACCAACCGCGATATGCACCACGCCAGCATCCACCTGGACTGGCAGATCTCGCCGGATGCTTTTCTGAGTAACAAGTTCTACTACAACGAGTACCAGGACGACCGCCGCGTTACCTTCACCAGCAACCCGGCGGGCACCGCGCCGCGCCAGCGCCGCCAGTGGGATGAAGAGCAGCGTGGCTTCATGAGCACGCTGACCTGGCGCGCGAATGCGCGTGTGACGGTGGATGGCGGCCTCAACACCGAGCGCCAGGACAACCGCTACACCCGCCTGCGCTATCACTACGCGCTGCCATCGGACTTCGGCACGCCGGCCAGCACCCAGAACCGGGACCGCTATTACCTGAACAATGTCGGCGCCTATGTGCAGGCGGTGATCAAGGCCAGCGACACCTTGCGCATCGTGCCCGGCTACCGGGTCGACCGCTTCACCGGCAGCAATCCGCTGCCCGGCGGCGGTTCCGCGGGCTTGCAGGACTATGGCTGGATCAAGCAGCCCAAGTTCAGCATGGTGTATAGCCCGGCCAGCGATGTCAGCGTGTATGGCAACTGGGGCCGCACCTTCCAGATCCTGACCGGCTCGGTCGCGCCGGCCTACCTGATGCCGGGCCAGGGGCCGTTTGACGCCTCGATCAATACCGGCAAGGAAGTTGGGATCAAGCTCAAGCCGAGTGCCCGCTCCGACTTGCGCCTGGCCATCTGGCGCCAGGACGCGACCGGCGAAGTGGCGAATATGCCGGCCACCGGCACCACGGTGGGGCTCGGAGAAACCCGCCGCGAAGGGATCGACCTGCAAGTATCGGGCAAGCTGACCGACCAGCTCGAGCTGTGGGCCTCGCATTCGCTGCAGAAGGCTGAAGTAGTAAGCGCCTTCGCGGCCGACGGGGTATCGCTGGCGGGTAAGGAGGTGTTTTCGACGCCAAGGTATATCAGCAATGTGGGCCTGGACTATCACCCGTCCGAACGCTGGCATCTTGGCCTGCAGGGCAGGGCGCAGGGCAATTACTTCATTGATAGCCCGAATCAGCTGGGCAAGGTGGGCGGCTTCGTGCTGTTCGACGCCAATGTACGCTATGCGATCACGCCCAAGGTCAGCGTCGATGTGCAACTGAAGAACATCGCCGACCGCCGCTATGCGTACGCCTGGTATGACAATTTCTTCTGGCCGGCGAGCCAGTCGCAGGCGATGTATTCGTCGGGCAATGGTCGTGCGGCTTATGTGTCGCTGAATGTGAAACTGTAATTGCTAGCCTAGAAAGCGTTGTCCCCGCGCAGGCGGGGACCCAGGTAACACGCATGCCACCTGAAAATGACCAGGTAGCAGCGCATGCAAACTTGGGTCTCCGCCTGCGCGGGGACGACGTGCTGATGACTGTAGCGTCTAGCCGACCTGGCTGCCCAGCGCCGCTTCGTAACGACGCTCGACTTCGGCCCAGTTGATGATATTGAAGAAGGCCGCGATATAGTCGGGACGCTTGTTCTGGTATTGCAGGTAGTACGCGTGTTCCCACACGTCCAGGCCCAGGATCGGGGTGCCGCCCGACATGCCGGCGAACTGGCCCATCAGCGGGCTGTCCTGGTTGGCGCTGCTCTCGACCAGCAGCTTGCCGTCCTTGCCGACGGTCAGCCAGGCCCAGCCGCTACCGAAGCGGGTCTGGGCAGCCTTGGTGAAGGCATCCTTGAAGCGCTCGTAGCCGCCCAGGTCGTCCTCGATGGCCTGCGCCACCTTGCCCGACGGCTGGCCGCCTTCCGGGGTCAGCACGGTCCAGAACAGCGCGTGGTTGGCGTGACCGCCGCCATTGTTGCGCACCACGCCCTGGACGTTCTGCGGCAGCGCGCCGATATCGGCGATCAGTTGTTCGACCGGCACTTCGGTCACGCCGGCTTCGGCCAGGGCGTTGTTGACGTTGGTGATATAGGCCTGGTGGTGCTTGGTGTGGTGGATTTCCATCGTGCGTGCATCGAAATGCGGTTCCAGGGCGTCATAAGCGTACGGCAGTGGCGGCAATGCGTAGGGCATGATCAATCTCCATTCAGATGGTTGGGAACAATGGTCCGGCGAGTTGTGACATTACACAACATCAAGCGCACTTGAGGTCAAGCGGGCGACACCCGGCGAAGAGAACGGGCCGCGCGGGGCAGCCCGAGACGGCTCAGCGGGCGCCTGGTTGTGTCCAGAATACCAGCATCCCGAGGATGCTGGCGCGCCAGGTGAGCGTGAAGGCGATCGCGAGCGTGGCGCCGGCCAGCGCCATGAACCATACCAGCACCGCGATCGATGGCGAATCCACCGTCAGGCAGAGGATCAGCGAGGCCAGCAGGGCAGCGGCGCCGCCCAGGCGCAGGGTCTTGACCAGGGCCGCCGAGTGGGGCGTGGCGCCCTTGACCTGGGCCCAGTGCACATCCATCGACAGGGCGAACCAGCCCATGCCGGCCACGGCGGCCAGCAGGGCGATCAGCAGCAGCAGCGCGTCAGGCATGATTCGCCTCCAGCGCCACGTTCTTGAGCGCCAGTGGACGCGCTTCGCGTTGCTGCAGCTTGCGCGCCGCCAGCACGGCCAGCACGGCGCCGGTCAGCATGAACAGGTCGGCGCCTGCCACCGGCCAGTAGCCTGCACCGATGGTGCTCAGCAGGTGGTCGCCGGTGGTGATCCAGTTGAGCACCGGCGCCGTCACCGCCAGTACGGCGATGGCCAGGCACTGCTCGCGCCAGGCTGGGGCCAGGCGGCCTTCGGCGACCGAGGCGGTGCGCCAGTAGGCGTGGGCGCCGGCCACCAGCCAGCTGCCCCAGAACAGGTATTTTTCCATCAGGCCACGCAGCGGCCAGCCGGCCGGCATGACGTCGGGCAGCAGGCGGTTGGCGATCAGCATGCACAGGGTGGCCACCAGCATGCCGGTGACGACCGTGACCGCCAGCGCATCGACCACCCGCGCGCCGCTGACGCCTTGCTTGGCATGCTGGCGCTTGCGCTTCTCGACGAAGAAGAACAGGCCGGTGGCGATGCAGGCGCAGCCCGACAGGCCACCCAGCACATACAGCCAGCGCAGCAGCCAGTGCTTGAAGTGTTGCAGGTGCAGGCCGGTGAGGAATTCATTGATGCGCGCCACCACGGTTGGCGGTGGATCTTCGCGCAGCAGTTCGCCGGTTGAGGCCTTGAAGTGGATGCCTTCGCCAGTCAGCTGCACCCGGTCGGTACCGGCGCGGTACACGCTGACATAGCCGTTGGCGTCGCCCACGTGAGTCAGGTTCAGGAAGCCGACATCGCCAGCCATGCCCTTGGCGGCCCAGCGGCGCTGGGCTTCGGCCACCATGGCGTCGACCGAGGCGATCGGCGCGGCGACGCCGGCGCGGTCGTGCGGCAGGCCGGTTTCCTTCGATTCGACCAGTTCGTGGCGGTCGTGCAGCGGGGTCAGTTGGGTATGCGTGACCGGGAAGTAGATATACGCAAAGATCACCAGGCCGGTGAAGGCGAAGAAGAAGTGGAAGGGCAAGGCCACGACGCCGGTCAGGTTGTGCATGTCGAGCATGCTGCGCTGGGTGCTCTTGTTCGGGCGGAAAGTGAACAGTTCGCGGAAGATCTTGCGGTGCATGATGACGCCGGTGACCAGGGCCATCAGCATCATGAGGGCCGAGAAGCCGACGATCCAGTAGCCGACGTTCTTCCAGTCGAAGGTCAGGCTGTAGTGCAGCGGATAGAAGAACTCACTGCCGATCTTGAGGCGGTCAACTGGCAGCGCCTCGCCAGTGCGCGGGTCGACCGTGCGGTTGGCCCAGATTGCGGTTTCATGGTCTTTCGCATTCGGTACTTCATAGCCCGCGAACAGCAGCAGCACCGGATCGCGGTGGGTGGTGTAGGCGCCCCAGCTGCGCGGGGTGTCGAAATGGGCCGGCAACGGACCGTCGGCCAGCGGCGCCGTCATGGCGCGGGCGGCGGCGTCGGGCTGCATCTCCTTGAAGATCGGGGTCAGCATCTTGTCGAACGACGGCATCGGCTGCGGTTCGTAGCGGGTGTCGGGGATGGCCCAGCGGTCGATCTCGCGGTCGAACACCGACAGCGAACCGAAGAAGAACACGACCATCAGCACCAGGCCCAGCGCCAGGCCGAACCAGGTGTGCAACCAGGCCATCGTGTGGCGGAAATTTGGAAACATGTCAGACCCCCGTTGCAATGATCAGGCTCTGCAGCCACCAGGCGACCGCGCTCATCGCCGCGCCGCCGCCGACCAGGATCAGCGCCATCTTGCCCAGGCGCTGGGTGGCGAAGGCCACCAGGAAGGCGGTCAGGAAGACCAGGAAGCCGATGATGTAAGACAGGTGCTCGGCATCATGGAATTCCATGCCGGCGGTGTACATCAGGGCGATGCCCAGGGCAACGACGCCCCAGGTGAAGGCGTAGCCGCCGAGGATGGCCACCGCGGTGCGCGAGGCGATATGGCGGGGTGTGAGGGTGGTCGAAGTCATGGTCGCGCTGGTTGGGCGTGGCTGGAATGGATCGGATTGCGAACAAGGTGGCAATCAGCGTGGCAAAGCACGGCTGAATGCGACGGCAAATGATAATCATTCTCATGATAGATGCATCACGCCGCATTGACAAGCAATCCCGGGGAAATTGAACGGTGTTCGGGCGACCGGCGCCGGGTGGAAGACCGCTCTTAGTGTTGCGCCACCGCCTCGCGCTGGGGGGCGGGCGCTCGGATCTCGGTTGTCTGCTGCATGGTGTTGCGCCAGCCGTCCGGACCCAGCATCCACATGCGTACATACCGCCCGCGCAGCTCGCCCGAACGGTTGGGGCCCTGCATCGCGGCCTTGAAGCGCCCGGTGACCAGTGCAGCGCGGCCATTGTCGATCATCGTGGCTTCCATATCACCGACCTCGTAGGAGCGGAACTCGTAGGCGTCGCGCGCCAGCAGTTGCAAAAATTCAGTCTTGGTGCGCGCCCGGCCGGTGGACTCGACATGGTAGTAGTTGCCGCTGATAAGTTGGCGAAGGGTAGCGATGTCGCGGTTGGCGACAGCCTGGGCGCGTCGCTGCTCGGCCGCGCGCAGCGCCGCCAGTTCCTGTGCAGTGGCGCGCGCACTGGAGGCGAGCGTGACAGTCCGGGTCGCGCCAGACTCGGCGTAGTCGAACGCTACGCGCGCGGCGGCAGGCGCCGTGGCGGCGAGGCAGAGCAGGGCGGACAGGAGAGCGGGCGGGGTACGCATCGTTGGCAGAAAAGTGGAAACTGTACGCAAGTATATAAACTCTTGGAGGCGAGCATGTAACAAAGTTTTGCCATTGTGGGGAAATTGGCTGCATTGCCACTACCCGCTTCCGTTCGCCCCGCGCCAGGACTATGATGGCAAGCATGGCCGACGCGGCATGTCTGGCCGCGTACCGAACGATCAGGAGAGCACCATGCATACTGCAGGCGAACAGGGTCGCACCGCGCACGAGGTCGCGATGGGCATCGACTTGCTGCGGGTCGGTTTGGCGACCGCGGTCATCCTGTTGATACCTCTGGTGGCCATGCAATTCACGCGCGAGGTCGCGTGGAGCGCTGTCGATTTCGGCGTTGCCGCGCTATTGCTGGCCGGCGCCGGGCTGGCCTGCCTGCGCACGGCGCGGCGGGTGGCGCACTGGCGGCCGTGGCAGCGGGTCGCACTCGTCGCGGCGCTGGCCACGGCCTTCGCCGCATTGTGGGTCGAACTGGCGGTCGGTGTGTTCTTCAATCTGGGCAGCTAAGGTGCTGCAGCGCCGCGCACCACGCGCGCTCTAGCGCAACCGAAGCCCTTCCAGGCGCAACGGCTCGGCAATGAACAGTATTGCACACCTCGCTCGGATAAGCGTAGTCGAACGCCACCTGGCCGGCGCTGTTGAGCGCCACCAGGCGCGCCTGGGTACGCGCTGCCAGCGACGAATAGGCCACCAGGTATTGGCCGGGCGCAGCTTCATACGCAGATGAGCAAATGTCTGACAGCAGCTCGCGATTCGCGTCCCAGGTCCAGACTTCGCGCGCGGTGCGGGCCTTGTCGTCGATCGCATAGCGCGAAGGCGTGCTGTAGCCGCGATTCTGGCCCGCCGGTGTGCCTGCCGGCTGGTTGAGGCTGGCCAGGCCATTATTAAAGAGCAGCAATCCGCGGTTGGGCGTCACCGACAGCGTGTGCTGGCCGATCGGTGTCTTGCCCTCGGTCACGCGCAACGCCAGGGCGCGCAGCGACGGGTAATTGACATACCAGTGCTTGCTGGTGTCGCCCAGCAGCCAGCGGATGGCGCCAGTGTCGTAGTCGAGCTTGACGACGAAGTTCTCGCGGCTCGAGACCAGCAGGGAGTTATCGTGGGCATCGTAGATGGCCGAATTCATGTGGAACCAGTCGATGCCGTCGCGCACGAAGTTGTCGGGATCGTCGCCGCCGGCGCGCATCGCCGCGCGAAAGATCTGGCCCAGGTCCCATTCCTTGAGCACGCGCCCGGAGGTGTCGATCTCGGCCACGATCGACTCGAGCAACAGCACGCCACGGACCTCGGCATCGAGCTCGGCCAGGAAGCCGGTCTTGCCGCGCGCCAACTCGTGGTGGAAACGGGTGAACTTGGGATCGTCGAGGCGGCTGCTGCGCAAGCTGGTGTCGACGTCGATGCGGTGCAGGACCGGGGCCGAGCCGTCGCCGACATAGAAGGCGTCGTCGCCGAACAGCGAGGAAAACGACAGGCCGGGCCCGCTCGCCCAGCGCACCTGGCCGTCGCTGTCGAGGATGACGGGCGCGGTCACGCCGTTCTTGATCAGCATGAACTCGACGCCGGGCGAGGCCGCTCCGCGCGCCGTGCGCACCTGGGGCGCGGCATAGATCGAGGCCGGGCCGCTGTAGGCCCCGGTGGTTACCGCGACATGCGCCACGTTGGTCGAGCCGTCGCGAAAGCGCGTGGTCAGCGTGAGCGCATTCTGGTGGTTGGCATACAGGCCGAACACCGGGAAGGCAATGCGCTTGAGAGAATCGTCCCAGGCCGCGCGCCGCCCCAGCCAGGCGCGGTCGTAGGTAACCGATACCGGGCGCGAATGCGAGCCCGGGCGGCCCGCGATGGTGTAATGCACGCTGTCGAGATGGGCGAATTCTTGCAGGCTGTAATGGAGTGTCGCCACGAAGGGCGTGGCGCCGGGCGCCTGGCCGATGGCGCCGATGGCGGCGCGTTCGGCCTGGGTCTTGTCGTCTTCGTCGCTGCCGCAGGCGCACAAGAGGATGGTAATCAATATCCAGAGCAAGAGCGTGGTTGGCGACTTCATGTGTTCTCCCGCGGGTCGGTGGCGGCATCCTCGCAACGAGGGCCAGCACCTGTTGTATTCCCTTTGGCTCGTCGTTGTCTGCGACCGGCTCAAGCCTGCGGCAAGAACTCGTCACGGAATGCTTGACCTTCCCATCGTGGGAAGGATTATCCTCATGGTATGGATCATAAGAACAAGCAAATGAACAATACTGTCCTGCTCATCGAAGGCATGACCTGCGCGTCCTGCGTGGCGCGGGTCGAGAAGGCGCTGCGCGCGGTGCCGGGCGTGAGCGGGGCCAGCGTCAACCTGGCCACCGAGAAGGCCAGCGTGCAGGGCGCGGCCGCGCCGGATACCCTGGTGGCGGCGGTGCGCACGGCCGGCTACGAGGCCAGCGCCCTGGCGCCCGATGCCACCGGCACCAGCGCAGCGGCGCGCAAGACCGATGCCGGCAAGCTGCCGGCCTGGTGGCCAGTGGCTGCCGCGGTGCTGCTCAGCCTGCCGTTGGTAGTGCCGATGCTGGTCGCGCCCTTCGGTTGGGACCTGATGCTGCCCGGCTGGCTGCAACTGGCGCTCGCCACCCCGGTCCAGTTCTGGCTCGGCGCCCGTTTCTATCGCGCCGGCTGGAAGGCGCTGCGCGCCGGCAGCGGCAATATGGACTTGCTGGTGGCGCTTGGCACCAGCGCCGCGTATGGTCTGTCGGTCTACCTGCTGTTCACGGCGAACAGACATGGCTCCCTGCACCTGTATTTCGAATCGTCGGCAGTCGTGATCACCCTGGTCTTGCTGGGCAAGTGGCTTGAAGGCCGCGCCAAGCGCCAGACCCTGGCCGCGCTGGACGCGCTCGGGCGCCTGCGGCCCGCCACGGCGCTGGTGCGGCGCGCCGGCCTTGACGTCGAAGTGGCGCTGGGCGAACTGCGCGTGGGCGACCTGATGGTGGTCAAGCCGGGCGCGCGGGTGGCGGCCGACGGCGTCGTGGTCGAGGGCCGCAGCCACCTGGACGAGTCGCTCCTCACCGGCGAGAGCCTGCCGGTGCCGAAGGAGCCGGGCGAACGGGTGGCCGGCGGCGCGGTCAATGCCGACGGCCTGCTGCTGGTCGAGGCGAGTGCGGTCGGGGCGGCGACGATGCTGTCGCAGATCATCCGCATGGTGGAAGACGCGCAGGCGGTCAAGGCGCCGATCCAGCGCCTGGTGGACCGGGTCAGCGCCGTGTTCGTGCCGGTGGTGCTGGTGCTGGCCCTGGCTACCCTGCTGGGATGGGGTCTGGCCAATGGCGACTGGCAGTCGGCCCTGCTCAATGCGGTGGCGGTGCTGGTGATCGCCTGTCCCTGCGCGCTGGGGCTGGCGACACCGACTGCGGTCATGGTCGGCACTGGCGCCGCCGCCCGCCACGGCATCCTGATCAAGGACGCCGAGGCGCTCGAGACTGCGCACGCGCTGCAGGTCGTGGTGTTCGACAAGACCGGCACCCTGACCGAGGGCCGCCCGCGCCTGGTCGCCCATGAGGGAACCGATCCGGCGCGCCTGCTGGCGCTGGCGGCCAGCGTACAGCAGGGCAGTTCGCACCCGCTGGCCGGCGCCGTGCTCGAGGCAGCGGCGCGCCAGGGACTCGCACCACGGCAGGCGGCAGGCGCGCGCGCCTTGCCGGGGCGCGGCGTCGAGGCCGAACTCGATGGCGCCACCCTCATCCTCGGCAATCGGCGCCTGATGGACGAACTGGGCGTGCCGGCCGCCGGCGCCGAACAGCATGAGGCGCGTGGCCGCACCGTGTCCTGGCTGGTCGAGCGCAGGGACGGCGAGGCCACCGTGCTGGGCCTGCTGGCTTTTGGAGACCGGGTCAAGCCGGGCGCGCGCGCGGCCATCGCCGGGCTGAAGCGGATCGGCATCGAGCCGGTGCTGCTCAGCGGCGACAGCCTTGGCGCCGCGCAGGGCGTGGCCCAGGCGCTGGGCATCGAGCGGGTGCATGCCGAGGTGCTGCCGGCCGACAAGGCGGCCATCATCGGCGCCCTGCGCCAGGGCGGGCGCAAGGTGGCGATGGTCGGCGACGGCATCAACGACGCGCCGGCCCTGGCGGCGGCCGATGTCGGGATGGCGATGGCCACCGGCACCGATGTCGCGATGCACAGCGCCGGCGTGACCCTGATGCGTGGCGACCCGGGCCTGGTGCCGGACGCCATCGCCGTATCGCGCCGCACCTACCGCAAGATCCGCCAGAACCTGGGCTGGGCGTTTATCTATAATGTGATCGGCCTGCCGCTGGCTGCCTTCGGCCTGCTCGACCCGGTGCTGGCCGGCGCCGCGATGGCGCTCAGCTCGGTCAGCGTGGTTGCCAATGCGCTGCTGCTGCGGCGCTGGACGGCCACGCCGGCCGCGCCGGCGGTCACCAATGACCCTGACAACGAACCCGCATCCATTTCAACCACCGGGGCGATGCCGCCCCAAGCAACAGGAGAACACAGCATGTATGAACTGACCGTGGAAGGCATGAGCTGCAATCACTGCGTGGGCCGCGTCACCAAATCGGTGCAGACGGTCGACGCCGACGCCAAAGTGGCGATCGATCTCGACAAGGCGAGCGTGCGTATCGACAGCCAGGCCGATCTCGAGCGCATCGTCGCCGCCATTAGCGGCGCCGGCTATCCGGTCACAGCGCGCGCCTTGGTATAGATATTTTTCTTTCCAAAGTATCATATGTGGACGATAAGACATCAAATATTCGCCCTGGGTAGGGTTATATGCGCTATATTTTATTGAAACGACAATAAAGACAGGCGCCGCCTGGTCAGCCCGGAAATAAACCCCGCTGTCACCATCGGATCCTGCACCGGGGAAAACCATGCGACAGGGTGTACTAGCTGAGCCGACGGACCTGGTAAGGCATCCGCCGAGCGGCGCCCAGTTGCGTCACGTGGTCTGGGTGCTGGGTTTGCTGGCGCTGGTGTTCGCGCTGCTGGCCCCGGCCGCGCGTATACCGCTCGCGCAGGCGCCCGAATTCATCCCGATGTACGGCTCGATGCTGATCGGCGCCAATCTGCTGACCGGCATCCTGCTGCTGGGTCATGTCCATACGGGCCGCTCGCGCGCGCTCGGCATCCTGGTGCTGGGCTACCTGGTCACGGCGCTGATCGCTTCGGCCCATTTGCTGACCTTCCCTGGCCTGTTCGCCGACCAGGGCGTACTGGGCGGTAACAACCAGACCACGCCCTGGCTGCACATCAGCTGGCATGCGCTGTTTCCGCTGTGCGTGCTCGGCTATGTGCGCAGCGCCCGCGACACCACGCCGCTGCCGCCGCACTTCATGCGTGTCGGCGCCTTGCTGATCCTGCTGCTGGTGGCGCTGCTGGTGCTGGTCTCGACCTCGGGCGCGCCCTGGCTGCCGCCACTGCTGGCGGGTACTCGCACGCTGCCCTTGTATCACTGGCTGGCGGGCGCGGTGATGGCGCTGTCGATCGGGGTACTGTGGGCTACGGTGCGCAAACGGCCGCGTACCGTGCTCGATGTCTGGCTGACGGTGACGATGGCGGCCTGGGTGTTCGAGGTGGGCCTGTCGTGCGTGCTCAATGGCGGCATGTACGACCTCGGCTTCTACGTCGGGCGCCTGTATGGCCTGGCCGCTTCGCTGTTCGTGCTGGGCGCGCTGGCGATCGACAATATCGCGCTGCATGCGCGCCTGCACGCGACCTTCACCGAGATGATGGAAACCCGCGCCCACTCCCAATGGCAAAGCTTGCTGGGCACGGTGCTGCGCCAATTGCCCGACGGGGTCCTGATCGTCGACGCGGCGGGGCGCTGCATGATGGCCAACGACCAGGCCAGCCGCATGGCCGCCAGCTTTGTGTCGCGCGGCGCGGTCGGCGAGAACGCGCCACTGGGCGTGTCGGCCATGCTCGACCTGATCCGCGACCCGATTGCGCGCGCGGTGGGTGGCGAGATCTTCCGCGATGCGCTGCTGGAAAGCACGCATGACGGCGTGCGGCGCTGCTATACGGTCAGCGGCGCGCCGCTGCGCGAGGGCGCGGCCGAACTGGCGGCGGCGGTGATCGTGATCGACGACATCACCGAGCGCACCGAGGCCAGCGCCGCGCTGGCGCGCGCGCTCGACCAGACCCGCTACCTGGTCGAGAACACGCCGCTGGCGGTGATCGAATGGAACCGCGAGCTGGTCGTCACTCTGTGGAATAGCCGCGCCGAAGAGCTGTTCGGCTGGCGCCAGCACGAGGTGGTCGGCACCCGCATCGACGCGCTGCCGCTGATCCACGAGAGCGACACCGACCAGGTGGCAATGATGATCCAGCGCCTGCTCGATACGCCGACCCGGCATGCCAAGTCGAGCAACCGCAACCTCACCCGCGACGGCCGCGAGCTGTGCTGCGAGTGGTACAACTCGGTGCTGGTGAACGAGGCGGGCGGCATCGAAACCGTGTTCTCGCTGGTGCTCGACGTGACCGAGCGCGAGCAGGCCATGGACGGCCTGCGCGAGGCCGACCGCCGCAAGGACGTCTATATCGCCACTCTGGCGCACGAGCTGCGCAATCCGCTGGCGCCGATCGCCAACGCGGCCTCGCTCCTGCGCAGCAAGACGCTGGCGCCGGAGCGCATCGAGTGGATCGCGGCCATGGTGGGGCGCCAGACCGCGCAGATGGCGCGCCTGCTGGACGACCTGCTCGATGTGTCGCGCATCGGGCGCGGCAAGATCGAGCTGCGCCGCAGCCGGGTCGAACTCGGGCGCCTGATCCGCGACACCCTGCAGACCAGCATGCCGCTGATCGAGACCGGGCGCCACCACGTTTCACTGCGGATGGTCGATGAACCCTTGTGGGCCGAGGTCGACGCGCTGCGCATGACCCAGGTGTTCGCCAACCTGATCAATAATGCGGCCAAGTACACGCCGCCCGGCGGCGCGCTCGAGATCGGGCTGCGCTCCGAGAACGGCGAGGCGGTGGCCTGGGTGGCCGACAATGGCGTCGGTCTCGATGCCAGCATGATCGAGACCGTGTTCGATCCGTTTGTGCAGGTCAGCAGCGCGCGCCACCTGGCCCAGGGCGGGCTGGGCATCGGGCTGTCGCTGGCCAAGGGCTTCGTCGAACTGCATGGCGGCAGCATCCGCGCCGACAGCGAGGGGCCGGGCCAGGGCGCAACCTTCATCGTGCGTTTGCCGCTGTGCGAGGCGGCCGAAGTGGAGGCCGGCGCCGAGAGCCAGGCCAGCGGGGGCGCGGTCACCGGCATGCACATCCTGGTCGCTGACGACAATGTCGATGCCGCCGACTCGCTGGCCTGGCTGCTGCGTTCCGAAGGCGCGACGGTGGAGGTCGCGCACGACGGCGCCCAGGCATTGCGCCTCTACAACGAGCGCTGCGCCGGGATCGTGGTGCTCGACCTGGGCATGCCCGAGATGGGCGGGCTGGAAGTGGCGGAGATCTTGGCGGCCAAATGCCCGCGGCCCTACCTGGTCGCGGTCACGGGGCGCGGCCGGCAAGAGGACCGCGCCGCGTCGCGCGCCGCCGGGTTCGATGAGCACTTCACCAAGCCAGTGGTGCCGCAGCAGCTGCTGGAACTGCTTCGGGCGGTAGTGCAAGGATAACGGGTGCGCAACGCGACGATGAGCAAGCAAGGGTATGGATGTTTACCAGGACAGACAACGTTTAATTTGTTAATCCGGATTAATCTTTTTTTAACGCTTTATTCACGGAAATAGTTAATTAAAATACGTTTTTAATTTGCAGTTGTCGATAATATTTACAGTAAAATTAAAAACCCGTAAGTTAATTTCCAAGTTATTGATATATATCAGATTATTTTGTTGGCATGGATTTTGCTAATAAATATTATGCAGTACCCATAACCTTCAAAACAAAAGGAATCCTGATATGAAAGCACTGAAAAAAGCAGCACTCGCCGCATGCTTGTTCGCGGCAACCAGCATCGCTTCCGCTACTGTATTCACCGTGAGCGGATCGTCTGTCACTCCCGGTGGTGGTTATGGCATCGACGCCAACGAGGGCAATACCGCGACTCTGCTGGACGTGAGGTTCTCAAATGCCGGCTTCTCCATGCAGACATTCGACCTGAGCGCTGCGGGCCAATCGAGTAACATTTTCACGATCGGCAGTGTCCACTTACTCGAATCGAATAACAGCCAGGGCATCCGGACAAACGAAAGGGATGATCTGGGTGTGACGTGGGCGCTGGATTTCACTGCCCCTGGCGTCGGGACCAATTCGATCGTGGCAGTCGGTAACGCCATTCTCGGCAGTATTCAGGACAGTGCAGTCGATTACACGCTGACCTGGTCGCCGATTTTTGTCAACTTTGGTACGACCGGCCGCTACCAGATCGATCTGTTCGACCTGGCGTTCTCGACCGTTCCAAGCAGTCCACAGAATCAACTTGCGCGCGTAACCCTGCTTGATATCGACGAGCCGGTTGCCGATGTCCCTGAGCCGGGCAGCCTTGGCCTGCTGGGGATCGGCCTGCTTGGCGCTGGCTTCATGCGCCGCCGCCTGTCGAAGTAAGCGCCTGGTGTTGCCGGGGCGGCCTGCGGCGCGCCCCGGTATTTCTTCACACTGGCATATGCGGCAACTTGTCAGTGATGCCGATGCCCGCCTGGGGCCTTCGCACCGGGTTTGCGCGCATCAAGTGCCTGGTCGGCTGGCGCCGGCTTGGCATCGGGAGCGATGCTTGGTGCCGGCACCTCGCCGGTCCATTCGCGCGCGACCGTCCCGGCCGGATGCCGGTACCAGCCGGGATCGCGGTAATCGCCGCGCGCCAGGTTCTCGCGCACCTTCAGCACCGTGAACATGCCGCCCATCTCCAGGTTGCCGAAAGGCCCATCGCCGCTCATCATCGGCAGCGTGTTGGCAGGCAGCGCCATCTTCATGTCGCCCATCGAGCCGCCCTTGTCGCCCATGACCATATAGCCGGGCACCAGCTTGTTGATCTTCTCGGCCACGCCGCGGTGGTCGACCCCGATCAGGGTCGGCACGTCGTGGCCCATTGCGTTCATCGTGTGGTGCGACTTGTGGCAATGGAAGGCCCAGTCGCCCGGCGCATCGGCCACGAATTCGATCGCCCGCATCTGCCCGACCGCGACGTCGGTGGTGACTTCGGGCCAGCGCGCCGATTTCGGCACCCACCCGCCGTCGGTGCCGGCGACCTCGAAGCGGTGGCCGTGCAGGTGGATCGGGTGATTCGTCATCGTCAGATTGCCGACCCGGATGCGCACCTTGTCGTTCTGGCGTGCGACCATGGCATCGAGGCCCGGGAACACGCGGCTGTTGATGGTCCACAGATTAAAGTCGAGCATGGTGTTGGTGCGCGGCGTATAGCTGCCCGGCTCGATGTCGTAGGACGACAGCAGCATCACGTAGTCGCGGTCGACCGCGTGCTGGCGCGGATTCTTCGGATGCGTGACCCAGAAGCCCATCATCCCCATCGCCATCTGCTGCATCTCGTCGGCATGCGGGTGGTACATGAAGGTGCCGGCATGGCGCGCCACGAATTCGTAGACGAAGGTTTTACCGGGCTCGATACCGGGCTGGGTCAGGCCGGTGACGCCATCCATCCCGCACGGCAGCAACTGGCCGTGCCAGTGCACGCTGGTGTGCTCGGGTAGCTTGTTGGTGACGAAGATGCGCACCCTGTCGCCCTCGACCACCTCGATGGTGGGGCCGGGGCTCTGGCCATTGTAGCCCCACAGGTTGGCCTGCATGCCGGGCGCCAGCTCGCGCACCACGGGCTCGGCCACCAGGTGGAATTCCTTGACCCCGTCCTTCATGCGCCAGGGCAGGGTCCAGCCGTTGAGGGTGACCACCGGATTGTAGGGACGGCCACTTGGTGGCGCCAGCGGGGCGGCGGTAGCGGCGGACGAGTGCACCGGGGGTTCCGGCAGCGTGGCCGCGCCGGCCTTGCTCACCAGAGAGGCGCCCAGCATGGTCACGCCGGCGCCGGTGAGGAACGATCTGCGATTGGTCATTGTGCTTCCTTGTGCTCGTGTGCGGGGGCATGCGTGGCGGGGGCATGCGTGGCGGGGGTTGGCAGGCGGGCGCCCAGGGCGGCTTCGAGGTCGGCCTCGGCCAGCCAGAAGTCCTTCAGGGCCTCGATGGTGGCGTGCACCGCCGCCGCCTGTTCGCGCGCGTCGGCCAGCAGCTCGAACGGGCTGGCCAACATGCCGTTGTAGCGCAGCAGGGTCTCTTGCGCGATCTGCTGGCGCAGCGGGATCACGTGGTCGCGGTAGTGGCGCGCGACGTCAAAGCTGGCGCGGTAGCCGAGGTAGCCGGCCCTGGCCCCGCTGCGCGCATTGACTGCGGTCTCGGCGACCCGGCCCAGCGCCTGCATATAGACGCTTTCGGCGCGCGCCACGCGGGCGCCACCCCATTCGAACAGCGGCAGTTCGAGCGACACCTCGTAGCCTTCGCTGCGTGGTTCGCCGGTCTCGCTCTTGCTGGCATAGCCCAGGTCGAGCACATTGACCATGCGCGTGGTGCGCGTCAAACCCAGGTCGTCAGCGGTGCCGGCAGCGGCGGCGCGCGCGATGCGCACATCGAGTCGCCGTTCGAGCGCCAGGCCTTCGATGCCGCTTAGTTCGACCGGCTGCGCGGGCAGTTCGGGCAGGCGCCCGGGTAAGGTATAACCGGCCTGTACGCCCCACAGTCCGAGCTGGCGGGTCAGGTGTTCGCGGGCCGTATCGCGCGCGCGACCGGCGCGCAGCACGGCGGCGCCGGCTTCGGCGTGGAAGGCCGATTCGCGCGCCAGGTCGAGCGCGCTGGCATTGCCGGCCAGGGTCATGCGCTCCATCAGTTCGCTCGAGGCGTCGGCGGCGGCCGCCACCTGGCGCGCATAGTCGAGCGCCTGGCCGGCGGCCACCGCTTCGATCCAGGCGCGGCGGGTGGCGATCGCGTGGCGCTCGATGGCTGCCGCGACCTGCAAGGTGGTTTCCTCATGGCGCCGCGTGGCCATGCGCTGGCGTAGCGGCATGGTGAGCAGGCCGGCCAGGTCGAGCGACACGCCGCGTTCGATCTCGACGTTGCCGCCCCCGCTCATGCGCGAGAAGCCGAACGAGGGATTGCGCAGGCGCGAGGCCTGGGCCAGGTCGGCCTGGGCGATGCCGGCGTCCCAGTACTGTGCCTGCAGGCCGGGGTGGTTCAGGATCGCGATGCGCACGGCGGCATCCAGGCCGAGGGGCTGCTTGAGCAGCGCGTCGATCTCGGTGGCGAGCGCGCGGCGCTCGTCTTCGCTGCGCAGCAGGCGCGCGTCGACGCCGGCCAGAGCGCGCGCCGCGTCGGCGCCGGTGCGCAGGGTGGCTTCAGGACCGGTGCTGGCGCAGCCGCCCAGCAGCAGTGCGGCGGCCGTGGCCAGCGCGCCGCGTAACAGGATAGGCGTGGGCATCAGTGGTGGTCCCCATGACCGTGATGCTCGTGGTGCTCGTGGTGCTCGGCCTTGGGCGCTTCCTTGGCCGCGGGTTTGGCATGATGGTGGGCGTGGCCCGGTTGGCCGGCCACGGTGCGGTTGCTTTCCTGCCAGTTGCGGTCGGGCGTGGTCGTGGCGGCGACGGGCGCGCGCTGCACGTGAGCGGCCTGGTAGCGCGTCTCGGGGACGCTGGCGGCGGGATCGTCGGCAGTATTTTGGGCGACGGCGGGCATGGCGGCCAGGCTCGCAGCCAGCAAGGTGGCCGCGCGCCAGGGCGCGGCGGAGTGCGTGAACATGGTTTCCTCGTTCGGATGAATGCGTCAAGGCCGCGCGCGGGGCGCGGCGGTGGACAGGTTCAGGCGAGCGGGAAGCGGGGCGGTCGTTCGGGCAGGGCCAGGTCGACCGCAGGCAGGCGGCCAGGGGTGGCCACCGGCAGGGCGGTGTTCAGGAAGGATGTCGGTGGCGCGATGCCGGAGGCGGGCGCCATGGCGGCGCCCATGCAGCAGGCGGCGCAGGCGCTGCAACTGCCGTCGTGATCGTGAATATCCTGGGCAAGGTTGGGCGTGCTATCTTGCATATCGTGGCAAGGACTGCTCGCGGCATCATGGTGTGCGGGCGCATGAGCGGCCTGCTGTTGTCCTTGCGGCGCATCATGCGCGCACGCCAGCATGGCGGCCGAAGCGATCCCCTGGAACGGGATCGCCAGCAGCATCAGCCATACGAACAGGAGACGGACGGAATATTTCACGCGCCGATTCTAGCACGCCGCTCGCATCCGCCGGCAAGCCCCTGCGGCAATGACGATGCGCGCCGTAGGGCTGCGACGTTTGATACGATGCCTGCATACTCGCCGATGGAAAGGTCCCGACCGCATGAGCGTCCGCAACCTGCACACCCTGTTCGCGCCCAAGTCGGTGGCGCTGATCGGCGCTTCCGAGCGTCCCGGCAGCATGGGCACGACCCTGCTCGACAACCTGCTCGGTGGCGGCTACAAGGGCAAGCTGTTCGCGGTCAATCCCAAGTACGACCACCTAGGCGAGCTGCCGTGCTACGCCGGCGTGGCCGAGCTGCCCGAGGCGCCCGAGCTGGCCGTGATCTGCACCCCGCCCGCCACCGTGCCGCAACTGGTGCGCCAGCTGGGCGAACGCGGCACGCGGGCAGCGGTGGTGCTCAGCAGCGGGATGGCCAAGGCCAGGGATAGCCGCGGCCGCAGCCTGCGCCAGGCCGCGCTCGACGCCGCCCATCCCTATCTATTGCGCCTGCTGGGGCCGAACAGCGCCGGCCTGCTGGTGCCCGGCCTCGGCCTGAACGCGAGCGTGGCCCACAGCGGCGCGCTGCCGGGCCGGATCGCCTTCGTCTCGCAATCAGGTTCCCTGATGACCGGGGTGCTCGACTGGGCACGCACGCGCGGCATCGGCTTCTCGCACTTCATCTCGCTGGGCGATTCGAGCGACGTCGACCTGGGCGACGTGCTCGATTACCTGGCCAGCGACGGCCATGCCGGCGCCATCCTGCTGTACGTCGACCAGTTGCGCTATGCGCGCAAGTTCATGTCGGCCGCGCGCGCGGCGGCGCGCAGTAAGCCGGTGCTGGTGCTCAAGTCGCATGGCGGCGAGGATGGCGTGCGCGCCGTGGCCAGCGAGAGCGGGGCGCTGGCCAGCGAGGACGATGTGTTCGACGCCGCCGTGCGCCGTGCCGGCATGCTGCGGGTGTACACCACCGAGCAGCTGTTCGCGGCGGTCGAGACCCTGGCCCATGCGCGGCCGCTGCACGGCGAGCGGCTGGCCATCGTCAGCAATGGCGCCGGTCCGGGACGGCTGGCGCGCGACGCGTTGCGCCACGGCGGCGGCACCGCCGCCGTGCTTGCGCCCGAATCGATCGCCGCGCTGGAGGCGCTGATGCCCGGTTTTGCGATGGCGAACCCGGTCAACCTGGGTGGCGGCGCGCCGCCCGAACGCTACGCTGCCGCACTCGGGATCCTGCTCAAGGATCCGCAGGTCGACGCCGTGCTGGTGGTGCATTCGCCCACCGCCACCGTCGACAGCCGCGAGGTGGCCAATGCCATCGCGCCGCTGGCCAAGGCTGCGTCGCGTCCGCTGCTGTCGTGCTGGCTGGGAGGAGCATCGGTGCTCGAGGCGCGCACCATCGCCGCCAACGCGCGCATGCCGACCTACCGCACGCCCGAAGATGGCGTGGCCGGCTTCCTGCAACTGGTGCAGTACCGGCACAACCAGAACCTGCTGATGGAAGTGCCGCCCTCGATGGCCGGCTATATGGCGCCCGACCGCAGCGCGGCGCGGGCCCTGGTGCGCGAGGCGATCCAGGCCAAGCGCCTGCTGCTGTCCGACCCCGAGACCAAGGCCATCCTGCGCGCCTACGGCCTGGCCCTGGTCGAGACCCGCGCGGCGCCCGACATCGATGCCGCGCTGGCGGCGGCGCGCGCCATCGGCTATCCGGTTGCGGTCAAGATACTCACGCCCGACGTGATGCATAAATCGGACTTCGGCGGCGTGACGCTCGACCTCGATTCCGACGAGGCGGTGCGCGCCGCGGCCCAGCGCATGCATAAGCGCTTGCAAGAGCTGTTCCCGCAGGCCCGCTTCGATGGCTTCTCGGTGCAGGCCATGTGTCGCAAGGCCCACGGCCATGAGCTGATCGTCGGCGCCGCCACCGACCCGGTCTTCGGGCCGGTGCTGGTGTTCGGCCAGGGCGGGGTGGCGGTGGAGGTGACCGACGACCATTCGGTAGCCCTGCCGCCGCTGAACCTGGTGCTGGCGCGCGACCTGGTCGACCGCACCCGGGTGGCGCGCCTGCTGGCCGGCTACCGCAACCGGCCGCCGGCCAATCTCGATGCGATCCTGGCGGTGCTGATCCAGGTCTCGCGCCTGGTGTCCGACATTCCCGAGATCGTCGAGCTCGATATCAATCCGCTGCTGGCCGACAGCCGTGGCGCGACCGTGCTCGATGCCCGCATGCGCCTGGCGCTGGCCGACCGCTCCGGCAGCACGCTGGATCGCCTGGCGATCCGCCCGTATCCGCGCGAGCTCGAAGAAACCATCGACTGGCATGGCGCGCCGCTGCTGCTGCGCCCGATCCGTCCCGAGGACGGTCCGGCCCATCTTGCCTTCTTCGACGCCCTCACGCCGGACGATATCCGCTACCGCATGTTCGTGCGCATCCGCGAACTGCAGCCGTCGCAACTGGCGCGTTTTACCCAGATCGACTACGACCGCGAGATGGCCTTCATCGCCACCCGCAGCAATGCCGATGGCGTGAACGAGACCCTGGGCGTGGGGCGGGTGGTGGCCGATCCCGACAACACCAGCGCCGAATTCGCCGTCACCGTGCGCTCCGACCTGAAGGGCATGGGGCTGGGCGGGATCATGATGAAAAAACTGATCGCTTATTGCCGCGCGCGCGGCACCGGCGAGATCGTGGGCGAGGCCTTGCCGCAGAACTCGCGCATCGTCGCCATGGTCAGGAAGCTGGGCTTCGAGGTGACGGTCGACAGCGAGGACGGCACCCGAAAAATGCGGCTTGCATTACGTTGAAGTTTTTACACGTTTCGTGACATTCAGAGGATTTTTCGTGAAGTTGCGATGGTATCGTAGCGCCCGGTTTCAGCCTTATCTTTCGCCCTGTCACGTCGTGACGATCCGCCAAAGCAATCGCAGTTCGAATGTTGTATCGCTCACGATGTCCCGTCTCGGTCTTTTCTTTTGCGCTCCCTACGCCGTCTTCATCGCGGCCTGCCTTGGCATCGTCTCGATGGGCCAGGTGGACTACCAGTCGCAGTTCATGTACCTGGAGCTGCCGATCACCGCCCAACTGGCCTTCGCGCATTGGTTGGGCATGGACCGGGCGCTGGCGGTCATCTCATGGCCGGACGCATATGGGCTGTTCATGACGCCGGCCTTCATCCTGCTGTATGCGGCAGGGGCGTCGATCGAGCGTGGCCTGGGCCGCCGCCGCGGCCTGGTCGGGGCGAGCGACTGATACCGGCGCGTCGCGACTCAAATCACGCGGCGCGGGGCGGCAGTCAGCGGATCGCCGCTGTTCGGCGTTCCGGTCGGCTCGATCAGCAGGATATGGGCTTCGCCGATCGCCCGCGGTCGGTGACGCACACCGCGCGGCACGATATACAGCTGGCCGGGAGCCAGGCTCACGGTAGGGCTGCCATCGAGGTCGATCTCCAGCTGTCCCTGCAGGACCAGGAAGAAATCGTCGCTGTCCTCATGCACATGCCAGTGGTATTCGCCGCGTAGCTTGGCCACCATCACATCGTGGCCGTTGAAGAGTGCGACGGTGCGCGGTTGCCAGGCCTCGCTGAACGTGGCCAGTTTTTCAGTCAAGTCGATCGATGCATGCATGGGTAGTCTTCCCGGGTCAAAACGTCATTCTTGCTTTTTGATCGACCGCGGTCTTGTACAATTGTTGCATGCGCAAAGATTCCCGCCCGCCGCTCAACCACGCCACCTTCGGCGCGCTTGCTGCCGGCGTCACGCTGGTGCATGCAGACTTTTCCGACCACGCTTTCGAGCGCCATAGCCACGATGGTTTCGTGATCGGCGCCACCACCTACGGCGTCCAGCGCTTTCGCTGCAAGGGCAGGCAGTACGACAGCCTGGTTGGCGACCTGGTGCTGTTCAATCCGGATGACGACCACGACGGCCGGGCCGGGACGGCGGACGGATTCCGCTACACGAGCTGGTATGTTCCCAATGAATTCGTGGCCGATGGCGAGCTGCCAGGCCACGAGCCGGCGCGCAGCCGCTACTTTTCGCGCCCCCACGTGAGCGACCGCCAGATGGCCGAGCGCTTCATCGCGCTGTCCGCCAGCCTGGGCGCGGCGGATACGCAGGCGTGCCGGGAATCGTTAAGGACGGAATCCCTGACGCGTGCATTTGTGGACGCGATGCTGGGTCGCCATGGCGGGCGGTCACAGCCAGACCCGGCTGCCGCGCGCGATGTGGGCGCCACGGCGCTGGCCCGGGTCAGAGACTGCATCCGAAGCTGCTATGCGCAGGACCTGACGGTGTCCGACCTGGCGGCCGTGGGCGGGCTGTCGCGCGCGCACCTGACGCGTGCATTCAGCGCCGCCTACCACATGCCGCCGCATGTCTACCTGAATGCGGTGCGCATCATGCAGGCGCAGGCCCGGATCGGGCGCGGCATGCCGCTGACCATGGTCGCGCTCGAATGCGGCTTTGCGGACCAGAGTCACCTGACCCGGCGCTTCAAGGGTGGTGTCGGTGTCACGCCATCGGCATGGCGCAAGATGCGTCAAGGGGCGTGAGCGCGGTCGCTTGCGCTAACGGGTTCAGCGCCTGAACCGCACGTCCTCGCTCATCACCTTCACATCGCCCTTCGGTTTCTTGGGCTTCTTCGGCTTCTTGACAATCTGCCCCTTGGCATCGGTCAGCGGCACCCGGTGATCCGGCGCGAAGCCTGGTTCTTCGACCCGTTCCAGCGTCTGCCGGGTCAGCACCTCGATCGCCGCCAGCTGCTCGACTTCATCGGCGCACACCAGCGACACCGCTTCGCCGCTGGCGCCGGCGCGCCCGGTGCGGCCGGTGCGGTGCACGTAATCCTCGGCCACGATCGGCAGGTCGACATTGATCACCGCCGGCAGGTCGTCGATGTCGATACCGCGGGCGGCGACGTCGGTCGCCACCAGCACCCGCACTTCGCCGGCCTTGAAACGCTCGAGTGCGCGCAGGCGCGCCGGTTGCGGCTTGTCGCCGTGGATCGAGTCGGCCGTGATGCGCTTGGCCTCGAGCAGGGCCACCAGTTCGTCGACGCCCTTGCGGGTGCGCGCGAAGGCCAGCACCTGGGTCCAGTCATGACGCTTCAACAGGTGCACGAACAGCTCGGGTTTGCGCTTCTTGTCGACGGTGATGATCCACTGTTTCACCGCCGCTACGGTGGTATTGCGCGGCGTGGCTTCGATGCGCACCGGGTCACGCAGCATCTGGTTCGACAGCGCCCGGATCTGGTCCGAGAAGGTGGCCGAGAACAGCAAGGTCTGGCGCTTCTTGGGCAGCAGTTTCATGATGCCGTCGAGTTCGCGCGCGAAACCCAGGTCGAGCATGCGGTCGGCTTCGTCCAGCACCAGGGTCTTGACCTCGTTGAAGCGCACCGCGTTCTGGCGCTGCAGGTCGAGCAGGCGGCCCGGGGTGGCGACCATCACGTCGACGCCCTTGCGCAGCGCCATCATCTGCGGATTGATGCTCACGCCGCCATAAGCGACCATGGTGCGCAGCGGCAGGCCTTCGGCATAGGTGCGCACGCTTTCGTGCACCTGCTCGGCCAGTTCGCGGGTCGGCACCAGGATCAGGGCCCGCACCGCATTCGGGCTCACCACGCCGCTCTTGGCCAGGCGCTGCAGGATCGGCAGGGTGAAGCTGGCGGTCTTGCCAGTCCCGGTCTGGGCGGCGGCCATTACGTCGTGTCCAGCCAGCACGGCGGGAATCGCCTGTTCCTGGACAGCGGTGGGGGTGTGGTAGGCGAGGGCGTCGAGGGTGCGGACGATCGGGTCGATCAGGCCGAGGGATGCGAACGACATGGGCTAGTAAACCTTGGGACAAAAAATGAACAGGCCGTAGTCTACCCTGCCGGGGCCGGCATGGCGACATCCCCGTGGGCGGGACAGGCAGGCCGCCCGGCGTCGAACCGCTTAGGCGACGGGCGCGCCGACCGACAAGTCGGCAATCGGTTTCACCGGTTCGTTATGTTCGCGGCAGCCGCCCAGCAGCAGGCAGGTCATGGTCAGCGCGGCGGCGAGGATTCGGCGTGGTTGCATGATGGGTCCTCCAGTGGTGGAAGCCCATCATACGCCGCGCGCGCCGGCCATGGCGCGCCCGAGAGGCAAGCTTAGAAACTATAGGAAACGCTGGCGCGCAGCACCGGGAAGAACTTGTGGTCCGACAGCTCTTCGGTCAGGCGCGCTTCTTCGGCGGCGACGTCCGAGGCCAGCACGGTGCAGGTCACGCGCGAGCTGCTGCAGCCGCGGCTGACCAGGTTCACCTTGGCATTGCCATGGTAGAAGGCGCCCAGGTCGGCGCTGAAATTCCAGCGCCTGTTCGGGGTCAAGGCATTGCCCCAGCCGATGCCGATATACGGCGCGGCCTTCTGGAAATCGACCTTGCCATCGAGCGTGCCGACATCCGACGGCAGGTAGCGGCGCCCGTTGATGTGGTAGAAGCCGTCGCCTTCTGGGCGGCCGCGGCCGGTGATCTGGTTGCCGTTGTAGACCACGCCGCCGGTCAGGCGGAACTGGCTGTTGGCGATGGCGTACCAGTCGAACAGGGCGTCGAAGGTCTGCAGCTTGGCGTCGGCGTCGTAGGCGATGCCGCCCGAATGCTTGCTGCCGTCGTGCTTGTAGTAATTGATGCCGAAGCGGCCGTTGAGGTCCGGTTCCATCGGGATCACCAGGTGCACGCCGGCGCCCGTGGTGCCGAGTGAGGCGGTGACAGCCATGCCGACCTCGGCGTGGGCGGAAGCGGCGGCCAGGGTGGCAGCCAGCGCGAGGACGATGCGTTTCGAGACCATCACAACAACCTTTCTACTCAGAAAGGCGAAATTGTAGCTGGTAAGTACGGGGGCAGGCATGTCGCAAAATTGTAATCAATCGTAGAAAGCCACACATCGACAACACGTCCCGGAACCGCTTCGGGGCGGTTTCGTCGGCCCAGTTTCGCGTTCGTCGCATAATGCTGTCTTGCAAGGAGTGGGATGCCTATGCTGGCCTCATTCCCAACCAACGGACGACCACCATGTTCTCAAGCTCATTTCACCTGTTCCGCCTGCTGCTGGCCTGGCTGACGGTCTATATCGCCCTGTGCATCACGCTGTCCGAGACCTGGCTCGAGTATGTGGACGTCGATCTCGGCGCGATCGGCCCGCTGCTCGGCTTCGCCCTGTGCGGCTGGGTACTGCTCGAAGTGTTCTCGCATATGCGCCGGGTGCGCCTGGTCGCGGGGCGGGTCGACGCCACTACCTTGTCGAACCGCCAGCGGCGCCAGATCGAGATCCCGTTCGAGGCCGGCGAAGCCTTCGACATGATCGACGCCGCGATCCGCGAGCTGCCCGGCGCCACCGTGGTCGACAGCGCGCGCGACAGCCTGCAGGTGCGGGCCAAGGTCGAGCGTATCGACCCTTATGGCAAGCCGGCGCAGTTGTGGGGACTGGAAGGATTCGGCAGCCGCCGCAACCAGTTGCTGGCGACCGTGACCCCGAATGGCGACGTGGCCGGCAGCGTGACCCTGATCTGCGAACCCGAGGCGGCCGCCTGGACCGACTGGTTCCTGGTCGACCATGGCACCAATCTCGAAAACGCCGAAGCCGTGGTGCGCGCCATCACGCGCCGCATCGCCGAACGGCGCCGGCAAGAGGCGGCCCAAGTGCGCGAGAGTGCGACCGAGAAGGAACTCACCGTGGCGCGCCTGAACCTGCTGCACGCCCAGGTCGAGCCGCACTTCTTGTACAACACCCTGGCCAGCGCCCAGGTGCTGACCCGCAGCGACCCGGCGCGCGCCGACGCCATGCTGGGCAACCTGATCCAGTACCTGCGCCACTCGCTGCCGCGCACCGAGGACGCGCCGTCGACCCTGGGCGAAGAGCTCGAGCGCGCCCGCGCCTACCTCGACATCCTGGCGATCCGCATGGGCCCGCGCCTGGCGCTGCAGGTCGATGTGCCGGAGACGCTGCGCAAACTCGTGTTCCCGCCGATGATGCTGCAGACCTTGGTCGAGAACGCGATCAAGCACGGGCTCGAACCGAAGCCGGGCGGCGGCACGGTGTGGATCCTGGCGCGGCCGGTGGATGGGGTGGTGGCGGTGACGGTGGCCGACGACGGGCGCGGTTTCTCGGCCGAAGGCGGCGGCACCGGCATCGGCCTGCGCAATGTGCGCGAGCGCCTGCGCCTGGCCTACGGCAATGCGGCCAGCTTTGCCATCGTCGCCAATTTCCCGAGCGGGGTGGCGGCGACCATCACGGTGCCGCTGGCACTCGAGGGAGGGACCCGCCATGCTTAATAAGATCATCACCTGCGTGGTCGCCGAAGACGAGACGCTGCTGCGCGATGAACTGGTCAAGCTGTTGGTCGACACCTGGCCCGGGCTCGAGATCGTTGCCGTCTGCGAGGATGGCGGCAGCGCGCTCGACGCCATCGAGAGCCATCGTCCCGACATCGCTTTCCTCGACATCCGCATGCCGGGCCTGTCGGGCCTGGAAGTGGCATCGAATATGCTTGCGGCGGGCCTCGGTACCGAGGTCGTGTTCGTGACGGCCTACGACCAGTACGCGCTCGAGGCGTTCGATCGCGGCGCGGTCGACTATCTACTGAAACCTGTCGGGCGCGAGCGGCTGGCGGCGACGGTGACGCGGGTGCGCGAGCGCCTGGCGCTCGGCGGGGCCGACGCGGCGCAACTGGCCGAGCTGCTGGCGCGGCTGCAGGTGGTGGCGCCGCCGGCGCCGCGCGCCCAGCCGCTGGTGTGGCTGACGGCCAGCCGCGGCAACGAGACGCGCCTGATCCTGGTCGACGACGTGGCGTATTTCCAGGCGGATTCCAAGTACACGGTGGTGATGACGGCGGAGGGCGAATCGCTGCTGCGCAAACCCATCCGCGACTTGCTCGAGGTGCTCGACCCGACCATGTTCAAGCAGGTGCACCGCTCGACCATTGTCAACCTGCGCGCGGTGGCGGGGGTGGCGCGCGACGAGAGTGGGCGCGGCACGATCCGCCTGAAGAACCGCCCCGAGACGCTCACTGTCAGTCAATCCTTCATGGGTTTGTTCCGTAATATGTAGCCACACGCTACGCCATTCACGTCACCATAGTAAAATTGTCATCGCTCGAGGCCAGGCGTTGTTGCCGGGCGGAGTATGAAAGGGAGGTATTTTGCGTAGCGATATCGTGATCGTGGGTGGAGGCGCCGGCGGACTCGAGCTGGCCTGCAAACTGGGCCGCAAGTTGGGTCCATCCAAGGTGACGCTGGTCGACAGCCGCCTTTATCATATCTGGAAGCCGTCGTTGCATGAGGTCGCGGCGGGCACCCTGGACATCCACCAGGAAGGTTTGTCATACGCCATGCTGGCGCACGACAATGGATTCAATTTCGTGCTCGGCCCCATGACCGGCCTCGATGCCGCCGGCCAGGCGATCGAGATCGGCGCCGTGCGCGCCGCCAGCGACAATGAAGAAGTTCTGCCGCTGCGGCGCCTCGGCTACACCTCGCTGGTGATGGCGATCGGCAGTACCTCGAATTACTTCGGCGTGCCAGGCGCGCAAGAGCACTCGATATCGCTTAACGCGACTGAAGACGCCGAACGCTTCCGCCTGCGCATGCTGCGCCTGATGCTGGCAGTCGAGCAGCAGCGCGAAGAAGGTAAAGAGACCGGCCTGGACGTGGTCATCATCGGCGGCGGGGCCACCGGCGTCGAGCTGGCGGCCGAGCTGCGCGAAGCCTCGGGGGCGTATGCGCGCTACGGTTTCGCGCGCATGGACGTCAAGCGCGACGTGCGCATCACCATCCTCGAAGGCGCGCCGCGCATCCTGGCGCCGTTGCCCGAACGGGTGTCGAACGCGGCGCGCGACCTGCTCGACAAGCGCGGCATCCGGGTCGTGGCCGATTGCCGCGTCACGGCGATCGAGGCCGACAAGGTCATCGACGGCAAGGGCAATGTGTATCCGGCCGACCTGTGCGTATGGGCGGCCGGCATCCGCGCGCCCGAACTGCTGGGCACACTGGGCTTGCCGACCTCCAGGGGCGGCGGGCTCGATGTCGACGCCCACCTGCGCGTCAAGGGCGTGCCGAATATCTGGGCGCTGGGCGATTGCGCAGTCTGCATCGACGGCAACGGCGCGCCGGTGCCGCCGCGCGCCCAGGCTGCGCACCAGCAGGCCGACTATCTCGTCACCACCCTGCTGCGTCTCGACAAGGGCCAGGCGCCGCAAGACACGCCGTACGAATACCGCGACTACGGCTCGCTTGTGTCGGTGGGGCAGAGCACCAGTGTCGGCAGCCTGATGGGTTCGCTGCGCGGTGCCAGCTGGTTCGTGCAGGGCGCGCTGGCGCGCACGATGTACGCCAGCCTGCATCTGATGCACCACCGGGCGGTGATGGGGATTACCCGTACCGCGCTGCTGGCGGTGGCGCGGTTCCTGATCCGGCGTAGCACGCCGCTGGTCAAGCTGCACTGAGGGACGGCGGCCCTACGTACCCACCACAACGGCGGCCATTGGCCGCCGTTGTGGTTGACTCTTCACGTCGAATCAGGCCACCATCTGAAGCGGCAACGTCATCTGCAAAATGGCGCCGCCCGTCTCGCCACGTACCAGGGTCAGGTTGCCGCCCAGGTGACGCGCGCGCTCACGCAGCAGGCGCAGCCCGTGGCGGCCGGCCGGCGCGCTGGCCAGCGCATCCTCTCCAGGCCCCACGCCGTCGTCGCGCACGGTGAGCATCGCCATTTCGCCATCGTCGTCCAGGATCACATCGACCCGCGTGGCCTGGGCGTGGAGGGCGGCGTTGCGCAGGCCCTCCTCGGCGCAGCGCAGCAGCAGCACGCCGTGCTCGCGCGACCAGGCGCCGTCGTCCTCGGGCAGGCTGGCGCGGGCCTGGATGCCGCGCTCGGCGCCGAAGGTCGGCACCAGCTCGGCCAGCGCGGCGCGCAGGCCCAGGAACTCGAGCTTGTCGTTCCATAGCTCGAGCTGCATCTTGCGGTTGGTCTCGATGACGCCGCCCAACAGGGTCTTCATCTGGGCGGCGCGTTCGCGCGCCTTGCCGTCGGCCGGCAGGTTCTGGGTCAGCAGGGCCAGGTGCATGGTCAGGGCCGTCATCGACGAACCCAGGCTGTCATGCAATTGGCGCGCCAGCTGGCGGCGTTCCTGGTCCCAGCCGTTGGCCAGCCAGGCCAGCATCTCGGTGAGTTCGGCGGTGCGCGCCGCAACCCGGCGCTCGAACTCCGGGTCGGGATGCGATGGATCCGGTTCGGTCATCGTAGGCTCTGTTAAATGTTTCCCAAATCATACAACAGTTGGCAATCTGGCGGCGCGCGCCCGGCATCGGCCGCCAGGTGAACGTTGTAGCTGCACAGCGTGCGCTTGCGTACCGTCGGCGCGACGGTTCTGGCGCAAGCTCGGGGTGTGGCCAGCGAGCCATCCGTTTCGCACAATTATTGGGGGTATTACCATGACGAAAAATGACAAGCAACAGGACGCGATCGAACTGCTCACCAGCCAGCACGACGAAGTCAAGGCACTGTTCGAGAAGTTCGACGAACTGGGCGATCGCGCCACCACCAGCAAGAAAAAGCTGGCCAACGAGATCTGCGAACAGCTGATCATGCACACCCAGATCGAAGAAGAGATCTTCTATCCGGCGCTGCGCGCGGCCTCGAAGGATATGGCGGACATGCTCGACGAAGCCACGGTCGAACACGCGTCGGCCAAGGACCTCATTTCGCAGATCCAGGAGATGGAGCCGGGCGACGACCTGTACGACGCCAAGGTAACCGTGCTGGGTGAGTACATCGAGCACCACGTCGAGGAAGAAGAGGACGAGATGTTCCCGAAGGTGCGCAAGCTCACGCTCGACCTGGACGCCCTGGGTGCCGAAATGGCGGCGCGGCGCGACGAACTGCTCGCCACGGCCTGAATCTGCGCCTGAGTCTGCGCCGTTCTAGGCGGCGGCCGTGCCTGTCACGGCTGCAGTCGCTTCGGCGGCCGGGGCGGGCGCCAGCGCCTCGAGCAGGCGATCGATCGGCACCGGCTTGACCAGGTGCTGGTCGAAGCCGGCTTCCATCACGCGCCGCTGGTCGTCCGGCAGGCCGTAGCCGGTGACGGCGATCAGGCGGATCGCGCACGTGGCCGGGTCGGCGCGCAGGCGCCGTGCGACCTCATAACCGTCGATGCCGGGCAGGCCGATGTCGACCAGGGCGGCGTCCGGCTTGCAGGCCTGGGCCTGGCTCACGCCCTGCAGGCCGTCGGCGGCCTGGTAGACCGGGTAGCCGTGGGCGGCCAGCATGGTCGCCATCATTTCACGCCCGTCTTCATTGTCTTCGATCAGCAGCACCGATGGCTTGCCGCTTTCGGCGGACGGCGCCAGCGCCGGTTCGCACGGCGCATCGGATTCGGCCGGCATGGCCCCCGGCAGGCGGATCGTGAAACTGGAGCCGAGGCCGGCGCCGGGGCTGTCGGCAGCCACGCTGCCGCCGTGCAGCTCGACCAGGCGCCGCACCAGCGACAGGCCGATCCCGAGGCCGCCCTGCGAGCGGTCGATCGAGATCGCGCCCTGCACGAACACGTCGAATACCTGGGGCAGCAATTCGGACGGGATGCCCACGCCCGAATCGCGCACATTGAACACCACGTCGCCATCGACTTGCGCCAATGTCAGGTCGATGTTGCCGCCGTTCGGGGTGTACTTGAGCGCGTTGTCCAGCAGGTTGGAAATGATCTGTTCCAGGCGGGTGGGGTCGCCGTCGACCCAGCCGGGGGCCAGGTTGACCCCGAGCTGGTAGCCGGCGGTGCGGCCGGTGGCGCGGAAGGTCTCCAGGCAGCTGCCCACCAGCCGCGACAGGTCGGTGGCCTGGCGCGCCAGCAGGATCTTGCCCGACATCGCGCGCGACAGGTCGAGCAGGTCGTCGACGATGCGCGACAGGTGCTGGCTCTGGCGCCCGATGATGGCGCGGGCGCGCGCCACCGTATCGGGCGCGGCGCCGGGCAGGCCGATCAGGCTCGAGGCGCTGGTGATGGCCGACAGCGGATTGCGCAGCTCATGGCCGAGCATGGCCAGGAACTCGTCCTTGGCATGGCTTTTACGTTCGGCCGCGCGCCGCTCTTCCATCTCGCGCACCAGGCGCCGGTTGGTGGCGGTGAGCTCGAGCGCGTGCTGCGACAGCTTCTCGGCCTGGCGCTTGAGTTCTTCGTTCTTCACGGCCAGGGTGACGAACACCGAGACCTTGGCGTGCAGGATCTGCGGGATGACCGGAGTGAACAGGAAGTCGGCGGCGCCGCGCTGGTAGGCTTTCAGGCGGTCGATCTCGTCGGCCAGGAAGGCGGTGACGAAGATGATCGGGATGTCGGCCGAGCGCGGACGCTGGTGGATCGCCTCGGCGGTCTCGAAGCCGTCCATGCCGGGCATGTTCACATCGAGCAGGATGACGGCGAAATCGTGCAGCAGCACCTGGCGCAGGGCGTCCTGGCCGGAGCGGGCCGACTGGACCGTGTAGTTGCCCTCGTCGGCGCGGCCTTCAAGCAGGCTGGTGAGGGCCAGAAGGCTGGCCGGGTCATCGTTGACCACCAGGATCTTGGGTTTATCGCTGTTTGCCACGATGGAATCCGTCAACATTGCCGTGCTTGCCCGACTGAAGGTGGTCTGATCTTGTACTGCGCCCGAGTAAATACCTTGCAAAACAAGCCATCATATCATGTGACATAAGTGCCACTTGGCAAATAAATCAATCGTGCGCCGAGGGAGGATGTTCGATGCCGCACATACGTCGATACAGGCCTATGCCATAGTGGAATCGAACCGGTTCGCTGGAGGACGGGGGCATACAAGAAAGGATATAACATGAATATCGACACCATCGTAAATGAACAATTCCATGGCAAAACCTTCCGCGAGCTTGCCGACGCACCGCTGTCGGCGCTGCGCGGCATCGGCGAGCAGCAAGCTGCCGCGCTGGCCGATACGCTGGGGGTGAAGACGATCGGCGACCTGGCCAATCTCGAAGTGATCCGTTATGCGATCGCGATCAAGGCATTGTCGGGCTGCGAAGGCCTGTCCAGCAAGGAAAAAGCAGAAGAAACCCTGCTCGACGACGCCGTCGAAATGACTTTCCCGGCCAGCGATCCGATCTCGGTCGATGCCGGCATTACCCGCATCGAGGTGCCGCCGGACATGGTCGACGCGGGGCATGATCATCAACACGCGCAGTCGATCGAAGAGAAGAGCACGATTCGCGAATGCCCGGTGGACGAGAAGCGCTAGTTAATTCTCAGGCAGGGCCATTTAGCGGGCCACGCGGCGTTTGCCGTGTAGCCCGCTTGTTTTGTGTGTTTGACGCGCTGTGGGAATGTGGAGATTGAATCGGTGCCAACGGGGGAGCTTGGGTTCCCGCCTTCGTGGGAAGGACGTTGAGGGACGACGAGAGAAATTGGAAGAGCGGGCTTCGGCCAGGCCCTCCAGCAAGCCGTTCCCGCATAGGCGGGAACCCAATTGAATCAGCTCAGTGAGAACAGACCAGCCACCGTCTCAGCGATGCTGCGCGGCCAACTCCACCGGTGGCGTTGGCGCACTCGCCTGGCTTGGTGCGGCCGTGGTCTTGGCCGCCGCCTGGCGATTGGCCGCCGGCGAGCAGAAGCGGTTCTTGCCGGCGCGCTTGGCTTCGTACAGCGCGTAATCGGCGATATTGATCAGTGCATCGACCGATTCGGCATCGTCCGGATAGATGCTGATCCCGATCGAGGTCGACAGCCGCAAAGTCAGATCGTTGATGAAGAACGGTTCCGACAGCGCCTCGACCAGTTTGGCAGCCGGCCCCTGGGCGTCGGCCAGGCTGTGGATATCGCCGAGCACCACCATGAATTCATCGCCGCCGAGGCGGGCCACGGTGTCTTCCTTGCGCGAATTCGACAGCAGGCGTTGCGACACCATTTTGAGAATGTCATCCCCATAGGCATGGCCATAGGTGTCGTTGATCGCCTTGAAGCCATCCAGGTCAAGATACATCACGGCTGCCTTGGCATGGCCGCGGTTGGCGTGCTGCAGGGCGGTCTCGATGCGGTCTTCGAGCAGGCGCCGGTTGGGCAGGCCGGTGAGGGCGTCATGCAAGGCCAGCTCCTGCTGCGCCTTGGAGTATTGCGCCAGTTCCTTGTACAGCAGGCGCACCTCGAGCATATTGTGGATGCGCTTGTGCACTTCGAGCAGGTCGAAGGGTTTGCTGATGAAGTCGCGGGCGCCGGCTTCGAGGGCAGCGATCTTGAAGCTGGGTTGCGCCGTCAGGGCCAGCACTGGCAGGTAGCCGCCTTGCTCGATTTCCTTCAAGCCCTTCATCACCTGGAAGCCGTTAAGCCCCGGCATCTGCAGGTCGAGCAGGATCAGGTCGTAGTTGTGCTCGCGATGCAGCGGGCATACCTGCTCCGGCAGCATCGTCGAGCTGACGCAGGCGTAGCCTTCTTCGCGCAATATCTCTTCCATCAATTCGATATTGTCGGGCGAATCGTCCACCACCAGGATTTTCGCGTTCAAAATGTCTTGTCTGCTCGGCATGCTTTTATCTCTTCTGTTCGTATGGAGCGGATTCCCTTCTGGGTGGAATCGGGCTGAAACCCATCACTAATTAGTCTAGCAAACAGCGTAAAATTTCTTGTAGGACAGCGCCGCGTGCATTGGTAGGATCATCCAGAACACGGTCCCGATGACCATTATCCCCCTGTCGAGGCCCTTGCGCCATTCACCATTTGTGCGGTTGCGGGGACGCTGACCATGTCGATCGCGGCCATCAGCTCAGTCTGCTCGACCGGTTTCGATACATGTGCTCCAAAGCCAGCCTCGAGCGCCTTGAGGCGGTCCTCGGAGCGCGCAAACGCGGTCAGGGCAATCGCCGCCACCTGCCCGCCGGCCTCGCGTGGCAGCGCGCGCACCCAGGACAGCAGTTCCAGGCCATCGACATCCGGCATGCCCAGGTCGCTGATCAGGAGGTCGGGCGGATCGGCGCGCAGCAGGTCGAAGGCTTCGCGCGCGCTGGCGGCCAGCCGCACGCTGGCATGGCAATCGGCCAGGATGCGCGCGATCAGCTCGCGTGCATCGCGGTCGTCGTCGACCACCAGCACCGAGGTGCCGCGCATATCGCGCACCACGGCCTCGCCTGCCTGCGCGTCGAGCTCGGCCGGCATGGCCGGCGGCGGCGCCGCGTGCATGTCCGGCGCGCTGCGTGCCTGGTTGGCATGCGGCGCGGCTGTGGCGCTGCTCTTGGCCAGCGGCAGCTCGATGGTGAATCTGGCGCCCTGGCCAACCCCGGCGCTCTCGGCCTGCACGGTGCCGCCATGCTGCTCGACCAGGTGCTTGACGATCGACAGGCCCAGCCCGAGGCCGCCATGGCTGCGCGTCATGGAGGCATCGGCCTGGCGGAAGCGCTCGAACACGTGGGTAATGAATTCGGGACCGATGCCGGCGCCATTGTCGCCGATCGTGATCGCCAGCTGCCGGTCGCGCTGGCCGACCTCGATCGTGACCAGGCCGTCGCGCGGCGTAAACTTGATGGCGTTCGACAGCAGGTTCCAGATCACCTGCTGCAGCCGGCCCGGGTCGCCCGCCACCGGCGCCACCGAGCCGTAGTGGCGCTCGATGCGGATGCCCTTGGCATCGGCCGCCGGCCGCACGGTCTCGATCGCGGCATCGATGAAGCTGGCCGGCGCCACGCTCTGCATGTCGAGCAGCACCTTGCCCGAGGTGATGCGGCTCATGTCGAGCAGGTCTTCGATCAGCTGGGCCTGGGCGCGCGCATTGCGCTCGATGGTGGACAGGCCGCGCTGCAGGTCGGCGCCGTCGCGGCTGCCGCGGCGCAGCACCTGCGACCAGCCGAGAATCGCTGACAGGGGCGTGCGCAGTTCGTGCGACAGGGTGGCCAGGAACTCGTCCTTCATCTGGCTGGTGCGCTCGGCCTCGGCGCGCGCTTCGCGCTCGTTCTCGAGCAGCACCTTGCGCTCTTCGGCGGCGCGGCTGGCCGCCTCGACCAGCCGGATATTGTCGACCGCAATCGCGGCCTGGGCCGCGATGCCGCTGACGATGCGCTCGCTGCGTTCGGTGAACACGCCGGGTTCCGGGTGGCCGAAAAACATCGATCCGAGCAGCTCGCCGGAGCGCGCCGTGACCGGCACCGCCAGGTAGCTGCGCAGCGGCGGATGGCCGGCCGGCAGCCCGAATTGCTGGGCCTTGCCGGCATGCAGCGGGTCGATGCCGATATCGCCCAGGCGCACCAGGCCGTCGGCGCGCAGGCCCGGGCCGAACAGGGCGCTGGCGCCCGGCTCGGCGAAATCCTGGAATTCGGCCGAGGTGGCGCCGGACAGGGTGTACAGCGAAAACAGGGTACCCGCGCCTTGTTCGCCGTAGTGGAAGAAGGCGCCGAAGCGGGCCCCGCACACGCCGGCGGCAGCGTCGGTGGCGGCCTGCATCAGCGAGCGCAGATCGCGGGTCGAGGCCAGGGTGGTGCCGGTGCTGTTGAGCAGCTCGAGCACGTGCGATTCTTCGCGCAGCGCCTGCTCGGCGCGCTTGACCTGGTCGACGTCGGTATTGGTGCCGAACCAGCGCACCACCTGGCCTTCGCGGTCATGCACCGCCTCGACGCGGGTGAGGAACCAGCGGAAGTTGCCGTCGGCGCCGCGGATCGGGAATTCCATCTCGAACGGCGAGCCGGTGCGTACCGATTCATCCCAGTGCTCGAGCACGGCCGGCAGCACCGCCGGGTCGTACACGTCTTTCCAGCCCCAGCCGGTCGATTCGGCCGGGGTGATGCCGGTGTATTCGTACCAGCGCTGGTTGAACCAGACGATGGCGCCGCTCGGCTCGGCCATCCAGGCCAGCTGCGGGATGGTGTTGGCCAGCGCGCGCAGTTCTTCCTCGCTCTGGCGCAGGTGGTCGTCGGCCTCGCGCCGGGCGCTGATGTCCTGGGCCATGCCGGTCATGCCCAGCACGCCGCCGCCCTGGGCCGGACTGGCGTAGTCGGGGCGGCCGACCAGGGCTACGCAGCGCGCAGCGCCGCGGCCGGCGGGCGTATCGTCGCGCGCCAGCAGGCGGCATTCGAGATCGAGGTCCTTGCCCTGCGAGAAGGCCTCGAGCACGGCGCGCCGCACGCGCGGCCGGTCGTCCTGCGCCAGGCGCGCGCGCAGCAGCGGCCATTCGAGCGCCACGCCCTGGGGCAGGCCGAGGATCTCGGCCGCGCGCGCGCCAAACGTGACGCGGTCGCTGGCCGCGTCCCAGCGCCAGTCGCCCAGGCGGCCGGCCGCGATGGCCAGTTGCAGGCGGTTATTGTTGTCGATCAGGGCTTGCTGGTCGAGCTTGCGCGCAGTGATGTCCTGGAAATACAGGGTCAGGCCGTCGGGCGAGGGGTAGACCCGCATGTCGAGCCAGCATTGCAGGCGGCGGTAGTAGAACTCCTTGGTGACGGTGAGGCGCTGCTCCATCGCGCGCAGGCAGTCGGTGGCGACCGAGGTGCCGTGCAAGTCTTCGAATTCATCCCACAGGCGGCGTCCGACCAGGCTGTCGCGGCTTTTGTTGAGCGGCGCCACCATCTGCAGCGCGCGGCCGTTGATATAGGTGATCTTCCAGTCGCGATCGACCGCGCAAAAGCCGTCGGTCAGGCTTTCGAGCATGTTTTCCATGCGTTCGGTAGCACGCTGCAGCGCTTGCCGGGTGTCGGCCAGGTCTTGCTCGGACACGTGGCAGGGGGTGCTGCTGGAATGGTCGGAGGGAGTGTTCATGCCGGGGTTGCGGAACGCCCGAAACCGGGCAGGATGTGTTTCATTGTAGACCAGCCGGGCCGGTCCGCCACACACGCTTGATGCACGCCCGGCGCCGGCCCGGTTTCAGCCGTCGCGGTCGCGCTAGCGCGCCACCTTGGTCAGGGCGTCCTGCAACTGGTCGATCTCGTACGGCTTTTGCAGCGACTGGTAGGGGAAGGACAGGTGGCGCAGCAGGGTGTCGCCGTAGCCGGAGGCAAAGATCACGCGCATGGCCGGATCGTCGGCGATGGCGCGGGTGGCCAGGTCGACCCCCGACATGCCGGGCAGGCTGACGTCGGAGAACAGCACGTCGTAGCGCTGGCGCGCGAGCAGGGCCAGGGCGTCGTCGGGGTGGGCCACGCCGTCGGCCTCGTGGCCGAAGGCCTTGAGCATTTCGCACACCAGGTATTGCGAGTCGACGTTGTCTTCGACTACCAGGATGCGCAGGCTGCCGTTGCGGGCATCATTGCCGGCGTCTTCCTGGACTGGGGCGGCGGTGGCCGGGGCCAGCGCCAGCAGCACGCCGCGCACGGCGCCGCTCTCGTCGCGCACCGGCGACAGGCGCAGGTCGAAGCGCGCTTCGTGGATGCCGTCGAGGCGGCGGAAGGTTAGTGAGGCGTCTTGTGTAACCACCGCTTCTCCGCGCCAGGCTGCTTCAAGCGCCTTGCCGGCTGCAGCCAGCGGAGGCGGCAGCACCGGCGGCACCGAGCCGCCCGGCACGCGCCCGTAGCCGGGACCGGCGAGGGCGGCATAGGCCTCGTTGAACACCAGCATCGTCTCCGGGCCCCAGACCAGCAGCGTGGGAAGCGGGGAATTGAGCAGCAGGTCGCTGCTTAACCGCAGCGGCAGCGGCCAGCGGGCGACGTCGCCCAAGGCGGTCGCAGACCAGTCGTAGGACGCAGTGCTCCGCGCGGAGGTGTCGAGGTCGGGCATGGGCGGCTGTTGTAAAAACGAAAATATGGGCGGCATCCTACACCAATTGCGTGTTGGCCGCTTTGGCAACTGTGCGCGGCCGCACAGACCTTGTTCCGTATCTAACAAACAAGCTCAGCTAGGGGTGGCAGCCCCCCGTCGACGCGTTCGATCCATGCATGCGCCGTCACCTCGCCCGCGTGATTCGAGCGCGTGGACGGCATGGCCGTTCACCCTGCAGACAAAAAAAAGCCCGCTTCGTGAGAAGCGGGCTGAATCTATTTCCTAGTAGGAGAATAGAGGAGACAGGTGAATGATGCTGCATTGCGTCAAATCAGTCCAATTTATATTTCCAATACCAGTCATAGCATTAATAAATATCCCGCAGGATTGTCAAGTGTGAACTGTGGCGTGTGCGCACTTGGTGTGTGCCAGAAAATGTTCTACGATGGCAACTATGTCATCTTTCATGCTGCTTGCCCGCGCCAGTGTCGCGCTGCTGTCCTGCGTCTGCGCCGTGCAGGCGCAGGCGCGACCGGCCGATCCGCCACCGGGGCAGGCGATCCCGCTGGCCGATTACTCCCTCGAACAACTGTCAGATATCGTGGTCAGCTCGGTATCGCGCCAGGACCAGTCGCTCGGCCGCGCCGCCGCGTCCGTGTATGTGATCCAGGGTGCCGAGATCGCCCGCTCCGGCGCTACCACCTTGCCCGAGGCGCTGCGGCTGGCGCCCAACCTGCAGGTGGCGCGCATCGACGCCGGTTCGTATGCGATCAGCGCGCGCGGCTTCATGTCGCCGCTGGCCAACAAGCTGCTGGTCATGATCGATGGCCGCAGCGTGTATTCGCCGCTGTTTTCCGGCGTGTTCTGGGAAATGCAGGACGTGGCGCTGGAAGACATCGAGCGCATCGAGGTCGTCAGCGGCCCGGGCGGCACCGCCTGGGGCACGAATGCGGTCAACGGTGTCATCAATATCATCACCCGCAGCGCGGCCGATACCCATGGCGGCCTGGCGGCCGTGCACACGGGCGCCGACGAAACGGGGGCCAGCGTGCGCTACGGCGGCCAGTTCGACGGCGGGCCACATTGGCGCGCCTACGCGCGCGGGATGGACGTCGACGGCCTCGAGAGCGTGGACGGGCAGGGCGGCGCTGGCGGCATGCGGCGCCAGCAGGCCGGCTTCCGGCTCGACTGGGAGCACGAAGACCGCGACATCACCGTCAGCGGCGACGTGCACGACGGCCGCCAGCGCGCGGGCAGCCTGCAATCGCGCATCGAGACCTCGGGCGCCAACCTGCTGGGACGGTTCGAGCAGCGGCTGGACGCGCGCCAGAGCCTGCGCCTGCAGGCCTGGCTTGACCATTCACGGCGCGCGCAGGCCGGCCTGGGCGCCCAACGCCTCGATACCGTCGATATCGAGGCCCAGCACCTGCTGCGGCTGGAACAGCATTCCCTGAGCTGGGGCGGCGGCTATCGCTACAGCCGCGACCGGATCGACAATGGCTTGCTGCTGCGCGTCACGCCGGCCCGTCGCAGCCTGCGTTGGGCGCACCTGTTCGTGCAGGATGAGGTGAGCCTGGCCGCCAACCTGCGCGCCAGCGCCGGGGTGCGGGTAGAACACAATGTCTACACCGGCAGCGAAGTGCTGCCCAGCCTGCGCCTGGCGTGGGATCTCGACGGGCGTTCGATGCTGTGGGCGGCGCTGTCGCGTACGGTGCGCGCGCCGGCCCGGATCGATCGCGACTTCTATGTGATCGACCCGCTCGACCCGGATGCCTTCCTGATTGCGGGCGGGCCGGATGTGGTGTCCGAGACCGCGCGCGTGGCCGAGCTGGGCTACCGCAGCCAGCCGACGCCGGCCCTGTCGTGGTCGGCGACCGCCTACTATGCCGACTTCGAGCGCCTGCGCACGCTGGAACGTGCCTCCAGCGCGTTTGGCAGACCGGCTGCGTATGCCTTCCAGAGCCTGGGCAAGGGCGCGCTGCGCGGCGTCGAGCTGTGGGCCAACTGGCAGGCGGCGCGCGGTTGGCGCCTGCATGCAGGCGCGGTATGGCAGGATGTGGATGTCGGCCGCGAGCCGACCAGCCGCGATGTCACCGGCCTGAGCGGCCTGGCCGGCAACGATCCGCGCCTGACCTGGACCGTGCGCAGCGCGCATGACCTGGGCGCGCGCCTGCGGGCCGACCTGGCGCTCCGTTACGTCGCGCGCCTGCCGCAGGCGGTCCTGCCAAGCTATCATGAGCTCGACGCGCGGTTGGCGTGGCAGGTGCGCCCCGATCTCGAGATCGCCCTTGTCGGGCGTAACCTGCTGCACCCACGCCATGCCGAGTTCGGCGCGGCGGGCAGCCGCCAGCTGATCGAGCGGACGGTGTTCGCCAGCGCTGTGCTGCGTTTTTGACTGGCCAATGGATTCCATGACTATCACTGAACCTGATCACCCGCAGCGCCGCCTGGCATGCCGGGCCCTGGCGCTGCCCCTGCTGCTGGCCGGCGTCGGCGCGCCCCTGGCGCCGCTGGCGGCCCAGGCCGCGGCGCCGGCGCTCGAGCGGCGCGTGAAGGCGGCTTTCCTGTATAAATTCCTCGGCTATGCCGAGTTTCCGCCGCAGGCGTTCGCCGATGCCGCCACGCCATTGAGCATTGGCGTGGTTGGCGCCGACGACGTGGCGGCGGAGCTGACCCGGATCGCGGCCGGGCGCCTGGTGGCGGGGCGCACGATCACCGTGCGTACGCTGCGCGAGCAGGACCTGGCGCAACTGCCGGTACACCTGCTGTTCGTCGCCGGGCAGGATGGGTCGAACGCCGCGCGCCTGCTGCGCGCTTCGCCGGCCTGGCTGACCGTGACCGAGTGCGAAGGCTGCCTGCAGCACGGCAGCGTGATCAATTTTACGATCGTCGATGAACGGGTGCGTTTCGACGTCTCGCTCGATGTGGCGGAAAAGAAGAATGTGAAGCTCAGTTCGCGCCTGCTGACGGTCGCGAATCGCGTGCAGAAAGGAGCAGCATGATGCCGATGCACGATACCGGCTCGGTCCGAAGCAAACTGATCCTGATGGCGGTCGCGACCACTGTCGTGGCCTTGTTGACCGCGGGCGTGGCGATGCTGCTGCTCGACCTGCGCACCTTCCAGCGCTACTGGATCGACGATCTGACCACCCAGGCCGACATCGTGGCCAGCGTGACCGCGCCCGCAGTCTCGTTCAACGATGCGGCTGACGTCACCCAGAACCTGACCCTGCTGCGGGTGCGGCCGCAGATCGTGGCGGCGGCCGTCTACACCGCCAACGGCACCCGCTTCGCCACCTATGTGCGGCCCGATGTGCGGGCCGAGTTGCCGGAACGCCCCGAGCCGGCCGGCTACCGCATCGAGCGCGGCGAAGTCGTGCTGTACCGCGACATCGTCGAGAACGGCGAGCGGATCGGCACCGTCTACCTGCGCTCGCGCTACGGCGTACTCGACCGGGCGCTGAGCTACGGCGCGATCCTGGGCGGGGTGCTGCTGGGCGCGCTGGTGATCGCGGCGCTGGTGGCGTCGCGCCTGCAGGCCTCGATCACGCGTCCGCTCGAGGCGGTGACCGATGTCGCGCGCCAGGTCATGCTGCGGCGTGATTTTTCATTACGGGTGCCGGGCAAGGAGAAGGGCGAGATCGGGGTGCTGGTCGATGCCTTCAACGATATGCTGGCCGAGATCGGACGCCGTTCGGACGCGCTGCAGGCGGCCAACCGCAAGCTCGAGACCGAGATGGACGTGCGCCAGCGCGCCGAAGGCGCCCTGATCGTGGCCGACCGCCGCAAGGACGAGTTCCTGGCCACCCTGGCGCACGAGTTGAGAAATCCGCTGGCGCCGATCCGCACCGGCCTCGATATCCTGCGCATCCGCAGCGGCGACGCCCAGGCCACCCAGCGCGCGACCGACATCATGGAACGCCAGTTGCGCCAGATGGTGCGGCTGGTGGACGACCTGCTGGATGTCTCGCGCATCAATACCGGCAAGTTCACCATCAAGATGGGCCGCGTTGAACTGAAAGCCGTGGTCAACGACGCGCTGGAGGTGGTGCGCTCCTACGTCGAGCTGCACGGCCACGAGCTGGTGCTGGAGCTGCCCGACCGGCCGGTGTTCCTGCACGGCGACGCCACCCGGCTGGCCCAGATCCTGTCGAACCTGCTCAACAACGCCGCCAAGTACACCAATCGCGGCGGCAAGGTGATGCTCAAGGGCGCGGTCGAGGACAAGACCCTGCTGCTCGAGATCGCCGATACCGGCATCGGCCTGGCGCCTGACATGCTCGATTCGGTGTTCGAGATGTTCGTGCAGGTCGATTCGACGCTGGAGCGCAGCAATGCCGGCCTGGGCGTGGGCCTGTCGCTGGCGCGCAAGCTGGTCGAGCTGCATGGCGGCACCATCACCGCCCACAGCGAAGGCCTGGGCCTGGGCAGCCGCTTCCTGGTGCGCCTGCCGATCGTGGTCGAGCCCGAGCCGCCGACCAAGCCGACCCCGGCTGCCTTCATCAGCACCGAGAGTTACCGTATCCTGCTGGCCGACGACAACGTCGACTTCGTCAACAGCATCGGCGCGCTGCTGACCGCGATGGGGCACAGCGTGGTGATCACCCATAACGGCCCGGACGCGCTGGCCGCGGCGGCGCGCTTCTGCCCGGACTATGCCTTCCTCGACATCGGCCTGCCGCATATGTCGGGCTACGACCTGGCGCGCGGCATCCGCAAGCTGCCGACCGGCGCCATTACCGTGCTGATCGCGGTGACTGGCTGGGGCCAGGAGAAGGACCGCCAGCTGGCCTTCGAGGCCGGGTTCGACCATCACATGGTCAAGCCGGTGCGTTTCGAGCAGATCGAGGAAATTCTGGGGACCGGCAGCGTGGTCAAGAAGCTGCGGACGTAAAAAAACGGAAGCGCGTCCTGCGCCTCCGTTTGTCCGGCAGCTGGGCGGTTCAGCCCAGTTCCTGGCCCTGTTTCGTCCTGCGTCGGTGTGCCAGGAATCCCAGCACGCCCAGGCCGCCGAGCATCAACCCATAGGTTTCGGGTTCCGGCACCGGCGCCAGCGCGACCGCGCCGCCGAAGCTGGCGCTGTCATTCGACACCAGTTCGCCACTCACCTGCAGGTAATAGTCGCCGGCGGCCAGGTTGTCGCTGGCGATGGTCCACAGGTCGAAGGTGCCGCTTTCCAGTGACTCGCCCTCGGTGATCAGGTCGTCGTCGGCGCCGTACAGGGCCAGGCCCGTGATGTCGAGGCCGACGTCGGCGCTGCGGCTGATCGAGGCGACCACGGCGTCCAGGTTGTGCCCGATCGTGCTGTCGATCGTGAATGTGAAGCGGTCGGCGAAGGTATTGCCCTGGTTGTCGGCGCCGAAGGTGTCGCCGAAATACGCGCTGAGATCGACCAGGTTCAAGGCCTGCGGCGATTCGCCGATGACGTCTTGCGCCATCACGGCGGAAGACCCGAATCCAGCGCTAGCTAATACCACTGCAGCAATGAGAGATCGTTTCATGTCGTTCCTCGCTAAGAATCAGCCGCGTCCTGCAGCCTGGGTTAAAAGATCGGAACTTCATGCTAACAAAACAGCAAATAAAAGCATCCCCTGGCGGTATAGGCCTTTGGAACGGGCAATTTGTGCTGCGTGTAAACTGTTTGCGCGAGAGATAGCTATCGGGCGGCTCGTCATAGGAGAGCGGGGCTATCTGATGTGTGGAACAGGAAATGCTGGGCTGGATGCCCGAATAACGTAGGGAAAGTCCTACGAAAACTGACGGAGCATTCCGGCGCAGAGGCCGTTGACAGCATTGGCCGCTTGCTGAACCAGGCGAAACAGACTGAGGACAATGTCTGATGGGACTGCATCTGCAGGAGAGCAGTCGCCAAAGAAATGATATGCAAGCGGAAAAGAAAAATGGCTCAGAATTTCTTCTGAGCCATTCTCTTTAAAACTTTGGTGCGGCTGGCAGGAATCGAACCCACGACCCCTTGGTTCGTAGCCAAGTACTCTATCCAGCTGAGCTACAGCCGCCCGAGGCACGCATTATAGCAGCATGTGGCAGGATGGCAAAGTGCCAGCCGACATCACCTCGGAACGAATGTTGCTTGCTCAACATTTGAGCTCGCTCTACACTGCACAGCCAGATGTAAGCACAATGCAAGCGGCCGGCATATCGGGCCGCGCCAGTCTCGGGAATGTCATATGAATATTATCTTTACTAAGGGCGCGGGAAAATTCGACCAGATGCAGGTGATCCGGCCAGGACGCCCGCCCGAGGTGATCGCGTGTCCAAAGCAAGGCATCATTCCACACGATATGGTGCACTATGCCGTCGAGCATACGCTCGAGGTCCGCGGCTTCCTCGCCAGAGTGGGAGAAGGCGAAGCTGCCAGCTTTGGCATGGAGAGCGATCCACTCAGTGAGGCGGTCGAGTGCCTCGTGGAAGTCGTTCAGGGTGATCAGTGGTCTGGCGGTCAAACGCCGGTTACGGATCTGATCGCGATGTATCGCGTTACCTGCGAGGCAAGGGGGAGTTCCATGCTCGATGTCGATGAGGCTGCCATCGTTGCAGTGCGCGCCGCGATCGCCGATCTGAGCGAAAAATGGGAAAGGGTAGCAACCGGTGGGGCGCTGGAACTTGGCTTTGCTTGATGCCCTCGTTGAACGCGTGATCCCGTGCGCGCAACCTGCATGTCCATGGCGATCTCGTAGTCACCAGCCTTGAAACCGCATCGTGGAAAGAAAAATGGCTCAGAATTTCTTCTGAGCCATTCTCTTTAAAACTTTGGTGCGGCTGGCAGGAATCGAACCCACGACCCCTTGGTTCGTAGCCAAGTACTCTATCCAGCTGAGCTACAGCCGCCCGAGGCACGCATTATAGCGGTGCTTATTCATCTTGGCAAACGCTTATCGGGAGAATGTGGTCGAGCCACGAAGATCATCCCGGTTTGCGCAGGAGTGAGCGCTCCAGCGCATCGATGACGACCCGGTCGTTGCGATTGCACAGCAGCTGGCGTAGATGTTCCTGGGGTATCAGGCTCACCGCCTGGCTTTCCCATCCCATCAGCGCGGGATTGCCACCGATCCGGCGCGCAAGGTAGAAGCGGGTATAGGTCAATGTGCGCGCGCAGTCGACCAGATGCGCCAGGATTTCTACCCGCAGCCCGGATTCTTCGAACGCTTCCCGGATTGCCGTCGCCTGCAGGTTGACGCCCGGATCGACCCGTCCCTTGGGGAATGTCGTCTCGTAGCCGCCGAAACGGTTCGATGGCGACACCGCCCACACGCGGCCATCGTCTTCGACGATCACGACCCCGGCGGCTGGCGATGTCGACGCCGGCAGGTCGAACGGCGGTTCGGCAATATCGGACTGGCCCGCGACATCGGCCCATTCGGCATTCGAGGCGGGCACGTCGATCCATGGCGCGAACGGCACGCCACCGAGCAGCTGGGGCAGGGCGCCGAGCGGGATCGCGGTTGCGACCTGCGTCGGGTCGAGCCACGACGCTGGTGCAGTCGGCAACGAAGGCGAGGCGATCAGCACGGGCTCGCCGCGCTCATTCGCTTGTGGATGGTAGATGGCGGCGTCGTTCATGCGGGGAGATGGAGGCTGGTGTGAATTACAGGCCCAAAAGCAATAAGGGCACTTCTTGCGAAGTGCCCTTATCTGAAGAAGGTTGGTGCGGCTGGCAGGAATCGAACCCACGACCCCTTGGTTCGTAGCCAAGTACTCTATCCAGCTGAGCTACAGCCGCCCAATGCAGGCATTATAGCGGGAGGCGCGCGTCTTGGCAAAGGTTCATTGCCGAATCGCGTATTGGAACGTAAACCTGCGATCTGCCGTCTCGCGACGACACATAGAAAGGCGCTGTTCGCGTTATTTCTGCGAACCTTCCATGTCGCGCCTGGTCTCAATACTGTCGAGTTATCCCGAAGAGGGCGATCGTGGACAGTCCAGGCTTTGGTCACTTGTTTGCCGCCTTGCGCGGCATCCCCTTGCACCACGCAGAGCGTGAGCAATTGCGCGCCTGGCTCGCGAGCATCAATGACGCGGCCGAGTGTGTGGCACTGATCGAACAGGCGGCCGTCGGCAAGTGCTGCCCCCGCTGCGGCGGCGCCCGCGCCCATCGCTGCGGCCAGGCCAGCGACTTGCAGCGCTGGCGCTGCCTGGCTTGCGGGCGCAGCTACAATGCGCTCACCGGCACCAGCCTGGCGCACCTGCGCCACAAGGAGTATTGGCTGACCTATCTGCAGTGCCTGCTCGAGTCGCGTACCGTGCGCGCCAGCGCCGAGGCAGTCCAGGTGCACCGAACCACCAGTTTTCGCTGGCGTCACCGCATGGTCGCCGGGTTCATCCGTGAGCGTCCGGCGCAACTGGCAGGCATGGTCGAAGCAGACGAGACGTATCTGCTGGAATCACAAAAGGGTTCGCGCACGCTGACCCGCCCAGCACGGCGGCGCGGCGGCGTCGCCAGCCATCGCGGCATTGGGCGCGACCATGATTGCCTGCTGGTCGCCTGCCAGCGTCAGGGCGGCACACTCGATTTCCACTGCGGGCGGGGCCCGGTCACGCGCCTGCAGCTCGAAGGATGCTTGACGCCGGTGCTGGCGCCAGGCAGTCTCCTGATCAGCGATTCGGCCGCCGCCTATCGCGCATTTGCCAGAGAGCATGGCATCACCCACGAAGCCGTCAACCTGCGGGCCGGCGTGCCGGCACGCGGCGCGATCCACCTGAATCACGTCAATGGCTGGCACAGCCGTTTCAAGCGCTGGCTGACGCGCTTCCACGGTGTGGCCAGCCGTTATCTGATCCACTATTCGGGTTGGCGCCGGGTGCTTGACGCGCGCTGCCTGACGACGCCGGCCCAGTTGCTGGCCGCGGCCATCAAAGCAGGCTGATGCAACGTGGCGCCGAAATAACGCGAACAGCGCCCAAGAAAAAGGGCCAGATCTCGCGATCTGGCCCTTCGTATTTTCTGGTGCGGCTGGCAGGAATCGAACCCACGACCCCTTGGTTCGTAGCCAAGTACTCTATCCAGCTGAGCTACAGCCGCCCGAGGCACGCATTATAGCAGCGACATGTCATTTCTGGAAGACTCAAAATATTTCACGGCGGCAAAGTCCTCTGGTAGATTTGGCAGAAGGATATTTAATTGGATTGCTATGCAGGGTTTTATCTTCACTGCCCACGCCGGGCTGACTCGCTGCGTGCTCATGCTCTTGCTATGCGCGTCAGCCGTCGCAGCCCACAGCCCAACCGCGAACGCGGCCCAGCGCAGCCTGCGCTTCGAACGCCTGTCGGTCGACGAGGGCCTGTCACAGCATTCGGTCATCAACATCCTGCAAGACCGCCAGGGCTTCATCTGGTTCGGCACGCAAGGTGGCCTGCACCGCTTCGACGGCTACCGCATGATCGTCTACCGCAACAACGCCGACGATCCTGGCAGTATCCCGGATAACTATGTATCCGCCTCGTACCAGGATGCCGAGGGCCGCCTGTGGTTCGGTACCAAGGGCGGACTCGCCCGCCACGACCCGGCCACCGGCCGCTTCCAGCGCCACGCCTTGACCGATGCCGGCCGCAGCATGTTGCGCTCGGTGGTGGCCATCGTCCCCGGTCCGGATGGCGCGCTGTGGCTGGCGACGACCGACGGCGTGGTGCGCTTCGACCCCGCCACCGGCCAGTACCGCGCCTATGTGCACGACCTTGATGACCGAACCAGCCTGCGCGACGACCGGGTCCAGGCACTGGCCTTCGACAACGGCGGCGCGCTGTGGGTCGGCACTGCCACCGGCCTGGACCGAATGGACCCGCATACCGGCCACTTCACCCATTTCGCCGTCGCGCCGTCGGCCGACACCCGGCGCAACACCGTATCTGCGCTGTCGATGGGGCCGCGCAACACGCTATGGATCGGCACCGCCGCCGGGCTCGAAGCCTGGCGCCTCGACGAGCAGCAACCCAGCCGCCAGCGCATGGGCGCGCCCGAGGGCATGGGCGACGCCCAGATCAAGACCTTGTACCACGACGGCGGCGCCCAGCTGTGGGTCGGCACCGAAACCGATGGCCTGCGCTGGCGCGATCCGTCGAGCGGTCGCTTCATCAGTTACCGCAACTCGGCCCAGGACCCGCACAGCCTGTCCGATAACCAGGTGCGGGCGGTACTGGTCGACCGCACCGGCACCCTGTGGGTCGGCACTTATTTCGGCGGCATCAACCGCACCGATCTGGCCAGCGGCGGTTTCGCGCGCTATGGCGAGACCGAGGGCATCGGCCGCGCGCGCGTACGCGCCATCGCCGAGGAGCATGACGGCCGCCTGTGGGTCGGCACGGTCGGCGATGGCCTGATGCTGCTCGATCCCGCCACGCGCCGCGTGCAGCGCGTGACCAGCGGCGCGCTGCCGGGCGACGACGTGACGGTGCTGGCGAAGGCGCGCGGGCGGCTCTGGCTGGGCACGCCCGCCGGCTTGCTGTACCGGGAGCCGGACGGCCGCATGGGCCGGGTGGCGCTGGGCACCGGGCCGAGCGCCAACCATGTGCAGGGCATGCACGCCGGTCGCGACGGCACCTTGTGGGTGGCCACGCGCGGCGGCCTGGCGGCACTCGCGCCCGGCGCCGACGTGGCGCGGGTCTGGCGCCACGATCCGCTCGACCCCAGCAGCCTGGGCGACAACAATAACCGCACGCTGCTGGAAGACCGCCACGGCATCCTGTGGATCGGCACCGAGTCGGGCCTGGAACGCTTCGATCCCGCCAGCGACACCTTCACCCGCTTTCGCAGCAATCCTGCCGATCCGGGCAGCCTGCGCCATGGCCGGGTCAACCACCTGTACGAATCGCGCGGCGGCGAGCTGTGGATCGGCACCGCGGGCGGCCTGCACCGCCTGATGCGCGATGGCCAGCGCGCGTGGTTCCGCTTCTATCCCTTCACCGACAACCAGGATGCGCCGTCGATCGGCGCCATCCTCGAGGATGACGACGGCACCCTGTGGGTCAGCACCACGACCGGGATCACGCGGGTCGATCCGGTCAACGGCCAGGCCAAGAGCTATACCTCCAAGGACGGCTTGATCGATGGTTCCTACTTCGTCGGCGCCGGACTGCGCGGCGCCAACGGCCAGCTGCATTTCGGCGGCTTGAGCGGCATGACCTCGTTCCAGCCGGGCGCGGTGCGCGACAACCCGTTCCCGCCGACGGTCGCGATCACCGACCTGCTGGTGCTGAACCGCTCGCGCGCGATTCCCGACCTGCCGACGCGCAGCGAGATCACGCTGTCGTACCGCGACACGGTGTTCACGCTCGAATTCGCGGCGCTGCACTACGCCGACCCGCGGGGCAACCGCTATTCGTACCAGCTCGACGGCTTCGACCAGGGCTGGGTCGACACCAATGCCAGCCGCCGCTTCGCGACGTATACCAACCTCGATCCGGGTCACTACGTATTCCGGGTGCGCGCCAGTAACAAGGACGGGCTGTGGAGCCCGGACGCCGCCGCGCTGGCGATCACGATCACGCCGCCTTACTGGAAGACCTGGTGGTTCCGTACCCTGGTCGCGGCCACGGTGCTGGGGCTGTCCTACCTGGCCTATCGGCTGCGGGTACGCGCGCTGGTCGAGCAGAAAGGCTTGCTGGCGCGCGAGGTCCATGCCCGCACCGCCGAACTGCTGCTGCAGAAAGAGGCGGCCGAACGCGACAAGCGCGAAGTCGAGCGCCAGAAGGAGTCGGTCGAGCGCGCGCACCGCAATATCGCGCTGCTGTCAGACATGGGACGGGTGCTGACCACCAACCTGGACAACGAAGCGATCATGCACACCTTGTACCAGCACGTGGTGGCCCTGATGGACGCGCCGGTGTTCGCGGTTGCGCTGTGGCACCCGGAACGCGAGATGCTCGAACTGCCATACGCGATGGTGGTCGGGCGGCGCATGGCGTCGCGCGAGCTGCGCTTCGACCCGGCCCGCCATCTGCTGTCGTGCTGCGTCGCCGAAAACCGCGAATTCCTGATGGCCGACGTCGAGGCCGAGCTGCCGGGCTGCCTGGGGCAGTCCGTCAACGCACTCGATGCGGTGTCGGTGTCGGGCATGGCCGCCCAGGCGCCGCGCTCACTGCTGTGCGTGCCGGTGACGGTAGGCGAGCGGGTGCTGGGCGCGGTGACCGTGCAGAGCCGCGAGGCGGGCGCCTACGGCCAGGTCCACCTCGACATGCTGGGCACCCTGGCGGCATATGTCGGGGTGGCGATGGACAATGCCGAAGCCTACCTGCGGCTCAAGGAAACCCAGGCCCAGCTCGCGGCGCAGGAGAAGCTGGCCTCGCTCGGCTCGCTGGTGGCGGGCGTGGCCCATGAATTGAACACCCCGATCGGCAACAGCCTGCTGATGGCCAGCACCCTGCACGAGCGCACCGCCGCGGTGACTGCGCGCTTCGCGGGCGCCACGCTCAAGCGCTCCGACCTGGAGGAGTACATGGCCGCCTCGAAAGAGGCCTCGGAGCTGATCGTGCGCAGCCTGCACAATGCGGCCGAACTGGTGAGCAGCTTCCGCCAGGTCTCGGTCGACCAGGCCAGCGCCCAGCGCCGCCGCTTCGACCTGGCCCAGGCCTGCCACGAAATCGCGGCGACCCTGATGAACACGGTGCGCCTAGCCGAGCACCGCCTGCTGCTCGACGTACCAGGCGGGATCGTGATGGATGGTTTCCCGGGGCCGCTGGGCCAGGTGCTGATCAACTTCGTCAACAACGCCATGCTGCACGCCTTCGAGGCGCCGGGCGGCAGCATGACGATCGGCGCCGCGCTGCATGACGGCCGGGTGATCATCAGCTTCCGCGACGACGGCCGCGGCATCGAGGCAGCGCACCTCGGGCGCATCTTCGACCCCTTCTTCACCACCCGCATGGGGCAGGGCGGCACTGGCCTGGGCCTGAATATCGTCTACAACATCGTCACCAGCCTGCTGGGCGGGACGATCCGGGTCGAGAGCACGATCGGCGCCGGGACGGTGTTCGTGCTCGAGATGCCGCTGAAGGCGCCGGATGCGCCGCCGCCCGCGGCAAGCGCCTAGACGGTATTGCGCGGGGCGCCGGCCTGCCACGCCTCGATATTATCGACCAGCATGTCGGCCAGGGTCTGCATCGCGCCGGCGCTGGCCCAGGCCACGTGCGGGGTCAGGAGGAAGTTCGGCAGGCGCAGGCGAAGCAGCGGATTACCGGACGAAGGCGGCTCCTTGCTCAAGACGTCGAAGCCGGCGCCGATGCGGCCTTCCATCAGCACATTGGCCAGCGCCGCCTCGTCGACCAGGCCGCCGCGCGCGGTGTTGATCAGGAGCGCGCCCGGTTTCATCAGGCCCAGTTCGCGCGCCCCAATCAGGTTACGGGTTTTCTCGTTGAGTGGCAGGTGCAGGCTGACGACGTCCGATGTCGCCAGCAGTTCGTCGAGCGCGAGCCCGGTCACACCCGCTTCGTCGATCGGCGAGCGCGAAGTGGCAACGACCTGCATGCCGAAGGCGCGCCCGATGGCGGCCACCTTCTTGCCGAGTGCGCCGTAGCCGACGATGCCGAGCCGGCTGCCGGACAGGTCGCCGATCGCGTGGTCGAGCAGGCAGAAGCGGCTCGAGGTTTCCCACTTGCCGGCTTCGACGTCCAGCGCGTAGGCGCGCAGGTTGCGGCGCAGCGCCAGCATCAGGGTGAAGCAGTGTTCGGGCACCGACACCAGGGAGTAATCGCGGATGTTCGAGACCACGATGCCACGCTCGCGACAGGCGGCCAGATCGACGTTGTCGGTGCCGGTGGCAGCGATGGCCACCATTTTCAGAGCGGGCAGTTGCGCGATGGCGTCGGCGCGCAGGGCAACCTTGTTGGTGATGGCGACGGTGGCGCCGGCCAGGCGTTCCACGACTTCGTCCGAACCAGTGCCCGCGTGGTCTTGCCAGGCGTGCGGGAATCCGGGCACGCGCACATTGGCTTGCAGGCTGTCGCGGTCGAGGAAGACGATACGGTCCATGATGTCCTTTCAGCAGAAGGCAAAACGGTATTGTAGAGCAGGGGTGTACGGGCATGGCAAAAGACAGGAAGCCCTGTCTTTTGCTTGGGGACGGCGCGCGAGGCGCCGCGATATGGTGGGGCTCGAGCCGGCTTCTGGTGAGGACCCTGAGCTAAGGAATTACTTGGTCTTGGCGACGCTGTCGGCTTTCGCCTCGGCCTGGTCGGCCTTGGCTTCGGCTTTCTTTTCGGAGGCCTTGGCTTCGGCCTTGGCCACGTCGGCCTTCGCTTCGGCGTTGGCCTTCTCTACCTTCTCATCGGCCTTGGCGACTTCTTTCGCGTGCTTGGCGTCGGCCTGGGCCACGTCTTTGGCGACCTGCGCCTCGGTGGTGGCGGCAGGAGTCTGGGCGAACACGGAAGTAGCGAACAGACCAGCGATCAGGGTAGCGGCGATTTTGCTCATGGTGTCATTCCTTTATTAATGGTTTGAAACTCGGTTGATCTCGGGTGGGGCTCCGTGGAGTAATCCCCGTGTTACTGCGCTGATAACGGGCCACGATACGGTCCAGTTGACGGGATTTACATCCACTTACATTTATGGCATCGACCACGGTCAGCGTTCGCTGCCGTACAGTCTGTGGCCCACGGCGGGACTAGGCTGACGACAATGCGTTCCAGGAGCTATCGCCATGCCGGATCTACTCAAAGCCTATAAAGCCAAGCGCAATTTCACGATCACATCCGAACCGGCCGAGGGCGGCACACCGGGTGTGGAGGCCTTGACCTTCGTGATCCAGAAACACTGGGCCAGCCGCCTGCACTACGATCTGCGGCTGGAACTCGACGGCACCATGAAAAGCTGGGCGGTGCCGAAAGGCCCCAGCTACGATACCCACGACAAACGCATGGCGGTGCATGTCGAGGACCACCCGATCTCGTATTCGGATTTCGAAGGCACGATCCCGGCCAAGCAGTATGGCGCCGGTAAAGTGATCATCTGGGACAAGGGCACCTGGGAGCCGCTCGAAGACCCGCACAAGGGGTTTGAAAAGGGCAGCATCAAGTTCGAGATGCATGGTCACAAGATGCACGGGCGCTGGACGCTGGTGCGCATGAAAGCGCGTGGCAACGAGAAGCAGGAAGCGTGGCTGTTGATCAAGGAGAAGGATGAGTACGCACGCTCGTCCGAAGAATTCTCGCTGGTCGACGAGATGCCGGACAGCGTCAAGAGCTTGCCGATGCCCAAGCGAGTGGAGCGCAAGATCGAGGCACTGCGCGAAGAGGAAGAAGAGAACAAGGCGCCTGCGCCGAAGAAGCGTGCAGGCAGGAACAAGGCTGCGCCGAAACCCGCTTCCGACAAGGTCGCGCTGCCCGAGAAATTCTCGCCCGAGCTGGCCACGCTGGTCGATGCGCCGCCGCCCGATCCCGAGAACTGGGTATTCGAGGTCAAGTTCGACGGCTACCGCATGCTGGCGCGCATCGAGGATGGCGAGGCACGCCTGATCACGCGCAATGCCAACGACTGGACCAATAAGCTGTTGCCGCTCAAGCGCGAACTCGAGCGCATGAAACTGCCCGACGGCTGGTACGACGGCGAGATCGTGGTCCACGACGAGAGCGGCAAGCCCGACTTCGGCAAGCTGCAACTGGCCTTCGACGGCCAGCACGCGGAGCGGATCGAATTCTTCCTGTTCGACGTGCCGTACTTCGATGGGCACGACCTGCGCGAGTCGCCGCTGGTCGACCGTCGCAGCCTGCTCGAACAGCTGCTCGCCAGGAAAAAATCGGGCAAGGTGCGCTTCTCGGCGGAGTTCGGCAGCAATCCCGACGAGCTGGTGGTCGCCGCCTGCAAGATCGGCCTGGAAGGCGTGATCGGCAAGCGCCGCGACTCACGCTACGTGTCGCGCCGCTCGCCCGAGTGGATCAAGCTCAAGTGCGGGCTGCGACAGGAATTCGTGATCGGCGGTTTCACCGATCCCAAAGGCTCGCGCACTGGCATCGGCGCGCTGCTGCTCGGCACCTACGACGAGGACGGCGTGCTGCGCTATGCCGGCAATGTCGGCTCGGGCTTCAACCATTCCTCGCTGGCCTCGATCGCGCAGAAACTGGAGAAGCTGCGCAGCGACGACAGCCCGTTCCCGCCGCGCGCGGTGCCGGGCCGCAAGCACCATTGGGTGAAGCCGGTGCTGGTGGCCGAGGTCAGCTTCTCGGAATGGACAAGTGCCGGCGCGGTGCGCCACCCGGTCTTCCAGGGCCTGCGCGAGGACAAGCCGGCGCAGGGCATCATCCGTGAAAAGGCACAGCATATGAACGATGCGGCTTCGAAGGACGACGGGGAACCGGTGGCGGCGCCGGGCAAGCTGCCGGCGACGATGAAGATCACCAATGGCGACCGCGTGATCGACAAGGAAAGCGGCACCACCAAGCTCGATCTGATCCGCTATTACGCGCTGGTCGGCGAGCTGATGATGGAGCACCTGAAGGGGCGTCCGGTGTCGCTGGTGCGCGCGCCGGAGGGCGTGGGCGGCGAGCTGTTCTTCCAGAAGCATGCCGACGTGCGCAAGATGCCGGGCCTGCGTCACCTGGACCAGGCGCTCGATCCCGAGCACCCGCCAATGCTCGAAGTGGCGAGCGTGGAGGGCATCCTGTCGTCGGCGCAGTGGAATGTGGTCGAGATCCATACCCAGAACGCGCTCAAGGGCAGCTACGACCGGCCGAACCGCATGGTGTTCGACCTCGACCCGGGTGAGGGTGCCGAATGGCCGGCCATGCAGGAGGCGGCGCAGTTGATGCGCGCCTTCCTCGAGGAGCTGGGCCTGCCGGCGTTTCTCAAGACCAGCGGCGGCAAGGGCTTGCACGTGGTGGTGCCGATCAAGGGTAGCCACGGCTGGGATACGGTCAAGAGCTTCTCGCAGGCCATCGTGCATCATATGGCGGCCACCTTGCCGGATCGCTTCGCGTTCAAGAGTGGGCCGAAGAACCGGGTTGGCAAGATCTTCATCGACTACCTGCGCAACGGCCAGGGCGCGACCACGGTCGCGGCCTGGTCGGCGCGGGTGCGGCCGGGGCTGGGTATTTCGGTGCCGCTGCGTTGGGAAGAGCTGGCGGCGCTGAAGTCGAGTACGCAGTGGACGGTGGCCAATGTGCACACGCGGCTGGATGAGGGGAACGCGCCGTGGGACGGGTATGCCACGGCGGCGAAGACGCTGACCAAAGCGATGAAGGTGCTGGGCTTTACACCTTGAACCCACGCATGCCAACGTCGCTCCCGCGAAGGCGGGAGCGATGGCAATTCGACTGCCGGATTTAGTCGACGTTGCGACCCAAGGCCTTGAGCGAGGCCCGCACGCCGCGGCCGTAGGCAGGATCGGCCTGGTCGAAATGCCCCAGCTGGCGCTGCAGGATGTCCTCGTCCACCTGGCTCAAGGGACCGGCAAGGTTGTCGCACAGGTTCTGGCGTTCCTGCTGCGTCATCAGGCGGAACAGGTTGCCGGCCTGGGTGTAGTCATCTTCCTGGCCACGAAAATCGAAGCGGCCGGCATTGCCGTCCAGTGCCAGTTCGCGCTCGCCGTGGCCCATGCCGGTGGCGCCGGCGCCCACGCTATTGAGCGTGTGGTAGTTGCGCTCCGCGCCGCCGTTGGCGATCGCCATCGCGCCGTCACGCTGGTGGTTGTGGAAGGGGCAGCGCGGGGCGTTCACCGGCAGGTGCTGGTGGTTGGTGCCGACCCGGTACAACTGGGCGTCGTGGTAGCCGAACAGGCGGCCCTGCAGCATCTTGTCGGGCGAATAGCCCAGGCCCGGCACCACATTCGATGGCGAGAACGCAGCCTGCTCGACCTCGGCGTGGTAGTTGACGGGATTGCGGTTCAGTTCCAGGACGCCCACCGGTTGCAGCGGGAAGTCGCCATGCGGCCAGACCTTGGTCAGGTCGAACGGGTTCCAGCCGGTGCGCGCGCTCCAGGCATCGAGTTCCTGGATAGTCGCCACCTGCGCCATGACGTCCCACTGCGGGAAATCGTTGGCGGCGATCGCGTTGAACAGGTCGCGCTGGGCGTGGTCCGGGTCGATGCCGGCGATGCGTGCGGCTTCGGAGGCGCTCAGGTTCTTGATGCCCTGGCGGGTCTTGAAGTGCCATTTTACGTAGACGCGCTCGCCCTGTTCATTGATCAGGCTATACGCGTGGCTGCCGAAACCATCCATATGGCGGTAGCCGTCCGGCGTGCCGCGATCCGAGAACAGGATCGTCACCTGGTGCAGGCTTTCCGGCGCATGGCTCCAGAAGTCGAACATCATGTTGGCCGACTTGAGGTTGGTTTGCGGATCGCGCTTCTGGGTGTGGATGAAGTCCGGGAAGTTGATCGGGTCCTTGATGAAGAAGATCGGGGTGTTGTTGCCGACCAGGTCCCAGTTGCCTTCCTCGGTATAGAAGCGCAGGGCAAAGCCGCGCGGATCGCGTTCGGTGTCGGCGCTGCCTTTTTCACCGCCGACGGTCGAGAAGCGCAGGAATACCGGGGTCTCCTTGCCGACGTGCGAGAACAGCTTGGCGGTGCTCAAGCCGCTGATGTCATGGGTGACCGTGAAGCTGCCATAGGCGCCGGAACCCTTGGCATGCACCACGCGCTCGGGGATGCGTTCGCGGTTGAAGTGCTGCAGCTTTTCGATCAGGTGGAAGTCCTGCAGCAGCAGCGGGCCGCGCGGGCCGGCGCTCAGCGAATTCTGGTTGTCGGCGACCGGGATGCCGGAGGCAGTGGTCAGGCGGGGTTGGCTCATCGTAGGCTCCTCATTGCGTTGTCATCAATGAAGTAGATTCTACGGAGCAATTCCGATAAGGGAAAGCTAATTGATTTAATTATTATGATAGGTTTTTACAATACGCAAGGTTGGCGGCTATGCCGCCAACCCTGCCTTAGTGGTCGTTCTTGAAGATGCCGCGGATATTCATCGCCATCAACGCCACCTGCAGCGTGATCAGGGCCCAGGCCCCGTCGTGCCAGCCCCACACGATCCACAGCAGATTACTGAAGATAAACATCCAGAACCCGAACACCCGGCTTTCGGCGCGCTTGGAGCCGATCAGGAAGGCCGCGTACAGGCTGACCACCATGGCCGGCCATTGGAGAAGATCGATGAATTCATCCATCCTTACGCTGCCTTCTTGCGTGCGGGAGCCTTGGCGACTGCCTTGGCGGGCGCCTTCTTCGCGGCCGCTTTCCTGGCGGCCGGCTTGGCTGCGGCCTTGCTGGCTGTCGTGCGGGTCGACTTGGCGGCGCTGGTGCGGCTGCTCGATCCGGTCGACGCCTTGCGCGCCCGCGGTACGTGGACCTCGTCGTCGTCATCCTCGTCGTCCGCCGCTTTGCGTGCCTTGCGTGGTGGCGGATCGTCGTCATCGTCGTCGTCGTCCTCGAGCGCCGCCAGCGCCGCCTTGGCCGGCTTCTTGCCCAGGCTGGCCTGGAGCAGGGCGACCAGGTCGATGACCTTGCCGCTGGTGCGCTTCTCTTTCTCGGGCTCGGGCTGGGTGATGGTCTTGGTCTGCCTGGCCTTGATCTTCTTCTTGACCAGGGCCAGCACGTCTTCGCGGTAGGTATCGTGATACTGCGTCGGTTCCCAGTCCTCGCTCATGCCCTCGACCAGGGCCATCGCCATCTTGAGTTCCTTGACGGTGACGGCGGCGGTTTTCGAGTCGGGCGACGGGATCTTGAGTTCGCCCGCGTCGCGCATCTCGTCCGGATAGCGCAGGGTATTGAGCACGATGGTGTCGCCCACGCACACCAGCGCCGCCAGGTGCTGCTTGACCCGGATGACGACGCGCGCGATGCCGATCTTGCCCGCTTCGCGCAGGGTTTCGCGCAGCAGGGCATAGACCTTGGCGCCGCCCTTGCCGGGGGCGAGGTAATAGGGCTGGTCATAGTAGATCAGCGGTACGTCCTCGGCATCCACGAAGGCCTGGATGTCGATGGTCTGGGTCGCCTCGGGGTTGGCGCGGCGCAGGTCTTCGTCCGACAGCACGACGTACTCGCCGTCTTCATATTCATAGCCCTTGACGATGTCGTCCCACGACACCTCCTTGCCATTGCCCTTGTTGTAGCGCTTGAACCCCACCGGCGAAAAGTCGCGCCGGTCGAGCATGGTCAGGTCCAGCCCCTTGCTCTCGACCGCGGTGTACATATCGACCGGAATATGGACCAGCCCGAAACTGATCGCTCCCTTCCACATGCTGCGCATGGCTGTTCTCCTTTTTCGTCAGCCGACCGAACCGGTAATCGGCAGCACGATGCCAGTGATGTAGCCCGAACACACGGGCGAGGCCAGAAACACATAGGCCGGCGACAGCTCCTCGGGCTGGGCCGGGCGCTTGAAATCGGTCTGGGCACCGAACTCCTTGAGCTGCTCGGGCGGCTGGTCGGCCGGGTTGAGCGGGGTCCAGACCGGGCCCGGCGCCACCGCATTGACGCGGATGCCTTGGTCGATCAGGTTCGACGCGAGCGACATCGTGAAGGCATGGATCGCGCCCTTGGTGGACGAATAGTCGAGCAGCTTCTTCGATCCCTGCAGGCCGGTGACCGAGCCGGTATTGATGATCGAGGCGCCCTGCTTGAGATGGGGCAGGGCGGCCCGCGCCATGTGGAAGTAGCCGTAGATATTGGTGCGGAAGGTCTCGTCCAGGCGTTCGTCGGTGATGTCGAGCAGCGACTCGGCGTGCTCCTGGAAGGCGGCGTTATTGACCAGCACATCCAGGCGGCCGAACTCGGCGACCACTTTGTCCACCGCCTGCTTGCAGAAGGCCGCGTCCTTGACGTCGCCCGCGATGGTGACGCAGCGCCGGCCTTCGGCCTCGACGCAGCGTTTGGTCTCGGCCGCGTCTTCGTGTTCGTTCAGGTACATCACGGCCACGTCGGCGCCCTCGCGCGCGAACAGCACCGCGACCGCGCGGCCGATGCCGGAATCGGCGCCGGTGACGATGGCGCCCATGCCTTCGAGCTTGCCGCTGCCCTTGTAGCCCTCGGCCATGAACTTGGGCTTGAGTTCCATCTGCGCCTCGATGCCCGGCTTGGCCAGGTGCTGGTCGGGCATCGGCGTCTCAGGTTGGTCAACGCCGGTCTGTACCGCATCATCCTTGCTGTCGTCCTTAATGTCGGCCTCCTGCTTGCTGGCGTCGAGCTGGTCCTGGCGGCTCTGGATGGCCTTCTGTTTGTTCGCTACGTCGTCTGGCTGTGCCATCGCGCTTCTCCCATGAATATGTGTTCGATCTGGAGAGTATTGGACGCGCGGCTACGCGCGACGGTGCGGTTCCACACACAGCGCCACGGTTATGGCACACTCGCTAGCGAATCGATGCCGAATCGGTAATACCTGGAAACGTTTGGAGGATGAAGATGGAACAAGAGGGCGCACGCGCGGACGCGGAAATCATCGAGGCGAGCTGCCTGTTCGTCAATCCGGTCGGCCAGCGCCGCGCCGATTTCCAGTCCGCCTGCGCCGGCGTGTTCTCGCAGTTGCGGGTGGCGTCCGGCGCCGAACAGGCGCGCGGCCTGCTGGCGCGCGAGCCGGCCGACCTGCTGGTGCTGGACCTCGAACGCTGCGAGCTGGGCATCGACCTGGCGGCGCTGGGCGCCCTGGTCGCCGAGCGTGGCGGCGCGCCGATCCTGGTGCTGTGCCCCTTCACCAATGCGCGCTGGCTGCCGGCCCTGATGGCCTTCGGCCCGCTCGACTATGCCATCGGGCCGCTGCGCGCCCAGCAGACCCGCGCGCTGCTCGACGCCCGCCTGCGCGCCGGCTTCGCAGCGCACGCGGCGCCCAGCCCGGCCGAGGGCGAACTGCGTACCCTGCTGGCGCTGCGCGCGGCCAGCGAACAGGCCCTGCTCGAAGCCGACGACAGCGTGCGCTTTGCCGAGCGCCTGTGCCAGACCCTGGCCGGCTGGCCGGGTGTGGTGCATGCGGCCCTGTTCCAGCACCGCGACGGCGACCTGCACCTGGAAGCCGAGCAGGGCGTGGCCGGCCTGCACCTGATGGCGCTGCTCAAGTACGAGGGCCGCCTGCTGCAATCGCCGCTGCGCCATGCCTTCCCCGGCCTGCTGGCCGCCGCCAGCGGCGAATTCACCCTGCTCGACGCGCCCGACAAGGCCGGCGAGCCCGAACTGGCGGCCGGCCTGGCGCGCTTTGGTGCGCGCATGGTGGTCGGCATGCCGATCCCGAGCCAGGGTCCGGGCGGCCCGCGCGGCTCGCTGTGCCTGATGTTCGACCATGCGCGCACCTTCTCGCATGCGCAGTTGCAGGCGCTGGACGACCTGGCGCGCCTGGCGGCCCACGGCCTGCGCATGGCCGAAGTCACGCGCGAGAACGAGGCGCTGCTGGCGCGCGTGACCCACCTGGCCACGACCGACGCCCTGACCGAGGTCGCCAACCGGCGCCATGGCGAATACCTGCTGGAGCAAGAGATCAAGCGCGCGCGCCGCTACCGCCTGCCGCTGGCCCTGGTCGCCTTCGATATCGACCGCTTCAGCCAGGTCAATGACAGCTTCGGCCATCCGGTGGGCGATATGGTGCTGCGTACCGTGGCCGAGACGGCGCGCGCGCTGCTGCGCTCGAGCGATGTGCTGGTGCGCGCGGGCGGCGAGGAATTCCAGGTGATCGCGCCGCATACCAGCGCGATCGACGGCCTCAAAATGGCCGAAAAGCTGCGCGCGGCAATCGAGCAGGTCGAGATCCCGGGCTGCGACCACGTCACCATCAGCCTCGGCGTGGCCCAACTGGGCGAAAGCGAGAGCGGCGATTCGCTGGCGGTGCGGGTCAATGCGGCGCTGGCGCGCGCCAAGCGGGCGGGGCGCAACTGTGTCGAACTGGCGATGTCCTGAGCGGTCTTTCGTCAGACCTGGGCGCGGCGAGCCGTATGGACGATCAAAAACCGAATATCGATATGCGGTATTTATGCTACGCTAGCGGCCTTTCAAACAGGCAAGTCCTCCCAGGGTAATCCATGCTTCAGTGGCTGCGCGAGTACCGGCGCGCCGCGCTGCCGGGCGATATCAGCGCCGGCATCGTGGTGGCGATGATGATGATCCCGCAGGGCATGGCCTATGCGCTGGTGGCCGGGCTGCCGCCGGTGGTCGGGATCTACGCCAGCATCTTCCCGCCGCTGCTGTATGCGCTGTTCGGCACCAGCAGCACCCAGTCGGTGGGGCCGATGGCCATCATTTCGCTGATGACGGCGTCGACACTGGCGCCGCTGGCGACGCCGGGCAGCGGCCTGTATGGCGTGCTGGCGGCCCAGCTGGCGCTGATGTCCGGCCTGGTGCTGCTGGCCTGCGGCCTGCTGCGCATCGGCTTTCTCGCCAACTTCTTTTCGCGGCCGGTGATGAGCGGCTTCACCATTGGCTCGGCGATCGTGATCGCCTGGGGCCAGCTCGGCACCCTGGCCGGCACGCCGGTATCCCTGGAAGCGGCGCCGCATTGGCCGAGTATCGGCCTGGGCGTTGGCTCGCTGGCCCTGCTGCTGGCAGCGCGCAGCTGGCTGGCGCCGCTGTTGCACTGGTGTCGCCTCAAGCCCGTCGTGGCCGATATCGGGGCCAAGCTGGCGCCGATGTTCGTGGTGCTGGGCGCTACCGCCTTGGTGCCGCTGCTGGCGCTGGACGAACTGGGCGTGGCCACCACCGGCGCCGTGCCCGCCGGGCTGCCGGGGCTGAACCTCGCCACCTCCGGCGCGCACTGGCAGGCCTTGCTGCAGCCGGCGCTGCTGATCGGCTTCATGGTGTTCTTGATCAGCATGTCGGGCGCGCAGGCACTGGCGCTCAAGCGCGGCGGCGAAAAGCTGACCAGCAACCGCGAGCTGGTGGGACTGGGCGCTGCCAATGTCGGCAGCGCCTTGAGTGGCGGCTTCCCGGTCACCGGCAGCATCTCGCGCTCGGCGGTCAATTTCGCGGCCGGCGCCAATACGCAACTGGCTAGCATGATCACTGCCGGCTTGCTGGCGCTGGCGCTGGTGGCGCCCACCGGCTGGCTGGCGCTGCTGCCGCTGCCGACCCTGGCGGCAACCATCATCGTGGCGGTGCTGGGCATGCTCGACTGGTCGACCCTGCGCACGGCCTGGCGCTATGACCGTGCCGACGCGCTGGCCCTGCTGGCCACCGCCGGCGGCGTGCTGGTGCTGGGCGTGGAAGCCGGCGTGCTGGTGGGGGTGGCGCTGTCGATGGGGGCGCTGATCTGGCGCGCCAGCCGGCCGCATATCGCGGTATTGGGCCGCATCCACGGCACCGAACATTTTCGTAACGTCGACCGTTACTCGGCCGAGACCACGCCCGGCCTGCTGATGCTGCGCGTGGATGCCGGCCTGTTCTTCGGTAATGTGGAAGCGGTCAACCAGCGTATCGACGAGGAGCTGGCGCTGCACGCAGGCACCGCGCATCTGGTGCTGGTGCTGTCGGCGGTGAACGCGATCGATACCTCGGCCCTGTTCGGCATGCAGGAGCTCAATGGCTCGCTGCGCCAGCGCGGCGTGACGCTGCACCTGGCCGAAGTGAAGGGGCCGGTGATGGACCGGCTGAAGGACAGCGATATGCTCGGCCTGCTGAGCGGCCAGGTGTTCCTGAGCGCGGCGAATGCCTGGGACAGGTTGGCAGGATCGAGTGCGGCGGGCCGGCCGGCGCCGGCCGCCTAGAGGCGACTGATGCTGACAGGCGTCAGGCGCGCTTGCGCTGCTTCTCGTTGTCGTCGCGTGGCGCGAGCACGATCGGCGCCGCGTTTTCGGGGAAGCGGGCGGTGACGCCCTCGAACACGGCGCGGATCGCGTCCATGTCGCGCTCGACGTCGCCGGACAGTTCCAGCGTTTCAGTCAGGCGCAGCGCTTTCTTCTTGTAGTCAAAGCTCACCAGCAGCAGCGGCACGTTGGCGGTGCGCGCCAGGTGATAGAAGCCGCTCTTCCAGTGCGGACGGTAGCCGCGCGTGCCTTCCGGCGTGATGCCGACCCAGCACCAGTCTTTCTTGAGCATGTCCTGGGCCAGCTGGCGCGTGGCACCCATCGGCGCGCGGCGGTCGATCGGGATGCCGCCCCAGTAGCGCATCAGGCGGCCCATGGCGCCGCGGAACAGCGAATCCTTGGCCAGCCAGCTGAATGGGGTATCCAGTGCCCATTTGGCGATTAGCCCGATCGGGAAGTCCCAGTTCGAGGTGTGCGGGTAGACCACCGCGATGCCATGCGGGCCGGGCAGCGGCTTGAAATACACCTTCCAGCCGAACAGCCCCAGCACGCGCAGGGCTGTGCGCTGGCGCAGGGTGGGCAGGGATTCAGGGCGCTGCAGGTAGTCGCTCATCGGGTCTCCGGTGTGGCGTAAACACGTGTTTCCAAAGAAATTCGCGTTACGCTCTAGAAATCAAGCGTGCGATTCTAGCCGGAGCGAAGAAGGGGGACAAGCAAAAATACTGGTGTCGGCCATGCGCTGTGGTTATCATGCCGCTGTCCAGACGACAAGCCGATGACACCTTGCTACCACCTGTTATGACGATGAATATCACGATTTACCACAATCAGCGCTGCGGCACTTCGCGCAATACACTGGCTGTTATCCGCGATGCCGGCCATGAACCGGAGGTGATCGATTACCTGGCCCACCCGCCGTCGCGCGAACGGCTGGCAGGCATGATCGCGGACGCCGGCCTGCAGCCGCGCGATGCGGTGCGCCGCAAGGAAGCGCTGTTCGCCGAGCTGCGCCTCGACCGGCCCGAAGTGACCGATGCGGCCCTGCTCGAAGCAATGGTCGCGCATCCGATCCTGATCGAGCGGCCGTTCGTGGTCACGCCAAAAGGCGTGCGGCTGTGCCGGCCATTCGAGCGCGTTCTCGAGATTCTCTGAATTACTTGACGTTGTAGCCCACCGAAACGACGCCGGACATAGCAGGCAGTGCGGCAGCCTGGCCGGCTGCATCGGTCATGCTGGCCGAGGTGAGCGTGATCGATACCGTGGCGTGCAGGCCTGGCGCCGCAGTGCCGCTCATGGGGGCAATCGTCACACGAACGGGCACGCCGGCTGAGGCCGCCGTGAGAGACGTCGACTCCGTCCGCGCCGCGATTGGCGGCACGCCGGCGTAGTCGATCGGCAATCCCGGGGGCAGAGCGCCGCTGGTGGTGGCAAGCAGCATCTCGGCCGATACTGGCATGTCAAAGCCCTGGCTGGTGGGACGCGGTCCAGCGCTTACCTTGCCGAGGTCGATGGAATCATCGAATGCAGAAGCCGCGCCGGATGCAGCAGCAAGGCTAGCGGCCAGCAAGAGGTTCGAACAGACTCGGCAGATGGGGAAGCGCATGATTTTCTCGCATCATCACGGCGAGCAAGCGCCGTAGCTATCGTTGACCGGAGCGATGGTAGCAAGAAAAATTGATGCACGGAAATATCGTGCGCGCTTGGTTGCACGGCCGCAACGGCCAGAACCCTTGCGTCCGTGCTCCGCAATCAGGGCGCCGAAGGAAGTGCTCCGATATTGGTCTTGCTTGCCGCGCCAGGCCTGGCATTGCCGCTGCCCGGCGGTGCCGGTTCCGCCGGCAGCCCCTGGCCGATCGCGGGCGAACTCGGCCGCAGCCGAAAATCGGGCGTACCGCCCGCGCTATAGTCGACGAATTGCGGCGGTGCGCTGATGCTGCCCGTGTGTTCACGGCCGGGCGACAGTTTCCAGTCATCGCCGGCGTTCTGGTAGACCAGGTTGTTACGGAAGGTATTGTGGCGCCCGATCGCCCCTTGCTCGAGAATGCCGTGTCCGTTGTCGTAGACGATATTGTTGCTGACGTGGGTATGGTCGTTCGGCCCCTTGCTGTGATAGAACTCGCCACCGCCCACGACGATCCCGCTGCCCGAGGCGGCCACCGTATTGCCGCGCACCGACACGCGGTTGGCGTCATGCCACAGGTGGATGCCGGCGCCGGAAGTGCGGTAGATGACGTTGTTGCGCACGCTGGCCGTGGTGCTGATATAGATGCCGTGCATGAAGCGGCAGCCGGGCGGCCCGATATCGTGCACATGGTTGCCGGTGACGGCGACGTCCACGCCCTTGTAATAGCTGTCGATGCCGATGCCGGCGCCGCCCTTGGGCTCGCACGGCACATCGGTGCCGACATGGTGGATGCGGTTGTCGTGCACCCCATTGTGCGAGCCGCCATTGTAGATACCGCTGAGCCATTTCATGCTGCTCTGGTACTGGGTGCCGTCGATCTCGAAGCCGATGATGTCGACGTAGCTGCCGCGGTTGTCCCAGGCTGCGCTCTGGCGGGCGTCGAGCGGTGGGACGATTCTGGCCCCCCAGCGCTCGGTGCTCTGGTAGACGATGCGCGCCTCCGCCGTGCCGCTGGCGTTGCTGCGCACGCCGCCCGAATAGATGCCGGGCGCCACGTGCACGGTGGTGCCGGGGGTGGCCACATGGGCCGCACGCGCCAGGGTGCGGAAGGGTTCGGCGCGCGTGCCGGGATTGCTGTCGGAACCGGTGGGCGCCAGGTAGAGATGGGTACGCACCAACTCGGGCACGACGAGTTCCTGGTGCCCGCCGTCGCGCAGGCGACAACCGGCCAGCAATGGCCCCGCCAGCAGCGGGCAGGCCAATAGCCAGAAAAGGAAGATCCTGAGCATCGCGTCCTCGTCGTTGAAGCAGGTGACGGGATCAGTCTGACCTTGCCCAAGCGAGGGGGATATCGAATCGATCAAACTCGTCCTTGAGCAGGCGCAATGCGCGTTGCCGGCGGACTTGCGCTTCAGGTCGCCTGTGAAGCAACCACCGCCGGCATATACGTCTCGAGGAATTCGGCCGGCATGCGGCGCGCACGGCCGCTGCTGATCTCGATGCAGACCAGCTCCCAGCGGCCGCGCAGCACCGTGGCGCCGTCGCGGTCGCGCACCAGCTGGAAGCGGCGCTCCATCGACAGCTTGCCGTCGCCGCCGACCAGCCAGGTGGCCAGGCGCAGCGCCTCGCCCTCGAAAGTCGGCAGCAGGTAATCGTAGTCGCCGCGCCGGATCGCCATCGCGCGGTCCAGGCGCCGGTAGTCGTCAAGCGACAGGCCGAGCCCCTCCGAATGAGCCCAGCCGGCCTGTTCGCACCAGCGCACATAGACGGCGTTGTTGGTGTGGTCCAGGCCATCGATATCGCCGGCGTGCGGCACGACCGGCAGGATGAACGGTTGCGGATAATCCCAGTCCAATGTGTTTCCTCTGCAAGCGCGACGCGGGCCGCGAACCCGAATATTATATGTTCACCATGATCCTGCTGCTGTACCTGCAAACGAACCTCGATCTCACGCTTGACAGTAGCAGCTTGCGCGGCGAGTTCGCCAGTCGCGAAGCATGTGAGCAGGCAGCTGTCAGGCTGCGCGGCCCGCTGCCGACGCCCGAGGGCCTCACCGCCGCCTGGCACGACGCCTTGTGCGTGCCAATTGCGCGTGGCGTGCAGGTGCGCGAGGGTGCATCGGCTGAACTCGGTGCACTGCTGCGCGAACGTCCGCCAGGCAGCTGCGGCGCCGACGGTGCGTGGCGCCGGGTGGCCGAGCTGTGCATGCCATCAAGGGGTCAATCGGGTTTGAACTCAGCCTGGCTGGGGCAGCGAATCAAGCCGGCGGATCCGCCGCCGCCGGCATTGTCGAACAGCGTCGCACCGCCGCCGACGGCCCCGAACATGCTTGGTCGCACGCTGCCGCCCGTACGGCAGTAGTAACGTCCGTTCTTGCGGAGGCGGTAGACGATGGTGCCATCGGGTGAGGTATAGCTTTCCGAGGTCAGCGTCAGCGATTCGTCGATGCGGGCGTCCTCGACCCCTTGCGCCAAGCGCTTCAATGGTGTGTCGGTCGACGCCAGCGCCGCCAGCTTGCCCTTGCGCAGTTCGTGATCGGCGCTGCCGGCGGCACGCCGGGCGCGCCCAGCCAGGCTGCTTTCCTCGAGCGCAGCGGCGTCTGGCTGCGCCGGCTCGGCCAACGGATCGGCGTAGGATTCCGGCGGTGCCGGTTCTGCGGCCGGAACAGTAATGGCTTCCGACTCGGCAGGCGCCGGAGCAGCAGCACGCGGCAGCGATTGCGGCGCCGCGCGCGCCGTTCGCGCAGGCGCAACGGCAGGCGCCGGCGGCAGCAGCACCGGCACCATCAGGAATTCGCGCAGCGCCGGCCCGATGGACGGCAGCGCGCGCACGCCGGTGGCAGCGATCCACCACCACGCAAGCAGCAGGTGCGCGCCGAGCACGGCCAGGAGCGGCCAGCCCAGCGCGCGGCGCGGCATCAGGCCGGCATCCGCGCGCACCGTCGACGACACCTGCTTACTTCGGCGCCGTCATGGCCGCCTTGATCGCCACGCAGCGCTGCTCGTTCTGCAGCGTGTCGAGCAGCGAGCGGCGGGTGAAGGCCGACAGGCCCTTCATCTCGTCGGCGGCGCGGCCCAGGCGCTGCACGCTGTGCGGCGTGCACGCGGTAGGGATCATGGTCGTCGCGTAGGCACGCATATAGACCGGACCGGCCGCCTTGTCGATCGCCGGCAGGCGCGCCAGGCGCGCATCGGCTTCGAGCTCGCTCAACTGGCCCTGCTCGGCCGGGAACACGCTGCCCATCGCGGTGCGGATGCGCGAGAACGGCAGCGGCGATTTCAGGTCTTCGATGCGCCCGACCCACTCGGTCTTGACCTTGGCATCCGGACGGACAACCGTCGCCGCGACCGCTGCCACCTGTCCGGCATCGGACTTGTCGCGCGCGGATTCCGCCTCGACCAGCTCGGCCGCGCCGGCGTGGTTGTAGCGGTTCAGGTGTGCGATGATCGACCAGCGCAGGTCCTGGCTGACCTTCAGCCCGGCGGCGTCGACCTTGCCGTCGAGGATGCCGGCCAGGCGCGCCAGTGCGTCCGGGCTGGACGCCACATTCACGTACAGGTTGAACCAGCGGCGCTGGACATCGGCGTCGGCCTTGTTGGCCAGCACGCCATCCCACGCCATCTTTTCCAGCTCTGCATTCGTCTTCCTGGCCCAGGTGCTGTCGAGGCGCATGGCATCAATATAGGACTTCGACATCGCGACCTTGCCCAGCACGTCGCCGAGCAGGGTGTAGTCCTTCTCTTGCGGCGCATTGTTCAGGGCCACGTCGATAAAATCGTTCAGCGGCAGCTGGGCATCGCGCACGCCGTCCCACAGGCTTTGCCACAGCATCGCGCGCAGCAGCGGATCGTCGACCTGCGACAGCCTGGTGCGCGCGGTGTCGAACGAGCGCTGGTCGAGCTGCACTTTCGCATAGCCCCAGTCCTGGTAGTTCGGGTAGACCAGGTCCGGGCAGGCGGCGCCATCGAGCTCCTTGACCGCGGTTTTCTCGCCCTTGTAGGTGATCGGCACGTTCTTGATCAGCGACAGCTTGCCGCCGTCGATCTTGAACGCGGCCACCTGCACGCGCTGCTCGCGCAGGGTCGGAAGTTCCTTGCCCGGCGCAGCCTGGCTCAGGCTGAAGTCCTTGATCTTGCCATTGCTGCAGCTGTAGTTGGCGGCAATGGTGTTCACGCCCGCGTGGTACAGCCACTCCTGGGTCCAACCCGATAGGTCGCGGCCGGCCGTTTGCGCCAGGGTGTTGATGAAGTCGTCCAGCGTGGCGTTCTGCCACGAGTACTTGACCAGGTAGTTGTGAACGCCCTTGCGGAATACTTCCTCGCCCAGCAGGTGGCGCAACTGCTTGAGCGCCGCGCCACCCTTCGAATAGGTGATGGCGTCGATATTGTCGAAGGCATTGGCGGACGATGGCACCGGCACTTCGATCGGGTGGGTGCTCGCGGTCTGGTCCTGGATGTAGGCGCGCTGCTTGCCGGTCTGGTAGAACTTCTGCCACGAGTCCTTGAACTCGGTCGCCTCGGCGGTGGCCAGGATGCCCATGAACGAGGCGAAGCTTTCGTTCAGCCACAGGCCATTCCACCACTTCATGGTGACCAGGTTACCGAACCATTGGTGGGCCATCTCGTGCATGATCACTTCGGTCATCGACTGCTTCTGGTCGGCCGTCATATTGGCCGCAGCGTAGCGCGCTTCGGCGAAGGTGATGGCGCCGGCGTTTTCCATCGCGCCGTACAGGAAGTCAGGCACGATCAGCTGGTCGTATTTCTCGAACTGGTAGGGGATGCCGAAGTACTCTTCGAAGAAGGTCATGCCAGCCTTGGTCTGGCGGAACCAGTCGGCGGGCTCGATCTGCTTGGCCAGCGACTGGCGCGCGAACAGGCGCATCGGGTACTTGCCGCTATTGTCTTCCCACACCTGGTAGGGGCCGGCGTGCAGCGAGAAGTTGTAGGGGCTCAGGCGCTTGGTTTGCTTGAAGGTCCAGCGGCGATTGGCGCCGGCGTCGTCGATCCTGGTCTCGCGCGTGGTGGTGACCACGTGCCACTCCTTCGGCGCGGTGACGCTGACGGTGTAGCTGGCCTTCAGGTCGGGCTGGTCGAACAGCGGGAACATCTGCTGGGCGGCGACCGGCTCGAAGTGCGAGTAGGTATAGACGCGGCCATCGGCCGGATCGACCATGCGGTGCAGGCCTTCGCCATTGGTGCTGTGCAGGCGCTCATAGGCGACGCTGACGCTGTTGCGGCCCTTGGCCAGGTTGGCCGCCGGGATGGTGATGAACCAGTCGTTGTAGCGGGTCGTGATCGGCTTGCCGTTGACCTTGACCGATTTCACGGTGGCCTTGTTCAGGTCGAGGGTGACGGGCGACCCGGTATCCTTGAGATCGAAGGTGACGGTGGTGGTGCCGGCAAAGGTTTCCTTGCCAGTCAAGGTGAAGTCCAGCACATAGTCCACGTTCGCGATGCGGGCGGAGCGGGCCATCGCGTCGTCTTGCGACAGGAATGCGGTTTCAGCGCGGACCGGTGCGGCTTGTTGGGCCGGGGCGGCGAGGGCGGCGTGTCCGAAGGCGAAGGTGGAAACGATGGCCAGCGCCATCATGCGGTGTGCGGGAAAGTTCACTGAAATCCTCTCTCGGGTGGGCGCATCTGGGTGCGCGAAATGTCAATCGCGCAAGAATAGCACTAACGTTCCACGCTGGACACCCATTGGAGAGATTGTGTACTACGGGTATGGTCGCCGTATGCATGTGCGATCGCGCCTGCGCACCGCATGAAAAACGGGACCACATGGGTCCCGTTGAAAGAGGCGCCGCCGCTACGCCGGCGACAGGGCAGCGAAGCGGAGGCGAAAACGATGAATCAGGCGGCAGCCGATTCGAGCACCGGGTAGTCGGTATAGCCGACCGGTCCCGGGTGGTAGAAGGTGTCGGTATCCGGCGCATTGAGCGGCGCCTTCAGGCGCAGGCGCTCTGGCAGGTCCGGGTTGGCGATGAACAGCTGGCCCCACGACACCGCGTCGGCGGTGCCGCTCGCGATCAGTTCCTCGGCCTTTTCACGGGTGAGCTGCTGGTTGGCGATCCAGACGCCGCCGAACTCCTTCTTGATCATCGGGCCCAGCACGTCAGGTCCCTGGCCTTCGCGGGTGAAGATGAAGGCGATCTTGCGCTTGCCCAGTTCACGCGCCACGTAACCGAAGGTCTCGGCCGGGTTCGAATCGCCCATATCGTGCGAATCGCGGGCCGGCGCCAGGTGCATGCCGACCCGGTCGGCGCCCCAGACGTCGATGCAGGCGTCGGTCACTTCCAGCATCAGGCGCGCGCGGTTCTCGATCGGGCCGCCATAGGCGTCAAGGCGCCTGTTGGTGGAATCCTGCAGGAACTGGTCGAGCAGGTAGCCATTGGCGCCATGGACCTCGACGCCGTCGAAGCCGGCCTTCTTGGCGTTCTCGGCGCCCTTGCGGTAGGCGGCGACGATGCCCGGGATTTCCTCGATATCGAGTGCGCGCGGGGTGACGAAGGGACGCTTCGGACGCAGCAGGCTCACATGGCCGTCCGGCTGGATCGCCGACGGTGCGACCGGCAATTCGTCATCCAGGAACGAAGGATCCGAGATGCGGCCCACATGCCACAGCTGCAGGAAGATGCGGCCACCGGCCTTGTGCACGGCTTCGGTGACGATCTTCCAGCCCTCGACCTGCTCATCGGACCAGATGCCCGGGGTGTCGGCATAGCCCACGCCCATCGGGGTCACCGAGGTCGCTTCGGACAGGATCAGCCCGGCCGAGGCGCGCTGCACGTAGTATTCAGCCATCAGCGCGTTCGGGACGCGCGCGGCACCAATGGCGCGCGAACGGGTCAGCGGCGCCATGACGATGCGGTTCGGCCATTCGAGTGCGCCCACCTTGATCGGATCAAACATTGTAGTCATCGGGTATTCCTAAAGTCCGTCGTTCAGTTGTGCGAGGAAGGCCTGGACGGTTTCCTCGTTCCGTTGAAAGAAGATCCATTGACCGACGCGGCGTGTACTTACCAGGCCGGCGCGCTGCAGGGTGGCCAGGTGGGCCGACACCGTCGATTGCGACAGGCCGGTACGCTGGTCGATCAGCTTGCAGCACACACCCATCTCGAGCGGGTGTTCCTGCTCGCTGAAATGCTGCTGCGGGTCTTTCAGCCACTGCAGGATCTGGCGCCGCACCGGGTTGGCCAGGGCCTTGTGGATCGCGTCGATGTCCATGGTTCTTCCTTATATCGGGTTCTTTCGATCCGAATATCGTCATCTTACGATATTCATGAAAAGTCTGCTGAAGGTGGCCTGATTTGTACCTGGAGGTCCGGACGGCACGGTGGACGGCTCCGCCGTCCACCGTACGAGCGTGTCAGTAGCCCTCGCGGCCGAAGTTCGGGTTCGGGCGGGTCAGGTAGTACCACTCGGTATTGGCGGCGGCGTTCGCGGCCGGGAACAGGATGCGCCCGCCGAATTCGGCCAGTACCGGCGTGCCGTCGGCGCGGTGACCCAGCAGCTCACCTTCGCTGACCGGATCGAAGCTCTTCCACGGTCGCACGAAGGCATCATCCGCGTGCAGCTTGTCGTGCACCACGACCATCGACAGCGCTTCCATCGCATCGAAGGCGACCGGCTCCGGATCGGACGCCGAGCTCAGGCCCAGATGGGCCAGCGTGTTCTTGATGGCGCGGTAGGCGACGTCCGGCGCGGCCGGATCGTCGTGCTGGCCGCATTCGAGCGTGAGCGCGAAGCCGCCGGTGCTGCGCATGTATTCGGTGGTGCCCACGCCGTAGCGCAGCACGGTTTCGAGTTCGTCGGCGCTGCGGCTGCGGCGCTGCACGCCGTCGCCGTAAGTGGCCAGCCAGCCGTCGACGAAACGGCGCACGCCCAGCCGGCGCGCCCAGGCGCGCTCTTTTTCGGCGTGGCGGAAGGGCTGCAGGGTGCCGTCGTTGTCGAGCGGGCCGACCATCACGAACGGCTCGCCGGTAGCGGCGAACGAGTGCAGGTCGAGCAGCACGTCATGCTGGCCGAGCAGGGGGCACAGCCAGTTGGCCACCTGGTCTTCGAAGTCCAGCGGATGCTGTTTCGGGAACAGGTCGCGGTTCAGGTTGCGGTCGCCGTTACGGGTGTTCTGGGCATAGGCCAAGGGATTGACGATCGGGACGAAGGTGACGCTGCCAGCCGCGATGTGAAGGGCGCCGCTGTCGATCTCTTCCATCACGCGCCGGATCGCCTTGGTGCCGCATACCTCGTTGCCATGGGTCGCGCCCATGATGATGACGCGCGGGCCGGCCTGCAAGCCGGTGTAGTTAATGGATTTGAACTGGTACTTGCGGGCGGAAGTCATGGGTGAGATAGGCCGAAGAAAAAAATGGTGCCAGTATTCTATCGGACAATGCGGGCATGGACAGAAAGGCGTGGCCGCCCGGCGGGTCGTCGGTAGTGCGGCTTGGTTATACTGGGCGTGGCATGGTGGCGGCGTTGGTCCCGCCACCCGATCTGCATGGAGCGACATGAATCGATTGAAAACGCTTACGCCGCCGGCGCTGTTGCTGGCGTTGCTGCTCACTGCAGGTGTCATCCAGCCGGTCGACGCCTGCCGCTTCCTGCCGCAACGACTCAGCGCCCAGGAGCAGGTCGAGGGTGCGACCGATGTCGCGCTGGTCAGGGTAGTGCGGGCGATGCCCCGGCCGGCCCCGGCGCCGCGTCGCCCGAGCGATACGCCTGCCTGGATGGTGACTCACCAGGGCTGGAATCCGGCGATACCAGACAGCGCCGTGGCGAACGGGGATGACGCGCATTACCTGGCCAGCTACCCGGTCGAATACACCTTCGAGGTCGAGAAGCGCTGGCGTGGGAGCGAGCGCAAGACCTTTACACTCACGGGCACGTCGCCGCCGACCACCTTCCATGAGCCGGGACCGCAGGCGGACCAGGGCCGCGCCGAATTCTGGGAGCATGGCGGTGGCCGCTTCGCCCGGCAGTTCTCGTGCCGGATCGAGCCCTGGTTCATCGTTGGCGAGCGCTATCTGGTCTTTGTTGGAGAGCCAATCATCGCGCGCAGCTACGAGCATGTGGCGACCATCGAAGGCCAGGCGAATCCGGATGACAAGTGGCTGCGTTTTATCGACGCCGCGCTTGGCGCACCCGCACCGGCAGGATCGAATCCCACAAATCAGGGTAAGTACACACGATAGAGGAAGCCCAGCATGTTCCAGAATTTGTTCGCACACCGGCTACTGCGCAGTGCAGGCCTCGCGCTGTCGATCGCGCTTGGCACGGGTGCCGCCGAGGCATGCCGCCGGGCGCCCGAGGTACAGCTGATGAGCCCGGAAAGACAGATCGCCTTCGCGCGTGACGTCGCAGTCGCCAGGGTGATCAGCGCGCATCCGATCGGCGACGACACGTTTGAATATCGTTTTGTCGTGCTCAAGCGGCTGGCGGGACCGGATACCCAGTCCTTCACGCTGCAGGGCCTTGCGCCCGATTCACGCTTTGCGTCGCAGCGCGGCGATCGCGCCGACCACGAGGGCCTGAAGTTCTGGGCGCGCGGTGGCGGGCGCGTGATGAACGATCCTTCGTGCACGCTGCGGCCCTGGTTCACGCTGGGCGAGAGCTATCTGGTCATCCTGGACCAGCCCTACACCTATCGAAGTTTCGAGCACATCGCCACGGTTGACGGCCAATTCGATGCCAACGACAAGTGGCTGACGTATGTCGACATGCGGCTCAACGCTGCGCCTCGATGACCCCGAAGCCCGCCGGCGCATCGCCCAGATAGGCCAGCACCGCATGTGCCTGGATATGCGCGTCATACTGTGCATTGGCCGCGATCGCAGCGCGCAAACCCGGCACGATGTCCGGGGTATGCGGTTGACGGTAAGCCTTGATCAGCAGGTGCACCAGGTCGGCCGGCGCATCGGCGCGGCGCAAGCGCGATTCGATGATGCCCAGTAGCGCGCGCTGCATGCGCGGGGTGGGGTTGCGGATCTCGCCGAACACATATGGCGTGTTGGCTATCGCGGCGCAGACGATGCTCTCCATCCGGTCTCCCTTGAGGTCGGACGCGATATCGAAATACGCCTTGTTCCAGCGCGTGTAGGGGGAAGGATGGCCGGGCGGAAAGCGGTCGGCGTTTTCCAGGCCCATGGCCCGGCTTGCGCGCGACCAGAGGTCGCCGAGGGTGTCCAGCAGAGCCATTACGAGATATCTTGCGCTTGTGTCATCCCGCGAGTGTAGCGCATGGCCGGTACGCGCGCATAGGGCTAGGGTGGAAGGCTCCGCCTTCCACGCATTCAGCCCAGGCAAGCTGCGACGCAGCGCCGAAGTGGTGCAGATCAGGCAAATCGCCCCGCCCGGAAATCCTCCACCGCCTGCTGCAACTGAGCCTGGGTATTCATCACGAACGGCCCATACTGCGCAATCGGCTCGCCCAGCGGACGCCCCGCCAGCACCAGCACGCGGGTCGGCGCGATCGCCTTGATACGCACGCCATCGGCCTGCGGCGCATTGTCGAGGATCGCCATGCGCCCCGATCCCACACCCTTGCCCTCGACCACCGCCTCGCCACGGAACACATAGACGAAAGCATTGTGCCCCGCCGGAATCGGCTGCTCGAACGTCACGCCGGCCGGAATCTCCAGGTCGAGGTAAAGCGGTTCGGTATGCGCCCGCTGGACCGCCCCATCGACGCCGTGGGTGCTGCCGGCAATCACCTGCACCGTCACGCCATCGGCCAGCGTAAAGCGCGGCACCTCCTCGAGCGGGATGTCGCGATACCAAGGCTCGACCATCTTGTCGCTGGCCGGCAGGTTGAGCCACAGCTGGAAGCCTTCCATCAGGCCTTCGTTCTGCTCCGGCATCTCGGAGTGGATCACGCCGCGCCCGGCCGTCATCCACTGCACGCCGCCATCGGTGATCATGCCTTCGTTGCCGGCACTGTCACGGTGGCGCATGCGGCCGGCCAGCATATAGGTGATGGTCTCGAAGCCGCGGTGCGGATGCTCGGGGAAGCCGGCGATATAGTCGCCCGGCTTGTCGCTGCCGAAGGCGTCGAGCATCAGGAACGGATCCAGGCGGCGCTGCAGGGGACCGGTCAGCACGCGGTTGATCTTCACGCCCGCGCCATCCATCACGAACTGGCCGTTGATGATGCGCTCGACGCCACGGGTTTTCTGGATCGGGGTGTTGGCAACTGCGGTCATGCGGTTCTCCTGTTGATTGCGCCGCCTGGCGGGCGGCAAATTATGCCAACGCTGCTTCGATTGCCGCGTTGGCCGCGGCCTGGCCCTTGCTCACTGCTTCCGGACCCATCGCCATGCCCGACGAATAAATGAAGGTGTGGTCGTTCAGACCCAGGAAGTTGAGCAGGGTGCGCATCTGCGGCACTTGCGGATCGGCCGCTTCTTCGTACACGCCGCCGCGGGCTGCCGCCACATACACCTTCTTGTTCTTGAGCAGGCCTTCCGGACCGGTCTCGGTATAACGGAAGGTCACGCCGGCGCGGGCGATCGCGTCGAACCAGCTCTTGAGCTGCACCGGCATCGCGAAGTTATACATCGGGGCGCCGATCACGATCACATCGGCTGCCTGTGCCTCGGCGATCAGGGCGTCGTCCAGGGCCACGCGGGCTGCCTGCTCAGCGCTGCGCTGGTCGGCCGGCGTGAACAGGGCGCCGAGCGCCGGGCCGTCGAGCAGCGGATGCGGCTGGGCGCCGAAGTCGCGGCGCACGACGGTGGCGCCGGTATTGGCGGCGGCCAGCTTGTCGACGATTTGCTGGGTGACGCGGGTCGATTCCGATGCTTCGCCGCGAACGCTGGTGGTGATGTGCAGGATGTTCATGATTCAGGCCTCTTTCGTTTTGGGGAGTGTCGATGGAATGAACTTTAGCAATTCCAAAATCAAAGCGGAAGGCAGTAGAATGGATAACATTATTCTGCTGGTGGAACAATCATGGATGTAGAACCGAATGACTTGCTGCTGTTCGCCCGGATCGTCGAGTCGGGCAGCTTTACCCGCGCCGCCGCGCGCGTCAACCTGCCCAAGTCGACCGTCTCGCGGCGCCTGGCGCTGCTCGAGACGACGCTCGGCGAGCGCCTGCTGCAGCGCACGACCCGCAAGCTGGTGGTCACCGAATTCGGCGCCAGCCTGTACGAGCATGCACGGCGCCTGGCCGACGAAGTCGACGCCGCCGGCGCGCTGGCCCAGCACCGCCAGGGCGAACCGAGCGGCAAGCTGCGCATCTCGGCGCCGGGCGACTTCGCCAACAGCGGCTTGTTCGAGGTGATCGCGCGCTTCCTGGAGCGCTACCCGGCCGTCAAGCTCGAGATGGACCTGACCCCGCGCCGGGTCGACCTGGTGGCGGAGAATTTCGATATCGCGATCCGGATGGGCGACCTGCCGGACGACGCGACCTTGAGCGCGCGCCCGATCACGCTCGAGCAACCCGGCCTGTACGCAGCACCCGGCTACCTTGCGCAGCGCGGCATTCCCGAGCATCCGGACGATCTGGCCGAGCACGACGTGCTGTGCATCCTGAGTCGCACCGGCGGTGCCGCACCATGGATCCTGACGCGCGGGAAGGTACGTTGGGAGCGCGCGCTGACCGCGCGGCTGACGGCGAATTCTCCCGAGCTGCTGGCGCGCATCGCCTCGCGCGGGGCCGGCATCGCGTTCAGCTCGATCCAGTTCGCCCAGCCCTATATGCAGACCGGGGAACTGGTACGGGTGCTGCCGGAATGGGATATGCCGACCGCTAACGGCTGGGCGGTGTTCCCGAGCCGTAAGCTGATGCCGGCCAAGACCCGCGCCTTCCTGGCGATGATCGAACTCGGGTGCATCGAGAAGGGCCATAGCCCGCATGCGGCGGTGGCCGCGTTCAAGGCGCGCGCCGCGCTCGGCAATGCGGACGCGGACTAGCCGGCCTGGGAGCCGACCGGCCGCTCGCCCATCGGTTCGCCCAGGCGCACCTTGCCTTCGGGCGCCCAGCCCGGATTGAAGCTGATGGCGCCGCGCTTGAACAGCATCACCACGGTCGAGCCGAGCAGGAAGCGGCCCATCTCTTCGCCTTTTTTCAGGGTGACCTGGCCCGGCTCGTAGTTCCAGTCGCAGATGCGTGCCATGCGCGGGGGATTGACCACGCCGTGCCAGGCAGTGGCCATGCTGCCGACGATGGTCGCGCCGACCAGGGTCATCACGAACGGCCCCAATTCATCGTTTTCGAACACGCACACCACGCGCTCATTGCGTGCGAACAGGCCCGGCACGCCGCGCGCCGTGGTCGGGTTCACCGAGAACAGCTTGCCCGGCACATAGATCATGCGCGTCAGGCGGCCGTCGCAAGGCATGTGGATGCGGTGGTAATCCTTGGGGCTCAGGTAGACATTGGCGAAGTGGCCGTGCTGGAAGTGAGCGGCCAGCGACTGATCACCGCCGACCAGTTCGCTGGTGGTGAACTTGTGGCCCTTGGCCTGGAAGATATGGTGGTCGTCGATGTCACCGAACTGGCTGATGGCGCCGTCGACCGGGCACACGTAGTCGCTGGCCGCCAGCGGACGCACGCCGTCACGCAGCGGGCGGGTGAAGAACTCATTGAAGCTGGGGTAGCTGGCGATGTCCGGGTTGGCCGCCTCGCTCATGTCGACGCCGTACTTGCCCACGAACCAGCGGATCAGGCTGGTCGTCATCGAACCGCCCTTGTGGCCGGCGACGCGACCGGCGAAATTGGTGATCGCCTGCTTCGGCATGACGTATTGCGGCAAGACTTTTATACGGGACACGGGCGATCGCCTTTCATCGAAAAGTGCGCATTATAGCGGCGTATGACGGCAGAAATGCCTAATGGAAATGGTATTTCCTTTGCAAGTCTTCGGTCGAGTGTACTCCAGGAAGGGATACCGTGGCGAACGCTGGTGATATTTCTATCCGTTGGTAGTTTCAATTTCTATACAGTGGAACTTTATTATTCCCCATGTAAGTAGCATCTTTTCCAAGTTTACGTTTACATTGTGCCATGTAAGGGCATATATTTCCTCCATGCATACCAATAACGAGGAGATACCCTGTGCAAACACCGAACCGGTCCCGCCTTTTCCTTTCGCCCTTCCTGATGATGCTGGCCGCCTGCGCCGGTCCGGCATGGGCCCAGCAGGATGAGGGGAGCCCACCCGTCTCGCAGGTCGACATCAAGGGCAGCAGCGCCAGCTATGACCCGCGCCGTGACGATACGGCCACTCGCACCGTGGTCGGGCGCGAGGAGCTCGGTCGCTATGGCGACCGCTCGGTGCTCGATGTCCTCAAGCGGGTACCTGGGGTGACGATCGACTCCAGCGGGGCGCGCGGCGGCACGATCCAGATGCGCGGGCTGGGCGCCGGCTATACCCAGGTCCTGATCAACGGCGAGCGCGCGCCAAACAGCTTCGATGTCAATTCGCTGTCGCCAGACGTCATCGAACGCATCGAGGTACTGCGCGCGGCCACCGCAGACTTGCCGACGCAATCGGTGGCGGGCACTGTCAATATCATCCTGCGCCATGTGGCCAGGGAACGCGAGCGCCAGCTCAAGCTGGGCATGCTGCAGTCGTCGCAGTTCAGGGGGCCGAACGCGGCGCTGCAGTTGAGCGAGCGCGGCGAGGGCTTCTCCTGGTCGCTGGCGGGTGACGCCACCGGCGAACGCTATGACCGTGCCTGGAGCATCTTCGAGGAGACCGTCGCTCCTGGCGGCGCGGTCGATCTGGCGCGCATGACCCACGCACCCGAAGAAGGTCGCATGCGCCGCATGAACCTGACCCCGCGCCTCGAATGGACGCTGGCCGATGGCGACAAGGTCACCCTCGAGACCTTCGTCAACGTCAACCGCTTTCGCAACCAGACCCGCTTGTCGGTGCTGACCGATATCGGGCCGCCACCGCCAGTGCCCGAACTGGTCACCCGTATGCGCGCCGACGCAGAAGACCTGCGCAGCGACCTGTCATGGACCACGGGCTTCGAATCCGGCGCGACGCTGGAAGCCAAGCTCGGGGTGACCGCAGAAAATGCGAAGAACGCGATTTTCCGCCAGGGCGCCAACAGCCAGGGCCTGGCGGTAACGGATGGCCGAGTGGACTCGGACTGGCGCGACCGTGGCGCGAACTCGACCGGCAAGTACATGCGCAAGCTGGAAAATGGCCACGCCATCGCGGCCGGCTGGGATGGCGGCGTTTCCTGGCGCGATGAGAGTCGCCTTGAGCGCGACGCAATCCGCGTGTTCCCGCCCGACCTGCCGCTCGACGAGACCTTCGAGGCGCGCGTCACCCGCCTGGCGCTGTACGCCCAGGACGAATGGAACATCACGCCGCAGTGGTCGATGTACCTCGGCCTGCGCTGGGAAGGCATCCGTACCCGCGCCGACGGCAACTCGTTCGCCTCGACCCGCAGCAGGTCCAAGGTCTGGAGTCCGATCATGCAAACCTTGTGGAAGATCCCGGACCGCAAGGGCGACCAGGTGCGCTTTGCCGTGACCCGCACGTATAAAGCCCCCGACATCTACAACCTGCTGCCGCGCCGCCAGGCGTATGAGAACAACAGCGCCACCGAGGCCGACTTCCAGGGCAACCCGGACCTGAAGCCCGAACTGGCCTGGGGTTTTGATGCCAGCTACGAGCATTATTGGGCGGAGAATGCCATGGTCTCGCTTGGCGCCTCGCTGCGGCGCATCGAGGACTACACCAGCAACCGCATCTACTTCGATGGCTACCGCTGGATATTCACGCCGGTCAACGACGGTCGCGCCGAGACCCGCACGCTGGAGCTGCAGACCAAGTTTCCGCTGAAGTCGCTGTTCCCCGAGGCGCCGGCGATCGACGTGCGCGCCGGCGTGACCCGCCACTGGTCGCGGGTCGAATCGGTGCCTGGCCCGGACAACCGGCTGGAACGGCAGTCGCCGCTGGCGGCCAACCTGGGACTCGACTACAACGCCGGACGGCTGTCGCTGGGCGGCAGCCTGGCTTTCCAGCGCAACGGACAAGTGCGGGTGACGGCCAACCGCGGCTACTATTCAGAGGCGCGCACTGACCTCGAGACCTATGCGGCGTGGCGCTTCGATCCGAAGCGCCAGTTACGGGTGTCGTTGTCGAACCTGCTGCACCAGGATTCAGGATTCGAACCGACTTACTCCGACCCGGTCGCCGGGCTTGAAAAGCGACGCTTCCATTACCCGGATGCGGTGCGCATGCAGGCCAACTACGAGATCAAGTTTTGACAGCTTGCGCCTGGCCGTGGCTGCGGAAATAACGCCACGCCACGCACAACGCCACCGCCTGCATGCCGGCGCACACGAAGAAGCTGCTGCCGACCCGCCAGTCGCCCGGCGACAGGTGGCTGACCGCGCTCAGGATGGCGGTGCCGAGCAGCGGCGTGAAGATCACGCCCAGGCTGCCGATCGATTGCAGGGACCCCATCAATTCGCCCTGCTGTTCGGGCGGGGAGGACTTCGACACCAGGCCTTGCAGCGCCGGCCCGGTGGCGTAGGCCAGCACGTTGGTCAGGATGAAGACGTACATCATCCAGCCTTGCGTGGCCAGGCCGTAGGCGAGATAGGTCAGCATGCCGGACGCAAGGGCCAGCAGGGCGAGGCGCACTTCGCCGAAGCGCCGGATCAGGATGCCGAGCAGCCCGGCCTGCACCACCACCGAGCCGAGGCCGACGCAGAACAGGGCGATGCCGTTGTCGCGCGGCGTCCAGTCGAAGCGGAAGGTGGTGAACAGCACCCAGGTCGATTGCAGCATCATCTGGGCGAACGTGACGAGGGTGATGACGATGACCAGGCCGCGGATGTCCTCGCGCCGCACCAGGCGCAGCAGGGCCGTCAGGGGATTCAGGCGCGCCAGCTTGAACGGCTCGCGGCGCGTGGCGATCAGCGACTCGGGCACCATGAAGTAACCATAGACGAAATTCGCGGCCGCCAGCGCCGCCGCCACGTAGAACGGCAGGTGCAGGTCGGCGTCGCCCAGCAGGCCGCCCAGCATCGGGCCGCAGATGAAGCCAAGGCCGAAGGCGGCGCCGATCTTGCCGAAGGCCTTGGCGCGGTTCTCGCGGGTCGAGATGTCGGAGGCATAGGCCGACGCGACCGACATGCTGGCCGAGGACATGCCGCCGATGATGCGGCCCACGAAAAGCCAGGCCAGGGTGGGCGCCCAAGCGGTGACGAGGAAGTTCAGGCACATGCCGGCCATCGAGTACAGCAGCACTGGCCGGCGGCCGATGCGGTCGCTGAGCGCGCCGAGGGCCGGCATGAACAGGAATTGCAGGACGCCGAAGGTGGCTGCCAGCACGCCGTACCACAAGGCACGCTTGTCCGGCCCGTCGACGAACTGGTCGAGCAGCAGCGGCAGCACCGGGATGATCAGGCCGATGCCGAGCATGTCGATGAAGATGCAGACCAGGACGAAATTGAGCTTGCCGGAGACGGGTTGCGGTAAGGCGGTCGAACTGGTCATGGACACCTCGGTCAATACAGGTGGCCTATCTTAGCACCGGGGCAAGGGCCCGACCCGACTTGCCTCTTTCTACATCAGTCGACGATCTCTACATCGGCTTCGAGCCAGACGGTTGGCTTGGCGTTCAATATGGACACCGGGTTTGGACTGAGGCTGAACGCCATCGACCGAGGTGTGCCACTGACCCGGATCTGCGCGCTGGAATCGGCCAGCGGCTGGGGTCCGCACATCGAACAGAGCGGGACCGCATCCGGAGGGGTAACTGCAATATATGCGGTCGCATACGACACGGATTTACTCAACATCGCCTTTGCTCCCCGCACCGATACATGCAGCGTTTTTCCGCCTGAAGACATCTTGCAGCCAGCAATCTCCCCGGCATTGACAGCAGATGCAATGCCGCTGCCGCGGTCGGCGTACACAGGAATCTTGCCGCTCACTTTACACAGCTCGGTAATTTTGCTCACCTGGCGACGGCCTGCTTCGACCAAGGTCACCGTGGCGGTCATCGTGGCCATGCGCAGTAGCGGGGGCGGGTCCGGTGGTGGCGGGAAAGCATGCGCCGGTAAAACGGCGAACAGCAGCGACATCGCCAACAAGCGTCGTCTGAACGGCATGCCTTGTCCATCGGTGGGATGACAGTGAATGATCATTGCTGGCCTCTCTGCCTGTTCATTGCGGGTTCTGGTTCAATCTTGCCACCCGGGAATTCAATGCGCTCGGCGGCGCCGGGAAACGCAGGGTCGACCTCCAGTGCCCTGCGATAGGCCGCGATGGCATCGGCAGGGCTACCGTGCGCCTCGTATGCCATTGCCAGGCTGTCGTACGTATTGGCGCTCAGTGGGTATTGCGCGCAGTTGAATGCCAGGACTTCGATGGCTTCGCCGGTACGCCCCTCCAGCATCAGACCGAGTGCCCACTCGTTGATCGGACTTTCTTCACGCGTCGTGGTGAAGTTGGTGACGAAGCGGTACAGGGATGGAAGGTCTGCCAAGCCGGGCTCGATCTTGTGCCCGTCGACGAAGTCCCTGGCCAAGCCGGAACGGTGCACGGCGAGATCGAGCAGCGTGATCGGGTGTCCATCGAGGCTAGGCACCTTCACTGCAGGCGGCAGGCAGGCCATGGCCGGATCTTCCAGCTTCACCTGGCCTGCAACCGTCATGTCGGCCAGCAGCAGCTGGGTGAACAGTTTGGTCAACGAGCCGATCTCGAACACCGTGTGTTCGTTGGCCGGTTGGCGCGCGTCATCCTCACCCATGCTGTAGAAATCGCGTCCGTTGGCATCGAGGATGCCGACGACAATCGCATTGCCGGGCGTGTCCTCTAGGTGACGCGCTGCCAGCAGCGCCGGTATGCGCTCGGGCGCCACCGGTGCGGCGTGCAGGGAAAGGCTGGCGCAGGCCGACAGCACGACCATCCAGGCCCGACAATGAAACAGCGAACGGTGTTGAGATGGCATTCGTACCTGTATTCAAGAGCGATTTCGGCGGCGACGCGACACGATCCAGGCAATCGCCATGATGATGGCGACATGTACGGCGATGTCAACCATCAGGATGCCGACGTTCCGCGTGTCCCCGACGGGCGCGAACTGGCGTTCCCTTGAAACGCCTGGAGCGAGGGGTTCAGCCTGAAACTACCCCGGCGCCACTCCACTCGGCGGCGAATTCCTCGCGAAACGCCAACAGTTGGCCAAGCCGCACCAGGCCAAGCTCCCGACCGGCCGCAGTCTGCATCATGTCCGGCAGCTTGCACAGCTTGACCATGATATGGTCGAGCGCATACTTGCGGTCGTCGAATTCGCGATCCACACCCAGCGGATCCCCCGGATGCGCAAGGGCGCTTTCCATGCGTCCGGCGATATAGAACATGCGCGCCAATCCGACCAGGCCAAGGCCGTCGAGGCGGTCGGCATCCTGCACGATCTGCGCCTCGATGGTCTCGGCCGCAATCGCCGCCGAAAAGCTGTGCGCCTCGATCGCATGCGCCACGGCGTCCAGCTTCTGATGCGGAAAGTCCACATGCGCCAACTGTTGTCGCGCCAGCCGCGCCGAGCGGCGCGAGGCTTGATCGCGTTCGGGATCGTTCTTGGGCAGGTTGACCAGGTCGTGCAGGTAGCAGGCGGCCAACACTACCAGGCGATCGGCGTCGGGATGGTGATCCAGCAGCGCCTGCGCGTTGCGCCAGACACGGTCAAGGTGGGCGCTGTCGTGGGCGCCGTCGGTGTCCGCGCTGCCGGCGGCCAGGGCGGCGAGCCGCGTGCGCCAGCCGGCGTAATCGATTGAGCAAGTTGCGGTCATGCTTCCTGTTCCATGATGAGAGGCAGGAGGGTGCGCTGCGACAGCGCATCCGCCCGTGAGTTCTTGTGACGCGGTATCCAGCGTAGCCGCGCCTGCGGCAACTGGCCGAGCAGGGCCAGCGCTTCGCCGCGCAGGTCGCGCAGGGCAGGCGCGCTGGCGCAATCGGGGCCATTGACGTCGTCAATCACCACCTGGCTGTCGCCCTGCACGGTCAGTTCGGTCGCGCCATGCGCGATCGCCGCGCGCAGTACCGCGATCAGTGCACGGTATTCCGCTTCGCTGCTGTTGCCGTGACCGCCGTCAAGCGACAGCGCGATGCGTTCGCCGGCCGGGCCGTCGAGAACGACGCCCAGGCCGCAGCGTCCCGGGTTCGGCCTTGCCGAGCCATCGAACCAGGCACGCCAGGCACTGGCGCCGGGTCCCGCGCCGCGGGTGCGGGAAGCGGCGGCCTGCGCCTGGCGCCGCGCGGCCTGCAACTCGGCATGTCGGCGCTGCGCCTGGCGTTCGGCCAGCAGTGCGGCCAGGCCGGCGACGCCGGCGCTGTGCGTCAAGGTCTGCAGCAGGGCCTCTGCTTCCGGCATGCCGGTGCGCGCGACCAGGCGCCGCGCGGCGGCCAATTCGGTCTTGAAGGCGACGCCTTGCAGGGTGGGGAAGTCGATCATGGCGAGAGCATAACCGATTACGGCCTGTTGACAGGTGTTAAGACTTTTGAAACACTGCAGCGTCGAGTCCAACCTCAGGAGTCTGTATGCGTCAGAATCGCCGTGCCGTCAGTTTGTCGCTGTTCGCCATGCTTGCCGGGGCCGGCCTGGCGCCGATCCAGGCCCTTGCCCAGGCCGCCAAGGCCGGTAATGCCACGGGACGAAAAGTCAAACGCTATACGATCGAGCAGTTCATGGCCACGACCTCGCTCGCCGGCGCCTCGTTCAGCAAGGACGAGAAGCAGATCCTGTTCAGCAGTAATGAATCCGGCATCTTCAATGCCTACACAATGCCGGTCACGGGCGGCAAGCCGCGCGCGCTCACGGCATCGACCACCGACACCACCTACGCGGTCGGCTACTTCCACAACGACGACCGCATCCTGTTCACGCGCGACGGCGGCGGCAACGAGCAGAATCACCTGTATGTGCGCGAGATCGATGGCAACGAGCGTGACCTGACCCCTGGCGACAGGCTCAAGGCATCATTCGCGGCCTGGAAGCCGGACGGCAGCGGCTTCTATGTCGTCACCAACGAGCGCGATCCGAAGTTCTTCGACGTCTACCTGTACGACGCCGCCACCTATGCACGCAAGATGGTGTACCAGAACGACAGCGGCATGAATGTCTCGAGCATCAGCCGCGACGGCAACTGGCTGGCCTTCGACAAGCCCAATACCACCTCGGACAGCGACGTCTACGTCTACAACTTGCAGACGCGCGAGATGAAGCACATCACGCCGCACAAGGACCCGGCCGGCCACTCGGCCGCGGCCTTCGACCCGGATTCGAAGCGCCTGCTGTTTACCACCAACGCCGATGGCGAATTCGCGCGCATCAAGGGCTACGACCTGGCCAGCGGCGCGATCACCGATGTCGAGAAAGCGGACTGGGACTTGCTCGACACAGACTATTCACGCAATGGCCGGCACCGCGTGAGCATGGTCAACCGCGATGGCAGCATCGATGTGCGCGTCTACGACGCAAGCGGTAATCCAGTGACCCTGCCCAAGCTGCCGGGCGGCGAGATGCGCCAGGTGACGTTCTCCGAGAGCGGCAAGCTGATGGCGTTCTACCTGAACGGCGACCGTTCGCCCAACAACCTGTATGTGCACGATTTCACGAGCGGCAAGACGACCCAGCTGACGCGCAGCCTGAATCCGGAGATTGATCCGAACGACCTGGTCGAGGCCGAGGTGGTGCGTTTCCGCTCCTTCGACGGCATGGTGGTCCCGTCGATCTACTACAAGCCGAAGGGCGCGTCGCCGAATTCGAAAGTGCCGGCGGTGGTGTTCGTGCACGGCGGGCCGGGTGGCCAGACCATGCGCGGCTACAGCGCCCAGATCCAGTACCTGGTCAACCATGGCTACGCGGTCCTGGGCATCAATAACCGCGGCAGCTCGGGTTATGGCAAGACCTTCTTCCGCGCCGACGACCGCAAGCACGGCATGGAACCGCTGTGGGATTGCGTGGAGGCCAAGACCTGGCTCGCCAGCCGGGGCTATATCGATCCTGAACGGATCGGCATCATGGGCGGCAGCTATGGCGGCTATATGGTGCTGGCCGCGCTGGCCTTCCGGCCCGAGGCCTTCAAGGTCGGCATCGATATCTTCGGCGTCAGCAACTGGGTGCGCACGCTCGAGAGCATTCCACCGTACTGGGAGGCGCAGCGCCTGGCGCTGTACGACGAGATCGGCCACCCGGTCAAGGACAAGGAGTTCCTGGTCGCGACGTCGCCGCTATTTCACGCCCATCACATTCGCAAGCCGCTGATGGTGATCCAGGGCGCCAACGATCCGCGCGTGATCAAGGCCGAGAGCGACGAGATCGTGGAGGCGGTGCGCAAGAACAAGGTGGAGGTCGAGTACGTCGTATTCGACGACGAGGGCCACGGCTTCTCGAAAAAGAAGAACGCGGCCCAGGCCAATGCAAGGATCCTGGCCTTCCTGGACAAGCACCTGAAGGGCTGATGTCCAGTCCGACCGCTGGGAATCAGTAGCGGTGCGGATTGTCCGGCCGGCGGTCGTGGCGGTTGCGCACGCCGTCGCCATCGCGGTCGCGGTCATGCTTGTCGCGGATGCCGTCGCGGTCGCGGTCACGTCCATGATGACGATCGCGGTCACGTCCATGATGGCGGTCACGATCCCAATGATCGCGGTCGCGATCACGGTGGTCACGCACATACACCGGCGGCGGGCCGTAATGATGGGACGGGCCGCGGTTCCAGCGCGACGGCTCCATCACCCAGCGACCGCCGCGATGATGCCAGCTTGGCGGCGCGTACACATAGCCGGGACGGGCGACGATGTAGTGGCCCGGCACCCAGTGGTGGCGGTGGGCGCGCCATTCCCAGAAACCGGGCGCCCAGACGTGGCCGTGGCGCGGGCCGGGGATGCGTTCATAGATCGGCGCCGGCGGTGCGCTGCTGATCACGACCGAGATGTGTGGCTGGGCGTTCGAGGCCAGCGGGGTGAGGGCAGCGGCGCTGATGGCAATCAGGGCTGCGAGCAAAATAGGGGATTTCATGTTCGTCTCCAGATCCTTGAGCGGATGCTGTGGAATATAGCAATCCGGGAAACTGAAAAACGGGTTTGAAGCAAGTTCTTACAACTGAAACAGTTCAGCAGATGAGCTGTTGTGAGACCAGGGTGGGAGAGCCGGCGGTGGCCGCCGGGCGCCGCGCTCTGGCGGCACCTCGGCGACGTGCGGCGATCACATTTGGCTCCCGGCGGTGACGGTGTCCATCGCCAGCAGCTCGGATTTCTCGGCGGCGTCCAGGCGCTTGGCGCTGACCGTCACCACGGCCATTTTTGCGCCGCTGGCGATGGCTGCGCTGTCGGCGGCGTAGCTGTTGGCGTGGGCATCAGGCACCTTGGCCAGGTAGCCGGCCGGAACGGCGATCAGTGCCGCGGCGATGAAGATGGCTTCCATGTGTTTGAGGACGTTCATTTTGCTTCTCCTTGAGGGTGGTTGGTGTGTCGATGTATCCACTGTATGCCAAGCCCCGCACGGTCTCCAGCGACATGCGACGAGCTGCCGAAAACAGGGAGTGAGCTGCATCCAGCGGCGCATGGACGCCTCCGACCGGCAGGGCGGACGACTCTGCCGTCCACCCTGCATGGCGCATGAACAACCTTGCGGCTCATCCTTTCACCCTCCCTCCGCTAGCAGCGCGTGACGGGCGCATGGGCGCCCCGCCTATCCCGGATGCCAGGCATGCTCACCACCCTGATCGACCAGCTTGCCGCCTCGCGCACCGCGCGCCGGCGCTCCCGCAACCTGCGCGCCGGCGCACGTTCTCCGAGCGTTGTCAGCAACTGGTCCTTCTCGATGGGTCCCGTTTGGCTGTGGGCCGCGCTGGTCGCGGTCGCCGGCGGCGCCCTGGCGCTGGCCATGCATGCGCGCGCGCTGCCGGATGGTGCGGCCGAGACGCCCGGCGCGGTCGCGCTGAGCGCGCTGCAACCGATCGCGCCAGGACTCGATTTCGTGGTGCCGCGCGAGAGCGGCATCTCGCTCACCCAGCACGGACAAGTCGCGCTGCTGATAGCGAGCGGCATGCGCGCCGGCCCGGCGATCCGGGTCGACCTGTGCACCCAGATGCTCGATCCGGCACGTCCGCGCCTGCTGCCGCTGCGGATCGGCTATCCCTTCGACGAGGCAGCCCAACTGGCGCGCGCCAGTAGCGCACCGCCGCGCAGCGTGCTGCTGGCCCGTCCCGGTTCAAACATGCCGCGCATTGACATCACCGGCAATGCGGGGGCAACTCTGGCGCTCGCCTGGAACGCCGGCGCCGCCACCGCCGGCTGGGTCAGCGATGCCAGCGCGGGCAATGTGAGCCGGGCGCGCCAGGGCCACGCCGTGCTGGGCAACAGCGGCTGGCTGCTGTGGGATGGCGAAGCCCTGCGCTTCACGCGCCAGTCCAGCGCCGCCTGTCCACAGGCGGGCGAACTGGTGCTGCAGCATTTCCAGCAAGGCGGCGCGGTCGGCGGCGCGGCTCTGGTGCAGGCGTTCCCGGCCCAGGGCGAACCGGTCCAGCTGCGCCTGGCACCCGGCGCCTGGCAGGTGCCGCTGCTGCCCGGTCCCGGCATGGAAGACCAGGCGCTGTTCGACGCCCTGCGTGCACGGGGCCTGCTGCGCCTCGGCCGCGATGGCCTGGTCGAGCTGGCGCCGCGCGACCTGCTGGCCTGGCATCAGGCCGACCCGCAGGCGCGCGCGCCGCTGCCAGGCTGGCAAGACCACCAGCTCGATGCCGGCGATCGCCGCCTGCTCGAACGCCTGCACCACCGCGCCGACGGCGCCTTCGTGCGCGAACAGGTACGCATCTTCAATAGCGAACGCCGGCTGGTGGCCTGGCGCACCCGGCCCGGCGCCGACGCTATCTGGCATGCACTGGCCGGCGGCGCGCCGGCGCCGGTGGAGTCGGGCTTGCCGGTGGCGGCCATGAGACTGTTCGCGCGCCTGCCGGAGGGCTGGGAACCCTGGACCCGGGTCGGCGGCTGGGAGGGCGGCACCACCACCACGTCGGTGACCCTGGCTACCCCAGCGGCCGGCAGGCCAGTTGAATTGCTGGTTGCGGGCCGCGTGCGCGGCGTGAGCGGCGCGCGCGTGCTGGCGCAAGGCGCCTGCGACGGCCGCGCCTGTCCCGACCACGCGGCGGTGCAGCAACTCAGGCTGGCGCCGCTGCCCGGTGCCGCCTCGATCGCGGTGCAGGTCGAGCCGCTCGACCTGGCGGCGATGGCGGGCGGCGCCGATGCCGCTTACCGCCACCTGGCCGTGGTTGATGGCCGCCTGGCCTGGAAAGCGCTGCCGGCAGGGGGCAAGGGCGCACGCCCGGCCGCCGTGCCGGTGCGCCTGCTGGACCGCGCCGGCCAGGCGTTATGGCGTGACGGCGCGCCCGCTGCGCTGGCGCAGCAGGCCGGCCTGGCGCCGCTGCTGGGCGTGCACCGCCAGCACGACGGCAGCGTGGCCGGCATGCTGGCGCGCCTGGGCGGGACCGGGCACGAGGCCCAGCTGAGCATCGACCTGGGCCTGCAGGCCAGGGCCCAGCAGCTGCTCGACTGCATCGGCCTGCGCGGCGGCCGCTGGGACGGCCAGGCCTGCGTCGGCGGGGCCGACGCCGTCGAGGCACGCCGCGCCGGCCTGGTGCTGCTCGACGCCGGCAGCGGCGACATCCTGGCTGCGGCGTCCAGCGGCGGCGGGGCCGCCGATCCCGGCCACTGGGGCGAGCTGCGCGATTTCGACCGTGCCGACCCGGCCCGCAGCCCACTGCGTAGCGCCGCCTTCCAGCACGACGGCGGCGCACACCGCGCGCCCGGCTCGACCTTCAAGGTGGTCAGCGCGCTGGGCCTGGAGCTGGCCGCACGCGATGACCGTCGCCTGGACGGATTGCTGCAAGGGCTGCCGCTACCGGAAGTCGATCGGCTGGCGCGCGAGGGCGGCTACGGCTTCCGTACCGGCGCGCCGAGCTATCCGTTCGAAGGCAATCGCGCCCACATTACCAATTTCCGCGACCAGATCACCAGCACCCGCGCCCAGGACGGTCGCCTGGGCCTGGCGCAGGCAATGGCGCACAGCGTCAATACCTGGTTTGCCTGGAGCGCCGAATTGAGCGACCGCAGCCTGCTGGGCCAGCCAGACGGCGGCATGCCAGGCGCGCGCGAACTGGAGCCGGGCGCGCTCGACCCGGTGCGGCCGGTGGCGGCGATGGCGGCGCGGCTCGGCTTCGGCCAGCCGCTGCGGCTCGACGGCGGCCTGCTGCCGCCGGATTACCGCTGGGGCGAATGGGATGCCCTGCAGGCCAGCGCCTCGCGGCTCGACCCGGTCCACAGCCGTCACGAGCTGCGCCAGATGGCGATCGGCCTGCGCATGCAGACCACGCCGCTGCAGATGGCATTGGTCGCGGCCGCGGTGGGAGAAGGGCATACCGTGACCCCGCGCCTGCTGCTGTCGCTCGATGGCCGCCAGGCCGAGCCAGGCGCGCGGCAAAAACTGGGCGTGCGCCTGGACCGGGTGCGCGCCGGAATGAAGGGCGTGGTCGATGGCGGCACCGCCGCCGGCGCCTTCCGCGGCGCCGATTTCGATGGGCTGCGCCCCGGCCTGTACGCCAAGACCGGCACCGCGCCGGTCGGCCAGGACGGCCTGGCGACGGTCTGGTTCATGGGCTGGCTCGAGCCGGGCAGCCTGCCGGGACAGACCAGGCGGCTGGCGTTCGCCGCCTTCGTCAGCCATTCGGCGGCCACCGGCGGCGGCCATGCGGCGCCGGTCGTGGCCGCGTTACTGCAGTCAATACCCGCGCAGTCGTTGGAAAAGAGGGACAAATAGAGGTCTCCTGCGCGCCTCAACCACGTGTTTGTATGGCATCATCTATTTCAATCCGCCACGTAGGCGGGGCGAAACAGAGGATGGGGCAGGTATGCGTTTACCGGGAACCCGGTATCAGGAGCACGGTTGGGAGCAGGTCCGCAAGCTGTTGGGACAATGCTCCCTGCACGCGTGCGCACGCCTGGGGCCCGCCATCCTGCTCGATCCTGAGCCCGAACAATCGCTCGGCGCCTATGTCGAGGCGGTGGCCCAGGCGCTGGCTGCAAGCGGCTCCCGGGCCGGGGCGCACGGTAACAGCTACGGCGACACCGCCGGCGAGCTGGCCCTGACCCTGGTCTACGAGCTGCAGGCGCGGCCAGGCGACTGGGCCGCCCTGTGTAGCGCCGTTGCGGCCGAGCATGCGCGCATCGGCGCGTTCTGGAGCCAGGCCGGCGGCGAAGCGTTGCTGCGCAAGAAATTCAACGACCTGTACGCCGTCCTGCGCGACAAGGTCGACAGCGACAACTACCAGGTCGCCTGCGGCCGTCCCTGCAGCCCGAACCGCATGTACGCCTACCGCATGCTCGATACCGCCTACCACGAGGTGGCGCGCCTGTTCGAAGGCTGGCGCGAACACGCGCCGCAGGTCGGCGCGATCCTGGGGCGCGAGGTCGCGGCGATGCCGATCGAGGCGCGCCAGCTGCGCACGATCAGCGACTGCAAGCCCGAATGGATCATGCGCTGGAGCGAAAGCCTTGAGCAGCACGGCGGTTCGCCAGGCCCGCTGCATACCCGCTCCAAACGCTTCGCCAGCCTCAAGAACAGCCTTGACAAAATCGGCGCCATGCTGCGCGAGATCGGCGAATACGAGCTGTTGTCGGCCAACCGCGACCAGGACTGGCTGCATGACGCGGGCGACGCCAGCGCCTGGCTGGACGACTATTGGCGCGTACTGGCAGAATCTGAACAGGGCAGCACGCCCGGCCCCGACCTGATCCTGGAAGCGCGCCAGGACGAGGTGGACGCCATCGAACCGGAGCGCGACGCCGACCCGGCAGAAGCGCCGGATGTCGCGCATCTCGCCATCGTTGCGCAACAGGTTTCACTTCCCCCCAACTATCTCATACTGGCAGCGCTGGGCGAGGACCGCGCCAGCTGGGCGGCGCGCCGGATGGCGCAGGATACCTTGCCGGTGCGGCTGGCGGTCTACCTCAAGCTGCTCGGCCCATTCGACGACAGTTATCCGTCCGAATGGCTTGATCCCGTCAGCGGCGAGCTGCCGACGATGCAGCAGCTGGCCGGACTGGACGGGATCTCGCTGCCGACCCTGCGCAAGCGGCGCGACGCCGCGATCGCGCGCCTCAACGAGATAGTGGGAATGGAGGAGGAAAGACGATGGGCATGACCGAACTGGATCGCAAGCTGCAGGCCAGGGCATTGCTGGGAACCCGGCGCAACGGCGACCACCTGGTGCTGGCCGACGACGTGCTGGTGCAAGCGCTCGACGGCAGCCGGGCACTGACAAGCGGCGAGCGCGGCGCGCTGCAGGATTCGCCGCTGACACTGCGCCGCCTGCGCCACCTGGCCGAGCAGCGTCGAGCGCAAGCCCGGCCGACAGCCTGGCGCGGCAGCCGCGGCCTGCTGCGCGCGGCCGACAGCGGCGCCGGCCTGGACTTGCTGCGCACCGACGACGGCATGTGGCGCCTGCATTTCGTCGACGATGGCGGCGCGCTGGCGGTGATCGCCCAGCTCGACCCAGAGGCGGCGGGCGCCGACGCGCTGCTGGCGGCGCGGCCGGCGATTCAGGTCCGCGATGGGCGCGGCGCGCTGGTACTGGAAGGAAGTCTCGATGCCGACGGCGAGTGCGAGGGCCGCTGGCCCTTCGCCGATGCGCCGGCGGTGCATTTTCAGCAGCACGGGGCACGCTTCGAGGTCATCCCCCGACTGCCCCTTGACCCACATTACATAGTGTAGATCCGACACACCCGGAAGGACGATGATGCTAGGTTCGCTGATCAAGAGCACACTGGAGAGCACGCTGCGGCGTCCGCTGCGCCAGCCCGAGTTCGACGCCTCGCGCTTGGGAAGCGTGGCGATCGCGCTGCCGGCGCCGAATGGCCTCACCGTCCCTGCAGCCTGCGCCGCGGTGCTGGTCGATCGCGGTGGACGCAGCCGGCGCCAGGCAGCCGGAACCCGCATCGCGGCCCACGACGGTGAAACCGCGTGGTGCGTCCATCCGGGCCCCTACACCTGCGAGCTGCTGCCGTTCGCCGCCGCGCCCGAGATCGGCCTGCGGGTGCATTTCGCGATCGACGCCAGCGACCCGCGCGCGACCCACCAGCGCTTCGACCTGTTCCTGGCCAGCGAGGCCGGCTGCAGCGTCGAGCTGGCAGGCTTCGTGGAACTGGCGCAGACCGCGCTGCAGCGCGAGCTGGCTCAGGGCAACCTCGAACTGCCGCCCTGTACCACGCTCGACGAATGGAATGCCTTCCGCACCGGTTTCAACCAGTTGCTGTACACGCGCTTTGGCGTCACGGTCGACGATTGCGTGCCGGTCGACCTGGGCCCGGCCAACGATTACGCCGCCATGCTCGATGCGCGCCTGGCGGCCCGGCTCGACGCGATCAAGGCGCCGCCCGCCGCGCGCGAGCAGGCCCCCGGCGCGGCGCCGGTGCCGGAAGCGTTCGTGCCGGCCTGCGAGGACGCGCGCGCGCTGCGCCGCCTGTTCCTTGAATTGCCTTGCCTGATGTGCGCGGTGCGCATGGCGGTGATGCCGGCCGACCAGGGGCGCTTCCGCCAGCACCAGGAATTGCTGCGCCGGCTCGACCTGGTCAGCCTGGCGGTCGGCACCATGCCCGCATTGGAGCTGGCCGCGCCCGGCCAGCCGCTGGCGCAGGATGAACAACTACGGCGCGCGCGCCACAGCCGGCGCGCCGCCGCGGCGTTGGATGAAGCCTGGGCGCTGCTGGCGCGCCTGAAGGTGGCCGGCGAAGCGCCGCTCGATACGCTGTTCGACGAGGCCGACCGCATCGTGGCCAATCTCGAAACCGAGGCCGGCGCGAGGCGCGCTATCAGCGCCCGCGAAGTCGAGAGAGACTCGGAGCTGGAGGAAGCATGAGCATGATCCAGTGCCGCAGCATCGGGCTCGATGGCGGCCTGCTGACGATCACCGCCACGCGCCGTCCGCGCGCCGGGCGCGCCGACGTCAAGTGCAGCGTGCCTGGCTCCCCGGCCGTCGCCGAGCGCATGCAGCAGGTGGTGCGCCTGGCGCGTCACACCGAGCCGCGCTTCGACAGCCGCGAGCAGGTGGTGCTGAGCCTGGACCGGGCGCCGGACGAGGGCGCGCGCGACTGGGAACTGGCGGCGGTACTGGCCGACCGCATCGTGCGCGGCGTGTTTACGCCGCAGCGCGAGGTGGTGGCCAACGGCTGGTCGGATGCCTGGCACCTGGGCCGGATCGATGGGCGCCAGTTGGCAGGGACTCCGGATGGGGTGCTGCTGGGCGGCGCCGACGGTGTGCCGCACCTGGGCGCCTTGAATGGCCAGGCCGATCCGGGGGCGGGCGTGTCGAGCGCGCGCGCCTGGTTCCCGATGTACAGCGGCGGCGAACACGATGGGCTGGGTTGGGTGGAAGTGAGTGTGCGGCCGCTGGCCCGGGCCGGGCAGGTGGAGGACGATCCGGTCAGCGTGCCCGACGTCGACGCCGTGCGCCAGGCCCAGGTGGCGGCGGTGCTGGCCGGCGCCCGCCATTTCGATGGTCGCGGCCAGGGCCAGTGGCGCACCACGGTACGTTTCGGTGAACCGCGCTTCGCGGGCAATTCGTACGAGCTGGCGCTGGTGATGGCCGACCGCATGGCGCGCGGGCGCGAGTTCGCAGCGCGCGGGCGGGTGATCGCCACCGGCGCTTCCAGCGCCTGGCATGCGGGGCGGGTCGAATCGGTCGAGGCGCTGGCGCCCAAGTGCGCGCTGATCGCGCGCGAGGCAGGACCGGGCGACCGCGTGCTGCTGCCGAAGGAGTGGGAAAACGCCCTGCCGCAGGGCATGCGCGACGCCTTGCGCGCGCGCGGCGCCAGCCTGGCCTGCGTGGAGAGGATCGGCATCATCTAGGGGACGCCCGGGTTTCTTGCACCAGGAATTGACCGGATCGCACCCGCACACGGGAGCGGTCCGCGCCGCAGGCATGGCCCTGCTAAAATCCACGGGTTGGACGGCAGGTTCGCAGTTGGAAGTAACAAGAAGTACACGATAGAACGGAGTCGGATATGTTGCAGATGTTCGGAACAAAAGGCGCCAGCTGCGCCCGTTGCGAGTGCCGGAACGCGCCCGAGGCGCGCTACTGCGCCGGCTGCGGCGTGATCCTGGGCGCGCCGCGCAGCAAGCCGGTGCTGGTCGAGAACCGCTGGGCGGCGGGCCCCGACGAACTGGCCGTGTTCTTCGGCGTGCGCGAACTGTCCGGCCTGTTCGTCAAGACCTTGCGGGTGCCGGCTACCGCGCGCGGCTTCATCCTGCAGGGCGACAAGGCGACCGAGGTGCCGCAGGGCGAGTACGAGATCGAAGGTTTCTTCACCCGCCTGAACCACCTGCTGCGAGACCAGCATGCCGAAATCCTCGTCACCCGCACCGGCGCCTTGCCGGTGCCATTCGAATTCGACGACGTCCCTACTTGCGAGCACCTCGACATCGCGCTGCGCTTTTCGGTCTCCGTCAAGATCGAGAACGTGCCGGCCTTCGCACGCCATTTCATGACCACCCCGGGCACGATCGGCACCCAAGAATTGCGCGAGCTGCTGTCGCATCCGGTGCGCCAGCTGGCGCTCGAATTCATCGGCGCCCATTCGATCCGCGAGCTGGCCGCGAATGGCGAACTGCGCCAGCAACTCGACCAGCGCCTGCAGGGCGGTCTCAAGGTGCTCCTGGCCGGCTACGGCCTGGCGGTGACGGCGGTCGAGACGTTCGAGCTGCGTCACGATAAATACGATGCCAACCGCGCCCGTATCGGCAGCCTGTGGCTGGCGACCGACGAGAAGCACGTGCAATTGGCCCATAGCCGCCAGCTGGACGAGCTGTACACGGCCGAGGAATGGCAGCGCATCAAGCGCAGTGAAGAAGAGGGGCGGCTGCGGATGCGCCGCGCCGAATTGCGCCAGGATGACGCCATCGCACGGGCCGAGCTGTCGCTGCAGGGCGCCGACCGCGCCCATGGCGTGCGGGCGCGCCAGATCGAGCTGTATGGCCGCATCCTCGAGGCCCAGTCGCGCAAGCAGGCGCTGGCCAATGGCGCGGCCGAGGTGCTGGCCGAACTCGAACACGAGCAGGCGCAAAAGAAGGCCGGGCGCGCCGACGAGGCAAGCGAATGGCAGCACCTGCGCGCGCTGGCCGGCGTACGCATGCGCGCCGAGGTCGCCAGCGCCCAGCTAGACGCGACCCAGGCGCGCCAACTGGCCCAGCAGCGCTTTTCCCAGCAACTGCTGCAACAGCAGATTCGCAACAAGATCGAGCAGGCGCGCCAGATCGAGGACGCCGCCCGCCAGCGCGCCGAGCTGGTACGCTTGCGCGAGAGCGAAGAAGCGGTGGCGAGTCGCCTGCGCGACATCGATGAAGCCGAGCACACGGCGCGCCTGCGCAGCGCCGAACGGGCATTGGCATGGGAAGACGAGCAGGCGCGCCAGCGCATCGACAGCGTGCGCCGCGGCGCCGGTCGGGCCGACGCCCAGGCCCAGCACGAAAAGCTGCTGCGCACGATCGAGGCCGATGCCACGCACGCGCGCAGCATGCAGGACGTCACCTTGGAAGCGGACGAGCGCCGCGCCGGCATCGCCGAAGGCGCGCGCGCGGCCGACCGCGCCCACGAGATCGCGCTGGCGCAACTGGCGATGGAGCGCGCCGCGGCATTGGGCGCGATGGACGACACGGCGAAACTGGCCCTGGCTGAGGCACCCAACGCCGCCGTGCTGTCCGATTACCTCAAGACGCGCGTGCATGCCACGATGGATGGCGACCAGCTGACCGCCCTGGCCGGCGTGGCCGGCGCCGGCAAGATCGACCTGGCGCTGGCGGACGCGCGGGTCGTGGCCGAACAGGCGCGCCGCGAGCTCGAAGTCGACAAAGACCGGCGCCACCAGCTCGACCTGCTGGCGATGCAGAACGATGTGAACAAGAGCGCGCTGACCTCGCAGGCGGCGCTGGCCACTGGTATCGTGGGCGCGCGCCTGTGCGCCAACGGTCATCCGGCCAAGCCCGGCGACCGTTTCTGCGCCGCTTGCGGAGCGACGCTGACGGCGTGATTTGAGAGCAATGCAGACTGCCATCGACAAGATCCGCGAACTACGCGCGTTGCACGAAGACGGGTTACTCAGCCGTCAGGAGTTCGACCTGCGCAAGAACGCGATCCTGGACGCGGCGTATACGCCGGCCGAACGCGCCGCAGCCCAGGGGCCGGGCACCGAGATCGGCCCCGCGCCCGAGGCCATCCGGCCCGGCACCGAGATCGGCCTGATGGCAGGCCAGGAGATCGGCCCGCAAACCCGCCGCTATCGCCTCGAGCGCCTGATCGCGCACGGCGGCATGGGCCAGGTGTGGCAGGCGACCGACCTTGCCACCCACGCCGAACTGGGGCACAGCGCCCAGGTCGCGCTCAAGATCCTGCCGCCGCACCTGACCCAGGCCGCCAGCCACGCCAAGCTCTTGATCCAGGAGGCCACGCGCGCGCGGCGCCTGGCGCATGAACACATCGTGCGGGTCTATGAATGGGCCCAGGATCCGGCCACCACCAGCTTCTTCCTGATCATGGAATACCTGGAGGGCGAAGACCTCGATGCGGTGCTGGCGCGCGAATCGCGACTGCCCCTGGCGCGCGTGCTGGCGCTGCTCGACCCGGTGGCCGACGCCCTCGACTATGCCTGGGACAAGCACCGCCTGGTCCACCGCGACATCAAGCCCGGCAATGTCTTTGTCACGCGCAAGGGCGAAGTCAAACTGCTCGACTTCGGCATCGCCGCGCGCGCCCGCGCCAGCGGCGCCATGTCGCCGTTCGATGCGCCGCCGACCTCGGGCACGGCCGGCTACCGCGCGCCGGAAGCAGCCAGCGAGGGGATGGTCCCGGAGCCGACGCTGGACGTGTATGCGGTGGCGGCCATGATCCACCAATTGCTGACCGGCGTGCTGCCGGGCGAGGCGGGCGGCACGGTGCCCGAAACACTGGGCGCACGCCAGTGGGAAGTGCTGCGCACCGGTTTCGGCCGCGACCCGGCGGGGCGCCCGGCCACTGTACACGCGCTGCTGGACGCGATTCGCGCCGCAGCCGGCCCGTCGCCCGAGGAACTGGCCGTGCAAGAGGCGGCCCGCCGCGCCGAGCAAGAGAGGCAGGCGCGCGAGCTGGCGGCGCGCCGCAAGCACGAAGCCGATGCCGCCGCCGTGGTCCAGGCCAGGCTCGATGAGCAGCGCCGCATCCAGCTGCGCGAGCAGCAGCGGCGCGAACGCGCGGCGGCCGAAGAAGCGCGGCTGGCGCGCAAGGAACTGCTGCGCCAGCAGTTGCTGGCCAAGCGCGACGAAGAAGTGGCCAAGACCCAGGCGGCCAAGGAAGAAGCCGCACGCAAGGCAGCTCAGGCCAGGGCCGCGGCGGCCTACCTGGCGCAGCAGAAGAAGGCGAAGGAAGAAGAGGCGGCACGTGCGGCCGAGGCGCCGGTATCGGCCGTGGCGACTGCCACCGCACCGGTGCCGGTTACGCCCGCCGCCGACGCCATCCTGCACGACCCGTTCATCGACGGCAGCGGTCCGGCCCTGGTCCTGATCCAGGCCGGCCGTTTCGAGATGGGCTCGCCGGAACATGAACGGCGCATCGCGATGGCGGCCGGCTCGCAAAAGAACTGGATCGCGCGCGAGACCCCGCAGCACTGGGTCGGTATCGAGCGTCCGTTCGCCATGGGCCGCCATCCGGTCACGGTTGGCGAATGGCGCATCTTTGCCCTTGCCAGCGGCTGGCAGCAGCATGGCGAGGTCAATTGGGAAGCGCCGGGCTTTGCACAGGACGACAGCCATCCGGTCGTCGGGGTGAGCTGGTTCGATGCGCTGCAGTACGTGGCCTGGCTGAGCGATGCGACCGGCAAGCGCTATCGCCTGCCGAGCGAGGCCGAATGGGAATACGCCTGCCGCGCCGGCAGCAAGACGGCGTTCAACGTCGGCGACACCATCTCGACCACGCAAGCCAATTTCGACGGCAGCTTTACCTATAACGGCGGCCCGCGCGGTGACTTCCGGCATGGCACCACGCCGGCCGGCGCATTTCCTCCCAACGCCTGGGGCCTGCACGATATGCACGGCAATGTCTGGGAATGGGTGCAGGATGTGGTGCACGAGAATTACGACGGCGCGCCAGGCGACGGCAGCGCCTGGGAGACCGGCGGCGACCAGGTGCGCCGCATCCTGCGCGGCGGTTCCTGGCTGTACAACCCGCGCTACCTGCGCTCGGCCCTGCGCAACGGCTTCTCGGCCGTGCTGTCGAACGACATCGTCGGCTTCAGGGTAGTACGCGAACTCTGACGACCGATTTGCCGCACGGCCAGCGTTGGTCAAGCGTCGCGGACAGGCGTAAGCTGGCACCACCCATGTGGGCTTCGTGCATGCAAGAGGTGATGCCATGAAAATTCCTGAACACCTGCGGGCGCCGGCGATCGTATTCGCCTTGCAGGCCGCTTTATTGGCCGGCGCTGCGCTGGTCTTCCTGGTGCTGATTCCGCCGCACGGCTGAGCGTGCGCCGCCGGCGGGCGGCTCAGGCGCTGAATGCGGGCAGTACGGGGCTGCGGCGGTCGCCCATGCCGCGGGGGGCGGTGTGCGCCTCGGGATAGGCCTGCGCCACGAAGCGCGCCGCGATGCCCAGGCCGGCCTGTTGCAGGCGGCCCAGGCCGGCATCCGGCGCCAGCGGGGTGTCGCGGCCGCTGCTGCGGTCGCGCTGCCAGAAGCCGCCGTCGCGGTGGAACAGCAGCGGTAGCGCGGCGGCGCGCGGCATGCAGGGTGCACTCTGCGGCGCGCGCGACGCACCCGGCACATCGGGCAGGCAGTCGGGCGCCATCAGGTAGAAACACTCGGCGCGCGCGCCGGCGTCGAGGCGGTGCAGCACCACCGCGTGACTCATCAAGGCCGTCACCTCGAGCGTGACGATGCCCTTGATGCTGGCCGTCAGTTCGATCCGCATCCCTGGTCGCAGCTGTACAGGCATGTGCTTGCCCGGCCAGACGCCGTCTAGCAGCAGGCCGTAGCGCGATACATCCTCGATCTCGAAACCATGGCGGCTGCGGCGGATGACGGCGTGCCGTCCCGACAGCCGGCGCGTGAGGCCGCCGTATTCCATCCCGGCTTCGCCGTGGTGGGCCAGCAGCAGGTCGGCTTCCGGGGCGATGGTCTCCAGGCGGCCCAGCACCCACTCGTCGAGCGCGAGCAGGCGCACGTGGCGCTGGGTGGCGGAATCAGCCTCGGCATGCACCAGGCAGGCGCCGGCCGTGGGGCAGGGATGGGCGGTCGCGCCTGGCAGATCGATCTCGATCAGGTCTTCGTCCCAGGCGATGGTCGACATGCCGAGGTCGATCTTGCCGCTGCCGCTGTCCAGGTTGAGCTGGGCGATCGAGGCGTTGCGCGCGGTGACATCGATGTCGATCCGTCCGCCGCCGGGCGCATTGACGCGGGCGATGCCGGCGTCGTCCGCCGTCACCCGCACATTCTTGTGGGTGGCGAGGAAGGTCTGGTGGATTTCGCCCAGGCTGGCGTCCTGGCGCGGCACCAGGATCACGGGCGAACAGGTCCAGGTGCGGCTCGATTCGGGCGCGTGCGGATGGCGGCTGTGCAGCTCGACCTCGATCCGGTACTGGCCGTGTTCGAGCCCGCGCGAGGAAAATTCAAGGAACAGAGGCCGCCAGTCGCCGCGCGAGGTGCGCTGGAAGGCATAGCTCTCGCCGCCGCTCAGGCGCAGCGCCGAGCGCACCAGCATGCGCACTTCGGGCGCGCAGTCCATCGGCATGCCGCGCAGTTCGAGCCGGATCGCCTGGCGGCCGCCGGCCGCGCGCGGGTCGAAACCGCTGATGTGCAGCTGCGGACGTTGCAGGGTAGGGGGGCGCTCGACCGGGATCGGACCGATTTCGGTGTTGCGCCGGCTGCGCAGGGCGGTGATGGCGTCGAAACTCGACGGCAGGGCGGGCGCGGCAGGACCAGTGACCGCGATTGACGCTGCGACGGGTTCATCTTGCGGCTGAGCATGCCCGTGCGCACACATGGCATCGCCGGGCAGGACCCAGACGGTGCAATGTGGATGATCGGGATTGCGGCAGCGGTTCATGTCAGAACGGCAAGTTGAATAATGGTCGGAATAAACGTTGCTAGCTTACGCTGATTTTACCCTGCACGGCGCACCGAGTTCGTTGATTAACAACATTATTTTCGTAAAGCATTAACTTGACGTTTCAACCGGGAGCACGGTTTCATCCGCATGGCGCGCCAGCGGACGCACGACCAGCGCGGTCAGGTTATCGGGCTGCATGCCGGCCGGCGGATCGTTCTCCAGCAGTCCGAACAGGCGCTCGACCAGGGTCAGCGCATTCGGCTCGTCGTGCAGCAGCGCTGGCCAGCTGGCAACGAAACCATCCGGCTGGGTACATGACCAGAAGCCGTCGGTGGCCATCAGATAGGCCGCCCCAGGCCGCAGGGACACAGCCCGGCGGTCGGCCAGGCGGGTCAGCCAGCACGGCAAGTTGTCGGGCGTGAGCGCGAACAGCGGATCGGACAGACGCGCAGGATCGGAGAAAGCGTTGCCAAGAATGACAGCCTGGGCGATCTGCGGCGCGTGGCGACCGTGCACCTGGCGCCACCAGCTCGCTTCGTCGAGGCGGCCGGCGAGGGCGGCGACGGTGGCCGGCACATGGTCGATGGTGAGCGGTGCGGCGTGCAGCGGGTCGAGTTCGTACAGGCGCGAGTCGCCGACGTGATACAACAGCGGCACGCCGCTTGCCCGCAGTTCGAGCAGGGTAAGCGTGGTGCCGGGCCGGGCCGTGACGACGCCCTGGACGGCGAAGCGCGCCTGCAGGCTGGCGTGGATGGCATCGAGGTGCTCGCTTAGTTCGTCGGGCGTGGCGCAGGGCGGCATGGCGAGCAGGGCGGCTGCCAGTGCCTCGGCCGCCTCGCGGCCATGGCCGTGGCCGCCCATGCCGTCCAGCACCGCCAGCCGCCCATACCCGGCCGGCCAGCCGTCCACGGCGAGGCACAGCGGCTGCTGGTCTTGCAGGCGGCAGGCACGGCCGTCGAAGTCGATGACGACGAAATTGTCCTGGTTTTCAGCGCGCGTCGTGGGGCCGCAGCCGACGCGGCTGGCGACCGCGACGTCGAACAAAGGGGCAAAGCGAAAATCGGCGAGGGTAACGGACATTGGCGACATGATCTGGACGATGCTGACACTCTACTACTGTTTCATTGCCGGCAATGGTCCGATTAAGTGGGCTTTTTCCGAATTGCCTTACGGGAAATCGATGTCGTGGTATGTTGTCGATCCACGCAGCAACGTCAATACACGTCATGGACATCCGGCCGCTGGTCGATACCGATATCCCTGTGCTCGCACCTGCCATCGCAGCGCTGCTGCGCGAGCTGGCGCTGGAATTCATCGTGCATGAATCGACAGCGGAAGGCGCCGCGACCTTCCTGGCCGAAAACGACCAGATGGGCGTGCGCAAATTCCTGCAGCTCGGGCATGTGTATCACGTGGCGCTCGACGAGGGACGACTGGCCGGTTTCATCGCGATCCGCGACAACAGCCACCTGTTCCATCTGTTTGTCGGCAAGCGCTGGCAGGGGCGGGGATTGGCGCGCAAGCTGTGGAATGCGGCGCGCGCCGCGGCCATCGCACGCGGCGGCGACGGCAACTTCACGGTCAACTCGTCGAATCACGGGGTGACGGCCTATGAAGCCTTCGGCTTCGTGCGGGTCGGCCCGATGCAGTGCGCAAAAGGCTTGTATTTCAATCCGATGCGGCTCGCATGGGCCGACGAGGTACACTGCTGAAAATCCGCAGTACACGCCGACCCGAACCCATCGTAATGACAGTTGAATTGATCCTGGCCGTGGCCAGAAGTTTTTTGTTCGTCCTGGTGACGATGCTGCCGATCCTGAATCCGGCCGCCACCGCGCCGATCTTCCTGAGCATGACCGAAGGGGCGTCGCCCGCGACCCGCACGCTGCTGGCGCGCCGCATCGCGCGCAATATGTTCTGGCTGATGACGGGCTCGATGCTGATCGGCTCGTATGTACTCGACTTCTTCGGCATCTCGCTGCCCATCGTGCGCGTCGGCGGTGGCCTGATCCTGGCGTCGGTCGCCTGGCGCCTGCTGGGAGCGACGCCGACCACGCCGGACAGCCGGGCCTCGCTGGCCGAGGCGTTTACGCCCGACCACGCACAGCGCCAGGCCTTCTATCCGCTGACGTTTCCGATCAGTTGCGGGCCGGCCTCGATCGCCGTCGCCATCACGGTGGGCGTTGCCCTGCACGACGTGCAGATCGTGATCTCGCTGGCACGCATGGGTGGCGCGTTGATGGCGCTGGCGGTGATCGGCGTGCTGCTGTATCTCGCGTTTCGCTACGGAGAACACTTCCTGCGCTTCATCGGCGAAGCGGGGACCGCCGTGTTCCTGCGCCTGACCGCCTTCATCCTGCTGTGCCTTGGCGTGCAGATCGTCTGGGATGGCTTGCGCGAACTGCTGCTCGAGGTGATGGCCGTTCCCACCCATCTTGCGGCGGTGCGGGCGATCGTTGGCAGCGGATAGAATTGGTGAGTTTGCGCCAGGAGCTGGCTCGCTATACTGCTGGCCCATGTCCAGCATTTCCCATCAGTTCCCGTCGACGGCCGGCACGCACAATGATCGCTTCACCGGCATCGCCGTCACGCTGGGTGTGCATCTGGCCCTGATCCTGGCCTGGCAACTGGCCGGCAAGCTGCCACAGGCAGTACAGGAAGGGAGCGACGAGGCGATGCTGTGGCTGTCGCTGCCAGCGACTGCTACTGCTTCGGCCCCGCCGGAACCCGTCAGAGAGAGCCCGCGCCAACCCGCCGCCGCCCCGGCCACCACAGTGCGTGCGGTAAGGACCGATCCCGTTTCGTCAGCGCCGGCGGCCGAAGCTCCGGCGGCCGCGGCGGCGCCGATGTCTGCAGTCGAGGCGCCGCCAGCCACCTCGCCCAGTGCCGCCGAGATGCTGGCCAACGCGCGGCGCAGCGTCGGCCAGATCGACCGCGCGCTGCGCAAGGAAAACAAGCCGCTGATCGTCGCTCCGCCGGACAGCCCGCAGATCCGCATGCGCGACGGGATCGAGCATGCCCGTGCCATGGCGGCGCCCCGCCTATGGGAAGCGCCCAAGGTCGAAGAGCTGGTGAACAACACCGGCGACGGCGCACGCCGCTCACGGGTCATCACCGGCAGGGGCACCTACTGCATCACCGAGCGGGCGCCGACGACCAATATCGAGATGATCGAGATGCACGGCAAGCAGCGCTTCACGAATTGTCCGAAGGACGAGACGCCGCCCAAGCAGCAGGTCTGGCGCACCGCGCGCGATTAGCGGACCCGGCCTTCGTCCGCCCGCCGCAGCCACAGGCTGCTGGCCCAGCCTTCGACCGAATGACCATCGACCATCGCCCGCACCTGCCACCAGTCGCCGTCGCGGCGGCCGGTCGCTTCCACCCGCGCGCCCGCCGGCACCACCAGCAGCCGGTCGGCGCCGACGCCGCCCGCGACGCGCAGGTTGAGCGCGTCATGGGTGCGGTAGCGCGCGCCGGCAACCGGCAGGTCGATGCCCGTCGCCGCTGCGGCCTGGGCCGACTGCAGCAGCGCCGGCGCCGGAGCGACAGAGGGATGGGCGAACATGGCCAGCAACAGCGTGCCGCCGGCGGCAGTGCCCAGCCCCAGTGCGCCCAGCGCACGCGCGTTCGGCCGTCGCCACCAGCTGCGCGGCGTCAGCCAGGCGCAGGCGCACAGGGTCAGTGCCAGGGCCGCGCCGTAGGCGGCCACGTGGGTCATGGAGACCATCGTCGTCCTCAGGCGTCGAAGCGCAGCACGTAATGCCCGGCCACCAGGTGGTGGCCCGACGGGATCACATACGGCTGCTCCTGGGTCGCGTTCTCGATCTGGGCCACCAGGGCGAGCTGTTCGTCGAGGTGATACAACGCCTGGGTCGGCGACAGACGCACCACGCGCAGGCCGTCGCTTGATGCTTCCCAGCTGAAGGCATTGCGCGACAGGCCGAGGCGGTCGGCGCTGGCGGCGGGGGCGCCGTCACCATGGCGCACGAACTGCGGCGTGTCGAGCACGCGCAGCGCGCCCAGCGACGGCATGCCGCGCCCAAATGTCAGGCGGGTGCCGGCTGCCGCCGGCTGCGACGGTCCCTGCGGCAGCACCAGCAGGGCGCTGTAGCGCTCGGCCAGTTGCTGCTGGACCGCCAGCAGGCGGATGCTGGCGTTGTCGAGCGGGGAAAATTGCGACGGCACCGCGATGCGCTGGCGCCCGGCCGGCGTGATCGCATGCAGCTCGTCGGCCTCGTCGACCGCGAAGTGGATGACATTGTCCTTGCCTGGCGCGCTCGGGAGCAGCTGGGCGTTCAGGCCGACCTCCATGGCCTGGGCGCCGGTCTCGCGGTAGCGGCTCAGGCGCGGCAGGGCCAGCGCGGCCAGCGTGACGCGGTGGCGCGCTACCGGCGCGTAGGTGGCATCAGGTTCGGCCAGCGGCGCCGGTGTGGCCGGCGCAGTCGCGGCGGCCAGCGGCATCGCGGTCATGTCGGCAGCGGGTGGCGTGACGGTGCGGGCTTTCCACACCGCCGGGCTGCGCTGGGGTTGTGCACTCTGCGTGGCCGGATTGGAGCTGGTCGTCGGCGCGGGCTGCGGCCGGGTGGCGACACCGGTACGGCTGATCTTGAGCAGCAGGCGCTGGGCGCTGGCGCCCTTGCCGCACAAGACGTAGTAGCCGTTGGCGGCGTCGAAGCGGCATTCGAAACTGTCTTTCGGGCGCACCTGCAGTTCGAGCAGGGCGTCCGGGCCGTCGTTCACCAGCAGCAGGCCGCCTTCCGGGCCGAATGGCCAGCCGGGGACGGCGAAGGTGGCGTTGGCCGGATCCAGGCCGACCAGGGTCAGGCGCTGGTTCGGATAGATGGCGCACACCGGCTGCCAGATCGCGCTGTCGCGCGAGGCGGTGACCGTGTACTGCACCTGCTCGCCCGGCGCCGGCAGGTAGACGGCGTGGCCGAACTTGACCTGCACCTCGCCTGGATCGAGGTCGTCGCTGCCCAGCACGTGGTAGCGCACTTCGTCGCCGCCGAGCAGGTCGCCGAAATCCTTCTGGTGCAGGGCGGCCAGCGATTGCGCCAGGTCGCGCACGCGGGCGCCGCGGGTCAGGTGGCGGTCGTCGTCGACCTCGTCCTGCGGCAGCACGAGGGTCACGTGCGAGAAGCAGCGGGTGGCGGCGCGTCCGCGCTGCTCGCGCGGGGAGCGTTCGAGCAGGTCGCGCAGCAGCGGACGGCGCGCGAACAGCGCCAGGCCAGGCGCCTGCCACAGGGCGTCGGCATTGAACACATCCTGGACCCTGGCTAGGACTTCGTGTTGGACATAGACCGGCATGATTGACTCTCCTCGTTGAATTGCGTGCTCACCATGCCGAACGCTAGCAGGGGGCAGATGAAAAACAGCAGATGCGAGCCGCCGGCGGACAGGAAACTCATGGGCTGGCCCATGATCGGGAACATGGCAAGGTTGGTGCCCCACGACAGCAGCAGGTGGCCGGCGACGAAGGCCGCGCCGCCGCACAGGGCGTAGCACTGGAAGCGGCCGACCCAGGCGCGCCGAAAATCCTTGGCGTCGTTGGCGCCGCGCCAGGCACCGGCGGCGGCGCGCAGCAGCGCGGCCAGGAACAGCGCCTGCAAGGTCCACAGGGCCAGGCCCGCCGCCAGGCCGTGGCGGTGCAGCAGGAAGGACGGCGCGAAATCGTCCTGGATGGCGGGGATGGCCAGCGCCTCGCCCGCCGCGCCGCCCAGGGCGGGCAGTCCGAGCAGGCTATCGGCGCCTAACCAGCCACCCTGGACGATGGCGCGGCTGCCTTGCAGCATCTGCTGGCCGGTGTGCGGGTGGATGGTCGGTTCGCTCCACACCTGGAAGCGTTCGGGATAGAAGCCGAAGGCGCCGAGCAGGTCGCCGCCGGCGCGCATGGTGACGCCGCCCGCTACCAGCAGGCAGGCAGCCACCGCGACCGATGCCAGCGCGGCGCGCTGTCCACGGCTGGCGCACCAGGCCAGCAGCATCGCCCCGCTCCAGACCAGCAGCAGCACCAGCGGCGAATAATCGTCGACCCGCACCAGCGCCGCCGCCAGCAGGAACACGAACAGCAGCACCGGCGCCGCCATGCGCAGCCAGAAGCGCCAGTCGCGCCGTTCATGGTCGGCGCCGCCGGCGGCCAGCGCCAGGCAATGCGCGCTCAGCGCGGCCAGGGCGAACTTGGCGAATTCGAAGGGCTGGATGTCGAATACGCCAGTCTCGTTGCCGAAGCAGACCTGCAGCAGCAGGCCGCCCAGCGCCAGCGCGGCGAACCCCAGCAGCACGCGCTCGGTGACCGGGCGCGAGACGGCGCCGCGGCCAAAGCAGGACAGCAGCAGCAATGCGCCCGGCAGGCCGATGCCCAGCAGCGCGGTGGTGTTCTGGAAGTGGCGCAGCCAGGCCGTGTCGCTCGCCCCCAGGCCCATCTCGAGCTGCACCAGGAGGCCGGCGCCGAGCAGCAGCACGGCGCTGGCGGCCAGCAAGGAAGTGCGGCGCGGGTACAGCATCGTCAGCCAGAGGGTCGCCCAACCGAGCAGCAGCGAGCAGGCGGCGCCCGGCGCGCCGCTGCTGCGCTGGGTGACCAGCAACAGCATGGCGCCGGCGGCCAGCAGCGCCAGCGCGAGCGGGCGCGCCAGCTGCATGCGGACGCCGCGCTGACGCAGTTGCGGCGCCACGAAGGCGAGGGCAGCCAGCAGCACCACAAGCGCGGCGGTCCAGGCCAGCGGCGGTGGGGCGGGAAGGGCCAGATGGTCGCGCTGCGCCCAGCGCCAGCTCACGGCGGCGGGCAGCTGGTGTGCAGCCTGGGTGGACAGGGCGACCTGGCTGGAAGGCGTCAGGCGCAGCGTGGCGCCATCGCGGGCCAGGGTGAACAGGGTACGGCCGACGGCGAAGGCGTCGACATCGGCCAGCGCCAGCTCGCGCTGGGCGGCATCCTGCCAGCCGGCGCTCGAGGAGACCAGCACCGGTTGCAGGCCCCGCGCCGCCAGGGCGATGCGGCCATCGGCCTGGCGCGCCAGCCCCGCGCTGCCCGGTTCGAGCGCGGCGGCGGCGACGCGATTGCCGCAATACAGCAGGCCGCCCAGGTGCAAGGGCCGGGCCAGGCTCAGGCCCTGCGGCAGCCAGCGGTTCCAGGCCGCCACCATGCGCGCCGACAGGCCAGTGTCGGGGCAGGACGCTTGCAGCTGGCCGTCCTGCAGCACGGTGGCGCCGTCGTAGTCCCAGGTGCGCGCGCCGTCGTGCAAGGTGACGCGGCCGGCGCCGGCCGCGACCACCTGCAGTTGCAGGGCGCCGGCCTGGATCCGCTGGCCAGCCGCGAGTGGCAGCTCGCTGCTGCGCTGGCGCGCGTCGCCGCGGCGCAGCAACAGCGGCTGCTGCGGCTCGGCGTTACGCAGCAGCCAGTCGCCGGCGGCGTCGCGGCGCAGCACCAGCTGGCGCGCGGCGGCGCGTGGCGCGCCCAGTTCCTGGCGGCCCAGCATGATCGATTCGCCGGGACGCAGGGTTACCGCGATCTCGGCCGGCATCCAGGCGGCGGGCGCCCTGAGCAGGGCCAGCAACTGCAGCGCACACAGCAGTGCCAGCAGGCTCCAGGCGAGGCTGGTGCCAAAGGACGGGCGCGTCATGCGGCGCTCCGCAGCAGGGCGGGGTCGAGCGCGGCCACGGTATCGGCCAGGCCGCGGCTGATCTCGAGCGCATGGCGTGGACGCTCGACGGGGCGCTCGGCCAGCAGAGAACCCAGCAGCGCCAGGCCGGGCGCGGCGGCCGGGCCCAGGCGGCCGGCGAACAGCGCCGCTTCGTCAGCTTGCAGCACGGTCGGGCGGCCCTGGCGCTCGGCCAGTAGGCTGGCCGCCGCGTCGCGGCCGTGGGCTTGCCAGGCCTGGCCGCAGGCGCTGCTGTAGCGCAGCAGGCGGCTGGCGACCAGGTAATAAAGCAGGGCGCCGAGGGCGAAATAATCGGTTCGCGCCTCGGTGGCGTAGCCGTCGGCGTCGGGGAAGAACTGTTCTGGCGCCTGCCAGTTGGCGGTGCCGGCGTAGGTATGGGCGCGCAGGTCGTCGAGGCGGCGGTTGGTGCCGAAGTCGGCCAGCTTGACGCTGTCGCTGGCGCCGTCGAGCAGCAGGTTGCCCGGCTTGAGGTCAAGGTAGCGCCAGCCGCTGGCATGGACCTTGGCCAGCGCCTGGTTGACCTGGCCGACCCAGGCCAGGGCGCGCGCGGGGGCGATCGTGCGGCCATGCGCCGCTTCGCGCTGCAGATAAGCGGCCAGGTCGCCGTCGAGCAGTTCGAGCGCCATCGCCGGCATGCCGGCATGTTCACCGCTGTCGAGCAGGCGCACGATGTGGCGCCCGTCCCAGGGCGCCAGGCCGCCCAGGAAGGCGATCTCGGTGCTGGCGCAGGCCAGCCAGCGTGCGCGCAGGCCTGCAGGGGCGCGTTCCATCTGCTCCAGGTTGACCAGCTTGAGGGCGACGCAGCCATTGGCGTGCAGGCTGTCGGCGCGCCAGACCACGCCGTAGGCCGAGCCGGCCAGCGCCTCGCGCAAGCGGTACTGGCCCTTGGCGAGCGAAATGACGGTGCCTGCTGCGTACATGGTGTCCCCCGAGCCTGGCGCGTGGCGCCGATGCGGGGAACAAGCGGAGGGGGGATGAAAAAAAGCCGCGCAGTGCGCGGCTTGTCTGATTAACGGTAATAACCGCGGTGGTCGTCACGATCGCGGCGGTCGCGGCGATCATGGCGATCATGGCGATCATGGCGGTCATGCCGATCCCAGCCACGTCCGCGATGTTCGACGTAGACCGGGCGTGGCTGCACGTAGACCGGACGCGATTCCACATACACCGGGCGGGGTTGGACATAGACCGGACGCTGCTGCACATACACCGGACGCGGCTGCACGTACACCGGTTGCGACTGGTAGTAGTTGCCGCCGCGCTGGCCGTAGTGACGACGGTCGTCGCGGGTGTTGATGGAGTTGCCCACCGCCGCGCCGATCACGCCGCCGGCAACTGCGCCGCCGGTGCCGCCGACGGTATGGCCGACGACGGCGCCGAGCACCGCGCCAACGGCCGTGTTCGTACCACGATCACCGGCCATTGCCGCTGGCGATACCGCGACTGCGGCCAGCAACACAGCACCAAGGGTTGTCGATTTCAACATGGTTTTTTCCTCGTACCCTGGCGGAGATCGGGATGATCACTGCGACACCGGGTATGGACGTACTATATGTGTGGTCTCGAATCGTGCCACTGGTTAATACAGTTTTTTACAACTGCATCTCAGCCGGTAACATTCTGCCTTGCAAGTACCGGCAGTCGCCCCATCTAGGGAAGCACTGATTTATTCTGGCGGGAGAGAATCGGTCACGAAAAATGTGCCCGGCAAGGCGCAAACCGCAGCGATACCCCGTGCTATCGCGAGGATTTGCAAGGCTGCAGGGTGCATGTTCTCTTGGCCGATTCCCGCCATGAATAAATCAGTGCTTCCCTAGAACGACCACCATCATTCGCTATCCGCCATGCGTCCAAGCCGTAGCTTCATCGTCGTCCTGTCCCTGCTCGTCCTGCTGCTGGTGTATATCGGCATGCGCCTGCTGCCCGACCTGGAGCTGGGACTGGCCGGTTGCGCCGTCGGCATGGTCCTGCTGGCCGTGCTCGGTGCGCTGGTACCGGTCGGCCTGCTGTCGTCGTCACTGCGCCGGCGGCGCTGGTCCGATCCGCTGGCCTGGCTCGGCCTGCTGTCGATGGGCCTGTTTTCCTCGCTGCTTGTTACGACCTTGCTGCGCGATCTGATCCTGCTGGTGCTGCTGCCGTTTGGCGCCTTGACCCCGGCATTGACGTACGCCAGCGCGCTTGCCGTGCCGCTGGTGGCGCTGGCCGTGACTGTCATTGGTTACGTCAACGCGCGCCGGGTGGCGCGGGTGGTCAGGGTCGATGTGCCGATCCGTGACTTGCCGCCCGCCCTGCATGGCTATGCCATCGCCCAGATCTCGGACATCCACGTCGGCCCTACCATCAAGCGGCCCTACCTGGATGCGATCGTCGACAAGGTCAACGCGCTCGGCGCCGATGCCATCGCCGTCACCGGCGACCTGGTCGACGGCAGCGTGCAGCGTCTGGCCAGCCACACCGCCCCGCTGGCGCGCCTGAAAGCGAGTGACGGCGTGTTCTTCGTCACCGGCAACCACGAATATTATTCCGGCGCGCTGGAGTGGATCGCCGAGGTGCGGCGCCTGGGCCTGACGGTCCTGATGAACGAGCATGTGGTGCGCCGGCGCGGCGAGGCTACCGTGATGATCGCCGGCGTGGCTGACTATACCGCCCATCACTTCCACCCCGAGCACAAGAGCGACCCGCAGCGCGCCGCCCGTAATGCCCCGGGCGATGTCGGCGTGCGGGTGCTGCTGGCCCACCAGCCGCGCAGCGCGCCGGAGGCCGCGGCCGCCGGTTTTGACCTGCAATTGTCCGGCCACACCCATGGCGGCCAGTTCTTTCCGTGGAACCTGTTCGTGCCACTGCAGCAGCCCTTCGTTGCCGGCCTCAACCGGGTGCGCGATATGTGGGTGTACACCAGCCGTGGCACCGGCTACTGGGGACCGCCAAAGCGCTTCGGCGCGCCGTCCGAGATCACGCTGGTGCGGCTGGTGCCTGCGTGAGCGTGGCGCCGCGCCGCCATTTTTCGCATGTACGTACGGCAAGAAAGTAGGAGCGAAATATTGCCGTTTGCGCTATTGTTTGAATCCTTTCGAATGACCAGAGGGTTCCTTGCATGAAACGCAGTCTCCGTCTCCATCATCTTCCCGTCATGGGCGCCATCGCCGCCGCGCTGCTGGCCGTCCCGGCCCTGGCTGCCAGCCCTGGCAATGACCCGGCCGCACTGGCCAAGATCCGCGATACGGCGATGAGCAGCGACTACGCCTGGCAGCGCACCGAAGACATGACCGACCTGATCGGACCACGCTTGTCCGGCTCGCCGGGCGCGGCGGCGGCGGTAACCCAGGTGGCAGACGCCATGCGCAAGCTCGGCGCCAAGGTGACCCTGCAGCCAGTAAAAGTGCCGCACTGGGTGCGCGGCATCGAGACCGGCGAGCTGGTCGATTATACGGGGCGTCCGCAGGGCGTGACCCAGCGTGTGGTGCTGGCGGCATTGGGCGGTTCGGGCGCAACCCCGGCCGAGGGCCTGGTGGCGCCGGTACTGGTGCTCAAGAGTTTTGAAGAATTAAAGACGCGGGCCGCCGAAGTAAAAGGCAAGATCGTCCTGTTCGACGTGGGCTTCGACCAGCACATGGCCGACCGCGGCCTGGCCGGCCACGCCTATGGCCAGGGCTCGGCCTACCGCCGCAACGGCCCGCGCATGGCGGCCGAGCTCGGCGCCGTCGGCGCGCTGGTGCGCTCGGTCGGCGGGGCGGCGTATCGCCTGCCGCACACCGGTTCGTCGGGCCTGGTCGATGGCGCGCGGATTCCCGCCGCCGCCGTGACGGCGGAGGATTCGATGCTGATGGCGCGCCTGGCTAAACGCGGCCCGCTGAGCATGAAGCTGGTGCTGACCCCGCAAAACCTTCCGGACGCCGACAGCTTCAATGTGATCGCTGACCTGCCGGGCACCGAGAAGCCGGACGAGATCGTGATCGTCTCGGGCCACCTCGATAGCTGGGACCTGTCGCCCGGCGCACATGACGATGCCGCGGCCGTCGCCAGCGCGATGGCCGTGTTCGAGGTGCTCAAGAAGCTCGACTACCGTCCGCGCCGCACCATCCGCTTTATCGCCTGGATGAACGAAGAGAACGGCCAACGCGGGGCAAGCACCTACCTGGCCGCCGAACAGGCCAACGCAGGCAAGCACTTCGGCGCGATCGAAAGCGACAACGGCGTCGGCCGTCCATTCGGGCTGCGCGCCAGCGTAGTGCCGCAGTCGGTCAAGCTGTTTGCACCCCTGCAAGCGGCAATGCAGCCGATCGGCGCCAATGTGTTCCAGCGCCAGGACGTGCTGGCGACCGGCGACCTGGCCGGGCTGGAACGCGCAGGCGTGCCGAGCTTTGCCCCGGTGGTCGACACCTCGAGCTATTTCGACTACCACCACACGCCGGCCGACACGCTGGACAAGGTCGATCCAGACATCCTGCGCCGCCATGTGGCGCTGATGACGGCGACCGCCTGGTACCTGGCCAATATGGAGCAGGAAATCGGCCGTTCCAGCGTGCCAAAGCCGTAACTGGCCGCCCAGCGCGCCGCTCAGGCCGCTGTGCTGATGCGTCGTATTGCGCGCGCGTGCCCGCGATACGGTCGGCCGTAGATGGTCTGGATGCCGCTGGCGAAGTTCTGGCCCCAGACCAGCTGCGCGCGGGTGGCGTGCGGCTCGCTCGACCAGTACCAGTTGCGCTCGAACGATTCGCGCAGGTTGGCAAACAGCAGGGCCAGCTCGCGCCGTGTCGGCAGCGCACCGCCATGGCCGCTGGCCCAGTCGACGGCGGACGGCCAGCTGACATCGGCTGAGTCGCCTGGCAGCAGGACCAGGTGGTAGTCGGGGTCGTCCTTGCCCAAGATGAGACCGGCATATTCTTCGCCATCTTGCAGCATTCCCCGGATTTGCATGTATTCGCCCATTGAAATCACCTCGCGTTAGGTAGCAGTGGGATAAGACTGCCGAGCGCGACGTTTTGTTTCATGCGACGTTCGATCCAGATCATGGTGGCGTTCGATTTCCACAGTAAAAAATCCTTTGGATATTCGATATGGCAGGTAGATATTTCCCTTAATAATTTGAACTTAGGAAGTTTTTTTCACTCAGACGGGTACATTGTTTGAGATCAGGTGCCGACGGCCAGCAAGCCACGCAGCTTCCGGCCGCGTAGGAACCGCGCTCCATCCTCCCTGACGCCTGCCACGGCAGGCGTGTCCACAGGGCGCCGGTATTGATCCACGGCGCCACATGTGCCGTATCCCGCGAGACCACGGCAAGTTCTCCTGCAATCGGCCGTGGCCTGGGCACATATGCGCCTGCAGACGATATTGACGGCGATGCGCGCGGTGGCAGCATCGACCTCGGCGCCTACCAGCGCTAAGCCAGTACGTAAGTACCTCACTCGAGGTGCGGATCTCCAGAAATCAGCAATATCGTTCTTTGGCATGCCCAATTACGGGCATTCTGGCGAGTGTGTAATTTCCATTTGGCAATTGTCTCTGGAAATTTAGTTCTTCCAGAAAAATTTCCTAAAAAAAGTTGAACTTAGGAAGTTTCCTGCGCTCAAAGGGTTACATTGTTTAATTAGGGTAAGACACATACATGCAAGCTTTCGCTACCTTCGCTTCGATCCGTACCAACCTGACCAACGTTGCTGGCGCTGTCGCCTTGTTGGGCGCCGCCATGTCGGCCAATGCCGCCACGATCCCGACCACCCCGAATAATTTCTACGTCTCGCCAACCGGCTCGGACACCGCTGCCGGCACCAAGGCCGCGCCATTCAAGACCCTGGCCCGTGCCGCCAAGGCCGTCACCAAGGCCGGCACCACCGTGTTCGTCGCGCCAGGCACCTACGCCGGTGGCTTCAAGACCACCGCCAACGGTACTGCCGCCAACCGCATCTACTGGGTGTCGACCACCAAGTGGGGCGCCAGGATCGTGCCGCCAGCGAGCTCGACCAACAACAGCGCCTGGGACAACCGCGGCCACTACGTCAGCATCATCGGCTTCGACGTCGATGGCAGCAAGCTCGGCAGCGGTACCAAGTGGGTCCACGGCATCTATACCGGTGGTTCGTACAACGTCATCGAAGGCAACCGGGTGCACCACATGGCGACCACCATCCCGTGCAATAGCGCGGGTGGTTCGGCGATCGGCGTGGATAGCTACTACAAGGGCGTCAAGGGCGATGTGATCGGTAACGTCGTGCATGATATCGGACCGGCCGGTTGCACCTACGTCCAGGGCATTTATCACAGCACCTCGGGCACCATCAAGAACAACATCGTGTACCGCGTCGGTTCGGCCGCGATCCACCTGTGGCACGACGCGACCGACATCCAGATCGTCAACAACACGGTGTCGTCGTCGGTGTTCGGGATCATCGTGGGTGGCGGCGACTTCTACTTCACGAAGGCTGGCGCCAACAATGTCCATGTGCACAACAACATCGTGTACGACAACAAGTACGGAATCTCGGAGCAGGGCACGACCGGCAAGGGCAACACCTACAAAAACAACCTGGTCACCAAGAACACGACCTACAACTTCCAGCTGCGTAACAGCCTGACCCACACGGGTACCATCAGCTCTGAGCCGCTGTTCGCCGGTTACTCGCGCACCGCAGCACTGCCGAACTATAAGTTGTCGACCAGCTCGCCGGCAATCGGCCGCGGTCTCGCGACCTACGCGCCGAAAGACGATATCGACGGCAAGGCACGCGGCAGCGCCATCGACCTCGGCGCCTACCAGCACTAAGAACCCCGCAGTACCGACCCGGACCGAAGCCAGCCCTGGCCAGCTTCATCCGGCGTCAACCGCGTCAGCACCAGCTGGCGGATCTCGTGAACGGGTGCATGAGCCCCGTTCGTTTCTACACATCAGGAGAAGACCACGCCCCCGCGTGGACCGCCGCGCCCAGCGCGTGGCCCTCCATTGCCCGGCTTATCGGGACTCGAAGGAAACCTCAGATGAAAAGCAGCACCATGATCGCCTCGAACCTCCGCACCAACGTCACCCGTGTCGCAGCAGCAACAGCCCTGTTGCTGGCAGCTGGCGCATCGACCCAGGTCGCCGCCGCTGCGCAAAGCGCAGCCCCTGCCGCAGCCGCCAGCGCGGCCGCAACAAGCCAGGAACAAGTGCGCCAGCTGTACCTGACCCTGCTCGGTCGCGAACCGGATGCGGGCGGCCTGCAGTACTGGATCCAGGCGGTCAACAACGGCTACAGCCTGGCGAACGTCGAAGCGCAGATCAAGAGCAGCCCCGAGTACGCCAAGCGCAACCCAGGTCCTGTCGCCGGCCCAGGCACGATTCCGGCCACGCCAAATAATTTCTACGTCTCGCCAACCGGCTCGGACACCGCTGCCGGCACCAAGGCCGCGCCGTTCAAGACCCTGGCCCGTGCCGCCAAGGCCGTCACCAAGGCCGGCACCACCGTGTTCGTCGCGCCAGGCACCTACGCCGGTGGCTTCAAGACCACCGCCAACGGTACTGCCGCCAACCGCATCTACTGGGTGTCGACCACCAAGTGGGGCGCCAGGATCGTGCCGCCAGCGAGCTCGACCAACAACAGCGCCTGGGACAACCGCGGCCACTACGTCAGCATCATCGGCTTCGACGTCGATGGCAGCAAGCTCGGCAGCGGTACCAAGTGGGTCCACGGCATCTATACCGGTGGTTCGTACAACGTCATCGAAGGCAACCGGGTGCACCACATGGCGACCACCATCCCGTGCAATAGCGCGGGTGGTTCGGCGATCGGCGTGGATAGCTACTACAAGGGCGTGAAGGGCGATGTGATCGGTAACGTCGTGCATGATATCGGACCGGCCGGTTGCACCTACGTCCAGGGCATTTATCACAGCACCTCGGGCACCATCAAGAACAACATCGTGTACCGCATCGGTTCGGCCGCGATCCACCTGTGGCACGACGCGACCGACATCCAGATCGTCAACAACACGGTGTCGTCGTCGGTGTTTGGGATCATCGTTGGCGGTGGTGACTTCTACTTCACGAAGGCTGGCGCCAACAATGTCCATGTGCACAACAACATCGTGTACGACAACAAGTACGGGATCTCGGAACAAGGTACGACCGGCAAGGGCAATACCTACAAAAACAACCTGGTCACCAAGAACACGACCTACAACTTCCAGCTGCGTAACAGCCTGACCCACACGGGTACCATCAGCTCGGAACCGTTGTTCGCCGCTTATTCGCGCACTGCGGCCACCCCGGGCTACAAGCTGACGGCGAGCTCGCCGGCAGTTGGCCGCGGCCTGGCAACCTATGCGCCGAAGAACGACATCGACGGCAAGGCACGTGGCAGCAGCATCGACCTGGGCGCCTACCAGCGTTGATCAGCCGATGGGATTGGCGGCCAGCGCCGCCAGCACGAACGCCCCGCAAGCACGCGCTTGCGGGGTAATGGCGTTAAGTTAAGAGGAGCTATCACGTCGTTCCCGCGAAGGTGGGAACCCCAGTTCTGCTCATGTCGTCGAAACGCTTATAGAATCAGGTTCCCGCCTTCGCGGGAACGACGATTTTTACGCTAATTTAACGCCATTAGCGCTTGCGGGGCGTTCTTTTATTCCGCATCGAGGTCCACCGGCTGCGCCACCTCGGCCCCACCCAGCCCCGCCCGATTGACCAGCGTACTGACTGCATGCCATTCGAACGCGTCGGAGGGCAGGGCGGCCCGACGCGCGAAATCCAGCGCTTCTTCGCTCGACAGGGCAGGATCGAGCCAGCTCGCGGCATCAAGCGCATCGAGCACCACCGGACGCCGGTCGTGGATGTCGAGCATGCCGCCGGTAGCGTCGTCGGTCACCAGCACGAAGCCGGCTTCGGCGCGGTTCTCGGTGAATGTCCCGAAATTGCCCAGCGCCAGCATGAACAGCGGCGCACCGTCCTTGCGGTGGATATGCCAGGGTTGCTTGTGGCCTTTCTCGCCGGTCCATTCATACCAGCCTTCGGCCGGCACCAGGGCCCGTCCCGACTTGAGCAGGCCGCGCCAGTAGCGGTTGGTGAGCTTGTCAAGGCGCGCATTGATCGTGACTGGCACTTTCCCTTTTGCCCAGCGCGCCTGGTAGCTCCAGTACACATCGTCCACCCGCCGCTCGCCGTCCTGGATGTGGAAGACAGGGCGGTAGGTGCCGGGCGGCACGTTATAGGCCGGTTCGGATTCGCTGTCGTACACAGCATCGAGCCAGCCGATCGCGCTGGCGTAATTGCGAGCCGTCTGGCTCTGGTCAAATCGTCCACACATGGTTCGATGGTAGCGCAAGCCGTCTTCAGGCAGCACGCGCCACGCGCCTGCCACGTGCGGCGTTTGGCCGCGTCGCCCCGCAATGGTATGCTCCGGGATAATATGATTGACAAGGAGCAGGTATGGCAGCAGGTTGGTGGACCGTATTGAAGACCGTCCCGTGGAGCGACGTGATCAGCGCCGCGCCCCAGGTGGCGACCGGCGCCCGTCGTTTGTGGGACACGGTCAATCGCAAATCGGGCGCGGTGGACCCGGCAACCGGCTTGAGCCCCGAGATGGCGGTGCAGGAAGACGACATCATCGGCTTGCTGCTCGCGCGCGCCGAACAGAGCGATGCCGAGCTGACCGACCTGCGCAACCAGATGCGCTCGGCTTCCGAACTGATCGCCAACCTGGCCGACCAGAACGCCCAATTGATCGCCAAGATCGACGTGCAGCGGCAGAAGATCACCTGGCTCGGCGTGACCGCCGGCCTGTCGGCACTGCTGGCCGTGGTGGCCCTGGTGCTGGTGGCGGTGCGCACTTAAGCCATGAAATTTGTACTGATCTGCGCGACCCTGTTCATCTTCATCTCGATGCTGCTGAATGGGGCGCGCCGGCGCGGCAAGCTCAATGAGAGCGCCAACCGCGCCGTGAGCGGCCTGGCCAATTCGATGCGCATCTTCGTGTATGGCCTGCTGTTCTTCGTGGCCATCGTGTGCGTGGCGATGGCCTGGCACATGCTCGATACTCCTGCATGAACCAGGCCACCTGACGCCTTACGCGGGCAGGGGCATCTTCTCGATCAGCTTGTCGAGCGTGATCGGGTATTCACGTACCCGCACCCCGGTGGCGTTGTAGATCGCATTGGCCACCGCGGCGCCGACCCCGCAGATACCAAGTTCGCCCACGCCCTTGGCCTTCATGGGCGACGACAGCTCGTCTTCTTCTTTCAGGAAGATCACTTCCTGGTGCGGGATGTCGGCATGCACGGGCACCTCGTAAGTGGCCAGGTCGTGGTTGGCGAAGAAGCCGAGCCGCTTGTCGACCACCAGGTGTTCCATCAGCGCCGCGCCAACCCCCATCGTCATGGCGCCAATTACCTGGCTGCGCGCCTGCTTCGGGTTCAGGATGCGGCCGGCCGCGCACACGGCCAGCATGCGCCGCACCCGCACTTCGCCGGTAACCGCATCGATGGCGACTTCGACGAAATGGGCGCCGAAGGTGGACAGCTGGTTCTTCTTGTCCAGGCCACCAGTGAACTCGATCGTGTCTTCGGCCACCAGTTCGCCACCGCTTGCCGCCTGGGCCAGCGGCAGGTTGCGCCCGCCCGCGCGCACCGTGCCATCCACGAACTCGGCTTCGTTTTCCTTGACGCCGAGCTTGGCGGCTACCTGTTCGCGCAGCTTGACGCAGGCAGCGTACACGCCCGAGGTCGAGCTGTTCGCGCCCCACTGGCCGCCGGAACCGGCCGACGTCGGGAAGCTCGAGTCGCCCAGCCGCACCTCGACCCGCTCGAGCGGCACGCCGAGCATCTCGGCCGCGGTCTGGCCGATGATGGTATAGCTGCCGGTGCCGATATCGGTCATGTCGGTTTCGACGATCACCTTGCCGTCGGTCGTGAGCTTGACGCGCGCGGCCGATTTCATCACCGGGCTGTTGCGGAAGGCCGAGGCCACGCCGTAGCCCACCAGCCAGCGACCGTCGCGGGTCTGGCCCGGCTTGGGATTGCGCTTGTTCCAGCCAAATTTCTCGGCGCCGGTGCGCATGCACTCGATGAAGCGGCGCTCGGAGAAGGGACGGATCGGCTTCTCGGGGTCGACCTTGGTGTCGTTCAGGATGCGAAACTGGACCGGATCGATATTGAGCTTCTCGGCCATCTCGTCAATCGCCACCTCGAGCGCCATCATGCCCGGCGCCTCGCCCGGGGCCCGCATCGCGTTCCCTTCGGGCAGGTCGAGCACGGCAACGCGGGTCGTGGTCATGCGGTCGGCGCCGGCGTACAGCAGGCGGGTCTGCTGGGTTGCGACTTCCGAACTGCCCTTGGGCAGGTTGCCGTTCCAGGACTCGTGGCCGATGGCGACGATGCGGCCGTCGCGACCGGCGCCAATCCGGATGCGCTGGATGGTGGCCGGACGGTGGGTGGTGTTATTGAAGATCAGGTGACGGTGCAAGGCCACCTTGACAGGGCGCTTGGCCGCGCGCGCGCCCAGTGAGGCGAGCAGGGCGTCAGCGCGCAGGAACAGCTTGGAGCCGAAACCACCGCCGACATAGGGCGAGATCACACGCACCTTCTCCTTCGGGATGTTGAGCGTCTTCGACAGGTCCTTGACGCACCAGGCGATCATCTGGTTCGAGGTCCAGACCGTCAGCTTGTCGCCTTCCCAGGATGCGGTGGTGGCATGCGGCTCCATCATCGCGTGCGACTGGTCGGGCGTGGTGTAGGTGGCGTCGAGTTTTACCGGCGCGGTGTCGAAGCCGCGCTGGAAGTTGCCGGCCTTGGAGTCGGGCGGGTCGGATTCCCAGGTCGGCTTGACGGCATTGTCCTTCTCGGCGGCCAGGTCGAAGCGGCCCTTCTCTTCGACGTACTTGACGCGCACCAGGTGAGAGGCGGCGCGCGCCTGCTCGAAGGTCTCGGCCACCACCAGCGCGACGGCCTGATGATAATGCTCGACCTTGGGACCGGCCAGCAGGTGGGCGGTGTTCATGTCGCCCTTGGACAGCTTGCCGGCGTTGGCGGCCGTGACCACGGCCAGCACGCCCGGCGCGCGGCGCGCGGCGTCGATCTCGATTCCGGCGATGCGGCCCTTGGCGATGCTGGAACCGACCACGAAGCCGTGGGCGGCATTCGGGACCTCTTTGTGGTGTTCGTAGGCGTATGGCGCCGTGCCGGTGCATTTAAGGGGACCGTCGATGCGGTCCAGCGCCTGGCCGACGTAGCGCTGGCGGTCGATGGGATTGGTGGTCGCTGCAGTAGTAAATTTCATGGGGTCAGCCTTTCTTCGCTGCGCTAATGGCCTCAGCCAGGGTGCGATGCACCAGGGCCACCTTGAAGGCATTGTCGTCGGTGGTGCGGGCGCCGGCCATCAGGCGGTCGGCGACCGCCTTGGCGCCTTGCGCCATCTGACGCTCGGCCTCTTCGACCCGCCACGGCTTGTGGGCCACGCCGCCCACCGCCACCCGACCGCTGCCATCGGGCAGGATCACGGTGGCGACCGACACCAGCGCGAAGGCGTAAGAGGCGCGGTCGCGCACCTTGCGGTAGGCGTGCACGCCGCCCAGTGGTTTCGGCAGCTTGACCGAGGTGATCAACTCGCCCGGTTCGAGCACGGTTTCGATGTGCGGCGTATTGCCCGGCAAACGGTGAAAGTCGGCGATCGGGATGCTGCGCATGCTGCCGTCGGCTTTGACGGTTTCGACTTCGGCGTCGAGCAGGCGCATGGCGATCGCCATATCGCTCGGGTGGGTGGCGATGCAGGCATCGCTGGTGCCGACCACGGCGTGGTGACGCGTAAAGCCGCCGATCGCGGCGCAGCCGCTGCCCGGCTGGCGCTTGTTGCATTTCTGCGCGGTGTCGTAAAAATACGGGCAGCGGGTGCGCTGCAGCAGGTTGCCTGAGGTGGTTGCCTTGTTGCGCAGCTGGGTCGAGGCGCCGGCCAGCAGGGCGCGCGACAGCACCGCGTAATCCTTGCGCACGCGCGCATCGGCCGCCAGGTCGGTGTTGCGTACCAGGGCGCCCACGCGCAGGCCGCCGTCCTGGGTAGGCTCGATCGTGTCGAAGCCCAGGCCATTGACGTCGACCAGGGCGGTCGGAGTCTCGATCTCGAGTTTCATGAGGTCGAGCAGATTGGTGCCGCCGGCGATGAAGCGGGCGTTCGGGGTGCGGGCCACGAGCTGGGCGGCCTGGGCCGGCGAGCTGGCGCGTTGATAGGTGAATGCCTTCATGCCTTGACCCCTCCCACTTCGGTGATCGCGTCGATGATGTTGGAGTAGGCGCCACATCGGCAGATATTGCCGCTCATGCGCTCGCGGATTTCTTCCACGCTCAGCAGCGGCTTGACATTCAGGTCGGCGGTCACGTGGCTCGGGATGCCCTGGCGGATTTCCTCGATCACGGACACGCTGGCGCAGATCTGTCCGGGGGTACAGTAGCCGCATTGGTAGCCGTCGTGCTTGATGAAGGCGGCCTGCATCGGGTGCAGCTTATCCGGCGTGCCGAGGCCCTCGATGGTGGTGATGTCTGCGCCTTCGTGCATCACCGCCAGCGACAGGCAGGAATTGATGCGGCGCCCGTCCATGATGACGGTGCAGGCGCCGCACTGGCCCTGGTCGCAGCCCTTCTTGGAGCCGGTGAGGTGCAGGTGTTCGCGCAGCGCGTCGAGCAGGCTGGTGCGGGTGTCGAGCTGCAGGGTGACCTGCCTGCCGTTGACGGTGAAGGTGACGCCGGTGGTGACCGGCTCCGGAGTGGTGTCGGCGGCAGCCGTGGGTGCGGCTTGCTGCGCATGCGCGCCCGGTACGGCCGCGGTCGATACCGACAGGGCGCCGGCGATCAACAGGTCGCGCCGGGTGAGCTTGACGTCGCTGAATTGGTCCATGCTTGTGGCTTCCTTCTCTTGAGTGCGTTGTCCACGCCCGTGCTCAACGTCAATACGTCGACGCCGGTGGGTGCAGAAGGGCTTGCGGAATTGTCAAATTGATTCTAAGTCAGCTGCCGGGAAGGCCGCGCTCACTTGAAACTTGAAGTATTTGGCGAGCTGTAAATAGCGGAACGTCGGATGCCTGGCGCCGGCCCGTTGGGCACCAGACAAACCGCAGGAGAATCGGCGAACGGCGACGCCGGCCGACGGCGTCCGGCATGCTCGCCTCGAGCAGAAGAGAGAGGGCAGCCTATTGCTTCAGAGCGTAGGCGCGTGGGGCGCACGCCCCTTGTGGGGATCGGCGCCGGCGGCGGCACAATGCGTGATGGAGTGACGCGTCAGCCATTGATCCCAGGCGGGCCGCCAGCTGACCTCGACCTAAAGCATCGGGCGGGTAGTGGGCCGTGGCGGGAGTCCTTGGCATCGTCGATGCTCAGTGCGCGATCAGCAGCGGCATCGTGCTGCCGGCCAGCAGTGAGCGGGTGACGCCGCCAAGGACGAATTCGCGGTAGCGGCTATGGCCGAAGGCGCCGGTCACCAGCAGGCCGGCGCCATGGTCGCGCGCCACGTTCTGGAGCGCGTCGCCAGTGCTGGCGCGGCTATGCTCGATGACGACATCGACCTTGACCCCGTGGCGGGCCAGGTGCAGCGCCATGTCCGCACCGGGTTCTTCGCCATGCATCCCGGCCATGGCCCCCGGGTTGACCAGGGCGAGCTTGACGGCATCGGCCTGGCGCAGCAGGGGCAGGGCGGCGGTGATCGCACGGATGGCCTGCATGCTGCCGTCCCAGCCGACGACCGCGGTGCCCGGCAAGCCCCTGGCGCTCCATCCAGGGGGCACCACCAGTACCGGACGGGCGCCGTGCAGTGCGATGTACTCGGGCAAGCCGCGCGCCTCGGCCGGGATGCCGGGCACGGCGATCGGTTCGGCGTCGCGGCTGACGATCACCAGGTCTGCGTAGCGCGATTCGAGCAGCAGGGCGTAGCGGGCATCGTGTTCGATCATGCGGGTCTCGACACTGTTCACGCCCTGGCGCTGGACCGCCGTGCTGAACGCTTGCAGCCGCGCCTTGACCGCCTCGCGCACGCCATTGAAATCGGATTCGGGCATCATCGGCGCGCCCATCGAGCCGACCAACAGGGAGTAGTCGAACCAGGAAATGCCGGTGGCGGCGCTGCCCACGAGATGGGCGTCGAAGGCATTGGCCAGCACGGCGCCGGCGCGCAGGCGCGCCTCTTGTTCAGGACTGCCGTCGACATGGACCACGATGGTCTTGTACATGCTCGTTCCTTTCTTTTCGGTAAAAGTGGACTCGGGCGGATGGGCGGGATGGGGCCCTAACCGCTTCGATTACTTCAAGTCGACTTTATTCCCAGATTTGCTGCGAGTCAGGAACGAGGTTGATGTGAATCAAAAAAGGGGAAAAGAAGTGTGAGCGTGGGGTGGGAATGCCATTGTCATGAAGGTGTACGACTTCTCTGACGCAAGGACGCGGTTACAATTACCCCATTTTGGCCTTGTGACGCCAGGAGACGGCCGCATACTAGAGACCTACCGGCAGCGATGTGGTCGGTTCTCTTGTGTCTCCATCTCGGCCTGGCCGAGGACTTGGCCGTTGCCTACTTCATGTGGCAACGGCCTTTTTTTGCCGAACCCTGACAGCCAGGCGCGCTGCAAGGCCGGTGGACGGCTGGTTCAGCGTTGAGCATTACGCTGGCCCGCGCAATGCTCAGACAGTACAGGTCTCAGCCAGGCACTTGCCGCAGTCGCTAGCGGCATACTAGCTGGAACATGTCTATCGAGGTCCTTCAGCCTTCAGTTTGCCAACAAGGTTGTTATAGCAATGAAATGATTTCACCTTGCCATTCTTGATCTGCCAGATATCGCAGCACGGTACGTCAAACTTGATATTTGTCGCACGAAGCACGCCGTCCGGCAGGGGAAGGTCGCCTTTATGGGTGCCTTGCAGCTTGAGCTCGACCACAATCACATTTTCAGAGGAATGATAGAACTTCAGCAATTCACGATGCATGTCGGGATATGCCGAGATTAATCCCGTGACTGGTTCGCGCACCTTCCGGCCCGTCCATCGCTGTCCTGACGACATATCCAGAAAGTATCCATCCTCGGCGAAAAAAGAAACGAATCTGTCTGCGTCCAGACTCCTGGCCTCGGCGACCCTGTAAAGTTCTCTGATAAGCGCCTCACTCGTCGAAGGCGTTGGTACTGTCGCGTGAACCGCTTGCACTAAAGGCACGGTCGCGAGCGTGGCAAGCCCGGTCACGAACGTGCGGCGATGGAAACCCGTCATATCATTCTCCTGGCGAATGGTGAAGCGCCAGAATATCGACCCATGATATTTAGTCAAGTACTTACCGTTTGGTAAGTGCCTCGGCTCAAAGGCGATATGTGCGAGCAGCCCGCGTCTCCGCCAAAGCCGTAATCCGCTCCATATTCACCGTGCCCCACTCACATAGAGGAACTACAGCTGCGGCCATGCTGCGGCCGAAATCGGTCACGTCATATTAGACATGCGGCGGCACGGTCTTGTGATCGATTCTCTCGATAATTCCATCTGCCACCATTTGTTTCAACTGTTCGCTCAACACTTTTTCAGTCACATCACCCAGGAGTCGACGTAATTCACCGAAACGGCATTTTCCCTTCATGAGGTGGAACAGCACTAACAATTTCCACTTTGCTCCAACGAGCGAAAGTACGGCTTCCAAGCCGCAGCTGAATGGGACGCTGATGTTGATCTCCTTGAAATATCACCCACTTTTCAGGGGCCGTCCAGAAGCTTGATTAGTGAGATGAGCAAGCATCGGCAATCCATGTCGGCCTGCGCGACCGGGTGCAAATTGCGCGTTGAGTGTAGCGGTCGATCGCGGCAGAAGTCTTGCATGCAATGATCGCGCCAAATTATCAGATGCGGATGCTTGCCAGAAGAAAAGTAATGAGAGTGAGGATAATGACAGATACGGAAAAGCCCGCGATGCTGCAGCGATGGACCTTTCGCGGAAGTACTCGATTTTTACAGAACTATCGGCAAGCTAGACTAGTGAGGAGGAGCCGCAAAAACCTGGTGCCCGGAGCCGGAATCGAACCGGCACGCCATTTCTGGCAGCAGATTTTAAGTCTGCGGTGTCTACCAGTTTCACCATCCGGGCAACGCCGGGATTCTAGCACAAGCGTGCTCGAATCGGAGCAGTTCGGCAACTTTATCCCCTCGATAAGAACGTGCGGCGGCATGAACACCCGCCCCGAATCCCGCAGAAACAATTGCATCTTTGGAACCCTCCGCCAGATGGTGTAGCATGCCAATCGGCGCCTCCCACGCTGGCGCCACCCCCGGCACGACTATGCAAGGAACAGAATTGAACATCACCATCAACGACGAGCTGCGCTCCTTCGTCGACCCGCTCACCGACATCGAATACGCTGCCCTGGAGCGCAGCCTGCTGGCCGAGGGCTGCCGCGATGCGCTGGTGCTCTGGCGCGATACGCTGATCGACGGCCACAACCGCTACCAGATCTGCCAGAAGCACAATATTCCCTTCCGCACCGTCCATAACAACAACTTCGCCTCGCTCGAAGACGTCATGCTGTGGATGATCGACAACCACCTGGCGCGCCGCAGCGTCTCTGACTTCCAGCGTGGCGTTCTCGCCCTGCGCAAGAAGGAGCTGGTCGCGGCCCGGGTGGCCGAATCGCCACCGCACGAAGAAGGCGACAACACCGAAGCATCCGACGACGGCTCGCCACCATGGAGCACGCGCGAAGACGTCGCCCGCGCCGCCCGCGTATCGAGCAACACCATCAGCCAGATCGAACGCATCCAGAAGGCCGCCACCCCGCAGCTGCGCGAGGCGGTGCGTACCGGCACCATCTCGATCAACGCCGCCGCCAATGTGGCGCAACTGTCGGAAGAGCAGCAGATCGCGGCAGTCGCCGGTGGCCGCAAGGAATTGCAGCAAGCCGCGCGGCAGGTGCGCGAGCAAAAGCAGGCCACCCGTCCGCGCAAGGAAAAGGTCGAGCTCGACCCCGAAGACGAACTCGCGGCCCTGCGCAAGGAAGTGGCCAGCCTGAAGGACCGCATGGCGACCCTGCTCACCGACAACCAGCGGCTCAAGCAGCGCCTGGCCAATGCCGGCCTGGACGACGAATAACACGACCTGAAGGAACCCACGATGCCCCTGCCACGTTCGCTCACGCCAATCCTGCTCGCTACCCTGCTGGCCGCTTCGGCTGCACCGACGCTCGCCATCGCGCAAGTGAAGGCGCCGCTCGATGCCGCGCGTGCCACGCAGGCCGCCAGTGCCGCCGACGTGGCGCGCTGGAAGGCGGCCGCGCAACGGGTGACGATCCTGCGCGATAAATGGGGCATCCCGCACATCTTCGGCCAGACCGACGCGGATACCGTGTTCGGAACGCTGTATGCTCAGGCCGAGGACGATTTCAATCGCATCGAACTCAATTACATCAATGCGATGGGGCGGCTGGCCGAGCTCGAGGGCGAGAAGCAGATCTGGCGCGACCTGCGCATGAAGCTGTATATTCGCCCGGACGATCTCCAGGCCAAGTATGCAGCCAGCCCGGCCTGGCTGAAGAGCCTGATGACCGCCTACGCCGACGGCCTGAACTATTACCTGTACACCCACCCCGAGGTCAAGCCGAAGCTGCTGACCCGTTTTGAGCCGTGGATGGCCTTGAGCTTCAGCGAAGGCAGCATCGGCGGCGATATCGAAGAAATCGACCTGAAGGAGCTGGAGCGCTTCTACGGCAAGCGCCCGGCGCTGGCTGCACTGAACGTCGACAAGGGCTTCGACCCCGAACCGCGCGGCTCCAACGGTTTCGCGATCGCCCCCAAGCGCTCGGCCAATGGCCATGCGCTGTTGATGATCAACCCGCATACCTCGTTCTATTTCCGCCCCGAAGTGCACATGGTCAGCGAAGAGGGCCTGAATGCCTATGGTGCCGTGACCTGGGGCCAGTTCTTCATCTACCAGGGTTTCAATGACAAGCTGGGCTGGATGCACACCTCGGGCGGTGGCGACGTGATCGACGAATACCTCGAGACCGTGGTCGAGCGCGACGGCGAGTTCTTCTACAAGTACGGCAAGCACGAAGGCCGGATGCGCACCGCGCAGATCAACCTGCCCTATAAAACGCCGAATGGCGGCATGGCCAGCCGCAGCGTTACCGCCTATTTCACCCACCACGGCCCGGTCGTGCGCCAGGAGGGAAATAAATGGGTATCGGTCAAGATGATGGACGACCCGCTCAACGCACTGACCCAGTCGTACACCCGCACCAAGGCGCGCGACTACAACGCGTTCTACAAGGCGATGGAGTTGCGCACCAACTCCTCGAACAATACGGTGTACGCCGATGCCCAGGGCAATATCGCCTACTTCCACGGCAATTTCATCCCGAAGCGCGATCCGCGCTTCGACTGGACCAAGCCAGTGGACGGCAGCAATCCTGCCACCGAGTGGCAAGGTCTGCACGAGATCAAGGAAACGATCACCTTGCTGAACCCGGCCAGCGGCTACATCTCCAATACCAATAACTGGCCGTGTAACGCGGCCGGTGCGGGCAGCAGCCCCAAGTGCGCCAATTACCCGGCGTATATGTGGTCACTGCCCGAGAATGCGCGTGGCCGCAATGCCGAGCGTGTGTTCAAGGATGCCAAGGGGCTCGATATCAACAGCCTTATCGCGGCGTCCTACGACACGCGCCTGGCTGCATTCGAGCTGCTGGTGCCGGCCGTGGTAGCCGACCACGGCGCCCTGCACGAGAGCGACCCGCGCAAGGAAGCGTTGGCCGAGCAGATTGCCGTGCTGCGCGACTGGAACCTGCGCTATGCGATCGATTCGGTGCCGACCTCGCTAGCGGTGTACTGGGGGCAAGAGATGGTGGCAGAGCATGGCGCGCGTGCGCGCGCAGAGAAGATCCCTGCGGTCGACTACATCGACGCGCGCCTCAGCCCGGCCGACCGGCTCGATGCCCTGTTGCGGGCGTCGAACCGGCTGCAGGCCGACTTCGGCAACTGGCGCACGCCCTGGGGCGAGATCAACCGCTTCCAGCGCCTGAGCGGCGATGTCGACGCGCAGTACGATGACAGCAAGCCGAGTATCCCGGTGGCCTTCGCCTCGGCCAGCTGGGGATCGCTGGCCTCGTTCGGCATGTCGGCCAGGCAGACCACCAAGCGCATCTATGGCGATCGCGGCAACAGCTTTGTTGCAGCGGTCGAGTTCGGTCCGCGCATCAAGGCCAGAAGCATCCTGGCCGGCGGCCAGAGCGCTGATCCGCGCTCGCCGCATTTCAATGACCAGGCCGCGATGTATGCGCGCGGCGAATTCAAGGACGTGCTGTTCTACAAGGAAGACATTGAGCGCAACCTCGAACGCAAATACCACCCTGGGCAGTAGGGTGAACCGGGGCGCGCAGCCGGCTCTGCCGTCCACCCGTTCAAATCACGGACGTATTATGGCAATGCAAGCATTGCTTGAACGCGTGGACGGGACAACCCGTCCACCCTACGTATAACCGGTTGGGTAGTAGTTTTCGAGGGCAGGCCTCACACCAATCAATCAAAGGACTGCGTGGAACTAAGCGAAAAGCAAAAGATGTTGGCTGGCATGCCGTATCACGCCAGCGATCCCGAGCTGCGTGCCGAGCAGAATGCGACGGCCGCCTGGTTGGCCCGCTATAACGCCGCACTGGGCGAGCCGGCCAGTTGGCAAGCCCTATTGGGCGAACGCATCGCGCGTGCCGGGCAGGGCGCCACTGTGCGCCCGCCCTTCCACTGCGACTACGGCTGGCACATCACGCTCGGCGCGCGCGTCTTCATCAACTTCGACTGCGTATTCCTCGACGTCGCCCCGATCGTCATCGGTGACGATTGCCGCATCGGTCCTGGCGTGCACATCTACACCGCCGACCACCCGCGCGACCCGGCCCTGCGCCGCGCCGGATTTGAATCCGGCAAGCCAGTCACCATCGGGCGCAACGTCTGGATCGGCGGCGGCGCCATCATCCTGCCCGGCGTGACGATCGGCGACGATGCCATCATCGGCGCCGGCAGCGTGGTCACCCATGATGTGGCGCCCGGCGCGCAAGTGGCGGGTAATCCGGCGCAAGCAATCCAGGCCTAGCTGGCCGCCTGGCGAAGCAGCAAATGGCTGGCGGCGCCTGTTTCCCGCTTGCTATAATCGCAGCTTCGTTCTACAGCACAGCAAGGCAGGACAGGGCAGTGGCCAAACTCTATTTCAGGTACTCGGCGATGAACGCCGGCAAATCGACCGCCCTGTTGCAGGTCGCTCATAACTACGAAGAGCAGGGCCAGCAGGTCAAGCTCTACACGGCGGCGATCGACAACCGCTACGGCGTCGGCCTGATCACCTCGCGCCTCGGCGCCCAGCGCAACGCGCAAGTGTTCGACACCGAAACCAATTTCCTCGAGCAAGTGTCCGGAGTGGCTTGCCTGCTGGTGGATGAATCGCAATTCCTCACCAGCGAACAGGTCAGCCAGCTGCATCAACTGGCCCAGGTGCGTGGCGTCCCGGTCATCTGCTACGGCTTGCGCAGCGATTTCCGCGGCCAGCCGTTCCCCGGTTCGGCCTACCTGCTGGCGCTGGCCGACGATATCGAGGAGATCAAGAATATCTGCACCTGCGGCAAGAAGGCGACCATGAATATCCGCGTCGACGAGCAGGGGCGTCGCATCCGCGAAGGCGAACAGGTCAGCATCGGCGGCAACGAAAGCTACCGCCAGGCCTGCGGCCGCTGCTTCTACTCGGCCTGAGTCCGCCATGGCATTCGGCTGCGGCGCCTGGCTCCCGGCCGCTGCCTGCGCCGCGGCCGGGCCCGCGCTCGACATCTTCCTGTACCTGATCCCGTCGGCCGCGCTGGCGGTCCTGCTGTGGATCGCCTCCGGCGCCCATCCCGCCTTCTTCGTATTCACCGCCGCCGGCACCCTGTGCCATGAGCTGGCCCATTTCTCGGTCGGCCTCTTGACCAATGCCGAGCCGGTCGGCATGAGCGTGTTCCCACGCCGTATCAAGCGTCCAAAAAGCGGGCACAACTGGGAGCTTGGTTCGGTCACCTTCGCCAACCTGCGCTGGTATAACGCGGCCCCGGCCGCGCTCGCTCCATTGCTGGTGCTGCTGGTGCCGCTGGGCGTGGCCTGGTGGCGCACCCGCGGCGGCTGGACTTTCGAGCCGGTCGACCTGGCCATCATGGTCTTCCTCGCACCACAGTTCCTGTCGTTCTGGCCATCGCCGGTCGACTGGAAGCTGGCGGCCCGCTCCTGGCCCTGGGCGCCACTGCTGGCCCTGGTGCTGGCATGCTGGTATTTCAGGGAAACGCTGCTGGGTCTTATCAAGGCGTAAATACTTGGCGAAAAATCGCTTACGACAGGCTTAATTCGGCCCGTTTCCGGCATTTCAGGCGGGACAAGCCGCCTCTGGCAGGCAGGTCTATCCTGTAGAATGGATCGCAAAGCGCGGTATGGCTGGCTTATCGAAACGTGGTCATGCCGCAATCCGCAAGGAATCCAGTTCGGAGAATCGCAGAATGAAGAAGCACGTGCTCATCGCCGCCATGGCATTTGCCATGTCGGCCCATGTGGTGACCGCGCAGCCTGAAAAAACGGCTGCCATCGCAACCCCGGCGGCGTCCGCCAAGCCCGCCGATTCTGCCAAGAAAGCTGCGGCACCTGTTGGCTCGGTCGAGATGAAGCCGATCGCCGCCCAGAGCCAGGCTGCGCTGTGGGCCTCGCGCGTGCTGGGCCGCTATCACTACAGCCCGACCCCGCTCGACGATGCGATGTCGGCCAAGATCTTCGACAATTACTTCGATGGCCTCGATGGCGAGAAGCTGTACTTCGTGCAGGCCGACGTCGACGGGTTCGCGGGCCTGCGCACCAAGATGGATGACGCCATCAACAACGAAGACCTGAGCGCGCCGTTCGCCATCTACAACCTGTACCAGAAACGTTTCGCCGAACGCATGGCCTATGCACGCGGCCTGCTCAAGACCAAGCTCGACTTCACCACCGACGAAACCATGCAGCTCGACCGCGAAAAGGCGGCTTGGGCCAAGGATGAAGACGAGATCCGCGACCTGTGGCGCAAGCGTGTCAAGAACGACTGGCTGCGCCTCAAGCTGGCGGGCAAAGACGATAAATCGATCCGCGAAACGCTCGATAAGCGCTACGACAACTACGTCAACCGTATCCGCAAGCTGAACAACGAGGACGTGTTCCAGATGTTCATGAACGCGTACGCAACCGCGATCGAGCCGCACACCAACTACCTCGGCCCGCGCTCGGCTGATAACTTCGACATCGCCATGCGCCTGTCGCTCGAAGGCATCGGCTGCGTGCTGCAGTCGCGCGACGACTACACCGTCATCCGCGAGGTCGTGCCGGGTAGCCCGGCCGACAAGTCGGGCAAGCTGAAAGTAGGCGACCGCATCGTCGGCGTGGCCCAGGGCGACAAGCCGTTCGTCGACGTGCTGGGCTGGCGCCTGGACGACGTGGTGGCCCTGGTGCGCGGCGAGAAGGGCTCGACCGTGCGCCTCGACGTGATTCCGGGCGACGGCGGCGTCGACGCCAAGCATGTCACCGTCACGATGGTGCGCCACAAGATCAGCATGGAAGAGCAGGCCGCCAAGAAGTCGATCATCAATGTCAAGGAAAACGGCGTCGAGCGCCGCATCGGCGTGATCTCGCTGCCGACCTTCTATCAAGACTTCGAGGCGCGCCGCAAGGGCGAGAAGGATTTCCGCAGCGCGACCCGTGACGTCGAACGCATCCTGACGGAACTCAAGAAAGAGAAGGTCGACAACGTCCTGATCGACTTGCGCAACAACGGCGGCGGCTCGCTGACCGAGGCGGTCGAACTGACCGGCTTGTTCATCGACAAGGGCCCGGTCGTGATGCAGCGTAACGCCGAAGGCCGGGTCGAAGTCGAGAGCGACATCAAGCCGGGCTTGGCATGGGATGGCCCGATGGGCGTGCTGATCAACCGCGGTTCGGCATCGGCGTCCGAGATTTTCGCGGCGGCGATCCAGGATTACGGCCGCGGTCTCGTGATCGGCGAACCGAGCTTCGGCAAGGGCACGGTCCAGACCCTGATCGATCTCGACCGCTTCGCGCCGAACGAAAAAATGCGCTACGGCGAACTGAAGATGACTATCGCCCAGTTCTTCCGCATCAATGGCGGCACCACCCAGTTGCGTGGCGTGACGCCCGATATCAAGCTGCCGGTGCTCACCGATATGGAAACCTTTGGCGAATCGTCCTACGACAATGCGCTGCCGTGGGTGGCGATCAAGCCGGCGCAGTACATGCCGCTGGGCGACCTGAAGGAACTGGTTGCGCCGCTGCAGAAGCGCCATGAAGAGCGCATTGCCAACGACAAGGATTTCCAGTTCTTGCAAGAAGACATCAACGAAATCCTCAAGCTGCGCAAGGAGAACTCGCTTTCGCTGAACGAAACCGTGCGCCGCAAGGAGCGCGATGCCCAGGATGCGCGTTCGAAGATGCGCGAAGCACGTCTGGCCGGCACGTCGTCGACGCCGGGCGAGCAAGCGAGCGGCCCAGGTAGCCTGGAGAAGCGCGCCGAGGAGCCGGACCCGACCAAGAAAGAGACATCCGTGGTTGCCCTGCGCGGCACTCCGCGTCAGGATGATGGCCTGCAAGCCGACGAGCGCAATCTCCAGGCCGACCTGGCCGCCGAGAAGGCTGCCAAGGATGCCAAGGACGTCATGCTGCAAGAGGCGGCCAATATCCTGGCCGACGAGGTTGGCATGCTCAAGACCGATACCCGGATGGCGTCGCGTGTGATGCCGTATATGGCGGTGGCTGACACCAAGAAGTAGAGCTGGCGTGGCGCGACAAGTGTCCGCGCTGGTTGACGAAAGGCTGCACCGTGATGGTGTGGCCTTTTTTTATTGGATTGCCCGTAAATGGTTGTGGCGTCGGACTAACTCTGCCAAAAGTAATTGTTCCATCGGAAATAAGTGAAATAATATAAATTTACCAAAACTACGAAAAAATTGGCATGAATAAGCTAGAACTCAACAGTAAATCCGTATGCACGGTTTGAGCCAGGTCAGAAATTAAGTTTTTAGGGATTGTGATAGGATGACTTCGTGGTTGTAAAAATAATAATCTTTATTTACCTTAGGAGTTATCCTCATGCTAATTCGCCACCTCGTTGTTGCCGGGCTACTCGCTGGCACCGGTGCCGCACAAGCGGAAGTCGTTTCCACGACCGGCTTCCAGAATGGCTGGACCGCCGGTAATGGCAGCAGTGTGATCGGTTCTGGTGTGCTGGGCAATGGCGTCAGCCTCGTCGGTGGCGTTGCGCACAGCGCCAACGGCGACCTTTCGAGCGCACTGGTCGGCAAGGCAAGCGCCAGCCTGTCGTCGGCCGATGCCCAGAAATTGTTTGTGCAGCAAGGCATCGATGCCAACTACGTGCTGAGCGCCGGCAACGGCCTGTTGGCAGCCCGATACGGCAACTCGGTGTCGGTTATCAACGATGGCGATGGCGTCAAAATCGTGACTGGCGAAAATGGCGGCGGCGGCGCCGCGCTGCCAGGTGCGCCGATTGCAGGCGGCGGCCCGGCCGCGGGTGGTGGCAGTACCGTGCCAGGCAGTGGTGCTGCCGCGCCAGGCAGCGGTGCTACCTCGCCAGGCAGCGGCAACACCAACCCAGGCAGCGGCAATGCCAACCCAGGCAGCGGCAACGCCGCGCCAGGCAACGGTAGCGGCCCTGCAGCCCCGGACTCGGGCAGCGACAACGGCGGCGGCGAGATCGTCGTGCCGGGCCCGGATTCGGGTCCCGTGTTCCAGCTCCCGGTCCAGGACGACGTCGGCGCACTGCCGGACCAAATCAACGCAGTGCCCGAACCAGGCACGATCGCGTTGATGCTGGCCGGCCTGGTCGGCGCAGGCGCTTTCTCGCGTCGCCGCAACAGCAAGCACTAAGAGTCGATCCCGCCTGGCCAGTCCAGGCGCACAGCGCGCCGCCCACGCTTGGCGGCGCGGCTGTTTCAGGTACAATCCTTGTGAACGATCGTGCTATTCATGGCGACCATAACAAGGAGACCGCATGAGCCTGCTTTACTCCGACGAGGACCTGGCCTTTCGCGACCAGGTTCGCGCCTTCCTCGCATCGAATCTCCCACCCGAACTCCAGCACAAGGTACGCCGGCACCTGCGCATGCAGCGCGACGACTACGTCCGCTGGCACCGCACCCTGGCCGCCCAGGGCTGGGCCGCGCCCGGCTGGCCGGTCGAGTACGGCGGCCCCGGCTGGACGCCGGTGCAGCGCCATATCTTCGACGAAGAATGCGCGCTGGCCGGCACCCCGCAGGTGCTGCCGTTTGGCGTCAATATGGTGGCGCCCGTGATCATGGCCTTCGGCAGCCAGCAGCAGAAAGACTATTACCTGCCGCGCATCCTGGCCTGCGAGGACTGGTGGTGCCAGGGCTATTCCGAGCCTGGCGCCGGTTCCGACCTGGCCGCGCTCACCACCAGCGCCCGCCGCGCCAGCGACGGCGACGGCGAGCACTACGTGGTCAACGGCCAGAAGACCTGGACCACGCTGGCCCAGCATGCCGACATGATCTTCTGCCTGGTGCGCACCGACAGCGGCGTGCGCAAGCAGGAGGGCATTTCCTTCCTGCTGATCGACATGCGCAGCCCCGGCGTGACAGTGCGCCCGATCGCCATGCTCGACGAAGACCACGAAGTCAACGAAGTCTTCTTCGACAATGTACGGGTACCGATCGCCAACCTGGTCGGCCAGGAAAACCGCGGCTGGACCTACGCCAAATACCTGCTGGGCCACGAGCGCACCGGTATCGCCGCCGTCGGTCGCTCGAAGCGCGAACTGGCCTTCGTCAAGCGCCTGGCGCTGCGCGAGCAAAAGCGCGGGCGCCCGCTGCTTGACGATCCCTTGTTTGGCGCCAAGGTCGCGGCGCTCGAGATCGAACTGATGGCGCTCGAGGTGACGGTACTGCGCGTGCTGGCCAGGGGCGAGACGGCGCCCGGCCCCGAGGCCTCCATGCTCAAGGTCAAGGGCACCGAGATCCAGCAGGCGCTGACCGAATTGATGCTGGAGGCGGCCGGCCCGCAGGCCCTGCCTTTCGATCCGGCCTATCTCGATGGTGAGCGCGCGCACGCCATCGGGGGCGATGACGAGGCGGCTCCCCTCGCAGGCTATTACTTCAACTACCGCAAGACCTCGATCTATGGTGGGTCGAACGAAATCCAACGCAATATCATTTCCCAGATGATCCTGGGACTGTGAGGACGGCATGCACTTCGAACTGAACCAGGAACAGCAGCAACTGGCCGATGCGATGCGGCGCTGGATCGGCCGCGATTACGGCGTTGAAGCGCGCCGTGCGATCGTGCATTCCGAGGCCGGCGTGTCGCCGGCGGCCTGGGCTACCATGGTCGAGCTGGGCTTGACCGCGCTGCCGGTGCCCGAAGAGCATGGCGGCTTCGGCGGCGATGCCTTCGCCATGTTTGGCGTGATGCAGGAACTCGGCCGTGGACTCGTGGTCGAACCCTATATGGCGACGGTGCTGGGCGCCGAGTTCCTGCGCCTGGGCGGCGCGCACGGCAGCTTGCTCGAAAAGGTCGCGGCGGGCGAACTGAAGCTCGCCTGCGCGCTGGGCGAGCGCCAGTCGCGCCACGATGCCTTCGATATCGCCACCCGCGCCGAGGCGAACGACGCCACCGATGGTGCTGGTGCTTATCGTCTGCACGGTACGAAGCGCGTGGTGAACCATGGCGCCCAGGCCGATGTGCTGATCGTGTCGGCCCGCAGCGATGGTGCCGGGCAGGGCATGCATGGCGTGAGCCTGTTCGCGGTGCCGCGCGACAGCGCCGGGCTGCGCATCACCGGCTACCGCACGCTGGACGGATTACGCGCGGCCGATGTGGTGCTCGATGGTGTGGTGGTGGGGCCGGGTGCGGTGATCGGCCGGGTGGGCGAGGGTGGCGCCATCCTCGACGCGGCGCTCGATTACGGCGCCGGCCTGCTGTGCGCCGAGGCGCTCGGGGCGATGCAGGCGTTGTTCGACACGACGCTCGAGTATCTCAAGACGCGCCAGCAGTTTGGCGCCCCGATCGGCAAGTTCCAGGCCTTGCAGCATCGCATGGCCGATATGGCGATCCATCTCGAGCAAGCGCGCTCGATGGCCTTGCTGGCGGCGCTGACCCTGGCGCGCACGCGCGCCAGCGAGGGCGCCAACGGCAGTGATATTGCAGGCAGTAGCAATGGCAGCGATGCCGAAGCGCGCCGGCGCGCCGTGTCCGCCGCCAAGTACCGCGTTGGCCAGGCTGCGCGCTTCATCGGCCAGGGCGCCGTCCAATTGCACGGCGGCATGGGCGTGACCGACGAGCTGCCGGCAGCGCACTACTTCAAGCGTCTGTCGCTGATCGAGCTGACGCTGGGCGATATGGATCACCACCTGGAGCGCTTCATGGCGCAACCGGGTTTCAGGGAGGCGGCATGACAGCAAGGCCAGACGAGGAAGTGGTCGCACGAGCGCAAGAAGAGGCAAGCACGCAAGCGAGCGCGCAGGCTGGCGTTCAGCCCGACCTGCAGCCCGGCCAGCGCTGGTATTTCGAGGATTTCCACCCCGGCCAGCAGATCGACCTGGGCCAACGCACCGTAACCGAAGCCGAGATCCTGGCGTTTGCGCGCGAGTTCGATCCCCAGTCCTTCCACGTCGATCCCGATGCCGCCGAGGCCTCGCTGTACGGCGGCCTGATCGCCAGCGGCTGGCATACCTGCAGCATGATGATGCGGATGGTGGTCGATGGCCTGCTCAACGCGGCCTCAGGCATGGGCTCGCCCGGCCTGGACGGCGTGCGCTGGCTGCAGCCGGTGCGCGCCGGGGACACCCTGCGCGTGCGCTACCTCACGCGCCAGGTCAAGACCTCCAACACCAAGCCCGATCGCGGCGTCGTCTGGTCGACCTGGATCGCCACCAACCAGCATGGCGTCGACGTCTGCACGGTCGACGGCATGAGCATGTACGGGCGCCGGCCCGCCAGGCAGACCTGATGGCCACCAGGATCGCCCTCGACGCGCTGCCGGCCCGGGTCGGCGATGAAGTCGCCGTCTCCGACTGGTTCGAGGTCGGGCAAGAGCGCATCGCCACCTTCGCCGACGCCACCGACGATCACCAGTGGATCCATCTTGACCCCGAGCGCTGCGCGCGCGAGTCGCCGTTCGGCCAGCCGGTGGCGCACGGCTTCCTGACGCTGTCGCTGCTGCCGGCCATGCTCGCCAGCGCGCTGGCGATCGAGGGCATGCGGATCGGCGTCAACTATGGCCTCAACAAGGTGCGCTTTCCGAGCCCGCTGCCGGCCGGCAGCCGGGTGCGCGGCCGCTGGCTGCTGCGCGGCGCCGAGGCGGTGGCCGGCGGCTGGCAATTCTGCTGGGACGTGACGATCGAGGCCGAAGGTGCGGGCAAACCCGTGTGCGTGGCCGAATTCCTGATCCGCTGTTACGCCTGAACCGTGCGCGCGGGCAGGTCCAGGGCCTCGGCCCCGCCAATCCGGAACTGGTTGCGTCCGCCCGCCTTGGCCTGGTAGAGCAGGGCGTCGGCGCTGGCAACCAGGGTGCCGGCCCCTTGCGCATCCTGCGGCACCAGGCTGCATAAGCCCATGCTCACGGTCAGCTGCGGCGCCGTGGGCGAGGCCGCGTGGGCAATGCCCAGCCTGCCCAGTTCGTCCTGCAGGCGGCGCGCCACGCCCTCGGCCCCCGCCGCGTCGAGTTGGGGCAGCAAAATCGCGAATTCCTCGCCACCGTAGCGGGTCACCAGATCGTGGGTGCGCCCGGCGCCACGCCGCAGCGCCGCCGCCACCTGCACCAGGCAGGCGTCGCCGGCCTGATGACCGTAGTGGTCGTTATAGGCCTTGAAATGGTCGACGTCGGCCAGGATCAGCGCCACCGGCAGCCCGGCGCGCGCGCAGCGCCGCCACTCGGCTTCCAGGCGTTCATCAAAAGCGCGGCGGTTGGCGACGCCGGTCAGCGGGTCGGTCAGGGTCAGCGCGCGCAGTGCGTCGGCCTGGCGCTTGACGGTCAGCTGGGTGCGCACCCGGGCCCGCACCACGGCGGCGTTGACCGGCTTGGTGATGAAGTCGGCGGCGCCGGCATCGAGCGCGCGGGTCTCGTCCTCGGGCGTCTTGAGCGCGGTAACGAAGATCACCGGAATGTCGCGCGTCTCGGGCGCCGCGCGCAGGGCTGCGCACACGGCGTAACCATCCATGCCCGGCATCATGGCGTCGACCAGGATCAGGTCGGGTTGCTGGTTGCGCGCAAGCTCGATCGCGCGCTCGCCGTCGAGCGCGAACAGCACTTCCTGCTCTTCCTGCAGCGCCGCATGCAGGATCTGGATGTTTTCCATCGCATCGTCGACCACCAGGATGCGGCCATTGAGGGCCATCTCGGTCCAGCTCACGGTGTTTCCTTTCGCTCCAGATGGTGCGCCACCTGCCGCGCCGCCTCGTCGAAGCGCAACGTGGCGATGGCGTCGGCCAGGTCGGACGCGGCTTGCGGTCCAACCTGGGCCGCCAGCGCCGGGCGCAGGGCTGCTGCGGCGGCGATGGCCTTCATATTGTTATTCTCCAGTAAGTGCAGCAGGCGCGCCAGTGCGGCGTGCAGCGTGGCGCCGTCATCCACCGAGGGTAGATCCTGGAGTGCATCCGGGCGCGGCGGCGCCAGCTCGCGCGCAAGTGCGACCAGCGCGTCGAGCTCACGCGCCAGGTCGGCCAGGCGCAGGCGCACGGTGCCGTCGTCGGCATCGCGCAGCGCCAGTTCGAGCGCGTGAGCGGCCTCGGCGGCGGCGCCGGCCCCGAGGTTGGCGGTCACGCCGCGCAGCCGGTGCGCCAGCTGGCCGGCGCCCGGACGATCGCCCGCCTCGAGATTGGCGCGCAGTTCGCCGAAGGTGTCGGCCTGGCCATCGGCGAAGCGCGTGAACAGTTCGCAGAAGCGCTCGAAGCTGCCGGCGAAGCGGGGCAAGGTAGACTTGAGGTCGATGCCCGGCAGGTGCGGCAGCGCGGCCGGCATGGCAGGCACGCTCCCCGGGACGGCTGGCGGCCGATGCGTCAGCCGCGTCAGGGTCGCCACCAGCGCGTCGACGTCGATCGGCTTGGCCAGATGGGCCTGCATGCCCGCCTCCAGCGAGCGGCGCCGGTCCTCATCCATCGCATTGGCGGTCATGGCCACGATCGGCAGGGTCAGGCCGGCGGCGCGGATCGCGGCGGTGGCCTCGAAGCCGTTCATCACCGGCATCTGCAAGTCCATCAGCACCACGTCGTAGGCGGCGTCTTCGCGCAGCATGCTCAGGGCGGCGCGGCCATTGGCGGCGATGTCGAGCGTGGCGCCGGCATGGGCCATGATGAAGCCGGCCACTTCCTGGTTGATGACATTGTCCTCGACCAGCAGCACGCGCAGGCCGCGCAGGGCGCCGGCCAGCGGCGCGGCGGCCGGCGCCACGTCGATCGCCTGGGCCTGGCCCGGCAGGCGCGCCACCGCCGCGCGCAGGCTGGCGCCGGTGAATGGCTTGCCCAGCACCGCGGCCACGCCCACCTCGTCGGCCAAATCGGCATAGCGCTCGGTATCGGGATCGGGCGCCAGCAGGCAGAAGCGCGGCAGGTGTACGCGCGCCGCGCGAGCAGCCGCGATCAGCGGCAGACCGTCCAGGCCCGGCATGGCGCTGTCGACGAAGGCCAGGTCATAGCGCGCCTCTTTCAAGACCGCGAGTGCGGCCGCGCCGTCGGGCGCCGTATCGACCCGCCAGCCGAAGGCGGCGCAGGCGGCGGCCAGGGCGCCGCGCGCGCTGGCGTTGTCGTCGGCAACCAGCACCCGCAGCGCATCGCCCGCGAGCGCCGGCATGGCCGGCGCCGGCTCCAGCAGCGCGAACCCGAGTTCGAAACGGAAGGTGGCGCCGGCGCCGGGTGCGCTCTCGAGCCGGAGCGCGCCGCCTGCCAGTTCCACCAGCCGGCGCGCGATCGACAGGCCCAGGCCGGCGCCGCCGTACTTGCGCACGGTGGAGCTGTCGGCCTGCGAAAACACTTCGAAGATCCCGGCCTGCACCTCGGGCGCAATGCCGATTCCGGTGTCGCGTACCTCGAACGCCAGCCGCACCTCGCCATCGTCCGCTGCGCGCAGCGCGATCGACAGCACGATCTCGCCCTGTTCGGTGAACTTGACCGCGTTGCCGACCAGGTTGAGCAAGACCTGCTCGAGCCGTACCGGGTCGCCCTGCAGCAGCGGCGGTACGCGTGGATCGACCACGAACGCCAGTTCGACGCCCTTGGCCCAGGCGCCCGGGCCGCTCAGCACCGCGATGCTGGCCAATATCTCGTCGATGCGCAGAGGAATCCGTTCCAGGGTCAGCTGGCCGGCCTCGATGCGCGAGAAGTCGAGCAGGTCGCTCAGCATGCCGAGCAGCGAATGGGCGGCGGTGCGCATGCGCGCCACGTAGCCGCGCTCGCGTCGCGCCAGTTGACCTTCTTCCAGCAGGCGCGCCAGGCCCACGATGGCGTTCATCGGCGTACGCAGCTCGTGGCTCATATTGGCCAGGAACTCGCTTTTGGCGCGGCTGGCCTGTTCGGCCAGGCGCAGCGCCGCCTCGAGCTGGACGCCGCTGGCGCGCTGGGCCGCCTCGGCCGCGACCCGCGCGCCGATGTCGCGGATCGTGGCCTGCATCATGCCGACGCCGCCGATATCGACCCGCGTCAGCAGCACATCGGCGTGGAACAGGGTGCCGTCGGCGCGCATATGCAGCCACTCGAAAGAGAGCCGGCCTTCGTCGAGCGTGCGGCGCATGTGCTCGAGCGCCACCTCGTTGCTGGCGCGGCCGTCGGGCTGCAGCAGCGGCGACAGGCTGGCGGGCGACTCTTCGAGCAGGGCCGCCGGGTCGCGGAAGCCGAACAGGTCGGCCGCGGCCTGGTTGGCGCTGACGAAGCTGGCGCCGTAGGCCACCAGCAAGTGGGCGTCGCCGGCGGTTTCGAACAGCGCCCGGAACATCTCCTGGTGGTCGCGCTCGCGCTGCTGCTGGCGCTTGCGCTCAGTGATATCGAGCACCACCGCGTTCACGCCCATCAGCTTGTGGTCCGGCCCATGTACCGGGAAGTAGCTCGAGATCCAGTGGCGCATCACGCCCGGCGCCGACGGCACCTCGCCGGTGGCCTCGAGCTCGACCAGCGGCCGGCCGTTGTCGATCACGCGCCGGTAATTGATCTCGAACGATTCCCCGGCCGCGCCGAGCAGCTCGGGCAGGGTGCGGCCGACATGCTCGCGCGCGGGCCGGCCATTGATGTCGGCCAGGTAGTCGTTGACCATCACCACCCGCAGTTCGGTGTCCATGAAGCACAGCCCGACCGGGATCGATGCGTAGACCGTTTCCAGTTGTGCCTTGGAGCGCTCCAGTTCCCGGGTGCGCTCGGCCACCAGGGTCTCGAGGCCGAGCCGATAGTCGTGCAGCTCGGCGTCGACCCGGCGCAGCGCGTGCGCCACCGTCTCGACCTCGCGGATGTCGGATGGCGGCAAGGCCAGCGGCTCGCCGCGTCCGAGATTTTCGGCGGGGCCGGCCAGGCCCTGCACGGCGCGCGCGATCGAGCCGCCCAGGGCCCAGGCCAGGGCCAGGCTGATCGCCAGCAGGCAGGCGATGGCGGCCACGGTCTTGGCCATCGACTGCCCGAGCAGCTCGCCGGCCGCATTATGCGGATAGTGGATCGCCACCACCCAGCCGTGCACCGGCGAGCGCGCGAAGGCGGCGAAGGTCGCGGGGCCGCCGGCCTGCGCCAGTTCGACCACGCCGGGACCGCCGCGCGCCACGGCGGCGGCCAGCGCCGGTTCCATCGGCATGCCCAGGTGGCCGCCAGCGTCGGCGCTGCGCGAGACGGTCAGCAGGCGCCGGTCGTGGATTTCGGCGATCCAGCCGTCGGGCAGGTGCTGGCTGTCGAGCAGTTCGGCCATGCGCCGCGTGCGCAGGTGCACCGAGAGCACGAAACGCACCTGGCCTTCATGCCAGATCGGCACCTCGAGCGAGAGCGCGTACTGGTCGCCATCTTCCAGGCGGTGCAGGCCAGAAGCCACCGAATTGCCAGTCTCGGCCACGCGCCGGATGGCATCCTCGTTGCCGGCGCGCGGCAGCGGTGCGCCGAGCGGGTAGCGGGTATTGATCAGCGGGATGCCATTCGGAAGGCTGAGCACGAAGGCCTGGGCCGGGAAGTCGGGCCGCAGCAGGCTGCGCGCCACCTCGTGGATGGCGGCCATGTCGCCGCGTGCCATCATCGCCGTGTTGGCCAGTACACGGGCTGCGGTCTCGCCGCTGTCGATATCGCGGTCGACCGCCGCCGCCAGCACTTCGGCCACGGTGCGGGCGTCGCGCGCCACGTGGTCGCGCTCGCGCAGCGCGGCATCGCGCGCCAGGGCGATGTAGCCGAGCAGGATCGGCAGCGCGCACGCCAGCACCAGGATGTACAGCTTGGCGCGGATCGAGGGCAACGGCAGATGGGCGAACGGCAAATGGGACTCCTGGTGTAAACACGGCTGACGAGATGAGGCGTCATGGTAGCGGTCCTCATCCGCGACGCATAGCGAAGCAGGGGATGTCGGCGGTTGAACGTCTTGAGTCCGCAACATGACAGCAAAGCCATATTTATCTTAATGGAACGCACCGCAACGTCCGGTTGTTAATCGATTGTTACCGTGCGGCGTGCTGGACGCGGCAAAATCGCGACAGATTCTCACACGATATGATGCCGGTAGTCACTATTGTTCCCTAAGGCATTAGAATCCAAGCTGCAAGAAATAACCCAAGGGGTAACATGGCAAGGCCAGAGAAAGTCCGCCTCGGCGAAGTGCTGATGCAACAAAAGCTGTTGAGCGAAGAACAACTTCATCAGGCGCTTGCCGACCAGAAGCGTACTGGGCGTAAACTTGGCCGCGTGTTCGTCGAAAGCGGCTTTGTCACCGAAGAGCAGATCTCGGGTGCACTGGCGCGCCAGCTGGACATCCCCTACCTGAACCTCAAGTTCTACAATATCAACGCCGAGCTGGTGCGCCTGCTGCCCGAGACCGCGGCGCGGCGCTTCCGCGCGCTGGTGCTGGAAGACCGCAGGGAGACCATGCTGGTCGGGGTGTCCGACCCGACCGACCTGTTCGCCTACGACGAGATCGCGCGCCTGCTCAAGAAGGGCATCGAGCTGGCCGTGGTCAACGAGACTGAAGTGCTGGGGGCGATCGACCGTATCTATCGCCGCACCGGCGAGATCACCGGCCTGGCGCGCGAGGTCGAGGCCGACCTGGGCGACGCCTCGATCGACTTCGGCGCGCTGGCCGCCAATCCGGGGCTCGAGGAAGCCCCGATCGTCAAGCTGCTGCAGTCGGTGTTCGACGATGCGGCCCAGGTGCGCGCTTCGGACATCCACATCGAGCCGCAGGACGGCCGGCTGCAGATTCGCTTTCGCATCGACGGCGTGCTGCACCTGCAGACCGAGGCCGACCTCAAGGTGGCCACGCCGCTGGCGCTGCGCCTCAAGCTGATGGCCGACCTCGACATCTCCGAAAAGCGCCTGCCGCAGGACGGCCGCTTCGCGGTCAAGGTGCGCAACCAGCGCATCGATGTGCGTATTTCGACCATGCCGACCCAGTATGGCGAGTCGGTCGTCATGCGTCTGCTGAACCAGGTCGGCGCCAATTTGCGGCTCGATGCGATCGGCATGCCGGCGCGCCTGGTGGAGCGCTTTCGCGCCATCGTCGCCCGGCCCAATGGCCTGGTGCTGGTGACCGGGCCCACCGGCAGCGGCAAGACCACGACCCTGTACAGCGCCTTGTCCGAGCTGAACTCGGTCGAGAAAAAGCTGATCACGGTCGAAGACCCGGTGGAATACCGCCTGTCGGGCATCAACCAGGTCCAGGTCAACGACAAGATCGAGCTGTCGTTCGCGCGCGTGCTGCGCTCGGCGCTGCGGCAGGATCCGGACATCGTGCTGGTGGGCGAGATGCGCGACCAGGAAACCGCCGCCATCGGCCTGCGCGCCGCGATGACGGGTCACCTGGTGCTGTCGACCTTGCACACCAACGATGCCGCCTCGACGCCGCTGCGCCTGATGGACATGGGCGTGCCGCGCTATATGGTCAGTGGCTCGCTGCAGGCGGTGCTGGCCCAGCGCCTGGTACGCGTAATCTGCGAAAGCTGTACCGTCGACTACCAGCCGGCCGCCAACGAAGTCGAATGGTTGCGCGGCGAACTTGGCGAGCATGCCGCCAGCACGCGCTTCTATCATGGCAAGGGCTGCTCGCATTGCAACGGTACCGGTTATCGTGGCCGCACCGGCGTGTATGAACTGCTGGAGATGACGCGCGCCGTGACCGAGGCCGTCAACCATCCCGATCCCGGTCACTTCCTCAAGGTCGCCCACAGCGAAATGCGCGGCGACACCTTGCGCCGTCACGCCGTCAACCTGGCAGTGCAGGGACGTTCGACGATCGCCGAGGCGATGCGGGTCAGTAACCAGCTGGACGATTGATCCTGTAGCCAATGCCATACTTCGCCTACAAGGGCCGCAATGGACGCGGCGAGTTGATGCAGGGTGTGCTCGAGGGCGCCGACAGCGGGGCCGTGGCCGACCAGCTGTTCGGCAGCGGCGTCACGCCGCTCGAGATCACCGTGACGAAGAAGGCCGCGAGCGGTAGTGGCCTGGGCTGGCGCGAGCGCCTGTTCGAGAAAAAGGTAACGTCGATGGACGTGCAGCTGTTCAGCCGCCAGATCTATACGCTGCTCAAATCGGGCGTGCCGATCATGCGCGGCCTGGCCGGCCTGCAGGAGTCGGCCATCAGCAAGTCGTTCGCGCGCGTGATCAAGGACTTGCGCGAGTCGCTCGACGCCGGGCGTGAACTGTCAGCTGCCATGATGCGCCATCCGCAATGCTTCTCGCCGTTCTACCTGTCGATGGTGAAGGTCGGCGAGATGACCGGGCGCCTGGAAGAAGTCTTCCTGCGCCTGTTCGACCACCTGGAATTCGACCGCGACATGCGCGAGCGGGTCAAGACGGCGCTGCGCTATCCAGGCTTCGTGGTGATCGCGATGATCATCGCGATGGTGGTCGTCAACGTCTTCGTCATCCCGCAGTTCGCCTCGGTATTCAAGTCCTTCGGCGCCGAGCTGCCGCTGATGACGCGCATCCTGCTGGCGACGTCGGGCTTCACGATCAAGTGGTGGCCGTTGCTGGCTGGTGCAGCGCTGCTCGGCTGGTTCGGCTTCCGGAGCTGGACCCGCACCGTCCAAGGGCGCCTGACCTGGGATCGCTACAAACTGCGTCTGCCAGTGGCCGGCAAAATCATCCACAAGGGCACCATGGCGCGTTTTGCCCGCAGCTTCGCTCTGTCATTGCGCAGTGGGGTGCCGATCGTGCATGCGCTGACGGTGGTCTCGCAGACCGCCGACAACGCCTATCTGAGTTCGCGCATCGAGCAGATGCGCGATGGCGTCGAACGTGGCGAGAGCATCTTGCGCACGTCTACCGCGGCGAACGTGTTCACGCCGATGGTGCTGCAGATGATTGCAGTGGGTGAGGAGACTGGAGCGATTGACGACCTGATGGACGAAATCGCGCAGATGTACGAGCGCGAGGTCGATTATGAACTCAAGACGCTGTCGAGCCAGATCGAACCGATCCTGATTACCTTTCTGGGGGTAATGGTGCTGATCCTGGCCCTCGGTATTTTCTTGCCGATCTGGGACTTGGGACAGGCGGCACTGCATCCGAAATAAGCACCGAAACGGGCCAGTGTTGCGAAATGAACGCACTCACCCCGTTAAAATTAAAATTTCATCAACGAAACATTTCTTAATGGCGAACTCTTTGTCTGTGGAGCATCAAAGTTGCACATTCTCACGGTAGAATTGTTCAGCAATGCAGCACCTAGCGCGACGACCACTCGTCCCCTTCATCGTAACGGAGAAAGAAGAATGAAAACCAGTTTCAACAACAAAGTGCAGAGTGGTTTCACGCTGATCGAGCTGATCGTCGTGATCGTCATCCTGGGCATCCTGGCAGCGACTGCCCTGCCAAAATTCGCGAGCCTGAGTGGCGATGCGCGCGCGGCGTCGCTGCAGGCGGCAAAAGGTTCAGTCAGCTCCGCATCGGCAATGCTGCACGGTAAATGGCTGATCAAGAACGCCTCGCCGATCGCCGTCGAGGGCTCCAACATCGTGATGGTGAACGGTTACCCGAATGCCGCCGGCATCATCGTTGCTGCCGGCCTGACCGACGAATACAATGCGGCAAACAATGGCGCTACCACGACGATCCGTCCAAAGAACCTGCCAGGCGCCCTGAACACTACCTGCGTACTGACCTATGACGAGGCGACCGAGACGCTGCCACCGGTGATCAAGATCGACGTCAGCAAGTGCGAATAATGCTTGCCTGATGCTTCAGGGGCGCTGCGCTTGCAGCGCCCTTTGTTTATGGACCGCCATCGCGTTGTGCTTCCAGGCCACACTCCGTGAACAAGTTTTACCGAATCGGCGACTTTTTGTGATTCTCGCCTGTGGGTCTTGTCTATAATCAAGTTCTTAGGACCCGACAATGTTCGATCACCGAATCAGCTTGCATGCGTTTGTTTAAGAAAGCGAAGAAGAAGGATGGCTGGCTGACCGTGGCGTTCGCGCGCGAAGGCATGGCATTGGCGAGCATCAAGCGCGATGCCGGCGCCAGGCCGCTGCTGCGCCTGGCCCAGTTTGTGCCAGGGTCGACCGGCTTCGAGGCGCTCGAGAAGGCTGCGCGCGATTGCCAGGCGCCGCTGCGCCGCTGCACCACCTTGCTGGCGGGCGGCGACTACCAGCTGCTCAATGTCGAAGCGCCGAACGTGCCGCGCGAAGAATTGAAAACAGCGATTCGCTGGCGCTTGAAGGACCTCCTCGATTTCCCGGCCGCCGAAGCCACCATCGACGTGCTCGACATCCCGCTAGACGCCAATTCGCGCGCGCAGCAGTCGGTGTTCGTGGCCGCGGCCCGCAATGCCGTCATCCAGCCGCGCCAGAAGCTGTTCCTCGATGCCAAGGTCGACCTGCACGCGATCGACATCCCCGAGATGGCCCAGCGTAATATCTCGGCGATGCTGGAGCCCGAAGGCCGCGGCGTGGCCATGCTGTCGTTCGGCGACGACGGCGGCCTGCTGACGGTGTCGTATCGTGGCGAGTTGTACCTGTCGCGCCGTTTCGACGTCACGCTCGCCCAGCTGCTGGAGGCGGACCACGAGCGCAAGCATCAGAGTTTCGACAAGATCACCCTCGAGCTGCAACGCTCGCTCGACCATTTCGAACGCCAGTATTCCTTCATCAGCATCGCCAAGCTGGTGCTGGGCCCGTCGACCGTGAGCGGCCTGGACGAGTACCTGTCGAGCAACCTGTACACGCCGGTCGAGACGCTCGACCTGGCCACCGTGCTCGACCTGTCGCGCACGCCCGAGCTGGCCGACGTGGCGCAGCAACAGCGCCTGTTCCTGGCGATCGGCGCCGCGCTGCGCGAAGGCGAGGGCGCATGAAGCAGCAAATCAATCTGTTCAACCCGGCCTTCCAGCCGCAGAAGCAGGTCTTGTCGAGCGCGACCATCATGCTGGCCCTGGGCGCCGTGATCGCCGGCGTGGCCATCTTCGCCGTTCTCGGCCGGATGGAAGCGGCCGAGCTGCGCCAGCAGGCCGCTGCCAGCGCCACCCAGCTCGAGCAACGCCAGGCGCGCCTGGCGAGCGTCAACCGCGAATTCGCACCGCGCCGGCAGGACGCCACGCTGGGCGCCCAGATCGCCGAGGCCGAGATTCAATTAGGCGCCATGCGCCATATCTCGGGTGCGCTCTCGCGCGGCGAGCTGGGCGACACCAGCGGTTTCGCCGGCTACTTCAAGGCGCTGGCGCGCCAGGGCGTGCAAGGCCTGTGGCTGACCGGCGTCACGGTTGGCGCCGGCGGCGCGCAGATCGGCATCAAGGGCCGCACGCTCGATCCGGCCATGGTGCCGGGCTACCTGAACCGCCTGACCCATGAACCGCTGATGCAGGGTAAAACCTTTGCCAGCCTGCAGATCGGCGAGGCCGCGCCGCTGCAGGTACAGGATGCCGAGGGCAAGCCTGCCACCCGTCCGGCGCCGTATATCGAATTCAGCCTCCAATCGGTGGCCGAGGAGCCGGCTCGATGAAACAGCGGATCCTGCAACTGCGCGCGCGCATCGACGCGCTGTCGCTGCGCGAACGCGCCATGGTGTGCCTGGCCGCCTGCGCGCTGCTGGGATTTGCCGGCCATGCGCTGGTGCTGGCGCCGCTCGAAGCCGATCAGGAAGCGCTGCGCAGCCAGATCGCCCAGCAACGCACCGAGATCGCTACCATCGACGAGGCCATCGCCGGCCGCGTGCAGGCTTTCCAGCTCGACCCCGATGCCGCGGCGCGCGCCCGCCTGAACACGCTGCGCCAGGAGATGGGCCAGCTCGGCGACCAGTTGCTGGCCATCGAACACGGCCTGGTGCCGCCCGAGCGCATGGGGCCCTTGGTCGACAGCATCCTGCGCGCCAACGGGCGTCTCAAGCTGGTGTCGATGCGTACCTTGCCGGCCGAAGCGCTGGCGGGGCCGGGCGCCACGGCGCCGGTAACTGCACCCGCACCCGCACCCGCACCCGCACCCGCGCCCGCGCCGGTAGCCGCCAATGCAGCGCCTTTGCTGTACCGCCACGGCATCCAAGTCACGGTGCGCGGCAACTATCTCGACATGGTCGACTACATGAGCGCACTCGATGCGATGCCGACCCGGATGTTCTGGGGCCGGGCCCAGCTCGACGTGGAAGACTATCCCGCCGCGCGCCTGACGCTCACCCTGCATACCCTGAGCCTGGACCGACAATGGATGAAGCTGTGAAGAACCTGATCCTCCCCCTGCTGGCCTGCCTCGCATTGGCCCCATCGCCCGCATCCGCACAGGCGCTGCTCGATCCAACCCGTCCGCCGGCTGGCATTGACCGCGGCATGGCCGAAGCGGGTGCGCTTGACGACGGCCCGCGCCTGCAGTCGGTGCTGATCGCGCGCCATGCGGGCGGCCGCCACGTGGCCGTGATCGACGGCGAGACGGTGCGCCTGGGCGACACCTTCAAGGGCGCCCGCGTGGCGCGCGTCGGCGCCGACGAGGTGGTGCTGGTGCGCGGCAGCGAACGCCAGGTGCTGCGCATGGACGCGCCGCTGCCGGGCATGAGCCGGGCCGCCAAATGAACCCGAAGATTGCCATGACCAAGCTTGCCCTGATTCCTTGTGCGCTGTCGATGCTGCTGGCCGGCTGCCAGAGCGCGCCGCCGAACGCCACCTTCGACGCGATCAGCCAGGAGATGGCCAAGGCCAGCGCCCAGCCGGCGCCCAAGCCGGCGCTCGACGACGCGGTGGCCAATGCACTGCTGCCGCCCGCCGCGACCCTGGCCAGCCAGCTTCCCAAGGCACGCCCAGCGCTCGAGGAGCGCTTCAACGTCGCCTTCAACAACGTGCCGGCGCAGCAGTTCTTCCGGTCGATCGTGGCCGGCACCCGCTACAATATGCTGGTGCATCCGGACGTGAGCGGCACCATCAGCGCCAACCTCAAGGACGTGACCCTGGTCGAGACCTTAGAGGCGGTGCGCGATATGTACGGCTACGACTACCGGATCGACGGCGCGCGCATCAGCATCCGGCCGCTGACCATGCAGACCCGCATGTTCCAGGTGAATTACCTCACCGCCCAGCGGCGCGGCATGTCGAACACCCGCGTGTCCTCGACGTCGGTGGCCGATGCCGGCAACAACAACGGCAACGCCAATAACGGCGGCGGCCAGGGCCAGGGCTTCGGCAACCAGGGCGGCCAGAATGGCCAGGATGGGCAGAACGGCAGTAACCAGAACGGCCAGCAGCAGCGCAGCAGCACCGACGTCCAGACCATGTCCGATAACGACTTCTGGAAAGACCTGAAGGAGTCGATCATCGCCATCGTCGGCACCCTGGAGGGTGGCCGCAGCGTGGTGGTCAGCCCGCAGTCCGGGGTGCTGGTGATCCGCGGCATGCCCGACGAATTGCGCAATGTCGACGCCTATTTGCGGGCGACCCAGCTCTCGGTCGACCGCCAGGTGATCCTGGAAGCGAAGATCCTCGAGGTGGAACTGAGCGACAGCTTCCAGAGCGGCATCAACTGGGCCTCGTTCGCCTCGTTCCGTGGCGGCACGGCCAACCGGGTCTCGGGCGGCATGATCTCGCCCGGCGCCAGCCTGGCGCCGCTGCCCTATGGCGGCGGCCAGCCGGCGGTGATCAACAACGGCCAGGGACTGTCGGCCAGCACTGGCTTCTCGCTGTCCAACGCGGCCACCGCTGCCGGTTCGCTGTTCGGCTTTGCCTTCCAGACCAATAACTTCGCGGCCCTGATCACCTTCCTGGAATCGCAGGGCAGCGTGCACGTGCTGTCGAGCCCTCGTATCGCGGCGGTCAACAACCAGAAGGCCGTGCTCAAGATCGGCACCGACGAATTCTTCGTCACCGGTATCACCAACAATATCAACACCACCAACAACAGCACCGTGGTCAGCCCGACCGTCACGGTGCAGCCCTTCTTTTCGGGCGTGGTGCTGGACGTGACGCCGCAGATCGACGACAAAGGCAACATCCTGCTGCATGTGCACCCATCGGTGAGCCAGGTCACCACCGTCAACAAGGATGTCGACCTGGGGTCGGGCGGCACCCTGCGCCTGCCGCTGGCGGCGTCGAGCACCTCGGAGCTCGACAGCATCGTGCGCGGCCGCGACGGCCAGGTGGTCGCGATCGGTGGCCTGATGCGGCAAGCCTCGAGCGGCGACACCGACCAGCTGCCGGGCGCCGACAAGATCCCGGTCCTGGGCCATCTGTTCCGCAACAAGAACCGCGTGAGCCAGAAGCGCGAGCTGGTGGTGCTGATCAAGCCGACCATCGTCGAAGGCGCCAACGACTGGAGCCAGGACATGCTCGACGCCAGCCGCCGCATCGAACAGCTCGATCCGCGCAGCCGCGCCCGCACGTTGGGCGGCGACTGATGTACGCGGCGCATTTCGGCCTGCGCGAGCTGCCGTTCGGGATCACGCCCGACACCAGCTTCTTCTTCGGCAGCCCACGCTCGCAGGAGGCATTGAACACCTTGCTGGTGGCGGCGCGCGGCGGCGAAGGCTTCATCAAGATCACCGGTGAAGTCGGGACGGGTAAAACCCTGTTGTGCCGCAAGTTCATGGCCACGCTGGGCGCGGGCTTTGTCACCGCCTACATCCCCAACCCGTACCTGGAGCCGCGCACCCTGATGCTGGCGCTGGCCGACGAGCTGGAGATCCCACTCGAACGCGACGTCGACCAGCACCAGCTGCTCAAGGCGATCAATCTGCGCCTGCTGGAATTGGCCGGCCAGGACCTGCGCGTGGTACTGTGCTTGGACGAGGCGCAGGCGATTCCGGTCGAAAGCCTGGAAGCACTGCGCCTGCTGACCAATCTCGAGACCGAGAAGCGCAAGCTGCTGCAGATCGTGCTGTTCGGCCAGCCGGAGCTGAACCGCAAGCTCGAACTCGATTCGATCCGCCAGCTTGCCCAGCGCATCACCTTTCACTACCACCTCGGCCCGCTGAGCCGCGACGATCTCGATTTCTATGTGGCGCATCGGCTGCGGGTAGCCGGCTTCGGCGGGGCGCGCCTGTTCACCGGCGCCGCGATCCGCGGCCTGTATAAAGCCAGCGGTGGCGTGCCGCGCCTGGTCAATATCATGGCGCACAAGGCGCTGATGCTCAGCTACGGCCAGGGCAAGCAGCAGGTGGGGGACAAGCACGTCGCAATCGCCGCGCGCGATACGGTCGGTGTCACGCGCACCATCTGGACCTGGCTCGCGGGAGGCGCCGCCGTCGCCGCCGCAGCCGCCGGCCTGGCATGGGCCTACGCGATATGAGCCTGATTAACAAGATGCTGCAAGACCTCGACGCGCGTGCCGGGCAGCCCGGCGCAGCGCCGTTGCCAAGCGATGTGAGGTTGCCGTCGGCACCGGAGCCGCGCGCGCCGTGGCTGCGGGTCGCGCTGATCGGTGGGGTGGTCGTGTTGGTGGTGGTCGGCGTGGTCGGCTGGCGCTCGATCGGCCAGGGCGAGCAGGCTGCGCCCGTGGTCGCCGCGGCGCCGGCGCCAGGCCCGGTGCCGGTTGTCATGCCGGCCACGGCGCCGGTCGTGGTGGCGGACGTCGCGCCGCCCGCGCCAGTGCCGCCGCCTGAACCTGAACCGGAACCCGAGCAGGTAGCGCAGCCGGAACCGAAGCCGGCGCCCCCTGCGCCGCGCAAGGTGGCTGCTGCCGCACCGCGCAAGGTGGCGCCCCCCGCGCCAGGTGGCCGCAGCCAGACCGTGCCGCAACAAGCCGAGAACACCTACCGGCGCGCGCTGCGGGTGCTGGAAGACGGCCGCGTCACCGAAGCCATCGCAACCCTGCAGGCTGCCTTGAAGATCGATCCACGCCATGAGCCGTCGCGCCAGACTTTGGTGGGACTGCTGATCGAGGCCAAGCGGCCGGATGAAGCGATGCGCCAGTTGCAGACGGCGCTGGCCCTGGATGCGCGTCAGAGCGCAATGGCGATGCTGCTGGCGCGCCTGCAGCTGGAGCAGGGCGGTCCCGCGATCGACACCCTGATGCGCAGCTTGCCCTATGCTGCCGGCAGTGGCGAGTACCACGCCTTCCTGGCCGGCGTGCTGCAGCGCGAAGGACGCCATCGGGAAGCGGCCGAACATTACCAGGCCGCGCTGCGTACCGGTCCGCAAAACGGGGTGTGGTGGATGGGGCTCGGCATCTCGCTGCAGGCCGAAAAACGCGATGCCGAAGCGGCAGCGGCATTCCAGCAGGCCCAGGGAAGTGGCTCGCTGTCACCCGAGCTGCATACGTTCGTGGAGCGCCGCCTGCGCCAACTGGGACGCTGATTCTCGTCACCGTCCGCTCTTGCCAGAATTGCTTGACAATACGTTCTGGTGATCCTAAAGTGATATCACTTTGATGTTACTTACAGGAGGGGTGTACCATGCAAGCAGCACACACGCGTCGCGAATCGGCGTTTTCTTCGGCCAATGGCTACCTGGCGGCCTGCGCCGGGATCGTCCTGCTGCTGGGCGCCCTCTATATGTTCAAGCGCATGGCGGATGCGCCTGCCGGACTGGCTTTCCTGGTCGGTGCCGTGCTGCTGGTGCTGGCCGGCGGCTTGTGCCTGGGCGGCCTGTTCATGCTGCAGCCGAACGAAAGCGCGATCCTGACCCTGTTCGGCAAGTACATCGGCACCGACCGCAGCGAAGGCCTGCGTTGGGCCTTCCCGTTCTACGTCAAGCGCCGCCTGTCGCTGCGCGCCCGTAACTTCAATGCGCCGACGCTGAAGGTCAACGACAAGCGCGGCAACCCGGTCGAGATCAGTGCGGCGGTGGTCTGGCGCGTGCGCGACACTGCCCAGGCGGTGTTCGAAGTGGATGACTTCGAGCGCTACGTCGCGATCCAGGCCGAAGCCGCCCTGCGTCACCTGGCCTCGCAATATGCCTACGACGAGGGCGAAGACCTGGCTGAAGGCGAGACCACGCTGCGCGCCGGGATGGACGTGGTGGCCGAGACGCTCAAGGTCGAGTTGCAGGCCCGCTTCGAGGCGGCAGGCGTGGAGGTGCTCGACGCCAAGCTGACCCACCTGGCGTATGCCGCCGAGATCGCGCAAGTGATGCTGCGCCGCCAGCAGGCCGAGGCCATCATCAGCGCCCGCGCTAAAATCGTGCATGGCGCGGTGAGCATGGTGGAGACGGCGCTCAATGGCTTGTCCGAGCGCGGCATCGTGCAGCTCGACGACGAACGCAAGGCGGCGATGGTCAGCAACCTGCTGGTCGTGCTGTGCTCGGACAAGGAAACCCAGCCGATCATCAACACCGGCACCCTGTATAACTAGCAGCGACCAGCATGGCAAGTCCAGGTAAAAAATCCTTCGCCCTGCGGATCGACCCCGCCTTGTGGGAAGAACTGCAGCGCCTCGCCGCCCGCGACCTGCGCAGTGTGAACGCACAGATCGAGTTCATGCTGCGCGAGGGTCTCGCGCGGCGCGGCGTGAAGCACTTCGAGGCCGGCCAGCAGGACGAGCCCGGCGACAGGGAGTAGCCGCTGCGCGGCGATCGCCGCGCGTGCCGGCGGTTGTGATAGCATCGCCGGGTTTGTTTCCTTATCGGCATCTTCCTTTCACGTGGCTTATTCCAGGCAGTTTTCTCCACCGCTCATGTCGTGGCGCTTGCGCCTGGGGATAGTGCTGTCCCTGCTGGTGCACGCTCTGCTGCTGAGCATACCGATCCAGGGCGATGTATTCGGTATTGCTTCATTACGTCTGCCGTGGCAGGAGCGGCGTCTTGCGGCCAGCGACCTGCAGGTGGTGCTGGCGCCGGTGCGGCAGGCGGCGCCTGTTGCCCCGCCTGCACCAGCGCCTGCGCCGCTGGCAGCCCAGGCTCCGGCGCCAGCACCGCTTGCGGCCGTGGCGCCGCCAGTGGCGCCGCGCGTACCGGTGCCGAAGGCCCCGCCGCCGCGAGTCAAGCAGGAAGTGCGTGAAGCGACCGTTGTTGCGCCAGCACCCGAACCCAAACCCGAACCTGAGCGCCAGGATCTAGAGCAAGCGCGCCAGGTGGAGCTGATTGCCCTGGCGCGAGCGCAAGCCCAGCGTGAGGAAACTGCCCGCGTCGAAGCCGACCGGGTCGCGGCCGAACGCATCGACGCTGAGCGACGCGAGACCCTGCGCCATGAACAGGAACAAGAGGCCAGGCGCGAGGCTGCGCGTTTGCAAGCCGCCCAACAGGAGCTGGACAGGCAGGAAGCGGTCAAGCAAGAAGTGGCCAGACAGGCGCAGGCCCAGCGCGAGCAGGCAGCACGTGAGCAGGCGGCAAGCGAGCAGGCGGCTCGTGATCAAGCAGCACGCGACCAGGCAGCCCGCGACCAGGCAGCCCGCGACCAGGCAGCCCGCGACCAGGCAGCCCGCGACCAGGCAGCCCGCGACCAGGCAGCCCGCGACCAGGCAGCCCGTGACCAGGCAGCCCGCGACCAGGAGCGGGCAAGCCTGGCACAGGCCAGCCAGTCGTCGTCGCAGGGAGCACCCGTGGGGCAGGGACAGCCGGCGCCGCTCGCGCCGCGCGAGGAGCGCCTGCGCGCGATCGCCGAACAACTCGCCAGGGAAGCGGCCCAGCGCAACCCGGCCGGCACCCCGCCGGGCGTGCCCCAGCCGACGACCAGCGGCCTGCGGCGCGGCTGGCTGTTCGGCCGCGCCGACCCGAACCAGGACCTGGTCCTGTATGCGCAAGCCATGAGCCGCAAGATCGAATTGAACATGACGATGGACATGGTCCGTGACGCGGTGAGGCAAGCGCACACGCAGCCGGTGGTGACGGTGGCGGTCCGCGCCGACGGTTCGGTCGAGAAAATCACTTTCGTGACCTCGAGCGGCGTGCCGGCGATCGACGACGGCATCCGCAAGATCATCGCGAGCCAGGCGCCATTCGGTCCATTCCCGCCAGCGCTGGCCAGGCAGTACGATGTGGTCGAGATCCGCCGCACCTGGCTGTTCGACGTCGCGGTGCGCTTGCAGTAGGCGCCGGCGCGGCTTCATCCCTATTACAGCATCAACCCGTGAGCAGAAAATGAAACACAGTTCGAACGGTGGCCTGGTCTATTCCACCGATGGGGGACGCATGTGCCCGGCATGCCGGCAGGCGCTGGCGTCATGCGCATGCCAGGCCAAGACTGCGCCAGGCGGCGATGGCGTGGTGCGTGTATCACGCCAATCGAAGGGCCGGGGCGGCAAGACGGTGACGCTGGTCAAGGGCCTCGCGCTCGATCCGAGCGCGCTGGCACTGCTGGGCAAGCAGCTGCGGACGGCTTGCGGTACGGGTGGCACGGTCAAGGATGGCGTGATCGAAGTGCAGGGCGATCACTGCGACCTGGTGATGGACAAGCTGGACAGCCTGGGCCACGCGCCGAAGCGTAGCGGCGGCTGACATCTTGACGGGCGGCCTGGCCTGCCATGTGCTAAAGTGACATCATTGCCTGGATACCCAAGTATCCAGGGCGCTGCCTTGCACGCATGGTGAATTGGGCGGCGCAACTGTCCCGGTCAAAGTGACCTGAAAAACCAACCCCGGGTATCCCATGAATCTGTTTGAACATCTGGCCGTGCTGGCATTATTGGTGCTGGCGGCCGGCTTCCTGTCCCTGACCGAGATCGCGCTCGCCGGCGCGCGCAAGATCAAGCTCAAGCTCCTGGCCGAGGCGGGCGACGAGCGCGCGCGCAAGGTCATGGCCCTGCAAGCCCAGTCGGCCGACTTCTTCGCCGCCTCGCAGCTTGGCCTGAATGCGATCGCCATCCTTGGCGGTATCCTGGGCGAGGGCGCGCTGCGGCCATTCTTCATGGAGTGGCTGACCATGTTCTACAGCGGCCCGGGCCGCGAGAACATGGCGTTCGCCCTGTCCTTCGTGTTCGTCACGACGCTGTTCGTGCTGTTTTCGGACCTGATGCCCAAGCGCCTGGCGATGATCGCGCCCGAGGCCACGGCGATGTCCGTGATCCGCCCGGTGCTGTTCGTGATCCGCATCTTCCGCCCGTTCTCGTGGGCGCTGAACAAGATCGCCAATATGCTGTTCCGCCTGTTCGGGGTCGACATGACGCGCGAAGACCGCATCACGTTCGACGAAATCTCGGCCGTGGTCGAAGCCGGCGCCCAGGCCGGCGTGCTGCAGAAGCAGGAGCAGCACTTCATCGAGAACGTGTTCGAGCTCGAGTCGCGAACAGTGACGTCGACCATGACGACCCGCGAGAACGTGGTGTTTTTCGACCTGGGCGAGCCCGAGGAAAGCATCCGCCAGAAGATCGCGAATCACTCGCTGTCGAAGTTCCCGGTCTGCGACGGCGTGATCGACCGCGTGGTGGGTTACGTCGACACCCGCGACATCCTGGTGCGCCTGCTGGGCAAGCAGACCAAGTTCCAGCTTAGTGAATCGACTATCCGTACCGCACTGATCATCCCGGATTCGCTGACCCTGTCCGAGATGCTGGATCGCTTCCGCTCCAGCAAGGAGACCTTCGCGATCGTGATCAACGAGTATGCCTTCGTGGTTGGCGTGATTACCCTGAGCGACATCATGGTGACCGTCATGGGCCGCTGGGGCAGTCCGCTGGAAGCCGACCAGCAGACCATGCAGCGCGACGACGGCTCGTGGCTGATTGACGGCAGCACGCCCGTGGCCGACATGAAGCGCGTGCTCGACCTGCAGTCGCTGCCCGAGGAAGAACGCTACGAGACGGCGGCCGGCTTCATGATGTACATGCTGCGCAAAGTGCCGAAACCGACCGACTCCGTCGAGCACGAAGGCATGCGCTTCGAGGTGGTCGACGTCGACCACTACCGGATCGACCAGTTGCTGGTCAAGCGCCTGGAACGCAGCGACACGCCATCGCTGGCGGTGGATTCGCTCACCGATTGATCCCACGGTCGAGGCGTGCGTCAATATATCGCGCGCTTTGGTAGCCTGAACCGGTCCGGCTCGCTCATGGAAGCGGGCCGCCAACCGTACAGGAGCCCAACACCATGTCATTCCGTAATTTGCTGTCTTCGATCCTGATCGGCGCTGTCGCCAGCGCGCGCTCGATGACCCCGATGGCCACCATCGCCACCGCACGCCTCGCCGGCCGCGGCACGTCTGGCGAACTGTTCTTGCTGGACCGTCCCACCTTCAAATATGGCGCGCTGGCGATGGGTGTCGGGGAGCTGTTTGGGGACAAGATGAAGAGCGCGCCCGACCGCACGGTCTTTCTCGGCCTGCTGGCACGGGTCATGAGCGCGGGGATCGCCGGCGCGGCACTGGCGCCCGAGGGCCGCGAGAAGGCCGGCGCTGCGGCTGCCATTGCCACTGCCGTGCCGCTGGCCTACCTGACGCTGGCCGGCCGTAAGCAGGCGATGGCGCGCATCGGCCAGACCCGCAGCGGCTTGATCGAAGATGCGCTGATCATCGCCGCCGGCGCCGCGATCGTGGCCATGGCCACCAGGCCTGAACGTTACTAAGGAGCTTACAGCTGCGCGAGACGCTCCAGCGCCAGTTGCAGCGTTTCGTCCTTCTTCGCGAAACAGAAGCGCACCACCTTCGATTCAGTCGGTTGGCTGTAGAACACCGACACCGGAATCGCTGCCACCTTGATTTCGCTGGTGAGCCATTTGGCGAATTCCACCTCGGACAGGCTTGAAATCGCGTCGTAGCGCACGCACTGGAAATACGTCCCATCCGACGGCAGCAAGGTGAAGCGCGAACCGGCCAGCCCGGCGCGGAACAGGTCGCGCTTGGCCTGGTAGAAGGCGGGCAGGTCACGCCATGGCGCCGGATCCTGCAAGTAGGTGGCGATGGCATGCTGCAGCGGCGTGGCGACGCTGAATACGTTGTACTGGTGGACCTTGCGAAATTCAGTCATCAGCGACGCCGGGGCGGCCACATGGCCGACCTTCCAGCCGGTGACGTGGAAGGCCTTGCCGAAGCTCGACACCACGAAAGCGCGTTCGGCCAGCACCGGGTGGCGCGACAGCGACGCATGCGGTTCGCTGTCGTACACCATGTGTTCATACACTTCATCGGACAGCACCAGGATCTGGGTTCCGTCGACGATCGCCGCCAGTGCATCGAGGTCGGCCTGGCGCAGGATGGTGCCGGTCGGGTTGTGCGGCGTGTTCACCACGATCATGCGGGTGCGCGGCGTGACGGCGGCGGCTACTTTGTCCCACGGCACGCTGTAGCCGGCGGCATCGACCAGCATCGTCACAGGCACCACCACGCCGCCACTGAGCGCAATCGCCGGCGCATAGCAGTCGTAGGCCGGTTCGATGACGATCACTTCGTCGCCCGGATGGACCACGGCCAGGATCGCCGACTGGATCGCCTGGCTGGCGCCGACCGTGACGGTAATCTCGGTATTGGCGTCATAGCGGTGGCCGTAGGCGGCCTCGATCTTGGCCGCGATCGCCGCCCGCAGCGCCGGCAGGCCGGTCATCGGGGCGTACTGGTTATGCCCGGCGCGCATCGCCTCGCTCACCAGGTCGACCAGTGTCGGGTCGCAGGCAAAATCAGGGAAGCCCTGGCCGAGGTTGACGGCGCCATGATCGAGCGCCAGCTGCGACATCTGGGTGAACACGGTAGTGCCCACTTGGGGCAGGCGGGAAACCAGGGTAGGGGTGCTCATGGTTGCTCTTCAGGCAAAAAGCTTATTCTAGCGTGCCTTCGGCTTTGGCCTTGAGCCAGGCTTCAGGCAGCATGATGCGGAACAGACCCGCCTGCGCCGTCTTGCGGCCCAGCTTGAGCAATGCCTTGTCCTTGCTGATCAGCACCGAGGCGCCGGCATCGCGCGCCAGTTCCATGAATTTCTGGTCATCCCGGTCGGTGCACACCGGCAGGCGGATCGCTTTGGAGTCCGGTGCGACCATGCGCAGCAGGGCGTCGAAACGCGCCGCCGCCTGTTCGCGCCCGGCTTCATCGAGCGGCAGGTGCGGGTAGCGCAGCACGGCCAGGTATTCGTCGCGGCATTCGGCGCGCGTGATGGCATCCACCTGCTTGGCCTCGATGGCGGCAAGCAGATCGGCCCAGCGCGGATCGTGGAACACGAACAGGTCGAGCAGCACATTGGTGTCGATGACGATGGGTTTCGCTGGAACGGTTATCATGTGGTTTGTTTATTTTCGGAAAATGTTTGGTCGTTCATGCTGATAGTCCTGTCACCCGCCAAGTCGCTCGATCTCGAATCGCCCCTGACCACGAAGCAACATACCACTCCCGAATTCATCCCGCAGGCCGCTGCGTTGATCGAGGTGCTGCGCGAGTATTCGCCGGCCCGGATCAGCGAGCTGATGCATTTGTCGGATGCGCTCTCGGTGCTCAATGTCGGACGTTATGCCCACTGGCAAGCTGACCATGCGGAGGCGCGTCCCGCCGTGATGTCCTTCAATGGCGACGTGTATACCGGTTTCGATGCGCCAAGCCTCGATGCCAAGGGACTCAAATACGCCCAGCGCCACGTGCGCATCCTGTCGGGCCTGTATGGCCTGCTGCGGCCGCTGGACCAGATGCATCCGTACCGCCTCGAGATGGGCACCAAGCTGGCCAACAAGGGCGGCAAGGACCTGTACGCGTTCTGGGGAACGGCCATTACCGAGGCGCTGAACCGGCAACTGCTTGCAACCAAGTCGACGGCGCTGGTCAATCTGGCGTCGACCGAATACTTCCGTTCGGTCAAGCCGAAGCTGCTCGATGCGCCGGTGATCGAACCCGTGTTCCAGGACTGGAAGAATGGCCAGTACAAGATCATCTCTTTCTTCGCCAAGCGCGCGCGCGGCATGATGGCGCGCTACGCGACAGAGAACGGCATCACCGACCCGGAACAGCTCAAGCGATTTGATGTCGATGGCTATGCCTTCGACGCGAGCGTTTCGGGCGGCAATAGCTGGGTGTTCAGGCGTCGGGTGGAGGGGTAAGCGCTGGGGCTGCGCTGAGTGAATTGGGTTCCCGCCTTCGCGCGAACGACGTGCTGACGGCGCGTGAGAAAACCGCCGTCATCGCTCAGCCGCCACGTCGTTCCCGCGCAGGCGGGAACCAAGTACGAAGCGCAGCCCGCTCCTTACTCGACCGCATCCTTCGGCGAAGGCCGTGGACCGCTCTTGGCCCAGAACTTCCACCATGGCGCTTCTGCGCGCAGGTTCGGGCTAGGGCGCTTGTTGTCGTTGCTGGCCCAGAACTTCCACCACGCCGCATCGCCACGCGCACCCGGATTCAGGAAATAGCTGTCCGGGTAGTTGAGCATGAACACGCGCTGGGTATCGTCGCGCAGCAGCGGCATGCCAAGCTTGTCGTAGCTGCGGATCATGATGAACAGCGCTTCTTCGCGGGCCGGGGCGTCGGTGTAGTTGGTCACCGCGTCCTGGGCGCGATTGAGCGCCGCCAGATACGAGCCGCGGCGATAGTAGTAATTCGCCACGTGCACTTCGTACTGCGCCATCGCATTGATCAGGTAGCTCATGCGCTCGATCGAGTCTTGCGCATACTTGCTGTTCGGGTACTTGTCGACCAGAGCCTTGAAGGCGGCAAACGCCTCGCGGGTCGCGCGCGGATCGCGCTCGGTCGGATCCTGCTCATAGACGAAGCTGAAGAAGCCGAGCTGGTCGTTGAAGTTGATCAGGCCGCGCAGGTAGTACATATAATCGACCTGGGCGTGGTTCGGGTGCAGCTTGATGAAGCGCTCGACGGCGGCCAGCGCCTCGGCCTGGTCCTGCGCCTTGTAGTGGGCGTAGGCGATCTCCATCTGCGCTTGCGTTGCATAGACGCCAAACGGGAAGTTGGTTTCGAGCCGCTGGAACAGGGGAATTGCGGCTTCGTAGTGCCCGCCGGCCATCTCCTCGCGCGCCTCAGCGTATAATTTCTCCGCCGACCAGTTTTTGGATTCGTCGGTAGGCTTCGGCAGAACACTGCATGCCGATAGGCCGACGAGGGCGCAAGTTGCGACCAACACAGACAATTTTTTTTGCATAGCTTTTTGCAGAAAAGTTTTACCTAGATTCAACGAACGGCTGATTATAGCCGATGGGACTCCCGTGATATTACCTTCTGCGCCGGTTTCGGCGGATTTACCTATTGACCCTGACTTGGACGACGATCTGGAGGCCGGGTTCGCCCCCGTGCCCGGCATCGACCTGTCGCCAATCACCCTGGCGCTGCACGAGGAACACTGCGGCCAGCGCCTCGATAAGGTGGTGGCCGGCCTGGTACCCCAGTTCTCGCGCAGCCGCCTGCAGCAATGGTTCGAAAGCGGCCACATCACGGTTGACGGCAAGCCCGCACGTGGCAAGGACACCGCCTATGGCGACGAAAGCATCATCGTCGAACCGCAGCCGGCGCCTGAAGACACCGCATTTGCCCCCGAGCAGATGGAGCTGAACATCGTCCACGAGGACGACGACATCATCGTCGTCAACAAGCCGGCCGGGCTGGTCGTGCATCCCGGCTCGGGCAACTGGAACGGCACCCTGCTCAATGGCCTGCTGCACCACTGCCCGCAACTGGTGGGCGTGCCGCGCGCCGGCATCGTGCACCGCCTGGACAAGGACACCAGTGGCCTGATGGTGGTCGGCAAGACACTGGCCGCCCAGACCGACCTGGTGCGCCAGCTGCAGGCGCGCACCGTCAAGCGTGAATATTTCGCGCTGGTGTGGGGCACCCCGCGCCTGTCGGGCACCATCGACAGTCCGATGGGCCGCGATGCCAAGGACCGGGTCAAGATGGCGGTCTCGAACAGCCCGTTCGCCAAGCCGGCGATCACCCATTACGAGCGCGTCGTCAGCGGCGAACTCGATCGCCGTCCGGTCACCCTGGTGCGCTGCCGCCTGGAAACGGGCCGCACCCACCAGATTCGCGTCCACATGCAGTCGCTCGGTTTCGCGCTGGTAGGCGATGCGGTGTATGGCAAGCGTCACCTGACGCCGGTATTCCACCGCCAGGCGCTGCAGGCGCGCCGCCTTGGCCTGGTGCATCCGGGTACTGGTGAACAGTGCGAATGGACGGTGCCGTTGGCCGACGATTTCGCCGCCCTGATCGCGCAGGCCGGCATCGAAGAGCCGCAAGATGGCGATTTCGGCAGCCAGGTCGACGACGAGGACGATGACGGTGGCGTCATCACCTACCGCGTATGACGCAAGGCCTGTTGCTAGCTGCCGACCTGGTCTGGCCTGAATGGCCTGACCTGCCGGCGTCGGTCGGCGCGCTCGCCACCAGCCGTGATGGCGGCGTCAGCGGTGCTCCGTATGACGACGGCAAGGGCGATGGCGGCCTGAACCTGGGCCTGCACGTCAACGACGATCCCGAGGCGGTGCGGATCAACCGCGAGCGCTTGCAAGCCTGGCTGCCGGGCCGCCCGGCCTGGATCGCCCAGGTGCACGGCGCCGACGTGGTCGATGCCGCGACGGTCGGCCCGGATCAACCGGTGCGTACGGGTGACGCCAGCGTTGCCAGCGCAGCCGGTATCGTGTGCGCCATCCTGACCGCCGATTGCCTGCCGGTGCTGTTCGCCGATCTTGATGGCAAGGTGGTCGGCGCGGCCCATGCCGGCTGGCGCAGCCTGGCTGGTGGCGTGCTCGGCGCTACCGTGCAGGCGATGCGCGCGGCGGGCGCGGGCGAGATCACGGCGTGGATGGGGCCGGCCATTGGTCCCGAGGCGTTCGAGGTAGGGCAGGATGTGGTGGACGCCTTCGTGGCGGCCATCCCGGACAACGCCGTGCGCGCATGCTTCTGCGACTATCCCGGTCGTCCTGGTAAATATCTGGCCGATATGTTCGGGCTGGCGCGGCTGATGCTGGCGCAGGAGGGCATCAGGCGCGTGCATGGCGGCGGCCTGTGTACCGCCAGCGCGCCGGCGCGCTTTTATTCCTACCGCCGCGATGGCGTCACCGGTCGCCAGGCTAGTTTGATCTGGATCAAGTAACAGTTCGGCCTCTCGGCCGATACTGCTCAGTCGCCGCCGCCATCTCCTCCACCGCCGTCGTTGCCGTCGTTGGTGTCTCCCATCGAATCGTTGTTTTCACCCATTCGTTGCCGCTGAGTCGCCCTCTGGCGGCGCTGTCGACGCCGCTTTGCGCCGGTCAGGTAGAAAAGAATGGATAATGGGAGTGCGCAATAAAAAACAAACGTCATGACCCCGCCGACCGCCGTCGGTTCGGTCGCCGCCATGAGTACGACAACGTATATCCATGCAACGGCGACGATCCACATGATGTTTTGTTTCCTGGTTGAAGAGACGAGATTCTAACAACGGATGCCTACATGAACATGCCTGACCCGCAAGCTTTTGCCGCAACCTGGTACTCCCAGTTCACCGATCCCAACGCCTGGCAGGGTTGGATGAAGATGGCGCCGATGACCGCACCGACCACATCCGCCAACCCGCTGGCCGGCTTTCTGAAGGATGTCGGCGCCGGCATCGATCCGAATAAACTGGAATTGATTCGCGACGATTATCTCAAGAAGGGCAGCCAGCTCTGGCAAGATTTTGTGTCGGGCCAGACGCCCACGCTGCACGACCGGCGCTTCTCGGCCTCTGAATGGACCGCGAATCCGATGTCGGCATTCTCGGCCGCCTCTTACCTGTTGAATGCCGAATTCATGATGGCCCTGGCCAACGCCGTCGAGGCCGGTCCGCGCGAGCGCCAGAAGATCCGTTTCGCGGTGCAGCAAATGGTCGACGCCATGTCGCCCGCCAATTTCTTCGCGACGAATCCCGAAGCGCAGAAGAAAATGATCGAGACCAAGGGCGAGAGTCTCACCAAGGGCATGGCGAATATGCTGGCCGATATGCAGAAGGGCCGCATTTCGCAGTCGGACGAGTCGGCCTTCGAAGTCGGTCGCAATGTCGGCAATACGCCTGGCAAGGTGGTCTACGAGAACGAATTGTTCCAGCTGATCCAGTACACCCCGACCACACCGACCGTGCACAGCGTGCCGCTGCTGATGATCCCGCCGTGCATCAACAAGTTCTACATCCTCGACCTGCAACCCGAGAATTCGCTGGTGCGTTACGTGGTGGAGCAGGGCAATACCGTGTTCATGGTCTCGTGGCGCAATCCCGATCGCAGCCAGGCTGATCTGGCGTGGGACGACTATGTCGAGAAGGGCGCGATTCGCGCGCTGGACGTCGTTGGCGAGATCACCGGGCAAGAGAAAGCCCATGTGTTCGGCTTCTGCGTCGGCGGCACCATTGCGGCCACCGCACTGGCCGTGTTGGCCGCACGTGGGCGCCAGCCGGCAGCGAGCCTGTCGCTGTTGACCACCTTGCTCGATTTTTCCGACACCGGCGTGCTGGAAGTGTTCGTGGACGAAGCCCAGGTGGCGCTGCGCGAACAGGCCCTGGGCGGCGGCGGCCTGATGCCGGGCCGCGACCTGGCAACGACGTTCTCGGCCCTTCGGCCGAACGACCTGGTGTGGAACTACGTCCAGCAGAATTATTTGAAGGGCAAGGAACCTCCGGCTTTTGACCTGTTGTACTGGAATGCCGACAGCACTAATCTGCCGGGGCCGATGTTCTGCTGGTATTTGCGCAACACCTACCTTGAGAACAAGCTGAAACAGCCGGGCGCGCTGACCGTATGCGGCGTGCCGGTCGACCTCGGCAAGATTGATGCGCCTGTGTTCATCTATGGCTCGAAAGAAGACCATATCGTGCCATGGCAAGCGGCTTATGCCTCGACCGGGCTGCTCAATCCGAAGAATGCCAAGGCCAATCGTTTCGTGCTGGGTGCCTCCGGTCACATCGCCGGCGTCATCAATCCGGCCTCGAAGGGCAAGCGCAGCTACTGGGTCAATGACAAGGCCGGCAAGTCGCGGCCGAAGGACGATGCCGCCTGGATGGACGGCGCCGTCGAGCACAAGGGTAGCTGGTGGCCGGAATGGGCCAAGTTCCTGGCCCAGCACGGCGGCGCTGATATGCCGGCCCCTGGGGCGGCAGGCAATGCGCAGTATCCGGTGCTGGAAGCGGCGCCTGGGCGCTACGTCAAGGCGCGTGCCGATTGAGTATATGTTGACAGAAAAGCCAGGGTCGTGAGTAACCTGGTAATTGCTGCACCTGCATCAATTGCGTGGTATGGTGTCTGCTGTCCGTCTACTGCCGACCTGGTGGCGGATGGGCAGGAGACGACCCGGCCATGCCGGTGCAAACAATTCTAAGTACGTGGCTCACGAAGCCGCGGCGCAAACTTATGGAACAAGAGATGAGCAGTGTGAAGAAAAGTACGGAACGCCTGATCAAGAAATACCCCAACCGTCGCCTGTACGACACGCAGACCAGTTCCTACATTACCTTGTCAGACGTTAAGCAGTTGGTGCTCGAGGCTGACGAGTTCACCGTGGTCGATGCCAAGAGTAATGACGACCTGACCCGCAGCATCCTGTTGCAAATCATTCTTGAAGAAGAAGCCAATGGCGTACCGATGTTCTCGAGCTCGGTGCTGGCCCAGATCATCCGTTACTACGGTCACGCGATGCAGGGCATGATGGGTTCTTACCTGGAAAAGAATGTCCAGGCGTTTACTGATATCCAGAATAAATTCACCAGCAACGCTGCCGGCGCCGTTGAAGGCAAACCGTTCAGTCCCGAGATGTGGACCCAGTTCATGAATGTCCAGGGTCCGATGATGCAGGGCATGATGAACAACTATATCGACCAGAGCAAGAACCTGTTCATGCAGATGCAAGAGCAGATGCAGAACCAGAGCAAGGCGATGTTTGGCGCGTTTCCGTTTCCGGGCATGACGCCGCCGCCGACCGACAAGAAGTAAGGTTCGCGGATTGGCTTGCGTATACGGCAAGCTCACCTTGATACCGCTAGCTCACGCACGTCGTTCCCGCGCAGGCGGGAACCTGAGTTCTTAGCACACTAGCTACGCTCCACGAAGCCACTACGCAACACACTTAGGTTCCCGCCTGCGCGGGAACGACGTGCAAGGGTTGCTGGCCGCACCACCATACCCGGCTTCAGGTACAATCGCGGATTGCCCAAATCATTCGTCGCCCTCCATGCCTGAACTCCGTCGTAATCCTTCTGCCAACTCGAGCAATATTGCCGCTGCCGCCAAGGCGCCTGCCGTCGTCATTCCATCGCCGACCCCGGGTGTGATCGCGCCGAAGGTCGGCTTCGTCTCGCTCGGCTGCCCGAAGGCGCTGGTCGATTCGGAACAGATCCTGACCCAGCTGCGCGCCGAAGGCTACCAGACCGCCGCTTCCTATGACGGCGCCGACCTGGTGATCGTCAACACCTGCGGCTTCATTGATGCTGCGGTGCAGGAGTCGCTCGACGCGATCGGCGAGGCGCTCGCCGAAAACGGCAAGGTGATCGTCACCGGCTGCCTGGGCGCCAAGAAGGATGCCGCCGGCGACGACATCATCACCAAGGTGCACCCGAAGGTGCTGGCCGTGACCGGCCCGCACGCCGTCACCGAAGTGATGGCGTCAGTCCACCTGCACCTGCCGAAGCCGCATGATCCCTTCATCGACCTGGTGCCGGACCACGGCGTCAAGCTCACGCCAAAGCACTACGCCTACCTGAAGATTTCCGAAGGCTGCAACCACCGCTGCAGCTTCTGCATCATCCCGTCGATGCGTGGCGACCTGGTGTCGCGCCGTATCGACGAAGTGCTGGTCGAGGCCGAGAACCTGTTCAAGGCCGGTGTCAAGGAACTGCTGGTGATTTCGCAAGACACCAGCGCCTACGGCGTCGACGTCAAGTTCCGCACCGGCTTCTGGAATGGTCGTCCGATCAAGACCCACATGACGCAACTGGTCGAGGCGCTGGGCCAACTGGCACGCCAGTACGACGCCTGGGTGCGCCTGCACTACGTCTATCCATATCCGCACGTGGATCACGCGATCCCGTTCATGGGCGACGGCCACGTACTGCCTTACCTCGACATCCCGATGCAGCACGCGCATCCCGATGTGTTGAAGCGCATGAAGCGCCCGGCCAGCGGCGAGAAGAACCTCGAGCGCATCCTCAACTGGCGCCGCATGAACCCGGACCTGACGATCCGCTCGACCTTCATCGCCGGCTTCCCCGGCGAGACCGAGGCCGAGTTCGAATACCTGCTCGACTTCCTGAAAGAAGCGCAGATCGACCGCCTGGGCTGCTTCGCCTATTCGCCGGTCGACGGCGCGACCGCCAACGAGCTGGCCAATCCGGTACCGGAAGAAGTGCGCGAAGAACGCCGCGCGCGCGTCATGCTGCTGCAAGAAGAAATCTCGGCCAAGCGCCTGCAGGCCAAGGTCGGCAAGACCCTGCGCGTGCTGATCGACGAAGTCGGCCCGCGTGAGGCGATCGGTAGGTCGAGCGCCGATGCACCGGAAATCGACGGCGTGGTCCACATCAAGCGTCCACTGGTGCCGGGCAAGCAGAAGCTGGCGGTCGGCCAGTTCGCCGATGTGGTGATTACCAAGGCCGATGCGCACGACTTGTGGGCCAATCCAGTCTGAGGCTTTAACCTTTTACTTCGGCGCGCCAGTCCATGAACAAGAAGTCGATCCAGACCACCCTGATCCATAGCGACTACGTCGCGCCGAGCGGTTTCGATGCCTTCCCTCCCGGCATCCATCGCGCATCGACGGTGCTGTTCCCGAACACCGCCGCGATGCGCTCGACCGAGTGGAAGGACAAGCAGGCGTACACCTACGGCCTGCACGGCACGCCGACCACTTTCACGCTCGAAGGCAAGCTGGCCGAGATCGAAGGCGGTACCCACTGCCTGCTGACGCCATCGGGCCTGGCGGCGATCGCGATGGTCGATTTCGCCCTGCTCAAGAGCGGCGACGATGTGCTGCTGCCGGATAACGTCTATAACCCGAACCGCGAGCTCGGACGCTGGCTGAGCCAGGACTTCGGCGTCTCGGCGCGCTACTACGATCCGATGATCGGCGCCGGCATCGCCGAGTTGATCCAGCCGAACACCAAGCTGTTGTGGACCGAGGCGCCAGGGTCGGTATCGATGGAAGTGCCTGACTTGCCAGCCTTGTGCAAGGCGGCGCACGAACGCGGCGTGATCGTCGCCCTGGACAATACCTGGGCCGCCGGCCTGGCGCTGCGCGGCTTCGACCACGGCGTAGACATCGTCATGCATGCCTTGACCAAGTACCAGTCGGGTGGGGCGGACCTGTTGATGGGCGCCGTCATCACGCGCGACCCTGCGCTGAACGAGCGCATCGCCCAGGCGCATATGCGGCTCGGGATGGGCGTGAGCCCCGACGACGCCTACCTGGTGCAGCGCGGCCTGCCGACCATGAAGCTGCGCTTCGAGCGCCACGACGCCAGCGCGCGCCTGCTCGCGGCCTGGTTCAAGGCGCGGCCCGAGGTCGGCAAGGTGCTGCATCCGGCGTTCGAAGATTGCCCCGGCCACGCGCACTGGAAGCGCGATTTTAGCGGCGCCGGCGGACTGTTCTCGGTGGTGTTCGATGCGCGCTACGACGAGGCGCAAGTCGATCGCATGGTCGACGCCTTGACCCTGTTCGGGATCGGTTACAGCTGGGGCGGGCCGAACAGCCTGGTGATGCCGTACCGGATCAAGAGCCTGCGCCAGAAGTGGGATGATCCCGGCGTGCTGGTGCGCTTCAATGTGGGCCTGGAAGAGCCGGGCGACCTGATCGCCGATCTTGAACAGGCGTTCGGACAGTTATAAAAGAAAATAGGGCCAGCGGCCCTACTGCCGTTAAGTTAAGCCACAGTGCACCTCTGAGTTAACGTAAAAACGTCGTTCCCGCGAAGGCGGGAACCTAAGTTTGCCAGCGTTTCGACGACGTTCGCAGAACTTGGGTTCCCGCCTGCGCGGGAACGACGTGCATGAGCTGCTTAACTTAACGGCATCAGGCCAGCGGCCCCATTCGTTTTTTACACCGGCATCGCGCGGTTATTGTTCAAGTCGAGGAAGCCGCGCACCAGGCGATAGGCTTTCCATACCCAGACCACGAACCACAAGAGGTAGGCGAGGGGGATCAGGATAATGGTGAAGAACAGCGCACCACCGATCGCCATCCAGACCACATACCACCAGAACGAGCGAATCATCCAGGTGTGGTGGCTGTACACCATGGTGCCGGCTGTCTCAGGGCGCTTGACGTAATTGATGATCACCGGGATGATCGACAGCATCCCCAGCGAAAAGAAGAAGGTCAGCGCGTGGATCACGTACAGGATGCGCGCCCAGTGCTTGTTGTCCTCGATACCTCTTTCCAACACCAGTTCTTGCGACATAGTGGCTCCTTATAAAGGACGGGGACAATCCCGTTTGTTGCCATTGTAGCAGCGTCGGCCGCGGCACTGTCGACCGATGGCGGCCGGGTGACGCAGGACTCACCCTACGTGTTGCTGGACCCAGGCCGCTAGCCGCCCGGCATCCATGGCGCCCGACTGGCGCGCGATCTCGCGCCCACCGCGAAACAGCGCCAGGGTTGGAATGCTGCGGATCGCGAAGCGCGCCGATAAATCCTGCGCACGCTCGGTATCGACCTTCAACAGGCGCACCGCTGGCTCCAGGCGACCGGCAGCCTGGGCGTACGCCGGCGCCATCATCTTGCAGGGACCGCACCATTCGGCCCAGAAATCGACCAGCACCGGAATATCGTTGCGTGTGATGTGGCGCTCGAAGCGGGCACTGTCGACGTCCAAGGGACGACCGGTAAAAATCGCCTGCGAACATTTGCCGCAAGTAGGGGCATCCTGCAGCCGCGCCTGAGGCATGCGGTTGATCGCGTCGCAGTGCGGGCAGACGACGTGGAGCGGGTCGCTCATGGTGGATCTCCTTTGAGTAGTGATGCCAGCATTGTAAGCGCCGACCTGCAAGGGCGTCGCCGCCGCAGCCATGCGCCGCTTGTGGCGCGACTTGCATAGAATTGTGGAAACTTAGAAGCCACACGAACAGTCCCATGCCTCAATCCGAATCAACTGGCCGCCTGCTCGTCGGCTGTGCCGGCTGGAGCCTGCCCAAGGCTTGCGCTGATGCGTTCCCCCTCGAGGGCAGCCACCTGGAGCGCTATGCCGCGGTCTTCCCCACGGTGGAAATCAACTCGTCATTCTATAAACCGCACAAGCCGGAAACCTATGCGCGCTGGGCCGCCAGCGTGCCGGACGACTTCCGCTTCGCCGTAAAATTGCCGCGTGCCATGACGCATGACGCACGCCTGATCGAGGTCGACGAGCAGCTCGACCGCTTCCAGCTTGAGGCGGGCATGTTGGGCGACAAGCTGGGCTGCCTGCTGGTGCAACTGCCGCCGCGCTTTGGTTTCACCGATGAGCCCGTCCACGCCTTCTTCCATGCCTTGCGCGCGCGCTTCGGCTGCAGCATCGCCTTCGAGGCACGCCATGCAAGCTGGTTTTCCGAGCCCGCCACGGCCTTGCTGCGCGAGTGCGGCGTGATCCGGGTGATCGCCGACCCGGCCGCCGGCCAGCCGGGTCCGCATGAGCCGACCAGCGATACCGAAGTCTATGTGCGCCTGCACGGCACGCCGCGCATCTATTATTCGCGTTATCCGGTCGAGGAAGTCGCGCGCTGGCGCGCCGATTTCGATGCCCTGGTCGCCCAAGGCCGCAAGGTCTGGTGTATCTTCGATAATACAGCGGAAGGGGCGTCCGTCCCGAATGCTTTGGAATTGATGCACGGATAGCTTGTGCAGGCATTGCACGATTTTGCGATACTGTCCACATCATGGTGACCGCAACTTTTCGTTTCTATCAGGAGTTGGGCGAGTTCCTGCCGCGCGACAGGCGCGGCCGCACCTTCGCTTCCGAGTGCGCGCACCAGTCGACCACCAAGCACATGATCGAGGCCCTCGGCGTACCGCATACCGAGGTCGAGATGGTGCTGGTCAATGGCGAGGAGAGTGGCTTTGATCGCGTGCTGGCCGATGGCGACCATGTCGCCGTGTATTCGCGTTTTGAGTTGTTCGAGATCGGCCCGCATGGCGGCCCGGCGCAAGAGCGACTGCGCGAACGGCCGCGCGAGCGCATGCGCTTTGTCGCCGACTCGCAGCTGGGCGGCCTGGCGCGCCTGCTGCGCATGGCCGGCTTCGATACCCTGTACGACAACCATTATCACGACGACGATGTCGAGGATCTGGCCGAGAACGAGGACCGCATTGTCCTGACGCGTGACCGCGAACTGCTCAAGCGCCGTTCAATCCTGCATGGCTGCTATATCCACGCGCTCGATCCGCCTGAACAACTGCGCGAACTGTTCGAGCGTCTTGACCTGGCCGGGGGTGTGCGGCCGTTTTCGCTGTGCCTGCACTGCAATGTGGCGCTGCGCGAGGTCGACAAGGCCAGCGTGGTCGAGCGCTTGCCGGAATCGGTGCGGGCTCTGCACGACAGTTTCACCACTTGCGACAACTGTCTGCGGGTGTACTGGAAAGGCTCGCACTACAAACGCATGGCGCAATTGCTGGCGGCCGTGGCACAGCGCAAAGACGGTGCGCTGGACGACTTTGCCGATGTAGAATCGTCGGACGAAAACGACTTCGATTCGCGAGCGTGACGACTTCTGCCGCAGCACCATCCCTGTCGCCGGTGGCGATCGCCGGCATGCCCCTGCGGGTCGAATGTCCGCCGGGCGCCTGCGTGTGCGAACGCGAACGGGTGCTGGCCGATCCCGGAGCCGACCAGCGGCCACTGCTCATCACCCGCCAGCAAGAGCAGAAGCTGATCGAGCGCATCGAGCGCATCGACAGCTATGCCGACCTGCAGCATGTGCAGAACCTGGTGCACAAGAACACCGGCGCCGAACTGCGCATTGCACCTGGCCCCAACGAGGTGCGCACCGTGCGCGGCATCGTGGTGGTGCTCGAGGAGCGGCCCGGGCTGTGCAAGAAGCTCCGGCAGTCGGTACCGGCGGCGGTGCGGCGACGGCTGGTGGAGCGGCCGGAGATTGCGTGGGCCATCCTCGATGCGCACGACCTGTTCGGCGGCGGCTGATGCTACGTGCCGGCAACCAGGGCTGTACCGCACACGGATTGGCCACCTCTTATACAATCGATGACAGAGCGGCAATCGCCGCCCCCTGAACCACCGCGCATGGCGTCGTCGCCGTGCGCAGCATCCTGGAGAAATTCATGTCGGGCTACAGCATTAATATCGAACAAAAAACGCTTGCTGGAAACAACTTCCGCGAAGTGCTCTACACCACCAAGCGCAGCCAGCTGGTCATCATGACTCTGCAGCCGGGCGAAGAGATCGGCCTGGAACACCATGACGGCCACGACCAGTTCATCCGGGTCGAGGCGGGCGAGGGCGTGGCGCTGCTCGACGGTGAAGAGCATCAACTGGAAGACGGCGTCGCCGTCGTGATCCCGGCAGGTACCGAGCACAATGTCATCAATACCTCGAAGACCGAGCCGATGCGTCTGTACACACTGTACACGCCGCCTGAGCATCCGGATGGCATCGTGCATGCGACCAAGGCCGAGGCGGACGAGTACGAGCGTCAGCACGGGCATTGATCAACTGCGCGTCGTCTTCATTCTTGCAGAGACATGAAGGAGCCCGGTAGATGAATGAAAAACTCGTGGCGAACATTGTGTCGTTTGAAGAAGATGACGCGTTGGTGACGTTGGCATTCGCTGCCAATGAAGAACAGGATTCGCCATACGTGATGCTGCAGTATCCGCTGCAAACGGACGAACAGGACAGGCGCCTCCGTTTGGACAGTTTGTATATCGAGCGAAATGACCAGGCGTTCGGGTGCTACCGCGGTGTCGCGTCAATTAGTCGAATCGGCGATCGTATCGAGATCGCTCTGAACGTCGAAGGCAAGCGAAGATTGCAGGCAGAGCAGATAGTCATTGCTCCTGTGAATTGGAGTCCAGCGATAGATCAGGGACTGGCGCGCCTCGCCGAATTGTCAAAGGGCGAATATGACATCCAATACCGCTGACAACATGAGCATGGGTTTCGGCTTGGCTTTTTAGCCCCAAGAAAAAGCCGGCAACAGCCGGCTTCGTTCTTACCAGCCGTATGGCCAGCGCGTCCCGATATGTCCACCCCAGCCACGGCCACGGTGACCACGCCAGCTGCTGCGGCCGAAATCAAAGCCAAGACCAATCGAGATCGGCGGATACCAGTAGCGTGGCTGTTCAACATACACCGGTTGCGGCAGGTAGACCGGCTGTTGTTGCACCCACACCGGTTGCTGCTGCACGATAACCGGCTGCTGGGTACGGTAGACCGGCGTAACCGAGGTCGTCGTCCACGCTGTAGCCGGTCTTGCTGCCGGCGCGGCGATCGGCGTCGACGTCACGACACCGCCCTGGCCCGACGCGGCTACCTGGGCGCCCGTACCGACCGGCACCGGCGTCACCGACACAACCCGCCACTGGCTTGGATCGGACGGTTGATGTTGGGTATAAGTCGGGCCTGGTGCAGCGCAGCCGGCCAGCAGGCCCAGCGACCCGAGAATGATGGCGATATTTTTCATGGCGCTCCTCCTGATGTTGCCATCATACGGATTGCCGGGCCAGTGTGCAGCGGAATTACACCCTGTTACACGGCGCGGCACGCTTGCATTGCCGAAGAACACCCATCATCCCATCAGCGACGCCAATGCCGACACCGGTACCGCATCGGCCAGCTCTGCATAGCCGGCGTCATTCGGATGCACATGGTCGCCGCTGTCGAATTCTGGACGCAGGCGCTGCGGCACGCCAGGGTCGCGCAGCGCCAGGTCGACGTCGGCCAGAACGTCGAACGGCAACGCGCTGCGCATCCAGGCGTTGACGGTCAGTCGCACCGCCTCGCGTGCGGGTGTGTAGTAGACAAAGCCGAAGAACGGCGGCACGGTTGCTCCAAGCACCGGTATGCCATGCAGGTGGGCGCGTGCCACCAGTTGCAGGTAGCCAGCAATCAGGTCGCCGGCAGGAATTGGCGTCGAGGGCGGACTGTAGACGATATCGTTAATACCGATCAGTATTGCCAGCCCTCGCACGCCGGCGGTGGACAGTACATCGCGGTCGAACCGCTCGAGTAAATCGTTACCTGCCAGCAGTGCGGTTGGCGTATCGGCCAGCATGCGGTTGGCCGAGATGCCGCGATTGACGACACCGATCCGGTCGTTTCCAAGCTCGGCCTGGAAGCGGCGCGCCAGGAAGTCGGGCCAGCGGCGGTTGAGATTGGAGCTGCTACCGACCCCATCGGTAACCGAATCGCCGACTACCACCAATACCGGCGCGTCGCGATCGACGTCGACTTCGGTAAGGAAGGGCCATGAGGCGAAGGCGCGCTGCACCGGCAGCGATGCCTGCGCGCCGAAGTCGCCCGTGGTCGAGGCATAACTGGCCTGGTAAGCGGCAGTATGGATCGTGGTCGCCTGCACCGTGCCGGGAAAATACAGGCTGATCGCCAGGTCGGTGAACGGCGCGACCGGCAACGATACCGGATCGGACACCATCGGCGCTCCGGCCGGGATCGTGACGCCCGTGCGCCCGCCGAAGGTGAGCTGGCGGCTGCTGCCGGCGCTGACGACGGCGCCGCCGGCGCGCAGGCCGATGTGCGCGCTGGCCAGGCGCAGCTCGGTGCTGCCCATCTCGTTCGACAGCCGGATGCGAATGCGGTTGCCGCCAAGGCTGGTGCGCACGATCAGGCGCAAGGTCTGGTCGGTGAAGGTCAGCAGCGAGGCGGGTGGCGGCGGGCCGGCCGGGGCGCAGCCCCAGCCCGCGCTCCAGCGCTCGGGCAGCCCGCCCTGGGCCATGACACTGGCCGCCGGGGCGGCCAGCACGCCGGCCAGGACCGGTGCGCCGAGCAGGATGCGTCGTCGGCTCCGGTCGATGCCAGGCTCGTCTGTTTGGTGTGAAGTCGAAGGAACGGCGGGAGAATCGGAGGCACTGAAATCCGGGCTGGACATGGCGGGCTCCTGAAGAAGATCCGGGACGGGGACGGGCGATCGCGGTGTACGCGCAAGGCCACGATATCGCACAGCGCCGCCCGCCGGCAGCCTGACCCGCACATCCTTTGCGCTGGCTCGTACGGATTTCTGATGGGAAGGATTGCCAATTCTAAAAATAAGCGGATAGGCAGGAAGGGTAAGGCGGAAAACGCTATAAAACCATGGCGCCGGCGATGGTGCCGGCGCCACGGCGCCGGGTAATCCGGCTCAGGACAGGACGTTCAACAGGCCGTCCAGGCCCGAGAAATTGAGAGCAACGCCCGCCTGTTCACGCACCACCGGCTTGGCGCGGAACGCGACCGACAGGCCGGCGATACCCATCATCCTGAGGTCATTGGCGCCGTCGCCCATGACGATTGCCTGCGACGGTTCGATGCCAAGTTCGGCGCACACGCGCTGCACGGTGCGCCGCTTTTCCTCGGCATCGACGATGCCGCCCAGCACGCGGCCACTGAGCCTGCCGTCGATGACTTCGAGCACATTGGCGTGGGCGTAGTCCAGCCCCAGGCGCGGCTTGAGGCGCTCGGTGAAGAAAGTGAACCCGCCCGACACCAGCAGGGTCTTGAGGCCGGCCGCCCGCACCGCCTTCAGCATCGCTTCGCCGCCCGGCGAGATGCGCAGGCGTTCGTCGTAGACGCGCTGCAGGGCGCTTGCCTCCAGCCCTTCGAGCAGGGCCACGCGACGGTTCAGGCTTTCGGAGAAATCGAGTTCGCCGCGCATGGCGGCTTCGGTGATTGCCGCCACCTGTGGCTTGAGGCCCTGCATGTCGGCGATCTCGTCGATGCACTCGATGGTGATCAGCGTTGAATCCATGTCCATCGCCACCAGCCTGAAGTCGGCCAGCGAACGGCCAGCCGCGATGAGGGTCGCATCGACGCCGGCCTCGAAGGCGGCTGTGCCGATTTCTTGCCTGAGCGCGGCGTCAGCGGTCACGCCTTCGGCGCGCATCGCGTGTGCGCCGAGCGCGACGATCGTTTGCGGATTGGCCAGGCGCGCCAGGCGCTCGAGGGTCTCGTGGGTAGCCTGCGGTCCTTGCAGCACCAGGTTCGTGGTCATGGAGTTCGTTCTCGTCAGGCGAGCAGTTGTTTGATGGTCTGTTTGATCTGGTTCACGCGCGCGGCAAGATCGGGCATGCTGGCCGTGATGCGCAGCTTGTCCTGGCCGGCCAGCTTGACCTGGCGGTTCTTCTGGATCAGCGTGATGATCTTGATCGGGTCGATCGGCGGCTTCTCCATGAACTGCAGGCTGGCCGCTTCGCCGTGGGCGTCGATCTTGACGATGCCCACGCTCTTGGCGGCGATGCGCAGGCGGTGGGTCTCGACCAGCGCTTTTACCGCGTCGGGCATCTTGCCGAAGCGGTCGATCAGCTCTTCTTGCATGCCGTCGATCCGGTCCTGGCTTTCGCAGTTGGCCAGGCGCTTGTAGATCGACAGGCGCTCATGCACGTCGCCGCAGTAGTCGGCCGGCAGCAGGGCCGGCACGTGCAGGTTGATCTCGGTGGTCGACGACAGTGGCGCCGCCAGGTCGGGCTCCTTGCCGGCCTTGAGCGAACGCACCGCCTCGTTGAGCATGTCTGAATACAGCTGGAAGCCGATTTCGAGCATCTCGCCCGACTGGTTGTCGCCCAGTACTTCACCCGCGCCGCGGATTTCCAGGTCGTGCATGGCCAGATAGAAGCCGCTGCCCAGTTCTTCCATCTGCTGGATCGCGTCCAGGCGGCGCTGCGACTGCTTGGTCAGGTTCGACAGGTCGGATACCAAGAGGTAGGCATAGGCCTGGTGATGCGAACGGCCGACCCGGCCGCGCAGCTGGTGCAGCTGGGCCAGGCCGAACTTGTCGGCGCGGTGCATGATGATCGTGTTCGCGGTCGGCACGTCGATGCCGGTCTCGATGATCGTGGTGCACAGCAGGATATTGAAGCGCTGGGCCACGAAGTCGCGCATCACCTTCTCGAGGTCGCGCTCGTGCATCTGGCCGTGGGCCACGCCGATGCGCGCTTCGGGCAGCAGCTCTTGCAGCATGGCGCGCCGATTCTCGATGGTGTCGACTTCGTTGTGCAAGAAGTAGATCTGGCCGCCGCGTTTCAGTTCGCGCAGGCAGGCCTCGCGGATGATCGAGCTGTCTTCGCTGCGCACGAAGGTCTTGATCGCCAGGCGCTTCTGCGGCGCGGTGGCGATGATCGAGAAATCGCGCAAGCCCTCCAGCGCCATGCCCAGGGTGCGCGGGATCGGGGTCGCGGTCAGGGTCAGCACATCGACCTCGGCCCGCAAGGCTTTCAGCGCCTCCTTCTGGCGCACGCCAAAACGATGTTCCTCGTCGATGATCACCAGGCCCAGGCGCGTAAACTTGACGTCGGGCGAGAGCAGCTTGTGGGTGCCGATCACGATGTCGAGCGTGCCGTCGGCCATGCCCTTGATCGCGTTGTTGATTTCCTTGCCGGTCCTGAAGCGCGACAGCTCGGCGATCTTCACTGGCCAGTCGGCGAAGCGGTCGGCGAAGGTCTGGGCATGCTGTTCGGCCAGCAGGGTGGTCGGCGCCAGGATCGCGACCTGCTTGCCGCCCATGACGGCGATGAAGGCGGCGCGCAGCGCGACCTCGGTCTTGCCGAAGCCGACGTCGCCGCATACCAGGCGGTCCATCGGCCGGCCCGAGGTCATGTCCTTGATCACGTTATGGATCGCCTCGGCCTGGTCCGGCGTCTCGTCGAAACCGAAGCTTTGGGCGAAGTTCTCGTAATCGAGGTGGGAATATTCAAAGGCATGGCCCTGGCGCGCGGCGCGGCGCGCATACAGGTTGAGCAGCTCGGCGGCGGTGTCGCGCACCTGCTCGGCGGCCTTGCGCTTGGCTTTTTCCCATTGGCCCGAACCGAGCGAGTGCAGCGGCGCGTCTTCGGGCGACGTGCCCGAGTAGCGCGAGATCACGTGCAGCTGCGAGACCGGCACATACAGCTTGGTGTCCTTGGCGTATTCCAGGTGCAGGAACTCGGTCTCGCCTTCGCCCAGGTCCATGCTGGTCAGGCCCATATAGCGCCCGATGCCGTGGTTGATGTGCACCACCGGGTCGCCGATCTTAAGCTCAGACAGGTCGCGCACCATCGATTCGACCTGGCTGGTCGCTTCCTGCTTTTTCTTGCCGGCGCGCCGGCCCGAGCCGGCATACAGCTCTGTCTCGGTGATGAACACCAGGTGGCCTGATTCGGCGTCCGACAATTCGAAGCCGGCCTGCAGCGGCGCCACGCCCAATGCCAATTTGGCGTCGCTCTGGCGGAAGCCTTCGAAGCCTTCGACCGGCGTGAGTTCCAGCTTGTACTCGCCGAAGTACTGCTGCAGGGTCTCGCGGCGGCCGGCCGAATCGGCGCAGATCATCACCCGGGTATCGGTGCGCGCCAGGTACGTGCGCAGATTGATCAGCGGGTCGTCCAGGCGCCGGTTGACGGCGATATCCGGGATCGGGGCCGACAGCTCCGACGCTGGCGCCGCCGGATCGCGCGCGATATTCCAGCGCCCGTGCGGCTTGATGCAGGTGAAGAACTGCTCGGCGCCCAGGAACAGCTCATGCGGCTCGAGGATCGGCCGTTCGCGGTCGCTCTTCAGGAAGCGATAGCGCGACTCGGTATCGAGCCAGAAGCGCTGAATCGCCGCGTCGATGTCGCCCACCAGGGCCAGCGGGGCCTCGTCGGGCAGGTAGTTGAACAGGTTGGCCGTCTCTTCGAAGAACAGCGGCAGGTAGTATTCGATGCCGGCCGAGGCGATGCCGTTGCCGATGTCGCGGTAGATCGGCGAACGCGAGGGGTCGCCCTCGAAGCGTTCGCGCCAGCGGCCCCGGAAAGCGGTGCGCGCCGCGTCATCCATCGGGAATTCGCGTCCCGGCAGCAGGCGCACTTCACGTACCGGATACAGCGAGCGCTGGGTGTCGGCGTCAAAAGTGCGGATGGTTTCGATCTCGTCGCCGAACAGGTCGAGCCGGTAGGGCAAGGCAGAACCCATCGGGAACAGGTCGATCAGGCCGCCGCGCACCGAGTACTCGCCGGGCGACATCACCTGCGATACATGGGTATAACCCGCGAGCGTCAGCTGCGCCTTCAGCCTGGCTTCGTCCAGGCGCTCGCCCTGGCGGAAGAAGAATGTGTAGGCCGCCAGGAACGATGGCGGCGCCAAACGCACCAGGGCGGTGGTGGCCGGCACCACCAGCACGTCGCACTGGCCGTTGCGGATCTCGTGCAGGGTGGCCAGGCGTTCAGACACCAGGTCCTGGTGCGGCGAGAACGCGTCGTAGGGCAGCGTCTCCCAGTCGGGCAGCAGGTGGCAGGACAGCTTGCCATCGGCAAACCAGGGGATCTCGTCGAGCAGGCGCTGGCCGTCGCTGGCGTTGGCGACGACCACGGTAAGCATCTGGCGATTGGCCTTGAGCGCCAGCGCGGCGGTGGCGAGGGCATAGGCGTCGGACGAGCCGTGCGCCAGCGGCAGGACGAAACGATGGCCTGGTTTGGGGAGGTGCTTCTTGAGATCGAAAGGCATGCAGCGTGCTGTTACGTTCGCAGAAAAGTAGGCATTCATTATAGACGAAGGCGCAACGGTTCACCCGGCCGCGCGTTGCGGCGCGCCCGACCGGCACTTGCGCTGCCGCAGTTTACGTAATATTCTAAGTTACATGAAATCACGAGGAGGTAGAGGATGTCCCAGTTTCACGATCCGGCCATGATGGCGCGCTACCAGGAAGGTCCACCGAAGTTCGTTCCCGGTTACGCCGACATGCAGCGCATGGCCTGCGTCCTGCTGGCCGAACGCGCTCCGATCGACGCCAGGGTGCTGGTGCTGGGTGCCGGTGGTGGCCTGGAACTGAAGGTCTTCACAGACAGTCAGCCCGGGTGGACCTTCGACGGCGTCGACCCCTCCAAGGCGATGCTCGACCTGGCGCGCCAGACGGTGGCGGCGCATGCGGCGCGGGTGCGTTTGCATGAGGGTTATGTCGACGTGGCGCCGGCCGGGCCGTTCGACGCCGCGGCTTGCCTGCTGACCATGCACTTCATGCCGCCCGCCGAGCGCCTGCGTGCGCTGCGGGCCATCCACGCCCGGCTCAAGGCGGGCGGCGCCTTTGTTGTCATGCACATGAGTATCGTGCAGGACGACAGCGGGCGCGAACGCTGGATGGCGCGCGACGAGGCGTTCGCGGTGGCCGGCGGCGTGGCGCCCGAGATGGCGCGCCAGCGCCGCGACGGCATCGCCGCCAGCCTGCCGGTGCTGGCGCCTGGCGAGGACGAGGCCCTGCTGCGCGAGGCCGGCTTCCAGGATATCGAGGTGTTCTATGTGGGAGGGGTGTTCCGGGGCTGGGTATGCCGTGCCTGACCACGGGGTGCTTGTGGTCGGGCTGAAACTCGCGCATGATCGATGCTCCCTGCAAAAACACACTGGAGACACCATGCGCATTGGCCTGGCCGCCTTGCTTGTTTCAATCGCCTTCACCTTGGCCGTGTCCGCACAGGCGGCGCCGCCAGGCGACCTGGTCTTGTTTGACGGCGCGGCGCGCGCGGGCGTCACGATATCGGCAGTCGCTCCCGATACCGAGCACCCACTGCTCGGCGAGCGGGCCGACGCCGCCGCCGGCCTCGGTGACAAGTTCCCGGGCAGCGAGATCGAGCTTACCCGCAGCGCAGGACCGGGCAGCGCCCAGGCCTTGAGCCTGCGCTGGAAAAACATCTGGAAAAGCGGCGTGCGCATGGCCGGACCAGCGTACGACCTGCGGCCTTATCTCGAACGCGGCACGCTGGCCTTCGACCTCAAGGTCGACTCCCTGGACAAGGGCGGCATCCTGTTCCGGGTTGGCTGCGGCGAGGACTGCGACCGCCATGTGTCCTATGTGTTGCCCGGGCGCGCGGCCCAGGGCAAGGGCTGGCAGCGCATCGTGCTGTCGATGTCGTGCTTCGCGCGCGACGGCGACGATTTCTCGGCCGTGACGCGTCCCTTCCTGCTCGAAGGCACCGGCAGCGGCCAGGTCGGCATCGCCAACGTCGGGTTCTCGCGCAGCGGCACGCCCAATGCGGCATGCCCTGACTGGCGCACGGTGGCCGTCACGCCCGCCACCTTGAACGAATCATGGTCCACCGAATGGTGGCTGCCGCGCCATCGCCAGAAGCTGGACGACGTCAAGCGCATGGTCGCCGATGGCAAGAGCCCGCAACTGGTGTTCATCGGCGATTCGATTACCCAGGGCTGGGAAAAAGAGGGCGCCGAGGTGTGGCAGCAGTATTACGCGCGTCACCACGCGCTGGCGCTGGGCTTCGGCGGCGACCGCACCGAGAACGTGTTGTGGCGCTTGCAGCACGGCGAAGTCGATGGCATCGACCCGAAGCTGGCGGTGCTCATGATCGGCACCAACAACAGCGGCCATCGACGGGATTTCCCGGCCATCACGGCCGAGGGCATCGCGCGCAATATCGCGGAACTCAAACAGCGCCTGCCGCGCACCCGGATCCTGCTGCTGGCGATCTTCCCGCGCGATGCGGCGGCGGACGGCCCGCTGCGCCGCCTCAATCAGGAGATCAATGCGCGCCTGCCGGCGCTGGCCGACGGCCGCCGGGTGTTCTTCCTGGATGTGAACCGGGCCTTCCTGCGCCCGGACGGCACGCTGCCGGGCGAGATCATGCCCGATTGGCTGCACCCCAACGAGGCCGGCTACGCCATCTGGGCCCGGGCTATGCAGCCGGAGCTGGAGCGCCTGATGGCGTTGCCGCGTCTGCCGGCGCTTCGCTGATACGCCGGTTGGCGATCCCGAACGGCACATGCACCATCGGGATCGTGCCGCCCGGCCCGGACTTGAGGTGGGTGAGCTGGTCGTCGAAGAAGATGTGCGGCCTGAACACGGACAGTACCCGGCTCTTGTCCATCCCGCCCAGGAAGAAGGTTTCGTCGGGCGAGACGCCCCAGCTGCCGAGGGTGGTGACGACGCGCTCGTGGGCCGGCGCGCTGCGCGCCGTGATGATGGCGATGCGTACGATGCGGCGGTAGGCGGGATCGTCGCGCTCGGCGTCGTTCTCGAGCTGCTGCAGCATGGCCAGCTTGCGGAACATGGTGGCCAATGGCCCGGGTTGGTGCGGGCGTGCCATGTGCAGGGTTTCGTGGGCGTGGAATGGGCCCAGCCCATCGCGCTTGAATACCGTCTCGGACTCGTCGTCGGCCAGCACGCCGTCGAAGTCGAAGGCTACCCGCAGTTCGATGTCGTCGGTGTCTTCGTCGGCGATGCGCGACGGCAGCACCAGGCCGGCCGGATAGCCGACGTCGATCGCGCTCCTGACGTCTTCCTCGTTGGCGCTCAGGAACAGCGCGGTATTGAATGCCGGCAGATACGGATAAGGCGATTTACCGGTCATGAACACGGCGCGCGAGATGTCCAGGCCGTAGTGGGCGATCGAGCGCATGACGCGCAGGCCGGTCTCAGGTGAGTTACGCGATAACAGCACCACTTCGACCGGCGCCTGCCGCGGGAAGCATTGATTGATGCTCAGGAAGCGCCGGATGAAGGGGAAGGCGACCCCGCGCGCCAGCACCACGTCGCGCTGTCGCTCCTGGTAGGCGCGGTATTCGTCCGGCCCCTGGTCGAGGTAGACCTGGTGCGATTCGGACAGGTCGAACAAGGCGCTGGAGGCGACGCCGATCACGAGTTTTTCCTCGATGGGAAACGGCATTCAGGGGTCCTGTGGGTCGGATTGATCGGTGAGCCGGTCATATACCTGGCGCGCGCCAGGTGCCAGCGCCAGTGCAGCGCGCACGAAGTCGGGCTGGCCACCTCGGACGAGCAGATGCAGCTTGGCCAGCTGGTCGGCATCGACCAGGGCCAGGGCTAGCGGTGGTGGCGAGGGATCGGGATCGGCAACAAAGGCGATCGCGCGCCCGATCGCCGCCGGCAACTGCCATTGATCGGCAATGGCGGTCGATATCCGGCGCGCAGCCTGCACCAGGCGCGCGCCGAAGGCGTCGTCATCGGACAGGCCGCCCGCGGGCACCAGTTGTTCGACGGCGCGGAAAGCGACCACCAGGCCGACGTTATGCATCAGGCCCGCCAGATAGGCCTCGAAGGGATCGGCGCCGTGGCGTGGCGCCAGCAGGCCGCCAGCCTGTGCGCACAATTCGGACTGGCGCCACAGCGGCGGCGCCAGCAGCCGCGCCAGCGGGCTGGCCTGCTGGCTGATGATGGGACGGAAAGCGACCCGCGCCAGCAGCATGCGCAGGCCGTTCTGGCCGAGCAGCAGCACTGCGCCTTCCAGGTTGCGGATTGGAGAGGTGGGCTGGTAATACGGGCTGTTCACCTCGCGGATCACTTCGGCCACCAGCAGCGGATCCTGCGCCACCTGGCGCGCCAGTTCGGCGGCGCCGCTGTCCGCGTCGCGCAGGCTGCGCAGCAGTTGCGGAATCACCGCCGGCACCCGCGGCACCAGGGCCGCCGCGCCGCCAGGATCGCGCGCCAGGCGCGCCAGTTCGTCGAGCACCGGGTCTTCGGCGGCCGCACGTCCGCTGACGTGCGGGGCGATCAGCCAATGAAAGAAGGCGAGATCGAGGTCCAGCGCCGGCGCGGGGGCGTCCTCGCTTGCGCCGGCGTGCTCTGGCAGGGCCGGGGCGACGCTAGGGGATGGGTGATCGGCTGCGCGCATGCCAAACAGCCGTGTGAGCCAGCGCTTCATGGGCTGCCGGACTCGAATGGCGGCAAGGGGAACAGTATCAAGAGAGAGGCCATGCGCACATTCTACCGAAGATGCAAACGGCCCGGCCGCCGCGTGCGCGGCGCCGGGCCAGGCAGATTGCTGCGCCGCTTACTGGCCGTTGTTCGAGCCGGTAGTCGTGTGACCGGTATTGGTCGGGGTGCTGGCGCTACCGGTGGCGTTGGCCGGGCCGGTGTTGGCCGCGTCATTCGGGTTGAGCCCCATCTGGCGATCGATCGTCGGATTCCCGGTCGAGCCGGCCTCGGTGGCGCCCATCGAGGACGAGCCGCGGGTGGTGTCGGTGGTGTCAGTGGTGTTGCAGGCAGCCAGGGCAAAGGCCATCATGCCGCCCAGCAGTACCGTGTGCAGTTTCTTCATATTGCTTCTCCTTGATTGGTGAGGTCAGCCGTTCGGGTGGAACCGGAAGAAAGCGTTGATATGTCAAGCAGCAAGCTTATTTGCTGATTGGCATATCAGTCGTGCGCTCGTTATTGCTGGTGGTGCCCGATGCAGCGTTGACGCCGGTGGCGCCAGTCGCGCCCGAATTCCAGCTATCGGCGCCGCCGGTGGTGCTTGGCGTTTGCACGCCGCTGCCGATGGTCGAGCCGCCCGTGCTGCTGCCACTCATGGTGTCGGTGGTATTGCACGCGGCCAGGCCAAAGGCCATCATGCCGACGAGAACTGCGCTTTGAACGGTGCGTTTCATGGTGTTCTCCTGGATGTGCTTAAGACGTGCTCATCTTCGCAACACCGCCGGCGCACGAGAATAGGAACATGGCGGCTACCCGTGTAGGATTTTGCGCCAGTTAGTCGTCAGCCCGGGATAGTCGCATCTTTCGTCAGCCAGTCGAGCAGCTCTGCGGCCGGCAGCGGCCGGCTGAAGTAATACCCTTGTACCTTGTCGCAGCGCTGTTCGCGCACCACGTCCAGCTGGGACCGGGTTTCGATGCCTTCGGCCACCGTTTTCATGCCCAGGCTCTGGGCCACCTTGACGGTGGCTTCGATCAGCACCCGGTGGTGCGCGCTGGTATCGGCCTTGGAGACGAAGGAGCGGTCGATCTTGACCGTGTCGACCGGCAGCAGGTGCAGGCTCGAGAGCGACGAATAGCCGGTGCCAAAATCGTCCAGCGCGAGCTGCACACCCAGCGCCTTCAGTTCGTGCAGCCGCTCCTGGGTGTCCTGGTCCTGGGCCGCGAGGCTTTCGGTGACTTCGAGCTGCAGGCAGTCAGGCGGCATGCCGGTGCGTTCGAGCACGCGTGCGACGCTGTCGATCCATCCGGCCTGGCCGAGCTGGGCGCGCGACAGGTTGACCGCCATCAGGCGCGGCGCCGACTCTTGCAGGCGCTGTTGCCAGTCCACGAAATCACGGCAGGCGCGCTCCAGCACGAAGTCGCCCAGTGCGCCGATCAGGCCGCATTCTTCGGCGACCCCGATGAATTCGATCGGCGGCACCACGCCGCGCTGCGGATGGCGCCAGCGTACCAGCGCCTCGACCCCGGCTGCGCGGTCGACGCCGGCGCCGGGCAACAGCCGCACCACCGGCTGGTAGACCACGAACAGTTGTTCTTCGGCCAGCGCCTGGCGCAGGTCGGCCTCGATGACGGCGCGCAGCGCCGCGCGTTCGCGCATGCTGGGCTCGAACACGGTATGACGGTTGCCGCCGGCGCGCTTGGCTTCGACCATGGCGATGCCGGCGTCGCGCAGGATGCTGTCGGGATCCTGCGCCCCCAGCGCCGCGGCATCCGGTACCCAGGCCAGGCCCAGGCTCGCGCCGCACACGATTTCGTGGCCGCCGATCAGGTAGGGGCGTGCGACCGCGTCGAGCAGGCGCAGCGCGACCCGTTCGGCGTCGGCGCGCGCGCGCAGGCCGCCCAGCAGCACCACGAATTCGTCGCCGCCGATGCGGGCCGCCAGTTGGCCATTGCGCGCGCCCGGCTCAATGCGGCTGGTGGGCGGGCGCAGGGCGTTGCGCAGGCGCTCGGCCATGTGCATGAGCAACTGGTCGCCGCCGGCCTGGCCCAGGCTGTCGTTCAACTGGCGGAAGCGGTCGCAATTCAGGGTCAGCACCGCGAAGCCCTGCTCGTGCTGCGGCAGCGCGAGCAGGCGTTGCAGCTCGTCGCGCACCGCCTCGCGGTTGGGCATCCGGGTCAGGCTGTCGGTGCGGGCAGCGTTGCGCAGGCGGCGCGACAGCATCTCTTGCTCGCGCTGGACCTCGAAGGTGGCGTCGGCCACGGTCGCCATCAGGCGCTCGGGGTCGAGTTTCATGAGGTTGAGCGACAGCACTTGCAGCGAACCGCTGGCGGCATGCTGCACGCCGATCGGCAGGCGCAGGCCTTCGCAGATCATGCCGGACGGCTCGATGAAGGCCTCGACCATGGCCGGCAACTGCGGCGCCACCGGCGCCAGCACCTCGAACAGGTTGTCCAGCCCACGGTCGGTGGCGAGCGGCATCAGCAGGTTCGAGGCCATCGGGTTGAGCAGGTCGACCGTGCCGTCGAGCGCGGTCTGGGCCAGGCCGATCGGCGCGCGGTACAGGAACTGCACCAGGGCTTCATAGGCGTCGTTCGGCTCATGCTGCTGCATCGGCATCCTCCTGCTGGTGTGCGCTGTGCGTATCCATGCCGGCTCGCCAGTGGTCGACCCGGTTGCGGCCGGCGCGCTTGGCGGCGTATAGCGCAGCGTCGGCGCGCGCCAGCAGACGGTCGATGCCGCCTTCGCCATCTGGCGCAATCGCGATGCCGGTGCTGACCGTGTACGCGACCGGTTGCCCGTCCACCGTGGCAGGGTGGGCGGCCACGCTCGCGCGCAGCCGTTCGGCCACCGCCAGCGCGCGCGCCAGGTCGGTCGACGGCAGCAGCACGGCGAATTCCTCGCCGCCGATGCGCGCCACCACGTCGACTTCACGGAAGTTCTCGCCCAGCAGGCCGGCCAGGTGGCGCAACACAATGTCGCCGCCGGGGTGGCCGTGGCGGTCGTTGATGCTCTTGAAATGGTCGGCGTCGATCATCAGGAGGGCGGTCGGGCGCGGCGCGACGCTGCTGCGGCCAAGTTCACGCCCGGCTGCCTCGAACAGGGCGCGCCGGTTCGCCAGGCCGGTCAGGTGGTCGAGGATGGCGTCGTCGTGGCCGCGCTCTGGCAGGCCGTGCTGGTCGCCGATATCGCGCAGGATCAGGCAGTAGGCCGGGCCGGCATCGTCGCCGGGCAGCGGATCGCGATCCGGCAGCGGCGCGATCAGGGAGCTGCCCCAATACAGGCTGCCATCGGCGCGCAGGCGCCGACCCTCGTCGAGCGACCAGCCGTTGGCGTCGGCCTCGCGCAGACGGTCTTGCCGGTGTTCCGGCGTCATCGCATCGAGCGGATAAAACACCGTATAGGGCTGGCCGAGCAGGTCCTGGCCAAAGCCGGTTACCCGTTCGATGCTCGGGTTCCAGTCGCAGACGCGTCCCTGCAGGTCGAGGCTGACCAGGGCATAGTCCTTGACCCCGGCCAGGATGGCGTTCAGCCAGGCGTCGTTCTGGCGCAGCCGGCGCTCGCGCCGCACCTGCTCGGTGATGTCGCTGATCACCGCCATCACGCGCTCGGGATCGAGCTTGAGCAGCGTGAGCGCCAGGATCTGCGGCACCCGCTTGGCGCCTTGCCCGGCGTTCAGGTAGACATGCAGGCCGTCGCACACCCTGCCGGATGGCTCGGCATGGCCAGCGACGACGCTGCGCAGCTCGGGGGCGACGCCCTCGAGCGCCACGAACAGATTGTCCAGGCCCCCATTGCGTGACAGCGGCATCAGCAACTGGGCCGCGACCGGGTTCATCATGGCGACTTCGCCATGGATGTCGGCCTGCACCAGGCCAACCGGCGCCAGGTAGAGGAACTGGATCAGCGCCTCGTGCTCGGCGCCGAGCTGGGCCAGGTCGGGAGTCACCGCGGCTGGCGCTGGACCAGCACGTAGCGGGTGGCGGCGTCCGGGTTCGCCAGCAGGCGCAGCGCAACCTTGACCGGGCGCATGCGCAGGGTCAGGACATAGTCGATGGTGGCGTCGAGCACGCTGTTTTCTTCCTGGGCGTCCTCGAAACGCTGGGCCACCATGAAATTATTCATGCAGGGCGCCACATTGGTAAACAGCGGCTGGCCCAGCACGCGCTGGGGCGACAGCCCGGCCGCCTGCGATTCGAAGGCGTTGTACAGCGTGACATGGGTGTCGGCGCCGAAGCCGATCACGCCGAAGCCGAGTGTGTCGAGCTGTTCGGGCGTGCATTGGGCGAGGCGGTCGGCCAGGTCGGGTGCGTCGAATGCGATGGGCGTGTCGGTCATTGGGTCTGTGCCGGGACGAGGCTATTGAATTTGAGTAATGAATGTTGGCATGTGAAAAGGTCCGGTGTCAATTGTGCGCACCCGACCTTGGGACATTTTTCATGCCGCGTGTCATTCCGACACAGTGCGCCTTTACAGATCGATAAGATTCTCGAAGCCGCCGAAGAACATGCGCTTGCCGTCGAAGGGGACGCCACCCGGCTTCATCATGTCGGCCAGGCGCGGGTCTTGCATGACTTTTTCGAGCACGGCATCGCGGTGGGCACGTGATTCGTAGACGGCCCAAGCGAGGATGACGGTTTCGCCGTCTTCGAGCTTGACGCTCTGCGGGAACGAGGTGTGCTCGCCGGGCTTTACATCATCAGCGATCCATTCGCGGTATTCGAGCGCACCGTGCTCGCGCCAAACCTGGCCGGCCAGCGCGGCCTGGGCCCGGTATTCGTCGAGTTTCGAGGTGGGGAGGGGAAGGACAAAACCGTCGCAATACGCCATGATTGTTCTCCTGATGTGAGTGAGGCGAGTGGTGCATGGGACGCGCGCGCCATTGTTGTGTTGACCGGCGGCGCGCGCGCAAGTGTCCTTACCGGTCGAGGAACATCTCGAAGCCACCATAGATCAGGCGCTTGCCGTCGAAGGGCATGGCGCATGGCTGCATCATGTCGGCCATGCGCGGGTCTTTTTCGACCTTGGCGTTGACTTCATCGCGTTTCGCGCGCGATTCGTAGACGATCCATGAAAACACCACGGTCTCGCCTTCTTCAAGGTTGACGCTCTGGGGGAAGGATGTAAGCTTGCCGGGTTGGACGTCGTCGGCGACGCTTTCGCGGTACTCCAGGGCGCCGTATTCGAGCCAGATGTCGGCGCACTTGTTACTCAGCTCGCGGTGCTCGTCGAGCTTGGACTTGGGGATCGGCAGGACGAAACCATCTACATAGGGCATGGAAGTTTCCTCTGTAAGTTGGACGCGCGAACCGCGTTCGTACTGACCATCGACAGTCCGCGAGGTTCCCGGTGACTGTGCCGGGAACCGAGGAGATTACCACAGTGGATTCTGGGCGGGCGGGTTCGGCGGGGCTGGCGATGGTGGTGGTGGTGGTGGTGGTGGTGGCGCGGGCGGCGCCACTTGCGGCAGGGCCTCGATCGCCGGCCGTTCCTCGAACGGGGAGTCGTCCGGCGCCATTTCCTGGCTGCCGGGCGGCAGGTCGAGCGGCTGTTCCACCGGCGCCTGCTCGATGTCGATCGTGCGCGCCTCGGGCGCATCGATAAACTCGGGATAGATCCAGTCCTCGCCATCGTGCACCACGTCCTCGGGCGGCGTGCGTTCGCCAGGGGCCACCTTGGCCAGCGCCACCCGCATGTAGTCGACCCAGATCGGCATCGCCAGGGTCGAGCCGAACTCGCGCCCGCCCAGCGAGCGCGGCTCGTCGTAGCCCATCCACGACACCGCCACCACATTGCCCGCATAGCCGGAGAACCAGCCGTCGATCGCATCGTTGGTGGTGCCGGTCTTGCCGGCCAGGTCTTGCCGTCCCAGCTGTTTGCTGGCCGCCGCGGCGGTGCCGAAGCGGGTCACGTCGCGCAGCATGCTGTCGATGACGAAGGCGTTGCGCGCCGTGACGACGCGGTTGGCTTCATTCCTGGCCTGCACCGGCGGCGCTTCGAAGAAGACCGTACCATTGCCATCCTGGATGCGGCTGATCAGGTAGGGTTTGACGCGGTAGCCGCCATTGGCAAACACCGCGTACGCGCCCGCCAGCTGCAGCGGGGTGACGGCGCCGGTGCCGAGCGCCATCGTGAAGTTCTTGGGATGGCGCGCCAGGTCGAAGCCGAAGTGTTCCAGGTACTGGTGGGCGAACGGGACCGACACCGCGCGCAGCACGCGCACCGTCGGCACGTTCTTCGATTTCACCAAGGCCTGGCGCAGCGTCACTTCGCCATCGAACTTGCCGTCGTCGTTCTGCGGCATCCATGGCGCATCCAAGGTCGCGCCGGGCAGCTCGATCGGGGCGTCCAGGATGCGGGTGGTCGGCCCATAGCCTTTTTCGAGGGCGGCCGAATACACGAAGGGCTTGATGTTCGATCCCGGCTGGCGCCAGGCCTGGGTCACGTGGTTGAACTTCTGCAGGTTGTAGTCGAAGCCGCCCACCAGCGCATGATAGGCGCCGCTGTCGGCATCGATCGCAACAAAAGCGGCCGCCACCTCGGGCACCTGGGTGATCGACCAATCGCCATCCCTGGCCTGGCTGATGCGGATCACGGCGCCCGGCGCGATCTTCACTTTTTCGCTCGCCTTGCTGGACAGGGCATTGGCGGCGAACTTCAGGCCGGCGCCCTTGATCACGATGTCTTCGCCCGAGAGCGTGTCGACCAATACCCGTTGCGGGCTGGCCTCGAGCACCATCGCAGGCAGCAGGCCGTCGCTGCCGGGGCGCTTCTGCAGCGCGTCGACGATGGCTTCCTCGCGTTCCTCGGCCTCGAGCGGCAGTTCGATGCGCGCTTCGGGGCCGCGGTAGCCGTGTCGTCCATCATAAGCCAGCACATTGCGCCGCACCGAATCGTAGGCCGCGTCCTGCTCAGCCGCCAGGATGGTTGTGGTGACGGTGATCCCGCGCGTATAGGCTTCTTCGCCGAATTGCTGGTACACGGTCTGGCGCGCCAGTTCGGCCACGTATTCGGCCCGGGTGGCGTAGGACTGGCCTGCGTCGCGCTTGACGCGCAGCGGTTCGGCCAGCGCCTGTCTGTATTGCGCGCCGTCGATCTCGCCCAGTTCCAGCAGGCGTTTGAGGATGGCGTGCTGGCGTGCCTGCGCGCGCTTCGGATTGGACACCGGATTGGTGCGCGCCGGATTCTGGGGCAGGCCGGCCAGCATCGCCGTCTCGGCCAGGCTCAGTTGGTCCAGGGTCTTGCCATAATAGCTGCGCGCCGCACTCGAGAAGCCGTAGGAGCGCTGGCCCAGGTAGATCTGGTTCATGTACAGCTCAAGGATCTGGTCCTTGGTCAGCGACTCCTCGATCTTGTAGGCCAGCGCGATCTCGGTCAGCTTGCGCGTGATGGTTTTCTCGTTGGTCAGGAAGATGTTGCGCGCGACCTGCATGGTGATGGTCGAGGCGCCCTGGCGAAAGCCGCCGCGCAGGTTGGCGCGCGCGGCGCCGAGCGCGCGGATGAAGTCGATGCCGCCGTGTTCATAGAAGCGCGTATCCTCGATTGCCAGCACGGCGCTCTTCATCATGGTCGGGATCTTCGCGATCGGCACGAAGTCGCGGTGCTCGACGCCGAACTGGCCGATAAGTACATTATCAGCGGTGTAGATGCGCAGCGGGATCTTGGGCCGGTAGTCGGTGACGGCGTCGATCGGCGGCACCTTGGGCAGGATCGCCGTCATCAGATACACCGTGATGCCAGCGCCGACCAGCAGCGCGGCTGCCAGCACGAGCAGGGCAAAGGCGCGCACATGCTTCATGCGGATTGGATTGCGGAACTGCTTGTTCGTATCAGTCACTACTCGACTCTCGCTGTTCTGCCTCGCCGGAGGCCATGAGCGGCCGATTATAGTCGCTTTCAATCGGCACTTTCTTTCCGTTCGTGCATGTGCGATATTCTCGCTTTGGGCTTGCCGGCGCCAGGGCGCGCCGCGCCCGCAACGAAGGACATGCATGCCACCCGATTCCGCTTCCACTCCCGCCCAGACGGGTTTCAAGCCCTATATCCCCGCCACCGCCCAGCTAGCCGAGATGACGCCGCGCGCCCTGATCATGGGCGTCATCCTGGGCATGATCTTCGGCGCTTCCTCGCTCTACCTGGTGCTGAAGGTGGGCCTGACGGTCAGCGCCTCGATCCCGGTGGCGGTGATCGCGATCACCCTGTTCGGCGTGGCGAAAAAGATGGGCGCGCGCGAATCGACGATCCTCGAGAACAGCGTGGCGCAGACCGCCGGCTCGGCCGGCGAATCACTGGCCTTCGGCCTGGGCGTGACCATGCCGGCCATCATGATCCTCGGCTTCGACCTCGAGATCTCGCGCGTGATGCTGGTCGGCGTGCTGGGCGGCCTGCTCGGCATCCTGATGATGATCCCGCTGCGCCGCACCCTGATCGTCGACCAGCACCGTGAACTCAAGTACCCCGAAGGCACGGCCTGCGCCGAGGTGCTCAAGGCTGCCGCCACCGATGTCTCGCGCGAAGCCGCGGGCGAGGTGCGCGAAGAGGGCAGCGAAGCGATGAAGACCGCCAAGCGGCGCGCGATGCTGATCTTCGGCGGCTTCGGCATCGGCATCCTGTATAAAACCCTGAGCGTGTCGTTCAAGGGCTGGCGCGACACCGTCAACTTCGAGTTCGGCGCGCCGCTCAAGACCGGCAGCATCGGCGCCGAGATCTCGCCCGAGCTGGTCGGCGTCGGCTACATCATCGGCCCGCGCATCGCCTTCACGATGGCGGCCGGCGGCGTGCTCGCATCATTGATGCTGGTCCCCATGATCAAGTTCTTCGGCGAGCTGGCAAGCGTGCCGCTGGCACCGGCCACGATCCCGATCCGCGACATGACGGGCGACGACATCCGCGCTGCGTACATCCTGTACATCGGCGCCGGCGCGGTGGCGGCAGGCGGCCTGATCTCGCTGGCGCGCTCGCTGCCGACGATCTGGAACGGCCTGCGCGGCGGCCTGGCCGGCATGAAGCAAAGTTCGAGCGGCGACGCGTCGCTGCGCACCGACCGTGACATCCCGATGAAGTGGGTGGTGATCGGCTGCCTGGCCATCATCGCCATCATCTCGCTGGCCACGCCGCTGCACATGAATGTGCTGGGCGCCCTGCTGATCCTGGTGTTCGGCTTCCTGTTCGCGACCGTGTCCTCGCGCCTGACCGGCGAGATCGGCTCGTCCTCGAATCCGATCTCGGGCATGGCGGTGGCGACCCTGCTGTTTACCTGCCTGATCTTTTTGGTGATGGGTTGGACCGGGGGCCAGTATTACGTGACCGCGCTGTCGGTCGGCGCCATCGTCTGCATCGCTGCCAGCAATGCCGGGACCACTTCGCAGGATCTCAAGACGGGTTACCTGGTCGGCTCGACCCCGCGCATGCAGCAGTACGCGATCCTGTGCGGCGCGTTCGCCTCGGCGCTGATCCTGGGGCCGATCCTGCTCAAGCTGAACGAGGCGGGGACCGTGTATGTGCCGGCGGCGCAGGTGGCGCCCGGACTCACGGTCGACGCGTCGAAGCTGGTTGATACCGCACAGCTGCAAGGCCCGCAGGCCAGGGATGACGCCAATACCTATAAGGTCTGGCACAAGACCGATACCGTGGGTGGCCCGGCCGGCAAATACTTTGTCGATGAAGCCGGCCAGGTAGTCTACCTGGTCGACCCGGGCATCAACGGCCACCACAATACCCGGCCGGACGGCACCGAGGTCAAGAAGTACGATGCGCCGAAGGCGGTGCTCATGTCGTACATCATCAAGGGCATCCTGGATCAGGAACTGCCATGGACGCTGGTGCTGTTCGGGGTGATGATCGCTATCGTGCTGGAGATGGCGGGCATCGCTTCGCTGGCATTTTCGGTCGGCGTCTACCTGCCGCTGGTGGCGACGCTGCCGATCGCGATTGGCGGTACCGTGCGCTGGCTTGCCGATCGCCGCAACAACAAGCTGCCGCAGAATGCGCACCTCAATGAAGAGGAGCGCCAGGCCGCGGGTGATCGCAGCTCGGGCGTGCTGCTGGCCTCGGGTTATATCGCCGGTGGTGCGCTGGCGGGGATCATCATCGCCATCACGGCCGGCGTGTTCACCGATTTCGATGCGGCGGTCGGGCGCTGGGCCGAGGCCTCGAATCCGTTCTTTGCGGGGGCGCTGGCGAACTGGCTGAGCATGATCCCGTATGCCGTGATCGTGGTGCTGCTGTATTGGGTGGCGCGCGAGAAGGCGAAGAAGGTGTAAGCGCCATTGAACAACGCCGGCTTCGTGCCGGCGTTGTTCAATGGTGCAGCGGATCGCTCAGACGTGCGCCAGATCGTGCTGGAGGATTGCGCTGTCGATCCAGTCGTCGACGTGGCTGAACCGGTAGCCCAGGGACTTGGCACGGCTGGTATCGAGCACCAACGGCGTGAGCAGGTCGAACGGCGATGCGCTGCCAGTGGCCACCTTGCGCGTGCGCGCCGGCGCCTGCAGCGCCGCCGCCACGCGACCATGCAGCTCGTAAGCCGACAGCGCGCCGTCGGCCCCCGCATTTACCGGCCCGGTGAATTCCTGGGCGCCGGCCCAGACCAGGAAGTCGGCCGCTTCGCGCGCCTCGATGAAGGACGTGCGCGCCCTGGCGCTGGTGTAAGGCAGCACGGCGCCCAGGCGCACCTGGTCGACATAATGCGCGAGGCGACCGGTGAAATCGTCGACTCCGCCCAGCACGTGGGCCATGCGCACCGTCACGACCGGCATGCCGCCGGCGCGGTACAGATACGCTTCGGCCTGGACCTTGCCGGCAACCTGGCTGGCGCCGGCCCGGGCCGGGTCGTGCCATGGAAAGCCGGTATCGATCGGCTGGGCGTCGACGTGCAGCGACGCTTCGTCGAAGGCCTGCGACTGCGGCTCCAGCGCGCGATAGACGTCGACCGTCGAGGTCATGATATAGCGCCCGACCGTGCCCTTGAAGACGCGGCTCGAGATGGCCGCGTCGAGCGGCGAATGGCACATCTGGTCGTAGACGATATCGAACTGCTTGCCGCCGAATGCAGCCTGCATGGCTTGTTCATTGCGGCGGTCGACCCGCACCCGGGTGATGCGTGCGCCGAACGGATCCGGCGCATACGCGCGGCTGGCGATGGTGACGTGGTGGCCGGCCCGGACCAGGCGCTGCACCAGCAGCTTGCCGAAAAACCGGGTTCCACCGATCACGAGAATATTCTTGGGCATGGCGTTCCTTGTATGATCACCACCATTTTCCTAGCCGCAGTACAATTCTTCAAACGAGAAAAAGTAATGACAATGAATAAGAAAAACTTAGGCATGGAGCGTACGTGAAGGCCTTGCGCAGTCTGTCAGGGCTGATCGATTTCGAGTGTGCCGCGCGCTGGGGCAGTTTTAAACTGGCCGCGCACGAGCTGCACAAGACCCCGGCGGCGGTCAGCCTGCAAGTCAAGCATCTGGAGGAGAACATCGGATTCGCCCTGTTCGTGCGGCATCCGCGCCACATCGCGCTCACCGAAAAAGGGCAGGAACTGGCGATCGCCACCGCCCGCATGCTCGGCGACCTGCGCGCCAAGGTGACCGCCTTGCAAAGTGGCGACGAAGAGGCCGTGCTGCGCATCGCCACCACCCACTCGTTCGCGATCAAGTGGCTGGTGCCGCGCATGCACCGCTTCACCAAGCTGTACCCTGAACTCGACATCCGGCTCGATTCGAACGACGCCCCGGTCGACCTGCAGGCCGACAGCACCGACGTTGCGATCCGCTATGGCCCGGTGACCGAGGGTGATCCGACGGTGCTGTTCCGCGAGCGGCTGGTGCCGGCCTACAGCCCCGAGCTGCTGGCGCCTGGCCAGGCCGCGCTGACGCTGGCCGACCTCGACCAGCACCGGCTCCTGATCGTGCATTCGGCCGAAGCCTGGCTGCAGCTGCTCAACGAAAACCGCGCACTGAAGGGCGACTACGATTTCTCGCGCGCCTACAGCCATTGGGGCGTGCTGGTGCAGGCCGCGGTGGCGGGGCAGGGCGTGGCGCTGGTGCCCTACGGGATCGCGTTCCAGGACATCGCCGCCGGCGCCCTGCGCCTGATCCCCTGCCGCAGCGTGCCGTTCGCGAACGGCTACCGTTTCCTGGCCAACCCGCACAAGGAGCACATGCTGAAAGTGCGGCGTTTCCGCGAATGGATGGTGGCCGAGATGGCGGCCATGAGCGCGCATCTCGATCATCGCTGATCAGGTGTAAACGCAAGAAGGGCGGCCCGCGGGCCGCCCTTCTTGTCAATGCTTCAAGCGCAGCTTACTTCACGCCGTGCATCAGCTTCTGGATCACCGGCGCCAGCAGCAGCAGCAGCACGCCGCCGCCCAGCAGCGACCAGAAGCCGAAGCTGTAGCCGCCCAGTGCCGAGGCCACCGACATGCCCGAATCGCCCGAGACGTGCGAGGCGAAGATACCCGACAGGTTGTTGCCGATACCGGTCGACAGGAACCAGCCGCCCATGCCCAGGCCCACCAGGCGGGTCGGGGCCAGCTTGGTCACCATCGACAGGCCGATCGGCGACAGGCACAGCTCACCGATCGACTGGACCACGTAAACCGCGAACAGGGTCCAGAACGGGATCTTGCCGTTGTCGTTGATCAGCTGCGACAGCGCGTACATCAACAGGCCGAAGGCCAGCGCGTTGAACACCAGTCCCAGGCCGAACTTGCGCGGGATCGACGGGTTTGCGTTGCGTTTGCCCAGCCACACCCAGATCGCGGCGATGATCGGCGCGAACACGATGATGGCGACCGAGTTCACCGACTGGAACCAGGCGACCGGGAAGGTCCAGTCACCGAAGTTGCGGTCGACGATATTATCGGCCAGGAAGGTGAACGAGCTGCCGGCCTGCTCGAAGAAGCACCAGAACAGGATGTTGAAGAAGAAGATGATCATCATCGCCCAGGTCTTGTCGCGCGCGACTTTGCCTTCGCGGATGCCTTCCATGACCAGCATCGCTGCCAGGCCGATGAACAGGATGGTCAGCAGCACTTGCAGGTTGTTGGCGCCGGCTTGCAGCAGCAGGTACATGATCGGGATCACGACCAGCGCGCCGATGACGGTGAAGATCAGGCGTTTTGGATTGGCCAGGTCGCCGATCGGCGCGCCGATGCCCTGCAGGGACTTGCGGCCGATGTAGAACCAGATCAGCGAGATCAGCATGCCGATGCCCGAGGCCAGGAACACGATCTTGTACGAAGGCATGGCCTCGGTGCCGAACACTTTCTCGGCCAGGATCTGGGTCAGGATCGGTGCGAAGAAGGCGCCGACGTTGATGCCCATGTAGAAGATGGTGAAGCCCGAATCGCGGCGGGTATCGTTCAGCGAATAAAGCTGGCCGACCATGGTCGAGATGTTCGGCTTGAACAGGCCGTTGCCGACGATGATGGTGGCCAGGCCCAGCTTGAACACGTCATGGTTCGGGATCGAAATCATGAACAGGCCGGCCGCCATGAAGATGGCGCCAACCAGGATCGAGCGCTGGTAGCCGATGATGCGGTCGGCCACATAGCCGCCGAAGACGGCGCCGGCATACACCAGCGCGAGGTAGGAACCGTAGGTAAGGTTGGCGTCGGCCTGGCCGGACGCGTCGCCGCCGTAGAACTGGGCGACGATATAAAGGACCAGTGCCCAACGAATGCCATAGAACGCGAAACGCTCCCAGAATTCGGTCATGAACAGCATCCACAGCGGTGCTGGGTGGCCCATGATCTGCTTGAATTCTGGAAGAGGTCGGCTGGCGGGTGTAGTAGCTGCACCGCTCATGCGGTTCCTCCCGAAAATGTAATGACTGAGTAATAGTTATATGGAGCGAGTCGAAGGTCGAACATTCCAATAGGCAGGCATTCTAGTGCATATCCTTCATCACAAGAAAGTTTTTTCCCGATGTGTTAATGCGGCTCGAAGATGGTGCACTGCACCCTGTTGTGGGGCACGCATGCACCGCGCGTTTGGCGTATATTGCTATGCAGGATGGTCTTTACGCGGCCATCCGCACCATCGAATAACTGAGGATAGCCAGACCATGACCCACGAAGTAGTCGATACACTCGTTTCACCTGAAAGCCTGCAACTGGTCGATACCCTGATTTCACCGCAAGGCCGGCTCGAAGTGCTGTCCAAGGCCGAAGTCTCGAAACTGCTTGAGACTGGCCAGGCCGGCTTGTACGACGTATTCCGCAAGTGCGCGCTGGCCGTGCTCAATACCGGCAGCGACATCGACGACGGCAAGGAGCTGCTGGAGCGCTACGCGTCGTTCGACATCAGCATCCTGCAGCGCGAGCGTGGGATCAAGCTCGATATCCGCAATGCGCCGGGCAATGCTTTTGTCGATGGCAAGATGATCCGCGGTATCCACGAGCACCTGTTCTCGGTGCTGCGCGATATCGTGTTCGTCAACTTCGACGTCACCGACAATCCCAAATTCGACCTGACCCGCAGCGAAGGCATCACCGATGCCGTGTTTCATATCCTGCGCAACGCCAATGTGCTGCAGCCGCAAAGGAATCCCAACCTGGTGGTGTGCTGGGGCGGCCACTCGATCAGCCGCATTGAGTACAACTACACCAAGAAGGTGGGTTATGCGCTGGGGCTGCGCGAGATGGACATCTGCACCGGCTGCGGGCCGGGCGCCATGAAGGGCCCGATGAAGGGCGCCACCATCGGCCACTCCAAGCAGCGCCTGGGCAACGGGCGCTATCTTGGCATCTCGGAGCCGGGCATCATCGCGGCCGAGTCGCCGAACCCGATCGTCAACGACCTGGTGATCATGCCGGATATCGAAAAGCGGCTCGAGGCGTTCGTGCGTACCGGTCACGGCATCGTCGTATTCCCGGGCGGCGCCGGCACTGCCGAAGAGATCCTGTACATCCTGGGCATATTGCTCCATCCGGACAATGCCGAGATTCCGTTCCCGCTGATCTTCACGGGGCCGGCCTCGGCGCGCGACTATTTCACGCAGATCGATGCCTTCCTTGGCGTGACCCTGGGCGAGGCGGCGCAAAAACGCTACCAGATCATCATCGACGATCCGGACGCAGTGGCGCGTGCCATGCAGGCCGGCGTGCAAGAGGTGCGCGCCTTCCGCAAGGCCAATAGCGACGCCTATTATTACAATTGGCGGCTCAAGATCGACCACGAATTCCAGAAGCCGTTCCGTCCGACGCACGAGAATATGCGTGGGCTCGACCTGCATCGCGGGATTCCGACGCACCTGCTGGCGGCCAACCTGCGGCGCGCGTTCTCGGGCGTGGTGGCGGGGAATGTGAAAGAAGAGGGGATTCGCGCGATCGAGCAGTATGGCAAGTACGAGATCAGTGGCGAGGCCGAGATCATGGGGCCGATGGATGCGCTGCTGGCGTCGTTCGTGGAGCAGAGCCGGATGAAGTTGCCGGGCAAGGCGTACACACCGTGCTATACGATCGTCCAATAACCGGCCTGCTGCCCCGATACGTCGTTCCCGCGCAGCGGGGACGACGTATCGACGGTGCAGGTGCAATATCGCGGCGCGTGCGCCCATAAAAAAAAGGCCGCCTTTCGGCGGCCTTCCTGTATCAGGAATCAGTCTTCCTTGCGCAAGTGCGGGAACAGCAGCACGTCGCGGATATTCGGCGAGTCGGTAATCAGCATCATCAGGCGATCGATGCCGATGCCGCAGCCGCCGGCCGGCGGCATGCCGTATTCCAGCGCGCGAATATAGTCGGCGTCGTAGAACATGGCTTCATCGTCACCGGCATCCTTGGCCGCCACCTGGGCCAGGAAGCGCGCCGCCTGGTCTTCGGGATCGTTCAGCTCCGAGAAGCCGTTGGCGATCTCGCGACCCACCATGAACAGCTCGAACCGCTCGGTCACGCCTTCGCGGGTATCGGATGCACGCGCCAGCGGCGACACTTCGGCCGGGTAGTCGACGATGAAGGTCGGCTCCCACAGCAGCGCTTCGGCGGTCTCTTCAAACAGCGCCAGTTGCAGCGCGCCCAGGCCGGCGGTGGCGAACGGCTTGACGCCGAACCTGGTCTTCAGTTCGGTCTTGATGAATTCGGCGTCGTTCAACTGCTCGGGGGTATAGCCCGGCGCGTACTTGTCGATCGCCTCGATGATGGTCAGGCGCTGGAACGGTTTCGACAGATCGAGCTCGCGGCCGCCATAGGTCAGCACGGCGCTGCCCTGGGCGTCGATCGCGGCCTGGCGGATCACTTCTTCGGTGAAGTTCATGATCCACTTGTAGTCGGTGTAGGCCGCGTAGAATTCCATCATCGTGAATTCCGGGTTGTGACGGACCGACACGCCCTCGTTGCGGAAATTGCGATTGACTTCGAACACGCGGTCGAAGCCGCCCACCACCAGGCGCTTCAGGTACAGCTCGGGCGCGATGCGCAGGTACATTTCCATGTCCAGCGCATTGTGGTGGGTGGTGAACGGCTTGGCCGCTGCGCCGCCCGGGATCGGGTGCAGCATCGGGGTCTCGACTTCCATGAAGCCGTTTTTTTCCATGAAGCGGCGCATCGACGACATCGCGGCGGTACGCGCCTTGAAGGTGCGGCGCGTTTCTTCGTTCATGATCAGGTCGACGTAGCGCTGGCGGTACTTGGTCTCCTGATCGGCCAGGCCGTGGAATTTGTCCGGCAGCGGACGGATCGCCTTGGTGATCAGGCGCAGCTGGCTCACCTTGACGGTGAGTTCGTCGGTCTTGGTCTTGAACAGCGTACCTTCGACACCAAGGATGTCGCCCAGGTCGTAGCCGCGCAGCGCTTCCATGGCTGCTTCGCCGGCGTTGTCGAGGGCGATATACACCTGGATCCGGCCACTGGCTGCCGGGCCCGAGCTGTCTTGCAGGGTGGCGAAGGCGGCTTTCTTGCCCGCTTCGCGGCGCAGCATCATGCGGCCGGCCAGCACCACGTCGACTGGCTCGGCTTCGAGTTCTTCACGGGTCTTGCCGCTATAGGTTTCGACCAGGTCGGCGGCCTTGTGCTGCGGGACGAAATCGTTCGGGAAGGCGATGCCTTTTTCGCGGATCGCGGCCAGCTTGACACGGCGCTCGGCCATGATCTTGTTTTCATCGGCGCCGGCTGGCTGGACCTGTTCTTGGTTTTCGGTGTTCATGATTGGTTCTTGTTTGATATCGGATGGTCAGGCGAGCAGCGAATCAACGTCCAGCTGCGTGAAGTCGTTGACGATGGCGATGACATTGTCGAATTCGGCGAACGCCTCGGCCGGCAGGGTGGTGGTGAGCACCACTGCGCGCATGCCGGCGCGGCGCGCCGCTTCCACGCCCAGCGGCGCGTCCTCGAACACGATGCAGCCGGCCGGCATCACCCCGCAGCGGTCGGCCGCCTTGAGGAAAACGTCGGGATGCGGCTTGCCGCGCGGGACGTCGACGGTGCCGATGACGACCGCGTCGAAGCGGCGATGCAGGTCCATCTCGTCGAGGATGAAGCTGGCGCTGCCGGGCGAGGCCGAAGTGGCCACCGCCAGTTTCCAGCCTTGGGCGGCGCCCGCCTCGATGAAGCCGTCGAAGCCGGGCAGGGTGGCGCGGTGCGGCGCGTACAGCTCGCGGTACAGCACTTCCTTTTCGTGGTTCAGGGTCGCTAGATCGTCGTCGCTCAGGTCTTCGCCCAGATAATGGCGCAGGATTTCCTTGCCCTGGCGGCCGGCGGTGTCACGGAAGAAGGCGTCCGGTTCGATGGTCTGTCCCCGCCGCGCGAAGAAGGTGATCCAGGCCTCGGTGTGGAAGTCCATATTGTCGACGATGGTGCCATCCATGTCGAAGATCAGCGCGCGCGCGGGTGTGGTCATCGCAAGTCTTGCCTTTATACGTTCTGCTTGAGGGACGCGGAGATGAAGTCGTCCAGGTCGCCGTCGAGCACGTTCTTGGTGTTGCCGGTCTCGAAGCCCGTACGCAAGTCCTTGATGCGGGACTGGTCGAGCACGTACGAGCGGATCTGGTGGCCCCAGCCGACATCGGTCTTGGAGTCTTCGAGCTTTTGCTGCTCGCTCATGCGGTTGCGCAGTTCGAGCTCGTACAGCTTGGCGCGCAACATGTCCCAGGCCTCGGCCTTGTTGCGGTGCTGCGAGCGGTCGTTCTGGCACTGGACGACGATACCCGATGGGCCGTGGGTCAGGCGCACCGCAGAATCGGTCTTGTTGATGTGCTGGCCGCCGGCGCCCGAAGCGCGGTAGGTGTCGATGCGCACGTCGGCCGGGTTGATCTCGATCTCGATCGAATCGTCGACTTCCGGATACACGAACAGCGAGGTGAACGAGGTATGGCGGCCATTGGCCGAGTCGAACGGCGACTTGCGCACCAGGCGGTGCACGCCAGTCTCGGTGCGCAGATGGCCATAGGCGTACTCGCCGTCGACCTTGATGGTGGCGGTCTTGATGCCCGCGACCTCGCCTTCGGACTGTTCGAGGATCTCGGCCTTGAAGCCCTTGCGTTCGCAGTAGCGCAGGTATTGACGCAGCAGCATCGAGGCCCAGTCTTGCGCCTCGGTGCCGCCGGCGCCGGCCTGGATGTCGATGAAGCAGCTCGCGTGGTCCATCGGATTGCTGAACATGCGGCGGAATTCCATCGCCTCGATGATTTTCTGCACTTCATCGAGGTCGCTCGACACCGCTTCGATGGTGTCGTCGTCGCCTTCTTCGCGCGCCATGTCGAACAGGTCGCGTGCGTCGGCCAGGTCGGCCTTGGCCTTCTCGAGCACGTGCACGACGCCTTCCAGCGCCTTCTTCTCTTTGCCCATTTCCTGGGCTTTCTTCGGGTCGTTCCAGATCGATGGATCTTCCATCTCCTGGTTGACCTGCTCTAGTTTCTCCGACTTCTTATCGAAGTCAAAGATACCTCCGAAGTTCGGCCTCACGACCGGTCAGGTCGTTCAGCAGGGCGGAAATGGCGTTGATGCGTTCGGCTTCCATGGTCTCGGTAGTCTCATTAGTTGATTGAATCGAACCGCAGATTATACCCGAGGACGCCGTATGGATTGCCACGCCTGTCTCCGCTGCCGTATCATCGGCCCGTCTTGTTTCCCGGATTCCTCATGAACCGTCTTTTGCGTTACCAAATTGGCATGGCTTTCGCGCCGCTGCTGCTCATCCTTCCCGTTCACGCCGCCCAGGCGCCGAGCGGCGCCACCGCCGTGCTGGCCGTGCTCGAAACCTCGGACCTGCACGCCAACGTGGTTGGCTATGACTACTACAAGCTGGCGCCGGACGCCTCGATCGGCTTCGATCGCACCGCCACGCTCATCAAGCAAGCGCGCAAGGAATTCGCCAATACGCTGCTGCTCGATAATGGCGACACGATCCAGGGCACGGCCTTTGCCGACTATCAGGCGCTGGTAAAACCGCCAAGCTGCGAACAGGTGCTGGGTATCTACAAGATCATGAATGCGCTCGGCTACGAGGGCGGAACGCTCGGTAACCACGAGTTCAACTACGGCCTGCCGTTCCTGAACCAGATCACCGGCAGCAGTTTCAAGGTCAAGGGCGTCGAGCTGCATGCCAAGCCATGCGCCGGCCCGAACTTCCCGCTGGTGCTGGCCAATATCCACAGCCTGCAGACGGGGCAGCCGCTGTTCGCTCCGTATAAAATCATCGACAAGAAGATCGTTGCGCGCGGCGCCGATGGCAAAGAGGTCGAGACCACCGTCAAAGTCGGCATCATCGGCTTCACCCCGCCGGACATCATGTCGTGGGACAAGCGCTGGCTGGACGGCCGCGTGAAGCCGGTCGACATCCGCGCCAGCGCCGAGCGGTATATTCCCGAGATGCGCAAGAAGGGCGCCGAGCTGGTCGTGGTGCTGGGCCATGCGGGCCTGGACGACGCCAGTTATTCGCCGACCATGGAAAACACCAACTGGCACCTGGCCAAGGTGCCGGGTGTCGATGTGGTGCTGATGGGCCATGCGCACCAGCTGTTCCCGAACAGGGACAGCACGGTCGGCCAGTTCAACCTGCCCGGCGTGGACAAGGTGCGCGGCCTGGTGCACGGCGTGCCAGCCGTGATGCCGAGCCAGTGGGGCAAACACCTGGGGGTCGTCCAGCTGCACCTGACATCGGACGGCAAGCGCTGGACGGTCGAGAAGGACAAGACCGTGGTCGAGGCGCGTTCGACCCAGACCGCGCCCAAGACCTTCGTCGAACCGGATGCCGAAGTAACGGCGCTGGTGCGCGCCGAGCATGAGGCGACCATCGCTTACGTGAAAACGCCGGTGGGGCGCTCAAGCTTTCGCATGACGACCTATTTTGCCGATGTCGGCGATCCGTCGGCGCTGGAAGTGGTGAACCGGGCCCAGGCTGAGTATGTCAGCAAGTATGTGCAGGCCAACCAGCCGCAGTACGCGCTGTTGCCGGTGCTGTCGGTGACGGCGCCGTTCAAGGCCGGGTTCCCGACCGTGGCCGATTACACCGATGTGCCGGCGGGCGACCTGGCGCTGAACAATGCGGCCGACCTGTATCTGTTCCCGAATTCGCTGTATTCGGTGAAGGTGGATGGCGCGGGGTTGAAGGCGTGGCTGGAGACGGCGGCGGGGCGTTTCAATACGATCGACCCTGCCAGGAGCGAGGCGCAGGAGCTGGTCAATAGCAGGTTCCCGAGTTTTAATTTCGACACCATCACCTCGCCGGATGTCAGCTACGAGATCGATGTGACGCGCGCGCCGGGCGAGCGTATTCGCAAGCTGGCCTACAAGGGCAAGCCGGTCGAGGCGAAGCAGGAATTTTTGGTTGCGACCAATAATTATCGGGCCAGCGGTGGCGGTGGTTTCCCGGGCCTGGATGGCAGCAATGTGGTGCTGGCGTCGCCCGACAATAACCGCGACATCCTGATCGACTATATCCGCAATGCGAAGGAGTTGAGCCGCAAATCGCAGGGGGCGGCGCGCAGCTGGCGGTTTGCGAAGGTGAAGACTGCCGGGCCGGTGGTGTTTCATTCGGCGCCCGGGCTGGTCGGGCTGGCGCGGGAGGCGGGGATCGACAACGTCAGCCAGTTGAAGGCTGATGATGGGAGTGGCAAGGGTACTGCGTTGTACGCGGTCGATCTGTCGAAGTAAGCATCACCACTAGCGCATGAACGTCGTCCCCGCGAAGGCGGGGACCCAGGTGTGCGAGCATACTGACTACCTCAAACGCAGTCACTGCGCGGACGACTTGGGTACCCGCCTTCGTGGGAACGACGTATTCAAGTTACAGGTTCATTGCGTATCGTGGCATCGTTCAATGCAGCTGTTTTTTCTCGGGCTGCACCAGCACGAACGGGCTGACGACCGAAGCCCACAACACCTCATCGGCTTCCAGCCAGCGCTGCGCCTGCGCATCGCTGACCTTGGCCACGCTACCCTCGTTCATCCAGCGCGTCACGCTCTCGCGATCGTCGTGCGCGACGCGCAGGGCGACTTCGATCAGGTCCAGCGCTTCGCTGACCCAGATCACCGAGCCGCTGGCAAAGTGGCGTTCGAGCTCGCTCCATTTGACGCGGCCCGTCTCGCGGTTGATCTTGTCGTGCAGTTCAGTATCGTTCTCGGGTTTGGTTTTCATCGTGAATCTGATCAAAAAATCTCGACCGCAGGATGCGGCGAACCCGCCCATGTTAACCGATAGGTCTGCGCCTTGCGCACATTGCCGACCAGCGCCGGCCGGAAGCAGGCCAGGCAGGTGCCGCCGGGATGGCGCACGCTGGGATAGATGACCCCCATCGAACCGCCATCGAGCAGCGCATTGGCCAGCGCCTGCGAAGCGATATAGCTGGCCGGGTCGAGGCAGTCATCAAAGTCGGCGCTGGTGCGGATATCGTGGAAGCTGGCGCTGAAGTCGGCCAGCAGGCACTGGTAGCTGACGCTGTCGTCGAAGCGGTCGATCTCGGCATACTCCACTGTCTTGTGGAAGATGACTTCGGCCAGCGAGGTCTCTGCATCGAAGCCGCAATACCAGGCCCCACGCTCTCCATCGTTGAAGCGGCTGCCCTCCGGTCGCGCGTAGGTGAACGCTGCGTTGACGATGCGGAAGTTCGGCAGGCCGAATACCAGTTCGTCCATGCCAATCCCGGGCAACAGCCCCGACTCGCCACGCAGGCGGTCATTGGTGGCGTTATCGAGGTCGAACAGGTCGCGCAGGATGCCGTCGTTATCTGCCAGCGGCGCCAGCACCGAGTCTTCCATGTCGGCGAAACGCGAGGGAATCAGGCGGCAGGTGTCGTTCTTGCGCAGCAGCGTCAGCCGCGGCTGCGGCCTTCCCACCAGTTGCAGGCTCACAGCCCACCGCGCCGGGCGTCGAGCAGTCGGCGCACGCTCTGCATCGCCAGCAGGCCGCCGCCGAGCATGAAGGCGAGCGGGGTGCGGCCAGCGAACACGGGGTTGGTATTGGCTAGCTGGACCCATTCGTCGGCCAGCTTGTCGCCGTACAGGATGTGCAGGCTCTTATAGATGCCGAGCAGATAGGAGATGCGGGTGATGCGGTCGACTTCGAGCAAGCGCTCGGGATTCTTCTTCCAGTCGTAGAACGAGGACGACGACAGGCCGCCAAGCAGCTCGCGCGCGTCTTCGTCGCGCACGCGCCAGGCAGCCATCAGCTTGAAGAAACCCTTCAGGGCCGATTGCGACAGCCGCTCGCGCTCGGTCCGCGAATGAAGGTCGACCAGGGTCGCCGGCTCGAAGCGGCTCTTGGGGTAGGCGTAGGCCAGGCTCATGATTCCTCCGATAGTGGAGTATTTATACTCCGATTCAGTATCGCATGCAAGGACGGGTTGTCAAGCGGAGCGCCCCATGACAGAATCGCGGGATTGCCAAACAGCAAAGTTTCGACCTCACTCTATGCGCCTCAGTTCGCTTTCTTTGATCGTCGTATGCCTCATGGCCGCCGCCGCCGCCGGTCGCGCGCGGGTAAGCAACGTCGACCTGCGCGCGCAAGTGATGGCGCATGAGCGCGCCTTCGCCGCCACCATGGCGGCACGCGATTTCGAGGGCTTCGGACGCTATCTGTCGCAGGAGGCGGTCTTCATGGAGGGGGCCAACGCCCAGCGCGGCAAGGCAGCGGTATTGACAGCCTGGCGCCACTATTACGATGGGCGGCAGGCGCCATTCTCGTGGGAGCCGGAACAGGTGGAGGTGGTCGAGTCGGGCACGCTGGCCTATAGCACCGGTCCGATCCGCGACGCGCAAGGGCGGCGGATCGGCAGCTTCAACTCGGTCTGGCGCCTCGAGGCGCCGGGAAGGTGGGCGGTGGTGTTCGACCGGGGCTGCGACTGCAGGCAGTCGTCGCCCCGGTGAACATCAGTCCTGGCCTATGCCGCTGAGCAGGGCGGCATCGGCGCCCGCGCCGGCGCTGAGCATCCAGCCGGTCATCAACAGATACAGCATCAACATCACGAACAGCACCGTGACGCGGCGCGCGGCCAGGCCTTCGAACAGCGGCTTCTTGTTGTACGCGATGCCCAGGAAGTAGGCGCCGAACACGGTGGCCATATAGTGCACCGCGCCGAAGGTCTCGCCCAGTTCGCCCTTGCGCGGGTGGTCGACCAGCAGGTGCGACAGGATCACCAGGACCAGGTAAGGCACCGAGGCGGCCAGTGGCGGCAGGTAGAGGCCGAAGCGCTCGACGAAGTCGCGGATCGCGGGACGCTTGCGCGCCAGCAGCGGCAGGAACAGGTTGTGGATCAGGCCCGTGATGACGATGAGCTTGAGCAGCACCGCCTTGTGCAGGCTTTCTTCGCCGAAGCCCAGGTTGTGCAAGTTGGTCTCGGCCTGGCGGTTATTCTGCTGGAACCATTCTGGCGACTGGATCTGCAGGATGCGCTGGAACCAGCTGATCTCTTCCAGCGCGGCCACGGCCACCAGGCCGGTCAGGCCGGCCAGCACCAGCACGCCGAGATTGAAGCCTTCGGTCTTGTATCGGTCGAACGCGACGTAGCCGAGCAGGCCCGAGGTGAGCGAAAATGCCAGGAACTGCATCCATTCGACGATGCCGTCCTCGACCAGCAGGCGTGCCAGTTCATGCGGATTATTGGACCAGATCAGGGACAGCAGCAGGCAGAACGCATTGATGACGGTGGCCGTGACGATCACGGGATGCTTGTACCACTTATTATTAACCACTAAATTATTTACCACTAACTTGCTCCTTCAGGGACGAAAAATGTTCTGCTGCAGCCGGTTGCAGGCTGGGTGCCGGTGTGGACGACGTTGTGGATTCGGGCTCGACCGCCGCAATGCGGTCGGTGGCGCGCCGGCCGCTGCGGCGCACCGCGCCGAACAGCAGGGTCGCTACCGCCCAGCCCCACAGCAGCGGGTCGAGCAGGGCGTCCCACAGATTGCCGGTTGGCAGGCGCAGCAGCGAAAACAGGACCAGTGCACCAAGCAGGCTGGCCGCCGGCCCGCGCGCATGACCGCGCACGATGGCCAACACGCAGCCAGCCGCGCCCAGGACCGCCATTGCCGGCGCCAGCCCCGCGCCGAATCCGGCGTAATAGAAACCGCGCGCCAGGAAGCCGACGGCGTCGAGGTACAGCAGCGTGCCGCTCACTGCCAGCACGCCGGCCAGCGCTTGCGGCATGACCTGACTACGGCGGATGCCCTGCCAGCGTTCGCCAAGGCGCAGCAGGCAGCAGCCGACCAGCAGGCCACTCGGGTACTGGAAGGCCAGGCCCAGCGACCAGGCCGGCGACAGATCGCCGGGCAGGGCCACCGCCGCCAGCGACAGGGCGATAACAAAGCCCAGGGTGACGCGCGACATCGGCGCCGCGCGCCGCCACAGCGCGCACACGACGGTGGCGATGACGATCGCCCAGCCCAGGCGGCCGTACAGGATTTGGAGCGACAGATCCGGCAGATTCATCAGATAGTGCCCTCGGCATGGATGCGATAGCGGTGGTGGGCGATCGCCTGGCGCTGCCAGGTATAGGTAATGTGCAGCTCGTCGCCGACCTGTTGCAGGGTCGGGTAAGAGAATTCATCGCCGGCCTTGCCGCTCGCGACATCGGCCACCGTGCGCCAGCTGCGCATATCGTCCGAGATCGACAGCCGCAAGACACTGCGCGCCGAGGCGTCGTCGGCGGCGTGGTTATACAACATGACAAACTGGCCGCTGGCGAGGCGGATCGCCGCCATCGAGGTGTTATGGTTGGGCAGGTCAAGCGCCGGCAGGTCTTGCCAGCTGGCCCCGCCATCATGGCTGGTCGCGTGCTGCATGCGGCGTGCTTCGCTGTCGTCGCGCAGCAGGGCCCGCACCTCGGTTTTGGAGACCGGCACGATGGCCGGCTGCAGGGTTGAGGTGCTGCTGCCGATGCGCGCCAGTGAAGTCGGGTTGCCCTGGGCATCGAAAGCCATCAGCATCGGATATTTGTTGCCGATCTCAAAATAGACGGGCAGCCACCAGCCGCCATCGCCCAGCGCCAGCGGCGAGGTGCGGACCAGGGCGCTGGTGTTGAACAGCGGCGAGGTCGGCAGCACGCGGCGCACGTGGAAGCTGGCGCCCTGGTCGTTCGATACGATGTGGGCCACGCGCGACGCCGCCCAGCCACCGAGGCCGGTGGCGACCACGTACAGGTGAATCTTGCCGTCGCGGTCGGTCCAGGCGACCGGATTGCCGATGCGCCGCACGCCATAGCCGAGCGCGGCGCCCAGCGATTCGCGGCTGGCGACTACCCACGGCGCGCTCCAGGCGCCATTGGCCCAGGTCGAGGCGAATACCTTGACGTCGGGGCCGCTCTCGCGGCTACCGGCCCACCAGAATGCCAGCAAGCGGTTGCCCGGCAGCGGCGTCATCGAGCTGGCGTGGGCCGATGGCATGCCTTTGGGTGCGGGAATACGGGTGTGCGACAGTTCGGTGAGCGTAACCGGGCCGGCACCACGGGTCGCGCTCATGGTCGGCTGGGCGGCGGCGTGGGCGCCACGCATCCAGCGCATGCCTTCGGCGCCGAGCATGAGCAGCACAAGGAGCACACAGCCGAGCAAGACGACATTGCGGGGGCGCGGCTGAGGGATCTGGAGATTCTCCATTCGCTTCCTGTAGAAGGAACCCAGCAGACGCGTCCTGCACTGGCGGGCCCTGACATTGACGGTCCCGGGAGCGATGCACGCTGCGGGATTGCTGGCGCTAAATTGCCAGCCATGAAAACGCGCTATCTTACCGGAAAGCCGCGCAAGACACATCAGGCAGAGGCGAGAATCGGCTTGAGAATCGCGTCATTACGCGTGAATGGCATGGCAGGACAGCAGAAAGTGGCAAGGTCGCCAACATCCTGGCAACTTATTGAAAGCAGCGTGGCAACTCCGCCTATACTTGCGATTTCGACAGTCTGGACGTTGCTGCATGCGTATTTTATCTTTCTTGCTCATCATGGTGTTTGGCCTGCTCGCGACTGGATGCGCGAACCAAAATCCCTATTTCGACTCCAGCAAGTCGCATCATCGGGTTGAAGGATTCGCCAACAATTACCCGAATAATCCCGCTTATCAGCGGCCCCGGCTGGGCTTCTTCGAGGGCTGGGCGGCGCGTATCAAGAACTGGACCGAAGACGAATCGGTGCGGGCGCCGAGTGCGCCGATCACTGTGGTGGCGCCCGATCTTGCGTTCATTCACGCCAACCGCGATGTGCCGGCGCTGACCTGGATCGGTCATGCGACCTTCCTGTTTCAGACCGGTACTGGCCTGAACCTGCTGTTCGATCCGGTATTCGACGAGCGCGCCTCGCCGCTGTCCTTCGCCGGCCCCAAGCGGCACCAAGCGCCGGGTGTGGCAATGGCGGATTTGCCCCGCATCGATGTCATCCTGATCAGCCATTCGCACTACGACCACCTGTCGCTCGATTCACTGCGCCAGCTGTACCGTCAGGCCGGCGGCCCGCCGCTGCTGCTTGCTCCGCTGGGCGTGGATGTCTGGTTAGAAAAGAACGTCACTGGCGGTGACCGCTCGCGTATCGTCAAGCTGGACTGGTGGGAGAAGACGGTCTACCAAGGCGTTGAGCTGCACCTGCTGCCGGTGCATCACTGGTCGGCGCGTTCGCTGTGGGATCGTAACGAGACCTTGTGGGGTGGGTTTGCGGTGACGCGGCCGGGGTTTGCCTTCTTCTTCTCGGGTGACCTCGGGTATTCGAAGGATATCCAGGACATCGCCGCGCGCTTCGACGGCTTCGACCTGGCGGCCATCGGCATTGGCGCCTATCAGCCGATCTGGTACCGCAATTCGCATGTCAGCCCGGACGAAGCGGTGCGCATCCACCGCGAGCTGCGCATCAAGCGCAGCGTCGGCATGCATTGGGGGACGTATCCGATGGGGCAGGAGCGGCTGGATCAGGCAGCGATCGATCTCGCCACCGCGCGCAAGACGCAGGGCGTGGCTGACGACGCGTTTTTCGTGATGAAGATTGGCGAAACCTTACGCTGACCGCAGCGTCAATTTCAGGATCTCACCCGGCTGCCACAGCCGCATGCGCGGCCCCCAACCACCTGCGCCGCGGCTGATCACCAGCTGCATATCGCCTTCGCGGTGCACCCCGACCAGGTGCGGGAATTCGCGCTTGACCAGGTAATTGAAAGGCCAGATCTGTCCACCGTGGGTGTGGCCCGACAGCATCAGGCTCACGCCCTCGCGCGCCGCGCGCTCGACCAGGCCGGGCGCCGGAATGTGCGCCAGCAGGATGGTGGCGCCTTGCGCGCGATTCGGGATCGTGCGTCCCAGTCCCGCGTAGATATCGCTGCCCCCACGCATCGCACGCCCGATATCATCCAGGCCCGCCAGGTGCAGGCCGGGCGCGATCTCGACCCGCTCGTCGCGCAGCCACTTCACGCCGCCAGCCGAAAATTCCTCGATGGTGCCGCCGGCGTCGCCGTAGTATTCGTGGTTGCCCGTCACCGCCCATACGCCCAGCGGCGCGCGTAGCCGGCGCAGCACCGGCGCCAGCTGGTCGTCGTTGATCGGCTCATCCTCGACCTGGTCGCCCAGCATCACGACCACGGCCGGATTCAGCGCATTGATCTGGTCGACCCGCTTGCCTAGCCAGGCGGCGCGGCGCTGGGCGCCCAGGTGGGTGTCGCTGATCGCGACCAGGGTCATGCCGTCGAGTTCCTTCGGCAGGCCGGCCAGGGCGAGTTCATGCTCGACGATGGCTGGCGCGCGCACCGCCTGGAAGATGGCGAAGGCGCTGACCGACACGCCGGCGATGGCGCCGGCGGCCAGGATCTTCGGCGCCCACTTGCGTAGCCAAAAGCCGAAGCCAGTCACCAGGTCGGCCACCAGCAGGTACTGGGTCATGACGAACAGGATGCCGAGCCAGGTCATGGCGAACTGCCCCGGCCACCAGCGCCAGTCGAGGGCGGCGTCGCCCAGGCGCACGCCGAGCAGGTAGACGGCCCAGACGATGAGCGCGCCCAGCCACCACCAGCGGGCAGGAATCCGTGCACGGACCGGGCCGAGCGCATGCAGGCGCTGCGCCACATAGAAATGCATCAGGCTGCCGATGACATTGAGGATGATCGAGAACATGCGTATTGACGCCGGTATCAGGCCGGCGCTGGTTGGCCAAAACCGGTCGATCATAGCGGGAATGCCATGTTCATGTCGCCGGGAATCATTGCGAGGTTATACTCGATTTCCGCCTCAACCCACGACCATCAAGTGACCGACCTGCTCAATGCGATCCCGCGCAACCTGATCCTGCCGCCGGGCAGCCTGTTTCTGCTGATCGCGGTCGGTTTGCTCGTGCGCCGCTGGTGGCCACGTGCGGGTGGCGCGGTTGCCGCGTCGGCGCTCGTGCTGCTCGCCTTTTTGTCGAGTAATGCTGGCGCCGAATTCCTGGTCGCGCCGCTGGACCGGATGACTACGCCGCTACGCTCGCCCGAGACCAGCGGCGCGCAGGCGATCGTGGTGCTGGCGGCAGGGCGCTTGCAAGAAGCGCCCGAATATGGAGGCCGCGACATCCCCGATTACATCGCCCTGGCGCGCCTGCGCTATGCGGCCCACCTGCAGCGGCGCACCGGGCTGCCCATCCTGGTCAGCGGCGGCAATCCGGACGAGCCTTACACCCTGGCCGATGCGATGGCTACCGCGCTGCGCGAAGACTTCGGGGTGCCGGTACGCTGGGTCGAAAAGCGCTCGCGCAATACGGCCGAGAGTGCCGCGTTGACGGCGGCGATGCTGCGGGCGGATGGAATCGCGCATGTGCTGCTGGTGACCGACGCGATGCATATGGAGCGGGCGCGCACCGTGTTCCAGCGCCATGGGCTGCAAGTAACGGACGCGCCGACCATGTTCTTCGGCGAACAGGCGCGCAGCCTGGGCGCCTGGGTGCCGAGTGCGGAAGGCATGCGCCGTTCGTGGTATGCATCGTACGAGTTGATCGGGATCGCCTGGTATCGGATTCGTTCAACTGGGTCACCGTGATGTACTTCACAAAACTTCCCTGGACATGGTGATCGCAAGGAAGCTGCATTCCAAGCTGGCTTGGCAGCCGCAGACTACACTATGCGACGGTCAGCTTAGCGGCAATAGCGCAGGCCCACAGCCCTAGCCGGTTCTAGGCCGGTTCGGCGTGCTCCACCAGTAACTGCACTTTGCTTACCCCGTTGTACTCATTGGCATCGAGCCTGAACGCCACCCGCGCACGCTCCGGCAAGCTCTCCGGATGCCCGAACCAGATCGCGTCATAACGCCGCCCATTCTTCTCCAGCAGCAGTTTCAGATGGCGCTCCTTCAGGATGCGCTGGCTGACCACGCGGAATTCGTCGCAGAATACCGGCGGCGCGAACCCCTGGCCCCACACCTGGCCATCCATCAGCTCGATGAACTGGGTCGAATAGAACTCATCTTCCAGCGGACCGTCGGTTTCGACGATGCGCTCGAGCTGGGCCTCGGTCAGCCAGGCCTGGCCGACCGCCTCGAACGCCTGGGAAAAATGCGCGAGCGCGTCGTGCCGGATCGACAAGCCTGCCGCCATCGCATGGCCGCCGAACTTGTCGATCAGTCCCGGCACACGCTTGGACACCAGATCCAATGCGTCACGCAGGTGGAAGCCCGGAATCGACCGTCCCGAACCCTTGATCCAGCCGTCGCCCGCTGGCGCAAACGTGATCGTCGGCCGATAGAATTTCTCCTTCAAGCGCGAAGCGACGATGCCGATCACGCCCTGGTGCCAGCCTTCGTCGAACACGGCGATGGTGCTGGCGCTGGTAGGCTCGAAGCTGTCCAGATGGAGCAGGGCGGTGTCCTGCATCTCGGCCTCGATCTCGCGCCGCTTGAGGTTGATTTCATTGAGCTGCTGGGCAATGGCCCAGGCGCGGCCCTCGTCATCGGTGGTCAGGCACTCGATCCCGAGCGCCATGTCTTCCAGGCGGCCGGCGGCATTCAGGCGCGGACCGACGGCAAACCCCAGGTCGAACGGCGAGGCGCAGCGCGCTTCGCGGCCCGCCACGCGAAACAGCGCCGCCACGCCCGCATGCATGCGGCCGGCGCGCATGCGTTTCAGGCCTTGCGCGACCAGGATGCGGTTGTTGGCATCGAGCTTGACCACGTCGGCCACGGTGCCCAGGGCCACCAGGTCGAGCAGGTTGTCGAGCTTGGGCTGGCTCTGGGCGTCGAACACGCCGCGCCGGCGAAACTCGGCGCGCAAGGCGAGTAACACATAGAACACCACGCCGACCCCGGCCAGGTTTTTACTGGGGAATCCGCATTCTGGCTGGTTTGGATTGACGATCACGCGCGCCGGCGGCAGGCTGTCGCCGGGCAGGTGATGGTCGGTCACGACGACCTCGATGCCAAGCCGGTTGGCCTCGATCACGCCCTCGATGCTGGCGATGCCGTTGTCGACCGTGACGATGATGTCGGGGTTCTTCTCGCGCGCCGTGATCTCGACGATGCCGGGCGTCAGGCCATAGCCATGGATGACGCGGTTGGGCACGAAGTAGTCAACCTCGGCGCCCATCGCGCGCAGGCCGCGCAGGGCGACCGCGCAGGCGGTGGCGCCGTCGCAGTCGTAGTCGGCGACGATCGTCATGCGCTTGCCGGCCTGGATCGCGTCGGCCAGGAATACGGCGGCGGTATCGATGTGCTTCAGGCCGGACGGCGGCGACAGCGCCGCCAGTTCACTGGACAGCTCGCGCACGTGCTCCAGGCCGCGCGCGGCATAGATGCGCGCCAGCACCGGGTGGACGCCATCCTGGCGCAGCAGCTCCGAGATGCGGAACGGGCAGGGGCGGGTCGAAATGCGGGTGGTGGTGGTCAAAATCAGGTCAGGTCACGGTTCAAGTCAATAAATTCAGTGTCGGTTGGCGCCAGAATTTTCGCTGCGCCATCGCGGTGGTCCTCACATCGAGCAGCCCTTCACGACTGCTCAGGATCATCCGCAGCGACTTCACGCGGCCGTCCTTGACGGCGGCCAGCAGCGGCGCGAACAAGTCAGCTTCCAGCTGCTGCATGCCCTGCAGCCAGCCATTCCAATCGGACGCCAGCCCGGCTTCGCCCAGGTTGCCGGCGACCAGCAGGCCGTCCCTGGCCAGCACCTGGTCCAGGTGCGCCAGCGAATCGAGTCGTTGCGCGCCGAGGGCGGCCAGCCAGCCGGGGACGGCGTAGCTGGCCATCGGCTTCAAAACGGCGGGCGCCTGGCTTGCTGCGCCCCACACCCAGAACGCATTCACTATCGGCAGCCGGCGCGCCTCGCGCGCGGCGTTCACGGGGTGCGCATGCCAGGCCATCTGCACCTCGTTCTGCAGGCGCCGATAGACCTGGGCCTCCACGCCCTTGGGCATGAAGTCGGTCAGGTCCATATTGGCTACTGTATCGGGGCTGGCGCTGTCGAATGTCCAGTCGTCGGCGCGCAGGAACCAGGTGTGGGCGTCGCCGTAGCGCAGCGGGTGGCCGATCTCCTCACACAGGCTGCTTGCCGCCTCGAACAGTGCGCGGCCATCCGCGTCGTCCAGCGCCACTTGCCGGGTATCGGCCATCATCAGGTGGGTGCGCGCGATCTGGATATGGGCCGGCGTGACCACATGCCAGCGTCCACCGGCCGGATCGAGCCCGAAACCGCGCATCGCGGCGGCGGCAAAGGCCGGGCGACCGCCAGCATCGAGGCCGAGTTCACGTGCCAGCCAGAATTCGTGGGGCAAGGCATGGGCGAGGTCGCCGCCCGAGCTGCGTTCAACGCGCGACGTGCGCGACAGCAGCGCGCCCAGAGCCGGCGTCTGCAGGGCACGGATCAGGTCGGGAGCGAATTCGGGGAGCGGGAGAGCGAACGGCAGGACAAGCGTAATATGAGCCATCCCGCTATTTTAGGCCAAAATCGACCGGCCGGCAGGCCCGATCTTGGCTTGCCGCGAAGTGCTTGCGCATGGTTTTTTGATAATCCGCGCCACAAATGTGGTTTGTCTGGCAAACTGCCGGGTTGGCGCGGCCAGCAGAACAAGAACTGAACGGACTATGAGCATCACCCAACAACTTCCCTACGAATGGCAGATCGGCCTGCGCTACACCCGCGCCGGCAAGCGCAGTGGCCGCAACAGCTTCATTTCCTTCATCTCGATGGCCTCGGTGGCCGGCATCGCCCTTGGCGTGGCCGCCCTGATCGTGGTGCTGTCGGTGATGAACGGCTTCCAGAAGGAAGTCACCAACCGCATGCTGTCGATGCTGGCGCACGTCGAGATCTTCGACGCGCGCGGCGCACTGCCCGACTGGCGCGCCACCAGCGTCCAGGCGCTGCGCCACCCTGAGGTGCGCGCCGCCGCGCCTTTCGTCGATGCGCAGTCGATGCTGCTGGTCGATGGCGTCATGAAGCCGGCGCTGCTGCGCGGCGTCGCACCAAGCGAAGAAGCCAAGGTCTCCGACATCGTCCAGCAAATGAAGGAAGGCAGTTTTGAGTCGCTCAAGCCCGGCTCCTTCAATATCGTGCTGGGCCGGGCCCTGGCGAAATCGCTTGGCGTCGGGGTGGGCGACCGGGTGTCGCTGCTGGTGGCCAGCAGCGGCATCCTGGGCGGGGCCAACGCGCCGGGCGACAATCCGCTGCCGCGCTCGCGCGCCCTGACCGTGTCCGGCATCTTCGAGGCCGGCCACTTCGAGTTCGATTCCACGCTGGCCCTGGTCAATATCGAGGATGCCGAGGGGGCCACCGGCGCCACCATGCCGGCGGGCCTGCGCCTGCGCCTGGCCGACCTGCAGCAGGCGCCGCGCGTGGCCTACGAGTTGCAGCAATCGATGTCGGGCGACCTGATCATGCGCGACTGGACCAAGGTCAATACCGTCTGGTTCGCCGCCGTGCAGTCGCAGAAGAACATGATGTTCATTATCCTGACCATGATCGTGGCGGTGGCCGCCTTCAATCTCGTTTCCACGCTGGTGATGACGGTCAAGGACAAGCAGGCCGATATCGCCATCCTGCGCACCCTGGGCGCCTCGCCGCGCGCCATCATGAAGATCTTCATGGTGCAGGGCACCCTGGTCGGCATGCTGGGCGCGCTGCTCGGTGTCGGCCTGGGCGTGCTGGTGGCGCTCAATGTCGACGTCATCGTCCCTGCCATCGAACGCATGCTGGGCATGCATTTCCTGTCGCAAGAGGTGTACCTGATCAGCGAGATGCCGTCCGAGCTGCTGTGGAACGATGTCGGCTGGATCGGCGGCGTGGCCGTGCTGCTGGCCTTCCTGGCCACCATCTACCCGAGCTGGGCGGCGTCGCGCGTGAAGCCGGCCGAGGCCCTGCGGTATGAGTAACCTGTCAACCAATCATGGGAACACATGAGCATCATCCACAAACTGCCGTATGAGTGGCAGGTCGGCCTGCGCTATACGCGGGCCGGCAAGCGCAGCGGGCGTAGCAGCTTCATCTCCTTCATTTCGCTGATCTCGGTGGCCGGCATCGCCCTCGGCGTGGCGGCCCTGATCATCGTGCTGTCGGTGATGAACGGCTTCCAGAAACAGGTCACCGACCGCATGCTGTCGGTGCTGGCCCACATCGAGGTGTTCGATAATTCAGGCAGCATGCCCGACTGGCGCGACAAGGCGCTGCAGGCGGCGAAGAATCCGGCGGTGCTGGGCGCGGCGCCGTTCGTCGAGACCCAGGGCCTGCTGGTGCGCGATGGCGTGATGCGTCCCTCGATCGTGCGCGGCGTGCTGCCGGGTGTCGAGGACAAGGTGTCGACCGTGGCGCAGCAGGTGCGCGCCGGCAGTTTTGAGGCGCTCAAGCCGGGCAGCTTCAATATCGTTCTGGGTTACGCCCTGGCGCGTGCGCTCGGCGTCGGCCTGGGCGACAAGGTGACGATGGTGCTGGCGCAAGGCCAGGTCACGCCGGCCGGCATGGTGCCGCGCACGCGCAGCTTCACGGTCGCCGGCATCTTCGAGGCCGGCCACTTCGATTTCGACGCGGCGCTGTCTTTCGTCCACATCGAGGATGCCCAGCGCCTGGAGCGGCTGCAGGCGCCGTCGGGCCTGCGCCTGCGCATCGCCAATATGCGCGCGGCGCCCGAAGTGGCCGAGCAATTGAAGGCCACGATGTCGGGTGACCTGAACGTGCGCGACTGGCCCAAGCTCAACGCCAACTGGTACGCTGCCGTACAGACCGAAAAAAAGATGATGTTCATTATCCTGACCCTGATCATCGCGGTGGCCGCCTTCAACCTGGTCTCGAGCCTGGTGATGACGGTGACCGAGAAGCAGGCCGATATCGCGATCCTGCGTACCCTGGGTTCGTCGCCGCAATCGATCATGAAGATCTTCATGGTGCAGGGCGCGGTGGTCGGCGTGCTGGGGACGCTGGCCGGCGTCGCCATGGGGGTGGCGGTCAGCCTGAACATCGATGTCATCGTCCCGTTCTTCGAACGCTTGCTGGGAGTGGAGTTCTTGTCCAAAGATATATATTTGATCAGTACCGTGCCGTCCGACCTGCATTGGCCGGATGTCGGCATCATCGGCGTGGTGTCGGTGCTGCTGGCCTTTGCCGCCACCGTGTACCCGAGCTGGGCCGCCTCGCGCGTGAAACCGGCGGAGGCGCTGCGTTATGAGTGATGTTTCGACGCCCGCATCTACCCCGATCCTGGCTTGCCGCGGCCTCGGTAAAACCTTCAAGCAGGGCGATGCCGATGTGCGCGTGATCGAGGGGATCGACTTCGCTGTCCATCGCGGCGAGCGCGTCGCCATCGTCGGCGCATCCGGCTCGGGTAAATCGACCCTGCTGCACCTGCTGGGCGGGTTGGATACGCCGAGCAGCGGCTCGGTGACCCTGAAGGGCGAGGACTTCGCCAGCCTGTCCGAAGCGCGCCGCGGCGAATTGCGCAACACGGCGCTGGGCTTCGTCTACCAGTTCCACCACCTGCTGCCCGAGTTCACGGCGCTCGACAATGTCATGATGCCGCTCCTGATCCGGCGCGAAGCACGCCCGGTGGCGCTCGAACGCGCCCAGGCGATCCTGGAGCGGGTCGGCCTGGGCAAGCGCGTGGTGCACCGCCCCGGCGAACTGTCCGGCGGCGAGCGCCAACGGGTGGCGCTGGCGCGCGCGCTGGTGACGCAGCCCGCATGCGTGCTGGCCGACGAACCGACCGGCAACCTCGATCACACCACGGCGCAGATCATCTTCGACCTGATGCTCGAACTGTCGCGCACCCTGGGCACCGCCTTCGTGATCGTCACCCACGACATGGAGCTGGCGCGCCGCTGCGACCGCGTGCTGCGCATGACCGAGCACGGCCTGCAGCCGGCGGAGGCATAAATCATGTGGATCGATACCCACGTCCACCTGGATGCCCGCGAGTACGGTGGCGACGGCGTTGGCGTTGCGCTCAAGGCGCAGCAGGCCGGGGTATCGATGATCGTGATCGTCGCGGTCGAGCGCGGCAATTTCGATGCCGTGGCCGCGCTCGCCCACGCGAGTCCCAACGCCTGCTATGCGCTCGGCATCCATCCGATCTGCGTGCCGCAGGCGCAGGATGAAGATCTCGAGTACATGCGCACCCGGGTCGAGACGGCGATGAGCGATCCGCGCTTCGTCGGCATCGGCGAGATCGGGCTCGATTTCTTCATTCCCGAGCTGACCACGCCCGAGATGCGCGACAAGCAGGAGCGTTTCTTTCGCGAGCAACTGCGCATCGCGCGCGACTTCGGCCTGCCGGTCCTGACCCATGTGCGGCGCTCGCAAGACCAGGTGCTCAAGCACCTGCGCCAGATTCGCCCTGCCGGGGGCATCGCCCATGCGTTCAATGGCAGCTTCCAGCAGGCGCAGAATTTCATTGATCTCGGGTTCCACCTCGGATTCGGCGGCAACATGACCTTCACGCGCGCACTGCAGATCCGGCGCCTGGCGGCCGAGCTGCCGCTGGACGCCATCGTGCTCGAAACCGACTCGCCCGATATCGCGCCGAGCTGGATTCACCCGGGCCGCAACAGTCCCGATCAACTGCCAGGCATCGGCGCTACCCTGGCAGAGTTGCGCGGGATTGGTGTAGATGAGGTGCGGGAAGCGGCGTGGCGTGCATCGCTGGCCGCCATTGCGCGCCTGGCGCAGCTGCTGGGCTGATGCGCCGGATTGCGTGATGGCCGGCGAACAGTTCCGCCATCCACTCGACGAACACCCGCACCTTGACCGACAAATGGCGGTTGTGGGGATAGACGACATGCAGGGCGACCGGATCGGCCTGCCACGCCGGCAGCAGCGGCTCCAGCAGGCCGGCGGCCACCGCGCGCGCAGCGGCGAAATGCGTCGTTTGCAGCAGTCCCAGTCCGGCCACGGCGGCGTCCAGGGCCGCCTTGCTGTCGTTGACCGCTACCTGCATCGGAACGGCCGCGCGCACGCGTTCGCCGCCGAGTGAAAATTCCCACTGCACCGCCTTGTCGTGCCTGCAACCGGACACACCAATGCTGCGATGACGTTCCAGGTCGTCGGGGTGTAGCGGACGGCCGTGGCCGGCAATATAGGCGGGCGAGGCGTAGATGCCGTAGTTGAGATTGCCGACGCGGCGCGCCACCAGGTCGGAATCGGGCAGCTTGCCGGTGTGGACTGAGCAGTCGATATTGGCTTCGACCAGGTTGGCGGCATGATTGCTGGAGCCGAACTCGAGCTGGATGTCGGGATACCGGGCAAGGAACTCCGGCAGGCGCGACATCAACTCGCCTGCCAGCAGCTTGGGCGTGTCCACGCGCAGCAGGCCGCTCGGCTTCTGGCCGGCGCGCGACATCGACTCCTCGGCCTCGCGGACTTCGCCGAGGATGCGCGCGCAGCGCTCGTAGAACAGGGCGCCGTCGGGCGTCACGCTCACCTGCCGGGTAGACCGGTGCAGCAACTTCACGCCCAGCTGCCGCTCGAGCGCCTGGATCAGCCTTGTGACGGTGGCCTTGGGCAGGTCCAGGGTGTCGGCGGCGCGCACGAAACTGCCGTGCTCGACTACGGTGGTAAACACTTCCATCGCCTGGAATTTATTGATCGTCGCCACCTTGTCTCCCCGTGAATTATCGCCTCGGCGCGTAGCCCAATCAGCTTCGCCTTAAACTCCGACGATTCGTATCGGAGTTAAATCGTAGCGCTGAATTGCCCGTCGTGCAAGCCTTCTTTGCCAGAGAGATGCATTCTTGCCAGCTTCGAGAAACCGCTTTATCATCAACTCCGATTAATCTAATCGGAGTTCTCGTGGCAATGGGTACGGTAAACAAATTGCTGGCGATGGAAGTCTTCATCAACGTGGTCGACCAGGGCAGATTCGTGCGCACTGCCGAGCACATGGGTTTGCCGAAGACCACCGTCACCATCCTGATCAAGGAACTGGAGCAGATGCTGGGCGTACAGCTCTTGAATCGCACCACGCGCCAGGTCAGCGTGACGCCCGACGGCGCCGCCTTCTACGACCGTTCCATGCAGATCCTGGCCGACATGCAAGAGGCCGAAGACGCCATGTCGCGTGCGCGCCATGTGCCGGGTGGCTTGCTGAAGATTGACGTGCCCACGCTCCTGGTCGGGGAATTGATTCCCCATTTGCCCGATTTCTTTTCCCGCTATCCGGATATCCTGCTCGACATCGGCAGCAGCGGGCGTGGCGCGGATGGGTTGGAGGAGGGCGCCGATTGCGCGATCCAGTGCGGTGAGCTGGCCGGCGGGGGCCTGGTGGCGCGCCGCGTCGGCAGCCTCGGCTTCGGGCTCTACGCCGCGCCCGCCTATCTCGACCGCAACGGGCGGCCCCGGCATCCGGACGACCTGGCGCAGCACCGCGGCATCGGCGCCTTCTCCGGCAAGGTCGCCGGCACGGCGCAATTGACGTTGCGCCGCTGCGAACAACAGGTGCAGGCCGAGGTCCCGATCCACCTGGCCGTCAACGACGCCGATGCCGGCATCGAGGCCGCCATCGCCGGGCTTGGCGTGCTGCGCACCACCCGCTTTGCCGGCGCGCGCGAGGTCGCGGCCGGACGACTCGAGTCGCTGCTGCCTGATTGGTCGCTCGATAGCATGGCCCTGCACGTGGTGTTTGCCCGCAACCGCCAACTGTCGGCCAAGGTCGGCGTGTTTGTCGATTGGCTGGCCGAACTGTCCGCGCGTGAGCTCGCGTTCCAGCGCGCGATTGTTTGACGGGTTGAACAGTCGGTTCGCTGCCGGCTGGTTTATCCGAACCGCCTGCGGACCTATAGTTTGCTCACGGTAAAAAACCAGGAGCAAAACTCATGAAACAGGTAACTGACATCGTGGTGCAAGGGGCCGTCTCGCCGCTGGCCGCGCGTCTCTACAGCAACGGCTGGGCCGATGCGCTGATGGTGTTCCTGCACAGCGGCGGCTTTTGCGGCGGCGACCTCGAGGACGCCGACCGCTTCCTGCAACTGCTGGCGCGCGCCGCTCCCAATCTGTCGGTGCTGGCCGCCAACTACACGCTGGCCAGCAAGAGCCCGTTTCCGGCGGCGGTCGACGATGCCTACGCAGTGCTCGAGTGGGCGGTGGCCCACGCCACTGAACTGGCATGGAGCGGGCGCCGGCTGCACGTGGCCGGCATCGAAGCCGGCGCCAACCTGGCGGCGGGCGCGGCGCTGATCGCGCGCGACCGCAGCGGGCCCGCACTGGCAGGGCAGGTGCTGATCACACCCATGCTCGACCCCAGTCTGTCGAGCCGGTCGATGCGCGCCACCGAGGACGACGGGGCCGGCACGCTGCGCATGGCGCAGGCGCTCGAAGCGGGCTACAAGGATTATCTGCCGCGCGCGGCGGACCGCTTCCATCCGTATGCCTCGCCGCTGCATACCAGCCGCCTGCGCCAGTTGCCGCCGGCCCTGATCCTCTCGGCCGAAAACGATCCGCTGATGGACGAGGCCGAACAGTACGGCGCGCGCCTGATCGCGGCGGGCGTACCGACCAGGGTGCTGCGGCTGCCGCCGATTCCCCGCTTCGACGAGAGCGCCCGCAACGACTGCGCCTGCCGTGCCATGGCAGTCGAGGAAGTCGCCAATTTCGCCGGGGGCGGCATGCGCCGGCACGAATAGCGCCCTGCGCCCGAGGCGCCCGGCTGGCCGACTGACGCGCCAGCCGCCCGCGCCAGCCACCCACACATTTCGACGTTTTTTTTCACCGGCATTGCCCCGGCGGGACCCGCTTTTGCCCGCCATTCTTAAGTAAAGGAAGCACCATGAGAAAGATATCCCCAGTCAGCAAGCATCTGCTGACCGTCCTTGCCGCGCTTGTCCTGACCGCGCTGGCATCCATTGGCCTGTCGGGCTGCGATGCCCACGGCAAGGCCGAAGCACCGGCGCCCGCGGCGACCACGGTCTCGGCAGCCAAGGTCGTGGAGCGCGAGCACACCGAGACCCAGCATTTCTCGGGTCGCCTGGAGGCGATCGAGCGGGTCGATGTGCGTCCCCGCGTGGGCGGCTACCTTACCGCGATCAAGGTTCGGCCCGGCCACATGGTCAAGAAGGGCGAGCTGCTGTTCGAGATCGATCCGCGTCCCTACCAGGCCGAACTCGACCACGGCGAAGCGGCCCTGGCCTCGGCCAAGGCGAGGGCCGACCTGGCCCAGCTCGAGCTCGGGCGCTCCGAGCGCCTGCTGGAAGACCGCGCCATCGCCCAGCGCGAATACGATGAAAAGGCGTCCGGCTTCAAGGAGCTGCAGGCCAATGTGCGCGCCGCCCAGGCCCAGGTAGAAACGGCCCGCCTGAACCTGTCGTACACCCGCATCACCGCGCCCATCGATGGCCGCGTGTCGAAAGAGGAAATCACGCTCGGCAACCTGGTCGATGCCTCGGCCGTGCTGACCTCGGTGGTCTCGACCGACCGCATCTACGCCAGCTTCGACGGCGACGAAGACGCCTACCTGCGTGTTGCGCGCGCAGCCCAGCAGGGCACCAGCATCGATGTGCATGTCGGCCTGGCCAATGAGAAGGGCTTCCCGCACCAGGGCAAGCTCGAGTTCGTCGACAACCAGCTCGATACCCGCACCGGCAGCGTGCGCATGCGCGCCGTGTTCGCCAACAAGGACGGCACCATGGTGCCCGGCCTGTTCGCCCGCGTGCAGCTGCGCGGCGGGGTCCAGGGTGGCGCCACCAGCCGCGTGCTGCTGGTGGCCGAACGCGCCATCGGCACCGACCAGAATCGCAAGTACGTGGTGATCGTCGGCGCCGATAAACAGGCGCAGTACCGCGACGTCGACCTGGGACCGTCGGTGGATGGCCTGCGCGTGGTGCGGGCCGGCCTGAAACCCGGCGACAGCGTGATCGTCGACGGCCTGCAGCGCGTGCGCCCGGGCGCCACGGTCGCCGCGCGGATGGTCGACATGACCGCTTCCAACTAAAGGAGCCGGCATGAATTTCCCCCGCTTCTTTGTGGACAAGCCGATTTTTGCGGCTGTCCTGTCGATCATCATCTTCGTGGCCGGCCTGATCTCGATCTTCCTGCTGCCGGTGTCGGAGTACCCCGATGTGGTGCCGCCGTCGGTGGTGGTGCGTGCCCAGTACCCGGGCGCCGATCCCAAGGTGATTGCCGAAACCGTGGCCGCTCCGCTCGAGGAGCAGATCAACGGCGTCGACAATATGCTGTACATGACGTCGCAGAACACCGCCGACGGCTCGCTGATGCTGACCGTGTCGTTCAAGATCGGCACCAATGTCTCGCGCGCCGAGACCGACGTGCAGAACCGCGTGCAGCGCGCCTTGCCGCGCCTGCCCGAAGAAGTACGGCAGCTGGGCGTCACGACCGTCAAGTCCTCGCCCAACCTGACGCTGATGGTGCACCTGATTTCTCCCGATGGGCGCTATGACGACGAGTACCTGCGCAACTATGCGGTGATCAACGTCAAGGACCAGCTGGCGCGCCTGAGCGGCATGGGCGAGGTGGTGTTCTACGGCTCGGGCGACTACGCGATGCGGGTCTGGCTCGATCCGCAGAAGGTCGCCGAGCGCGAGCTGCAGGCCGGTGACATCGTGGCCGCCATCCGCGAGCAGAACGTCCAGGTCGCGGCCGGCGTGGTGGGTGGATCGCCGTCCCGGGAAAGCCAGTTCCAGTTGTCGGTCAAGACCCAGGGCCGGCTGAAGACGGTCGAGGATTTTGGCGACATCATCGTGCGCACCAATGAAGACGGCGCCCTGACGCGCCTGCGCGACGTGGCCCGCATCGAACTGGGCGCCAATGCCTACGACCTGCGCTCGCTGCTCGACAACAGGACCACCCACGCGCTCGGCATTTTCGAAGCGCCCAATGCCAATGCGCTGCAATTGTCAGCCGACGTGCGCGCCAAGATGGAAGAGCTGTCGAAGAACTTCCCGGCTGGCCTGAAGTACGACATCGTGTACGACCCGACCCAGTTCGTGCGCGAATCGATCCGCGCCGTCATCGTCACCCTGCTCGAAGCGGTGGCGCTGGTGGTGCTGGTCGTGATCCTGTTCCTGCAATCGTGGCGCGCTTCGATCATTCCACTGCTGGCGGTGCCGGTATCGATCGTCGGTACCTTTGCCGTGATGCTCGCTTTCGGCTTTTCGATCAACTCGCTGTCCCTGTTCGGCCTGGTGCTGGCGATCGGCATCGTGGTCGACGATGCAATCGTGGTGGTGGAGAACGTGGAGCGCAATATCGAGACCGGCCTGTCGCCGCGCGACGCGACGATCCAGGCCATGAAGGAAGTGAGCGGCCCGATCATCGCCATCGCGCTGGTGCTGTGCGCCGTGTTCGTGCCGATCGCCTTCGTGCCGGGCCTGAGCGGCCAGTTCTACCGCCAGTTCGCGCTGACCATCGCCATCTCGACCGTGATCTCGGCCTTCAGCTCGCTGACCCTGGCGCCGGCCCTGTCGGCCGTCCTGCTGCGTTCCCACCATGCGCCGAAAGACGCCGTGACGCGCGTCATGGACCGTATCTTTGGCCGCTTCTTCGCCGCCTTCAACCGTTTCTTTGGCCGCAGCTCGGTGCGCTACGAGAACGGCGTGCAGGGCGTCTTGCGCCGCAAGTCGGCATCGGTGGCCGTGTATGTGCTGCTCAGCGCATGCGCGATCCTGATGTTCAAGCTGGTGCCGGGCGGCTTCGTGCCGACCCAGGACAAGAACTACATCGTGGCCATGGCCCAGCTGCCCGACGCCGCCTCGCTCGAGCGCACCGACAAGGTGATCCGCGAAATGTCCGACATCGGCCTGAAGATTCCCGGCGTCGACCACTCTTCGTCGTATCCCGGCCTGTCGATCAACGGCTTTACCAATGCCTCGAACGCCGGCATCGTGTTCGGCACCCTCAAGCCGTTCGACGAGCGTACCGCCGCCGACCAGTCGGGACCGGCCATCGTGGCCGAGTTCAACAAGCGCATGGGATCGGTGGAGCAAGCCTTCATCATGGCCTTCCCGCCGGCGCCGGTGAGCGGCCTGGGCACCATCGGCGGCTTCAAGCTGATGATCGAGGACCGCGGCAACCTCGGCTTCGATGAACTGAACAAGGCAGTCCAGGAAATCGTGGCCAAGGCCAATGCGAATCCGAAGCTGACGGGCGTGTTCTCCAGCTTCCAGATCAACGTGCCGCAGCTGTACGCGGACGTCGACCGCGCGCGCGCCAAGCAGCTCGGCGTGCCGCTGCAAAGCATCCACCAGACCTTGCAGGTCAACCTCGGCTCGCTGTACGTGAACGACTTCAACCAGTTCGGGCGCACCTTCCAGGTGCGGGTCCAGGCCGACGCGCCGTTCCGCAGCGATGCCGAACAGATCGCGCTGATGAAGGTGCGCAGCGACAAGGGCGAAATGATTCCGCTGTCGTCGCTGCTGCGCATCGAGAACAGCTATGGCCCGGACCGCGTGCAGCGCTATAACGCCTATGTGGCGGCCGACCTGAATGGCGGCCCGGCGCCGGGCGTGTCGTCGGGCGAGGCGCAGGCCGAGATCGCGAAGATCGTGGGCGAGGTGCTGCCGCCTGGACTGGCCTTCGAATGGACCGACCTGGCCTACCAGGACATCCTGTCCGGTAACACCATGTTCTATGTGTTCCCGCTGTGCGTGCTGCTGGTGTTCCTGGTGCTGGCCGCGCAATACGAAAGCTGGACCCTGCCGCTGGCGGTGATCCTGATCGTGCCGATGTCGATCCTGTGCGCGCTGGCAGGGGTCAAGCTGGCGGGAGGCGACAACAATATCTTTACCCAGATCGCGCTGTTCGTGCTGGTGGGGCTGGCCTCCAAGAACGCCATCCTGATCGTCGAATTCGCCCGCGAGCTCGAAGACCATGGCCGCACGATCCTGCAGGCGGCGCTGGAAGCATCGCGCCTGCGCCTGCGCCCCATCATCATGACCTCGATCGCATTCATCATGGGCGTGCTGCCGCTGGTGTTCTCGCATGGCGCCGGCGCCGAGATGCGCCAGGCAATGGGCGTGGCGGTGTTCAGCGGCATGCTGGGGGTGACCTTCTTCGGCCTGTTCCTCACGCCGCTGTTCTACGTGCTGCTGCGCACCCTGGCAAAACGGTTCGAGCGGCAGCCGGCAGTGCATGGCGCCGGCGCCCCCCAAGGAGTCAAACAATGAACAGCCCGACCTTGAGCATCCTGGCCGCGGCGCTGCTGCTGTCAGCCTGCGCCGCGCCCGAGTTTCGCCAGCCGTACATCGACACACCTGGCGCCTTCAAGGAGGCGCAGGCGACGGTGCTGACGGCCGCCGATGGCAGCCGCTGGCGCCAGGCGCGCGCCGCCGAGCGCCAGCCGCGCGGCCAGTGGTGGCTGGCCTTCGATGATCCGGCGCTGACCGCGCTGGTCGATGAAGCGAGCCGCAACAACGCCAACCTGGCCGTGGCCGCGGCCCGCGTCAAGCAGGCCCGCTCGATCGTCGGCATTGCCGCCGCCGACCGTTCGCCGCAGGTCGGTGTCGGCGCCGGCGCCGAGCGCGCCGCGCTCCAGGGCGAGGCGCCGCAAAACACCTACCGGGCCGGCCTGGGCGCCAGCTACGAAGTCGACCTGTTCGGCCGGGTCAGCGCCAGCGTGGCCGCCGCCGAAGGCGATGCGGCCCGGATCGAGGCAGACTACCGTTCGGTGCTGCTGGCCCTGCAGGCCGACGTGGCGCAGACGTACTTTCAGCTGCGCTCCACCGACGCCGAGCTGGCTACGCTGGCGCAAGCGGTGCAGCTGCGCGAGGAAAGCCTGACGGTGACCCAGCGTCGCTTCGATCACGGCGACATCGGTGAGTTCGACCTGTCGCGCGCCCGCGCCGAGCTGGCTGCCGCGCGCGCCGAAGCCATCGGCCTGCAACGCCAGCGCCAGGCGTCCGAGCATGCACTGGCGGTCCTGCTGGGCCGGCCCGTGGCCGACTTCATGGCGGGCAGCAGCCCCTTGCAGGGTGGCGGGCCGCTGCCGCGGATTCCGGCCGGCCTGCCATCGAGCCTGCTCGAGCGCCGGCCCGATATCGCCGCCGCCCAGCGCGCGATGGAGGCATCCAACGCACGTATCGGCGTGGCGCGCGCCGCCATGTTCCCGGCGCTGTCGCTCAATGCCGATGGCGGCGGGGTGGGTGGCGCCGTCAGCGACATCTTCCAGATGAGCGGGCGTTCGTGGCTGCTGGGTGCGACGCTGGCCATGCCCCTGTTTGACGGCGGGCGCAACAAGGCCAATGTGGCGCGTTCGGAAGCCGTGCTCGAAGAATCGGTGGCCAGCTACCGTCACAGCGTGCTCACTGCCTACGCCGAGGTCGAAGACAGCCTGTCGGGCCTGCGCATCCTGGACGAGCAGAGCGACCAGGTGGACGACGCGGTGCGCTCGGCACGGCGCGCGGCCGACCTGGCGCGCACGCTGTACGACACCGGCCGCTCGAGCTATCTCGATCTGCTCGACGCGCAGCGCAACCTGGCCAATGTAGAACGGAGCGCCGTGCAACTGCGCGGCGACCGCGCCATCATCACAGTAGCCCTGATCCGCGCCCTGGGCGGCGGCTGGGACGACATCCACGAGGAGTAAATCATGCATCAAGACGTCAAATCGGTGTTATCGCTGCCCGACCCCGACCGCCAGGAAACCGAGGAATGGATGGACGCTTTGGCATCGGTGCTGCGGGTCGAAGGCGGCACCCGCGCCCACTACCTGGTCGAGCGCATACTCGACATGGCGCGCCGCCAGGGAACCGCGATCCCGGTCGATATCGACACGCCTTACGTGAACACGATCGCGCCCGAGCGCGAGAGCGCGCCCCCGGGCAACCAGGAGTACGAAGAACGGCTGCGCAACTGGATGCGCTGGAATGCGATGGCGATGGTGGTCAAGGCCAACCGGATCGACAGCTCGCTCGGCGGCCACTTGTCGAGCTACGCCTCGCTGGCGCATACGCTCGAAATCGGCTTCAATCATTTCTGGCGCGCCGAAAGCGCCACCCATGGCGGCGACCTGCTGTACCTGCAAGGCCATTCCTCACCTGGTGTGTACGCGCGCGCCTTCCTCGAAGGGCGCCTGAGCGAAGCCCAGGTGGTGAACTACCGGCGCGAAGCCGACGGCGAGGGCCTGTCTTCCTATCCGCACCCCAAGCTGATGCCCGACTTCTGGCAGTTTCCGACGGTGTCGATGGGCCTGGGCCCGCTGATGGCGATCTATCAGGCGCGCTTCCTGCGCTACCTGCACGCGCGCGGCTTGGCTGATACCGCCGGGCGCAAGGTGTGGGTGTTCTGCGGCGATGGCGAGATGGACGAGCCGGAGTCGCTGGGCGCCATCGGCCTGGCCGGGCGCGAAAAGCTCGATAACCTGGTGCTGGTGGTGAACGCCAACCTGCAGCGGCTGGACGGCCCGGTGCGCGGCAACGGCAAGATCATCCAGGAACTGGAGCGCAATTTCCGCGGCGCCGGCTGGAACGTGGTCAAGGTGGTGTGGGGCAGCGGCTGGGACGCGCTGCTGGCCAAGGACAGCGAAGGGATCCTGCGCAGCGTGATGATGGAAACGCTCGATGGCGAGTACCAGAACTACCGCAGCAAGGACGGCGCCTACATCCGCGCCCACTTCTTCGGCAAGCACCCCAGGCTGCTGGAGATGGTCGCGCACATGTCGGACGACGAGATCTGGCGCCTGACGCGCGGCGGCCACGATACGCAAAAGATCTACAGCGCGTTCAAGCTGGCGCAGGAACACAAGGGCCAGCCCACGCTGTTGCTGATCAAGACCGTCAAGGGGCTCGGCATGGGCAAGCACGGCGAGGCGCGCAACAATGTGCACCAGACCAAGAAGCTCGACGAGGACGCGGTGCGGCTGTTGCGCGACAACCTGGGCATTCCGATCCCGGACGAGCAGCTGGCCGCGCTGCCGTTCTACAAGCCCGACGACAGCGCGCCCGAGATGCAGTATCTGCACGCGCGGCGCCAGGCGCTGGGTGGCTACCTGCCCAAGCGCCGCGAACGGGCCGACGAAGTCTTGCCAGTGCCGGCGCTGGACGCGTTCGCGGCCGTGCTGGGCGCCACGCCCGAGGGCCGTGCGATTTCCTCGACCACGACCTTCGTGCGGTCGCTCAATGTGCTGCTGCGCGATGCGGCGCTCAGCGAGCGCATCGTGCCGATCCTGGTGGACGAGTCGCGCACCTTCGGCATGGAAGGATTGTTCCGCCAGATCGGCATCTATAACCCGCAGGGCCAGTTGTACGAGCCGGCCGACCGCGACCAGGTCATGTACTACCGCGAGGACAAGCGCGGCCAGGTGCTGCAAGAGGGGATCAACGAGGCCGGCGGCATGGCGTCGTGGATCGCCGCCGCTACCTCGTACTCGACCAACAACCGTATCATGCTGCCGTTCTACGTGTTCTATTCGATGTTCGGCATGCAGCGCATCGGCGACCTGATCTGGGCCGCGGCCGACATGCGCGCGCGCGGCTTCCTGATCGCCGGCATCGCCGGGCGCACGACCATGAATGGCGAAGGCCTGCAGCACGAGGATGGCCATAGCCACGTGATCGCAGCCTCGATCCCGACCTGCATTCCGTACGACCCCACCTTCGGGCACGAAGTCGCGGTCATCGTGCAGGATGGCACCCGGCGCATGGTGGCCGAACAAGAAGACGTGTTCTACTACATCACCGTGATGAACGAAAACTATACCCATCCCGGCTTGAAGCCGGGGCAGGAAGAGGGCATCCTCAAGGGCATGTACCTGCTCAGCCAGGGCGCACCGGGCGCGCTGCGCGTGCAGCTGATGGGTTCCGGCACCATCCTGCGCGAGTCGATCAGCGCGGCCGACCTGCTCCGGGACGACTGGGGCGTGCAGGCCGACATCTGGTCGGCGCCCTCGCTGACCCTGCTGGCACGCGACGGCCAGGATGTCGAGCGCTGGAACCTGGTCAATCCGCAGGGGCCGCAGCGCCAGGCCTACGTGACCTCGCTGCTGCAGGATACCAGCGGCCCGATCATCGCCACCACCGACTACATGCGGATCTTCGCCGAGCAGGTCAGGGCCTATATGCCGGCCGGGCGCAGCTTCAAGGTGCTCGGGACCGACGGCTTCGGACGCTCCGACAGCCGCCAGCGCCTGCGCTCCTTCTTCGAGGTTGATCGCTATTACGTGACGGTGGCGGCGCTGCGCGCGCTGGCCGACGAAGGCCGGATCGGGGTCGATATCGTGCAGGCGGCGATCGCCAAGTATGGGATCGATACCGGCAAGCGTAGTCCGATGCAGGGTTAGCAAACCGTGGGTGGACGGGGTAAGCCGTCCCCCCCCCCTTATCCGCTATGAATAGCCGATTTGCAGCTAGTTCACTCGACATTTGTGAGCGCGAGCAAACCGGTTTTCAGGGCCTCGTGCCAAGATTCTCCCTCGACGAGCTGAGTTCACTTCAGCGATTACCGGACAGGAGACCCACTTGGACAGCGCGAGCGAATTCCTGCGCATGCTGCAGCATGAAAAATCACTGACCACGGCCCACCGGTCGATCCGGCTGCGCCTGGGTCATGCCGATCATCTTGCCGATGCGGTGTTACTGCCGCAGCGGGTCAGCGGCAGCGAATCGGTGTGCGGCAATCTGGAATATACCGTCACTTGTGTCGCTTCTACACCACGGCTGCCGCTCAAGGAACTGATCGCGCTGCCGGCCGAGATCCAGTTCGTCACCGACCGCGGCCAACTGCGCAGCGCCTGCGGCATCGTGGCCGAAGCCCGGGCCGGCGACTACGACGGCGGCCTGGGCGTGTACCAGCTGGTGATCCGCGACGCGCTGGCGATCATGGAAAAGCGCGTCAACAGCCGTGTGTTCCGCTACCAGAACGAGCTCGAGATCGTGCAGATACTGTTCGACGAATGGCGCCAGTCGAACGGCGTGCTGGCCGGCGCCTTCGAGTACGAACTCGATCCGCTGTTCGACATGCGCCAGTTTCCGCCACGCGAACAGACCATGCAATACAACGAATCCGACGCCGCTTTCGTGCGCCGCCTGCTGCGCCGGCGCGGCGTGGGCTGGACCTTCCGCCCCGGCCATGCGCGCACCCGCACGCTCGAGGTCGAGCGCGACGCCCCGCCGGTGCACACCCTGGTACTGTTTGCCGATGCCAATTCGCTGCCGCGCAACGGGGCCGGCACTGTGCGCTACCACCGCGGCGGCGCCACCGAAGAACGCGACACCATCGTCTCGTGGTGCGCCGCGCGCCGCTTGCAGGCCGGCAGCACCACGCGCCACAGCTGGGACTACCGCAATCCGTTGGGCACCCAGTTCATGACCGCTACCGCGCGCAGCATGGCCGACCAGGGCCGCAGCGGCAACCAGCTCGCCGCCAGCCTCGACGACTACCAGGTCGAGATGCCGCATGCCGGCAACGACGTCGAGGACCACTGGCGCCTGGGCCAGGTGCGCATGAACCGCCACGAATTCGAGACCAAGTGCTTTCATGGCGAGGGCAGCGTGCGTGACCTGCGCGCCGGCGAGTGGTTCACCCTGGGCGGACATCCCGAGATCGACACCCACCCGGCCGCTGAGCGCGACTTCGTCATCACGGCCTTGCATGTCGAGGCCGAGAACAACCTGCCGGCCGACGTCTCGGCCCGCGTGCGGTGCCTGATGGGGGCCTGGATGGACAGCAGCGCGTTTCCCGATAGCGCACCAATGCAAGACGCGGTGCGGGTACGGGTCAGCTTCGACGCAGTCCGGCGCGGCATCGCGCTGGTGCCCAGCTTCGATCCGCGGCTCGACCTGCCGCATCCGCAGCTGCAAAGCGCAATCGTCACCGGCCCCCCGGGCGAAGAAGTGCATTGCGATGCGCTGGGACGGGTCAAGATCCGGTTTCCCGGCATGCGCACGGGCGACCATCGCCATGCCCACGGCGCCGGCGCGTCCGACACGCCGGCCGATTCGGCCTGGGTGCGGGTGGCGTCCAACTGGGCCGGCGCCGGGCCGGGCAGCCAGCAGCAATCCGGCACGCTCGGCCTGCCGCGGGTCGGCAGCGAGGTGCTGGTGGCGTTCATGGGGGGCGACCCGGATCGGCCGGTGATCCTGTCACAGCTGTATAACCAGCGCTCGCAGCCGCCGGCGCTGAGCCGGGCGGGGGACTTACCGGGCAACCGCTACCTGTCGGGGATGCGCAGCCGCGAGATCGGCGGGGCGCGCGGCGGCCAGCTGCTGTTCGACGATACCCCTGGCCAGATCGCGGTGCAGCTGGCCAGCGAACACGCGGGCTCCGAGCTCAATCTTGGCTGGTTGTCCGAGCCGCGCGCCAACGGCCAGGCCGGCGCGCGCGGCGAGGGCGCCGAGCTACGCAGCGACAAGGCGGTGGCCGTGCGCGGCGGCGAGGGCATCCTGCTTAGCGCCGGCGGCACGCAGGGCGATGCCGGCGCCCAGCTCGAGCGGGGTGGGCTGGTCGGTATCATGGAGACGATGCACGGCGTGCTCGATACACTCGGGCGCCTGGCGACCGACCACGGCGATAACGAAGAATCCAGGTCGCGCCTGGAAGCGCTGGCCGAGCGCCTGCGTCAATGGCACGACGGCTCGAACGTCGCGCCAGGCGCCGGCAAGGGGGGCGCGCCGGTGGTAGCGATGAACGCGCCCGCCGGCGTGGCGATCGCCAGCGACGACAATATCGTGCTGGGCGCCCAGACCAAGGTCGACATCGTCTCGACCGGCGACGCCGAACTGGCCACCGGCCGCAGCCTGTTCCTGCGCGCCTCGCGCGCGCTCAGCCTGTTCGCCTATGAGTTGGGCATGAAGCTGATTGCGGCGCGCGGCGACATCGTCGTGGAAACCCATCGCGGCGACGTCGAGATCAAGTCGTCCAGCCGCATCCGGCTGATCGCCGCCACCGGCATCGAGCTCGAGGCCCCATCGGTCAAGGTGGTGTCGCAGGGCACCCAGACCGACTGGGACGGCGGCACGATCACGCACCAGAGCAGCGGCAAGCACGTGGTCAGGTCGGCTGGCGTGGACCTGCTGTCGCCGGGGGGCGGCGCTCCCGCGGGCCTGCACTTGCCGGCCACCGGACTCGAGACCGATGAGCGGGTGGTGGTGGTCGACCGCCAGACCAATTTGCCGGCCAAGGGCCAGCGCTACGTTGCCCGCCACCAGGACGGCACCCGCATCGAGGGCGTCACCGACGACCAGGGACGCACCAGCATCCTGAGCAGCTATGCCATGGGCGATATCGAGATTCGCCTGTTGCCCGATGGCGAAGCAGACGAACCCGCTGCGGGCCGGGCATGAAGGAGCCAACCCGCCCCATTCCCCAGCCAATTGTCGACCGCGATGGCAGCCTGGTGGCGCATACGGTCGCGACACCGACGGCTTTCAAGGTGAGGGCCAGGGTGACGATAGGCTCGCGCAAGGTGATACCGGTGATTCTCGTGCCTGGAATCATGGGGTCCAATCTGCGGGCCAGGGCCGACATAAAACCGCGCGATGACGCCATCCTGAAGCCGGGCGAAGCGGCATGGCGCCCGCCGAGCGGCAGTATCGATGGCTATCTGGAATCGCTAAAATGGTCTGGGCGCAGCCCTTCGGAACGGCAGCGCATCCTGGACGCGCGCGTTCTCGAAGTAGACCCTGAGGGTGAACTGGCATTCGCGCCACCCGTGTTCGATCCCAAGGTTCTGCGTGAGAGAGGCTGGGGAGAAGTGCACGCAGGATCTTACGGTGCGCTTCTCGTTGATTTGCAGCGTCATCTGGATAAGACATTCCAGCTCTCGCCTCGCGGCATGCGCGAGATACGTCACTTCTGGCTCAGGGTCATGCAGACCGAGGCTGCGTCGTGGGGCGTGCGCAACATCGAGAAAGTGACTGAGGCCGAACTCGAGAAATATGCAGCCTACCAATACCCGGTGTATGCGTTCGGCTACAACTGGCTCAATTCGTGCGAAGACTCGGCGCACCGGCTGCGAACCCGCATCGACGCTATCAAGGCATTCTGGGCCGAGCGCAAGCACCAGTGCGAAAAAGTGATCCTGATAAGCCATTCGATGGGCGGCCTGGTGGCGCGTGCCTGCGCGCGCTTGAGTCCACCCGGGGATGGGAGCGCACCGGATATTGCCGGGGTCATCCATGCCACGATGCCGGCGCTTGGCGCGCCCGTGGCTTACCGGCGCATTGCATGCGGCACCGAAGGCGGGCGCTTCACGAACGGCTTTGTCGATAACCGCAAGGCTTCCGCCATCGCTGACATTATCGGCGAAAGCAGCGCCGAAACGACGCCGGTCATGGCCGTTTCGCCGGGTGCCCTGCAGCTGTTGCCGAACCATCTGTATCCCCGGCCCTGGATTGTCATCAAGTCAATGCGGTCGGTGAACCGCCGTGATGAGGTGCGCGATCTGCTGTCGCTACCGGATGGTAATCCCTACGATTTCTATCGCGATATGAAATCCTGGTATCGCATGATCGATCCGGGACTTGTCGATCCGGCCAGGCGACACGGCAATATGAACGAATCAGTTGTCGATCGCATAAGCAAGGCAATTTCTGCCGCTGAACAGTTACATACGAAACTGCTGATGACAGGGGCCGATGGCAACTCTCCGCCTAAACCCTATTACCATCCGCATACTTACGCATTCTACGGTGCGGATAAGGCATTGAAGGCATTCGGACAAATCCGATGGGTGGCCCGCGAACCGTCGATCAATCCCACCGCGCTGTCTCCGTCGCTGATTCGCGCCGCGACGCTGGTATCCGCGGCGCCCAACGGCGACCGCGAGGTACGTGTGGGGCGGGATCTACAGCTGCGCTTCTTTGTCTGGCCGGAAGACGCCCATGGTGACGAGACCGTGCCGGTCCAATCCGGTGCTGGATCTTCTCCGCATGTACGGCAGGCATTCGCGCCGGCCGGATTCCGGCATCAGCAAAGCCTCGAGCCCGAGGCGATGCGCCTCTTGGTACGCCATCTTATCGTCAAGATCGTTCAGGAAATCCAATGAAGCGGCTCGGCGGCGGGCGCGTGCGATGGGTGTGTGGGCTGACAGCGCTCGTGCTGGCGCTCATGTCGCTCATCGCCAGTTCGGTGCAGGCCGACTACGACAAGCAGAAGGTAGCGAAAATGACCGAGAAAATGAAGACGCGCTGCGTGGGCCGTTTCCTGATTGATTTGCCGGCAGATGCACAGGTCACCATGCGGTATGGCGCGCTAGGGGGCTTTGATATCTCCACTTCCAGCGCCGAATCCGAAGAAGAGTTCGCCGAGCGCTTGCGCCTGGAAGAGCTCGGGATAGCGGGCGCCGTCAACGAGGATGGTCAACCTAGCCTGGAGGCCAGCAAGGAGCTCACGGTTGGCACGGGGCGTGGAAAAACCTTTGTGTATAACCGGGAGCGCACGAAAATACTGGGAGATAACGGCTATTTTTACAGCGAAAACCTTCAATTTCTCAGTATGCTGCGATTTCCCGGGGTGAGCGTCACTGGCGAGATCGAGTGGGTCGCACCCAGATATATCGACGGCTTGACCAGGATACTGAGCCGCATCCGGCCACTTGCTGACGGTGAAATACCAAGCGAGAGCGGCTTTTGCCTTGGACATATCATTCTCCAGGACCCTTACGAACACGACAATGTCGAGAGTGTCGTGATGTTTGCCGGAATCCCCGGCCATCCGGACGTCAACATCGCCCTGTCATCGATGTCAGGAACCAGCCCGGCGCCAGGCCTGCTGGCACGCCATGAAAGAGCTGTATCCCGTGCACCGGTGTTCATGCGGCTCGCGTTTTCCCATCTACGTCAACACGAGCGCACGATCAATGGACTGCCGGGAGAAGAGTTGGTGTTGCGCGCGCGCGAGCCAAATTTCACGACAGGCTATTCATTTCAATGGGAAATGGCCGGCAATCAGGACGATGTTGACGCGCCACGCTTGAAGCTCGAACTGGAATCTGGCGTCAACCCGGTTTCGGGCGGCAAGCCGGTGCAGTCGACCCTGACCGAAGAGGCGATGTTCGAACTGTGGGAAAGCATCGTCAACAGTATCCGGCCACGACCCATTGCGCCGGTGGCCGACGCGAATCCCGACCATCCTGTCGTAGCGCTGGGCACCAGCGCCCTGGCAGGGGAGACCTGTCCCCAGACCGGATGGTGGCATTGTGGCGATGGGGGCAATGGCGTATCCATTCTCGGTGGGCAGCGTCAGTTCCTGAAGCAAGGCCAGACCATGCCGCAGGCCTTGTTGCTCCCCGAGCAAACCATGTGGCAGCGCTTGCGGGGCGTGCAGCCCAGCTACGAAAGTACGAACTCGACACTGTGGGCGCTGGTGGACAAGCGCAACAGCGAGCGCAAGACGCAGCCGCCCGGGCTGGAACAAGCGCTGGCTGCCTCAGAGTCTGGCAATATGCCGACAGGGGCGACGCCATTCAATCAGGTCGGCATGGCAATCGGCAGTGTCGCGAAGACTGGATGGGCGTGCCCGGCGAGCGGATGGTGGCGCTGTGAAGACAGCCAGGCGCTGGACGGCACGCGCTGGTTCGCGGCCGGCACGCTGCTGCCGGCCGCCACATTCCGGGCGTTGCCGCGCCGGCATGGCGTCGCCCACACCGAGTTGATCCATCGACGCAGCGCCTGGCAACTCGTACGCAAGGCCGATGCTCCCTCGGCCAGCTAGATTACCATCAGCCTTGCCTATCGCTGTCGGCAGCGACCAGGGTCGAGGCACTCAGCCATGCGCGTCGCCATCCTCGCGTTTGCAGCCGGCGCAGCCTGGATCCAGCTGCAAGCGGCGCTGCCCCTCGTGCCCATCCTGCTCGTGGGCGCACTCGCTGCGGTGCTGGCCTGCAGATGGCGACATCGCATGCCAATCGTCATCCTCGCGGACGCGCTCCTTGGTGTCGCCTGGGCGGGCTTGACGGCCCACCTGGCCCTGAGCAATGCTTTGCCCCACAAGGACGAAGGCCGCGACATCATCGTCACCGGCGTCATCGCCAGCCTCCCGCACCGCTTCGACGGCGGCGCGCGCTTTCATTTCGACGTCGAGCATACCGACACCCGCGACGCCACCGTCCCGCCGCGGATCATCCTGTCCTGGTACGGCGCCACCGCCTCCGACCCTGCCTTCATCCACCCCGGCGAACGCTGGCGCCTGGTGGTCCGCCTGCAGCGCCCGCACGGCAACGCCAACCCCCACGGTTTCGACTACGAAGCCTGGCTGCTGGAGCAGGGCGTGCGCGCCACCGGCTACGTGCGCCCGGCCGGCAGCAATCACCAACGGCTGGACGACTGGACCCCGAGCCCGGGCTACGCGATCGAACGCGCGCGCGGCTACCTGCGCGCCCGCATCCTGGCGATCCTGGACGGCAAGCCCTATGCCGGCGTGATCGTCGCCCTGGTCATCGGCGACCAGCGCGGCATCGACCAGGACGACTGGGATGTCTTCAACCGTACTGGCATCAGCCACCTCGTCTCGATCTCGGGCCTGCACATCACGATGGTGGCGGGACTGGCCGCCTGGCTCATGGCCTCCCTGTGGCGCCGCTCGTTCTGGACTGACGCCCAACTGCCATTGCGCCTGCCGGCCCAGAAGGCCGCGGCCTTGAGCGGCGCACTGGTGGCGCTGCTGTACGTGCTGCTGGCCGGCTTCGGCGTGCCAGCCCAGCGCACCTTCTACATGCTGGCCGTGGTCGCCGTCGCCGTCTGGTGCGGCCGTATCGCCGCCAGTTCCCACGTGCTGTGCCTGGCGCTGGGGATCGTCGTGCTGCTCGACCCCTGGGCCATGCTGTGGCCGGGCTTCTGGCTATCGTTCTGCGCCGTCGCCGCCATCCTGTACGCCTGCAGCGGACGGCTCGGCGAGCAGACGCGCGGCTGGCGCGCGAGCCTGAAGCTTGGCGCGCGCACCCAATGGGCCGTTACCATCGGCCTGGCGCCGCTCACCTTGCTGCTGTTCGGACAGGTATCGCTGGTCAGCCCGATCGCGAATGCGGTGGCGATCCCCGTCATCAGCCTGTTCGTGACGCCGCTGGCGCTGGTAGGCGCCATCCTGCCGTCGCCGCTGGCCGACCTGGTGCTCGGCACGGCCCACCTGGCCATGGTGCTGCTGGCCTGGCCGCTCGAGCGCCTGGCTGCGCCCGCGCTGGCGGTATGGACCGCGCCGGCGCCTTCTGCCTGGATCCTGGTGCTGGCCCTGATCGGCACGGCGTGGATGCTGGCGCCGCGCGGCTGGCCGCAGCGCTGGGCGGGCCTGGCTGCCTGGACTCCGTTGCTCACGCAATTGCCGGCGGCGCCGCCCGCAGGGGAATTGCGCGTCACCGCCTTCGATGTCGGCCAGGGCATGGCGCTGCTGGTCGAGACCCATCGTCATCGCCTGCTGTACGACACCGGCCCGCAATACGCGCCCGGCGCCAGCGGCGCGACCCGCGTCATCCTGCCTTATCTGCGCGGACGCGGCATCGGGCGCCTGGATCAACTGCTGGTGTCGCACAGCGACCTCGATCACGTCGGCGGCGCCGATGCGCTGCTCGAGACACTCGAGGTGGGAGAATTGACGTCGTCGCTGCCGGCTGCGCACCCATTGCTGCGCCTGGCCGCCAGACAGCAGCGCTGCCACGCCGGTCAACGATGGGAATGGGATGGTGTGCGCTTCGAAATGCTGGCTCCCGACCCCGCCAGCTACGCCAATCCGCGCCTGAAAGCCAATGCGCGCAGTTGCGTGCTGCGGGTCAGCGCAGGGGGCAAGGCGATCCTGCTCGCCGGCGACATCGAGGCCGCGCAAGAAGCGGCGTTACTGCGCGCCGGTCCCGGGCGGTTGCGCGCCGATGTGCTGCTGGCGCCGCATCACGGCAGCGGCACCTCGTCCACCGTCGCCTTCCTGCAGGCAGTGAGCCCGGCGCTCGGCATCTTCCAGGTCGGCCACCGTAATCGTTACAGGCACCCCAAAAAAGAGATCTATGAGCGCTACGCCGAGCATGGAATCGACAGGCTGCGTACCGACCAGCGCGGCGCCGTCACGCTGCATTTCGGCCGGCAGCTGACGGTCGAGACCTATCGCGACACGCGCAAGCGCTACTGGCACGGCCGCTGACCCCACCCGACTCAGGTGCGCGGCAGCGTGATCGTTACCTGAAGTCCGCCATCGTCGCGGTTGCGCGCGGTGATCTCGCCGCCGTGGGCCTGCACCACGCGCTGCGCGATCGCCAGGCCCAGGCCATGGCCGTCGACGCCGGTACGCGAGGCGCTTGCGCGGAAGAACGGTTGGAAGATCGCCGCCAACTCGCCTGGTGCGATGCCCGGCCCGCGATCGAGCACGTCGATGCGCGCCAGGTCGTTCTCGAGGCACAGCGCGACCGTCACGATGCCGCCCTGGGCGCCATGCTTGGCCGCGTTGCGCACTACGTTCTCCAGCGCGCTCCACAACAGGTCGGGGTCGCCGTTGACGCCGACACTGCCGTCGGCCTCGATCAGGATCCGGGTCGCATTCTCGGGCAAGCGGCCGTCGCGCACGTCGTGCCGGGTCGCCTCGAAACGGGCGTCGGCCACGATGCCGTCGGCCAGTTCGGTCAGGTCGACCGGTTCGCGCCGCAGCGCGTCGGGCATCGCTTCCAGCCGCGACAGGGTCAGCAGCTCGCCAACCAGCTTGTCCATGCGGTTGCACTCGCGATCGATGCGCTCGAGCGTGCTCGCGACCTTGTCGGGCTGTTGATGCGCCAGGCCGACCGCCGCCTGCATCCGCGCCAGAGGCGAGCGCAGCTCGTGCGAGACGTCATGCAGCAGGCGGCGCTGGCCGTCCATCAGGGTGCGCAGGCGGCCGCTCATGCGGTCGAAGTCGCGGCCCAGGTCACTGAGCTCGTCGCCGGCCTTGGTGGCGCGACCGAACCGGGGCGCGAGGTCGCCACCGGCGGCCGCCTCGAAGGCGCTGCGCAAGGCCCGGATCGGGCGCGAGAAATACCAGGCCAGCAGCGCTGCGAACAGCAGGCTGGCGACGAGCGCGGCGCCGATCACCACGGTCTGGCCGATGCGGCGCCGCGCGCCCGGATCGAGAGCCGGTCCCAGCGGGTCTGGGCCGCCGCGCGCCGCTTGCGCACGCCCGGGGTGGCGCAGGACAAAGGCGACATAGCGTTCGCCGCCAGGTGCGGCCAGGCGCCGCACGCCGCGCCACCATTCGGTTTCGAGGCCACGCTGTTCACCACTCCTGAGCTGGCGCTCGGCTTCCCTGAGCAACTCTGCTGGCACCGCGCGCCCGAGCAGGTCGCGGCGCGTCTCGTCGAGCACGAACATCTGCGGACGCTGCATGTCGGCCAGCAGGCCGCGCAGGGCCGCTTCGCCGCCGTGGCGCAGGGTGGCCGCCGCGGCATCGAGCGCGATCGCGGCCGGCGGCCCGGAGTCCAGCGCCGGCACGGCCTTCTGGCGCGCCTGGTCGCGCAGCCAGAAGGCGCCACCGATGGCGATCGTGGCTGTCAGCTGGGCCAGCAGGATCGACAGAAAGAACTTCCAGAACAAGCGCCCCATGCTACTCCTTGATCAGCTGGTAGCCCTGGCGGTAGATGGTCTGCAGGCAGGAACGGCCGTCGGCAAGTGGTCCCAGCTTGTGGCGCAGGCTGCTCAGGTGGACGTCGATATTGCGGTCGAAACGGGCCAGCGGGCGGCCCAGGCCCTGCTCGGACAGGTCGTTCTTGCTCACCGGTTTGCCGGCATTCCTCGCCAGTACTTCGAGCAGGTTGAATTCGGTGCTGGTCAGGTCGAGCGGCTTGCCGTCCCAGGTCGCGCGCCGCCCTTCGGGGTGGATGGTCAAGAGGCCGACCGTGAGCGTCGCGCCCGGGGCGATGTCGGGCAGGGCCTGGGTGCGGCGCAGGATGGCGCGCACGCGCGCTGTCAGCTCGCGCGGCGTGCAGGGCTTGGCCACGTAGTCGTCGGCGCCCAGCTCCAGGCCCAGGATGCGGTCGGCATCGTCGCCGCGCGCGGTCAGCATCAGCACCGGGATCCGGCTGGCAGCGCGGATCTGGCGCAGGGCGTCGATGCCGCTGGTGCCGGGCATCATGACGTCGAGGATGGCGATGGCGTACTGGCCACCCAGCGCCGCGCGCGCGCCATCGTCGCCATTGTGCACACAGGTGACTTTGAAGCCCTCCTGTTCGAGGTATTCGGCGAACATGCCGACCAGTTCGACGTCGTCGTCGATAAGCAATACGTGGTTCATGGCCACAGGATAGCGCAGTCGCGCGTTTCGGTCTTTCCCGTAGCGCTCGGCTTTACCCGGATTTACCTCGCTTAGGCGCGCTTTACACTGGAGCGCCACAGAATGAGCGTCAACACAAACGGAGAATCCACGATGACGCAGCAGCGCACGATCACCCCGCACCAGGAACCAGACCACCACCGCGGTTTCGCAGCCGACCTGGCGCGCCTGCTGGCCCAGCCGGCCACACGGCGCCAGTCGCTGCGCTGGCTGTGCGCCGGCGCGAGCTCCGCGATGCTGCCCTTGACCGGCTGCGGCGGCGACAACGCGGCCGACAACTACGGCATCTCGGCCTCGACCACCACCACCGGTTCGGCGAGCACCGGCGGCAGCGCGGCCTGTTCGCTGATCCCCGAGGAGACCGCTGGTCCCTATCCGGGCGATGGCAGCAATCGCAATGCGAATGGCGTGGCCAATGCGCTGATCCTGTCAGGGATCGTGCGCAGCGACATCCGCGCCAGCGTGGCAGGCGCCAGTGGCGTGGCGCAGGGCGTGCCGCTCACCATCCGCCTCAGGATCGAGAACGTGGCCCGGGGCTGCGCCGCCGCCGCGGGCGCCGCCGTCTACCTGTGGCACTGTACCCGCGAGGGCGGCTATTCGATGTACTCGAACGGGATCGTCGGCGAGAACTACCTGCGCGGCGTGCAGGAGGCCGACAGCGAAGGCTGGGTCACGTTTTCCACCATCTTCCCCGGTTGCTATGACGGGCGCATGCCGCACGTGCACTTTGAGGTGTATCCGACCCTGGCCAGGTCGACGTCGGCGGCGAACCGGGTCAGGACCTCGCAATTCGCATTCCCGCTGGCGACCCTGGCCGAGGCCTATGCCAGCAGCGGCTACGCCAGCAGTGTAGCCAACCTGGCGCGCGTGAGCTACGCGACCGACAATGTGTTCAGCGACGGCACGGCGCTGCAGATGGCGAGCGTAACAGGCAATGCGAGCCAGGGCTATACGGCCACCCTGACTGTAGGCGTTTCACTCTAAAGACGGTCCGCGGCAGGGCGCCAGCCATTACAATGGTCCGTTGTCGAATCCGCCAGTGCCGCCCATGTCCAAACCCTTGCTTCATTTCGCCCACGGTAACAGCTACCCCGCCGGTACCTACAACCGCCTGCTGGACCTGTTTCGGGTCCAGTACGATGTGCGCACGCTCGAGATGCATGGCCACGATCCGCGCCATCCGGTTTCTGACGGCTGGGAAGCGCTGGTCGACGAACTGGTCGAACACCTGGAAAGCTATGGCGAACCGGCGATCCTGGTCGGCCACTCTCTGGGCGGGATGCTGTGCATGATGGCGGCCAGGCGCCGGCCCGACCTGGCGCGCTGCGTGGTGATGCTCGACTCGCCGGTGGTGGCGGGCTGGCGCGCGCTGGCCTGGCGCCTGGCCAAGCTGGCTGGCTGGGGCGAGCGCCTGTCGCCGGCGCGCTTCGCCCGCAAGCGGCGCGAGCTGTGGCCGAGCCGCGATGCCGCCCTCCAGCATTTCAGCGCCAAGCCGATCTTCCAGGCCTGGGCTCCAGGCGCGCTGGACGACTATCTCGAGCACGGCCTGGCGCCGCATCCTGAGGGCGTCACCCTGCGCTTCCGGCGCGATGTGGAGTCGGCCATCTACCAGACCCTCCCGCACCACATGGACGTGGCGCTGCGCGAACCGTTCCCGGTGCCGGTTGGCTTCATCGCCGGCACGGTCTCGGAAGAGATGCGCCAGGCCGGCATGGCCGCCACCCGCAAGCTGGTGGGCGAGAACCTGGTCATGATCGAGGGCGGACACCTGTATCCGCTCGAGAAGCCGCAGGAGACGGCGCAGCTGGCGCAGGCGATGATCGCGCGCTTGCTGGCGCCGCCGGCGCGCGCCTAGAGCAGTTCTTAATAGGCCCGGCTGGAGTCGAGCGGGCGCATCGCGCTGTCCATCGCGTCGCGCGCATCCTGGGCGCCGACGGTCTTGAGCATGCGGTCGGTGCTCTTGCGTTTCGGGATGCGTGAGCCGGTCATCGAATGATCGTCTTCTTGCGCGGCCACGACAGGAGCGTCCGCGGTTGGCGCCACTGCCGCCGTGGTCTGCTGCTGCGGGCTGCTGCATCCGGCAAGGGCGACAAAGGCGCCGAGCGCCAGGGTTTTGAATGCGTGTTGCATGGGGTGTCTCCGGGTAACGGTCAAGTAACTTATGGTATGCCTGGCGCCGCTCTTCGGCAATCAATTCTTGCTATTGCAGCATCTGGATCCGCACCGGCGTCGCCATTTCGCGTAAAATCGCGGGATTTTCTCCCTGCTGGAAACCGACAATGACTATCAAGAGCGACAAATGGATCCGCCGCATGGCGGAAAGCACCGGCATGATCGAGCCGTTCTCGCCGCAGCAGGTAAGGGAGGAGGAGGGGCGCCGCATCATCTCGTACGGCACCTCGTCGTATGGCTATGACATCCGCTGCGCCGACGAGTTCAAGGTGTTCACCAACATCAACAGCACCATTGTCGATCCCAAGAACTTCGACTCCAACTCCTTCGTCGACATCAAGAGCGACGTCTGCATCATCCCGCCTAATTCGTTCGCGCTGGCGCGTACCATCGAATACTTCCGTATTCCGCGCAATGTGCTGACCGTCTGCCTTGGCAAGTCGACCTACGCACGCTGCGGCATCATCGTCAACGTGACGCCGTTCGAACCCGAATGGGAAGGCTATGTGACGCTGGAGTTCTCGAACACCACCCCGCTGCCGGCCAAGATCTATGCCGGCGAAGGCTGCGCCCAGGTGCTGTTCTTCGAGAGCGACGAAGTCTGCGAAACCTCGTACAAGGACCGCGGCGGCAAGTACCAGGGCCAGCGCGGCGTGACCCTGCCGAAGACCTGATCCGGTCTTATTCCACCTGGCGTGCAGCGCGCGCCAGGTGTCCCAGCTTGTCCGGATTGCGCACTACATAGATGGCCGTGATGCGGCCGTCGTCGATCTCGAGCGCGGTCGTCTGCAGCATGCCGTCGCCCTCGAGGGTGATCCGGCCCGGCAGTCCATCGATGGTGGCCGTGCGCAGCATGTCGGCCGCGTCCCAGCCGCCCTTGCTGGTGAACGCCTGCAGCATGCGCATCACCTTGTCCTGGCCGAAGATCGCATTGACCATGGCCGGGCGCTTGCCGCCGCCGTCGCCGTAGAACACGACGTCGTTCGACAGCAGTTGCCGCAGTTGCGCCAGGTCGCCGCTGCGCGACGCGGCGAAGAACGCCGCCGCGATTTCTTTCTGCTGGTCCTGCTGCACCGGAAAGCGCGGCCGCGCCTGTGCCACGTGGGCGCGCGCGCGGCTGGCCAGCTGGCGGCAGGCCGCCGGCTCGCGGCCGATGGCCTCGGCCACCTCGTCGAACTCCATGTCGAACACATCGTGCAGCAGGAAGGCGGCGCGCTCGAGCGGCGACAGCCGCTCCATCGCCAGCATCAGGGGCAGTGTGATGTCGTCGTCGGCTTCGTCGTCGGGATCGATATAGGGTTCGGGCAGCCAGGGGCCGATGTACTGCTCGCGCTTGACGCGCGCCGACTTGAGCACGTCCAGGCACAGGCGGGTGACGGTGCGCACCAGGAAGGCTTCCGGCTCGCGCACCGCCTCGCGGTCGGTGCCATGCCAGCGCAGCCAGGCATCCTGCACCACGTCTTCGGCTTCGGCCACCGAGCCAAGCATGCGGTAGGCGATGCGTTGCAGGCGCGGGCGGCGCGCGGTGAAGAAGGTGGCGGAGTCGGGATCGCTGGCGTTCATGACTGCCGATGATACGCGAAAAAAAGCCCGGATCGTCCCCGGGCTTTTGCTAGGGTCGGCGGCACAGCCGCCGATCCCGACGCGATCAAGCGTCCTGCATCACGCAATCGACAAAGTAACCGCGCTTGCCATCGACTTCACGCTTGACCAGCCCGTGCACGTCGGTCTCGAAGCCCGGGAAGCGTTCGTTGAAGTCGCGCGCAAAGCGCAGGTAGTCGACGATCACGCGATTGAAGCGCTCGCCCGGGATCAACAGAGGAATGCCCGGCGGGTAAGGCGTCAGCAGGATCGCGGTGATGCGGCCCTCGAGTTCGTCGATCGCCACACGCTCGATCTTGCGGTGCGCCATATTGGCGAAGGCGTCCGATGGCTTCATGGCCGGGATCATGTCCGACAAGTACATCTCGGTGGTCAAACGGGCCACGTCGCGCGACTTGTAGAAGGTGTGGATCTCGGTGCACAGGTCGCGCAGGCCGTGGGTCTCGTAGCGCGGGTTGGCCGAGGCGAACTGCGGCATCGCGCGCCACATCGGGGCGTTGCGGTCGTAGTCGTCCTTGAACTGCTGCAGCGCCGTCACCAGCGTGTTCCAGCGGCCCTTGGTGATGCCAATGGTGAACATGATGAAGAACGAATACAGGCCGCACTTCTCGATGATCACGCCGTGTTCGGCCAGGTACTTGGTGACGATCGAGGCCGGGATGCCGGTCTCGCCGAACTGGCCGGACAAATCGAGGCCCGGGGTCACGATGGTGGCCTTGATCGGGTCGAGCATATTGAAGCCCGGCGCCAGCTTGCCGAAGCCGTGCCAGCTTTCCTCGGCGCGGATCATCCAGTCGTCCTGGGTGCCGATGCCTTCTTCCGAAAACTTGTCCGGACCCCAGACCTGGAACCACCAGTCGTCGCCGAAGTCTTCGTCGACCTTCTTCATCGCGCGGCGGAAGTCCAGCGCTTCCAGGATCGATTCCTCGACCAGGGCAGTGCCGCCCGGCGCTTCCATCATGGCCGCTGCGACGTCGCACGAGGCGATGATCGAATACTGCGGCGAGGTCGAGGTGTGCATCAGGTAGGCCTCGTTGAAGGCATCCTGGTCGAGCTTGACCGATTCGGATTCGCGCACCAGCACCTGCGAGGCCTGCGACAGGCCCGCCAGCAGCTTGTGCGTCGACTGGGTCGAGAAGATCATCGACTCTTTCGCGCGCGGGCGGTTCTGGCCGATAGCGTGCATATTCTTGTAGAAGTCGTGGAAGGTGGCGTGCGGCAGCCAGGCTTCGTCGAAGTGCAGGGTGTCGATCTTCCCGTCCAGCATTTCGCGCAGGGTCTCGACGTTGTACACCACGCCGTCGTAGGTCGACTGGGTGATGGTGAGGATACGCGGTTTCTTGTTCACCGCATCGCGGGCGAACGGGTTCGCCTCGATCTTGCGGGCGATCGACTCGGGCGTGAATTCCTCGAGCGGGATCGGGCCGATGATGCCCAGGTGATTCCGGGTCGGCATCAGGAACACGGGAATCGCGCCGCACATGATGATCGAGTGCAGGATCGACTTGTGGCAGTTACGGTCGACCACCACGATGTCGCCCGGCGCCACGGTCGAGTGCCATACCATCTTGTTCGAGGTCGAGGTGCCGTTGGTCACGAAGTAGCAATGGTCGGCGCTGTAGATGCGCGCGGCATTGCGCTCGGACTTGGCCACCGGGCCGGTATGGTCGAGCAACTGGCCAAGTTCTTCGACCGCGTTGCAGACGTCGGCGCGCAGCATGTTCTCGCCAAAGAACTGGTGGAACATCTGGCCGATGGGCGACTTCAAGAAGGCGACGCCACCCGAGTGGCCCGGGCAGTGCCACGAATAGGAGCCGTCATAGGCATAGTTGACCAGCGCGCGGAAGAACGGCGGCGCCAGGCTGTCGAGGTAGGCCTTGGCCTCGCGGATGATGTGGCGCGCCACGAATTCCGGGGTGTCCTCGAACATGTGGATGAAGCCGTGCAGCTCCTTCAGGATGTCGTTCGGGATGTGGCGGCTGGTGCGCGTTTCACCGTAGATGTAGATCGGAATATTGGCGTTCTTGTGACGGATTTCCTTCACGAAGGCGCGCAGGCCGACCAGGGCGAAATCGGTCTCTTCGAGCGAGCCGCCGCCGAATTCCTCGTCGTCGATCGACAGCACGAAAGCCGAGGCACGCGACTGCTGCTGGGCGAACTGGGACAGGTCGCCATAGCTGGTCACACCGACCACCTCCATGCCTTCCTGCTCCATCGCGGCCGCCAGGGCGCGAATGCCGAGACCGGAGGTGTTCTCCGAGCGGAAGTCCTCATCGATGATGACGATTGGGAAACGAAATTTCATGGACAGCTCCAAAACGAAGCGCCGTGGAGGCGGCAGGTCCTTGCCGGATGGTTCCGGAGAAGCTGGCCGCCGCGCACGGCACCGTAGAAAAAAGAGAAGCGGATTTTCGCAGAAAACGCGGGTTCCGGTGCAAGTATTTTTGCTAGGTTAGCCACACTTCCGGAAGGGTGGCGCACTCTAGCTGAAGTCGAGCCTGTGTTCAGGTGTCCATCCTGCGCCCTGCGCGCCGGATGCCTTCGGTCAGCAGTGCCGCGGCGAGCGCGCCGAGCAGGGGAATCGGTGACAGCGCCGTGACACTATTATGCAGGAAGGCGAACAGGCCCAGCGTGATGCCGAAGGCTGCCACTGCTCCGGTGAGGGTCAGCAGCCAGGTGCGGCGCGACAGCAGCGTGATCGCGGCCAGCGAGATCGCGATCTGCTGGGCGACCGAGGCGGCGGCCCATTGGCGCTGGCGGTGCAGGGCCTCTTCGGAGCGCAGGTTCGACTCGCTTGACGTCGCTTCCCAGCGTTCGGCCTCCTTGCGGATGACTTCCTTCTCGGCGCGATAGCGCTCGGCCTCTTCGCGGTAGCGCAAGCCGTCGACGCCGGGCAGCGTCGCAGCCAGTTCGGCCAGGTTCTGGCGGCTCGACTTGGCCTGGTAGTGGCTCCAGGCATTGGCGGCGCTGGTCTTTTCCATCGCGGCCTGGGTCTTGAACAGGCTGGCGTCGTTGTGTGACGAGGTGCCGAGGAAGGCGAACAGCGTGCCGAGCGTGGCCAGCACCGCGATCAGTACCGCGACGCGGCCGGCGAAGCCGTCGCCCCCGCGCGAGCCAGGCGTACGCACCGTACTCATTGCGCCACTCCACGGCGCGCATACGTCACGAAGGCGTAGTCGAAACCGCCGGCTTCGCTGTGGTGGGTGTCGCGCGCGGTTTCACGCCATGCTGCCTTGTCGATCGGCGGGAAGAAGGTGTCGCAGTTGAAGACGTGGTCGATGTGGGTGACGATCATGGCGTCGGCGGTATCCATTGCTTCGGTAAAGATCTGGGCGCCGCCGATGATGCTCGCTGGTGCGCCGTCCAGCATGGCGATGGCCGCCGCCAGGGAAGGGGCGCGCTCGGCGCCATCGTGCGACCAGTCGTCATTGCGGGTGATCACGATATTGCGGCGTCCAGGCAGCACGCGGCCGATCGAGTCGAAGGTCTTGCGGCCCATGATGACAGGTTTGCCGAGCGTGACACGTTTGAAGTGGGCGAAATCCTCGGGCAGGTGCCAGGGCATCTTGTTGTCGATGCCAATGCCATTGTTGGCATCGACCGCGACTACCAGCGTCAGATGGGGCGCGCCGCTCATACCGCCACCGGCGCCTTGATCGCCGGATGCGGGTCGTAGCCGGTGATCTCGACGTCCTCAAAGCGGTAGTCGAACAGCGAATCCGGCTTGCGCTTGAGTTCCAGGCGCGGCAGCGCGCGGGTCTCGCGCGACAGCTGCAGCTCGACCTGCTCCATGTGGTTCGCGTACAGGTGGCAGTCGCCGCCGGTCCAGACGAAGTCGCCGACCTCGAGGCTGGCCTGCTGGGCCATCATGTGGGTCAGGATCGCATACGACGCGATATTGAAGGGAACGCCGAGGAAAATGTCAGCACTGCGCTGGTACAGCTGGCAGGACAGCTTGCCGTCGGCGACATAGAACTGGAACAGGGCGTGGCAGGGCGGCAGCTTCATCTGCGGTATGTCGGCCACGTTCCAGGCCGAGACGATCATGCGGCGCGAATCGGGCGTACTGCGTATCTGTTCGAGTACTTGCGCGATCTGGTCGATATGCCCGCCCGATGGCGCCGGCCAGTTGCGCCACTGGTAACCATAGATTGGACCGAGATTGCCTTCGGCATCCGCCCACTCGTCCCAGATCGACACCCCATTTTCCTTCAGGTAGGCGATATTGGTCGAGCCCTGCAGGAACCAGATCAGTTCATGGATGATCGACTTCAGATGCACCTTCTTGGTCGTCAGGAGCGGGAAACCTTCTTGCAGGTTGAAGCGCATCTGGTGGCCAAACACCGAGCGGGTGCCGGTGCCGGTGCGGTCGGTCTTGGTGGCGCCATGCTCTTTGACATGGCGCATGAATTCGAGATATTGGCGCATTGCTTTAATCGGTCGGACAATCTGCCATTCTAGCATTCAGCGGGAGTGCTGTCCCCCAGTGAGCCAGCGAAAAGATCGAGCGCTTTACGCACTGTGTCGTCAGGCATGGCGAGCAGGTTATCGCCCACGTAGAGCTCGATCACGCTGGTTTCCGGCAGCACGCCATGAGCGGCGCGGTTGAACATCCAGATGCCATGTTCGCGCGCCAGCGTATCGCGCACGGCCAGCGCGCGCGCGCGGCTGACCGGCAAATGCAGGTGCAGCATATTGGCCTGCGGCGCGGCCGGATTGACCCGCAGTTGTGGATACCCGCTCAGCAGCTGGAACAGCCAGCAGGTGCGCGCGAAATACGCCGGCATCGCCGCCAGCCGTTCGTCAAACCCCATTGCCGCCGCCACGACATACGGAGAGCGATGGATGACATTGCCGCCCTGGCGCCGGAACCACTCGGCGCAGCGTTCGACAAACGGGCGGCTCCCGAGCAGCATCGCGCCGCCCAATCCACCGATCCCCTTGTACAGCGAGACATACACCGAATCGAAGCCGGCCGCGATTTGCGCCGCGTCGCGGCCGTAACCGGCGGCTGCTTCCCACAGGCGCGCGCCGTCCATGTGCAGGTGGATGCCGCGCGTGCGGCAGTGGCGCTTGATCGCTTCGAGTTCGTCCCATTCCGTAAGCTGGCCGCCGATCTCGCGCATCGGGATCTCGAGCTTGACGGCGCCCAGGCGGTCCGGAATCGCGGCCAGGTCGGCATGGGTCCAGGGCCGGTGACGGTCGCCGACCGACAAGCCCTGGAAGTGGTCCAGCAGCTGGTAGTTGGAACGTTCGTGCCCGAAGATGTGGGAGGTCGGATGCAGTGCCACCAGGCGGCTGCCGCGATCTTCAGAGGCCAGGCGCAACGCCGTCACCTGGGCCATGGTGCCGCTGATGCAGAATACCGCGGCTTCGAAGCCAAGCAGGGCGGCGACCTTGGCCTCGAATGCCTGGATCAGGTCGCCGTTGCCGTAGACGTCGTGGTCGATATCGTGGCGTTCGCACCAGTCGCCCATGGCGGCGAACAGGTCGGCCGGCCGCCGCTGGCGGTGGCCGGGAAAGATCGTGTGGCAGCAGCGCTGCAGCTCGGTATCGCTCAAAGCGGGCTCCTGGTAGGCGAGCCCGCTACTCTACACCGCTGGCGGCGCAGGCGAAAGCCTAGCCCTTGATCAGCGCCCGGCGAGTTGGCGCCAGCGTGGCCGACTCGCGTTGGTCGGCAATCCGGAACAAGCGCACCGAACGCGCCAGCGCGTCAGCCTGTTCGTGCATGGCCTGGGCCGCGGCGCTGGCTTCTTCGACCAGGGCCGCGTTCTGCTGGGTCACGCTGTCCATCTCGACCACCGAGCGGTTGATTTCCTCGATGCCTTGGGTCTGTTCCTGGCTGGCGCTGCTGATCTCGGACATGATGTCGGTCACGCGCTGCACGCTGGCGAGCACTTCCTGCATCGTGGCGCCGGCTTCGGCCACCAGCTCGCTGCCGGCATTGACTTCGCTGTTCGAGGCGTCGATCAGGGTCTTGATTTCCCTGGCGGCGGCGGCCGAGCGCTGCGCCAGGTTGCGCACCTCGGAAGCCACGACCGCGAAGCCGCGTCCCTGCTCGCCGGCGCGCGCTGCTTCCACTGCCGCATTGAGGGCCAGGATATTGGTCTGGAAGGCGATGCCGTCGATTACGCCGATGATGTCCGAGATCTTGCCGGACGCCTGCGAGATCGAGTCCATGCGCGCCACCACCTGCGCCACGGTGCTGCCGCCCTTCTGGGCGACTTCCGAGGCGCTGCGGGCCAAGCCGTCGGCCTGGCGCGCATTGTCCGCGTTCTGGCGCACGGTGGTGGTCAGCTGGTCCATCGACGAGGCGGTGGTGGCCAGGCTGGCGGCTTGCTCCTCGGTGCGGCTGCACAGGTCCAGGTTGCCGCTCGAGATTTCCTGCGAGGCGGTGGCGATGTGCTCGGCGCCGTCGCGCACCTGGCCGACCACGGTCGACAGGCGCGCGCCGATCTCGTTGATGGCGCCGGTCAGGCGGCCGATCTCGTCGTCGCGGCGGGTGGCTGCCCGCGCGGTCAGGTCGCCGTCGGCGATGCGGGTGGCTACCGCCTGCACCTCGGCCAGCGGCCGGGTCACGGTGGCGCGCACCAGGAAGTAAAGCAGGGTGGCCAGCACGCCCAGTGCGGCCAGGCCGAACAGGATGAAGCGGTTGCGCAGTTCGGTGGCGGCGGCGGTGATTTCATCCCGGTAGGTGCCGCCGGCGATGACCCAGTTCCAGTCCTTCATCTCCGAATAGGCCGCGAATTTCCGGCGCGCCGACGCTTCGCCCGGATTCTGCCAGTCATAGTGGATCGTGCCTTCCTTCTTCTCGAGCATCTCCTTGATGAACAGATGGCCGTCGGCCGATTGGCTAGCGAGGATATTTTCGCCCTCCTTGCTTGGGTGGACGATCAGGTCGCCGTAGGTCTTGCCCGGCGCCGCTGACAGCACGAAGAAGTAGCCGGTGGTGCCGACCTTGACGGCGCGGATGCGCTCCTTGAGCGCGGCGATATCGCCCGTGATATCGACCCCGACGTACAGGGCGCCGACCACGCGGCCGCTGGCGTCGCGCACCGGTTCGTACTGGGTGATGAACTGCTTGCCGAACAGCGTCGCCAGGCCGACGTAGGTGCGGCCCGCGCGCAGCGCCCCATACGCGGGCGAAGCCTTGTCGAGGGCGGTGCCGATTGCGCGTTCGCCGTTTTCCTTCTTGACCGAGGTCGTCACGCGCACGAAGTCCTCGCCGGCTGCGGCGAAGATGGTGGCGTTGCCGCCGGTGCGTTCGGTGAAGGCGTCGGGCGCGCTGAAGTCCAGGTTCAGCGGCTGGCCGGCCACGCTCAGGGTCGGCACCTGGCGCCCCTGGACGTCGACCGTGGTCGCTTCGTCAAGCGTGAATTCGCCCGGCAGGCCGGCGCGGAAGATGCGCCCGAAGCTCACTGCCTGGCTGCTGACGGTCTTGTTGAACAGTTCCACGGTGCTGGCGACGCCATGCAGTTCGCTGCGCACGCTCTCGACGGCGCGCTGCTCGAGCATGTTCGAGGTCGAGACGGTGATCGTTGCGATCAGGGCCGCGATGATGACGCCGGCCAGCGCGAAGGTAACGGCGCTGATGCGCGTGCCAACATTCCAGCTGGCCGGGCTATAAGTCTTGTTGCTCATGTGGTTGGGCGATCGATATGGGGATATAACCCCGGATCATATCGCGTCAACTTTTCATGCGGCAATAATTAGTGAGTTCCGGAATGCATCTTAGTGTAACCACGCAACACAATCGCGGCGCGCTACGTGCTACTACGTATTGCCTTGTCAGGCTGCTACCGGCGCATGATGCTGGAATTGCAAGGCCGCCAGCTTGGCATACACGCCTCGCAGCGCAACCAGTTCGGCGTGGGTGCCCGATTCGACGATCCGGCCGTCGTCGAGCACGATGATGCGATCGGCGCGCTGCACGGTCGCCAGCCGGTGCGCGATGATGATGGTGGTGCGGCCGATCATTGCCGCCTCGAGTGCGCGCTGCACCAGGCGTTCGGATTCGGCGTCGAGCGCGCTGGTGGCTTCGTCGAGCAGCAGCAGCGGCGGATTCTTGAGCAGGGCGCGCGCGATCGCGATGCGCTGGCGCTGGCCGCCCGACAGGCGCACCCCGCGCTCGCCCAGGAACGAGGCATAGCCCTCGGGCAGGCGTTCGATGAAATCGTGGGCCGCAGCCATTTTCGCCGCCGCGATCACCTCGTCGTCGCTGGCCTCGGGACGGCCGTAGCGGATGTTCTCCATCGCGTCGAGCGAGAAGATCACGGTATCCTGCGGCACGATGCCGACCGCGCCACGCAGGGTGTGCAGCGACAGGTCGCGCACGTCGATACCATCGAGGCGAATGCTGCCGGCCTGCGGATCGTAGAAACGCAGCAGCAGCTGGAACAGGGTGGTCTTGCCGGCGCCCGAAGGGCCGACCACGGCCACGGTTTCGCCAGCGCGGATGTCGAGCGCCAGGTGCGATAGCGCCGCTTCATCCAGGCGCGATGGATAGGCGAAGGTGACGTCGTCGAGGGTGACGCGGGCGCCGTTGGCCGTGCGTACCGGCAGGGCCTTGGCTTGCAGCGGATCCTGGATCTCGGAGCGCGCGCCGAGCAGTTCGAGCAGGCGCTCGGTGGCGCCGGCGGCGCGCTGGGCGTCGCCCATCACTTCCGACAGCGCGCCGACCGAGCCGGCCACGATGCCAGCATACAGGATGAACTGGCCCAGGTCGCCGCCGGTCATGGTCCCTTCGAGCACCGCATGGGCGCCGAGCCACAGCACGAACACGATCGAGCCGAACACCAGCACGATGGCCAGCATGGTGAGCGTGGCGCGGGCCCGGATGCGGCGCATCGCAGTGGTGAACGCGCCTTCGACTTCCTTGCCGAAGCGCCCGGATTCATGCTCTTCGCGGGTAAATGCCTGCACCGTCGGCATTGCGTTGAGGATCTCGCCGGCGACCGCCGAGGCGTCGGCGATGCGGTCTTGCGAATCGCGCGAGAGCTTGCGCACGCGGCGCCCGAACAGCACGATCGGCAACACCACCAGCACCAAGAGGCCCAGGATGATCGAGCTCAGGCGCGGGCTGGTCACGAACAGCATCACCAGGCCGCCGAAGAACAGCAGCGTGTTGCGCAGCGCAAGCGAGATGCTGGTGCCGACCACGGTCTGGATCAGGGTGGTGTCGGTGGTCAGGCGCGACAGCACTTCGCCGGTGCGGGTGGTCTCGAAGAATTCGGGACTCTGGCGCACCACGTGGCCATACACCGCGCTCCGGATGTCGGCGGTGACGCGCTCGCCCAGCCAGGACACCATGTAGAAGCGGGCGGCGGTGGCCAGCGCCAGCACGGCGGCTACGCCGAACAGCGCCAGGAAGGTGGCGTTGATGTGTTCCAGGCTACCGCCCTCGATGGCGGCGCCGGCGGCGGCACTCGCACCCGCGGGCCCCGCGGCCGCGCCGAAACCAAGGTCGATCATCTGCTTGAAGGCCGCAGGGATCGCCAGCGTGGCGCCGGCCGCGAACAGCAGGGCGATACCGGCCAGCAGGAACTGGCGGCGATAGGGCCGCAGGAAGGGCCCCAGGCCGCGAAGAGTGGCCAGGCTGCTTTTCTGGCCCGGTGGCGTGGTTGCTGGCTTGCTGGTGGTGCGGGTGGTCATCGTGTCCTGGTGTTTCGGTCGTTCTTCTTGTCGTTCTTTAGCTACAGCTTCATGGCCTGTACATAACCGGTCATCTCGAGGTAGCCGCGGCCGACCCGGCGCCCGTTCTGCTGGACCGTCACCGCGCCTTCCCAGTACACGGCGCCGGTCGAGCGGCGCGAATCGAGTTCCTGGTCTTGCTGCAACGGCACCACCTGCCATTGTTCGGCGCCGGTGCTGATCGTGGTCGCGATCGGGTAGGTGGCGCCAGTGCGGGGCGACTTCCAGTGCGTTTGCGGCGCAAAAGTGATCTGCTCGGGGGCGTAGTGCACCACTTTGCCGGCCTTGTCGCGCCGGGTTGCGTGCGCCCATAGTTTACCACCTTGGTGGTCGCGTATCTGGAAAGCCATCAGGGCCCCGCCGTCATCGAGGTTGGCGCCCACCCAATCCCAGCCCACCGCGTCCGGCTGCAGCGCTTCGCTCGACCATTCGTGATCGAGCCAGGCGCTGCCCGTCACTTGCGTGGCCGCCATGCCGGCGCGACCGACCGTGCCGGAAACTTCCAGCTGCGGCTCGCTGTAATAGTAGCTCGCGTGCCGGGCGCTGGGGCCCTTGCGCGAATAGCCGCCCTGGCCCTGGACCAGTACCGGTTGGGTCGGGCGCAGGCGCAGTTCGAGCGTGAGCTGGTTGGAGCGGATCGTCACGCGATACAGGCCGTTGGCGTCGCGCACCATGCGCCAGTCGTCCAGTTTCAGGTCGGTGTTGCCGGGCCGGGCCCAGGCCATGCTGAAGCCTTCGCGCGCGCTGCGCTCGTCGTGCACCAGGCGGCCCACCTGCGGGTCGGACAGGGCGGCGTGGCCGATCACCAGCTGGCGCGGCGTGAAGTGGCTGGGGTTGGCGTCATCAAGCCCGGTGCGGCTGCGAAAGAACGTCACCTGGAAGCCGAGCGGGCGTTTATCCGGCGTCTCGACCCAGCCGGTGACATACCACCACTCGGTGCGAAACTCGGGATGGGCGCCGTAGTCGCGCGGGAACGACAGTCCCGCGCCGGGCGTGACAGGCGCAAATACGGGCGCCGCAGCCTGCGCGGACAGCGACAGCAATACCAGCAGGAACACAATAAAACGCATTACCAATCCTCTCTGACCGCGCGCACCGGGCCGCCGGACAATGCCTGGCGCCCCGATACCAGCGCGGTGGCGATCGATGCCGCGACCAGTACCGCGGCCACGCTGCAGAGGAGCGGCCAGGGCAGGTGCAGCCCCATGGTCCAGTGGAAGGACTGCGGGTTGATCACGTACACCAGGATCAGGCTGATCAACAGCCCGAGCGCGAAGCCGGCCACCACGCCAAGGCCTGTCAGCAGCCCGCCCTCGAAGGCGAGCAGCTGCAAGACCTGGCGCCGCGTAACGCCGACGTGGCGCAGCATACCGAATTCTCGCGCCCTTGCCAAAGTCTGGGCCGAAAAACTTGCCGCAATGCCGGACAGGCCGATCGCGATCGCGATCGCTTCCAGCAGGTAAGTGACGGCGAAACTGCGGTCGAAAATCCTGAGGCTGGCCGCGCGAATGTCGCCGGGTTTCATCAGCTGGAGGGCCGGCCCGAACGGCAGTGCGCGCAGGCTGCCTTCGAGCGTCGCCGCATCGACGCCGCGCGCCGTCCACAGGGCGGCGTCGGTAACGTCGCGCTCGCCGGTCAGCTGGCGGTAGTCGTCCAGCTGGATCACGACCGAGCCGCCCTGGTTGGCGTAATCGCGCCAGGCGCCGGCCACGAAGAACTCGGTCTCGGCCCCGCCCAGCGGCAGCCGCAGGCGTTCGCCGACGCGGGCGCCGTACAGGTCGAGCATCGCTTCCGAGACCCAGGCCGGGCGGCTGCCGGGCGGGATCGGCCTTGATGCCCCGACCAGGTACAGCAGGCGCGCCGGATCGGCGGCGTCAATGTCGCGCGCGATGACGACGATCGGTGGGCGCTCGGGGGCCAGCGACACGCGCCGGGTGCGCAGGAACTGGACTTTCTCGACCCCGGGCAGGCCGCTCAGTGCCGCCTGCTGCTCGCGGCTCAGGAAACCGGTGGCGCCGGCGTCGACCGTGCGTACGTACAGGTCGGCCGGCAGGATGTGGCCCATCCAGTCGTCGACCGAGACCCGGAAGCTCGACACCATGATCCCCATCGCCACCATCAGGCTGAAGCTGGCCAGGATGCCGCCCAGCGCGATCGAGGCCTGGCCTGGCGCATTGGCCAGCCGTGCCAGCGACAAGGCCAGCACCGGGGCGCCGCTCGCGCGCCGCGCCAGGAGCGACTCCAGCAGGCGGAAAGTGACGGCCGCGAAGCGCGGCATCAGGCCGATCCCGCCCACCAGCAGCAGGGCGATCGCCAGGTAGCCGAACAGCGGCAGTTCGAATACCGGCGGCGCGAACGCGAACAGGCTTGCGAGCAGCAGGCACGCCAGCGAAGGCCAGATGCGCGCCAGGCGCGAAAGCGGCGCTTCGTCGGCCCCGGACTTGATCGCCACCGCCGGCCGCGCGCGCGCCGCTTCCCAGGCTGGCGCCAGGCAGCCGAGCAGGGCCACGCCCAGGCCGAGCGCGAAGAACACCAGCGCCGCGCCGGGCGTGAACGCGACCTGCGGGCGGATGCCGGGGAAGTAGCCGGCCCCCAGGTCACCGCCAAAGAAATGCAGGGCGGCGGCGGCCAGCGCATAACCGACGCCGATGCCGAGCAGCGCGCCGAGCACGCCCAGGCTGCCGCCTTCGAGCAATACCTGGCGCAGCAACTGGCCCCGCTCCAGGCCGAGCACCCGCAGCAGCGCGAACTGGCTGCGGCGCCGCATCACCGACAGCGCCTGGGTCGAGAACACGAGGAAGGCGCCGGTGAACAGCGCCACCAGCGCCAGCACCGTCAGGTTGACGCGGTAGGCCCGGCTCATATTGGCGGTGCGGCTTTCCTGCTCGGCGTCGTTCGGCTGGCCGACCGTGAAGCGGCCGGGCCACGCTTTATCCAGTTCGGCCGCGAGGCTACTCTGGAAGGCGGCGCGGTCGACGCCGTCGCGCAGTTTGAGATCGACCCGCGACAACTGCCCAAGGCGGTTCAGGCGCCACTGGGCGGCGCCGATGTCCATCACCGCCAGGCGCTGGCCGGCGCGCGCGCGCTGGACCGGACCGGCCACGCGCAGGGAAACTTCGCCGGTACCGGCGCGCAGCAGCAGGGTATCGCCACGCTGTTTATTCAGCCAGGCCTCGGCGGCCGGCGAGAGGAATAGCGCGTCGTCGGCCAGGATGTCGAGCCAGCTGCCTTCGCCAGTCACGCCGAGCAGGTCGGGCGAGATCGCGCCGGCGCGGAAGGCGTCGATACCGATGATGCGCAGCGGCCCGTCGACGCCGGGCACGCCGGCCTGGACTTCGAGGATGGGCGAGGCCAGCGCCACCTCGGGATGGTCGGCCAGGCGCGGATACACCGACTCGTCGAAGAAGGGCTCGCGGCCCTGCACCTGGATGTCGGCCTGGCCTGACAGGCTTTTGACTGCCGCCGAAAATTCGTTGAAGGCGGCGGCATTGATCAGGTGGATGGCAAAACCCATCGCCACCCCGACCGCGATGGCGGCGATCGCGACCAGGGCGCGCACCGGATGCGCGCGCCACTCGCCGAGCAGCAGCCAGCGCGAAAGCTGGTTCAGGCCGGGCATTCCACCGCCATGGTCTCGATCTGGCGCCGCACCTTGATGCGGGCGGCTTCTTTCGCATCACCGCGGGTGCGCGCCAGGTCTTCTTCGAGCCACTGGCGCTGCAGGCGCAGCTTGTCGCAGCGCTTGCGCATGGCCAGCGCCGCGCGGCGGGCGCGTTCGGCGTCGCGTTCTTCGCGCAGGGTCTGTTCGGCATGCAGGGCGTCGATCTCGAGCGCCATCGCGTGGGCACGCGCCATCCGCGCCTGGGTCTCGGGATCAGGGGCGGGCGTGGCGCGCAGCGCCAACCGGGTGCCAACGCCGGCGCAGGGGCGGTCAGCGTAGCTCACGCGTCCACCTTCGTGGCATTTATAGATCGTGCCAGCGACCGCGTCCTGGCACAGCAGGCAGGCGATCGAGATAATCCAGTGGCGAAACATGCGCAACTCCCGGTCATAGTATTTTCCCGGGATTCATGATGCCGAGCGGGTCGAGCGCAGCTTTGATGGCACGCATCATGCCAAGTTCGACCGGCGATTTATAGCGCGCCAGTTCCTCGCGCTTGAGCACGCCGATGCCGTGTTCGGCCGAGATCGAGCCGCCGAAGGCAGCGACCAGGTCGTGCACGATGCGGTTCACCGCCGCCTGGTGGCTGAGAAAAACGTCATGTTCCACGCCCAATGGTGGGGCAATGTTGTAGTGCAGATTGCCGTCGCCGAGGTGGCCGAAGGTGACCGGCTGGCAGCCTGGGAAGGCCTGCTCCAGCGTGGCATCGGCGTCCTGGATGAAATCAGGAATGGATGAGACCGGCAGCGAAATATCGTGCTTGATGTTCTTGCCGGCCGCCGCCTGCGCCAGCGGGATGTGCTCGCGCAGCCGCCACAGGCCCAGCGCCTGCTGTTGCGAGGTGGCGAGCACCGCGTCGAGCGCGACCCCGGCTTCCAGCGCCTCGCCGATGCTCGATTCCAGCAGGCCGTGGGCATGTTGGTCCGACTCATTGCTCGACAGCTCGACCAGCGCGTATTGTGGGTGGCGCTCCCTGAATGGCCGCGGCAGGTCGGGAAACTGCGCCGCCACCAGATCCAGGCAGAACGCCGACATCAGCTCGAAGCCGGTCAGCGCCGCGCCGCAGCGCGCTTGCAGCAAGCCCAGCAGGTCGAGCGCATGGCGCGGCGATTCGAGCGCTACCAGCGCCGTGAGCGCGGCGCGCGGCGCCGGATACAGTTTCAGTACCGCCGCCGTGATCACGCCCAGCGTGCCCTCGGCGCCGATGAACAGCTCGCGCAGCGCATAGCCGGTATTGTCCTTGCGCAGGCCGCGCAAACCGTCCCAGACTTCGCCCTGGGGATTGACGACTTCCAGGCCCAGGCACAGCGCGCGCGTATTGCCGTAGCGGAGCACGGCGGTGCCGCCAGCATTGGTCGACAGATTGCCGCCAATCGTGCAACTGCCTTCGGCCGCCAGCGACAGCGGATACAGCATGCCGGCACCGTCAGCCGCGGCCTGGATGTCGGCCAGGATGCAGCCCGCCTCGACGGTCATGGTGCGGTTGGCGGGATCGATGGCGCGGATCCGGTTCAGGCGCCGCAGTGACAGCACGATGGCGCTGCCGGAAAGATCGGGCACGCTGCCCATGACCAGGCCGGTGCGTCCGCCCTGCGGGACGATCGGCACCCGCGCCTCGGCGCAGGCGGCGACGATGGCGGCCACTTGCGCGGTGTCGAATGGCAGCACGACCGCCAGGCCGCGCCCGCTGTAGCGCCCGCGCCAGTCGGCCATGAAGGGCGCCATGTCGGCCTCATCGGTGAACACGTGGCCGGCGCCGACAATCGCGCGGCAGCGCGCCAGCAGCGCATCGGTCGACCCCTCAGTCATGCGGCACTTTGACCTTGTCCAGCAATTCCTTGGCCAGGCGCTTGGCCTCTTTCTTGTAGGGGTGCAGGTAGAGCAGGGCGCTGAAGTAATACACCACCACCAGCACGATCTCGCCGATGGCCATGTGGCGCGAAGCCGCGCTCTGGTCGGCCCAGGCCCGCACCACGCCTTCGGCAAAATAGATCAGGATCAGCATCGACGACCACTGCAGGGTGTACAGGTCGCGCTTGATGACCCCGCGCAGCGGCAACAGCAGGGGCAAGGCCTTGAGCGCCAGCAACCAGCTACCCGGCTGCAGCGGCGCGACAAAGGCTTCCCAGGCGACCAGCCAGCCGATCAGCCAGATCAGGCTGGCGATCGCCCCGAAATGAAACAATTTTTTGCCGGTTCCCATCAGCGCCTTCCATCGAGTTTCAGGGCCGCCTCCGCCAGGCGGCGTCCGAGCGCGATCGACAGTGTACGCTCGTCTTCGGTCACCGGGCGCTTGCCGTCGACGCCGGCCCAGTGGGTCGCGCCATACGGGCTGCCACCGCTGGCGGTGTTCATCAATTCGGGATGGGTATAGGGTAGGCCCATCACCATCATCCCGTGGTGCAGCAAGGGGATCATCATCGACAGCAGGGTGGCTTCCTGGCCGCCGTGCAGGCTGCCGGTGGAAGCGAACACCACCGCCGGCTTGCCGGACAGCGTACCATTGACCCACTCGGTGGCCGTGCCATCGAGAAAATACTTCATGCTGGCCGCCATATTGCCGAAGCGAGTGGGCGAGCCCAGCGCCAGGCCGCGACACTCACGCAAGTCGTCCAGCTCGACATAGGGCGAGCCCTGGTCGGGTATCCCGGGCGCGGTCGCTTCGGCGACGTTTGAAACCGGCGGCACGGTGCGCAGGCGGGCCTCGGCCCCTGGCACGCTGTCGACGCCCTGGGCGATCAGTTCGGCCAGTTTGCGCGTGGCGCCGTGGCGCGAATAGTAGAGGACGAGGATGCAAATGGGGGTCGTGTTCATCCTTGGTATTATAGTGCGCTTTGTTGAAATGACATGCTTGCGACGATGACGAAACCGGCGAATCCGACACCATGCTGAACAAGACCGTGAACAAGCTGTCGCGCGCCACCGGCGAGTACGTCAACGGCAGCCCCGAACGCGGCCTGACCTGGCCTGAAGCGCGCGACCTGGTGCGTTTCGCCGTGCGCCGCCTGCGCGAGGAGCGCCTGCCGCAGGTGGCCGGCAGCCTGACCTTCACCACCACGCTGGCGATGGTGCCGCTGTTGACCATCGTGCTGGCGATCTTCACCATGTTCCCGGCCTTCGGCGAGGTGCGCGAGACGATCGATGCCTGGTTCGTGCAGAACCTGATGCCGAAGGCGATCGCCAGCACGATCAGCGGCAACCTGACCCAGTTCGCCGCCAAGGCCAAGGGCCTGTCGGCGCTCGGCGCGGTGGCGCTGCTGTTCACCACCGCCGCCACCATGAGCCTGATCGAGCGCGTGTTCAACCAGATCTGGAGCGTGCGCCAGCCGCGCCCGTGGGCCCAACGCCTGCTGGTGTACTGGGCCCTGCTGTCGCTCGGGCCACTGTTGTTCGGCCTGTCGATCAGCATCACTTCGCAGCTGGTCGATGTGACGGGCGGCCTGGAGCAAGGCGCTTCGCTGCTTGGCATCCTGTTCTTCACCCTGGCCTCGGTGGCGGTGACCACCGCCGGCTATACCCTGCTGTACGTGGTGGTGCCGAACCGCAGGGTGGCCTGGCGCGACGCCTTCTGGGGCGCGCTGGCGGCGGCGATCGCGTTCGAGGTCGCCAAGCGCGGCTTCGGCCTGTTCATCCGCCAGTTCCCGACCTACGCCATCATCTATGGCGCGCTGGCGGCGCTGCCGCTGTTCCTGGTCTGGATCTATGTCACCTGGATGATCACCTTGGTCGGCGCGGTGGTGAGCGCAGCGCTGCCGGTGGTCAAGCACGAGCGCTGGTGGTACCAGCCGGCGCCGGGCGCGGCCTTCGTCGATGCGATGTCGGTATTGAAGGTGCTGCATGGTAGCGCGAAACTGAGCGGCAATGCGCTGGTGAGCAGCAGCACGATCCGCGATCACACCCGGATCGGCTATGACGAGATGGGGCGACTGCTCGATCGCATGGTCAGTGAAGGCTGGGTCGGGCGGGTGCAGGACGAGGCGCCGACGCGCGCCGGCTGGCGGTTCAATCACCGCGGCCACCAGGAAAACTGGGTGCTGCTGGCCGACGCCGGGAGCTTGCGCCTGGCCGATGTCTACCGCCTGTTCGTGTTCGACGGCGCGGCGGCCGAGAGCATCCAGCGCGAGGAGGGCGAGCCGGCGTCGGCGCTGGCGCTCGATGTCGGCGATCTGGCGCGCCAGGTCGAAGAGGCGGTCGAGGCGGGTCTGGACCAGACCCTGGCCGCCCACTTCGGCGACCCCGAGGAAGCCGTGGTCGAGAAGATCGTGGGCTGAACGCCCACCGCCGATTTCCCCCTACGCCATGCATGGTTAATACCAGCAAGCGCTTGCGTCATTAAACTCCGACTGATACGATCGTAGTTAACGGACGGCCAATACGCGCGTCCACGCGATCCAATTCAATCTGAGGAGCATGCAGCATGACGACACGAATACTTGTTATCGGGGCCGGCTTTGCCGGTATGTGGAGCGCCCTGGCCGCGGCGCGCCTGCTCGACAGCGCGGGCCGCACGGACGTCGAGATCGCACTGGTCGCGCCGGTACCCGAGCTGCACGTGCGCCCGCGCCTGTATGAGCATGATCCGGACGCGATGCGGGTGCCGCTGCTGGAGATGTTCCAGGCCACCGGCGTCAGGTACATCCAGGGCATGGTCGACGCCATCGACGTCGACCAACAGGAGGTGCGCATCGTCGGCCTGGGCAACGACCCGGGGCGCTACCGCCTCGGCTACGAGCGGCTGGTACTGGCCGCCGGCAGCCGCCTGTTTCGGCCACCGATCCCGGGACTGAACGACCACACCTTCAGCGTCGACCAGGTCGACGACGCGGTGCGCCTCGGCGCGCATCTGCAGAGCCTGGCCAGGCGTCCGGCCAGCGCGCGGCGCAATACCGTGGTGGTGGCCGGGGCCGGCTTTACCGGCATCGAGACTGCCGCCGAGATCCCCGCGCGCCTGCGCGAGATCCTCGGCGCCGATGCGGATGTCAAGGTGGTCATGGTCGAGCGCAGTAACGCGGTCGGGCCCGACCTTGGCGAAGGTCCGCGACCGATCATTACCCAGGCGCTGCGCGAACTGGGCGTCAGCTGGAAGCTCGGGTCCGGCGTGGCCGCGGTCGACGCCGGGGGCGTGCGGCTCGAGAACGGGGAACGCATCGAGGCCGATACCGTCATCTGGAGCGCGGGTACCCGCGCCAGTACGCTGACGGCGCAGATTCCGGGCGAGCGCGATGCCTGCGGGCGCCTGCATGTCGACCGCAGCCTGGCGGTCAAGGGTGTCCGCAATGTGTTCGCCAGCGGCGATTGCGCATATGCGACTACCGACGACGAAGGCAACCACGCCACCATGTCGTGCCAGCACGCCATGAACCTCGGCCGCGCCTCGGGCCACAATGCCGCCGCCGACATCATTGGCCAGGAGCGCCTGCCCTACAGCCAGCCCAATTACGTCACCTGTGTCGACCTCGGTCCCTGGGGCGCGGTGTACACCGAAGGCTGGGAACGCGAAGTCAAGCTCAGCGGGGCGCTGGGCAAGGACAAGAAGCGGGTGATCAATACCGACTGGATCTATCCGCCGAAGACCCTCGACCGGAGCGAGATCTTTGCCCAGTCCGATCCGGCGCGGATCGTCGTCGCCTAGGACCGCCCGCCTGCCTGGCACCATCCTCATTCACACCCGGCGCCGGCCGGCCGCAGTGCGGCCAGGCAGCGCCAATCCATTCAAGGAGTTTGTATGCACATCCTGCACATCGATTGCAGCCCACGCCCCGATGCGCACAGCCGCCGGCTGTCGGCGGGCATTGTCGAGCGCCTGAAGGGCCACCAACCCGACGCGACCATCACCCGGCGCGACCTGGGCAAGTCGCCCATACCGCATACCCAGGCCGGGTATGCCACCATGCTGTCCGCGCCTGGCGCGCTGGCAGGTGCTCAGGCGCAAGACGCGGTACAACTGTCCGAGCAACTGATTGTCGAGCTGGAAAGCGCCGACGTCGTGGTCATCGGCGTGCCGATGAATAACTTCACGGTATCTTCCGTGTTCAAGGCGTGGATCGACCAGATCCTGCGCATGGGACGCACGATCGGCGTATCCGCCAGCGGCGAGAAATTCGGGCTGCTGGAGGACAAGCAGGTCTATATCGGCGTCGCCTCGGGCGGCGTGTTCGCCGGGGAGGGAGCACGCCAGCCCGACTTCCTCACGCCCTATGTGAACGCCGCCTTCGCCTGCGTGGGCCTGACGTCGCTGTTGTATCTGCCCTTGCAGGCGACTGCCTTCCTCGACCAGGAGCAACTGGCAGCGGCGAGCGCCGCGTTGCTGGAGAATATCGACTTGAGTTCGCTCGGGCCCGGTCGCTGAGATCGTTTGCGGCGATTCCGTCATGGAGTCGCCTCACTACCCACCGCTACTGCTTGCGCCTGGCTATATGGTGGTGGACCACGCCGCGTCCAGGAAGCGCGACCGCGACTCGTGGTCTTCGATCTGCTGCGCGGCCCGTTCGACCAGCTCCTGGCGCGTCGTGGCACGCGCCGCCGCCCGCTTGACGATGATGACGGCAATCGGTCCGACTTCCACCGCCAGCAACCGAGCCAGCGCCGTGACGAAAGCCGGGTCGCGCGGCGCTGGCTCGCAGGCGGCTTCTTCTGCAACTGCCTGATGCGCTGTTCCCATCGAGCTGGCCGGCGACCCTGTGGCGCCGCCCGTGCCTGGCCGGGTGCGCTGGGGCGGCAGCATCAGCGTGGCGTCGGCGTCGGCGTCGCTGTCCTGGAGGACCGCCGCGGCGCTCAGTGCGTGCTGAAAAGCGAGGGCGTCGGCAAAACGCGCGTCGGGTGCCTTGGACAGGGCGCACATGACCACGGCGTCGAGTGCGCTCGGTAGCGCCGGGTTCAGGCGGGAGGGTGGTGCCGGTGTGTGGGTCAGGATCTGCTGCATCACGGCAGCGGTGGCGCCGGCGAAAGGGCGCTGCCCGGTGAGCAACTGGTACAGCACGACGCCTGCCGAAAACAGGTCGCTGCGGCCATCGATCGGATCGCCGCGCAGCTGTTCGGGTGACATATGACTCGGGGTGCCGAGCATGGCGCCGCTCCGCGTCAGCGTCGACGAATCGATGCGCGCGATGCCGAAATCGCCGACCTTGACGCGCCCTTCGCGCGTCACCAGCAGGTTGGCCGGCTTGATATCGCGGTGGACGACCCCGTGCGCGTGCGCGTAGGCGAGCGCCGCCAGCACATCGCCCATCCAGCCCAGCACCTGCGGCAGCGGGCAAGGCCGCGCCCCGACCAGGTCGGACAACGCCTTGCCCTCGACAAACTCCATCGCGATATACGCCAGGTCGTCCAGCTCGCCGTATTCGTACACCGCCACGATATTCGGATGCATCAGCCGACCGGCAGCCTTCGCCTCGGTGCGGAAACGCTGCAGCAGCTCACGCGCATCGGCCGCGTCGCCCGACTCCGCGCGGACTGTCTTGAGCGCCAGCGTGCGCTCGATCATGGGATCGTAGGCGCGGTAGACGACTCCCATCGCGCCCCGGCCCAGGACCGCATCGAGGCGGTATTTGCCTATCTCACGTGGCAACCCGGCCAGCTCGCCTTCATCATTCATCGAGCATTTTCATCGCACTGTTCAAGCTGGTGCGCATCCGGTCGAACGAGCGTGCGAGTCCGGCCAGTTCATCGCCGCCCCGGGTGTTGATCGCGCCGGCGTCGGCGCGGCCCAGGCTGACGTCGTCGGCAATGCGCGACAGCTGGCCGACGCGGCGTGTAACCAGCAGGTAGATCATCACATTGAGCGCGACAAACAGGAAGCCAAAAATACCCAGCAGTGACAGCATATAGGTCGCGAGCAGGGTATTCGCGCGCTGCAACGGCACTGCCATCGGGACCGAAATCACGTGGGCGCCGACGGTTTCGCCCAGCTTCCATCCGAAACCCCGCTCGCGTCCGTAGATGTCGAGCATGGTGCCGGGCGCTGCGTCCGGTGTTCCATGGCAGGCCAGGCAGGCTGCATCCTGGATCCGGATCGGGCGTGCGATATACAGCGCCGGCCCCGCCTCGCCAAGCCGTTCCCCGACCAGTTCGGTCGTGGCGGGGGCGGCGCGCAGCTGTTCGACCAGCGGCCGTTCCCATGCGTTGGCAAGATTGCGCGGATTGGTCGGATTGAGCGTGGCCTGCTTGTAACTATGGTTCGGATACGCCTTGAGCAGCGCATTGAGTTGTTCGATCGCGGCAAAGGTCGGCACTGCCTCAGGCAGGAATTCGAACTTCAGGCGGTTTTCCAGCAGCGGCGTGATATGGGCACTGGCATATTTGGTGGCGGCGTCCGAGGTCACCATCAACAGGCGCGCGTGCTGCAGGGTCTCTTCACGCGCATTCTCGACCAGCATGGCATTCGTGATCACGCCGACGGCGCTGAAGCCGGCGACGGCGACAGCCAGGAACACGATATTGAATTTGGTGGCAAGCGAACGGATCTTCATCGTCAGAACAGGTAATTGAGTGGCGAATTGGCCCGACCCGCGGCGGCGCGCTGGCGGCGCAGCAGGTCACGCCACTCCGGGTGGGCGTCGATCATGTCCTCGATCTCGTTGCGGAAGGTGATATCGGCCAGGCGTGGCGAAAGTTGCCTGGCCAGGCGTGTGCGTACCGGGAGGCCGGCATCGCGCCAGGCGGCGACATCGGCGGCGGCGATCGGGCGCTGCGCCGTTGGCGTAACCGGTCGGGCGCGCGCCGAGACGGCCACCAGCGGATCGAAGAAGGCGCGCGGCAGGCGATCCAGGAACAGGCGCGGCGCGCGCGGGGCCACGGCCAGGGGCCTGGCCCCGAGCCGAACGGCATACTGCTCGCGACCGACCGTGGCAGGCGCGGCCGCGGTATTACCGCTGTCACTGGCTTGAACGGCGCCCGTTTCGACGAACAGTTCGGTCTTGTCGGACGCCAGATGGACAATCCCGCTGGCGCCTGCCGCCTGCAGGCCCAGTAGGCCGGCGTCCAGCGCCAGTCGTCCTCCCCCTGGCGCCGTGGTGGCAAACTTGGCCCAGCCACGTAGCAGGCTGATCGAGGGCGCGGCGGCGCCGCCGCCCAGAAGGACGCTGCTGGCCGGCCCAAGGGCGAGGCGGGCGCCGTTCGGCCACTCGACCTGGACCGGCTCGGCACCGGATTCGATGACATCGCCCACTTGAAGGCGCACGCCCTGGGGCGCCTGGTGAACCATGGCTTTACGGATCAGTCGCGCGGGCTGATCTGCGTGCGAGATGATGACATGTTGGGCCATGGCTGGCGCCGCCCCGAACAGCAGGATGGCCACAGCCAGGGCGAACAGGCGCGTGGCGCTGTCCCACTGCAGCCAGTGCAGCAGGCGGCGACATGGGGGAAGGAGGTGCATAGGGGACCGTCAAATGATGGGGGACTACCCCATTTACGCGCGCGCAGCGATGTTGGATGCATGGCGCTCAAGCGCCGGCGGCATTGATTACAATGAAGACAGGAAATCCGTCAGCGCCACCTCGAACGCGTCTGGTTGCTCTATGGCACTCAAGTGTGAGGCGCGTGCCAGCACCAGCAGGCGCGCGCCGCCAATTCCCTCTGCCAGCGTCCTGGCCATATCGACTGGTGTGCCCTCGTCGAGCGCGCCGGCAATCACCAGCGCGGGGACGTCGATCCGCGCCAGCCGTGCCGTGGTATCGACGCCCCCGACGGCGGCGCAGCAGCCAAGGTAGCCGGCCAGGTCGCTGGCAAGCAGGCGCGCGCGAAACTCGGCGACCACGCCCGGATGGGTTTCGCGAAAGCCGGCGTGAAAGTAGCGCGCCATCACGGCATCGGCAATGGCGCCGACGCCTTGCGCACGCACGGTCCGGATCCGTTCGCGCCACATCGCGCGCACCGGCGCCGGATAGGCCGACGTGGTGTTGGCCAGTACCAGCGCCGCAACCAGCGCAGGATGGCGCAGCGCCAGCTCCTGGCTCACCATGCCCCCCATCGACAGACCAATCCAGACCACCGGCCCGGTATCGAGCTCGCGCAGCAGCCGGGCGGCGTCATCGGCCAATTCATCCATGCGGTACTCTCCGGGCGGCGCGTCGGAGCCGCCGTGCCCGCGCTGATCGTAGGTCAGCACCCGGTGTTCGCGTGCCAGCTCATGGGCGAGCACATCCCACATGGCGCTGTCGCAGCCAAGTGCGTGGCTCAGCACGACAGTATGACGAGGTCGTCTGCCACTACGCGTTTCGTGGATGTGGTAGGTCAGGTGCGGAGCACCCGTGGTGCGCCCTGTGCGGCAGGCGCGCACAGGCGTTGTCACGGCGCTGGGCCGATCCGGGCAATCGAACTTCATGGTGTCCACCAAAAGAATGGGCGGCCGCAGGTCGGCGGGGACCGGCGGCCGCCTGGGTCAGGTCAGGCGCGGCAATCGCTCACACGGCAAGATGGGCACGTTCGACAGCGTCGGGCGGCAGGCCGGCGCGCTCGGCGTGCAGGTCGAAATCGAAGTCGATCGAGTAGAAGGCGGTATCGACTTCGCGTGCACGCAGGGCGGCGGGATCGTCCACCCTGGTCATTGGCGGTACCAGGCCCTCGCGGGTGGCGAACGCGAAATCGTCCCACAGGTAGGGATCACCCTCGATATTGATCTGGGTGGTGAGCTTGCGGTGGCCGGGCGCGGTGACAAAGAAGTGGATGTGCGCCGGCCGGGTGCCGTGACGGCCCAGCCAGGCGAGCAGGGTGTCGGCCGAACCGCCCGCCGGCACGCTGTACCCCACCGGCATCTTGGTACGCAAGCGGTAGCGGCCGTCGGCATCGGTGCGGATCGTGCGGCGCAGGTTGAACGGGCTCTGGGTCGAGTCGAAGAAGGAATAGGCGCCCAGGTGATTGGCGTGCCATACCTCGACGATGGCGTTGGCCAGCGGCTGGCCGTCGGCACCGCGCACCTGGCCCTGCATGAACAGCAGCTCGCCCGGTTGCGGGTCCTGGTCCAGGCGCGCGCTGCCGCTGGTGACCGGCGCGCCGGGCACGTACAGCGGGCCCTCGATGGTGCGCGGGGTGCCGCCGCTGACGCCTTCGCGCGCCTCGGCCTCGTCCAGGCGCAGGTCGAGGAAATGCTCGAAGCCCAGGCCGGCGGCGATCAGGCCCCATTCGCCGTTGCGGCCGACATCGGTCAGGTAGGCGATCGCGCTCCAGAATTCATTTGGCTGGATGTCGAGGTCGTCGATGGTGACGAACAGATCGCGCACGATGCGGTTGACCACGGCCTGGATCCGGGGATTGCCGGCGCTGCTTTCGGTGGCTTCGATTTTCCTGATCAGTGCGTCAATGGTTTGCTGGTTCATGGTTGTCTCCTTGTCGTGAAGTTGGTACAGCAGGTTTCTCAGCGGTCGTCGTCATGAATGGACGAGGGGTGGCGGCATAGCGCCTCCACCTCCACGTCCATGTAGGGAAAGAGGGGGAGTGTCAGCAGTACTTCGTGCAGCTCTGCAGGGCTGGCGACATCGAAGATGCTGACATTGGCATAGCGCCCGGCCAGCCGCCACAGGTGGCGCCACACGCCGCGCCGTTGCAGTTCTTGCGCGACCAGGCGTTCGCGCGCCTTGAGCTCGTCGGCCTGGCCGATCGACATGGTGTGCGGCAGGCGCACGGTCATGGATACCTTGAACAGCATGCTGCTCTCCTCAGGCCAGCGACATGGATCGGGTCGAACGATCACGCCGCAGGAAGGCCAGCTTGTCGTCGTCGAGTGTGAGCCCCAGGCCCGGCCCGGTCGGCAGGTGCAGCGCGAAATCGCGGTAGGCCAGTGGTTCGGTCAGGATTTCCTGGGTCAGCAGCAGCGGGCCGAACAGCTCGGTGCCCCAGGCCAGCGCCGGGAAGGTCGAGAACAGCTGGGCCGAGGCGACCGTGCCGATCGCGCCTTCGAGCATCGTGCCGCCGTAGAGCGCCACGTTGGCGGCCTGGGCGATCGCGGCTACCTGCTGGGCGCCCACCAGGCCGCCCGACTGGGTGATCTTGATCGCGAACACGTCGGCGGCGCGCAGTTCGACCAGGCGCAGGGCATCCACCGGGCCGTGCAGGGCTTCGTCGGCCATCAGCGCGATGCGGTTGGTATTGCGCAGGCGGCGCATGCCCTCATGGTTGCCGGCGGCGATCGGTTGCTCGACCAGGTCGATGCCGGCATCCTCGAGCAGGCGCATGCCCAGCATGGCGTCAGTCTCGGACCAGGCCTGGTTGACATCCACCCTCACCTCGGCGCGTTCGCCCAGTGCGCGCTTGATGGCGGCGGCGTGGGCCGCGTCGTCGCGCACCGCGCGCTTGCCGATCTTGAGCTTGAATACCCGGTGGCGGCGCAGGTCGAGCATCTGCTCGGCCTCGGCGATGTCGCGCGTGGTGTCGCCGCTGGCCAGGGTCCAGGCGACCGGCAAGCTGTCGTGGATACGCCCGCCAAACAGCGCCGACAGCGGCACCCCCAGGCGCCGCGCCTGGGCGTCGAACAGGGCGGTCTCGATTGCGCACAGGGCGAAGCGGTTGCCCTGCAGGCTGGTGCGCAGCCGGTGCATGCAGCGCCCCGGGCTGCTGGCGTCGGCGCCGGCCAGCAGCGGCGCCATATAGCGCTCGATATTGGCCTGCATGCTTTCCGGGCTTTCTTCGCCATACGCCAGGCCGCCGATGGTGCTCGCTTCGCCCCAGCCATTGACGCCGTCTTCGCAGCGGATGCGTACCAGCACCACGGTCTGTTCGCGCATGGTGGCCACCGACAGCTGGTGTGGCCGGATGGTCGGGATATCGAGCAGCAGGACGTCGACGCCCTCGATACGGATTGGATGACTTGTCATGTGATTCTCGGTGTGCATGGTCACAGGGCCCTGAACAGCGGACTGCGCGCGGCCCCGTTGCCGTCGGCGGCGGACAGGAATTTTTCGGTAAAGATGTCTTTCTCGAACAGCCGCCCCTGCATCAGCGCCGCGATGGCCGATTCCACCATCGGCGGCGGACCGCACAGGTAGGCGCGCCAGCCGCGAAAATCGCGGTTGAAGCAGCGCCCGGCGACCTCATGCGCGTAGCCGCGCTCGCCGCGCCAGGGCGATTCGGCCGGCTCGCTCGACAGCACCGGGAAGTAGTCGAAGTTCGGGTGGCTGGCCGCCAGCGCCTCGAATTGTTCGCGGTAATACAGTTCGTCGAAGGTGCGGGCGCCGTGGATCAGGCGGATCTGGCGCGTATCGCCCGACTCGAGCAGGTCGAGGATCATCGAGCGCGGGCTGGACAGGCCCGAGCCGCCGGCGATGAACAGCAGCGGGCGCGGATCGCTCTTGCGCACGAAGAAACGGCCCAGCGGTCCGGATACCGTCACCCCGTCGCCCACCGCCAGTTGCTGGTGCACGTGGGTGGTGATCTTGCCGCCCGGGACCAGCCGGATGTTCAATTCGACCTCGTCGTTCGACGGCGCCGAGGCGATCGAGAAGGCGCGCGGGGCGGCCTCGCCGTCAAGCCACAGGTTCACGTACTGGCCCGGCTGGTACTGCACCCGCGCGCCGTCCTCGACGGCCAGGAACACGCCCTTGATGGTGGGCGTCAGCTGCTCGATGCGCGTCACCCGGGCCCGGTAGTCGGCCAGCGGCAGGCAGGCGGCGTCGGGCTCGGGATCGATGTCGGCCTCGATCGTCAGGTCGGACTGCACCGTCGCGCAGCAGGCCAGGCATTTGCCCTCGTCGCGCTCGAAGTCCATCAGCGCGAACGGCGAGGCTTCGCCGTGTTCGAATTCGCCGTCCATGGTCTGCACCTTGCAGGTGCCGCACAGGCCGTGGCCGCAGGCATGCGGCAGCCAGATGCCGGCGCGCAGGCAGGCGTCGAGGATGGTCTGGTTCTCGGCCACGTCCAGCGTCTGGCCGAGCGGCTCGATCGTCAATTGGTAGCGCATGCTTCCTCCGTCAATAAAATCCCGGATTGCCGCCGGCTGCTTCCGGCGTCTGCAGGCGCAGCACCGACTTGTGGCCCAGGCCGTTGTCACCCAGGCTGGCCTCGGGGTCGGGCACGAACGGCGTGGCCGAGCGCAGCCAGCGCGCGCGCTCCCAGTCGATCGCCGCGCCGCCCGGATGGGCGGCCAGCAGCGGCTTGAGCACGTCCTCGACCAGGGTCTTGAACGGCATCGACGGCGGGACCGGCACCGTGAACGGGCTGCAGAACAGCATATGGCGGTCCCAGCCGAAGTACATGAGCTGGATGCCGTTGAAGTTGTCGACGCGGTCGCGTACTTCGCCCGTGTAGTCGGGCGCTAATGCAATGACTGGCATGATGGTCTCCTGGTGCGCTTAGGCAGCGCCCTTGTTATTGGTCCAGCGCTCCCAATTGGCGCGGTCGCTTGACTCGGCGTAGTCGCCGCTGTCCTCGGGCTTGAGGTGATACCAGTCGAGCACGTCGGCCAGGCTCGCACCGCCGCAATTGCCCTGGTAGATCTGGTGTACCGGCAGCCAGGCCTGCACATATTTTTCGGGCTCGTCGTTGAAGATGTCGCAGCAGCCGTCCGAGCAGAAGTGGTACTTGTCGCCCTTGTAGCTCACTTCGCGGTAGCAGATCTGGCCCGGATCGTCCGGTTCCGGGAAGGCCATCGGCAACTGGCACAGCTGGCACAGCATCGGCAGGCCTGGGTTGGTCCAGCGCTTGCCCTCTTTCTGCTGCTCCTGCCAGAATTTGAAGCGCGGCAGGTAGTCGCGTTCGAAGGTGTCCGGATACTGCGCCTTGAGCCAGGCCAGTTCTTCTTCCTCGGGCACCCAGGTATGGATCGCCGCGGCATGGTTGAAGTTGTAGAAGATCGACCACGCGATGTGCGAGACGCGGTCTTTTTCCTGGGCTGCCTGCTCGTGGTACTTGGGCATGCGGATGCCGTAGCGCGCCAGGTCGGCGAACAGGGCGCCGCCGTTCTGCTCGAAATAGATTTCCCAGGCTTCCTTCCAGCTCATCACGCGCTTGGGCAGCATGTAGTCCATCATCATCGCCACCAGCGCCAGCAGGCGGTAGCCGCGCCAGAACCATTTGTCGACCCATTTCTGGATGATCGGCAGGTTGGCCGGGTCTTGCTCGAGCATGAACTTGACGACTTCGAGCCCCAGCGTCATGTGGCGCGATTCGTCGGATTGGGCCGAGAAGCCGAAGGTGACGGTGGCCATGTCGCCATTGAAGGCGGCGCCCGACATGAAGGGCATGAACAGCAGGTTGGTCAGCACGTACTCGAACGAGAACGAAATCGCGGTGATGAATTCGAACGGCCCGGCCGTCATCGCGTCTTCAAAATAGGACTTCGGCACCGACAGGTACCACAGGCGGTCATGCATGTGGCGCCAGTCCGAGAAGCCGTTGAAGAATTTGTTGTACTGGCTGATCGTATGGACCTGGGTCTGGCAATGACGCAATTCGTCGACCGACTGCATCTGGCACGCCACGCGGGCGCCGGCGCCGCGCAGGTTGCGTCCGGCCATGGCGAAGCCGCGGTGGGCGGCATACTCCAGTGGCGACACGCCCGTCAGGAACAGCTTGAGCGCATTGACGTAGCGGGCGTCGGTCACGTTCAACTGGCCGTTATTCTGCTGGAAGGCGTCGATGATGGCGTACAGCTTGCGTTCTTTCTCGGACTGGAATTTCCAGTAGGCGTCCATGGTCATGCGGAACGGGTCTTCCCAACCGTCCCAGTTGTGGATCACGATGCCCTCAAAACTGTCGTGCGGGAAGACCGCATCCATCGACTGGTACGTGGTGTCCCAACCGAGGTCGCGCGTGAGCAGCGCGTACTTGTCCTTGACCGACATCTTGGGGGCCGGCTTGGCGTTCGCCGCCGGCGGGGCCTGCTTGGTGGTGGTGTTGGTGTTCATGGGTGTCTCCTCGTTTGTCTGTGCTCAGCGCCAGGCCAGCAAGAACTGGTCCTCGGTTTCTTCGATATTGCCGCCCAGGGAAATCAATCCCAGTTGCAGCTCCTGGATGTCCCAGCTGCGTCCGATCAGTGCCTCGATCGTGGCGCGGTTGATTTCGAGCCTGCCCGGCGCATTGATCTTGACCATCGCCGGAAAATGCTGGATCGTTGCATGCGGGTTGTCGCTCTCGATGGCCTCCACGATGGCCCGCGTGTCTTCGTTGGCCTGCAGCGCGATGAATACCGGTTGCTGGCTCATGCTGGCGCTCCCGGACGCACCAGGCCGAGCGCGGTGAGGCGGGTCTCTAACGGCAGCACCACCGCGGCCAGCACATCGCCGGCGTCGGCGCCGAACAGGCGATCGGCGATCGGCTCCAGGGCCGGCGCGAAGCGGTCCAGCCAGTCGTAGGCCTGGCGCGCGATCAGCGCCGCGTTGGCGCTGCTTTCCTGGACCGCGGTCTTGACCACGGCGTCGACCCAGCGCGTGGTCTCGGTGTGCCAGGCGCGCATGAATTCGGTGGCCAGGCTGTAGGCCGGCCCGTGATCGCAGGCCAGCAGGGAATCGAGCCTGGCGTAGAACAGCGGATAGACCAGGCCATCGAATACCAGGTTCTGGGCCACGAAGGATTCGAACCAGTCCTGGACCACCAGCAGGTCTTCGACCGCGTGGCGCACCTGTTGCCAGTCGGGGGCGTTCAGCCACGCATCCTTGGCCGTGGCCACCGCCGTCGTGCCGCCAATGAGCAGGCCGATACGGGTCAGGTATTGCGCCAGCGCCAGCCGGTCCATGGTGTGGAACATGGTCGCTTCGGTGATGGCCGAGCCGTAGCCGTAGGCCGTCACGTAGGCGTTATTCATGTTGGCCGCCCATTCGACGTGGCGCAGGGCGACCACGGTGCCGGTCAGCAGCTGCCGGGTGTCGTCGGGCAGGTTCGCCAGCAGGCCACGCTGTTCGAGGAACTCGAGGTTTTTTTCCATCGATTCCTGCTGCCGCGCGCGGGTGTTGACATAGGTGCCGTAGTAGAACTGGCGCGGGTCCTTGAGGGCGTACCAGTCGGCCATGACGACCGCGGTGCGCCGTTTGTCGTACAGCTCGTACTCGGGCTGCCACAGCGGGCGGTAATGAAAACTGGTCTCGGGCTGGAGGTCGTACATCGCCTCCTGATAGCGCGTGGCCGGCTTGTCGGCGCCGAGCCGGCGCGCGATGTTGGCGAAAGTCTGGCGTACCGGTTTGACGCTGTCGGTCCGGATATCGATCTGCATGCGAATGTCTCCTGTTCGGTATGGTTGCTGGGCTCAGCGGGGAACGCTGTCGCGCCAGTGGCGCCGTTCGTGGTCGAGCTGGGCGGGGCTGGCCGCGGGCAGCTCGGTGGCGCCGTGCTGATGGCGAAAGTGGTCGTACTGGAACGGGCGCATGGTCAGCTCCACGCACAGGTCCGGGTCGCCGATCGAGAATTCGAACTGCACCCAGTCGGCCTCGCGCGCGGTCACGCGCACGTAGCAGGGGGGCGGGTGGGGCGCCTGGTTCATGTCTCCTCCTTGTCGTTGGCTTGTACAGACCTACATAGCAAACCCCATGCCAAGAGGGTAAGTGCTTGAATTTACAAGGAAAAGGGGAGGCGCGCCGGGATGGTCCGGCGCGCGGCTTCATGATTTCATGAAGTGCCGAAGCGACAGCTTCAGCAAAAGGAGAGGCGCTATTTCAGGCCCTTGATTTTCTCGAGCCGGTAGGCGAGTTGCGGGCGGGTGATGCCAAGCAGGCGCGCCGCGTGGGTGATATTGCCTTGTGCCCTGGCCATGGCGCTGGCGATGAAGCGCGCCTCGAGCTTGTCGAGACTGAAATCGTCGCCCAGCAGCTGTTCGCACAGGGCGTCATGCCCTGCGCACTGGGCGCCGGCGGGCGGGTTGTGCAGCCGTCCGGATGGCGCGATGGCCTTCATCCCGCCTTGCCCCGCGAGTGCGGGAAACAGTGCCGACAGGTCGATCATCTGGTGGCTGTCGGTGAGGATCACGCCGCGCTCGATCATGTTTTCCAGTTCGCGGATATTGCCCGGCCACCCGTAGTGCTGCAAGGCCTGCATCGCCTTGTCCGACACGCCCAGGGTGCGCTTGTTGTACAGGGTGTTGTACTTGCACAGGAAGTGTTCGGTGAGCAGCGGAATATCGTCGGCCCGGTCGCGCAGCGGCGGAATCGAGACCGGATAGACGTTCAGGCGGTAGTACAGGTCGGCCCGGAAGCGCCCCGTGCTCACTGCCTGTTGCAGGTCTTCGTTGGTGGCGGCCACGATGCGCACATCGATCCGGTGGGTGTGGGTGCCGCCGACCCGTTCCAGTTCTCCCTCCTGCAGCACCCGCAGCAGCGAGGCCTGGGCGCGCGCCGACAGTTCGACCACTTCATCGAGGAAGATGGTGCCGTGGTGGGCGCGCTCGAACTTGCCCGGGCGGCTGACCGCGGCGCCGGTGTAGGCGCCTTTTTCGACGCCGAACAGTTCGGCCTCGATCAGGTCGGGCGGGATACAGGCGCAGTTGACGGCGATGAAGGGCTGGGCCGCGCGCGGCGACGCGGCGTGCAGCCCGCGCGCGAACACTTCCTTGCCGACCCCGGTCTCGCCCAGCAACAGCACATTGGCCTTGCTGGCGGCGGCCCGACAGACCAGCTGGCTCGCCTCCATGAAGGCGCGCGACCTGCCGACCGAGTTGGCGATCGTATCGTGTGTCGCGGCGCGGATGGTGTCCTTCAATTCGCTGACCTGGCTGTGCAGGGCGAACAGCTGCTCGGCGATCGGGTCGCGCAGCAGCAGGCGTTCGGTTTCGGCGTGGTCGTCCCACTCGTCGGCGCGCTTGCCGATGATCTCGCAGTGCGCGTCGCCGCAGCCGGCGCACGCCATTTCCTTGTAGATGATCGGGCGCCCCATGAAGTAGGTGGTGTAGCCGCTCGCATAGCCCAACTGGCTCCAGCACACCGGAGCGCTGGCGAGATCGTGGTGCTGCAGGTAGACCTCGGCCTCGAAGGAGTTGCGCCAGGCGAAGCGGCCGAAGAAGCTGCCCTCGGCCAGGTCGAAGCGCAGCTCGAGCGGCGTCACGTGCACCAGGCCGCGGATGCCGTGCAACTGCGGGCCCACCATGAACGCTTCTTCGGGCGGCAGGTCGGGGCGCAGCTTGCGCGCCAGTTCGGCGTCGCGCAAGCCGGACTGGTAGCCGAAGCGCATCAACAGGCCGCGTGCGCGCTGCAGGCCGATGCTGTCGACCAGTTCGTCGCGCAGCAAGCCCCAGGCCGCGGCCTGGTTGAGCATGACGCGCTGTTCGTGCAGCCAGATCGTGCCTTGTTTGGGATCGAAGCGGATCTGCGCCAGCAGATCGTCGTCCGATGGTAATCGTAGGGTATCCATTGTCTTGTCTCCTGCATGGTGATCGGTTGAATTTTTTTTTTGATGGTGCCACAGGTGCCGTGCGGCGTGGCCTGCGCATTTGATGAAGCGGCTTGCGCAAATGATGAAGCGATTCTCCTGCGCCGCACGGCGCGCGTGGGAAGAGCGCATGGCACGGTCGTTGCGTAGCGTTGATTACCACAACTGACAACACGAGGGGACACCATGCAACAGCTTTCTATCCAACGCTGCCTTCTGGCATCCACGCTGTCGCTTGCCTGCGGCGCGGCCCAGGCCACCGAAGGCGCCGGTCTTGGCGTCTATCCGGACGGACTGGAAAACTTCATGTCGGGCGCGCTACCGCCGCCCGGCATGTACGGCATCGTCTACACCGGCAGCATGCGCTACGACTCGGTGCGCGATGCGGCCGGCAGGCGGCTCGATATTCCCGATTTTCGGGTCAGGGTGAATATGGTGGCGCCACGGCTGATCTGGGTCACGAAGCAGACCTTGCTGGGTGGCCAGCTGGCCTGGCATATGGTGGCGCCCTTGCTTGATGTCGACGTGCGCGCCGGCGGGGTGCGGCATGACAGCCGTGGCCTGGGCGACATCACGGTCGGCCCGGCGCTCGGGTATCATGTCACGCCCGCGCTGCACTACCTGGTGGCGCTCGAAGTCATCGCCCCCACCGGCCGTTACGCGCGCGACGATCCCTCGAGCCTTGGCAAGAACGTGTGGGCGCTGCAGCCTGTGCTGGCGCTCAGCTACGTCAAGCCGCATGGCTGGAACCTGGACCTGAAAGCCATGGCCGACTTCAACCGCAAGAACGGCGACACCGATACCCGCTCGGGCCGCGCGGTGCATGCCGACTATGCGATCGGCTGGGGCTTCGGCAATGGCTGGGTGGTGGGCGTCGGCGGGCATGGATACCGGCAGGTCAGCGACGACACGGGGCCGGCGGCGGCCGGCCGGGCGCGCGCCTTCGCCATCGGCCCGGCGCTGAAATACGACAGCGGCAAGGGCTGGCTGATGACCGCCAAGTACCAAAGCGAATCCGGGGTGCGCAACCGGCCGCAGGGTGAGCAGTTCCACGTCAAGCTGGTGCTGCCGCTGTAGGTGGAGCTTGCCTGCCGGTCGCCATGTCAGGCACGCTTGCCCGCCTGGCGACCGGCAGCCCGATCTGCGAACCATTCGACGATCTGGCCGCCCAGGGCTGCCGGCGCCTTGTCGGCAATGCGCGCAGCCAGGTCGTCCAGGGTATGGCGTTTCAGTTCGGTGCGCATGGCTTTCTCGGCCACCTGCATCACGGCATTGATTGAACACACGCCCTTGGTCGCCCATGCCGGCACTTCATCGTCGAATACCGCGCAGCGACCGCGGATCTCGCGGCAATCGAACAGGGATTTTTCGCCATCGATGGCGAGGATGACATCGTGCACCGAGATGGCATGGGCGGGGCGGGCCAGCCTGAACCCGCCCTTGACCCCTTCGGTCGCGACCACCAGCTCGGCCCTGGCCAGCTTGGTAAACAGCTTGGCCAGGAACTCGGTGGGTACTCCCTGCAGCTCGGCCAGGTCGCGCACGCTGGCGTCGCCGACGGGCGAGTGGGATTGGGTCAGGTACAGCAGGCAGTGCAGGCCGTACTCGACGCCGGTGCTGATGAAGGCCATAGGAAACTAGGATTCGATTGATCGTAGTTCTTAGCTTATCCAAGTTTTCGCCACTTCGCAAGCGCGCCCTAGAACTTGTAGCGCAGGGCCGCCGACGCATTGCGCCCGCGCGCCGGGGTGATCCAGCGCGATACGTGCAGGTGGCTTGATACATAGTAATCCCGGTCGGCCAGGTTGCGCACGGCAAGCTGCAGTTCCAGGCCCCTGGCGGCGGGCAACTGCAGGGCCCAGGTATGCACCAGGTCCAGGCGCACATAGCCGGGCAGGGTCACCAGGTTTTCGCGCTCGGCGTAGCGGCTGCCTTGCGCATAGGCGCCCAGGCTGGTCTTGCCGACCGTGCCCCAGTCGTATTGCGCCCACAGGGTGACTGCATGGCGCGCCACGTTCGGCAGCTGGTTGCCGCTGAACAGGGCGTTGTCGCGGAAATTGGCCGCCGTGCAGGCGTATTGCGCCGAGAGCTCGACCCGGCCCAGCGTGCCCGCCAGCGACAGCTCGAGCCCGCGCGAACGGCCGCTGCCGTCGACGGTGCGGTCGCTGGTGGAGTCGGTGCTCTGGTCGTCCGACAGCATATTGAGTTGTTCCAGCTGATACAGGGCGACATCCGAGCGCAGCGCGCCGCCGGCCCAGTTCGACTTCCAGCCAAGTTCGACCTGGCGCGAGCGGCGGGACGGTAGCGACTGGTTGGTGGACGAGGCGCCCTGGTTGGGCGCGGTGCCGCTGGCGAAGCTGGCATACACCGTATCGGCGTCGCTGACGCGGCGCAGCAGCGCCAGCTTGGGCGACCAGCGCGACTCGTTCACCGGCCGGGTGCCGGGCACGCCGTAGACGAATTCCTGGTGGTCGTAACGCACGCCGCCCACCAGCGTCCAGGGGCCGTAGTCGACCGTGTCCTGGAGCGACAATGCCGAGGCGTGCAGGTCTTGCGTGGTCTCAGTGCGCTGCAGGGGCACGCCGGGGACCAGCGGCTTGACCCCGCCGTAGACCGGATTGAACACGTTCAATGGGGTCGTCTGCGCCGAGGCGGACAGGCTCGGCTGGTCCAGGGTCTCCTTGTAGTATTCGACGGCCGCGTATAACTGGTGGGCGGCGGCGCCGGTGGTGTGCGAACGCGAGACCGACGCCAGCGCGGAGTCGATGCGACGCCGTGTGTCGGGCTCGATGCTGGTAAAGCGCTTCCAGGTGCCGGGGGGCGCGCCGGGGACGGGCGCGCCGAACAGGCCATTCTTGATCGAGACCGAATCGTTCTCCAGATGCGTCAGCGACAGCGCCACCTCGGTCTTGTCGTCGACCGCGAAGCGCCCGTACAGGTCGACGATGCGGTTGTTCGAGGTCGAATCGGCGAACGGTTGGCCCAGCTGGCGGTTCCGGGGCACCGCCACCGGCCGCTCGCCCAGCGCCGGGATGCCGTAGTCTGGCTGGTAGGTCTGGTTGGTGGCCTCGACGCCGATGCCTGCCTGGTAGCGATTGCGCTCGGTCTTGCTCAGGCCAAGCTTGATGCCGTCGAGCTGGTCGGGCACGCCGCGCCATTCGCTGGCGCGCGACCTGACCGCGATCACGCGCGCGGCGATGCCCTGTTCTTCGTGCAGTGTGCGATTGAGGTCGATCGAGAACTGCTGCTCGTCGTACTCGCCGACGCTGGCCTGCAGCGTGCTGAAGTCGCGCAGCTCGGGCCGCCGGCTGCGCAGATTGACGCTGCCGCCGGGTTCACTGCGCACGGCCAGGGCCGCACCGGGCCCGCGCAGCACGTCCACGCTGTCGACGAAGGCGGCAACGAAGGGATAATTGGAGAGCCGGGCGCCATCGCGCATGATGCGGTTGGCGCCGGTGCCGCTGTCGGCGATCGCGCCGCGCAGGATGAAGAACTGGGTGTGCGAGCCATTGAAGCCCGAATCGGCCTGGGCCCCGGGGACGTTGCGCAGCGCATCCTGCAGGGTCAGCGCGGCTTGTTCCCATACCCGTTCGGCCGCCACTTCGGTGATCGAGAACGGCGTGTCCATGGGCGCTCGGCGAACGCCGCCGGACAGGTCGGGGCTGTTCCAGCGCGCGCTTTCGCCGACCACCGTCACGACCGGCACGGCCGCCTCTGGCAGGGGTTCGAGATCGGCGGCGCCGGCGGCGATCGACAGGGGCGCTGCGATCAGCGCGGTCATCATTTTCTGGTTCATTGCGTTTGCTTCGAAAAGGGGGCGGGCCACAGCCCGCGAATAGCCGCCTGCCATGGCCTGGCGCGCACGCAGGCGTGCATCCGGCGCGGCGCGCAGGCAGGAATCAGGAGTGGGTGAGCGCGACTGGTGTGGCTGCCGCGCTTGCTGCGGATCAGGCGCGGGCGGGCGGTCCGCGCGGGCTCGATGCCGACCAGGCGAACAGCGGCGTGGCGCACTGGTAGAAGCGCGGCGGATAGTCGGGCGCCACTACCTGCAAGGCGACGGCGGCTGATTGGGACGGGAGCAGGGCGGGGAAATTGGCGTGCTGGCTGCAATAGGGGCAGTGCTCGAACGGCCCCAGGACGCCGGCGGGCTCGCTGCCATCGCCGAGTGCGACCGTCATCGTCACCATGCCCGCACTGGAGCAGATCTGCATCCCGAGGGTGGTGGGATGGCCGGTCGACATGGCGTGCGATACGCCGGGCGCAAGCGTACCGAACAACACGCCCAGTAGGGCGAGCCAGACGATTGCCTGTTGTCGGAGGAGCTTGCGCATGGGGCGATTATACGGCGGCCGGCGAGGCGGTGCTCCTCTCGAAAGTGGGGGCGCTCCTGGTAAAGTCGAGCAGCGCCCCGAGCACGGCATCCGGCGCCTCGGCCATCATCGCATGGCCGGCGTCGACGGTCACGGTGCTGGCGTGACCGATGGCACGGGTCAGGAGCGACGCCGAGCGCGGCGGCGTCATCATGTCCTTCTTGCCGAGTACGAACAGCGTCGGGCAGATGATCGAGGCGGCGGCAATGGCGCCATTGGCATACGCATTGCAGGCCGCGAAATCGGTATGGAACAGCCCCGGCACGCCGCGCGCCGCCATGCGCTGCATCAGGCGCCGCGCGGTGTTGACGACCGAGCTGCCGGGGCCGGCGGTCGACGGCCCCGGCAGCCAGGACGCATGCGACCAGCTGGCGACCATTTCGATCGCCGCTTGCGGTTCGCTGCGCGCACTTTCCAGCAATGCGTCCGACACCTTCATCGGGAAGGTGGTGCCGAGCAGGGCCAGGCCAGCGACGCGCTGCGGGGCAATATGCGCCGCCTCCAGCGCGATCAGCGAGCCCATGCTGTGACCGACCAGCACGGCGCGCTCCACGCCGGCGGCGCCGAGCACGGCCAGCGCCCACCCGGCCATTGCCTCGACGGTCTCGAGAGGTGCGCCGCCGCTGCGGCCATGGCCCGGCAGGTCGGGCGCCAGCACCGCGTGGCCGCGATGGGCCAGGGCGCGGCTCTGCAGCGCCCATACCGAATGGTCGTTCTGGGCGCCGTGCAGCAGCATCACGACCGGCAGCGCCGGATCGAAAGCCCTGCCGCCGGTGTAGCAATAGACCTGATGCGAATCGATCGTCAGTTGCATCTCAAGTTCCCTTGGCGGCCAGCTTCAGGCCGCGCTTGAGGTCGTCGATCAGGTCGTCCGCATCTTCCAGCCCGACCGACAGGCGCAGCGTGCCTTGGGTGACGCCGCTGGCCGCGAGCTGGTCGGGCGCGACCCGGAAGTGGGTGGTCGATGCCGGGTGGATCACGAGCGACTTGGCGTCGCCCACATTGGCCAGATGCGAGAACACCTGCAAGCCATCGGCGAAGCGGCGCCCGGCCGCGCGGTCGCCTTTGAGCTCGAACGTGAACACGGCGCCGCAGCCCTTGGGCAGCAGGCGTTGGGCCAGCGCATGGTCGGGGTGCGATGCCAGTTCAGGGTACGAGACCGAGGCCACCATCGGATGGGTGGCCAGGAACTCGACCACGCGCCGGGTATTGGCGACGTGGCGCTCCATGCGCAGGCCGAGCGTCTCGACCCCCTGCAGGATGGCGAAGGCGTTATGCGGGCTCATCGCTGCCCCAAAATCGCGCAGGCCCTCGCGCCGGGCGCGCAGGGCGAAGGCGCCGACGGTCGACTCTTCGCTGAACACCATGCCGTGGAAGCCGTCATACGGTTCGCACAGGGTGGCGAAGCGGCCACTGCGTTCGTGCGCCGCCTGCCAGTCGAAGCTGCCGCCATCGACCAGCAGGCCGCCGATCGCGGTGCCATGCCCGCACAGGAACTTGGTGGCCGAGTGAAACAGCAGGTCGGCGCCGAGCTCGAAGGGACGTTGCAGGTATGGCGTGGTAAAGGTTGCATCGACCATCAATGGCAGGTCGTGGTCGTGCGCGATGGTGGCGATGGCCGGGATGTCGAGCACGTCCAGGCCGGGATTGCCGAGCGTCTCGCCGAACAGCAGTGTCGTTGTTGGGCGGATCGCGGCGCGCCAGGCGTCAAGGTCGCGCGGGTCGACGAAGGTGGTCTCAAGGCCGAAGCGGCGCAGGGTATGGGCCAGCAGGTTGTGCGAGCCGCCATACAGCGCGCGCGAGGCCACGATATGGTCGCCGGCGCCGGCCAGCGTACTCACGCCGAGGTGCAGGGCGGCCTGGCCGCTGGCGGTGGCGATGCCGGCGACGCCGCCTTCGAGCGCCGCGATGCGTTCTTCGAGCACCGCATTGGTCGGATTCGAGATGCGCGAGTACACATGCCCTGCCTGCTCCATATTGAACAGGGCGGCGCCGTGGTCGGAGTCGCGCAACGCGAACGAGGACGTGAAGTGGATCGGCGTGGCGCGCGCGCCGGTGGCGGGGTCGGGCGCGCTGCCCGCGTGCAGGGACAGGGTGTCGAAACCGGGAGCTCGGGGAGCGCTCATGCTGGACTCTCGTGATCAGGATGGCGCATCCTAGCAGGTATGGTCTATTGCGCAATCTGCGCTGCACCATCGTGCAACCCGGCGCGCACCATGATGCGGCGCAACGCTGGATTTTTTGGCGGGCATAGGCTACAGTCGGTGTTATGCCTTATACAAATTTATCCAGTATCAGTAATATTGACAAAGCGGGGGTGGCGAACATGAAAGTTTCGGAAATCCTGCAGGTGAAGGGCAATATTCTCTATACCGTCACGCCCGACCAGCCCTTGGTCGACGCGGTGACCACGATGTCCGAGAACGATATCGGCTCGCTGGTGGTGATGGAGTACGGCGACCTGGTCGGCATGCTGACCTTCCGCGAAGTGCTCAAGGCGCTGCACGCGAATGGCGGCGCGGTCGGCGCCGGCACCGTGCGCCGCCACATGGACGACAGTCCGATCACCGTGACCCCGGACACCGAGGTCAACGAGGTGCGCCGCATCATGCTCGAGAAGCATGCGCGTTACCTGCCGGTGATGGACGCGCGCACCCTGCTGGGCGTGATCTCGTTCTACGACGTCGCGCGCGCGGTACTCGAAGCGCAAAGCTTCGAGAATCGCATGCTCAAGGCGTATATCCGGGATTGGCCGGCGGAGCAGAACGCGGCGGATTGATGTTGCTGGCTGTTTGATGCACCCAGGGTTGGCGGCTGCGCCGCCGACCCTGGGCCGATCACGCCGCGCGCGTCACCGGCTGGTCGGCCAACCACTCCAGCAAGCCTTCGGGCGACAACGGCCGCGCGTACAGGAAGCCCTGCGCCAGCGGGCAGCCGAGCTGGCGCAGGATCTGCGCCTGGCGCTCGTCCTCGACCCCTTCGGCAATCACCGACAGGCCCAGGTTGCGGCCCAGTTGCACCACCATCTGCGCAATACTGCTGCCGCGCGCCGATCCCGTGATTTCGGTCACAAATGCGCGATCGATCTTGAGCCGGTCGACCTGCAGCCGCTGCAGGTGGGATAGCGAAGAGAAGCCGGTGCCGAAATCGTCGATCGCGATCGACACCCCCGTACGTTTCACTTGCGCCAGCTTCTCGACCAGCAGCGCCGGTTCTTCCATCGCCATCGATTCGGTAATCTCGAGCTCGATGTACTCGGGCGGCGCGCCGGTATCGTCCAGCGCGCGGCGCAGCATGTCGAGGAAGTGCGGATGCCTGAACTGCACCTGCGAGACATTGACCGACATCGTGAAGCTGCAGTGGCCGGCCGCGCGCAGGCGCATCAGTTCGGCGCAAGCCTGGCGCAGCACCCATTCGCCGATCTCGACGATCAGGCCCGAGTATTCGGCGATCGGGATGAAGCGGTCGGGCGGCACCAGGCGCCCGTCTTCCTGGCGCCAGCGCAGCAGCGCCTCGGCGCCAAACGCACGGTTGGTGGCCAGGTCGACCTGCGGCTGGTAGTGCAGGAACAGCTGGCCGCGCTGGAAGCCGCTGCGCAGCGCATGCATCATGCGCACCCGCTCGCGGATCTCGACGCCCATGCTGCGCGAAAAATAGAAATACCCGGCGCGCTGCTGCGACTTGGCGCGCTTGAGGGCGATGTCGGCATCCTTCAGGGCGTCGGCGCCGCTGCCGTCGTGCTCGAGCAGGCGCACCAGCCCGAGCGTGGCCGATACCTGCACATCCTGGCCGTCGATCCGGAACGATTCCCGAAACAGCGCCTGCACCTGGGTCGGTTGCACCGCGTCGGCCTCGCCCAGCACGCAGAAGATGTCGCCGCCGATGCGGCCGATCTCGAGCCCCGGCGCGAGACGCGATGTCAGGCGTTGGCCGACGGCCACCAGCAGCAGGTCGCCGAAATGGTGGCCCAAGGCGTCGTTGGTTTCGGCGAAATGATCGAGGTCGACCAGGGCCAGCACGGCGCCGGTACGGCGCGGACCAGCCAGGATGGCGTCGATCAGCTCGACCACGCGGGTGCGGTTGGGCAGCCCGGTGAGGGGATCGTGGAAGGCCGACTTGTTCAGATGGGTCACCAGCTCGCAGTTGTCGAGGCAGACCGCGACCATGCCGCAGAAGACCTTCAGCAGGCGCCGCTCGACCTCGTCGATCGGGCGCTCGAGCGGGATGCAGGCGACGAAATCGCGGCCGGCCTTGCCCGGGAAGTACATATTGAGCAGTCCGTCATCGGCGCCGCACTGGCGCGTCAACAGGGTGCGTTCGGCGGCCACGGCGAATTGGCCGCTCAATTCGCGGCCATCGAGGTTGCGGCAGGCGCCGGCCGCGGCCACCGCGCGCAGGGTCTCCAGCCGGCCATGGCCGGTGTCGCGGGTGCACAGCACGCCCTCGGGCGGCTGGCCGACCAGGCGTCCGGCCTGGGCCAGGATGCCGAGCGCCACGTCGCGCACGCCGTGCAGGGCCATCAGCTCGGCACAGGCGGCAACGATGCGCTCCATGCCCAGCCGGTTGGCCTCGAGCGCGCGGATCTGCTGGTATGAGCGGATCGCGGCCGTCACTGTCGTGTACAGCTTGGTACGGGTCAGCTCGGACTTGGTGCGGTAATCGTTGATGTCGTAGCCGCGGATGGCGTCCATCTCGGGCGCATAGCCGGGTTGGCCGGTGCGCAGGATGATGCGCACATCGTGCAGGCCCAGTTCGTCGCGGATGCGGCGCACCAGGCGCAGGCCGGCGTCGGCCCGTTCCATCACCACGTCGAGCAGGACCACGGCGATCTCATCTTCTCGCGCCAGCAGCGCGAAGGCTTCGTCGGCGGAATAGGCGTGCAGGAAGGCCAGCGGACGGCCTTGCATCTCGATATTGGCGAGTGCGAAAGTAGTCGTCGAATGCACGTCGGCGTCGTCGTCGACCACCAGGATCCGCCATGCTGGACCGGTGGATGCGGCGGCGGCGGCTTCGTCGGCAAAGACGAGGTCGTCGGTAACGCGATCATCCTTCAATGGTCCCGAGGGCGTAATCGATGCTGGCATGTGCTACGTCTCCAGGTTGGCTCGGCACGGATAACTTTAGTATATATCCAATTGTAAAAAGGAAAGGGACGTTATAGGCCGCATACAAAAAATATTTCCTCATGGGAATATATTGCGACAGTCGAACGGTCAATGACGGTTTCTGCTTGCCAGATCGCCTGTTAGAATGGTAATTCGATTAATCCGATATCAACACTGACATGTCCGGCAATACTTTTGGTAAGCTGTTTTCCGTCACCACCTTCGGCGAATCGCATGGCCCCGCGATTGGCTGCGTCATCGACGGCTGCCCGCCCGGCATGGCGCTCTCCGAGGCCGACATCCAGCCCGAGCTCGACCGCCGCAAGCCCGGCACCTCGCGCCATGTCACCCAGCGCCAGGAGGCGGACCGGGTCGAGATCCTGTCGGGCGTCTACCAGGGGCTGACCACTGGCACGCCGATCGCGCTGCTGATCCGCAACGAAGACCAGCGCAGCAAGGACTACGGCAATATCGCCGAGAGTTTCCGCCCGGGCCATGCCGACTATACCTACTGGCATAAATACGGCGTGCGCGATCCGCGCGGCGGCGGCCGCTCGTCGGCGCGCCTGACCGCGCCGGTGGTGGGCGCGGGCGCCGTCGCCAAGAAGTGGCTGCGCGAAAAATACGGTACCGAATTCATGGGATACATGCGTGCGCTGGGCGATATCGAGGTGCCGTTCGAAGGCTGGGAGCATGTGCACGCGAATCCATTCTTTGCCGCCACCGGCGACGCGGCGCTGTTGCAGCGCATGGAAGACGCGATGGATCAGCTGCGCCGCGACGGCGACTCGATCGGCGCGCGCATCGACGTGGTGGCAACCGGAGTGCCGGTCGGCTGGGGCCAGCCGATCTACGACAAGCTCGACGCCGACATCGCCTACGCGATGATGGGCATTAACGCGGTCAAGGGTGTGGAAATCGGCGCCGGTTTCGCCTCGGTGGCGCAGCGTGGTTCGGAGCATGGAGACGAGCTGACCCTCGAAGGCTTCGTCGGTAATCATTCCGGCGGGGTGCTGGGCGGGATCTCGACCGGGCAGGACATCACGGTGTCGCTGGCGATCAAGCCGACTTCGTCGATCCGGGTGCCGCGCCGCTCGATCGACAAGGAAGGCAATCCGGCGACGGTGGAAACCTTCGGGCGCCATGATCCCTGCGTGGGCATTCGCGCGACGCCGATCGCCGAAGCGATGCTGGCGCTGGTGCTGATCGATCACGCGCTGATGAACCGGGCGCAGTGTGGCGACGTGCAGGTCGCAACGCCGAAGTTGAAATAAGCCGGCAGGGTAGGCGGCGAAGCCACCAGCCCTTGTATCTACGCCCGCGTCCCGATCGCTTCCAGCTGATGGCGCTTCTCGACCGTGCGCACCACCAGCGCGCGCAGGTCGTTCAACAGCGAAAACTCGGTCTGGCTCAGGACCACCTGCGGGAAGGTGTCATCCCAGTCGCCGTAGATGAAACCGGCCGGATGCCCGTGCGCGCACAGCGGAATCACCACGAAGCAGCGCGCCTGGCCCAACGAGCCTTTCCACCAGCCGGGCAGCTTGCTCGCGAACTTGGCGTCGCGCGCGTTCTCGATGAAGATCACGCGGTCGCTCCCGAGCGCGGCGTGGAACACGTCCGGCTCGTAGGCGTCCTCGAAAGCCAGATTGGGCAGCATCGTCTTGACATCCTCGCCCAAGCCCAGGCGCGCCGAATAGCGTCCCTCGCGCCGGTTGCGCAGGAAGGCGAACGAGCGCGTAAACGACAGGCCCTTGTGCATCGTCTCGAGCGCCATCGAGATCATCTGGCCAGCGGTGGCGTTGGCGCCGGCGTCGCGCATATCGGCCACGCCGCTCATCAGGATCTTGTTGCCGGCGATGCGCTTCCTGGCAGCGGCGGCCTGCTGCGCGCGTTTCTCCTGCGGCTTGGCCAGCGGCGCGATCGATAGGTCGGACGCCGCCTCCACCTTGGCCTTGTCGATCGAGGCCAGGATGCTCTCCGGCGGCAAACCCAGCATCGGTGCGAAGCGCTCGGCCAGGGCGGCTACGGTCGCGGCGCCGGCGTCGTCGTCGGCCCACAGGGCGTCGGCGGCCTGGGTCGACATGCTGCCCAGCGCGGCCAGCCAGTCCTCGTGGGCGAAGCCCTCGAAGCGCTCGCCAGGCTCCACCCGGCGCATGCCGGCCACCAGGTTGCGCGGCAGGCCCCAGTGGGCGGCGGTGGCGCGGCCGACTTCTTCCAGCGACAGGCCGAGCACCTCGAGCGCCGATTCTTCTTCGCGGCCTTCGCCGGCCAGCTCGCGCATCCGGGTCCAGCGCTCCGGCATGTAGAAGGTCAGCATCATGCGGCCCAGCGAATGCAGGATCGAGCACACCACGGCCTCTTCGGGGTCGCGCGCGCGCGCGTCGGCCGCCAGCTGCTGGGCCACCATCCCGGCCAGCACCGCCTTTTCCATCTCGATGTGGGCGGCCTCGGTGTCGGGCGTGCTGCGGCTGAGTTCCTCGATCAGTTTCAGGCCCAGCGCCAGGTGGCCGATGGTCTCGGTGCCCAGCACCAGCACCGCCTTCGAGATCGTGTTCACGCTCTGGCCGAAGGCCGAGTACATGCTGCTGTTGGCCAGGCGCAGCACCTTTTGCGTGAGCACCGGATCCGACAGCACCGTCTGCGTCATCGAGAAGTCGCGTTCATCCTCGCCGCGCATCGAGGCCAGGATGGCGTTGATCGCCTTGGTAAATCCCGGCATGTCGCCCTGGCGCCGGGTGCGTTCCCACAGCATGGCGAGTGTGGCCTGCGATTTCGCCGAGCGCGGGGTGGTGGCTTGTGTGGTCATGGTTTGCCTGCGCCCGGCAGAAGAGCGGTATAAAGGTTTTCCTTGAGCGCCGTGACGGCCACGGCCGCCGGCATCGGTTTGCCCGTCAGGTAGCCCTGGACATAGTGGCAGCCTTGTTGGTCGAACCAGGCCAGCTGGTCCTCGGTCTCGACGCCCTCGGCCACCACCGACAGGCTCAGGTGGCCGGCGAGGTCGAGGATGGCGTTGCAGATCGCGGCATCCTTGCTCGACGCCGGCAAGTCCTTCACGAAGGCGCGGTCGATCTTGAGCACCGAGATCGGGAAGCGCTTGAGGTAGGCCAGCGACGAATAGCCGGTGCCAAAATCGTCGATCGCGATGCGCGCCTGGCGCTGCGCCATCTGCGCCAGGATGTCTTCGGCGTGGGCCGGATCGACCATCAGCGTGCCTTCGGTGATCTCGAGCACCAGTTGGCGGCCGTCGAGGCCGGACATCCCCAGCGCATCGTCGAGCACCGTCAGGAAGCGGTCGCTGCGGAACTGGCGCGGGCTGATGTTGACCGAGATGTACAGCTCGCGCCCGGCGACTTCCTGGAACTGGCGGATCTGCATGCAGGCCGCCTTCAGCGCCCAGGCGCCCAGCAGGTTGATCAGGCCGTTGCTCTCGGCGATCGGGATGAAGCGCGCCGGCGGCACCATGCCCAGGGTCGGGTGCTTCCAGCGCATCAGGGTCTCGAAGCCTTCGATGATGCGGCTGCGGGCGTTCACGATCGGCTGGTAGTAGAGCAGGAATTCGCCTTCGCGGATGGCGGCGAACATGGCCGCCTCGAGCGAGATATCGTGTTCGGGCGGGCCCTGGTCGCTGGGGCTGTAGACCACCGCGCGGCCCTTGCCGGTTTCCTTGGCGCGCGACAGCGCGGCGTCGGCCAGGGTGACCAGGCGCACCTCGTCCTCGGCGTGGTCCGGGTAGACCGCGACGCCGATCGATGCGCCCAGATAGATCGTGTGGCCGCCGGCCTCGAACGGCGACTGCAGGGTGGCCATCAGGCGCCCGGTGACGAGCTTGATCTGCGCGATGGTCGCGGTGCCGGGCAGCACCGCGACGAATTCGTCGCCGCCGACCCGCGCCAGGGTGTCGCTGTCGCGCAGGGCGCGGCGCAGGCGCACCGCCGCCATCTGCAGCACGGTATCGCCCAGGGGGTGGCCGAGACCGTCGTTGACCTTCTTAAATCCGTCCAGACCGATGGCGGCGACGGCGAAGCCGTTGCCCGAGCGGCGCGCGTTGGCGATCACCATCCGGATCCGGTCGGTCAGCAGCAGCCGGTTGGGCAGCTCGGTCAGGGCGTCGTGGGTCGCCATATGGCGTAGCCGCTCTTCGGTCGCGTGCTGGATCGACATGTCGCGGCCGATCACCAGGAGCGGCGCCGCGTCGCCGGTGGCAAGGCAGGCGATCCTGAGTTCGAACCACAAGTCGCGCTCACCCGAACGGAAGCGGGTCTCGACCAGCACCGCCTCGTGGCCGGCGGCGGCGCCCGCCAGCGCATTGCGCACCGCAGGCTGGTCGATCTCGTGCACCAGGGACACCAGCGAGCAGCCGGGCTCGAATCCTCCGAGACGCTGCGCGCGGGTGCCTGCCGCGTGGATCGCGCCATCCGGCGCCACGCGGAACACGGCATCGCCGGCCGTTTCCAGCAGGCCGTCGAGCAGCGCCGCGGGCAGCACGGGCGCGGCGGAGGAACTGGTGTGCATGTTGTCTAGGAGCTTTCTTGTTGCGGCACGTGCACGTCATGCCAATCTCACATGTGAATCCGTGCAAGTCTACCAAACCAGAGGCGACTGTATCACTGAAAAATTCCGTAAGGCATTAGAAAGCACAAGCCAGGGGAGGATTTCGCGATCTCTTGCGTCTGCGCAGCCCGCTTGTTTGGCGGGCATGATGCGCTAAGCTTCGTCGTTCAAGTTTGTAAAGACAGTTTGTTATCGAGCATTGTCGCCTATTCTTGCACTGGGCGACATAAAGAACTGCGATTATGATGCCGCAGTGCAACATCTGACAATAGGCAGAACTGCGTAAGGGGGATGCGATGGACGCTTTCGATACCCATGAGGTGCAGAATCAGGCGCCGCCGTTCGTGAATGTGAACCTGTATGCCTGCGATCCGGCGCTCCAGGAAGCGCTGGTGCGCGAGGGCGGCGGCTGGGCGGCGGCGCAGCTCGAAGCACTCGGCGCGCGGCTCGGCAGCGCCGAAGTCCAGGAGCTGGCGCGCCTGGCCAACCTGCATGGCCCGACCCTGACCGGCTTCGACCGCGCCGGGCACAGGGTGGACGACATCGAATTCCATCCGGCCTGGCACGCCCTGATGGGCATCGCGGTCGGCGCCGGCCTGCACGCGGCGCCATGGAGCGAGCCGCGGCCAGGAGGCCAGGTGGCGCGCGCGGCCCAGTACCTGCTGCTCGGCCAGGCCGAGAACGGGATCCAGTGTCCGCTCACCATGACTTACGCGGCGGTGCCGGCCCTGCGCCGGGCGCCGGCCCTCGCAGCGATCTGGCTGCCGAAGATGCTGGCGCGCGAATACGATCCGCGGGCCTTGCCGATCCACCTGAAGCGCGGGGCCCTGGTCGGCATGGGCATGACCGAGAAGCAGGGCGGTTCGGACCTGCGCGCCAACACCAGCTGTGCCACGCCGCTGGCGCCGGGGCAGGCGGGAGCAAGTGGCGAGGGCGCCTGGCGCATCGTCGGCCATAAATGGTTCTATTCGGTGCCGCAGGCCGATGCCCACCTGGTGCTGGCCCGTTGCGAAGGCGAGGCGGCCGGCGGCCTGGGTTGCTTCCTGGTGCCGCGCTTCCTGCTTGATGGGCGCCGCAACGCGGTGCGCGTGCAGCGCCTGAAGGACAAGCTGGGCAACCGTTCGAACGCGTCGTCCGAGGTCGAATTCTGCGGCGCGCTGGGCTGGCTGATCGGCGAGCCGGGGCGCGGCATCCCGACCATTCTCGACATGGGCGGCCATACCCGGCTCGATTGCGTACTGGGCAGCGCCGGCATCATGCGCGCCGCACTGTGCCATGCACTGCACCATGCGCGCGGGCGCATGGCCTTCGGGCGGCCGCTGATCGAGCAGCCGCTGATGCGCAATGTGCTGGCCGACCTGGCGCTCGAATCCGAGGCCGCCACCGCGTTCGCGCTGCGTCTGGCGCGCTGCTTCGACCAGGCCGATGACCCGGCCCAGGCGCTGCTGGGGCGCATCCTGACTGCCGCCGGCAAGTACTGGATCTGCAAGCGCGGCCCGGGCTTCGGGGCCGAGGCGATGGAAGTCATGGGGGGCAACGGCTATGTCGAGGGAGGTCCGCTGGCGCGGCTGTACCGCGAGCTGCCGGTCAACTCGATCTGGGAAGGCTCGGGCAATGTGATGTGCCTGGACCTGCTGCGCGCGCTCGGCAGGGCGCCCGACCTGGCGCACGCTGTGCTGGACGCCGAGCTGACGCCAGCGGCGGCGCTCGATGCGCGTTTCGGCGCATACGTCGCGGCGCTGCTGGGTAGCCTGCCAGAACGGTCGGGCGACGAGTCGGGCGCGCGGCTGCTGGCCGAGCAGATCGCGGTGGCGGTGCAGGGCGCGCTGTTGCTGCGCCACGCGCCGGCCTGGGTGGGCCAGGCCTTCATGGCGTCGCGCATCGTGCAGCCGGTGGGCGGGGCCTACGGCCGCTTGCCGGCCCAGGTCGACCTGGAGGCGATCCTGGCGCGGGCACTGCCCAGCTGAGGACCCATTTATTTCTTGCGCAAATCGGCACAAACTGCTGCATGGCTGGGATAATGCGCGCTTGCAGGCTTTACAAAGAATCATTTTGAATTCCACCATGAAACAAGATCCGCGCTTCCCGAACCTCTTCATCCTGAATCACCCGCTGATCCAGCACAAGCTGTCGCATATGCGCGAGCACGACACCTCGACCCGCACCTTCCGCGAGTTGCTGCGCGAGATCACGCTGCTGATGGGCTACGAGATCACGCGCGACCTGCCGCTGACCACGCGTTCGATCCAGACCCCGCTGGTGACGATCGATGCGCCGGTGATCGCCGGCAAGAAGCTGGCGGTGGTGCCGATCCTGCGCGCCGGGATCGGCATGAGCGACGGCTTGCTCGAACTGGTGCCGTCGGCACGCGTCGGCCACATTGGTGTGTTCCGCGATCCCGACACGCACGAGCCGGTCGAGTACATGGTGCGCCTGCCGGATACCACCGACCGCACCTTCATTCTGTGCGACCCGATGGTCGCCACCGGAAACTCTGCGGTGCATGCGATCGACGTGCTCAAGAAGCGCGGCGTGCCGGACGAGCAGATCCTGTTCCTGGCCCTGGTGGCCGCGCCCGAGGGCGTGCAGGTGGTGCAGGATGCGCATCCGAACGTCAAGGTATACGTGGCCTCGCTCGACTCGCACCTGGACGAGCACGCCTACATCATCCCGGGCCTGGGCGATGCGGGCGACCGCATCTTCGGCACCAAGTAAGCGCGCCATGGCAACCGTGCAGCCGGCCGACCAGCAGTTCTTCGCGCGCCTCGCCGAACTGAACGAACAGTTCGCGGCCCGGCTGCCGACCACCTTCGCGCGCCTGGCGTCGCTGTCGCAAGAAATCGACGGCGTCGGCACGCCCGGCTTCGACGTGACGCCGGCGGCGGGTGAATTGCAAGCCATGCTGCACACGCTGGCCGGCTCGGCGGCGACGTTCGGATTTCGCGGCCTGGGCCACCATGCGCGCCTGCTCGAGCAGCGCCTGCGCGTCTTGCGCGCCTTCGATGTGGTGGCCGCCACGGAGTGGCAAGCCTGGCGCGCCGAACTCGACGAATATATTCGCAGCGCGCAGCGCGATCCCAAGGCGCTGACCTGAGCGCTGCCTTGTGCGCCGGCTTACGCAAGCCACATGCGCAAAGATACGGCAGAGCGTAATTTGATACATCGCAAACATTCGCACGAGTCTTGCGCCTATATTTTCCCTCGTACCGGATTAAAAGCGCGTGCCCGCATTTATTGAATTCAGGAATCGTTGCAGGTCGGCGGTTTTTTTATTTAACGAATAGGGTACACGCGAGAATTATTCGGTATAATACGGGATCGTTGGGTTCGAGGTAGTAGTGCAGTCTGTCTGTCATTTCTTTCTTGCTTCTTCAAACGATCTGAAACGGGCGTAAGCCCAACTAACCGAAATAGGAAATTGTAATGGCAACTGGCATCGTTAAATGGTTCAATGACTCGAAGGGCTTCGGCTTCATCACCCCTGATGAAGGCGGCGAAGATCTGTTCGCGCACTTCTCGGCTATCCAGAGCAACGGCTTCAAGTCGCTGCAGGAAAACCAGCGCGTTTCGTTCGACGTGACCACCGGTCCTAAGGGCAAGCAAGCCTCGAACATCCAGCCTCTGTAATAGCCTCACGGCTTTACGAGACAAAAATCCCCGGAATTGCCGGGGATTTTTTTTGCCTGTACGTCTGGCGCGGCGCCCACTGCGACGGTGGCCGGCGTGCGGCGTGCCGGCGCCAGGGTGAACCTGGCGGCATCAGGCGTGCGGCGGCACTGTCAGCGTGGCTGCCCGTAGTCCGGCGCAGCATAGCCGCGCCGCAAGAAATCCACAAAAGCGCGGATGCGCAGCGGCAGGTGACGGCGCTGGGCGAACACCGCGTGGATATCGTTGCCGGGCGCCGCGTAGTCGTCCAGTACCGTGCATAGTTCGCCGTTCGCGATCTGGGCCCCCACTTCCCACATCGAACGCCAGGCCAGTCCCTTGCCGGCCAGCGCCCAGGCATGCAGCACCGCGCCGTCGTTGCACACCATATTGCCGCCGACCTTGACCGTCACTTGCTTGCCGTTGTCGAGGAAGGTCCAGCCGCGCTGGCTGCCTTCGCTGCTGATCGGCAGGCAGTTGTGGCGCGCCAGGTCGGCCGGCTGGCGCGGTTGCCCGTGGCGCTTGAGGTAGGCTGGCGACGCTACCACCACCCGCCGGTTGTCGGCCAGCTTGACGCCGACCAGGTTCGAGTCGTCCAGGCTGGCGATGCGGATCGCCACGTCCACGCCCTCGGCCACCAGGTCGATCACGCGGTCGCTCAGGTTGAGGTTGAGCGTGACCTCGCGGTGCTCGGCCAGGAAGGACGGCAGCAGCGGCGCCACGTGCAGGCGGCCGAAACCGGCCGGGGCCGACACCGTCAGGTGGCCGGTCGCGCGCATGCTGTGCTCGGCAATGGCCGACTCGGCGTCGTTCACTTCACCCAGGATTCGCTGGCAATCCTCGAGGAAGGCCACGCCTTCGTCGGTCAGCGCCAGCCGGCGCGTCGTGCGCTGCAGCAGCTTGACGCCGAGCCGGGCCTCGAGGGCGTCGAGACGGCGCCCGATCATGGCCGGCGCGATGCCCTCGGCGCGCGCCGCGGCGGACAGGCTGCCGCGCGCCACCACCTCGACGAAGGTCGACATCTGGGTGAATCTGCCCATGCTGGTTTCTATCCTGCTGTTCATTTGATACAAAAACACACAGATGAAGTGAGAATTTGTATGGTTTAGCGATGTTCAGGTGAATATACTTGATGCAAAGACAAACGCCAAGCCGACGCCGGGCCAGACTCGGGCGGGTAGGGCGCTGCACGGATTCTTCACACATCTCAGGAGTCGATATGTCCCTCACCCTTCCCGCAGGCATGGAAATTTCAGGCGAAATCAAACCCGGCTACGAGCGCATCCTGGTGCCCGGGGCGCTGGCGCTGGTGGCCAAGCTGGCGCGTGCCTTCGCGCCGCGGCGCCAGGAACTGCTGGCCGCGCGTGCCGAGCGGGCACAGCGGCTCGATGCCGGCGAGCGTCCGGACTTCTTGCCCGAGACCGCCCCTGTTCGCGACGGCGACTGGCGCATCGCGCCGATTCCGCCGGCCCTGGCATGCCGACGCGTGGAAATTACCGGCCCGGTGGAGCGCAAGATGGTCATCAATGCACTCAATTCGGGCGCAGATAGTTATATGACCGACTTCGAGGATTCGAATACCCCGAATTGGGACAATCAGGTCCAGGGGCAGATCAATCTGTTCGACGCGATCCGCAAGACCATCTCGCTGGAACAGAATGGCAAGTCTTACCGCTTGAATGACAAGGTGGCAACCCTGGTCGTGCGTCCGCGCGGCTGGCACCTGGACGAGAAGCACGTGCTGGTCGATGGACAACGGGTCTCGGGCGGCGTCTTCGACTTTGCCTTGTTCATGTTCCATAACGCGAAGGAATTGCTGGCGCGCGGCGCGGGGCCGTATTTCTACCTGCCGAAGATGGAATCGCACCTCGAGGCGCGACTGTGGAACGATATTTTCGTGATGACCCAGCAAGAGCTTGGCCTGCCGCAGGGCACGATCAAGGCCACGGTGCTGATCGAAACCATCCTCGCTGCGTTCGAGATGGACGAAATCCTGTATGAGCTGCGCGAGCATAGCGCCGGCCTGAATGCGGGGCGCTGGGACTACATCTTCTCGTGCATCAAGAAGTTCAAGCTCGACACCGACTTCTGCCTGGCCGACCGCGCCAAGGTGACGATGACGGCGCCCTTCATGCGCGCCTATGCGCTGCTGCTGTTGAAGACCTGCCACAAGCGCGGCGCACCGGCCATCGGCGGCATGGCGGCCCTGATCCCGATCAAGAACGATCCCGAGAAGAACGATATCGCCATGGGTGGCGTGCGCAGCGACAAGGCGCGCGATGCGAGCGATGGCTATGACGGCGGCTGGGTCGCGCATCCTGGCCTGGTGGGCCTGGCGATGGAAGAGTTCACCAAGGTGCTGGGCGAGCGGCCGAACCAGCTCGACAAGCAGCGCCCGGATGTCGAGGTCACGGCAGCGCAACTGCTCGACTTCAAGCCCGAGGCGCCGATTACCGAGGCTGGCCTGCGCTACAACATCAATGTCGGGATCCACTACCTGGGCGCCTGGTTGGCCGGCAATGGTTGCGTGCCGATCCATAACCTGATGGAAGACGCGGCCACGGCCGAGATCAGCCGCTCGCAGGTGTGGCAGTGGATCCGGTCGCAGAAGGGCGTGCTCGATGATGGCCGCAAGGTTACTGCCGACATGGTGCGCGCAATGATCCCGCAAGAACTGGAGAAAGTAAAAGCCGTAGCGGCGGACGGTACGCAGTCGAATTATGAGCGCGCGGCCGTCATCTTCGAGGAAATGTCGACTTCAAGCACGTTCGCCGAGTTCCTCACCTTGCCGTTGTACGAGGAAATCTGACCTACGCGAAGGTGTTCTTCCATTCCCTCAGCGCGGCGAAGGTGTCGACCCGGGTCGCGTCGGGTTTCAAGCGGCCGGCCTCGAGCAGGCTTTGCACGATCCGCGGCGCGCCATGACGCAGGAAGGGATTGGTCGCCTTTTCAAGGCCGATCGTCGACGGGATGGTCGGCCGGCCGGCGGCGCGCGTAGCGCTGTCGGCCGCGGCCCGTGCATCCAGTGCGGCATTGCCCGGCTCGACCGCCTGGGCGAAGCGCAGGTTCGACAGCGTGTATTCGTGCGCGCAATACACCAGCGTATCGTCCGGCAGCGCGGCCAGCCGGGTGAGTGATGCCATCATCTGGCGCGGCGTGCCTTCGAACAGCCGCCCGCAGCCCGCCCCGAACAGTGTATCGCCACAGAACAGCCAGTTGGCGCCGTCTTCCTGCCGCACATAGGCGATGTGGCCGAGCGTATGCCCCGGCACATCGATCACGTCAAGCGCCATCCCCAGCCCCGCCACCACGATGCGCTCGCCATCGCCGAGTGGCTGCGTCACGCACGCGATGCCGTCGTTGCGCGGCCCGTATACCGGCACGTCATAGTCCTGGAGCAAGTCAGGCACACCCCCGATATGGTCAGCATGGTGATGGGTGAGTAAAATGGCAGTGAGGCGCAGCTGGTGCGCGGCGAGGGCGGCCTGGACCGGCGCGGCCTCGCCGGGGTCGACAATGGCCGCATTGCTGCCGTCATGAATGAGCCAAAGGTAATTATCTTTAAAGGCAGGAAGCGTCAATACCGACAGCTTTGTGCGTTCTGGAGTCGTCATGGTGAACTGGTTGAAGAGGTGGCATGGGTAGCGCGCCCGAAAAATCCATTATAGCGCTCGACCACTGGCTGCAATCGCCAGCGGGCGCCTACGTGCGCGCCTTCGAGCAAGCCTGCCTCGACGAGCTCACGGTGGATATCTTCGGCTTCAATGCGCTGCAGATCGGCGTGCCCCAGCTCGACGCGCTCGCCGCCAGCCGCATGCCCAATAAATGGCAGGCGGCCACGCGCACCTCGAGCGCGGACGAACTGGCCTTCGCCGTCGGTGGCAAGCAGATCGCGGTGGCGCTCGATGTCGAGGAGCTGCCGTTCGCCACCGCCAGCCTGGACCTGGTGGTCTTGCCGCACGTGCTGGAGTTCGCACGCGAGCCGCACCAGGTCTTGCGCGAAGTCGAGCGGGTCTTGATTCCCGAAGGGCAGGTGATCATCTGCGGCTTCAACCCGGCCAGTCTGTGGGGCATGCGCCAGGGGGTGCGGCGCGTCACGCGCAGCGACTACCTGCCCGAGTCCGGCGAATTCATTTCTTTGCCGCGTCTGAAAGACTGGCTAAAATTACTCAACCTGGGCGTGACACGCAGCCATTTCGGCTGCTACGCCCCTCCGTGCCGCACGGCCCACTGGCTCAGCCGCTTCTCGATGATGGAATCGGCGGGTGGGCGCTGGTGGCCGTATCTCGGCGCGGTGTACGTGGTGCATGCCATCAAGCGGGTCAAGGGCATGCACATCATCGGTCCCGCATGGAACAAGAAAGCGAGCAAGCGACCGGCGGCAGTGCCGGCAGCGAACAGGGAATGAGCGAACAACCAACGAATGCAGCAACCCCGACCCAGGTCGAGATCTTTACCGACGGCGCCTGCAAGGGCAATCCGGGCACTGGCGGCTGGGGCGCGCTGCTGGTCTCGAACGGCCACGAAAAAGAGATTTTCGGCGGTGAGCCGAATACCACCAATAACCGCATGGAATTGCGCGCCGTGATCGAGGCGCTCGGCGTCCTCAACCGGCCATGCAAGATCGTGCTGCACACCGACAGCCAGTATGTGCAAAAAGGGATCTCGGAATGGATCCACGGCTGGAAGGCGCGCGGCTGGAAGACCGCAGCCAGGGAGCCGGTCAAGAACGACGACCTGTGGAAGGCGCTCGACCTGGCCCAGCAGCAGCACGCGGTCGAATGGCGCTGGGTGCGCGGCCACAACGGCCATCCGGGCAATGAGCGGGCCGACGTGCTGGCCAACCGCGGCGCGGCCTCGGTCAGGCGCTGAGCGTCAGTACTGCGGGCTTTTGCTATACTGCGGTCCGCTTCATTCATTCAGTAGAACACCATGCGCCAGATCGTCCTCGATACCGAAACCACCGGCCTGAATCCTCGCACGGGCGACCGCGTCATCGAGGTCGGCTGTGTCGAAATCTTCAACCGCAAGCTGACCGGGAATAATTTTCATCGTTATATCAATCCGGAACGCGAGTCGGATGAAGCGGCGCTGGCGGTGCACGGGCTGACCACCGAGTTCTTGCGCGACAAGCCGAAGTTTCATGAGATCGCGGAAGAACTGCGCGAGTTCGTGCAGGGCGCCGAGGTGATCATCCACAATGCGCCGTTCGATCTGGGTTTCCTGAATCATGAATTCACCCGCATCGGCATGCGGCCCTTCGTCGAGCATTGCAATGGTGTGATCGACACCCTGGTCAATGCCAAGGAACTCCATCCGGGCAAGCGCAATTCGCTCGACGCGCTGTGCGATCGCTACGACATCTCGAACGCGCATCGCAAGCTGCACGGCGCGCTGCTCGACTCGGAACTGCTGGCCGATGTTTACCTGGCCATGACGCGCGGCCAGAACTCGCTGACGATGGATGTCGAGGTCGAGACCTCGAGCATCGGCGATGCGCTCGAGGTCGTGCCCCTTGGCGAGATCATCGTGGTCGCGGCGAGCGGCGACGAGCTGGCGGCGCACGACGAGGTGCTGGTCGGGCTCGACAAGAATGTGAAAGGTAGCTGTGTCTGGCGCAATTATGCGCCGCAGGGGTGACGCGTGAATGATTCTGTGCCATAATATGCCTCGCTTCGGGAGGTTAGCTCAGGGGTAGAGCACTGCATTCACACTGCAGGGGTCGCAAGTTCGAAACTTGCACTTCCCACCAGAATTCAAAGGGCCAGCAGCAATGCTGGCCTTGTTGTTTTCAGCGGGCTTGCGTGCTTCGGTGTGTTTTGAGATCACGGAAGCCTGGCAAAGTAGTTGGTCAATTGCCATTTGGAATAATCAAGAGTCTATGGCATAATACGGCCTCGTTGGGAGGTTAGCTCAGGGGTAGAGCACTGCATTCACACTGCAGGGGTCGCAAGTTCGAAACTTGCACTTCCCACCAACGAATTCGTTTCAAAACGCCCGCGCAATGCGGGCGTTTTGCTATCCGGGCGCATGGGTCGGCAGCGCGTCGGCAGCGCGTCGGCAGCGCTCATATATCGCCGCAATATCATGCTGCATGAAATCAGGCGATTGTCCGCTCAATTGGCCCAGCTGACGCTGTTCATGGCAGCGCTGTAAGCGAGTGCTTGAGCTCCTCGGTGATGGTCCACGCATACAAGGTCTTGTCGCGCACCCGCACGATCTGTTCGGGCGGCCATTGGGCGCCCATATGAAAATCGTGCGACACGACTCGGGCGCCGATCCGCAACTGGCGCCACAACTGCGGCATCAGCTTCAGATTCACTTCGAACAGCAGGTACAGCATGATCACGCTGGCCGGACTGAAATCGGTCGTGAACAGGTCGGCCTGGCGAAACCGCACGCGGTCCTGCACGCCTGCCAGGCGCGCATTGTCATTGGCTTCGCGGATGCGCTCGGGATCGAGGTCGATGCCCACGCCGCGCGCGCCATGGCGGCGGGCGGCGGCGATCACGATGCGTCCGTCACCGCAGCCAAGGTCGTAGACCGTGTCCTGCCGGCGCACCCGCGCCATCGACAGCATGCGGTCGACGATGTCTTGCGGCGTCGAGACGTACGGTACCTTCGGCAAGGGGCGCTGCGCATGTGCCGGCAAGACCAGGCCAGGCGCCAGCGCCAATGTCGCCACTGAAGCAGCGCCGTACAGCAGGACGCGGCGGCCGTGCACCAGGGGCGTTCTGGCATGTCCCATATGCAAATTGGATGGCCTGGCTGTAGATTGGTCGGACAATACGAAGTTCCTTGAAAAGCGTGTGCGAAAGGCCAGCAACAAGCCTACCCGATATCGCCGCTTGCCGGGCCTGCAGTCGTGTACACTGGCTTTAACGAACATGCTGCCTGCCGACTCGATGGCGGCCGGGTACTATGAAAAGAACGGAATCGAACCCATGGTAAACGGGCATTACGACGGGCATTACGAACCCTTGCTGGTCTTCGTGTCGATCCTGGTGGCCATCCTGGCGTCATACACGGCGCTCAGCCTCGCCATGCGGGTGCGCCAGGCCCAGGGCCGCGCGCCATATTTCTGGATCGCCGGCGGCGCGCTGGCCATGGGCAGCGGCATCTGGGCCATGCATTTCATCGGCATGCTGGCCTTCCGCCTGCCCATGCCGGTCGGCTACGATCCCCTGATCACCTTCGCCTCCTGGCTGCTGCCGGTGGTCGCGTCCGGCCTGGCGCTGTGGCATGTGCGGCACCGCGAGGTCCGGCTGCGCCAGCTGGCCTGGAGCGCCATCCTGATGGGCCTTGGCATCAACGCCATGCACTACACCGGCATGGCCGGCATGCGCATGGACCCGGCCATCAGTTACACGCCCTGGCTGTTCGCGCTGTCGGTTGCGATCGCCATCGGCGCCTCGGCGCTGGCGCTGCAGCTCGGCCTGCGCCTGCACGAAGACGGGCGCGCGCGGCGCGCGGTGCAGGCGGCCGCCAGCGTCATCATGGGCGGCGCCATCTCCGGCATGCACTATACCGGCATGGCGGCCGCCCACTTCGAAGCCGGCAGCATCTGCCGCGCGGCGCTCGGCGGCGTCAACCAGGACCATCTCGCGGCCCTGGTCACCGTGGCCACCGTGGCCCTGCTCAGCATTGCGCTGCTGGCCACCATCTTCGACTCCCGGCTCGAGGCGCGCAATCGCACCATCGCAGAATCGCTGGCGGCGGCGGCCGAGCGCCAGCAGCTGTACCTCGACGAACAGCGCGCCCGGCTCGAGGCCGAGAACGTCAGCCAGATGAAAGACGAATTCCTGGCCACCCTGTCGCACGAGCTGCGCACTCCACTCAATGCCATGCTGGGCTGGTCGCAACTGCTGCTGCAGGGCCACCGCGACGGCGCCATGCTGCGCCGTGGCCTGGAAACCATCGAGCGCAATGCGCGCGCCCAGTCGCAACTGATCGAAGACATGCTCGACATGAGCCGCCTGCTGGCGGGCAAGGTGCGGATCGATGCGGCCCCGATCCAGCCGCAAGATTTCGTCAACGCAGCGCTCGAGACGGCGCGCCCGACCGCACTGGCGCGCAACGTGCGCCTGAGCGCCAGCATCGACCACAACGCCGGCCCGGTGCGCGGCGACCTGGCGCGCATGCAGCAGGTGATGTCGAACCTGTTGTCGAATGCCGTCAAGTTCACCGATCCGGGTGGGGCGGTCACGGTCACCCTGCGCACCGAGGGCGACCAGGACGAGCAGACGGTGGCGATCGACGTCGCCGATACCGGCGCCGGCATCGCGCCCGAGTTCCTGCCCTATGTATTCGACCGCTTCCGCCAGGCCGACTCGTCCTCGGCGCGCCGGCATGGTGGCCTGGGGCTGGGCCTGGCGATCTCGCGCCAGCTGGTCGAGCTGCAGGGCGGCACGATCAGCGTCGCCAGCCGCGGCGAAGGGCAGGGCGCCACCTTCACCTTGCACCTGCCGCTGGCCGCGCCCGGTGCGCAGCCTGCCGCGCGGCCCGAACCTTTGACCGCGCCGCCAATGGCGCCGCCCGAGCTGTCCGGCATGACGGTGCTGGTGATCGACGACGAGATCGACTCGCTGGAACTGGTGCAGCAGGTATTGGCTGCCAGCGCCGCCACCATCCTCACCGCCACCGGTGCGCGCGATGCGCTGCGGCTGGTCGAATTGCGCCGGCCCGACCTGATCATCAGCGATATCGGCATGCCGCTGGTCGATGGTTTCGAACTGATCCGGCGGGTACGCGCCATGCCCGATCGCGAGACGGCTGGCGTGCCGGCGATCGCGCTCACCGCATTCTCGCGGCGCGAAGACCAGCAGCGCGCGCTCGAGGCCGGCTTCGACGAATTCCTGGCCAAGCCGGTATCGCCGGCGACCTTGCTGCAGACGGTGGCGGCGATCGTGGCCCGCCGCAATCTGCTGCGTTCTCTATAAGAGTGAAGCCCTGATGGCTCATGCCATGGCTCGGGCCGCGGCTATGGTGACGGATCAGGCCGCGGCGCCGGGCAGCACCAGGTCGAGCTCCAGGCCGCCGTCCGGACGGCGCAGGCCGGCCACGATATAGCCACGGTTGCGGCCTGCTTCCTTGCCCTTGTACAGCGCGCGATCGGCGAGCGCGATCGCCTGTTCCCAGTCGGGCTGCGCCCCGGGCTCCGGTCCGCCGGCATCGACGGTGTCGGGCGCGAAGGGGATCGATACCGCGCCGGCGGTGGCGCTGATCGCCAGCGTGCTGCCGTCATCGAGCACCACCGGCGTCGCCGCCAGCGCGTCCAGGATGCGCCGCACCAGCAGCGGCCGCTGGTCCTCGGTAACGCCCTGCGAGTACACCAGAAACTCCTCACCGCCCCAGCGCAGCACCATGTCCGATTCGCGCATCGCGGCGCGCAGGCGTTTGCCGACTTCGACCAGCACGGCGTCGCCGGCCGCGTGCCCGTATTCGTCGTTGATGCGCTTGAAATGGTCGATGTCGAGCAGGGTGAAGCAGTCGGCCGAGCCCAGACGAGGGGCCGCTTCGCCGGTGCGGCTGCGCATGCGGTCCTGGAACGAGCGCCGGTTGAACAGGCCGGTGAGCGGATCGTGGGCCGAGCGATAGGCCAGTTCGTCGTTCAGCTCGGCCAGGCGGTGTCCGGTGCGCACCGACTTGCGGTACAGCCACAGCACGCCGGCGCACAGGAACAGCGCCAACGCCGCGCCCAGCGAGGCGGCGGTCTGCACCAGCTCGCGATGCCGCAGTTCGGCATCCTTGACCGCATTATCCTGGCGCAGGGTATCGATCTGCGCTACCCGCTCGCGCGCCTTGAACTGCTCTTGCAGCGCCGAGATCGCCTTGTTGCGCTCGTTCAGCGCCAGTTCCTGCATGACGGTCTCGCGTTGGCGCGCCGTGGCCAGCGCCTCGCGGAAGCGTCCGGCATGTTCGAGCGCCTTGCTTTTCTCGGCCAGCATGCGGCCCACGGTCGACATGGCGCCAGCCTTGCTCATCTCGGTGATCACCGCGTCCACGTGGCCCAGGCCCTCGCGCTCGCGGCCCTGGCCGAACAGGGCGAAACCGAGGTTGGCCTTCGCCATCTGCAGGCTGATCCGATCTTCGCTGCGCTCGGCCGGCCCCAGTGCGGCGCGCGCCGCCTCTTCGGCTTGCGCGTAGCGGCCCGCCTTCAGGTGGGCGTTGGCGATATTGCCCAGCACATTGGCTTCAAGCGAAATCAGTTGGTGCGCATGCGCCAGTGCCAGCGCGCGTTCGAAAGCCAGCAGGGCGGCCTCGATCTGGTCCTGGGCGACCAGGGCCCGGCCCTCGAAGAAGTGGACCGCGGCGTCGGTGCGCGGTGGCAGCCGCTGCTGGCCGGCGCGGATTTCGCGCAGGGTCTCGAGCGCCCTGGCCGGATCGCGCGAATTGACATACATGCGCGCCATCGCCAGCCGGATGTCGGCCGGCCGCGGGCTCCATAGCTCGGGATGGCCGCGCATCAGGTCGAGCGCGCGCAGGAAATGGTGCAGCGCGCGGTCGTACTGGCCGACCGCACTGTAGGCCATGCCTTGCAGGCCCTCGAAAGTGGCAATGAACTCGAGACTGCCGAGCTTGCGGTAGCGCGCCCCGAGCGTTTCGAGCTGACCCAGGGCCGCGGCCGGATCGTTGTTCTCGATCAGTCGCAGCACCCGCGCCAGGCTGGCCAATGCAAGATTGAGCGGATCGCCCTCGGCCTCGGCCAGGCCGATGATAAGCTCGTTGGTCTCGAAGGCATCACGGAAGTTCCCGCCATCGGCCTGGACCCGTCGCAACAGGCGCAGGTAATGGATCCGCACCGGATAAGGCGCCCCGGCAATCAGCTTCGGGCCTTCATGCACCAGGGTGGTGCGTGCCTGCGCATTGTCGCGCTCGGCCAGGGCCGCGATCTCGCCCAGCCGCACTTCGGGCGGCGCGGCCGCGCCGGCCGCGCCGGCGAGCGCCAGCAGCAGCCCGCCGATGGCGAGCGGCTGGAATCTGGTCGGGCGTCCGGGAACAGCGGTCATGGGCGAAAGTGGTCGGTGGGAGCGGAAGGGCGAAGGTGGGAACAGCGCGGTTCATTATCGAATGTTGATTTACGGAAATCAAGCGCGCTGGCCGCCCTGCGATGTTTACGCAACGGCTCGGCACGAAAGAGGCGAAATTACCTACAGGCACGTAAATTGCAGAAGATTTGTCAGATTGCTTTGATTCGCAACAGCATTCTGGTTATATTTGCACGTCTGCAAAAAGTTGACGGTTTGCAGGTGTAGCAACAGCGGTTTCAAGTCAGGCATGCCGGCCCAACAGGCAGGATCTCGGAAGCATGCCCGCACGACCTGCGGGCATGACGCAATGACAAGACGCGGGACCACACCATTATTTGATTGGAGAACACGTAGTGAGTATTTTTAGAACCAAGAATCTGGATGCCATGCTGGCGGCCAGCGCCAAACCGGGCGGACTCAAGAAGGTGCTCGGGCCGACCGACCTGATCCTGCTCGGTATCGGCGCCATCGTCGGCACCGGCATCTTCGTGCTTACCGGCACGGGCGCCGTCACTGCCGGCCCTGCGCTGACCCTCTCCTTCGCGATCGCCGCGCTGGCGTGCTGCTTCGCCGCCCTTTGCTACGCCGAGTTCGCCTCGACCGTCCCCGTCGCCGGTTCTATCTATACCTACAGCTATGCCACCCTGGGCGAATTCGTCGCCTGGATGATCGGCTGGGACCTGCTGCTCGAGTACGGTCTGGCCACCTCGACCGTCGCGGTCGGATGGTCGGGCTATTTCCAGTCGCTGATGTCGGGCTTCGGCCTGGTGCTGCCGGATGCCTTGAGCGCCGCCCCGGGCGCGCGTCCTGGCGTGGAAACCCTGTTCAACCTGCCGGCCTTCCTGATCATGATTGCGCTGACCGCCATGCTGTCGCTGGGCATGCGCGAATCGGCGCGCGTCAATAATGTGATGGTCATCATCAAGACCGGCGTGGTGCTGCTGTTCATCGCCGTCGGCGTCGGTCACGTGCGTCCCGAGAACTGGGAACCGTTCATGCCATATGGCATGGGTGGCGTGATGAGCGCCGCGGCGCTGGTGTTCTTCGCCTTCATCGGTTTCGACGCCGTGACTTCGGCCGCCGAAGAAGTCAAGAACCCGAAGCGTGACCTGCCGATCGGCATCATCGGTTCGCTGGTGGTCTGCACCATCCTGTACATCGTGGTCGCCGCCATCATGACCGGCATCGTGCCGCACCTGGACTTCAGGGGCGTCGACCATCCGGTCTCGCTGGCGCTGCAAGTGGCGGGTGAGAACTGGGTCGCCGGCTTCGTCGACCTGGCCGCGATCCTGGGCATGAGCACCGTGATCCTGGTGATGGCCTACGGCCAGACCCGCATCCTGTTCGCCATGTCGCGCGACGGCCTGCTGCCGGCCAAGCTGTCCAAGGTCCATCCGAAGTACGGTACCCCGTTCTTCGCCACCTGGCTGGTAGGCATCATCTTCGGCCTGATCGCCGCCGTGGTGCCGCTCACCGTGCTGGCCGAGCTGGTCAATATCGGCACCCTGGCTGCCTTCACCCTGGTCTCGATCGCCGTCATCGTGCTGCGCAAGAAGCGTCCAGACCTGCCGCGCGCCTTCCGCTGCCCTGGCGTGCCTGTCATCCCGGGCCTGGCGATCGTGTTCTGCCTGACCTTGATGTCGTTCCTCAGCTGGCACACCTGGCTGGCCTTCGCCATCTGGCTGGCGATCGGCGCCGTCGTCTACTTCGGCTATGCCCGCAAGCGTTCGCTGCTGAACAATCCGCAGTAAGCGTCGTACTGCACGGCGGGCCTGCGCGGCCCGTCGTCTCTCCACAGCGCCCGCCAACCGGCGCCGGCGCTTCATGTTACTCTTTCGGTTTCGACGCGGCCCCAAGCGTCCTTGACAGCGGAGAGTCCATGAGCGCCATCGTGCTCGGCCAGGGCGATGCCCTTCTGATCGTCGACCTGCAGGTCGACTTCCTTCCCGGCGGCAGCCTGGGCGTGCCACATGGCGACCAGGTCATCGCGCCGATCAACCGGCTCATCGCCTTGTACCGTGAGCGCGGCTTGCCGATCTACGCTTCGCGCGACTGGCATCCGGCATCCCACTGTTCCTTCGCCGCCCAGGGCGGACCCTGGCCGCCGCATTGCGTGGCCGGCACCGATGGCGCCGATTTTTCCGCGGCGCTGCAACTGCCGAATGACGCCATCATCGTCTCCAAGGCCGACCGCGCCGACGTGGACGCGTATTCCGCCTTCAATGGCACCGGCCTGGGGCAGGTTCTGCACGCGCGCGGCATCCGTCGGCTTGCCGTGTGCGGCCTGGCCACCGACTACTGCGTGCTCAATACGGTGCTCGACGGCCTGAACGAAGACATCGAGGTCCTGCTGGTGGCCGAAGCTGCGCGCGCGGTTGATGTCGCGCCCGGCGACGGTGACCGCGCCACGACCCGCATGCTGGTCGCGGGGGCGGTGCCGGTGCGCCTGTCGGGCGCCGGCCTGGTAGCCGACGTGGCGCTCGGGGCCCGTCCTTAGTCGGCTTCGACGCGACGGCTTTAACGGGATCGCGTCCCTGCGGACGCTGGCGCACGGTCGCTCCGGCCAGGCCTGCCTATAGTCACCTTTCCACCTTTGCGAAAGGACACCGGCATGACCACCACCGTTGGAGACTTCCTGCTCGACCGCCTGGGGCAATGGGGCGTGCGCCGCGTCTATGGCTATCCGGGCGACGGCATCAACGGCATCCTGGCCGCCTTCGGACGCCAGGATACCCTCGAATTCATCCAGAGCCGACACGAGGAGATGTCGGCCTTCATGGCCTGCGGCCACGCCAAGTTCACGGGCGAAGTCGGGGTGTGCCTGGCGACCTCCGGCCCCGGCGCCATCCACCTGCTCAATGGCCTGTATGACGCCAAGCTCGATCACCAGCCGGTGGTCGCGATCGTCGGCCAGCAGCAGCGCTCCGCGCTCGGCGCCCATTACCAGCAAGAGGTCGATCTGCTCACGCTGTTCAAGGACGTGGCCGGCGAGTTCGTGCAGATGGCCACCAGTGCGGCGCAAGTACGGCACCTGGTCGACCGCGCCATGCGCATCGCCCAGGCGCGCCGCTGCGTGACCTGCATCATCATCCCCAACGACCTGCAGGAAGAAGACGCGGTCGCTAAGCCGCCGCGCGAACATGGCTATACCTTCTCGGGCGTCGGCGCGGCGCTGGAAGCCGCCGTGCCTCCGCCTGAAGCGCTGCGCGCTGCGGCCGACCTGCTCAACGCTGGTGGCAAGGTCGCGATCCTGGCCGGTGCCGGCGCCCATGGCGCGCTCGATGAACTGGTCGAGGTGGCCGAGCTGCTCGGCGCCGGCATCGCCAAGGCCTTGCTGGGCAAGGCCGTGGTGCCCGACGACCTGCCATTCTGCACCGGCACCATCGGCATGATCGGCACCCAGGCCAGCGACACCATGATGAAGGAGTGCGACACCTTGCTGATGGTGGGCTCGAGCTTCCCCTACGCCGAATTCCTGCCGAAGGAGGGCACGGCGCGCGCGGTGCAGATCGACGTCGATCCCACCATGTTAGGGCTGCGCTATCCGATGGACGTCAACCTGGCGGGCGATGCGCGCGCCACCTTGCGGGCCCTGATCCCGCTCTTGCAGCGCAAGCAGGACCGCGGCTGGCGAGCGCGCATCGAGGCCAATGTGGCCGACAGCTGGCGCGTGCTGGACGAGCGCGCGCACTTGCCGGGCAAGCCGGTCAATCCGCAGCGCGCCTTCAGCGAGCTGTCGCCGCGCCTGCCCATTGATGTGATCCTGACTGGAGACTCGGGCTCGGTAGCGGCCTGGTACGCGCTGCACCTGCGCCTGCGGCGTGGCATGCTGGCATCGCTGTCGGGTGGTCTGGCGACCATGGGGTCGGCGCTGCCGTATGCGTTGGCGGCCAAGATGGCGCATCCGGGGCGGCCGGTGATTGCCCTGGCCGGCGATGGTGCGATGCAGATGAACGGCATGAACGGGCTGATCACGATCGCGCGTCACTGGTCTGATTGGGATAACCCGACGCTGGTCGTGCTGGTGCTGAATAACCGCGACCTCAATTTCGTGACCTGGGAACAGCGTGGCATGCAGGGCGAACCGAAGTACGAAGCGTCGCAGCAGCTGCCCGATTTGTCGTATGCGGAGTATGCGCGCATGCTGGGCCTCGAGGGCGAGCGGGTCGACGATCCCGAGCAGCTGGGCGCGGCCTGGGATCGCGCGCTGGCGGCTGGCCGGCCATTCGTGCTGGAGGTGGTGGCCGACCCGAATATTCCGCCGTTCCCGCCGCATATCGTGGACCAGCAGGAAGCGAAGTATCGGGAAGCGATCGCGAAAGGCGACCTTGATGCGCGCGACGTCGAGCGCGGCGCGCAGCAGCAGGGCGGGTCGGGCGACGACGCGCCGTAACGAACTGGCAAGGACTTGTTGCGCCGCGAGATAATATTTTGTAATCCCTATCTTACACTCTCGCAGCGCGCCAACCGATTTGCGCGGCACCGCCCAGCTTGGATAATGTCGGTAATCGTCCATAGGACTTACTTCACGATCCGAGACATGACACCAATGCTGTTAGCCGACGCCCCAAGCGTCCGGGCCGCACCACTCGCTACCGCCGAGGGCGCGAAGAACGTGTATTTTTCGCTGTACGCCGATCCGTCGGCGATGCCTGGAGCGGCGCGCGATTTCGTGAGCGCCCAGATCGCGGTCGCGCGCGAGCTGCCGTCCGATCTGCCATCGAGCCTGGACCAGTTGCAGGCCTGGATCGAAGAACGCACCGACATCGTCGGCCAGCAGTACCGCGACTACCTCGCCGCGCGCAAGAACGGCGCACCGCGCCGTTATTTCTCGTGCCGCGCGCATGCGCTGTATTTCATCAAGGGTGTGGCGCCGACCAAGCTGGTTGACGGCGCCTGGCTGTACGGCCTGACGCGCCAGTGGGACGACGTCGCCTTCCATCCCCTGATCAAGACCTATCTCGAAGAACTGGGTGACGGCCTGCCTGACAAGAACCACGTTACCCTGTACCGCAAGCTGCTGGCCACCCACGGCTGCGAGAGCTGGGAAGACCTGGGCGACGACCACTTCCTGCAGGGCGCGCTGCAGCTGGCCCTGGGCCATCACGCCGAGCATTTCCTGCCCGAAGTCGTCGGCTACAACCTCGGGTACGAACAGCTGCCGCTGCATCTGTTGATCACCTCCTACGAGCTCAATGAACTGGGCATCGACCCGTATTACTTTACCCTGCACGTGACGGTCGATAACGCCGCCAGCGGCCACGCGCGCAAGGCGGTGCAGGCGCTGCACGACCTGATGCCGAAGGTCGGCGACCGCGACGCCTTCTGGCAGCGCGTGGTCGACGGCTACCGCCTGAATGAACTGGGCGCCAGCACCACCTCGGTGATCGGCGAGTTCGACCTGCAGTCCGAACTGGTCGGCATCCTGGCCGCCAAGAGCGCCGTGGGCAAGAACATGCACTCGGATTACTGCCGCGTCGCCGGCCGCTCGGTCAACGACTGGCTGGCCGAGCCGACCCAGATCCCCGCCTTCCTGGCCGCGCTCGAGGGCGCCGGCTGGATCAAGCGCGGCGAAGACGTCGAGCATAGCCGCTTCTGGCGCCTGGTCGAGGGCGAGCGCGCCGAGATGTTCGGCGTATTCAGCGCTTACGAGCTGCAGGTGCTGCGCGACTGGATCACCTCCACCGCCGACGGCAAGCCGGCCAGCGCCCAGCGCGTACTGACCGCGCGCGCGCGCCAGCGCACGCTCGACCAACTGGGGCAGGGCGCCGAACGGGGCAAGGCCTTCCCGGTGCGCGGCCTGATCCGCCGTCACGCCAAGCTGGACGACGCGGACGCCGGCAACGAGCTGGGCCTGCTGGAGCAGCAGGTCGCTGCCGCCAACGGCAAGCAGGAAGCGATGCAGATGCTGGGCCGCCTGCTGTCGCCCGAGATCCACCATACGGCGGTGGGCCTGATGGCCACCCGCATGTACACGCAACTGTTCGACGCCTGACCCGCCTGCACAGTGCGATAACGGCCGGCACCCGATAGAGAGCGGGTGCCGGCCGTAGCATAAAAAACGACTATTACAAGGGAATCACACGTGCAAATCCTCGAACAACGCTTCCTGCGCGGACCGAACGTCCACGCCGACTCGCCATGCCTGCTGACGGTGGTCGACCTGCAGGATTTATACGGCAAATCCACCAAGGACCTGCCGGGCTTTAACCATGCACTGCTCGAAGTGCTGCCGTCGCTGCGCGGCGAACGCCTGCCGGCCGGCCAACCGGGCGGCTTCGCCCAGCGCCTGGGCGAAGGCACCTATCTCGGCCGCGTGATCGAACACGTGACCCTCGAACTGCAAACCCTGGCCGGCGCACCTGCGGCATTTGGTCGCACGCGGCCGGTAAATGGCCACCCGGGCCAGGTCCGCGTCGTATGCGCCTACACCTGCGAAAAGCTGGCCGAGCCGGCCTTCGACCTGGCGCTCGACCTGGTCGGCACATTGGCACGCGGCGAAGGCTTTGAACTTGCGCCGCGCCTGGAAGAACTGCGCGGCATCGCCGCCCGCTATGCGATCGGCACCAGCACCGCCTCGGTGATCGCGGCGGCGCAAGAGCGCGGCGTCCCGGTACAGCGCATCACCGACGAAGCCAATCTGTTCCTGCTCGGCTGGGGCGTCAAGCAAAAGCGCCTGCAGGCGACCACCACCGGCGACACCAGCTTCATCGCGGTCAAGATCGCCAGCGACAAGCAGTTGACCAAGGCGCTGCTGAAAGAAGCCGGCGTGCCGGTGCCCGAAGGCGATGTGGTGACCACCGTCGAATCGGCCCAGCGCGTGGCGCGCCGCCTGAATGGTCCGGTGACCTTGAAGCCGCTGGACGGCAACCAGGGCAAGGGTGTGACGGTCGACTGCAACACGCCGGACGACGTCGCGCGCGCCTTTGAGTTCGCGCGCCAGTATGGCCGCCGCGTCATCGTCGAGCGCCATGTCAAAGGCTGCGACTACCGGGTGCTGGTGGCCGGCGGACGCGTAGCCGCGGCCTCGCGCCGCCGTCCGGCCCACGTGGTGGGCGATGGTATCAAGACGATCCGCGAACTGGTCGAGATCGAGAACGCAAATCCGGCGCGCGGCGCCGGCCACGCGACCATCCTGACCCGCCTCGCGCTCGACGAACACGCGGCCGACATGCTGTCGCGCCAGGGTTTTGAGTTCGACAGCGTGCCCCCAAGCGGCGTGCTGGCCGAATTGCGCGGCAATGCCAACCTGTCCACCGGTGGCACCGCCGAAGACGTGACCGACCTGCTGCCCGATTCGACCCGCCTGCTATGCGTGCGCGCCGCCGCCAAGATCGGTCTGGACGTAGCCGGCATCGACATCGTGTGCGAGGACATCGGCCAGCCGCTGGCCGCGCAGCGCGGCGCCGTCATCGAAGTCAACGCCGCCCCCGGCATCCGCATGCACCAGTACCCGAGCGCGGGCGAGGCGCGCGACGCCGGCGAAGCGATCGTCGACGGCCTGATGGGCGCCTCCGATGGCCGCATTCCCGTCATCGCCCTGACCGGCACCAACGGCAAGACCACCACCACCTTGCTGGTCGCGCACGCGGCGCGCATGGCCGGCCGGGTGACCGGCGTCACGACCACCGAGGGCGTCTTCATCGACGGCAAGCAGATCGTCAAGGGCGACTGTACCGGCTACTGGTCGGCGCGCACGGTCTTGCACGCGCCCGAAGTGGAAATCGCGGTGCTGGAAACCGCGCGCGGCGGCATCCTGAAACGCGGCCTGGCCTACGACCGCTGCGACGTCGCGGTGGTCCTGAACATCGCCGCCGACCACCTGGGCCTGGACGGCGTCGACACGGTCGAAGACCTGGCGCAAGTAAAAGCAGTTGTCGCCCAATCCGCCTCGAAAGCGGTCGTGCTCAACGCCGAAGACGCGCTGTGCGTGCAAATGGCGCGCCGTGTCAAGCCCGGTGCCGAGGTGCTGTTCTTCTCGATGGACGCCGAAAACCCGATCATGCTCAAGCACCTGGAAGACGGCGGTCGCGGCGCCTACCTGCAAGACGGCGCGGTGGTTGTGGCCGACGGCCAGATGCAGCAGGCCGTGATCAAGGTCGAGAGCATGCCGGTCGCCTTCGGCGGCCTGGCCCGCTTCAACATCGCCAACGCCCTGGCCGCCGCCACCGCCCTGATGGCCGCCGACTTCAGCCACCTGCAAATCGCCGCCGGCCTGTCGACGTTCGTCTCCAACGGCCGCACCAACCCCCTGCGCACGAATATGTTCGACGTGCGCGGCGTGACAGTCATCGTCGACTACGCCCACAATCCCGCAGCCTACGCCGCAATGGCCGACATGGCCCGCGGCATGCTCCCCGGCCAACTGGTGGGCATCGTCACTGCCCCTGGCGACCGCCGCGACAGCGACCTGCGCGAAGTAGGCCGCGTCTGCGGCGCCCGTTTCGACGAATTGGTGGTCTACGAATCCCAAAGCCGCGGCCGTGCCGTGGGCGAAGCCGTCGACCTGATATTAGCTGGCGCCGAAGACGCCATCGGCAAATCCGACACGCTGCACCGCGAAATCGAAGTCGACAAAGCGATCCGCCTCGGACTGAGCCTGTGCGCCCCCGGCGACGTCCTGGTCTTCGCCTGCGGCTCCTCGCTCCAGGTCTTCGTCGACGCCCTGCGCACCACCGACCCCGAAAGCGCCGACCTCATCGCCTCCCAAACCACCTAAACCCCAATTAGGGTCAGAGTAGAATTATTGAGCAATTGCCCAAAAAAGGCTTTTGAATAATTAGGGTCAGAGTAGAATTATTGGCCAATTTCTCAGCGGACAACTAGGGTCAGAGTCGATTTAACGCCTCATCCATAAAAGTTGTCAAACAATTCGACTCTGACCCTATTTAAATTTGTTTCTCTTTAGCTTTTCCTTGGGCAGAAACTGAAGCTTCTTCAGAATTGTCTTAGCAGTACCTTCGCCGATTCCCAGCTATCACTGACTCGAAACTATTTTCGCGCTTTTCGCGCGCTAGGGTCAGTGTCGATTTATTGCGCAATTTCCCAAGAAGGTGAGCTAAACGGCTAGGGTCAGAGTCGAATTACTGAGCAATTGCGTATAGGATAATTAGGGTCAGAGTCGCATTAGCGACTCATCAGGAAAAGTTGTCAAACAATTCGACTCTGACCCTAATTGTTGGGGCGGCTCGGGAGGGCCGGGGGTTAGGTGGTGGTGGCTTCGATGCGGCGGGCGAGGTCGGGGCGGGTGGGGCGGAGGGCTTCGGTGAGCTCGGAGATCGAGGAGCCGCAGCCAAAGACCAGGACGTCGCCCGGTCGGCACATCGAGAGGCCGAGGCGGATGGCGCGGTGGACGTCGAGCTCGACTTGCAGTTGTTCGCTGTCGATCTTGCCAAGCTTGGCGCCGCGCGCCAGCAGCGTTGCCGTCTCGCCAGCGGGGCGGCCGCGGTTTTCGGATTCGTAGATGACCAGCTCGTCGAAGCCGGCGGCGCAGGTGCGGCCGATGTCGACCAGGTCGGCGTCGCGGCGGTCGCCAGGGGCGGCGACGACGCCGACCAGGCGGCCCGGGGTCATCGCGCGCGCCATCTCGGCCAGGGCGGCATAGGCGGCGCAGTTGTGGGCGTAGTCGACCACCACCGTCACGCCGTCGACGTCGAACAGGTTCGAGCGCAGCGGATTGTGCTTGCTGTCGGAGACGAAGCCGCGCAGGCCGTCGACGATTTCCTGGTTGGCGAAGCCACAGGCGGTCAGGGCGGCGGCGGCGGCCATCGCGTTGGCGATGTTGTAGCGCGCGCGGCCGCCCAGCGAGGCGGGCATCTCGCGCACGTCGAGCAGGGCCTCGTGGCGCAGGCCACTCGCGATCACGATCGTCGCGTCTTGCAGGTAGATGCCGCGGCCGCCGTGCTCGACGTGGCGCAGCAGTACCGGGTCTTCGGCGTCGAGCGCGAAATAGATGATCTCGACGCCGTCGGACAGCTCGGCCGCCATCTGCACGCAATACGTGTCTTCGGCGTTCAGGACCACCGCGCGCGAGGCGCGCTTGGCGACGACCGCCTTCACTTTTGCCAGCTCCTCGACGGTATCGATGCCGTCCAGTCCCAAGTGGTCGGCCGAGACGTTCAGCACGACTGATACGTCGCAGCGGTCGTACGCCAGGCCGCGCTTGAGGATGCCGCCGCGCGCCGTTTCCAGCACCGCGAAATCGACGTCGGGGGCGCCCAGCACACTGCGCGCCGAGTGGTAGCCGGTGCAGTCGCCTTCGTAGGCCAGCTGGCCGTTCAGGTAGACGCCGCTGGTCGTGGTCACGCCCGTGCGCAGGCCCGCCATGCGCACCGTGTGCTCGATCAGCAGGCTGGTGGTGGTCTTGCCGTTGGTGCCGGTCACGGCCACCACCGGGATGCGCCCGTTGCAGCCGCCGAACAGGGCTTCGACGATGGCGTCGCCCGCATCGCGCGGCGTGCCGCGGCTCGGGTACTGGTGCATGCGGATGCCAGGCGCCGCGTTGACTTCGATGATGCCGCCGCGCTGCGCGCGCAGGGGCAGGGCGATATCTTCGCAGATGATGTCGATCCCGGCCACGTCCAGGCCGATGGTGCGCGCGGCGCGGATGCAGATATCGCGCGTTTCGTCCGGCAGCAGGTCGGTCACGTCTTCGGCCGTGCCGCCGGTCGACAGGTTGGCGTTGCCGCGCAGGTCGGCGCTCACGCCGTCATCGAGAATCGAATCGAGCGTATAACCTTGCTTGGCCAGCGCCTCGTCAGCCAGCGCATCGAGCGGAATCCTGGTCAGGATATTCGTGTGCCCATCGCCACGCGCCGGATTGCGGTTCTCGATCTCGACCAGTTCGCGAATGGTCGACTTGCCGTCCCCGGTCACATTCGGCGGACGGCGCCACGACGCAGCCGCGATCTTGCCACCGGTGACCAGCACCCGATAATCCCGCCCGCGCAAGTACGCTTCGACGATCACGCGCCGCCCATGCTTGCGCGCGAACTCGAAGGCGCGCGCGACCGCGTCCGGGCCTGTGCAGTCGACAGTCACGCCCTTGCCCTGGTTCGCGTCCAGCGGCTTGATCGCCACCGGCCGGCCAAGCCGGCGCGCGATGCGCTGCGCCGCTTCCACCGTGGTGACGACGTCGCCCTCAGGCACCGGCACGCCGGCCTGGTCGAGCAAGGCCTTGGTCAGCTGCTTGTCGCTGGCAATGCCGACCGCGATCGAATTGGTGGCGCCCGTAATCGTCGCCTGCAGCCGCTTTTGACGGCTACCCCAGCCCAACTGGAACAGGTTGGCCGATTCAGTGAGGCGCAGCGCCGGGATCCCGCGCCGCAAGGCGGCGTTAACGACCGCACCGGTGCTGGTGCCGATCGCATGCTCGTGGGCCGTCTCGCGCAATTCGGCAACGGCGGCATCAAGATCGAAGGCATGGTCCTGCGCCAGCGCGTCGAGCAGCGCAATCGCCGTGCGCAGCGCGTCGTCGGCGACCTGCTCGATCGCGTAGCCGCACACCACGCGGCGCCGTTCCGGCTGCCCCAGCACGGGCAGGGTGGCGCTGTGTTCACCCGGCGCCCCGGCCAGGCGCTGCAATTCCATGACGACCGGTTCCAGCGCATCGACCAGCAGCGCATCATCGGCCAGGCGCACGGCGGCTTGCGCCGGCAGCGCCGGCAGCAGTGCCAGCAGGCGCGCCGCGAAGCCGCGGCCCTTGGCGCCGCGATTGTCGACCAGCGCCATCAGGCAGGGATTGACGGCGTACAGATTGGGCCCGCGCAGCAGGCGTTTTTCTTTGATTCTCATGACAGTGGGGTCCGTTTGGTGACGTTTTCAAGGAAGTCCAGCAACTGGGGCGGCACCCGCTTGCCAGTCTGTTCTTCCCCAATGGGCAAGGAATACTTGCTCCCGGCCGGCAGCAGGTGCAGGCGCACATCGATCAGTTCGGGCGTGGTGCGGTCCTTGATCTCGGCCACATTGGTGCTCATCGAGCGCCCGTCGACCACCGTCACCGCGCCTTCGCCGAGCACCTCGATGCCGACCCCGCGCTCGATGATCAGGGCCGTGTCCTCATCGATGCCGATGCCCTGCAAGTAGGGGTTCTGGGCCACCACCGACAACAGGCGCGACAAGCGCTGACGCTCCGAAAAGTGCTGATCCACCACCACCCGGTGCAGGAAGCCGAGACCGGCCCCCAGGCTCACCGAGCCCTTCTCGGGCAGCAGGTCGACCCGGCCCTGGGCCAGCATATGGCCCGACATCGCCGAGGCGCCGGCGCTGGTGCCGCCGATCGTGGCGCCGCGCACCTTGAGCGCGCTGTGCATCTCGGCGTCCATGGCGGTGCCGCCGATCAGTGCCAGCAGGCGTTTCTGGTCGCCGCCGGTCATGAAGATGCCGTCGGCCGCCGCGACCATGCGCACGAACTGCTCGCTGTTGGCGTCTTCGCGGCTGGTGATCTCGAGGTGGGCGCGCTCTTTCACGCCCAGCGTGCCGAACACGCCGTCATAGATCTTCCACATCTCGTCGGCGATCTGGCTGGCCGCAGTGATAACCACAATGCGCGCCTCGGCGCCGCCGGCCAGTTCGACGAAGCGCGACAGGATTTCCATACCATGCTTGCGGTCTTCGCCGCCGCCGATGATGACCAGGTGGCCGTTCTTGTGCGGGGATCGCTGGTTCATCGCTGCACCATCTTCGAATAAGGCATATCGCTGTTGGAGAAAGCGCCGGCGTCCAGGCGGCTGACCGCGATCAGCCCGACCTCGATCTCTGGCGGGAACAGCGCGACCCCACGCTGCAGCGCCGCATCGAGCGCCATGCCGTCGGCGATCCAGCCGTACACGGTGCGCGCCAGCAGATGACGCACGATCTGCTCGCCGATGCCGCTGGCCGCCACCGCGCCCTCCGGCCCGGCATAGAAACCGCCGCCGATGATCGGCGTGTCGCCCACGCGCCCGAGCAGCGACGGCGCCGAGCCGCCGGTCGAGCAGGCCACCGCGAAGTGGCCGTCGGCGCCGCGCACCACGGCGCCGACCGTGTCGCAGGCCACGCCTTCAGGCAGATGCAGCGGGGTGTTGTAGTTCCAGAATCGTTCGAACAATTCGTTGTTCACGCCCGGCATGGCCGGCACCGAGCCGGCCAGCTGCGCCATGATCTTGCGATGCTCGGCGCGCTGGCGCTCCGACACCGACAGGCTGCCAGGCATGCCAATGGCGCGCGCGAAACGGGTCGCGCCTTCGCCGGCCAGCAGCCAGTGCGGCGTGTCGGCCACGGCGCGCGCCAGTTGCACCGGGTTCTTCACGGCTTGCACGCAGGCGATCGCGCCCAGGCGGCCGCGAGTATCCATGATCGATGCATCCATCTCGATGGTGGCGCCGTCAAGGCCCAGCACCGATCCGCTGCCGGCGTTGAAGCGGCCATCGTCTTCGAGGGTAGTGACAGCGGTGATCGCGGCATCGAGCGCGTCGCCATTGACTTCCAGCTGCGCCAGCGCGCGCCGCGCCGCGAGCACGCAACCGTCTTCGTTGTCGCGGGACGCACCGGCGCCGCCATGTACCACGACGGCGCCGGCTTGTTGGGGCTTGCTCATCTCGTCCAATCCTTGTGCATTATTGTTATGTGGTCTGGCCGCGCATCCACGTGGGCGGCTATAAACATTATGCAAAAACTATCGTCTGAGCAATATCGGTAGCGCCGCCGTGTGAATGTAAGAGGCCGCTTACAGGGGCGCCCGGCCGGCCTCGAGGGATACATTCGGCACGGAATCTGGTAACATGTCGCCCCTTCACGACGCCCCTCACGATAAAGGTTCCCATGGTGCACGCTTGCGGCGTTGACTTCGGCACGTCCAACTCCACCGTCGGCTGGCTCCGTCCCGGCACGACGCATTCCGCCCCGACGGCGCTGCTGACCCTCGAGGACGGCAAGCCGACCTTGCCGTCGGTGGTGTTCTTCAATGCCGACGACGAGCGGGTCAGCTATGGCCGCGCGGCGCTGGCCGAATACCTCGAAGGCTATGAGGGCCGCCTCATGCGCTCGCTGAAAAGCCTGCTCGGCACCAGCCTGATCGACGGCCAAACCGAGGTTGCCGGCCGCGCGCTGCCGTTTCGCGCGCTGCTGTCCCAGTTCATCGGCGAGGTCAAGCGGCGCGCGGAGAGCCAGGCCGGGGTCCCGTTCGAGAGCGCGGTATTCGGCCGTCCGGTATTCTTCATCGACGACGATCCCGAGGCCGACAAGCTGGCCGAAACCACGCTGCACGAGGTGGCGCGCGCGGTGGGCTTTCGCGAGATCGGCTTCCAGTACGAGCCGATCGCCGCCGCTTTCGATTACGAGGCGCGGATCGACCGCGAAGAGCTGGTGCTGGTGGCCGACATCGGCGGCGGTACGTCTGACTTTTCGCTGGTGCGCCTGGGCCCCCAGCGCGCCGCGCGCCTCGACCGGCGCGAAGATATCCTGGCCAATGGTGGGGTGCACATCGGCGGCACCGATTTCGATAAATATCTGAGCCTGGCCAGCGTGATGCCGCTGCTCGGCTACGGCAGCAGCCTGCGCTCGGGCGCGGCGATCCCGTCGAGCTACTACTTCAACCTGGCCACCTGGCACACGATCAACCAGGCGTATACGCGCAAGAGCGTGACCCAACTGGCTGACCTGGCGCGCGACGCGGCCGAACCGGCGAAGATTGCGCGCCTGCAGAACCTGATCGACGAACGTGCCGGCCACTGGCTGGCGATCCAGGTCGAGGGCGCCAAGATTGCGTTGTCCGATGCCGACCTGGTGCGCCTGCAGCTCGATCGCCTGTCGCCGCCCGAGTCGCTCGACATCGCCCGCGCGCAGTTCGAGGCGGCGATCGCCGGCCTGGTCGACCAGGTGGCAACCACAGTAAGCAGACTGTTCGCCGATGCCGGGGTGAAGCCGGAAGACGTGGATACGGTATTCTTCACCGGTGGTTCGAGCGGCGTCGGCCTGCTGCGCGAGCGGATCGGCGCCATGGTGCCGGACGCGCGCCGCGTGGAGGGCGACCTGTTCGGCAGTATCGGCACCGGCCTGGCGCTGGACGCGCGCCGCAAGTTCGGCTAGCCGCCATCAACCAAAACAGGAATAGCGATGAGTGTTTATGATCGACCGCTGGTGATGCTCGACTTCGAGACCACCGGCCTGTCGCCCGACATGGGCGACCGCATCACCGAAGTGGCGGCGCTGCGCATCGTCGGCGGCGAAGTGACCGAGCGTTACGTCTCGCTGGTCAATTGTGGCGTGCGGGTGCCGTCCTTCATCACCCAATTGACCGGCATCACCCAGCAGATGGTCGACAGCGCGCCTCCGGCCTACCAGGTGGTGCCCGAGCTGCTCGATTTCATCGGCGGCGATGTGCTGTCGGCCCACAATGCCAGCTTCGACGAGAAATTCCTCAAGGCCGAAGGCGCGCGTCTGGGCCGCAGCACCTCGCATGCCGGCCTGGTGTGTTCGCTGAAGCTGGCGCGGCGCCTGTACCCGGGCTTGAGCAGTTACAAGCTGGGGCTGTTATGCGGCCAACTCGGCATCGAATTCCGCGGCACCGCCCACCGGGCCGAGGCCGATGCCCAGGTCGCCGCCGATGTGCTGCTGCACGCTGCCCGCCACCTCGGCCGTACCTGCGGCATCGAGCAGGTCGAGCCGGCGCTGCTGGTCTCGATCAACAAGGTCGCCGCCGCCAAGATCCCGGCCTTCCTCGACAAGTACGCCGCCACTGTGCGCGAACGCCGCAGTGCGGCCGCTGCCGCTGCCGCATCGAGCGCCCTGGCTGCCTGAGCCGTCCTCGGCGGCGCCGCGGGCGCGCCGCCGCTCGTCCGATTGTGCGGTCGCAAATCCCGAATCCCTCGCTCTACTTAAAATTTTAGCAATGGGACTGCCAGTGCAAGCCGAGGGGATTTCGATGAGCCAGGACGCCGCCCGCCAGGGCACCGACACCTACGCGTGGTACCAGCGCGCCGCCGTCAAAGGCGATCCCTACGCCCAGTTCAACCTCGCCCAGCTCTACCTGCGCGGCGACGGCGTCGGGCGCGACGACGCGCGCGCCGCGGTCTGGCTGGAGCGCGCCGCCGGCAGCGGCCTGGCCTTCGCCCAGAACCACCTCGGGGCCATGTACTACAACGGCCGCGGCCTCGGCCGTGACGAGACCCGCGCCGCCCACTGGTTCCACCGCGCCGCAGCGCAGGGCGACCGCTCGGCCCAGCACAACCTGGGCCTGTTGTACCGCAAGGGACGTGGGGTGCCCAGGTCGCACAGCGCCGCCACCGGCTGGTTCTACCGCGCGGCCGAGCAGGGCCTGGCGCGCGCCCAGGCCCAGCTGGCCCAGAGCTATCTGCACGGGCTGGGCGTCGCGGTCAGCCACCCGCTGGCGATGGCCTGGTTCCGCAAGGCCGCCATGCAGGGCCACGTGGCGGCCCAGGTGCAGCTGGCGCAGATGTATGCGCGCGGGCAGGGCGTGGCCGCCAGTCCCGGGCAGGCGCTGTACTGGTTCCGCCATGCGGCCGGGGCCGGCGATCCGGGTGCCCAGCGCCAGTTGGGCCAGGCCTATGCCGAAGGCCGCGGCGCCGGGCCCGATCCGGCACTGGCCATGCAATGGCTCGAGCGCGCGGCGGCCGGCGGCGAGCGCGAGGCCCTGTACGTGCTGGGCGGCTTGCTGTCGGGCGGCGCCCTGGCGCGTGACAACCCGCGCGCGCTGCGATGTTATATGCAAGCTGCGGCCCAGGGCCATGTGCAGGCCCAGTACCGCGTAGCGCGCATGCTGGCCGGCGGCTGCGGGGTGCAGCGCGACCCGGTGCGTGCGCTGGCCTTCTATCTGCAGGCGGCCGAGGGCGGTGCCGCCAATGCCCAGTGTGCGCTCGGCCTGCTGTATGCCAAGGGCCAGGGCGTGCCGCGTGACCTGGCCCAGGCCGCCGCCTGGTACCGGCGCGCAGCCCAGCAGGGCGACGCCAGCGCCCAGAACAACCTCGGCGCCATGTATGCCAGCGGCGAGGGCGTGCCGCGCGACGACCTGCTGGCCGCCCACTGGTATCGCCGTGCGGCGCGCCAAGATCATGCGCCGGCCCAGCATAAGCTGGGCGGGCTGTACGCGGCCGGGCGCGGCGTTGCCCGTAACCCCGTGCGGGCCTGCATGTGGGCCTGGCTGGCGCGCCAGGGCAAGGGGCCCGGGAAAGCCGCGCCGGCCGATGTCGCGCTGGCCGCCCGCACGGCCGCCAACGACTATACGGCCTCGCTCAGCCGCGCCGAGCGCAGCCGAGCGCGGACCCTGGTCGAGCGCTGGCTGGCTGCCAGGACCATTCCGCGCAGGCTGCTCGGCCGAACCGGCGCCTGAACCAGCGCCTGAATCAGCGCCTGAATCAGCGCATCAGCGGCCGCCATGCATGTCACATGGGGCGTCAATACCGCACGGATACTGGTGGCGCGAGCGGTCCGCCAGCCATACTCAAGCATGTCATTTCGCGCTATGATGCCCTGCGGCCACAAGCCCATATCCATCATTAAACAGCCCGAGAACAATATGCACATGAGACTCGCCACGCTCGCCGCCGTCCTGGCCACCGCTTTCGCCGCACCGGCGATGGCGCAGAGCTGCACGCCAGCCGGCCCTTCGCTGACCTACCCGGTGTCCAAGAAGGTCGACCAGACCGACAACTACCACGGTACCGTAGTGGCCGACCCCTACCGCTGGCTCGAGGACGCGAACAGCGCCGAGACCAAGACCTGGGTCGATGCCCAGAACAAGGTGACCCAGGCCTACCTGGCGCAGATCCCGCAGCGCGAAGCGATCCGCCAGCGCCTGACCCAGCTCTGGAACTACGAGCGCTACAGCGTGCCGGGCAAGGAAGGCGGGCGCTACTTCTACACCCGCAACGACGGCCTGCAGAACCAGGCCGTGCTCTACACCCTCAAGAACCTGGACGAACAGCCGCGCATGCTGCTCGACCCGAATACCCTGGCCGCCGACGGCACGGTTGCCCTGGCCGGCGCCGAAGTCAGCCCGGACGGCAAACTGCTGGCCTACAGCATCGCCGCCTCGGGTTCGGACTGGAACGAGATCAAGCTGCGCGACATCGAGACCGGCAAGGATCTGCCCGACCACATCAAGTGGGTCAAGTTCTCGAGCACGGCCTGGACCAAGGATGGCAAGGGCTTCTTCTACAGCCGCTACGACGAGCCGAAAGAGGCGACCAAGCTGGCCGACGTCAATTACTTCCAGAAGCTGTACTACCACCGCATCGGCACCCCGCAAAGTGCCGATACCCTGGTCTATGACCGCGCCGACCAGAAGGAATGGGGCTTCGGCGGCCAGACCACCGACGACGGCCGTTACCTGATCATCACCACCACCAAGGGAACGGCGCCGAAATACCGCATCTCGTACAAGGACCTGAGCAAACCAGATGCCAAGGTGGTCGACCTGGTCGACAACTTCGACGCCGGCTATGAGTTCATCGACAACGTCGGCACCGTGTTCTATTTCAGCACCGACCGCAAGGCGCCCAAGAAACGCATCGTCGCGATCGACGTCAGCAAACCAGCCGAGAGCAACTGGAAAGAGATCGTTGCCGAAAGCGCCGACACCCTGGCCGGGGCCGACATCGTCAACAACCAGCTGGTGCTCGAATACCTGAAGGATGCCCGCAGCGTGGTGCGCGTGGTGTCGCTGGAAGGAAAACCGGTGCGCGAGATCGCGCTGCCGGGCATCGGCACCGTCGGCGGCCTGTCGGGCAAGCGCGGCGATACCGAAACCTTCTATTCGTTCACCGGTTTCACCAATCCGACCACGATCTACCGCCTGAACCTGCAGACCGGTCAGAGCACCGTGTTCCGCCAGCCGAAAGTGGCCTTCAATCCGGCCGACTATGAAACCCGCCAGCAGTTCTACACGAGCCGCGACGGCACCAAGGTGCCGATGTTCATCGTGTCGAAAAAAGGCATCAAGATGGATGGCTCGAACCCGACCTACCTGTACGGCTACGGCGGCTTCAATATCTCGCTGACCCCGAGCTTCTCGCCGGCCAATCTGGCCTGGATGGAAATGGGCGGCGTGTATGTGGTGGCCAATCTGCGCGGCGGCGGAGAGTACGGCGAAGCCTGGCACCAGGCCGGCACCAAGCTGCAAAAGCAGAACGTGTTCGACGACTTCATCGGCGCGGCTGAATGGCTGGTCCAGAACAAGGTGACGTCGCCGAAGAAACTGGCGATCGGCGGCGGCAGCAATGGCGGCCTGCTGGTCGGCGCGGCCACCACCCAGCGTCCGGACCTGTTCGCGGCAGCGATTCCGTCGGTCGGCGTGATGGACATGCTGCGCTTCCACAAGTTCACCATCGGCTGGGCCTGGACCTCGGACTACGGCTCGTCGGAAAACGCTGACGAGTTCAAGGCCCTGGTCAAGTATTCGCCGCTGCATAACCTGAAATCGGGCACCTGCTATCCGGCGACCATGGTTACCACCGCTGATCACGACGACCGGGTGGTGCCGGCGCACAGCTTCAAGTATGCCGCGGCGGCGCAAGCAGCCCAGGCCGGTGGCGCGCCGATCCTGATCCGTATCGACACCAAGGCAGGCCATGGCGCCGGCAAGCCGACCGGCAAGCAGATCGAGGAAGTCGCGGATCGCTGGGGTTTCCTGTCGCGTGAGCTGCACATGACCGATGCCACCAAGACGGTGGGTGGCGCGCACTGATAGGCGCTGAGTTAACCTGTGCCGCAAGGCCGGGTTATCGTCGAGAGGCCGCCGGCGTAATCCGGCGGCCTTTTTATATTCTAATCAGAATCAAATCTTCTGGCTTTTGGAATGGAAAATTCCGTTATTACACATTTGGACTGCATGGAATTTGTACTCGAGTGTCGCATGTGAGTATATGAGAAATTTCGAATTGTCTGGGCTGGTACATTCTCCGCGTACATATAAATGTACATATATTAATCAATAAAGGAGAAGTAATGTCTAGTGCAGAAATTCAAACCACGATCAATTGGGATGAGATGGCGCTGGTGCGACCAATATCGGCGCCGGGCAGCATCGATATCACATTCGGCACCGAGCTCACGCTCCCTAAAGGGTTTGTCATCAACAAATTACTGCCGATAGCGCGGTGCTGAAGGACTTGCTGGTCAAACTCGGCGAAGCCAAGCAACTGGATATCTTTTCCATCCTGAAATCCGGCGCTATCGGATCGGATATTGATGTTGCATCGGCAGTCGAACTGCTGGGCGCGCCTTATCAAGTCGCAGGCATCGTGGGCTCACCGGATCTGTCCGGTGATTATGCCACCGCCTTGCTGTCGAGCCCGGATGGTGGCAAGTCACCGGCCTTGCCGCAGCCCCGTCCGGCAAGTTGCCGGCCGGGAGCCACCCATGCTTAGCGATGCACCACGACCAGCATCGCCTTGGCCTCGGTCTTGCCCGTGTTGCGAATCACATGATTCTGGTCGGCCGCATAGCGCGCAGTCGCCCCGTGGCGCACCTTTTTCTTCTCGGTCCCCACTTCCAGCTCGACCGTGCCGGTAATCACCGTCAAGTGTTCTCCCGTCCCCGGATCGTGGGCCTGCGACGCCAGCTCTCCCCCCGGCGCGAGGGTGAGCTCGTACCATTCATACTTGCCGGCCAGGTCCATCGGGCCCAGGATGCGCAGGGAATAGCCGGCATGCGCGCCGGGCAGGGTAGGGATCTCGTGCGCATCGACAACGCGGATCAGCTCGGCAGAGCGTACTTCGGAGGACAGCAGTTCGCCGATCTGTACCCCGAGCGCATTGGCCAGGCGCCAGGTGATGGCGATCGTGGGGTTGGCCTTTTCGCGCTCGATCTGGGACAGCATCGATTTCGAGACGCCGGCGATGCGCGACAGGTCTTCCAGGGTCAGGCCACGGGCCAGGCGCAGCCGTTGTAGTGTGGCGCCAACTTCTGGTGGGGCATTGTTTGTTAGAGTGGTGCTCATTGTGGGTATGCGTGCCGACCGCGTATTGCCTAATTCAAATTGTTATAAGTATATGCCTATCGAGCACAAAGCGGCTTGCCAAGTTCATTGGCTGGGCGTAATATTCGATATATTGAATTTCTGTTCGAGATAGCGAACTAAGTTTTCGTCATCGAACAAAGCAACGGTACAGCATCCGCCAACCGCCGGTCAAGCCGGGGATGGGGCCAGACAACCAGCACCAGGGGACACCATGAGCGATCAAGCCTTCTACAGCAATCTGCAGCAAAAACTCGACACCTTGAAAGATGACGGCCTGTTCAAGCCCGAGCGCGTGCTGGCCTCGCGCCAGGGCGCCGAAGTGGTCGCGCAGGATGGCCGTACCCTGATCAATATGTGCGCCAATAACTACCTGGGCCTGTCGGGCGACATCGAGACCCAGCAAGCCGCCGCCGCCGCCCTGGAAAAATACGGTTACGGCCTGTCGTCGGTGCGCTTCATCTGCGGCACCCAGACCGTGCACAAGGAACTCGAAAGCGCGCTGTCGAACTTCCTTGGCACCGAAGACACGATCCTGTACGCGGCCGCCTTCGACGCCAACGGCGGCGTGTTCGAGCCGCTGTTCGACGAGAACGACGCCATCATCTCGGACGCCCTGAACCACGCCTCGATCATCGACGGCGTGCGCTTGTGCAAGGCGGCGCGCTACCGCTATGCCAATAACGACATGGCCGACCTCGAGAAGCAGCTGGTCGCGGCCACCGAGGCGGGCAAGCGCCACAAGATCATCGTCACCGATGGCGTGTTCTCGATGGACGGCACGATCGCCCAGCTCGACAGGATCGTCGCACTGGCCGAGAAATACGGCGCGCTGACCATGATCGACGAATCGCACGCCTCCGGCTTCATGGGCGCAACCGGTCGTGGCACCCACGAGCACTGCGGCGTGATCGGCAAGATCGACATCATCACCGGCACCCTGGGCAAGGCCCTGGGCGGCGCGATGGGCGGCTTCACCTCGGGTAAAAAAGAAGTCATCGAGACCCTGCGCCAGAAGTCGCGCCCCTACCTGTTCTCGAATACGCTGGCGCCAATGATCGCCGGCGCCTCGCTGGCGGTGCTGGAACGGATTTCGAAGTCGACCGAACTGCGCGACCGCCTGCACGAAAACACCGCCTACTTCCGCAAGGAGATCGAGCGCATCGGCTTCACCATCAAGCCAGGCACCCACCCGGTGGTGCCGGTGATGCTGTTCGAAGCGCCGGTGGCGCAGAAATTCGCGGCCCGGATGTTTGAACTGGGCGTACTGCTGTCGGGCTTCTTCTACCCGGTGGTGCCGATGGGCCAGGCGCGCGTGCGCGTGCAGCTCTCGGCGGCCCATACCCGGGAACAGCTCGACTTCGTGCTGAAAGCCTTCGAGCAGGCTGGCACGGAACTTGGCATCATCAAGAACAACTAAGCTACGCAAGGACTAGACAGCATGGAACGCATCCTCATCATCGGCGCCAACGGCCAGATCGGCAGTGAACTGGTCAGCGCCCTGGCCGACAAGCACGGCGCGCAGAATGTGATCGCCTCGGACATCGGCGACAACAACCTGTACGGCGCGGCGCGCTACACGCGGCTCGACGTGCTGGACAAGGAAAGCCTGGCGCGCCTGGTGGCCGGTGAAGGCATCACCCAGGTGTACCAGCTGGCCGCCATGCTGTCGGCCACCGGCGAAAAAGCGCCCCTGAAGGCCTGGACCCTGAACATGGACGGCCTGCTCAACATCCTCGAGATCGCGCGCGAGCGCAAGGAATGCGCAAAGCCATTGAAGGTGTTCTGGCCATCGTCGATCGCCGCCTTCGGCCCCAACACCCCGAGCGAGAACACCCCGCAGTTCACGATCATGGACCCGACCACGGTGTACGGCATCAGCAAGCTGGCCGGCGAGCGCCTGTGCGAGTACTATCACAGCAAGTACGGGGTCGACGTGCGCAGCATCCGCTACCCGGGCATCATCTCGTACAAATCGCCTCCGGGCGGCGGCACCACCGATTATGCGATCGCGATCTTCCATGCTGCCCTGCGTGGCGAGACCTATGAATGCTTCCTGGGTCCGGAGACCACGCTGCCGATGATCTACATGCCGGACGCGATCCGCGCCACCATCGAACTGATGGAAGCCCCAGCCGACCAGGTCGCGATCCGCTCTTCGTACAATGTGGCCGGCGTGTCGTTCAACCCGCGCGAACTGGCCGCCGCGATTGCCAAGGCCTTGCCGCAGTTCCGGATCGACTACAAGCCGGATAGCCGCCAGCAGATCGCCGACTCGTGGCCGAAGAGCCTCGACGACAGCCGCGCGACGAGCGACTGGGCCTGGAAGTCGCGCATCGGTGTCGATGAGATGGTCGAGTCGATGCTCAAGAATATCGACGTCGGCCTGGGCGTTGCTGCATAAGCGTCGCGCATCGAGCTTCCAACGGCCTGCCGCCCCGACGCGCCAGGCCGATTCACATTATAAGAACTGAAAAGCGAGACAAGCATGGACATGAGCGTATTCGATTTGTTCAAGATCGGCATCGGCCCGTCGAGCTCCCATACCGTGGGTCCGATGGTGGCCGCGCGCCGCTTCCTGCTCGAGAGCGGGATGCTGGAACAGGCGGTCGGCGTCGAAGCACACCTGTACGGTTCGCTGGCGCTGACCGGCGTCGGCCACGCCACCGACAAGGCGGTGATCCTGGGCCTGATGGGCGAAACGCCGCAGGGTGTCGATCCGATCGCGGTCGAAGACAAGCTGGCCGAGGCCGAGTTCGACGGCGTGCTGCACCTGCTGGGCACCAAGCCGGTCCCGTTCAGCGCCAAGACGCACCTGGTCTGGCACAAGGCCTCGACCCTGCCGGAACACCCGAACGGCATGCGCTTCGTGCTCCAGCTGCAGGACGGCAGCATCATCGAGCGCATCTATTATTCGGTCGGCGGCGGTTTCATCACCGCGGCCGGCGAGAGCCAGGTGCGCGCCGCCGACACCAGTGTCGCCCAGGTTCCGTATGCCTTCGACACGATGGCCCAGCTGCTCGAGCATGGCCGCCTGCGCGGCCTGAGCATCCCGCACATGTTGCGTGCCAACGAGTGCACGCGCATGAGCAATGAACAACTCGACGCCGGCCTTGATGACATCTGGCGCGTGATGCGCGACTGTATCTGCCAGGGTCTGGTGACCGAGGGCCGCCTGCCGGGTGGCCTGAATGTGCGGCGCCGTGCGGCCGGCCTGTGGAAGCAGTCGCAGCAAGCCCAGCAGCAGCCGCTGAACGCCTTGCCGCATGACGCGGTGCAGCAGGTGAGCCTGTACGCGATGGCGGTCAACGAGGAAAACGCGGCCGGCGGCCGGGTCGTCACGGCGCCGACCAATGGCGCGGCCGGCATCATCCCGGCGGTGCTGCGTTACTACGCCGAGGACTGCCGTCCGATCGATCCGCAGCGCGGGGTGCGTGACTTCCTGCTGACGTCTGCCGCGATCGGCATGCTGTGCAAGAAGAACGCGTCGATCTCGGGCGCCGAAGTCGGCTGCCAGGGCGAAGTCGGCGTGGCCTGTGCGATGGCCGCCGCTGGCCTGGTGGCGGCGCTCGGCGGCAGCAACGAACAGATCGAGAACGCGGCCGAAATCGGCATCGAGCACCACCTGGGCATGACCTGCGACCCGATCGGCGGCCTGGTGCAGATTCCCTGCATCGAGCGCAACGGCATGGGCGCGATCAAGGCGATCACCGCCGCCTCGCTGGCGCTGAAGGGCGATGGTACCCACTTTGTCAGCCTCGACAGCGCGATCGAGACCATGCGCCAGACCGGCGCCGACATGCAGGTCAAGTACAAGGAAACCTCGCTCGGGGGGTTGGCGATCCATGTGGTGACAGTCAATCACGCGGCCTGCTGATCGCTGCTTGGCCGAGCTATGGACTTGGATTCCCGCCAGCGCGGGAATGACGTGCTGTTGCTAACGAAGAATTGACGATAAGCTGGTTCTGACCACGTCACTTGAAACGTCATTCCCGCGGAGGCGGGAATCCAAGTGCCCAGCGCACCCATCACCCAATTTAATTTCCCCAAAAGACTTTTTTGCAGCACAGCATACATTTTCGCCCGCGCCCACTATAATAAAGTTTCAACGTGAGCCAACCGGATCTTCAAACTGTATGCATTATGTGTCCACCCGCGCTACGTGCGCGTCCGCAGCACGCAATCCCCAACAATTCTCCGATATCCTGCTCGGCGGCCTGGCCCCGGACGGCGGCCTCTACCTGCCGGCCGAATACCCGCAGGTCACTGGCGCCGAGCTCGATGCATGGCGCAAGCTGAGCTATGCCGAGCTGGCCTATGAAATCCTGCGCAAGTTCGCTACCGACATCCCGGACGCCGATCTGAAAGCACTGACCGCGCGCACCTATACGCCCGAGGTCTACCGCAACGCGCGCGCCGACGAGTCGAGCGCGCACATTACCCCGCTGCGCGTGCTGGAAGACGGCCCGCAAGGCAAGCTGGTGCTGCAGGCGCTGTCGAATGGTCCGACCCTGGCCTTCAAGGACATGGCAATGCAGTTGCTGGGGAACCTGTTCGAATACGCGCTGGCCAAGGATCACGATGAGCTGAACATCTTCGGCGCCACCTCGGGCGATACCGGCAGCGCTGCCGAGTACGCGATGCGCGGCAAGCGCGGCGTGCGTGTGTTCATGCTGTCGCCGCATGGCAAAATGAGCGCTTTCCAGACCGCCCAGATGTTCAGCCTGCAAGACCCGAACATCTTCAATATCGCGGTCGAGGGCGTGTTCGACGATTGCCAGGACCTGGTCAAGGCGGTCTCGAACGACCTCGAATTCAAGGCGCGCCAGAAGATCGGCACCGTCAACTCGATCAATTGGGCCCGCGTCGTGGCCCAGGTGGTGTATTACTTCCGTGGTTACCTGCTGGCCACCACCAGCAACGACCAAAAGGTGTCGTTCACCGTCCCGTCGGGTAACTTCGGCAATATCTGCGCCGGCCACATCGCGCGCATGATGGGCCTGCCGATCGACAAGCTGGTGGCCGCCACCAACGAGAACGACGTGCTCGACGAATTCTTCCGCACCGGCGTCTACCGCGTGCGCAAGTCGTCCGAAACCTTCCACACCAGCAGCCCGTCGATGGACATCTCCAAGGCGTCCAACTTCGAGCGCTTCGTGTATGAGCTGGTGGGCCGCGACGCTGAACGCACCCATGCGCTGTTCCGCAAGGTCGACACCCATGGCGGCTTCGACCTGTCCGGCGCGCCGGGCAGTGATGGCGACGAATTCAAGGATGTCGCCAAGTATGGCTTCCTGTCGGGCCGTTCGACCCACGCCGACCGCCTGGCCACGATCCGCGACGTCGCCGACGACTACGGCATCACGATCGACACCCATACCGCCGACGGCATCAAGGTCGCCCGTGAACACCTGCAGCCGGGCGTGCCGATGATCGTGCTCGAGACCGCGCTGGCCGCGAAGTTCAACGAGACCATCCTGGAAGCGCTGGGCCAGGACGCCGAGCGTCCGCCAGGCTTCGAGGACATCGAGTCGCTGCCGCAGCGCTTCATCGTCATGCCGGCCGATGTCGCTCGCATGAAGTCCTACATCGCCGACCATACGGGGCTGTGATGGGCGCACCGACTACCAGGGCGCCGATGCTGACGGTGCGCGAAGCGCTCGACTTCCTGCTCGAGGCCGCCCGTCCGGTGGAGCAGACTGAAACCGTCCCGACGCTCGAGGCCAACGGCCGCGTGCTGGCGGCAGACCAGCTGGCGACCATCGACGTGCCCTCGGCCGACAATACGCAGATGGATGGCTACGCCGTGCGCGCCGAGGATTGCGCGAGCGGCAGCGCCACCCTGAAGGTCAGCCAGCGCATCCCGGCCGGCACTGTCGGGCATGCACTCGAACCCGGCACTGCCGCCCGTATCTTCACCGGCGCCCTGATTCCACCGGGCGCCGATGCGGTCGTGATGCAGGAACAGGCCGAGGCGGTGGGCGACAGCGTCACCATCCACCACGCGCCGCGGGCCGGCGAATGGATCCGTCGCAAGGGCGAGGACATCAGCGCCGGCGCCGTGATCCTGCCGGCGGGCAGCCGCCTGCGCAGCCAGGAGCTGGGGCTGGCCGCATCCGTGGGCCTGGCCAGCCTGCCGGTGCGGCGGCGCCTGCGGGTGGCCGTGTTCTTCACCGGCGACGAACTGACCATGCCGGGCGACGTGGCGGCTGACCAGCTGAAACCTGGCGCGATCTACAACTCGAACCGCTTTACCCTGCGCGGCCTGCTGGAAAACTTCGGCTGCGACATCAGCGACTTCGGCATCGTGCCCGATTCGCTCGCTGCGACCCGCGCCACGCTGGTGGAAGCGGCGCGCGAGAATGACCTGATCATTACCTCGGGCGGCGTCTCGGTGGGCGAGGAAGACCATATCAAACCGGCGGTGGAAGCCGAAGGGCGCCTGTCGATGTGGCAGATCGCTGTCAAGCCGGGCAAGCCGCTGGCGTTCGGCGAAGTGCGGCGCGAACATGGTGCGGCGTTCTTCCTGGGCCTGCCGGGCAATCCGGTATCGAGCTTCGTTACCTTCCTGCTGTTCGTGCGGCCGTTCCTGCTGCGCCTGCAGGGTGTGACCGGCCAGGTCGAACCGCAAGGGTATGCCGTGCGCGCCGATTTCGATTTGCCGAAGGGTGACCGCCGCAATGAATTCCTGCGTGCGCGCCTGAACGCGGCCGGGGGGCTGGACCTGTTTCCCAACCAGAGCTCGGGCGTGCTGACCTCGACCGTGTGGGGAGATGGCCTGGTCGACAACCCGGCCGGCAACCCGATTGCCGCGGGCGATCTGGTGCGCTTCATCCCGTTCGCCGAACTACAGCATTAGGAAAGACATGAAGATCAGTGTGAAATACTTCGCGGCCTTGCGCGAAGCGGTGGGCACCGCCCACGAGCAGCTGGAGTTGCCTTCGGATGTCGCGACGGTGGGGGCCGTGCGTGAACTGCTGCGCGCGCGCGGTGGCGTGTGGCTTGATGCGCTGGCGCCGGAACGTGCGGTGCGCATGGCCTTTAACCAGGTCATGTGCGGCGGCGATACGCCAGTCAGCGATGGTGCCGAAGTAGCGTTTTTCCCGCCGGTGACCGGCGGTTGAAACAGGCCGGCCCGCCAGGGCCGGCTGTTCTGTCACAAAGCCGCGATCGACTGCTCGGCCAATGCCATCAACTTCGCACAATTATCGTTACGCGCCGCGAAATCCTTCCACGCCGTATTGCGCGCCACGGTCTGCCAGCCGCGCAGCGCCTCGGGATTGAGGTCGACCACCCGCGCACCCACCCCGCGATACACCGACACCACCGCCGCATCGTCGATGCGCGCCATCTTCATCGCGAACTGCTCGAGGTCGGCGCCGACCTTGACGATGGCGTCCTGCTGCGGTTTGCTCAGACGCTCGAACACGGTACGCGACATCAGCAGCGGCTCGAACATGAACCAGTAGGAACCGCCACGCGCCGTGGTCAGTGAACGCGCGGTCTCTTGCAGGCGGAACGAGATCAGCGATGTGGACGAAGTGAGCGCCGCGTCGAGCGCGCCGCTGCGCATGGCGCTATGGATTTCGTTGGACGGCAGGCTGACCACGGTGGCGCCGGCGTCCTGCAGCAGCATGTCCATCTCGCGCGAGCCGCCACGCACCTTGAGGCCGCGCACGTCGTCGGGCGTGATGACCGGGTCGCCGCGCGAGGCGACGCCGCCGGCCTGCCAGATCCAGCTGACGATCACCAGGCCCTGTTCATTGAGTATGCGCGTCAGTTCACGCCCAACCGGCGCGTTCTTCCAGCCATAACCCTGCTCGTAGGACGTGACCAGCGCCGGCATCAGGCCGATATTTGCCTCGGGCGCTTCGCTGCCCGCATACGACAGCGGCACCAGGGCCATGTCGAGCGAGCCGCTCTTGAGAGCGCCGAACTGGGCGTTGGGCTGCATCAGGCTCGACCCGGGGTGGATCGAGAACTTGACGCCGCCACGGGTGCGCTTCTCGACCTCGGCCGCGAACATGCGACACAGGCGGTCACGGAAGTCGCCCTTGGCGATATTGCCGCCGGGGAACTGGTGCGAGATATTGAGATTGTTCGGCTGCGCCCAGGCGGACTGCATCCATAGCGGACTGGTCGCGATCGCGCCCAGCACTGCCCTGCGGGTCGCGAGCGACCGGTTGATTACCGACATACACATCCTCCAAGATGTTTAACGGACTGCCGGGCGAATCGTGGCTGACCTCGTCGCAACTGACCGCGTTGCGCGGGCGCCATCGTTCGCGGTGGCGTGTACAAGAATATTCCTGCCACACTGCATGTCAAGCGGAATATTGCAGCTATGACAAAGGCATACGCATGCCAAGGCGGAAGTATCCCGCAGGCCGGCGAGGCCGGCCTTGATCCATCCTGGAGAATGTTACGGTCAGCGCGGCTTGTCGGCGATCGCCGCGCTGGCCGAACGCCAGCGTGCGGCCACGAAAATGGCGGCGGCGGCAAGCGACCAGGCCAGGGTCGGGCCCCAGGTCGCGGCCAGGCTGTCGCCGCGCATCAGGTCGATCGCACAGAGCAGCAGGAACATGGTGCCGGCGGCCAGCAGGTACTGGCCGATCCAATGGGTGACTGGTCGCATGGGGCTACTCCTTTCAACGGCGGTCGAAATAACGGCGCAGGATGCCGGCCAGCGCCAGCGGCTGGTCGATCATCAGGAAGTGGCGCGACGGCGCGATCGGGACCACCTCGACCGAGGGAATCGCTTCGACCAGCATGCGGTAATGCTCGACCTTGTCGTTCACCGTCAGCGCATCCTGTGCTGCATCGTACTGGTAAAACGGCGCCACGACCAGCACCGGGGCGCTGATTCTTGCCAGGCCGGGTCGCAGGTCGAGCGCCAGCAGATCGGCCACATAGGCGCCGACCGCCTCGCGGTCGCTGCGCAGCAGCAGCGGCGTGATGTCGTCGGCCTTGCCGATATCGAGCACGCCCTGGCCGCGCATGTACTGGCGCTGCTCGGCGGCGTAGGCATCCGGCATGCTGGTCGCCATGCGCTTGCGCACATTGAGCGCGGCCTGCGGGCGCTGTTGCGGCGGCATGTTCTCGGTGCCGGGGAAGACCGGCAGGCCGTCCAGCGCCACCACGCCGCCGATGCTGTTACCCAGGTCCTGGGCCACGGCGTAGGCCAGGGTACCGCCCAGGCTGTGGCCGACGATGATGGGTTTGTCGAGGCTGCGCTCGGCGATCAGGCCGCGCAGCGCGCTGCGCGCGCCTTCGAACGGCGCCCAGTCGGGCGAGGATGCCGGCGCCGGGTGGCCGTCGAAGCCGGGCAGGGTGACCACGTACAGGGTGAATTCGTCCTTGAACTGCCGGATCACTTCTTGCCACACCCAGGGACCGCTGGCCAGGCCCGGCACCAGGATCAGCGGCCGGCCGCGGCTGCCGTGGCGCTCGACCAGCAGGCTGCCGGACTGGAAGCGTTCGGCCGGTTCGATGGTTGCGGCGAAGCGGTTCGCAACCGGCGCTGCCGTTGCTTGAACCTGGGCCTGGGCGGGAAGGACGGCAGCGGCGCCGAGCGCCAGTGCGAACAACAGGGATGCTTTCTTCATGCGGTCTCCTGATCGGGTGAAAAGATGGCTTCGACCGGGAGGCCGAACAGCCGTGAAATGGCGAAAGCGAGCGGCAGGCTGGGATCGTAGCGGCCGGTCTCGATGGCATTGATGGTCTGGCGCGACACGTCCAGGCGCTCGGCCAGGTCAGCCTGGCTCCAGCCCTGGTCGGCGCGTAGTGCGCGGATCGAATTTTTCATCGCTGGCGCAGCGCCCGAACCGTGGTCACCAGCACGGTGGACGCACACAGCACCATCCAGACAGCGAACATCGACAGGCGCGGATAGCCGGCGGTTTCGAGAAAGCCGTAGCTGAAGGTGAGGCCGGCAGTCAGGGCGGCGGCCAGCGCGAACGATTCGAGCAGGTTGCGGCGCAGGTATTCGTCCAGGCGGCCCAGGTGGCGCGCAATGGCCCACAGCATGAAGCAGAAGCCGATCATCGGCGACAGCAGCACAGCGGTGCGCAGCACGCCGTCGTCCATTGGCCGGCCGAAGTGGATCGATGCCGCCAGCAGCAGTGCGTAGGCCAGCAGCGCGCCGAACAGCTCGCGCAGATAGACCTTGCCGGTGCGTTTTTCGTGGGTGCTCGCTTTCATGCTGGCCTCGTCGTGAAGTAAAGGATGCTTGACATCGTAGGGCGGACCGAAGCCCATGTCAAGCATCCTTTACATGGCTTCAGCAGGCCCGATTCGACTACAATGCCTGTCCTTCATCTGCTGCCCGTCGCCCCATGACCGATCTATCCCCAACTCCAAAGCGTGTCGCCGTGATCGGCGGCGGCCCTGCCGGGCTGATGGCGGCCGAGGTGCTGGCGGCCGGCGGCGTGCAGGTCGACGTCTACGATGCGATGGCCAGCGTGGGCCGCAAGTTCCTGCTGGCGGGGAAGGGCGGCATGAACATCACGCACGCCGAACCGTATGCCGACTTCGTGCGGCGCTACGGCGCGCGCCAGGATCATGTAACGCCTTGGCTCGAAAGCTTCGACGCCGACGCGGTGCGCGCCTGGATCCACGCGCTCGGCATCGAGACCTTCGTTGGCAGTTCGGGCCGCGTATTCCCGCGCGAGATGAAGGCGGCGCCGCTGCTGCGCGCCTGGCTGCACCGGCTGCGCGAGTCCGGCGTGCGCTTCCACATGCGCCATCGCTGGCTTGGGTGGCAGGGCGGGCAACTGCGCCTGGCCACGCCGGACGGCGAGCGCCTGGTCGATGCCGACGCCACGATCCTCGCCCTGGGCGGCGCCAGCTGGGCGCGGCTCGGCTCGGACGGCGCCTGGCAGCCGCTGCTCGCCGAGCGCGGAGTGCAGCTCGCGCCGCTGGTGCCGGCCAACTGCGGTTTCGATGTCGGCTGGAGCGAGCATTTCAGCAGCCGCCATGCGGGCACCCCATTGACCACGGTGGCTGCCGGTCTTGAAGGCGACGATGGCCAGATCAACTGGCGCAAGGGGCAGTTCCTGGTGACGCAAGGCGGCGTCGAGGGCAGCCTGGTGTACGCCTTGTCGGCGCGGCTGCGCGAGCAGATTGCGCGGGCAGGCAGCGCCACCCTCTGGCTCGACCTGGCGCCCGACCACGACGCCGATCGGGTGTTCGATGAAGTGACGCGGCCACGCGGTTCGCGTTCGATGTCGAGTCATCTGCAAAGCCGACTCGGTATCAAGGGTGTCAAGGCAGGGTTGCTGCACGAATGCCTGTCGCGCGACGATTACGCCGACCCGGCGCGCCTGGCGGCGGCGATCAAGCGCCTGCCGGTGAGGCTGCTGCGCCCACGCCCGGTCGACGAGGCGATCAGCAGCGCCGGCGGCGTGCGTTTCGAGGCACTGGCCGGCAGCAGCTGCATGCTGGCGGCGCTGCCGGGCGTGTTCGTGGCCGGCGAGATGGTCGATTGGGAAGCGCCGACCGGCGGCTACCTGCTAACCGCCTGTTTCGCCGGCGGCCGCGCCGCCGGGCGCGACGCTTTGGCCTGGCTCGGCGCCTGAGACGGCGTTAGTCCGCGGTCGTCACGCCCGCCAGGATCGCCTGCAGCGCGTCGATGTCGACCGGCTTGACCAGGTGATGGTCGAAGCCGGCGGCAGCCGTCAATGCGCGGTCGCGGTCCTGGCCATAGCCGGTGATCGCCACCAGCACCGCGCCGGCCGTTTCGGCTTGCGCGCGCAGGCACTGGGCCAGTTCGTTGCCATCCATTCCGGGCAGCCCGATATCGAGCAGGAATACGTCGGGCCGAGGCTTGTCGCCCAGGCTGCGGATGGCGGACAGCGTCTCGTGGGCGCCATATTGGACGGCCACTTCGTGGCCCGAGGCTTCGAGCAGCATTGCCAGGATCGACGCCGCATCCACGTTGTCATCGACGACCATGATACGCAGCGGCCGGGCCTCCTGTGGCGCCGGCGGCGCAGCCGGCTCCCCCTCGCGGTCGGTCGTTGCCGGCGCTTCTGCCAAGGCCACCAGGGGCAGGCAGACCGTGAACGTGCTGCCCTGGCCCAGGCCCGGGCTGGTGCAATGCACCGTGCCGCCATGCAGGGTGACCAGGCTCCGGACCAGGGCCAGGCCCAGTCCCAGGCCGCCGAGCGAACGGTCGGACGAGCGCTCGGCCTGCGAGAACAGGTCGAAGGCGCGCGCGGCCAGGTCGGGCGCCATGCCGATGCCGTTGTCGCTCACGTGCAGCAGCACGGACTGCTCGCGCACCTCGGTGCGCAGGCCGATCTGGCCGCCCTCGGCGGTGTATTTGGCGGCATTGTTGAGCAGGTTGGCGACCACCTGCACCAGCCGGTTGCGGTCGCCGTCGACCAGCGGCGCCTGTGGCGCCAGTTCCAGCGCCAGGTGGTGGCCCCTGGCCCGGATCAGCGGCGTGACCTGTTCGATGGCGTCGGTAACGATGTGGCGCAGGTCGAGCCGCTCGAGCTCGAGCCCGACCAGGCCGCGCGTGACCCGCGACACATCCAGCAAATCATTGACCAGGCCCGTCATGTGACGCACCTGGCGGCTGATCACCTGGCTGGTCTGGCGCACCCGCGCGTCGTCGAGTTTACCTACCTGCAGCAGCTCGGCGGCGGCACTGATCGGGGCCAGCGGGTTGCGCAGTTCGTGGGCCAGCATGGCAAGGAATTCATCCTTGCGGCGGTCGGCCTCGCGCAGGGTTTCCTCGGCCTGCTTGCGCTTGGTGATGTCGCGGAAGAATAGCGCCAAGCCGCCATCGAGGGCCGGATAGGCGCGCACCTCCATCCAGATGTCGCCATCGGGCCGCGCATAGGGAATATCGAGGTGGGCCGCCACCCGCTCGTGCTTGACCTGCAGGTAGAGTTGCTCGAGCCGGGTACCGACCAGGCCGGGCCACAACTCCCAGTGGGTGCGCCCAATGGCCTGTTCGGCCGACAGCCGGGTCAGGCGCAGGCCCTCGGCATTCATGCGCACAATACGCCACTCGTTGTCGAGCAGCGTAAAACCCTCGGCCATGCTGTCGAAGATGTAGTCGCTCTGGTCGCGCTCGTCGCGCAGTTCGGCGTGCGCATGCACGCTGTCGACCGCCGACCAGGTCTGGTCGAGCATGTCGTCAGCCATGCCGATTTCGGCTTCCGCCCAGTGGTGAGACGCTGCGTCATGCACGCTGAGGATGGCGCGCAGGCGTCCGCCTTTCATGAGGGGCACGGCCAGCGCGGCGCGCACGCCGATGGCGGCGTAGTAGGGTGCGAAAGGCGCTGCCAGCGGGTCGCCATCGACGTCGGCCAGCACCAGCCGGCGGCCGTCGCGGATCGCGCTGGCAGCGGGCCCGAAGTCGTCCAGGCGCATGCTCATGCCGGTGAGCGAAGCCAGGTCGCCGTCGGTCCAGTCGTGGGTGACGTGCACGCCCTGGCCGCTGTCGTCGACTGTCGCATACACGACCCGGTCCACGCCCAGGTAGGTGCCGAGCAGTTCGCTGGCGCTGGCGATGACGTCGGCGGGATCGGCAAGCATGCGCAGGCGTTCGGTCAGCTGCAGCAGGAATTCGCGGCGCCGGTTGGCCAGCACCGCCGCCGTCGTCTCCTGTGTCGTGTTGAGCACCGCGATCACCTCGCCGTCGGCGTCGAACACCGGCAGCAGGTCGAACGAAAACCAGGCGGTGCGTACATTGCCGTTGCGGCGCAGGCTGAAGCGCATATCGTCCATGCGGCAGGCGCGGCCGGCGCCGGCTTCGGCCAGGATCGGCTCGAATACCTCGCGGATTTCTTCCCGGTTGCCCCAGAACGGACGGGTCAGCGCTGCCGGGTGTTTATCGGCCAGTACCTCGATATAGGCGTCGTTGTAGAAGTAGAAGCATTCCTCGCCCCACAGGAAGGCCATGGGGGACGGAGCGTCCAGGACCATCTCGAGGGTGCGGCGTACGAGCGTCGGCCAGCCATCGGGCGCGCCGTGGGCGAAGTCGCTCCAGTCATGCGCGCGCAGCAGGGCGCGCACCTGGCCTTGGCCATCGAATGGTGCCTGAATATTGGTGGTATGTCCCATGGATCGTATTCTGACACGATGGCATCAAGCGGCTCGTCCGTTAGCCGGGTGTGGGATTCGGTGAGCCATCCGGGCGCCGCAGCAGGTAGCATGCAGGTTTTACCGATTGAATCCTTTCATGAAAATCGTTGCCGCCCTCATGCTTGCCGGCCTGGCCCAGGGCGTGGCCGCTCCCGCCTCGGCTGCCTTCCTGTGCGCAGAGCCATGCCTCGGCATGGTGCGCCAGGCCCACGCGCTCGAAGGCCAGGGCAAATACCAGCAGGCGCTCGATCAGTACAAGGCCGCGCAGCAGGCCGATCCGACAGCTTCTGCGCCGCTGTCACTGGCCGCCGGCCTGCTGTTGAAACTGTCGACCGCGGCCCCGAAGGAGAAGGTGGCCGAGGTGCGCGAGATGGCGCGCGGCCTGGCCGAGCGCGCAGCGGCGATGAGTAGCGACGATCCGGTCGCGCAGGAAGTCTTGCGCATGCTCGATGACGATGGTCCATCGCCGCTGCGCGCGCCTTCCCCGAAGGCCGCGCAGCTGATGGCCGAGGGTGGCGCGCTGTTCGGACAACACAAGCCGAAGGAAGCGCTGGTCAAGTACGAGGCGGCGATGGCGGCCGACCCCATGCTCTCGGCGGCCTGGGTCGGCGCCGGCGACTGCTATTTCGCGCAGGGTGACTGGGCGCGCGCCGAAGCGCTGTTCCGGCGCGCGACCGAGATCGAACCGAAGAATGCGCAGGCATGGCGCTTCCTGTCCGATGCGCTGCTGGCCCAGGGCCAGCGTGGCCCGGCCGAGGCGGCGCTGTACGCGTCGCTCGCGGCAGATCCCGCCCAGCGGCCGAGCTGGGGCAAGTTGGCGCGTTTGCGCGCTGCCGCCGGGCTGCCGCTGAAGGCGCTGGCGTTCAAGCGCGGCGTGCGGGTGGTGCAGGGCGCCGACGGCGAGTACACGATCAAGGTCGACAAGTCGGCCGGCGTCGAAGATACGCCCAACTACGGTTTGCGCCTGCTGCTCGGCATGAGCGAATCGAACCAGCGCCAATCCGAAAGCCAGCGCGGCAAGTCACCGTACGAGATCGAACTGCTTGCCTGGCGCACTGCCCTGAAGGTCATGGACGAGACCACGGCTTTCAAGGGCGAGAAGGTCACCGATCCCGCCCTGCTGCAGATGCAGTCGCTGGCACGCGATGGACAACTGGAGCCGGCAATCCTGCTGCTCATGTTCCGCCAGTCGTATCGCCCGGCGCTGGAAGCCTGGCTGGCTGCCAATCCGGGCGGCGTCAAGCTGTTCATCGACCGATACGGACTGCAGCCTTGACGCGGCTGGCGCTGGCGAACGATCGGGGGCGCCGGCTTTGGGTATAGTGAAGCCATGCCCTCACCCGATAACTATCCCACCACCCCGGATGGCCGGTATTTTGTCGTCCGGGGGCGTTTGTGGCGCGCGAGTAATCCCGGCCTGGCGCCGGACGAGCGGCAGGAACTGGTCAACCAGCTCATGACGGCGCGCCGTAACGTGGCGGCCGCCTTGAAGGCGCGCGATGGCAACGCCGAGCGTGCCGCGCGCTCGGCGGTCGACGAGGCCAAGCGCGCATTGGGTGAACGCGGTCCGGTGTGGTGGACCGATGGCGCACCGGACCTGAATCGCAGGATGGTGGCCAACACGCCCTATGCGGCCTGGTTTTCGGCACTCGCGGCGGGCCGCGACTAATCGCTGACCTTGCCTCGCAGTGCCTTGGTGTGGCCACTGCGCGTCTTTGCATCGAGTCGGCGCAACTGCGAGCCGCGGGTCGGCCGGGTAGGGCGCCGCGTGATTTGCACAACCGAGGCCTTGTCGACCAGTTCCTGCAGGCGGCGCAAGGCGTCTATCTTGTTCTGTTCGAGGCTGCGCGACTGCTGCGCCTTCAGTACCAGCACGCCTTCCTGGGTGATCCGGGCATCGCGCGAGGCCAGCATCCGTTGCTTCACGTGCTGGGGCAAGGACGACGCCGCAATGTCGAACCGGGCATGCACGGCGCACGAGACCTTGTTGACGTTCTGCCCACCCGGGCCCTGGGCCCTGATCGCGCTGAACTCGACTTCGCTGGGATTGATTTCTGCCATACCGCCATTGTAAACCGGCGCGCGTCCTGCAGGAAATGCGAAGATGTTAGAGAATGACGGGTTCCGCTTCATATTCATGGGCTCTACATGACCAACTCAGCATCACTGCCCGGCGCACGACGCGTCGACATCAATCTGCGCCCGCTCACTGTCGCAAGCGTGCTCATCATTCTTGGCGCCTGGTACCTGACTCAGGTCGTCGGCCCGCGCCAGGCCGCGTTGTACGTGGTTGGCGCGCTGCTCGGCGTCGCCTTGTACCACGCCGCCTTCGGCTTCACCTCGGCCTGGCGCGTGTTCATCGCCGACGGCCGCGGCGCCGGCCTGCGCGCGCAGATGCTGATGCTGGCTGTCGGCGTCGTCCTGTTCTTTCCTGCGCTCGCGGGCGGCACGCTGTTCGGCAACCCGGTCACCGGGCTGGTGCAGCCGGCCGGCACTTCCGTCATCGTCGGCGCCTTCATCTTCGGTATCGGCATGCAGCTGGGCGGCGGCTGCGCCTCGGGCACCTTGTACACGGTGGGCGGCGGCAGCACCCGCATGATCGTTACATTGATCTTCTTCATCGTCGGCTCGCTGATCGGCACCGCGCACATGCCGTTCTGGACCTCGATGCCGCAATTGGCGCCGCTGTCGGCAGTCAAGGAGCTGGGGCTGTTCCCGGCGCTGGCGCTGAACCTGCTGGTGTTCGCCCTGATCGCGGCGATCACCGTCGTGGTCGAGAAGCGCCGCCACGGCCGCCTGGTCGCGGCCCACGTGCAAGCGCCGGCGGGCGGCGCGCGCTGGCTGCACGGCCCGTGGCCGCTGGTGACGGGTGCGCTGGCGCTGGTGGTGCTCAACTTCGCCACGCTGGCCCTGTCCGGGCGGCCGTGGGGCGTAACCTCGGCGTTCGCGCTGTGGGGCGCCAAGGCCGCGGCGGCGATCGGCATCGACACCGCCAGCTGGACCTACTGGTCAAGCGCGGCCAACGCCAAGGCGCTGGCCGCGCCGATCGCGTTCGACGTGACCTCGGTGATGGACATCGGCATCGTGCTCGGCGCGATGCTGGCGGCGGCGCTGGCCGGCCGCTATGCGCCGGTGTGGCGTTTGCCATTGCGCTCGTTGCTGGCCGCGGTCGTTGGCGGACTGCTGCTCGGCTATGGCGCGCGTCTTGCGTACGGCTGCAATATCGGCGCCTATTTCAGCGGCATCATCTCGGGCAGCCTGCATGGTTGGCTGTGGCTGGTGGCAGCGTTTATCGGTAATGTGGCGGGGACGCGCTTGCGGCCGTGGTTCGGATTGGAAGTGGAGCGCTTGAAGCCGACGACGTGCTGAGCGGCAGCCTGCGCTGTCGACCTTGTTATTGCATCACTTCGACCGCGTGCATGGGATCGGTGTATTCCCGCACGTCGACGATTTTTCCATTTCGTAGTCGAAACAGCATGTGATACTCGTTCTCGTAGCGTTTTCCATGCTTCGTTACCCCATGAGAGCATGCTTCAACGGCCACGATATCGCCTTCACCAATCAAGCTCCTCACTTCCATTTGTAATCCACCGTTGAAGAAGGCGAAGAGCTCATCAAGGACAGACCGCATTTCGGCTTTGGTTTTCAGCCCGGCAAGGGCAAACAAATGCGGTTTCCCATTCACCCACCAGGTGGCGTCATCACCCATCATCTCGAGCAGATCGTTTGCGACACCTTTTTCAAAGTGACTGAGAAAACATCTCACGAGATGCTTGTTTGCTGTGACGCTCATCAGTAATTACTCGATTTGTCGTGCTTGTGAGCTGAGACGTGTATCGACAGTCCGGTTGTTCCGGGGAGAATGTCGGCCCGCAAAGTGAGCGCTGGAATGTCGTAATCGCCCTTGTTTTGAGCGCGAAATGGGATGGGATCTGCGCTGAAGAGCGTATCGAGTCGTTGTCCGAGTTGGTCGCAGATCTGAGCGAACCTGCTCTCATCAATGCTGCCTGCTCGATATACTACAAACGGCGGCATCACGTCGAAGCCCGGATAGAACAGAATACCGTGCTGGATGGGGTAGAGCATGTCGTCGATCGGACCGTTGATGCCTCGCGGACCATAGTGTGATTCCCAACCACCTGCTGTCACCATCAGCATGGCGCGCTTCCCGGCTAAGGTGCCCTCACCAAAACGATCCCCCCAGTGCGTGTCGGAATGCTCGCCAACGCCATAGGCGAAGCCGAAAGCATATACCCTCTCTATCCAGCCTTTCAGAATCGCCGGCATGGAGTACCACCACAGCGGGAATTGAAGGATCACCGCATCGGCCCACAGCAGCTTCTCTTGTTCGCCGGTGATGTCTTCGCTTTGAAAGCCGTTCTCGAAAGCGTGCCTGGATTCGAAAGCAGCATCGAACCGTGTCGTGGACAGCCGTTGGGTGGTGTCCGCAGCATCGACAGCGGCTTTCCATTGCATGCCGTACAAATCCGAGACTTTTACCAGGTGTCCAGCGCTTTTCAGGCGCTGCACGGTGAAATCTTTCATCGCACCATTCAGGGAGTTGGACTCTGGATGTGCATGGACGAGGAGAATATTCATGACCGATCTTTTAAGGTAAGCAGAAGAGGACAGAATAGGTCTGGCTCAGGTATATTGGAAATGAATTGTCAACATACGAGCTATTAAGATGGTTAATTTGCGAAATCTGGACTTGAACCTGCTGGTTACCCTCGACGTGCTCTTGGCTGAACGGAACGTGACGCGGGCAGCGCGGCGCCTTCACTATTCGCAGCCCTCTGTTAGCGTCCACCTTGCCAAGCTCAGGGATATCTTCGGTGATCCTCTGCTGCTGCCTGGTCCGCGCGGAATGCAGGCCACCGCAAGAGCAGAGGAATTGCTCCAGCCATTGCGCGACGCGCTTGAATCGTTGGAGCGCGCAGTCACGCCAGCCCTCCCATTCAACCCGGCAGAGTCCGAACATACCTGGCGCGTCGCTGCTTCCGACTCCAGCGGGTCGACCATACTTCTGCCTGCGATGACAACGATCCGGGCCGCGGCGCCGGGAACCCGGCTTGCTGTACTGGACCTGGTACCGTCAACCATTGCGAAACAAGCTGAACGGGGGGAGTTGGATCTTGCCTTCCATACTGCCGAAGGCTCGCCTCCCGGACTGCGCCGCCGTACGCTGTTCGCAGAGCGCTATGTGCTTGCTGGCAGGGTGGGTCATCCGCACTTGCGTGCGCAACTTACACTCGCAGAGTTCTGCGCACTGGAGCATGTCATGGTGTCGCCGGATCGCGGCGGCTTTTATGGCGTTACTGACGATGCGCTTGCCAAAGCAGGATTGACGCGTCATGTGGTCCTTTCGGTTCCACACTTTTTATTCATGATGTCTGTTTTGGCCAGTACCGACCTTGTGGCGATGGTGCCCTCGCGTCTGGTGCGCAATACGCAGACACTGCAGATTATTGAACCGCCTGTCGATGTTCCTGGGTATGAAATGGTCATGCTTTGGCATGAGCGTTCTCATCGGGATCCGGCGCATCAGTGGCTGCGGGAGACGATATCAAGGTCGGTGTGAGGGTGCTTTTGTAGTTTGTGGCCGACAATTGAAAAAAATGCCACGACTGATGCAGTAGAAATGCTACTTACCTTGCACGAACCGTCTGGCCACAATTGCTAACTAGCAGATCGGAAACGACCCCATAGCAGATATTGTCAGCAAACTTCGCGTAGTTTTAGGTGCGCTGTTGTCAGCAGCGGTTGTAAACTGATACAGGCAGCGATTGAAAACTGATACACCATTTTGAGAAGATGGCCGCTTTGCGGAGCGGCCTTGAAACCCAAAGAGGTGTACGTGGAAATCCAACTACTGAAG